>TARA_R100000306_G_scaffold54193_2_pt1 | contig 224371 bp, 167 predicted proteins | sample TARA_R100000306 | Tara Oceans TARA_R100000306 (sample SAMEA2620824) | marine metagenome | biome: marine biome (ENVO:00000447); feature: mesopelagic zone (ENVO:00000213); material: "saline water (ENVO:00002010), including plankton (ENVO:xxxxxxxx)" | depth 1000 m | reverse complement strand
TGTTACCCGGCGCGTGCTGGAAGGCGCGGCGGTGACCCGCCGGTCGACGATATCCTTATTAAGAGCCATCTTTCCTGATCTGGCGCCGCAGGATGTCTATGAGCGCCTGAGCGATCTACCGTTTGTCGACTGTGTCAGCGACGGCCTGGTCGTACAGGAGGCTGTACGTGATGCCATCGCCCGTTCCCTGCATGCCAGTGATCCTTGTCGTTATCTTGAGTATCGGCGGGCAGCCTGGCGCCAGCTCGTTTCCGAAGCGCAGTTTGCAGGGAGCGGAGATCTCTGGCGCTATACGGCAGACATGCTTTATCTGATCGAGAACCCTGTGGTGCGCGAGGCCTTTTTCCCACGGGATACATCGGCACTTTCAGTGGAGATGGCTCAGCAGAGCGACGCCGAAGACCTACTCAGCATCGTTCATGCCCAGGAGGGCATTCAGGCTGCCGAGAGCTTGCTGTCATGGTGGCGAAGGCTGCCACAGAGCTTCCATGTCGTGCGTGATCGGGTGGGGCAGGTGGTGGGCCTGTATTGCAAACTTCGTTCGGATCTGGTTGAACCCCGCTGGCTGCGTGACGACCCGGTGACCGCAAGCTGGTGCGACCACCTCAGGTGCAATCCACTCCCGGACGATCACATAGCCTTGTTCTGCCGGCGCTGGCTGGCGAGCACTGAAGGTGACTCACCTGGCGAAGTCCAGGCTGCTGTATGGCTCGATCTCAAGCGGCACTATATGGAGTTGAGGCCGCGTCTGCGTCGCGTTTATCTCCTGGTGCGTGATCTTGCTGCCTACGCGCCGGTCGCTCAGCGCTTAGGCCTGGTAGCCTTGACTGGGCGCGAGCTCTCGCTCGATGGCGCCGTCTACCACACTGCGATGCTCGACTTCGGTGTGGGCTCCGTCGACGGCTGGCTGGCGGCACTGGCAGCTTCAGAGCTGGGTGTCCAGTCAGCAGTCGACCTGCTCGACCTCGAAGCCCGCGAACTTGTGATGGGTACCGGTCGGGTGAGTCTGACGCCGCTCGAATTTGGTGTGATGCAGTTGCTGGCCGCCCGGACCGGCAAGGCTGTGTCGCGCAGCGACCTGCTGCGGGAAGTCTGGGGAACACGCTATGAAGGTGGTAGTAATGTAGTCGATGCCGTTGTGCGCACCCTGCGCCGAAAACTGGGTGAGCACGCCGTTCAGGTTGAAACCGTCACCGGCGTAGGCTATCGCTATCGCGCATCACATCTTGTCTGAACCATTTCGTAAGCTTGAAGAATGTGCTGTGCGTGCGCAGGCGCGTTCAGCAATGCCCGTTGGTAATGATTGAGTGTTTGCGTCAGATAGCCTCTTGCGATTTCTGCCTGCTCCGGCGTTTCAGCCTGCCAGATCAGCTCACCGACCTGACTGATTTGGCTTCCGAGCATCGTCTTGGAGCTTACGAAAAGAATTTCGTAATATCGCCGGTTTTCTTCCAGCAGCGCTTCGTGCTTTAGAGCGAAGTTCAAACGAATGAGTTGATTGCGCAAGGCAAATTGCTGCCGGACAGGGCAGAGAAGGAAATCAATCGTCAAGTCAGACGAGGCAGCCTGTATCGCCTCCACGAGCTGTCCGGTGAGATCGCCACCTACGCCTGCGATGATGATCAGATGACGCCCATCGTACTGCGCCAGCGGCAAGGCATGTGCATCGATGCAGTGCGCGGTCCAGGTTGCCGATGAGGCTGGCTGAAACTGCTGCAGTCTCACCTGCAGATCGCTCACCAGGGCAGGGACCACATCCACGAAGTGGATATGAGGCGCCGCTGCGCGGGATAGCAGTGTCGCGCCCAGGAGACCGTGATCACAACAGCAGTCCCAGATGTGGTCATAGCCCGGCGGCACCATGGCATCAAGCTGCTTCAATCGCTTACCAAGTTTCAACGTAAAATCCGTCCCTTGCGCGGCATCAAAGGCGTCTGACACCTCGTTATCGGCTAATATAAAGCGAATTTCTAGCAGCACAAGCGCCCAGGGCAATTGAGTGGATACGGGTCGCCACAGCTTCTGGATGTTAAGGTATTGTAAGTGGCGGCTGGAGCTAAGTCGTTGTTATCTTAGGGGTGTTGAATTGATTCTGAAACCACGGAGGTTATATGAAAGACTCAAAGACGGATAAGGCAGAAGGCACAATCGACAAGATCAAGGGTAAGGCGAAAGAAGTCTTCGGCAAGGCTACTGACGACAAGGATACCGAAGCCGAGGGTAAGGCCCAGCATACCAAGGGCCACGCCAAAGAGACTAAGGGCAAGATCAAGGATACAGTAAAATCAGTTACCAGCTGATCCTGATCGAACCGTACTCGAAAGCAGCCAACTGGCTGCTTTTTTATTGTCCGGCGAAAGCCCGATCATATGAAGGTGTAGCATTCGGTGCAATCAGGTCTTGCTGTCTCCGCCCGCCGAGTTAAGATGCAGGCTGCAGGATTGATGACTCAGGAGAGACTGAATGCGTTCGTTGGAAAGTAAGATCGAAGCCGGCATTTTTGCGAGCCGCTGGTTGTTGGCGCCGTTTTTTGTGGGCTTGATTGCAGCGATTCTGGTTTTGCTGGTCAAGTTCATGAAGGAACTGGGCATGCTCGTGAAGAATGCCTGGACCGCAGACCAGTACGAAGCCGTCATCTCGATCCTTACCTTGGTCGATACCGCTCTTATTGCCAGTCTGTTGTTGATCATCATCTTCAGCGGCTATGAAAATTTCGTCTCGAAGATATCAGTGGGTGGTCACGAGGACCGTCCAGCATGGATGGGTCGCGTCGGTTTTGCCGACCTCAAGTTAAAGCTGATCGGCGCCATAGTCGCTATCTCGGCGGTCGAACTGCTCAAGGCCTTTCTGGTCAGCAGTCAGTTCACGACCGAGCAGTTGGCCTGGAAAGTGGGCATCCACTTTACTTTTGTACTTTCAGGCGTGTTCTTTGCGCTCACGGACTGGATATCCGAGTCGCGTAAGAAGGATCATTAATCCAGCTGCATTGATGCTCAGGCCGCAGTAAAGCCAAATTTCATTTGCTCGTCGTCACCGTATCACATGGATGTCCACCGGTTTTGAAGGCACCTGAACACCGCCGTTTGACATGCTGGCTGGCGCTGCTATCCATCCTGCTCATTTATCTGGGCCCGATTCTGACCCAGCTGCAGTTCGACGCCAGCAGAGATCAGACGCGGTCCACACCGTCCTCTTTAACTGATTCCGCTGATTTCGCCGCTCGCTCGAAATCAGGCCACGAGCACCATCCCCCTCAGCATCACGCCCCTCAGCACCACGCTGACGCTCCGTATGGGGAGCAAGGCCAGCATGCCGCTCACGAGCGTTCGCAAATGGACCCGCCGCCAGCTGATCAGCATGTCAGTCATGCCGATTGCGGATACTGTGCCCTGCTCACAAAAGTGCCGCCGAATCTTGCGGCGGCCATGGTCAGCGTTGCTTTCAAACTCGACTTCGTTCAGCCGCTTTTACCTCGCACTACATCACTCCCCAGAGAAGCACCAGTCTTCCCGGATGCGCCAGTTCGTGCGCCTCCAGCCTTGGCCTGACCCCGGAACACAGTTCTCAATCCAAAATCAGGGATACTCATGCCTACTACAATTCGAACCAGTGATGAACGCTGGGGCTACCCCTTGCTCGTTCGTCTGCATTTTTACGCCGGCTTTTTCGTCGGACCTTTTATTTTTGTCGCTGCACTATCGGGCGCACTTTTCGCGCTGACACCGCAGGTAGAGCGTTGGCTGTACGATTCCGTTTTGACCGTTCAGCAGGGGGGTGAGCACCGTCCTGTCGCTGACCAGATCCGGGTTGCCCGGCAGGCAATAGGGCACAGTGCCATTCTGTCGGCCGTGCGTCCGGCGCCAGCCGACGGCCTGACGACACGGGTCATGTTCTCGGTCGATGGACTTGCCGAAGGCGAGCATCAGGCGGTTTTTGTCGATCCATCGACACTGGATATCCGGGGCAGCCTTGTCGTCTATGGCACAAGTGGCACGCTGCCATTTCGAATCTGGATCGACTTTCTGCATCGGGAGCTTCATCTAGGTGAGGTCGGTCGTTACTACAGCGAACTTGCAGCGTCCTGGCTCTGGCTGGTGGCACTGGGTGGGCTGCTGCTCTGGTGGCGAAGACGTCGCGCTGACAGCGGACTCAGCGGCGACAGTCCTCGCAGTCGACTCAGATACTGGCACAGCACCCTGGGTGTGGTGCTCTCGGTGGCCTTGCTCTTCTTCTCTATCACGGGCCTGACCTGGTCGAATTGGGCGGGCGCTAATATTGCTGCCCTCAGAGCTCAGATGGACTGGAGTACGCCTGAACTGAACACGGCACTTGCGCCTGACCAGCCAGCGGGTGAGGTCCTGCATCATCAAGGTCATGGCGCAGCCAATCCTGAACCGGTCCAACAGATCGACAGGCCCGAGTTGTTTGATCAGATGTTGGCCAAAGCCAGAGCTACAGGTATCGATGCGGCGATTCTGGAAATAAAGCCCGCTGCCGATCCTGCAAGCGCTTGGGTGGTGCGTGAGATCGACAGGGGCTGGCCTACCCAGGTCGATGCCGTCGCCATCGATCCTCGCACCATGACAGTAGTCGGTGAGCAGGTTTTCAAAGACTTCCCGATAGTAGCGAAGCTCACCCGCTGGGGCATCGATGCGCATATGGGTGTCCTGTTCGGTTTACTCAATCAGCTCTTCGTGGCCTTCTGTGCGCTGGCGCTCTGTCTGCTGGTCATACTGGGCTATCGGATGTGGTGGCTACGAAGACCCAGCGAAGTGCGGCAGACGGCATCAGGTCCTCGGCGGGTCTTTTACCACCTGCGAAAGGCGTCATTGAAGTCTCTTCTGATCATGGCACTGGGGGCCATCCTGCTTGGCGTGTTTGCGCCGGTGATGGGCGTGAGTCTGCTGTTATTCCTGGTGATCGATGCCTGGCTGAGTCGGGGTAATATCAGCAGCCGGGCGCCTGCACTGTAGGCGGTCCGATATCGATGGAGGGGCGCGCGACAGGCCAGCTAACAGTGGGCGTCGCGTCCCCGAGATCTTACGCTGGCAGTGCTGCTTCCGGTTCCGCCGTCCGTGAGGCTAGCAGCGCATCATCGAGCTGATTGGCCCTTTTCGCTGCTGGTCGCGCTTCAGTACGGGCGACATAAGCTTCGAAAGCCGGTCGGGGCTCGAGATTCTTCTGCATCATCTCCCAGCCAACATAGCTGCTCACGACAATATCTGCGGCCGTAAATTGCTCGCCACAGATATAGGGCCCTTTCTGTAACACTGATTCCAGTACATCGGCCGCGTCGCCGATACGTCCACAGCCGACAGCTGGAGCGTTGTTCTCGTCGATCCGCCAGCCATAGGCTTTCGCACTGGTCGACATTTCAAACGGCCCCGCCATAAAGAACAGCCATCGATAGTAGGGGCCGCGCTCAGCGCTCTGGGGTGGCGGTGCCAATTTTTTCTCCGGGAACTGGTCAGCGAGATAAGCACAGATCGCAGCGACTTCAGTCACGATGATGTCGCCATGTTTGATGGCAGGCACCTTGCCCATGGGATTGATGGCGAGATAGTCGGGCTCTTGATCGACTGGCCGAACTCCAGAATTTCGAGTTCGTAAGGCACCGCGAGCTCTTCGAGCATCCAGCGGACGACACGGCCTCGTGACATTGGGTTGCTGTAGAACTTGATTTTTGACATGGGATCACTCCTTTGGTTCGGGCTGGCTCTTGTTGTACTGCAGATTCAGAATAAGCCCGATATAGGCGAGAAACCGTCCTAATTAAGGTGCAGAATACAAATTTATAGCAAGTTTCTGCAGAGGCGAACCATGTCTGGACCGACCACTCGTGTGCTTGCAGCACTCGAGCTATTGCAGTCCCATCAGCAAATGAGCGGCTCCGAGCTGGCCGAGCGGCTCGGCGTGGACCCTCGAACGGTCCGTCGTTATATCTCGGTACTCGAAGAGCTCGGCATACCGGTGATGACGGAGCAGGGTCGATTCGGTGGCTATCGTCTCGTAGCAGGCTTCAAATTGCCGCCGATGATGTTTACTGAAGAGGAAAGTCTCGCCGTCTCGCTCGGCCTGCTTGCTGCCCAGCAGCTCGGACTGGCGGCATCTGCCCCATCCATCGCCAGCGTACAGGCGAAACTCGAACGGGTGATGCCCGCGAACCTGAAGCGACGTGTCAGAGGTATAGTCGAAACGACCAGGGTTGTGCTTCCAAAAGGCGAGCCTACGCTGGACGAGCATGCGCCGGCGATACTGACTGCCGCCGCAGAAGCCGGACGATGTGTGACATTTCTGTACCACCCTCCGCAACAGGCGGTCATGACACGAATTATCGATCCCTACGGCCTGGTTTTTATGGGGGGGCGCTGGTACGTCATCGGCAACTGCCATCTGCGTTGCGCGATCAGATCGTTCCGGCTGGATCGAATCAGTCAGGTTGCGCTGCTGGCAGATTATTTTCAGCGACCGTCGGGCTTTGATGCTGCCGACTATCTCCGCGAGAGCATGTGCGCCTGGGGCCAGACGCATGAGGTTACCATAGCGCTGCATACCGACAAGGCCAGCGCCCTGAAGGCACTCGGACTGCGGGATATGAATCATACTGGTTTGGAGCAGGTGGAAGACGGTATGCTGTTGCGAACCCACACAGACAGTTTCGAGTGGTTTGCCTGGTGGCTGGCACAATTGCCTTTCCGTTTCAGCGTTCTGGCGCCCTCTGCGCTAAAGCGAGCGCTGCAGGATCATGCAAACCGACTGCTCGAAGCCTGCCACTGAGCCTCGGCTGGCTTCGATCCGGGAAGGTAATGCGATAGCCGCCTTTCGGTCAGTTACTGCAAGAGAATGATGAAGATGACGGCCGCTGCTCCTAATCCACTCACTGAAATATACCGAGATACATGGCTGCTGGTTGTGCACAAACCGGCGGGCCTGCTGGTGCATCGCAGCCCGATCGACAAGCGCGAAACCGAGTTCGCATTACAGTACGCGCGCGCGATGAACGGTGGTGAGCACGTTTATCCTGTACATCGTCTGGATCGACCAACCTCCGGCCTGCTGGTCTTCGCCCGCGATCAGCAGACGGCAAGTGAGCTTGGACACGCGCTCATGTCAGGTCTTGTGAACAAGACTTACCTGGCTATGGTTCGTGGCTGGACGCCTGAACAGGGGAGTATCAATCATCCGCTACGCGAAGAGCCTGAAGACCGACGGCGCAAGGGCGAAGCTCAGGCGGTGCGTGAGGCGAGAACCCACTACAAGCGGCTGGCGACTACGGAGATTGCGGTTGAAATAGAGGGCTATCCGGTCAGTCGTTACAGCCTGGTAGAGCTGCAACCGGAAACAGGGCGCAAGCATCAGCTTCGCCGACACATGAAGCATATCAACCACCCCATCATCGGCGACGCAAACCACGGGCGCGGGCGCCATAACCGCTATTTTGCCGAACGTTTCGGGCGTGGACGACTAATGCTGGCCGCTACCGGCCTCATCTTCAAACATCCGGTTACAGGTGAGCAGCTGCAGCTCTCAGCCCAGCCAGAAGACAGCTTCCTTGAGGTGCTCTCGGTATTCGATCAGACCTTGCCCGCACTTGCCCCTGCCTTCTAGAGCCGGATTGATCTGCCGTCTGGCGCAGGCCTATCCCCGAAGCCCCGTCATCCAACCCTGACCACCCTCCCGTAACCCAAGTATCTTCTCATGTGAATCGCCGCCGGGTGGGTCACGCAATTAAAGGAACGTTGATATGAAAAGCAGGACTTTGCTCATAGGTAGTAGCGGCAAGATAGGTAAGTTGCTCGTACCGATGCTTCTGGAGGCAGACATTCCAACGGTAGCCATGGTTCGGGACCGGGAAAAGCTGGAGAACAGAGAGGGGCTGGAGATCGTCGAAGCTGACCTGGAGAAAGATATTGGCCACGTCTTCGAAGGCTGTGATCGCGTGATTTTCTGCGCGGGATCTGGCCCGGATACCGGCCTCGATAAAACGTTCCTGGTCGATCTCTGGGGGGCCAGAAAAGCCGTGGCCGAAGCCAAGAAACAGGGCGTCGAACAGTTTATCCTGGTGAGCTCGCAAGGCGCGGATGATCCGGAAGCCGGGCCTGAAAAGATGCGACCTTATCTCATCGCCAAACATCTCGCTGATGAAGGTCTCATCGACAGTGGCATACCCTATACCATCGTTCGGCCGGGTCAGCTGACTAACGACAAGGGCAAGGGGCGGATCACCACCAGCCTTCCGGGAGATCCGGACCAGCAGAAGATCCCTCGCGAAGATGTCGCAAGCGTACTTCTGGAAGCATTGAAGCAGAAGGCGCCTTTGAATGGCATCATCAATATCTGGCAGGGTGAGCAGTCTATTGAAGAAACCCTGTCTTCCCTCTGAGGCGCGATATGGAAATCAAGACCTTCGAAGATCTTATCGATTGGACCCGACAAATGCACGCCCAGCTCGGGCATTGCTTCAACGAATGTGCACAGCAGAACCCGGATGAGCGGGCTCGCCTCCTGCTCGAATATCTCACCGCTCATGAGCGTGAGCTGGAGACGATTGTCCTTGAATTCGAACGCCAGGCAGATCCGAAAGCGATGAAAACCCGTCTCTACGATTGGCTGGAGCACAAACCGTTTAAGTCGCATCAGACCTGCGATGGGCATTATGCCAAGCTCAGCTATGACGAAATCTGCCGGGAAGTGTTCGATTTACACGACCAGATTATTGGTCTTTTTCGGGACTTGTCCACGCGTGCGACCATTCCGGAAGCGAAGGCGCTCACCGGCTCATTGCTGGAAATGGAGGAAAACGAATCCATGCGTCTTGCCCAGCAGGTTAATAGGGGCACCGACTTCTGATCATCACGGGCATCCCCCTGGCAGGCCGTCTATCCATGCGGCAATCAACGCTGCGCCCTCCTGATGTGCCAGGTGTCTGCCGATTTCCGGCATGCGGTGGCGGGCTTCAGCGGTGTTGATGCGGTAATGCAGAATCGAACTGCTGGCGTCGCCAGGCACCAGGTCATAGTTGAGCCCCTCAGCCGCCCGATAGGCGACCGGCAACTTGCAGGTGCCGTGCTTGACTGGCTCATCAGCCAGTGAGCGCCAATATTCAAGGTGAAGGCCGGTATTACTGGCGCCACCTTCGGGGCGGTGACAGTGTGCGCAATTCACATCCAGATAGCCTTTGGCCAGCGCTGTGAGTTCGGCGGTGGTCCTGCCGGCCAGTAAACTGGCATCCGCATCAACGTAAGCCGGAACAGTCGTTACAGGGCTCAGATCATCAGGCAGCCCTGCGAGTATGCCGGCCTTGCGCCAATGCTGCAGTTGGTTCTCAGGCCCATTATCGTAGTCAAATGCTCTGTTCAACAGCCGGGCTTTCGGTCCAATTGGCACTATGGCATTGCGTACGCCATCGTTGAACTGATGACACTGCTTGCACATATTGGTATCTGGCACTTCATAACTGAAATCGATCTGCTGACCATCATGAATCAGGCTGACTGGTATAAAGGCACCAGCCGCGCTGAATTCAGCCTCGGTCTTGTCGGCGTTCCACACGTAGGGCAGCGCTGTCCACCCGCTCTCACGGCGGATCAACAGGCGGGTCTCCAACAGGGTCTCGTTCTCTATCCCACGAAACGCGGTATCAGCTGGCAGTGCGAAGGTCTTGCTGATGACCGTGCCCACCGGAAAGTCGAAGGCCTCCTGAGTCGAGTACTGTGCGCTGCTGCCGTCTGGCAGAAATACAAAGCGATACTTGCTGGTGTAATCACTGAACAGGGCCGTCGTCAGATCATATGGCACAGCTCCAACCGCGGGGTTCGCAGTCGGATTTGTCTCATCCTTGAACAGACGATAGCTACTGAGGTATTGGCAGTTGGTGCTCATCAAGGCCCCATGATTGATGCCGCTGCCAGCGTCGCCACAAACACCGGCCTCTTTCGGGCCGTCCTGTGGCGGCGGGTTTCCACCGGCAGTGCCGCCGCCATCGCCACCACCGCCACAAGCGGCTAGCAAAAGTGCCGAGCCAAGCACCGTGCCCCTTATCAGGCGTTCAGGATATCGGTCCATATCAGAGCCCACAGGAAGTCGCGCTTGCATCTGTAGCGTCGTCAGCGCCGCAACCAAATGTCTCACCACCGATCGTAACTTTCGCAGGCGTGAGGGCAGTAAGCGGTTGTGCACAGGTCAACAGGTCCGCAGGGCTGGCTTCGAAGAGGAAGTCAGGTGTGGTGGATATCGCAGAGCCGTCGCCCGCCGGATCATAGACGACGCCATGGCTTACCCCGCCATTGTTGCTCGCGCAGACGCTTGCAGCATCGTCAAAGGGCTGGCCGGCAGTGGCGGGGTCTGCGCCGATGTTGGCAATGAGCTCGCCCAGGCCGTCATACAGAATGGTCGGAAAAGCGCCGTGGATCATCTGATAGCCGGTGATCAGATCTGCGATCAACGAACCCGCGGGCGCAAATCCCGAGTTGGTGATGATGTTGTCGTGAATGTCGATACTGCGCGGCACCGCATTCCAGCCGTCGTCGATCGCACTGGTGTAGGTGGGGTTCATATAACTCAACTGGTCATCTGCGATGTAGTAGCTCGTAACGGCAACCGAGGTGGTCTGATGATCGCTGATCTGGTTGGCGTAGATTTCCACATCGTTGGTCGAAAGCACGATGACGCCAGTGCCAGGTGGAACGATGTGTACGCCGCCGGCAAAGTCGCCCACCCGTGCGAAGTTCGCAGTGTTGTTGGCGGTGATCACGTTGTCGAAGACTCTGACGTTGGTGCCGTAGATGCCGTTGCCGATAGGGAGGTCGAAGATCAGGATGCCACCGGTGTTGGCTTCGGCTCGATTATCGTAGACGTCTGCATTGATAGAGTTCTCGATCTCTATTCCAGCCACGTTCTCCTTCGCGAGATTGCGACGCACGACGATATTTTCCGACTGCCCGACATAGATTCCGGCATCGGCCGAGCCGCGGACATACGATTCTTCGATCAGGATATTGCTGGATTCGACCGGATACAGGCCATAGGCGCCGTTGTTCTCGTCCAGGGCGCCCTCCCAGACCGTGGCGACCGACTGTATCCTGATGCCATCAGTATTCTTCAGCTTGATCGCATTGGCTGCAGCTTCATTGACGGCGAGGTCTTTGATGGTCACGTTACGGCCGTTCTGTATGAACAGGCCGTCACCGCCACTGGACGTCGCGAAGTTCAGGATCGTCTTGTCCTGCCCATGGCCGATGAGGGTGATGTTATCGACCGGTATGCCATCCCCATCGGAGTCGGCATCGAAGGTGAGGGTACTTTGAATAGCATAGGTGCCTTCAGGAAAGACAATCACGTCGCCAGACTTTGCATTGATCAGTGCATTTTTGGCGGCAGTCGTCAGCGTCGCATCCGCGGGGAGCATGATGGCGCCTGCCGGAAAAGGCGACGCAACTTTGTCATCGTCATCATCGTCGTCGCTGCACCCAGAGAGCGCGAGTATCGCAAGCATTATGATGAGCAGAAACTGCTCGTGCAGATGAGTTGTACTGGGCATGTTGACTCCGATGGCAGATGACTGGACTGACATCACCACGCTAGCGGAACGTCCTGATCTGGACGAGAAAATAGGCTGTGCACGATCGGACTATCGCTGTGCAATTTGTTTAAACGCCTATGAGAGTAAGGCTCAAGAGGAGTTTTTTGCGCGCTGACAAGCGTATGCAATTTATCAAATCAAGGAATTTGCACAGCCTGGCGCGCTGCCAGGCCCGCTTTGCTCGAGCTGCTCTCGACGATGATCACTTGGTGTATGACCGGTAATATCCTTGAAGGCTCTGTTGAAGGAGCTCAGGGAGCGGTAGCCAATATCTAGAGCGATGTTCAGGATAGGCGTATTCGGTTCAGTGCTGAGCCTGTGCATGGCTTCTTCAATGCGAAGCTGGTTGATATAGTCGTTGAAATTGCGATAGCCCAGCGTGCTGTTGATGAGCGCCCGTGTCTTGTATTCGGGCAAGCCAATCTTCGTCGCCAACATTTTTAGCGTCAGGTGTTCGGTGCGGTAGTATCCGGCGGCCATGACTGCCTTGAGCTGCACTTCATGTTCGCCGGGTGCTGCGGGAGGCTGGTCAGGTGGCGCTGGTACTTCAGCCTGCACAGGCTCAGCGCCGCGCCCTGGCTTGAGCAGATCCTGCGCAAAAGCGCCGTGCCGCCCCCGGAGTAGAAAGGCTGCGATGGCAAGTCCAGCAATAGACACGACCAGCCCCCGATCCACGCTTACACCGATGCCGAGGTTGAACAGGAGCGCCACACCCAGCACTGTGACACCTGCCACCATAAGCACCAGGGCGCGCAGTTGTCGCCGCGGTTCTACGAGATCAGTCGACCAGTGGGCAAAAATCGTCCAGAAGCCGTGCGCAATCAGCAGGAACTCGAACAGCTGTGCCAGTTCCCAGCCAAAGAATAACCTGGCACCAGTCGCTTCGGCATGCAGGCCGTACATCCTGGCGGTCCACGGCGCGAGCACGCTATAGAGTGCCAGGAAGGTATAGATGGAGAGCCATTTCAGGCGGGAGGCGAATGCTGTCTGGCACAGTAGCCAGAACAGGGCAGGTAAGGTGACTTCCAGGTTGAGCGTCAGCCACTGCCAGTCGGGCGAGGTGAGAGGGTGCAGCAGAAAACCGGCAGACGCGATGAGAAAGGCTATGAAAGCCTTGGCTGCCGGCGAGGACCTGCTATCACGTATGAACGCCATGAGCAGAATGAGTATGCACGCCAGGCCGAAACCGGTGAATAAAAGCATGACCGTCGCCGTCCATCTTGTGGTTATTTTTCTGACTGCCGGTTGAACCAAATTGTCACTGCGGCGGAGTCCTGTCAAGTACTGGCGTAGTCCGGCACCCACGCCTATGGCGGGGTCCGCACGGCTCAGGCATAGGCGTTGAGGATTTTGCATAGCGAATGTAGATTTTGATCATTTGTTATTCTGGCGCCTGTCAAATGCCTGTCATAGCTTGAAAGCGGTCAATTACGTCAGCGACTAAGGGCTCTCATCATGCGTGCGATAACAACAAGAACAGGCAACCACTACGCCACCTCGAAGGCGGATTACTCGAGTATTCATGCCAGCTGCACTGTGGCGATAGTTGCCCTGGCGACCTCCTGTGGCATGAATGCGCACGCGATAAGCCCTGAAGATGCCGTTCACGACCTCGCCCAGGGCTGCTTTGCGATACAGTCGCCGGCGACTGGACGGTTCCTGCAGCCATTTCATCAGGGTGGGCCGATCGACAATGGTCTGAGTTACCGCTTCGCGGACGGACCGGTTACGCAGGCGGAACGCTTCTTCTTCAAACCCACCTCTTTCCAGAATTACCTGATCACCGGTCGCGATGGACGCTTTCTCGCCACACATTTGCCTGGCCTGATCTCTGCAGGTACAGCTGCAGGCAACTTCGCAGAGTGGAAAATCTCCGCACAGGCTGACAGCCAGGGCGGGCACCTGTTCAGCTTCAGGGGCAACGCACTGAACATGACGCTCAGGCACAATACCTGGCGCCAGACGCTGTATTTTTTCGATCTGTTCAATCCCTGGAACTGGTGGAGCGAAAATCGTTTCAGGCTGGTTGCGCAGTCGGATTGCACGCCATTTCCTGAGGCAGAGCTCAATGTGGCCGACGCACCTGAGCCAGCTACGGGCTCTGTGGATCTGCCCATCCGAGGGTTCGTCGACCCCCACACCCATATCACATCCTATGAGTTCATGGGTGGCAAGATGATGGCGGGCAAGCCCTTTCACCGATGGGGTATTCAGACAGCCCTGAAGGACAGTTCAGATGTGCACGGGCCGCGAGGGGCGCTCGATATCATCGGCAACCTGCAAGCCTATGGGGACGTCAATTTCCGCTATGACACCAGGGGCTATCCTGATTTTCCGTTCTGGCCGAACTACAAGCAGCAGTCACACATGGGCTACTACTATCGATGGATCGAGCGCGCCCACAAGGGCGGCCTGAAGCTCATGGTTTCGCATCTGGTCGAGAACGAGGTGCTGTGTAACGTTCAGAAAACCATCAATCCCGCTAGCTGGATCAATCCGAACAGCTGCAATACCATGGAGAGTGTGGACTTACAGATACGGCGCCTGCATGAAATGCAGGCCTATATCGATGCACAGGCCGGCGGTCCCGGTGAAGGCTTTTTTCGCCTCGTCTCTTCACCCGCCCAAGCGCGCAGTGTTATTGCTGACGGCAAGATGGCGGTACTGATGGGCATCGAAGTTTCAGAACTGTTCAATTGCGGCTACAAAGATCAGTGCAGCGAAGCCACCATAGAGGCCGGACTACAAAAGGCCCATGCCGCCGGCGTGCGAGTGCTGTACCCGGTGCATCGTCTGGACAACCAGCTTGGCGGAGCCCGGCTCGAAGATGGCCTCATCAATGTGGGTAACTGGCTCTCGACAGGACACTTCTTCGAAACAGAAGCCTGTGACGCCGAGACCCGGGGCGCCTGGATGACCAATGGCTTCCCACTCATCGGCCAAGTGCCGGTGCTGAAGCAGATTCTGGACCTGGCTGGTGCAAACCCCTATTACGATGAGAGCCGGCCGCACTGCAACGTGAGAGGTCTGACAAGGCTTGGAAACTATCTCGTCAACCGCATGATCGACCTTGGTATGATTATCGAGATTGACCACATGTCGAACAAGACTGCTGCCGCTGTCATGGATATCGTCGATGCCCGTAACTATTCAGGTGTCGTCTCCAGCCACAGCCATATGAATCGTGATCGACTCGGTGGTGTGCATGAGTTGACCCGAAGGATAGCCCTGGCGGGCGGCGTGCTTGCGCCCTATAACTCGGCATCGACCTCACTTGCCAATGACATCAGCGAGTATCTCGATGTTGTGGAGACGACGCCATACCTGCACGCTGTGCCATTCGCGACCGACATGAGCGGCTTGGGCAGTCAGGCAGCGCCGCGGAGCGACACCGCGGTGAACCCGTTGGTGTATCCGTTCACCACCGAATCCGGGGTCATCGTTGATCGGCAGAAGACCGGGAATCGCGTTTTCGATCTGAATACGGACGGTGTTGCGCATTATGGTCTCCTGCCTGACCACCTGCAGGATATTCGAGAGCAGACCAGCGATCGTATCTATGAATCGGTGATGAATTCGGCCGAAGGCTATCTCCAGATGTGGGAGCGTGCGCAAGCAGGGCAGTGATCTGTTGCCATCAGTAATGTGCCTGCGTTGGCGGCAACAGCAAGGTGCCGCTCGGCTTTGTTTCGCTTACCGAAAACCTGATGATGATCGCCATGGGCCTGTGGATGCTGTTGAAGTAGAAGATACTGGAGCAGCGTCCGACACGATCGCGTGCCTGTCGACCAGCAACTCCGGTTTGTGAATATGCCAGCCTTGGGCGTAATCCACGTTGAGGTCATCCAGCATAGCCATGATTCCGGCCGTTTCGACATATTCGGCCACGACTTCGATGCCCATGGCGTGGGCAACGCGTGTCATGGATGACACCATCTCCTGGTCTACCGGATCTGTCCGCAAATCACGAATGAAGCAGCCGTCGATTTTCAGACAGGTAACCGGCAGGCTCTTGAGGTAGCCGTAGGAGGCGAAGCCACTGCCAAAGTCGTCCAGAGCGAAGCGACAACCGAGCTCACGCAGGGTCGCAATGAGACTTTGCGTTTCGTTGATGCTCGCCACTGCAGCGCTTTCCGTGATTTCGAAACAGATCTTGTGTGGAGGGATGTTATAGCGCCTGAATGCACTCAGTATGAAGGCGGTAAGCTCCGTATTGCCCACTGACTGTCCGCTCAGATTGATGTTGGCCTGTGCGAGCCTGTCCAGACGGTCTGGGTTCTCAGAGAGCCAGCGGAAGTAGGTTTCGATGACCCAGCGGTCTAGTTCGACGATCATGTTGTAGCGTTCGGCAGCCGGAAGGAATGCGCCCGGCGGTAGAATTTCACCATTCCGGCGCATCCTCACCAGCAGTTCATAGCGGTCACCCTTGATGGTGCCGTTCACGGCTGCGATGTTCTGGTGGTAGAGAATCAGGTCATCGTTGGCGATGGCCTCTCGAATCACCGCAACCAGCTCCATTTCGTTCTGCCGGCGGACGATTTCGCCACTTTCCGTATCGTGAACAAAGACGCGGTTCCGGCCACTGTCTTTTGCGGCGTAACAGGCGGTATCGGCAAGGCTCATCAGCTCGCCCACCGTACCGGCATCCTTTGTGACAGCAACGACACCTATGCTGATGCCGATGTTGAAAATTTTGTCTTCCCAGTTGAAGCGATGATCGGCTATGTCCTGCCGCAGGCGCTGCGCCTTTTCCGCAGCCTCGTCCAATGGCGAGTCGTGCAGTAATATGGCGAACTCATCACCGCCAAGCCGTGCCAGATGATCAGTGGCACGGGTATGGCGTTGAAACAGCAAAGCGATCTGTTTTAGCAGCTGGTCACCCGCGCCGTGACCACAGGTGTCGTTGACGATCTTGAACTGATCGAGATCCATCAGCAGCAACGCATGGCTGTCGTCTACCCGATTTGTATTCTGTATCGCTGATTCCAGACGCTTTTCGAACTCAAGGCGGTTAAGCAAACCGGTCAGCGTATCGTGAGTAGCGAGATAGTTGAGCTTATGCTCACCGGCCTTGCGATCTGTGATATCCACAAGCGAGCCTTCGAGTAACGGCAATTTCGTGAGGGGATCATGAATGACGCGCCCGTATACCGCCACCCAGAAAAGGCTGCCGTCGACACGGCGACATTCCGCCTCGAAACCATCGAGTTTCCCGAAACGGGTCAACAGATCCATCGTTTCATGGAGAACCTCTCGGCGCGCTGGCATGAGTGTCCGGGAGTCGGCATGGTGAACAACCAGTTCCTCAACGCTCTGCGAACCGAAAATTCGCGCAAGGGCGGGGTTAGCTGACAGGAAACGCCCCTTGCTGTCGATCTGGAACCGACCCTCCATGGACTCATCGTGAATGACCCGATAACGCTCGAGGTTGGCGATTGCATTTTTCTGCGCCTGCTCTCGCGCAACTTTCTCGCGATTGATCCGGTCGGCCAGAGCGAAGGACAGCAGCGCAACCACTGAAATGGCGCCGAAGTGGATGGCGTATTCAGCCAGCCAGGTTCGCGGGACAAGGGTATACTTGCTCAGAATGAGATACACGGCGAAAACCGTGAACAGTGTGAATGCGATGACGAGATAGCGCGCATCCGTGATCCGTCGACCCACCCAGAAATACAGCCCCGTCGCATAGGTGCTCAGCGAGACCAGCGCAACCATGACCAGGGTCAGCTGAATGGTCATCTGATACGGCGCAACAAAGGCCAGGCCGGCAAGGGCGAGACAGATCGCTGCTTCCATATGGAAGAGCCTGGCCAGGCCAACCGAACGTTCACTCAGTTTGAGAAAACACTGGGTGAACATTGCCAGCGCAAACAGGGCAATGCCAGCCGAAACCACTACGCTGATCTGAGCCCATTGTGGTGAGTCTGGCCAGACGTGCTTGAAAGCGATACCGGTCAGGCTGGCCTCGACCCCGATATACCCGAGAAGACACAGGGAATAGTAGAAATAGCCGCTTTCGCGAATCGATAGCCACAGGAACAGGTTGTACAGTGCCATGATGCTGATCATGCCGATGATGGCGCCGAACAACTCGCCTTCACCGTATTTTTCGGTTGCAAGCGCTTCGGGGGTCCAGAGCGTCAGTGGCGCCTGCATCGCTGATGTGGTCTGGATACGCATGACAGCCACATAGTCAGTAGCTGCTTTCAAAGTCAGAGGGAAGACAAAATTCGGGAAATGTATGGGCCGCTCTGCGAACGGCAGTTCATCGCCAGCCTTGATGACCTGAACAGGCTCCCCAGTGAGTCCGTCGAACAGCGTCAGCCGGATATCATCGAGCAAAGGATAATTGATGTCGAGATACACGCTGCGTAGCTGGGCGGAGTCGTTCTTCAGCTTGAAGCGAACCCATAGAACCTCCTTGTTGAAACCAAGATTCAGGTTGTCTCCAGCAAGCCTCGTCCAGCCTTCATCCAGATCTCTCACATCCGCTGCGGTCAACGCTCGATCCTGATCTGTCTGATACACGAGATGAGGCCCCAGCGCGAGGCCGGCATAATCTGGTAACAGGCTCAGCGGCACGGCATCTTCGGCCGATGCTGCGAAGCTGAGGGTGAAGCAGAGGGCGGTTACGAATCCCAGAACCCGCGAAGTAGCGCGGGAACAATACAGCAGGGCACGCAAATACATCATGACTCTCAGAAATAGGTAAAAGGGCGCTATTTCTGAGTATAGGCGGCGTGCCAGGACTCACTGTTACGTTTTGTGAGGCGGAGCACCCATTGCGTCAGTAAGCGTAGCCAGCACACGGTCGCGGTTCATCAGCCAGTCCTTAGTCAGTACGAACTCGATTTGCCAGCCGAAATTCTTCAGCAGCTCAGGCTTGTGGAATTCACGCTCGAGCAGATCGCTTTGTGCATAGAACTGCTCAGAGTCGATGAGTATGCCCAAGGCATACCTATCGTCGCCTGGCCTTTTCACACCGAGATCGCATTTGAAATGCGATTGACCGACGGCGATATCGACTTGCCAGCCGCGCGCCTCCAGCTCGGATTTCAACTGACTCGAAACCGCCGATGGCGGCGGCGCAGCGGGTCTACTGCGTTGAGCGGTCAAGCCGATGTCCATCAGTACCTGATTGGCACTGGCAATATCGCCGGCGGACAGGGCCTGACTGTAGCGCAAATAGTTTTTCAGGCTATTCGCGCCTTCGTTGTAATCATTGGTGATATCCACGGACTGTATCGATGACACTACCACCATGTGGTGCTTGGCGCGGCTAAACGCGACGTTGAGTCGTTTCTCGCCGCCGCTCTGGTTGATCGGGCCGAAATTCATACGCATCTTGCGGTCCTTGCCGTAGCCATAGCAGATGCTCATGATGATGATATCTCGCTCGTCCCCCTGGATATTCTCCAGGTTCTTCACCAGCAAGCCGACGAACTCACCGTCCTCCTCACGTTCCTGCTCCTGCTCATAGCGCAGCGCAAACTCGCTGTCTTCGGCCGCGAGGCGATCGAGCGCGCTTTCGATTTCATCCTGCTGGGCTTCGGAAAAGGCGATGATGCCCACGGATCGCGGCTTGTCCTGTGCCAGCAGATGCCGCACGAGCTGCGCAATATACTCGGCTTCTCCAGTGTTTCGTCGTTGGTCATAGACGTTTTCGGGCATGTGATGAAAGCTGACCGGGCGGCTGAGCAGGTGCTGGATGTGGTGCCCGGCATCAGCTGCGGATGATATGGTCATCGGCGCCTGAACACGCGGCACGGTCTTTTCATCAGGCACAGTCAGCAGCTGCCCTTGATAGAAGGCCCAGTTGGAAAAGCTGATGAGGTGCTCGGAACGGCTGCGATAGTGCCAGCCGAGCATGTAGGATTTGAGATTTTTTGCGACATGATTGAGAAAGCTGTTACTCGATAGATCGTACTCGACCTGCTCGCCCTCGTCGGTTGTCACCATGACCTCATCTTCAGTGTCTGTTCGTGTCGAGAAGAAGTTGGTCGGCGGCAGCTGCATCTGATCGCCCACCACTATGGTCTGCGGCGCGCGGAACAGGGAGGGAATCGCACCCTCGAGGGTGATCTGGCTGGCCTCGTCGAAGATGATGACATCAAACGTGCGACTGTTCAGCGGCAGGGTGTCCGAAACGCTCAGCGGACTCATGAGCCAGACCGGCTTCAGGTCACGAATGACGGCACCAGACTCGAACGCCACCATGTCACGAATAGGCTTGTAGCGCATTGATTTGGAAAACTCGTGCTCGAGCTCCCTGCGGCCCTTGGCATAGACTTTCTTGAAATCCTTCTGCGCCTGGGTCAGCTGTGCAGCTGGCGCGGCGCTGATGCGAACGTGTTCGAGGAACTTGTTGCGAACAGTCTCGAGAATGGCTGCGCTGTTGTGGTGTTGCCACTGCTGGTAGAGCGTGCGCAGCCGGTCGATATAATGGCGGCGTTTGCTGCCATCGTGTTCTCGCAGGCTGCGATTGCTGTTGAGAGCCTGGCTCAGGCTGCGCTCGGCAGACATCAGCTCCAGCTGTTCGATTGACCAGGGCTGGTGGCGGAAGTTCCGCGTCAGTTGTTCGGGTAGCTCGCGCAATGGCTTCAGCGCGAACAGAAACTCGCTGACATTGTGCTGCAGCGCACCTTCCATCTGAAGCAGTTCTGCCTGCAGGTCTTCTACATTCAGATCCTGGTAATCCACAAGGATGTGCCCGAGCCCCTGTCGCAGGTTCGACAGCGGCAGCTCGAGACTCAGCAGTTGCGAGATCAGCGAAGCGGCTTGCTTCGGGTCCTGCAGCGTCGGACGCAGCGCTTGCACCGGCCCGTCCAGAGTGGCCATGATCCGCTGAGCCTCGACGACATGGCCCTCGAAAGCCTGAAGGCTCACATCGAACCCAAGGCTTTCCTGCGCCTCGCTCTCAATAGACTGCAGCGCCTTCCTGGCTTCGTGCTCCTGTGTAAGCTGCTGCAGCACATGAATCCAGCTGGGTGCGATGGCATGTGCCGCGAAATCATAGCTGTGTTTGAGCAGGCTTCGCAGCTTCCAGTAGGACGGGAAGAAAAAGCGAAACACGCTGTCGAGGCGTGTCGCCTGTGCAAGGGCGATGCCGGTATCTTCTGCGCTCAACCGGCTGTTCCAGTGCTTGTTCTGCTCGTGCTTGTCGACCAGCTCCAGCATGCGCTTCTTCTTCTGCCGCTGCAGCTTCTGGTACTCGCTGAACTGCTGGCTATGTTCGTCCAGTAAGCCCAGTAGTCCCCATCGGCTCAGCGGCTCGAGCTGTCGCGCGATAACAAGCATGGCTTCGATATGGTCGAGCGTATCCCAACTACCAGCCGGCAACCCCAGGCTGGTGAGCCCGCTGAGAAGCATCCTGAGATTCTGCAGCACATCGGGTACCGTGGTTCGCAGCAACCCCAGTGGTGAGTCGTGATCAGCCAGTATCGGGTTCAGCAGGCGCAATGGGTGCTCGCTGAACACCTGCGAGGGCTGCAAAGGCGCCAGACGCTGTATGAAGCCATCAATGGTGGAGCGGTTTTGCACCCACACGGTATAGTGCGGCAGCTGCTCGAGTTGTTCAGGGTCCAACGAGGGATGCGATGCTGGTGCCGCTATCAGCATTTGCATCAAGTGGAGCAGGCTGCCCCCTGCCTGCTCCAGAACCGTTGTCGTCTGCTCGCTGAATGCCTGCAGTGGTGCCAGAACCTCTTCCATGGCGGTCAAGGTATCCTGACGTCGCCTTGCCGCCTCGCCAGGGCCCTGATCTGCACCGGCGCCATGGCCAGCAGCCAGGAAGTCCTCATAGGTCTTCTTCAGATCCATTACGAAGCTTTTCTTGTCCGCCTGCGAGTCGTGAATCAGGCAGCAGAGTGGATCAAGACCCTTCTGCTTCAGACGCAGGAACACAACGTCAATAGCGGCCCTTTTCTCACACACGAACAGCACCCGCTGATCACGCATGATGTAGTCGGCGATCAGGTTGGTAATGGTTTGCGACTTGCCGGTGCCTGGCGGGCCCTGGATGATGTAGCTCTTGCCGGCACGAGCATGGGCTATTGCCATGGTCTGAGTCGGATCGCATGGCACGACGTGATAACGCGCCTGCAGGGGCAGGGGAGCCGGGGGCGTCGCCGCAAGCTCCCTGGCCTGGAGCGAGAATGTCGCTTCGAACGCATCGTTTGCCAGCGGATTCTCCACCAGTTCAGCGTAGTCCTTGACCAGCGACATCTTGCGATACTTAAAGTTGGCCAGCGTCATGTTGCACAGATCGAAGGCCCACTGATACGGGTTCTGCTCATCATCGTCACGCAGCCGATAAAACTGCCTCTGAGCGGTGACCTCGTTCTGCGCAACGGTTTCAGCTGATGGCGCTACCGCATACTGCTGCGCTATCGGCAGGACGCTGACCATTCGCTTCAGGTCTGTCACCGGTGCTCGGACATATTCATTGAAGAGCCGAATGCCCAACGGATTGAAATTCGCCGGGTCATAGCTGTAGTCGAGATTGGCATAACGGCTGATGCTGCGGCCAGTAAGTCGGGTCCGCTTGCGATATTGGTCCAGCCTGCGCTTCGCCGAAGCCTGGATCAGGTCAATTCGGGGGCGTTCGATCTTGTCGAGTGTCACGCCAGGTTCACTGGCCGCGATCTGCTGCTGCAGGTGGTCGTAGAGCGCATCCAGCGTAGTCTCCTGCAGATCGATGCGCTCAGGCAGGTTCACCCCGAACAGTGTCTTGAACTGATACCGGATGACGGGATTGATCTCGGCCTCGCTGCTGAGCGGTTTCAGCCACCAGGTGTCGCGTACGCCTTTTTTCTTCTGCAGCTCGACCGGTTGCAATACCAGCGGCGACCGCAACTGGCTCTGGTCCTGATCCTTGAGATTGCTCCAGTTCAGGAAACACAGCACCAGGCGCAATTGCGCAAAGCCATACTCCTTCTGGTCCTTGGCGGCCTCTGTGCGTATTTTGTCCAGTGAGCCAGGCAGATAGAGGACTTCGTGAAAGTTCAGGTAGCTACTGAGCGCAATCGGCTTTTCCCTGACGATCTGTGCCTGCAGTCGTGGCGTCCAGGTCATGATTTCGTCAGGCCGAATATTCTCGACATTGAATGAAAGCGGCACAGAAGCCTGCGTCAGGTTAAGGCTCTGCATGCTTGGCTTGAAGTGATACAGGCGGTTACGTCGGGAGATCTCGAACAGTCGCTCCTGCAGCTTGCTCAGGATGATCTGCTGTCGGTCCCCCAGGGTCTTCGCCTCGAAACCTGGAATCTGACTGATCTCAAGATCGAAGTCGACAGTCTGCTGGCGATAGTTCGTCAGCATCGTCTGGATGGTTTCAAGATCACTCAGGCGAACGTGACGACTCAACTCGGTCATGCCCAGAATAGTCTTGGCCACCACAGGATGAATGCCAGGCTGCAGGGCAAACAGATTGTTGCGGCTGGCGGCGAAGCGTCGCAGGTCACTCTCATCGTTGAAGTCCAGGCTGCAGCACAATGAGGCGAGAATCATGCCCAGGCTAAAGATGTCGGTAAGCGGATCATGATGATCGAGCTGATGTTCCCAGCTGACGTAACCCGGCACGTAGACCGGCGTGGTAATCACTTCGTTCGCGAGTCGGACATTCACCTGTCTTGACTGCTGCTGACCACCCACGTCGATATCCAGTTGATGCCGATTGACGACATCGATCGCGAGATGCCTGGCTTCGTCAATCGCGCGAACACGGTCGGGCTGCAGCCGTGGCGCCAGGTGATTGATGCGTTCGTACCAGATGCTGCCACGCTCGACATTGAGCGCCTGCAAGCCCTCGAGTGGTGCCACCTTTCCAGCCTGATGGTCGCTCAGCACCTGGGCCAGTAATGGGAGGAAGGCGGCGAGTGCGTCCTCGGTAGTGAAGCCGCTCTGCTCGAATTGTTCGGCGAGGTAGGCCTGCAGGGGCATCATGGCTGCTTCTCCTGGCGGGCGCTCGCTGCATCGAGTATGACCTCGGTCTGTTTGCGAATGGTGTTGAAGCGGGTCTTCGTCAGCTTGAGTTCCTTTATAGCCAGTTCGGCAAAACGGGCTTCGATACCCAGCCATCGGGACCAACGTAAGGCCTGAGCCAGCGGCATTTCTTCGAGCTCGCGATCGACCGCTATGAAATCCAGCATCAGGTAGCAGAAATAGTCATACAGCTTCTCGTCGCCACGCAGCAGCCATTCGGCCAGTTCCGCTTGTGAGAGATCCGGGGCTATGGGTCGAAAACCGGGAATGAAAAGCTGGGCGTGAGCGACAACCGCCTCAGTGGCAAACCAGGCGGGCGCGAGGAAATGGTCGAGAAATGTTCGTGTGTGACCCTCCAGCGTCTGTCGTTCCAGCAAGTCCATCGTCAGGAATGTGAGTGGACCACGAATCAGGCTGGCGATGGCTTCTTCAGCGCTTACTGTCTGCTCGTGCCACAGTTGCAAGGCCCGTGCACGCAGATAGCTTGCAGGATGACTAAGGCTGTCTGATCCCGCCTGGTCCCTCTGCAGTATTTCTTCGCTCTGCTTCAGAAAGCTTTGCGCGTCGATGGCCTTCAGGCCTGTGCCGACGCGGAGCAGGGTACTGATCGCGCGATCCAGGTTTCCGCTGACGTGGAGTGCACCACGATCGCAGTAGACTTCGGTAAACAGGCTGAACAGCCGAGCCGATTCTGCATGGCAGGCACTGGCCTGCTGATCACCGGCGATGGCGTTGAGCACCTGTTCTGCGGTGTAGAATTGCTGTTCGTCCTGCGTCCACATGAGGAAATGGCTGAGCTCGTGGGCAATGATGATCTCGAGTTCGGAGTCATCAAAGGTGTCCAGTAGGGGGCCGAAAAAAATCACATGCGGTTCGCCGGGAATGAATGACAACATCGCGTTCAGCTGCGTCGCTTCCTGCGCCTGATAGAAGGTGATGGTACCTTCGATGCCGAGCCGGGCCGAAATGCTTTCAGCAAGCTCATACAACCGGGGATGGGTTGTCTTCTCGATGCGGTACGTCGTCTTCAGCAAGTGCAGACGGGCGCTATCCATCCGCTGCGAGTCCACCCGGTGTGTGGAGAACCACTGCCAGAGTTCAGCTTCGTTATCCTTGAGGTAACTGACGATGTTGGAGAGATAGGGCGGCGGCGTAAGCGTAGTGAGTTGCATCGAGACCTGCGAGTCGGTGTTTGTCTGACTATAGCAAGGCTGTGGCGCTTCGTCTTTGACTCGAATGCTGACCACTTATGCTCGTTCTACCTATGGCTTTTTCAGTGATTTGACCACATCATACCGCGGTCTTTTTGTTCGAACGCTATAACTGCCGGTCCTGGCCGCTATTTGATGATCGCTTTACCATCCAGATCTGACCCGACACATACTGAAGCGTGCGCTGACCATCGTGCCATCATCGGCATGATCATGCTCGCGATCGTAATATTCTTCAGCAGCGGTGTCTCAGCTTTTCTTCAGGGTGATCGCGATTTCATTCAGGGGCAGCGAACCCTGGCTGGCGAAGCCGGCTACGTCAAAGCTTCGTTCCGCGAAGCGCTACTGTATTCGAAGCGTATGGCACCTCAGCCTTCCGGAGCCGACGCTGTAGGCGACGTCGTCGATGATCTGCTTCGACTGTATACGGCGTGGCCGCTTTACGCTGGCGATATGCTGCGACTTCAACGCTTCACCACCGGATCCGATCTGCCACGGCGTCCGACCGTTACCCGACCTGGTAATCCTCAGGCACCTCCTCGATAACTCCTGATTCTGCTATTCCTTCTGGCGACTTGGCGCCAGGCCTCAGATAAAGCATTCAGGACCTTCCTAAATGGACTCTATTGCTGAGCGTACGAATAATTCAACGCATGCCGCAGGTCGGCTTACAGGGTTTAAATAATGCCGGATTTTCTGTTTTACCTATTGATCGCATTCGCTGTGGCCGCTCTCGCAGGTGTTGTGCTTGAAGAAAAGACTCACGTCAGCAAAGCCAAGATCACGCTGTTCTTTGGCACGATCTCATGGATGTTGCTTATCATATTTGCTGCGCCAGACGATGGCCGTGAAGCCGTACTGCACGGCTTGACCGAAAACATTACCGATATCGCAGGGCTCTGGTTGTTCCTGATCGCTGCGATGACCTTCGTAGCCTATCTGAACAAAAAGGGGCTGATAGAAAACCTGGTGTATCTGGTGCTGCCAGGTCAGATCAGTGAACGGGGTCTACTGTTCGTAACCGGGACTTTCTGCTTTCTGTTCTCGTCACTGGCCGACAACATCACCGCCACGCTGGTATCGGTCGCACTCGTGCTTTCGCTGAAGCTGGATGCCGTCCGAACCATCAAGTTCGCGACGCTTTGCGTATTTGCGGTGAACTCTGGCGGCGTTGCCCTGATCACCGGGGATGTCACGACACTGATGATTTTTCTGGCTGGCAAGGTGGAAATCTCGAGTCTGCTGCTGCTATCGATTCCCGCATTCGTGGCAGTGATGTTTCTGGCAGCTGTATTGTCGATTGGCATGAATGGCCAGGTGCATATCCAGTCCCATCAGACAGAAACGCGCAAGGTTGATCTGGCTATTTCCGGGGTATTTCTGATCACCATTCTGTCGACGATCTCCGGCAATATGCTGTTCCAGATTCCACCCGTTCTGACCTTTCTGACAGGTCTGTCAATCATGTTCCTGGTCGCGCGCTTCTTCAATGAGGACAATGATAACGACCCCATCCTTGAATACATTCGTACGATTGAATTCGAAACACTGCTGTTCTTCCTCGGTATCCTTTTGCTCGTAGGCATGCTGAAGGAAATTCATGTGCTGGACGCGCTCCCGCAGGTCTACGAGGCCATTCCAGTGGCTGGTGCGAACTTCCTGATGGGCATCGTGTCTGCCACCATAGATAACGTGCCCCTGACGGCTGCGCTGCTCAAATCGGGATTGACCATGAGTCCTGCAGAATGGATGGGCTTGACCTACGCCGTTGGTGTCGGCGGTTCGCTGCTGGTCATCGGTTCAGCCGCTGGTATTGTGGCGATGAGCAAGGTGCCGGGGCTGACATTTTCCAGCTATATGCGTTACAGCCCGCTGCTTCTTGCCGCGTATGCGCTCGGATTTTTCGGCGTGTACGGCATTAACCTCCTCGTTCAAATCTGATTCAGGAGCAGATAGACCATGACAATCATGACTTTTGTTTATTTACTGGCTGGTCTCGTCTTGCTGGTAGCTGGCGCCGAAGTACTGGTCAAGGGCGCTGCCCGACTGGCCGCCACCTTCGGCATCTCACCGCTTGTCATTGGCCTCACCGTAGTCGCCTTTGGTACGAGTGCACCGGAAATGGCGGTCAGTGTGCAGGCCGCGTTCTCCGGCAATGGTGATATTGCGATCGGAAATGTCGTCGGTAGCAACATTTTCAATGTGCTATTCATCCTGGGCATATCCGCATTGATCATCCCACTGGTGGTATCGCGGCAGCTTATTCGACTCGACGTGCCGGTGATGATCGTCGCCAGCGTACTGGCCATGGCGCTGGCCTTCGACGGTGCGCTCGGTCGACTGGATGGCGCCATTCTTTTTGCTGGGATCATCGCGTATACAGTCTTTCTCATCGTCAGTAGCCGACGTGAAAAAGCAGCGGCTGATGATGAGTTCGCCGGCGAATACGGTCTGAAGGCAGCGCCACGTCAGTATGCCACTTTGATCAATGTTGGCTTCATCCTGGCGGGACTCGTGCTGCTCGTGACAGGATCGAATTTCCTCGTTGAAGGCGCCGTCACCCTTGCGCGGGCGCTGGGGCTGTCCGAACTGGTCATTGGTTTGACGGTGATTGCAGCCGGTACCTCGTTGCCGGAAGTGGCAACGTCCATCACAGCTGCCATCAAAGGCGAGCGAGATATCGCTGTAGGTAACGTGGTGGGTAGCAATGTTTTCAACCTGTTGGCTGTTCTGGGGCTCGCATCGCTGGTCTCACCATCCCCGATCAACGTTGCTGCCAGTGCGCTGGTCTTCGATTTTCCCGTCATGATCGCAGTCGCCGTGGCCTGTCTGCCGGTCTTCTTCTCCGGCTATCTCATCAACCGTTGGGAAGGCCTGCTGTTCTTCGCCTACTATATTGTCTATACCACCTATCTGATCATGTATGCCACGGCCACGCCGGCTTTTGCACAGTTCCAGGCTGCTCTTGTCTGGTATGTCGTGCCGCTCACCGTGGTCACGCTGCTCATACTCGGCGCTCGTGCATGGCATACCCAGAAAAAGCACTAAGCAAGGCAATCGCCTTTAGTTTTCATTGGAGAACATATGTCTGAACGAGCGGCCGGCGTCTCGGCCACTGAGCTGATTCACAGCGACTTGCATGATGACCAGCACGGCAGTCCTCATACGCCGATATACAACACCACCACCTGGCGCTTCGAGTCAACTGAAGCGCTGCTGGACGTCGTTGAGGGCCGGACTGATGGCTGCCTGTATACCCGCTACGGCACTAACCCCACAATTACGGCACTTGAGCACACGCTCGCACGACTGGAGTCGGCGGAAGCCGCCTTGGCTTTCGCATCAGGCATGGCAGCGATTTCGTCGACGCTATTGGCGCACGGTCGCAACGGTATCGTTTGTGTAGGGGAGCTCTATGGCGGGACACAGGAATTCCTGTTGACGCAGTGTGCTGATCTGGGCATTCGGGTCACGCTGTTGATGCAGGCGGATCAGGCACGCCTGGCAAAGCACCTGAACAAGCCGGATATGCTGGTCTACTGTGAAACGCCAGCGAACCCGACCCTGAGCATTCTGGATATCCGGGCGCTGGCCGAAGTCGCCCATCAGCGTGGTGCGCTGCTAGCCGTAGACAACACCTTTGCGTCGCCGGTCAACCAACGGCCTCTGGAGTGGGGCGCTGATCTGGTGGTCCACAGCGCGACCAAATACCTTGGTGGGCACAGTGATCTCACGGCCGGCGCCGTCATGGGCAAGAAAGATTTTGTCAGGAGCATATGGCGCTGGCGTAAAAACCTGGGGCAGGTGCTGTCACCCGAAACAGCAGCAATGCTGGCTCGGAGCCTGCGCACACTCCCATTGCGAGTGCGGCAGCACAATCACAATGCGATGCTGGTTGCACAGGCCATGTCCGAGCATTCTGCCGTTAGCAAGGTGCTGTATCCAGGACTTCCAGACTTCGAAAGCCACGAACTTGCAGCCCGGCAGATGCACGGTTTCGGCGGCATGCTCAGTATCGAGATCAACGGCGGCGGCGCGGCTGCTACCAGGGTTGCCGACCGACTGAAAGTCTTCCTGCTTGCACCGAGCCTGGGTGGCGTAGAGAGCCTGGTCACCCAGCCATGCACCACGAGTCATCATGCGCTGAGTCCGGAAGAACGGCGCAAACTTGGCATCAGCGATGGCTTATTGCGGCTGTCGGTAGGGCTCGAGGATGCGCAGGACCTGATCGATGATCTGCGTCAGGCGCTTGCTGTGCTTTAGGGAATATCGGTGATCTGGGCTATGGACGGTTGCTGCTGATGCTTGCGACACTCGGATAGGGAGTCGCCAAGACTCTCCCATGGCATGTCTTTGCCATGACGTTCACACGGAGGTAAGAATGAGAAGAACCCTACCAGTACTAAGCCTATCGCTGTTGCTATCTGCTTGCAGCAATGGTGGAGGGGGCAATGATACCGGCACAGAACCCGTCACTGAATCTGTCACTGGGCCCGTCAACGAAACGGAAACCCCCACTGAAGCGCCCATAGCGGCTGGCCTGGCGACCGCAGAAGCGGCCTGGGAAGCCGCCGCGATCAATGACTATCAGTTCATCCTCACCAGGATCTGTTATTGCGATCCAAGGCCACCAGTCGTCGTTATCGTCAAGGACGATGCTGTCGAATCGGCTTTCTACCAGCACAACGGCGTATATCTGACAGCCGCAGACATCGAAGCCGATGGCGTGACTACCATCGATGGGCTTTTCACAGAAATCAAGGACGCTTACGCCGCTGAAGTGGCCGGGGTCGATGCCATATATGATAAAGCCAGAGGATACCCGGTCGATGTTCTCATCAACTACAGCGAAGAGTTCGTTGATGAAGAGGACGGCTTCCTGGTGACAGGATTCCAATAAGCGCATGGGTCAGTCCCGCAGCCTGTCTCTGATATCGGCAAATCTGACCCCGTATCGGTCCAGTATCTGTTTCACCCGATGGGAGTCGTTGCTGGAACTTTTCTGCTTGCGGCTCTGGCTGAAGAGTTTGCGCCCGGCTTCTGCCATCGAGCTGGATGAGCGGCAGGCCTGAAGGACGGCCGCGAGCGTCGCCTGATCGAATAGATCGATATTGCCGCAGGCCTCCTCACCAATTAGTGCGCTGACCAGTCGTTGTGGATCGTGACTGGCTGGCGCTATGCTGCCGTCGACGTTGCGCCACTTTGCCCGTAATCGTTCGATCTCGTCCTGCACCTGTTGCGACGTGATTCGACCGCCATCCGCCAGCGTTGCCATGCGCGTTATGCTCGCATTCAGGTCACGAAAGTTAGCTGACCAGCTGGCCTCAGCAGAGTGACTGAATTTCATATAGCGCTCCCGCGCATCCTTGTTGAAAGACACCAGGCTGCCGCTTTTGCTGGCAAAAGTTTCCAGCTCGAATTCGATGTTCGGCACCAGGTCCTCGATCCGCTCCCTGAGTGATGGCAGCCGATAGCACCAGAGATCGATTCGTGCGAGCAGGTCTTCGCGGAAGCGCCCAGCCCTGACTTCCGATGCGAGATCCTTATTGGTACCTGCAATCAGCTGAAAGTCACTGCTGACCTCCTTGTCGGCGCCGAAAGGCGTAAACACCTTCTCTTCGATCGCACGCAACAGCATCGCCTGCTCGTCGAGCCCGAGTTCACCGATCTCGTCCAGAAAGAGCATGCCGCCGTGGGCTTTTTTCAGCAGACCGATCCGGTCAGTAACGGCACCAGTGAAAGCGCCCTTGCGATGCCCGAATAGTGCAGACATTGCGCCATCACCACGGAGTGTCGCGCAGTTGACGCTGACGAGTTCGCCGCTGAGCTTGGCTCGCTGTTTTTTCAAGGCGTACACGCGCTGGGCGAGCTGTGACTTTCCCGCACCAGTAGGTCCTGTGAGAAGAATTGGTTCGTTCGAGCGAATGCACACAAGCTCGAGCTGGTCGATCATCCGGTTGAAATCGGCGTTCGCTGTTTCGATGCCACCTTTGAGCCAGGCTTGGCCCTCGTCGTGCTCCTTGCGGAAACGTGAAGCGATCTGATCGTACTTCGACAGATCGAGATCGATAACCTGGTAGGTACCCGCCGTCTTGCTGCCTCGACGCGGCGGCCCGGTCTGTATAAGTTTACCCGGCAGATAACCGGCTTCAGTAAGCAGGTACAGGCAGATCTGTGCGACGTGTGTCCCCGTGGTGATGTGTATCAGATACTGCTCCACCTCGGTGTCGAAGCGATAGCTGCGCGCAAAGTCGAGCAGAATCCCGTAGACGCTTTCGAAGTCCCAGGCGTCCCTGAAGTTGACCCGGTGACAGCGCACTTCGGTTTCGGGCGACACGCGGCTGACATCCTCACTGGTCTGCTCCGCAAGCGTGGCGGTGTGGTTGTCGTACAGCAATTCCAGACGGTCGATGATAACGTCATCGTGTTGGCACAGGGATACGGTCGGTCGCCAACGCTCCCAACGACCTTCGTCCCTGCCACGGTTGTCCATGACGCTGCCTACAATACTGAAAACTACTGTTTTCATACTATCGACTCGAATAGGGCTCTATCGTGATAAATATATCATATGGCTTCTGCGGGTGCTCTTGAGGAAGATCTGGCGTGTGATTGTTTGAAAAACAATTGATAAAACATGTGCTTGCGAAATTGTCATTGCTGTTGCTAAAAATTGGCACTGATATCGCTATACCTCAATCAAGTAGGCAGGCAGAGATCCGGCCAGGTAAACAATCATAAGGACTCAAAATATGAGCACAGAGCAGCATTCAAACACCAGCTACGAACTCACGCACGCCGGCGGCGTGCCCATTAAGTCATGGACCCGAGGCGTCAGCTTCGAGGCTGAGGCCAGGGAGCAGCTCGCCAACATTTCGCGCATGCCCTTCATTCACAAGTGGGTGGCCGCAATGCCAGACGTGCACCTCGGTATCGGCGCCACCATTGGCAGCGTTGTGCCAACCCTGGGCGCAGTCATTCCGGCGGCCGTGGGTGTGGATATCGGTTGCGGCATGATGGCCGTCAAAACCAGCATCAGGACCGATCAGCTGCCGGATAGTCTGGCAGGAATCAGGTCAGCCATTGAAGCCGCCGTACCACATGGCCGCTCTGGCATGAACGGTAGACGGGGCCGAGGCTCTAGCGGAAGAGACAAGGGCGCCTGGGCAAGCGCACCTGATGACGTGCGCGCAGCCTGGGGGCCGCTGGCAGGACGTTTCGACATCCTGAAAGACAAGCACAGAGTGTTGAAGAACACGAACAACCTGAACCATCTTGGCACGCTCGGCACCGGCAATCATTTCATCGAGGTCTGCCTGGATGAGCATGATGTCGTCTGGATCATGCTGCACAGCGGATCCCGGGGGGTCGGTAACCGTATCGGCACTCACTTCATAGAAGAGGCGAAGATGGACATGGCGAGGCAGAACATCAACCTGCCGGATATCAATCTGGCTTATCTGCCGGAGGGTAGTCAGATGTTCGATGACTATGTCGAAGCCGTCGAGTGGGCGCAGGACTTCGCCAGGGCGAACCGGGAAGTGATGATGGGGCGGGTGATCGAAGCGCTGCGGCAGTCACTGGATTTCCCGTTCGAGGCCAGACTGGAAGCAGTGAACTGTCACCACAACTATGTCTCACGCGAGCATCACTACGGCGCGGACGTGCTGGTGACCAGAAAAGGCGCGGTACGGGCCAGGGCCGGTGAGATGGGCATCATTCCGGGCAGTATGGGCGCTCGGTCGTTTATCGTCCGCGGGCTCGGCAACGAAGAGAGCTTCTGCAGCTGCAGCCATGGCGCAGGCCGGGTGATGTCGCGGACTGCTGCCAAAAAGGCGGTATCGCTGGAAGAGCACAAGCAGGCAACTGTGGGTGTCGAGTGTAGAAAAGACGCGGGCGTACTCGATGAGACGCCGGCCGCCTACAAGCCGATTGAAGCAGTGATGGCCGCGCAGAGGGATCTGGTCGAGATCGTGTACACGCTCAAGCAGGTCGTGTGCGTGAAAGGCTAGATATAGCGAGAATAATGGAAGCAGTACAACAGGAGTATGTGAAATGGCTTACCTCGTCGACTCAGTCGTTGAAGTAGACGGTGCCCAGGGAGAGGGCGGCGGGCAGATTTTCAGAACCGCACTGACACTATCAATGTGTCTTGGCAAACCGATCAGAATAAGCCGAATTCGAGCAGGACGGCAGAAGCCAGGCCTCCTGCGCCAGCACCTGACCTGTTTACGGGCCGCACAAGCCATATGCAGAGCCGAGGTCACTGGCGCTGAGCTGGGCTCGACGGAAGTCAGCTTTTTCCCTGGCCCGGTAGTGCCTGGCCAGTATGAATTTGCCGTAGGCTCGGCAGGCAGTACGACGCTGGTGTTCCAGACGATTCTACTACCACTGGCACTGGCTGCAGGACAGACTGGTGGCGCCACGAGTGAAGTCACGTTGGAAGGCGGCACGCACAACCACTTCGCACCGAGTTACGACTTCATCCGCATGAGCTTTTTACCACTGATGGCGCTCATGGGTCTGCGCGTCGACACCGAATTCATTCGTTACGGGTTCTTTCCGGCAGGCGGGGGCGCCTGGCGGGCCAGGATATATCCGGTCGAACGCTTGCAGGCCTTGTCTCTGGATGGCCAGCCAACCATCGAGGCGATCGAAGTCTATGCGCTATCGGCGGGCATCGCCGAGCACGTGGGCGAGCGCGAGCTCGCGGCGGTTCGTCGGAAGGCCCTGTCGCCGACGCCTGCATTCGAACAGCGCCTTACTAGCGCCGCTGGTCCGGGAAATGTTCTCTCCATCAGCCTGAAGATGACGAGCCATTGCGTCGTGTTTGATTCGATTGGCGAGTTGGGCGTAACGGCAGAGCGGGTGGCTGGTAGGGCGGTCAGAGATGCCCGCCGATTCATGGCAGCCGGAGTGCTGGTCGACGAGCACCTGGCAGACCAGTTGTTGTTGCCACTCGCGCTTGGCTCGGGCGGCGGTTTCACCACCCTGAAGCCGACGCAGCATCTGCTGACGAACATTGCAGTGATCGCTCAGCTATTGGGTCGCGAGACCTTATTGCACAATCGGGATGAGGATCGATATGAAGTTAGCATCTTATCCCGCTGATAAATAAATGCTTTAAACTGTGACGTTCAGCGGCTACTCTTGGGCCTCCCAAACTCGAGATCCGGCGCTTTCTACGGCCGAGCTGCTGAACAGGTCAGTGATGTTCAATACACGAATAAAAACACGCTTTTGCAAGTCAACGGCCTCTCTGATTGCCCCTGTGATTGCCCCTTTATTCGCCATGCTCTCGCTGGCCAGCACGGCCGCCAGCGCCGCAATCGACAACGCTGCACTCGAGCGCTGGGATGGGCAGAGGCCGCAGGGCTGGACGACAGTCGACAGCGGTATCGTACTGTCGCAATCGACCAAGGTTCGACACCAGGGCAAATCAGCCGCTGCGGTACTGGTCAAGACCGGGAATCAAGGGAACACGGATTTTCGCCAGGCCTTGACTGTCGAAGCTGGCCAGGTTTACGAGTTTTCGGTCTGGGTCAGGCATACGCAAGGCGGTGTACGAGCCAGGCTTTATGCCGATGGTTATCGGGATTACAGCGACGCCACGCGTACCGGCCGCTGGCAGAAACTATCGCATCGCTATAAGGCACAACAGAACACCACGATTGAAGTGGGTTTGCGCTTCTACGACATCGAAGGTTTCGATGCCGCGGAACTGGTTTACGTCGATACCTTCGCACCGGCAGCCACTGATGGCCCGGCAGATGACCCAGAGACCGGCGTGGGAGCGCTCGACAGCTACTACAGTGCTGCCGAAGGCAAACGTGGTGCGGCGCTCAGGTCGGCGCTGTTCGATATCGTGAATACCCAGATCAATCGCGGGTATGCTGCACTCTGGTCGTTCTACCTCAATCACGAGATAGATCGTTATTACGAAGACGATGGCTCTATTCTGGACATGTACTCCGAGAATCCGGCTACGAACGATCCACACAATTTCCGCAAGAGTCTTGATCAATGCGGCGCGTACCGCGCGGAAGGTGATTGTTACAACCGCGAGCATGCTTTTCCGAGGAGCTGGTTTGGCCGTTCGGAGCCGATGAATTCCGACGTCCACCACATCTTCGCGGTTGACGGTTATGTCAACGGCATACGCAGCAATCATCCGTACGGCGAAGTCGGTTCAACCCGCTATGTGACGGCAAATGGGTCCAAGGCCGGCCCCGGACGCCCGTCGCTTGGCTATAGCGGGACGGTATTCGAGCCACGAGACGAATTCAAAGGTGATCTGGCGCGAGCCCAGCTGTATATGGCGATACGCTATCAGGATCTCATTGCAGGCTGGGAAGCCCTTAGTCCTGACGGCGATGCAGTACTTTCTGGCGAACAGGACCAGCCCTTCGAGCCATGGTACCTGCGCATGCTTATGCGCTGGCACGCCGCAGATCCGGTAAGCCAGAAGGAGCGTGACCGCAACGCCGCTGCTTTCGACTATCAGGGTAACAGGAACCCTCTTGTGGATTATCCGCAGTTCGCGGAGCTAATCTGGGGCGACTATGTGGCCAGTGAGGACTGATTTTGTCTGACATCCTGCGCTGGGCCCACGAAAACGAAGTCGATCTTCGGGCCACCATAAACTGGTCTACGCCACTTTCTGACGACATGCTCCCCACAGGGCTGTCGGCCGATGAGGACACTGCTTATTTCTGCGCCATCGTTGGACGCTTCGACCGAGGTTGGCGGGCCTACTACGTCGCGATGGTCTATTCGCAGTTCGTTTCGACCCGACACAAGAACAACGACCATCTAGCCCGCCTGAAAGAGCTCAGATCCAAGCGACCTGAAACCATCTGGCATCTCACCCTGGGGACGCTCACACTGCAGGATAAGCGCCTCAACGAAGGTATCGTGAAGAAAATTGAGGGGCTGATGATCTACAGTCATTGGCATGAGCGCTGCGTGACCAGGACCCGAAGCCTTCGTTTCAGTTGCGATCAGTCGATTCAAATCATCAACAATGGCTTCAACGAACCCTTCCACAAGACGATTGCCTACGGCGCACTGGTCTCCGGCTAATCCTGTTGCTTAGCCTGGCCGATACGACCCACGGTCAGTGTGTCGTATTCCCTGAGCAGAAATAAAGCGATGCAGGCCGCGAACATTGGCCACGCGGCAAAGAACAGCAAATTGTTGAAAGGGTCCAGATACTTGCCAAAGGACGACAAGGTCGAAACACCGTGAAACAACATAATGAGGCCATAGCTCCAGGTCTTGAATAATCCGAGTACGAAGGCAGCTATCAGCACCAGTTGGGCTGCACCCATCCCATAGAGCAGGCTGCTCCCGAGCCCTTCAAGTCCGTAAAACGCACCGAAAACCTTGGCCGCGTGTTCTGGTTGCACAAACTTGTCGAGGGTCCACATCAGAAAGACAATGAAAATTCCAAGTCGAAGGAGTAATAGCGATAGAGGGAGATGTTTTGGCATGACGGTGTACTACATGATGGGCGAAAAAGCGAGCGCACACTGTGTGCGAATGAAGGTCAGGCGCCACCGTAACTGTTGTTGAATGTTCGTTCAAGTCGGCCCCTACTGTAGGCGTCAAGTAACTATACATTTCTTAACAGTTCCGCTTTCAACAAAGGCGTTGTGATCGCGGGTAAGCGTCGAAGCAGAGATCGCGCCTAGGCCTTATGGATGGTAGCTTGCGGAGCTGCGTCTTTGAAACTGATCGGCTCCGTTTTGCCTTTACTCGCAAAAACCGAGTTGTTTAAGGCAAAGACTGGCAAATTTCATGTCCAGATTCTTTACGAATTGCGCAGGAAGGCAGCGTGGTCGAAGACGGAGAACGCTTTATAAATCAGTATCTAACGTCATTGGTATGGCTGTTGCTTGCAAATTGTTACAGACGCATAGATTTGCTGTACTACTCGTCGTAACTGCAGATGTCGAACGGATGATCATCTGCAAAAAGAGGGCCGGATAGGCCTTAGAACAATTCAGTTACGAAGGAAAAATATCATGACAAGTGCAAGCTTTTTCAAAAGCCTGGCGGCAACGACACTGGCGGTGAGCTTCTCCGCTTCCGTCTCTGCTGCCATTATTCACGAAGTATCAAATCAGGATCAAGTGGTCAGCTCTTGCGGTGGCGCTGCCTATGGACTGTACACCAATGGTCTTGCTCTCGGTTCAGGTTCGTACTGCTCGTATTATTACAGCATCAATCCTGGCACGAACTTCACCAGATTCGACGACGGCACTGCGAGCTTCACCGGCACGGCTACCAACCAGTTTGGCGTTGAAGCGACGATCAACCTGAACCTTTTTGGGTTCACGACTGACTACTCGCCAGTGAAGACCGGTGGCGGATCTAACACTGCAGATTGGGGCTTTTATACCAATCTGACCGAAGACAGCTCCATTACCATCGATGGTACCGAATACTTTGCCCGACTGGTCGGCGCGCCAGACAACATCGGCTCAAAGCCAGTGTTTCAGTACGGCACAGGCGCCAACGATAAAACCGGCGAGTTCGGTGGTTCTGTCTGGCTCGACATGTACTCTGCCAATGGCGATGCGCTCTTTGTTGAGCCAAATCACTGGGATATCAACTTCGATCTTGGCCCAGGTTTCGAGCTCGATGTTCCAGCGCCAGCCACTGCAGGCCTGCTTGCACTAGGCATCGCCGCCCTTCGGTTCGCTCGCAAGCGCAAGTAACTCGCTCGTCATGCCCTTGACCAAGATCACGCCAGCCCCTCATTGAGGGGCTTTTTGCTTTTGGCCGTTGCGGTTTCACGAAACGTGATCTGATCCCTGACGCAAATACCGTGCTTCTGTATGATTGTCGGACATGGCGATAAACTCACCCAGGCGGACCTCATGCGTTCAGAGCCACTCGTTGATCAGGTACTGCACGCTTTTCTTCTGGTGGAAGATCACCCCTTGTTTATCCATGGCTTTCGCTCGGCCATAGAGCGCCTGTTTCCTCATGCCCGTCTCGATATTGCCACCACCGGACCCGACGCACAGGCGCTGATGCTTGCCGAAGCCTATGATCTTGTGTTTCTCGATTTGCATATCCCGGAGATCAGTGGCTTTAGGCTGCTGGAGACCTTGCAGCAACGGCAGGCGGTTCAGCCGGTCGTAATTATCACCGGCCAGGTCGATAGCATCATCGTTGAAAAGGCCAGGCGACTCGGTGCACTCGGTGCGATATCCAAGCGCATCGATTTGAAGCGCTTGTCTTCGCTGTGTGAAAAACTGCTTGAGGGCCAAACCGTCTTCGACGAAGGCAACGAATGGACGGAGATTCCAATCACGGAAGAGGGCAAGCATTTCACCGGGCGTGAGCTCGAGGTGCTACGCCTCCTGGCCGAAGGGCTGGAGAATGCGCAAATCGGCGCTCGGCTGAATATGTCTGACTCTACTCTGAAAACACACCTGCGATCCCTGTTCTTCAAGATGAACGTCAACAACCGCACGGCCTGTGTCATGAAGGCCTTGCGGGCTGGCTGGATCTGACCCCACGCCTGAATGCTGCGCCTGACTTTGAGCTGTAATCGGATCAGCTGGATCGCGCTATTCTGGCTATGCAGCGGGCTACTGTTCGCGAGTGAAGACCTGGTTCTCAATGAAGAAGCAAGCCCCGGCAATCTGGCTGCAAGCTTCGTTTATATCTCGGACAGGACAGTGGCCAGCCGTAAGCAGGCGCTGGCACTCCCGCCAGACCGCTGGCAGAAACTCGAGCATGACATCTTCAACGAGGGCTTTGTAGGCAGCGGCTTCTGGCTGAAAGCAACGATCCGATCCGATGTCAGCCTCGAGCAGGGTAACTGGCTACTGGTGCTGAATAATGTATTGATGGAAGAGCTTTCGGTGTACTGGCAGCACGATAGCGAAGGCCTTCTCCTGGAGCTTGTCGATTTTGAAGCGGGGCAATTCGCCAAGCTGCCCCTCCAGGGCAGACACTGGCTCGTCCCGCTAACGATCCAGCCTGGCCAGTCCTACACACTACTCGTGCACATGAAGTCCTTTGTTGTATCGCAGATGCCTGCTTCCATCCTGCCAGTAGAGCGTTATCTGGAGCACGAGCTGCTGGTCGGCTCGCTGCTCAATATGGCCGTTGCAGCGCTGCTGGTTATCGCAGTAGTGGGTTTGCTGTTGGCGCTTGTTTACCGTGATATTGGTCTGTTCTACCACAGTGTGTTTGTGCTTGGCGTAGCCATTCTTCATGCCTCACTGCAGGGGCTGATTTTTCACTGGCTCTGGCCGCACTGGCCATGGCTGCACAAGAACATCGCCTTTCTCGCAATCGTGGTCGCACTCTGGGCTGGCGTCATGTTTACACGGGAGCAGATGAGCTCACCTGAGAGCCATCCGATGTTTCCGAAGTTGCTGTACTTTTTCGCCTGGTTGCAGCCGGCGGTCGCACTGACGAGTCTGTTGCTGCCTCTGCATCTGCGTTGGCAGGTAAACGTGCTGTACCTGTTATCCTCGGTCGTCACAGCACTCGTCATGGGCTTCGTCAACAGCCTGCGTGGGCAGCGCGTCGCCATATACTACACCGCCGCGATGACCATCTTCTTCATCGGTACTTTTCTGCTCGCACTCAACAAACTGGGGTTCATCCCTGTGAATGTGTATACCGATAATCTGCAGCTGGTTGGCAGTCTGGTAGGCTCCGTCATCTTTCTGCTATCGGTGAACGAGCGGGTCAATCAAAAACGCCTGGCTAAGCGCGCCGTGAAGCAGCAGGCACTGGACTACGAGCGGGTCGCGCACGAAACACAGGTGCAACTGCTGCGTATAGAGCGGCAAACTTCTGAAGGTCTCGAGCAGCAGGTGCACGCGCGGACCGCTGAACTTGAGAGAGCCTTGCAGGAACTCAAGACTGCCCATAGCGACCTGCAACTGGCGAAGGCAGCCGAAGAAAAGGCGCATCTGGAAAAGACGCGGTTCCTGGCCGCTGCCTCGCATGATATCCGCCAGCCACTCCACGCACTGACCCTCCTGGTTGAGGACCTGTTACTGAGCACCCCTGCGCAGACAGCTGAAACCGTCCGCACAGGACTTCGTGTACGAGAAGCAGTAGACAGTCTCTCGGCGCTGTTCGACGCGTTATTCGACCTGTCCAAACTCGATAACAAGCTGGTACGGCCTGAGCTCGAACTCATCGATCTGGCCCAACTTGTCAGCGACTATGGCGAACGAATTCAACCGCTTTGTCAGCATGCGAACACAGTGCTCCAGGTGGACATCCCGGAGAAAGCGGTGATGGTTATGAGCGATCGGCTCATGCTGGAGCGTATTCTCACGATACTGATCGATAACGCCGTGAATCATAGCGGCAGTAATCGCATCGGTCTGGTGGTCAGCGTCTCACCATCGCAGCTTCGTTTGTCGGTGATAGACCACGGCATCGGCATCGCCGAAAATGATCAGGTGCATATTTTTGAAGAGTTCTATCAAGTCGATAATGAACAGCGGAACCGCAGTCGCGGCATGGGACTTGGCCTCGCGCTGTGCCGTCGTCTTGTCGGGCTGATCGGCTGCGAAATTACCCTGCACTCGGCGCGGGGGCAGGGTGCACGGTTTGATATCCTGATGTCACGTTCTCCGAAGGATACCGCCACTGAATCATCAGGACGGAAAGCAGAGGGAGCTCAACCCACCCTTTGCCTTCAGGACAAACTGGTCCTGGTTGTCGATGATGACGTCCTGGCACGGGAAGCCAGTGCTCAGCTGTTGCAGCGCTGGGGCATGAGCGTCCTGCCGGCGGCAGACGGCACAGAGGCACTGGCTGTACTCGGGGAGGCCAGGGCGCCTGAGTTTGCGCTTCTCGATTACCGTCTGCCCGGCAGCAATGGCCTCGAGTTGGCAAAGGCCATCAGGGCCCGGCTGGGATCGAAATTCCCCATCATCATACTTACAGGCGATTTGCGCCTGTCGATCTCTGAACCCGATATCAGGGTGCTCAGCAAGCCCATCAGGCCCATGCGACTGCGCGCAGCCATCCAGGCCATCCTCCAAGCATAGTCGGCTCAGTTGCAACAATGGCTTACTGAGCTAGTCTTGAATTGACCTTACATAGAAAAGCAGTCGTGCGTGGAGTAGGCATTTGAGTCCTTTGTGGCCGTTCAGGCGCAAGCATAGTCAGACGGTCGGTCTTGAAGTGCGGCCAGGTGCCATCGTGCTCGCAATAACGGCGCCCGACTCAGCGAAGACGAAGGCCAGTATCACCCGCCTTGAAACCATCGTCGCACAGCCTGCACAGCGTCTCCAGCAGCTCACGGAGTACGTGGTGAATCACAAGCTTCAAGGTGCAGCCTGCAATCTCGTGTTGCCGCCTGAGTTTTACAGTATTCAGCAGATTGAACGGCCGCCCGTCGAAGATAGCGAGATGAGTGCGGCAGCTGGCTGGAAGATTCGTGACCTGCTCGATTACGATCTGGAAGACGCTATTGTCGAAGCATTTGAATTTCCTGACGATGCCCTGCGCGGCCGGCCTGCACAGGTGAATGTCGTCAGCGCACGCAAGAGTGTTCTGCAGGATCTCATCACACTCGTCGAAAGCAGTGGGCTCAGGCTCGAGAGTATCGATATTACCGAGCTTGCGCTGCGCAATCTGCTGCTGCAGATCCAGTCTACCGAAGCACCAGCCAAAGGCATTGGCCTGGCCTGCCTCATCATGCGCGAGCACGGCGGCATCCTGGTGCTGGTCAAGGACGGCAATCTGTATCTCACCCGCCGTCTCGAAGCTGATATGGAAGGTCTGGCCGATCCCGATCGGCAGGGCGCCACCGGCCAGCAGCTGGCGCTCGAAGTCCAGCGCTCGCTTGATTACGTGGAGAGCCAGCTGGGTCAGGTTCCGCCGCGTCGCCTGTTTGCTGCATCCGAACTGCATGAAGAGCAGATGCTGAAGGCGCTGGATGAAACACTGGGATTGCAGGTGGTTCCGTTACCGGCAACAGAAGCCGGTATGGCGGAAGACGTGATTCCGCTTGCCGGCCAGTGGGTGGCCTGCGGCGCAGCGCTGCGCAATCAGCACAAAACAGTCACTGGCGGTGCCTGATGCAGCAGGTCAACCTTTATACCGAGGCTTTTCGCCCCAAACGAGACTGGTTTTCCGCCGCCAGCTTGGCCTGGTTTCTGGGTATCTTCATTGCTCTGGTTCTGGCGTACAGCGCCGTCCTGATGTGGCAGGATTCGGTGGGTGACGCAGAGCTACTGGCGCTTCAGCCGGAGAGCACCCGGCTTCAGCTGGAGGTGAGTCAGCTCACGGAACAACTTGAGCAGCGTGCCCGGGATACCGGCTTGCAGGCGAAGCAACAGACCTTACAGCAGCGTCTGCAGAATACGAATCTCCTGCTTGGCACCATTCAGGGTCGTCTCCTTAATGAGCGTGCCGACGCGTCCTTCTCCGCCATCATGATTGCGCTGGGCAAGCACACCACTGGCGCGCTCTGGCTCGAGGACATTGTGATCAAGGACAGTGGCGCGCGTCTCCAGTTGGCGGGTCAGACCGCCGAGCCGCAGTCACTGCCGCAATACCTGCAGGCGCTTGGCAAAGAAGCCGCCTTCGCAGGGCGAGCCTTCAATGGCTTTCAGTTGAGTCTGGAAAAACCTGACACGCAGGCAGCTGGCCAGGCACTCGACGGTCGCAGAGGCCGCGATAGTGCTGGCTCGGGTGCCTACAGGGCTTTCAGCGTTGATACCCACACCGAGGATCCGGGTGATGCTTAAGCAGTGGAGTGCGCGCTTCGCGATCATGTCCGTTCGCGAGAAACTGATCCTGTTAGGCACTGTTCTCGTGCTGCTGCTGTTCGTTGCCATGGAGTTCGTTTGGGCGCCCTTATGGGAAAAAGATACCACCCGCAGAGCTGCAATCAAGACATCCATCGAGAACACCGCGACACTGCAGCAGCAACTTGCCGTTCTACAGACCGCCGTCGGGCGCGATCCCGATGCCGCGCTCAAGCAGGAGATCGATCAACTTTCACAGCAGCTCGAGCACCGTGAGAATGAATTGAGAGCCAATCTGTCGCGACTGGTTTCTCCTGAGGAAATTACAGCGGTATTGATTGATCTGCTTGAAGGGCAGAGCGGTTACTCAGTGCGTGAAGTCAGCAAGCTGCCCACACTTAGAATTCAGCAGGGCGAGGGTGATTCAGCGGCTGTGCTATACAGTCATCGCGTCCGGATCGTTATTGATACGGACTATTTCAATGCACTCGAGTATCTCAGGAAGATCGAACGGGATGAGAACCGACTGCGCCTGCTGTCGCTGCGCTACGAGGTCGATGACTACCCTTCGGCACGACTTACCCTGGATTTCGAAACGCTCGGACTCGATGAACGTTGGTTGGGAGTCTGATATGAGCATTACTTGTCATTTATACCGAAGTCTTTTCTCTGTCAAAGCGCTGCTGCTCGCAGCAGCGACTGGCCTGCTGACGCAAAGCGTGCTTGCAGCCAGCGCCAATCCGCCGGCAAGCATGACGATAGATGGTATAGAAATCAGCGACCCCACGCGGCCACTGGACTGGCGCACAGGACCCAGAACCGCAAGCCCTCAGGACCAGCAACGTCCGGAGCTCAAAGTCAGCTCCATTCTTATTTCGCCAGCTCGCCGTCTGGCCATCATCAACGGCCGCAGCGTCGCCGAGGGCAGCACCATCAATGGGGTGAAGGTTCAACGTGTCAGTGCTGACGGTGTGCAGTTGCGCTGGCAGGGCGAACAATGGACGGCCCGGTTGGCGGCGTCTGGTAACGCGGTGAGACAGCCAGTCAGGACTCAGCCATGATCAATATCCGGAGTACGCAATGACCTGTAGTAACAAGCTTGGTTCGCGCAGCCTTGTAGCGCTGTTCTGCGCTGCGATCGGCGCCTGCACCGGTCCGGGTCAGCTGAAGCATCCCGGCCAGCCAGTCAGTACCGAAAACACGGCGCGCATGGAACAGATCCTTGCCGATGCCAGTACTTCGCAGCCAGTCCCAGCGGATACGGTCAGCCCGCCCGCGCCACCGGCGGAAGTCATTGCCGCCCTGTTGGATGAAGCGCCAGCCGATGCCAATGCTCAGCGCTTCGATGTTTCGGTCCGTGATCTGCCAGCGAGAGACTTCTTCAATGGTCTGGTGGCAGGCACCAGCCAGAACATGGTCGTCCATCCTTCCGTGGATGGCACGATCAGCCTCGACCTGAATAATGTAAGCGTTGAACAGGTCATGAAACTGACGCGGGAGCTCTACGGCTACGACTACCGAAAATCTGACGGTATCTATCAGGTCTTTCCTGCTGCGATGAAGGCGGAAATCTTCCAGATCAATTACCTCAACATCAACCGCTCGGGTGCATCGGATATTCGAGTCAGTTCGGGCCAGCTCTCGGGCACTGTCGGCAGCTCTGGCGGCGGCAGCTCAGACTCGGGCCAGTCCGATAGTGGTGATGCCACCTCGTCGACCAACAGAATACTCTCGCGCATCACTACCCGGACTGAAGCCGACTTCTGGACATCGCTCGAGCGCGCACTGGTCGCTATTGTCGGCACTGGCGATGGCCGGACCATCATCGCCAACGGCAATGCCGGAATCGTGCTGGTCAAGGCCATGCCGGAGGAACTTCGGGCGGTACGGGACTATCTCACGCAGTCTGAACTCATCATGCAGCGTCAGGTCGTGCTCGAGGCCAAGATACTGGAGGTGACACTGAACGAGGGTTTCCAGCAGGGGATCAACTGGCAGTATTTCGATGAGTTTACGTCGAGCGTTGATGCCGAAGGTCTGCCAACGCAGAGCCTTGGCCTGGGACAGACCGCTCAGACGCTTGGCGATCCCTCTGGCGTGTTCAGCGCTGCCCTGCGAATCGATGATTTCTCTGCCTTTTTCGATCTGCTATCGACCCAGGGCTCGGTTCAGGTGCTGTCGAGCCCTCGCATTGCGACCTTGAACAATCAGAAGGCCGTGATCAAGGTCGGTACCGACGAATTCTTCGTCACCGGCATTGAAACCAATTCGAACCAGTCAGGTCTGGTTGGCAACGACGAGACCACTGATGTGGAAATCACGCCCTTCTTCTCAGGTATTGCGCTGGATGTCACACCGCAGATTGGCGAGACGGGCGATATCACCTTGCATGTTCATCCGACCGTCAGCGAGGTTCAGGACCAGACTAAAACGATTGGTATAGGCACGCGCAACCTGGTGCTGCCATTGGCACTCAGCACGGTTCGTGAGACCGACAGCGTGATCAAGGCGCGCAATGGTCAGGTGGTCGTGATCGGTGGCCTCATTCGCGATGTCACTCGTGACAGTCAGGCTGAATTGCCGTTCTTTGGCGACCTGCCGATTTTCGGTGAGATGTTCACGCAGAAGCGACAGTCACAAGAGAAGACCGAACTGGTCATTCTCATTCGGCCCTCAATTGGGGACGCCGACACGATAGGCAAAGATCTTGAAGCCGCGGGTCTTCGCTATGAAGCCCTCAGGAAGCGAATCGAAAATGACTACAGGCCATAATGGGAGCGCTGCAGCACCGCATGTATGAGCAGCACTTCGGGCTAAACAGCCTGCCGTTTACACTGACGCCGAACACGCGGTTCTACCTGCGTGCGCAGAGTCACGATCGCGCGTTTGCGACAGTGGTTCATGCACTGAAAGGCAGGGAAGGCTTCATCAAGGTGACCGGTCAGGTTGGCACCGGTAAAACCCTGCTGTGCCGTCGCCTGCTCAATGCGCTGAAGCCGCCGTTCGTGACCGCCTACATTCCAAACCCCCAGCTCGAACCGCTTGATCTGTATCGTGCCGTCGCTGAGGAGTTGGGATTGAAGAAGGACCTGATAGAAGGACAGCATCATCTACTGCGCCTGATTCAGGGTCGTCTCATCGATCATGCCCGCGAGGGGCGCAGCGTAGTGCTGGTCATCGACGAAGCGCAGGTTATGAGCGAGTCGACCATAGAAGCTGTGAGGCTGCTGACGAATCTCGAAACCGAAGCGCGCAAGTTGCTACAGGTTGTACTGTTCGGCCAGCCTGAGCTCGACACCATGCTACGCAGTCCACGTCTGCGTCAGCTGCTGCAGCGCATTACCTTCCAGGAGCGTATAGAACCATTCAGTGCGCGGGAAGTGCCGGCCTATATCAATCACAGGCTCTCGATGGCTGGGTATAACGGTCAGGACCTGTTTCGTAAAGGCGCGCAACGGCTGATCGCCCGCGGCAGCGGAGGCGTGCCCAGGCTCATCAATATTCTCGCTCATAAGGCGCTACTCAGTGCCTATGGTGAAGGTTCACAGCGTGTTGAAGCCCACCATGCCCGTAATGCTGTTCGCGATACCGAGAGTGCAATCCCGTTGAGGTGGTCATGGTCGCTCAAGCGCGCATGAAGGTCGCATCGATTCTCTGGAGCGCAATGGCATGAGTCTGCTGAATGACGTGCTGCGTGATCTCGACAAGCGCAATGCCGGTCAGGCCGAAGGTTCGCCTGATGGTGTGCCTCCAGGTCTAATGGGCAGAGGCAATCAGCATGGTTACGGCGACGGCGGCTTCGGTCGCGGTCAGTTGATGAAACTGATCGTCTGGGTGCTGATCGTGCTTGCCCTGATTACAGCCGTGATCGTGGGGTGGCGTACGCTGGATTTCGGTAGACAGGCGCTCGATCGAATCCCCGTGGATGAAAATCTTCAGGCGGTGCCGCGTAATGTTCCGTTAGCAGGCGAGGTCAAGCCTGTCGAACCACTCCCTGAGCGCATCACTTCGCCAGAGCCTGGCGTCACTGCCGGAGCGCCTGCGCCCGTTGTCAGTAGTCAGTATCCGCTTCCGGAGACTGCGTCGATGTCGGGGCCTTCGCCTGGTGAACCCGACAGCAGTGCGAGTGAGGTGGGAAGCTCTGCCCCTGGCAACGGACCACAATCAGCGGCGCCTGCGCCCACAGTTACAGTCGTTGGCGAACGCGAACCCATCGCGGCTGCTTTGCCAACGGTCGAAACCAGTGTACCGGTACCGAAAACAGAACAGCCAAGCGCAGAAACACCAGCGGCTCAGGCAAAAGTCCCAGCGGCGTCACTGCCCCAGGAGGCGCAAGGGACTCGCGAACGTCGAGAGAAGCCCAGCGCCGCCACCGCAGAAATGAAGGTGACCACACTGGCCGCCCGTCGGCTGGATGAAGCACGTGCCTTGCAGGCATCGGGGCAGATCGATGCCGCACTGACCCTGTTCAGCCGACTCGAACCTTCGATAGCAAAGCCTGCGCGCGCGCCGGCCTTGTTCAGCTTCAAAGCTGGTCTGCTACAACAGCAAGGGCGCTACGACGAAGCGGCGGATCTGTATGCCACACTGTTGAAACTGAAATCAGCCGATGCGGCTTCGAATGCGCTCGAAGCCCGCTGGTGGAGCGGTCTTGCGATTGCGCAGGAGCAGCTTCGTCAACCTGAGCGAGCTCATGCCGCCTGGCTGAACGCACTGGCTGCAGGCGGCTTGTCAACGACCACTCGCAGTTATGCCGCAGGCCGAATTGCCGCACTCGACAAGGCCGGCATTAAACCCGATTACCAGACCGTGCTCGATACGAGCGGCTCTGAGACCAATAGCAGACAGGATCAGCCATGAGCGAACCAGCCAAGAAGATGCGCCTCGGCGATATGCTGGTGCAGAACGAGATCATCACTGAAGCCCAGCTTATGAAAGCGCTGGCGGAACAGAAGAAAGCCGGTAGCAAGCTGGGCCGAACACTCATCGACCTTGGCTATATGGCAGAAGACGACCTGCTGCGCTTCCTGTCGAAACAGATGCGTATTCCCTTGGTGCAGCTGCGGAACTTCCAGCTCAACACAGAGTTGGTGAAGAAGCTGCCGGAAACCGCAGCTCGTCGCTACCGGGCCATCGTACTGTCGGAACAGGACGGAGCGCTGTTGATCGGCATGTCCGATCCTATGGACATCTATGGCTATGACGAGCTGACCAGGCTGCTCAAGCAGCCGGTCAAGCTGGCCGTCGTGCGAGAGTCGGAGCTGCTCAACATGCTCGACATGGCTTACCGGCGCACCGATGAAATTGCCAGCATTGCCGGAGAACTCGAGGACGAGCTTGGCGATGATGCGTTCGACCTGGCGCAAATCGCAGCGACCGGCGAGGGCAGCGAAGCGCCGGTCGTCCGTTTGCTGGAGTCGATATTCGAAGACGCTGTCATGGCCCGCGCATCGGACATCCATATCGAGCCCGACGAGAACGTGGTGCGCATTCGGCAGCGCATCGATGGCACCCTGCACGAGCAGGTCATGAAGGAAAAGCGTATCAACGCCGCGCTGGTCCTGCGTTTGAAACTGATGTCGGGCCTGAATATCTCCGAGAAGCGTCTACCACAGGACGGTCGATTCAATATACGAGTCAAAGGCCGGTCCATAGACGTTCGACTTTCTACGATGCCGGTTTCGTATGGCGAGTCAGTCGTTATGCGACTGCTTGATCAAAGCGCCGGTACGCTCAATCTCGATGCGACTGGCATGCCACAGCCATTGCGCGATCGCCTGCGTATTCTCATCCATCGACCCTATGGGCTGCTACTCGTCACCGGACCCACTGGTAGCGGTAAAACCACGACCCTGTATGGCGCGCTCAGTGAGCTGAATACGCCGGCGACGAAAATCATCACCGCAGAAGATCCAGTCGAATATCGGCTGCCACGCATCACCCAAGTGCAGATCAATCCGAAGATCGGGCTGAGTTTTGCTACTGTGCTGCGATCAGCACTTCGCCAGGACCCAGATGTCGTGCTGGTCGGCGAGATGCGAGATCAGGAGACCTCAGAAATCGGTCTTCGTGCTGCCATGACCGGCCACTTCGTGCTCTCGACCCTGCACACCAACGACTCGATCTCGAGTGCAATGCGCCTGATAGACATGGGGGCAGAACCCTTCCTGGTCGCGAGTGCGCTCACAGCCATTCTGGCACAGCGGTTGGTTAAGCGAGTCTGCGAAGATTGTGTCAGAGCGCATGAACTTACTGACCAGGAACGGGTGTGGTTGCGTGGTCTCGGTCCCAAGGCCTCGGTAGCCTTGCAGGCTGATGCGAAGTTCGTTCGCGGCGCCGGCTGCTACCAGTGTGGCAACTCTGGCTACAAGGGCAGGGTAGGCGTCTATGAGCTTCTGGAAATGAACGAGGATCTGCTCGATGCGCTACGGCGTGGTGATCAGAGTGAGTTCACCCATGCCGCAAGAAAGACGCCGCTGTATAGGCCCTTAGCATTGAGTGCGCTCGATTATGCCCTCAAAGGCATCACCTCACTTGATGAAGTGTTCAGAATCACCGCTTCTCTGGCAGATGCCGGGTTCTCTGAGACTGAAGCCGCAACCACACAGGCTGGCGCTTAGCGTGGCCGACTTTACCTATAAGGGCCGCGACGGCAAAGGTGTGCTGGTCGAGGGCCTGTTATCAGCGCCGAACAAGCAGCTGATAGCAGCGGAGTTGCTAAAGAAAGGCGTGACACCGGTGTCGATCGAGCCGCATGTTGCTCAGATCGATATCAATGAGCTGATCGAACGCATCCCGATGTTCAAGCCTACAGTCTCGCTTGACGAGCTGGTGCTGCTGTGCCGCCAGATGTTTGCATTGACACGCGCCGGTATCCCGATAATCCGTGCCATCCACGGGCTGGCCGATACCACCAAATCCAAGTTGCTTGCAGAAGTGCTGCGAGATGTCGCCAGTCGCCTCGAAGGTGGCGTCAACCTGGCGATGGCGATGCGTGCCCACCCTGAGGTGTTCAGCGATCTCTTCATATCCATGGTGCATGTCGGTGAGAATACCGGCCAGCTCGAGGATGGATTCCGCCAGCTGGCCAGTAATCTCGAACTCGAGCGCGATACTCGCAAGCGCGTCAAACAGGCGACCCGCTATCCCACGATGGTCGTCACTGCCATATTCGGGGCGATTCTCATCGTGAACTTTTTCGTGATCCCAAAGTTCGCTGACGTTTTCAAGCAATTCGGTGCCGACCTGCCGCTGCCAACACAGATTCTTGTAGGCATGTCCGATTTCCTGCTCAACTATGGCTGGCTCCTGCTTATCGGCTGTATCACCGCTTTCGTGCTCTTCCTGCGTTGGATAAAGACGCCTGACGGGCGATACAAGTGGGATCGCTTCAAGTTGAAGATTCCCATAATCGGACCGTTGTTCGAGCTGGTTGCGCTGTCACGGTTTTCTCGCAACTTTGCGATGATGCTTGGCGCTGGCCTGCCAATAACATCGGCACTCAGCATCGTGGCCGAGGCAGTTCACAACAAGTATATCGGACGCGCCATAACGGAAATGCGTAGCGGTATCGAGCGAGGGGACACCCTGGTGCGTACTGCGCGCGCCTCTGGCATGTTTTCACCGCTGGTGCTGCAGATGATGTCTGTTGGTGAGGAGACTGGCTCGATAGACAACCTGCTGATCGATGTGGCTGATTTTTATGACGAAGAGGTCGAGTATTCGCTCAAGCGTTTGTCAGATTCCATAGAACCGATACTGCTGGTATTCATGGGCATCATGGTGCTGGTGCTGGCACTTGGCGTGTTCCTACCCATGTGGGACCTTGGCTCCGCAGCGATGGGCGGCTAAACGTATATGCCGCTAAGCCGGCGTGTCGGCGCGTTCAGTGTCGAGCTGTGGGTTACGGTCATTGTCATGCTGGTGCTGATAGTGCTCTTCATGCGCAGCTTCAACAGCACCTATGACGACGTGGACCGGCTGAAGCCGACAAAGCTGGCGGAGGTCATGGAAGTTGCGCTGCGCCAGCTGCGTGCCAGCTGGCTCGCGACGAATCAGCCTCAGATGCTGGTGATCGACTCAGGTCAATCGCTCGTCATGAGTGCACAAGGTTATCCGACCGGTGTGGCGGGTGAGTCGTCGATAGAGCCCGGGACGGGCTGCGTCGCGGTGCTTCAGCTGCTGCTTGGCGAAGCCTTGCCCAGGTCAGCCGAAGACTGGCCGGTACTGACTACGGCGGTCGATGGCGGCGAATGCCAGTATGAAATTTTGTACGAAAGCGGTCACAGTTTCGAACTTCGCTACGATACCACGACCGGAAAAGTGAGGGCTTTTCAGGCTGAAGAGTAAGCAGTCCAGTCTGGGTGTAACTACGGGGTAATCGAAGGTAAGCGAAACATGGTCTGCCAATCCAAGTGAGGTGGGGTTAGCAAACAGATACATAGCGCCCTTCCGCTGTTGCCAATTGCTACAAACACTCACAGATTCAGCGTCTATACTCCTGATAACGATCATTGATTTGGTCCAGTTTGAACTGTTGAGGAATTGCCATGAAGTCTGTACCCATGAACACATCTGCCCCTGCCATGTCCCGATCGAAGGGTGCACAAAGCGGTTTCACACTTATCGAACTGGTCATGGTCATCGTGATCCTCGGTATTCTGGCTGCGTTCGCGCTGCCGAAGTTTGCTGATCTCTCGGGTAATGCTAGCGCTGCCGTATTTGACGGTGCTGTTGGTGCTGGCAAGTCGGCGATGTCTATTACACGTGCCCAGTCCCTGGTAGAGGGAGAAGCCAACGATGCAACAAGCTCCGTGACGCTTGAAGGTGTGCCCGTGGAGATGGTCTACGGCTATCCATCACGTGCGGGCCTGGCTGCCGCCGTTAACTTCGACGGCATTACCTATACCGCAGCCGACGGCAAGCTCACTGTTGATAGTTGTGAGGCCACCTATACCGTTGCAACGGCTACAACCCCAGCGACCCTCTTGGTAACCAAGGCCAAGGTAGATGGCAAATGCCAGTAATCTTCAAGGAAGCGATTTTGAGATCCGGAGCCCCTGACTGATCCGGATGAACATGGTCGCCCTGCAGTGAAGCGTTATTCGAGCGGCTTCACATTGGTAGAGCTGGTACTGGTCCTGTTACTGGTATCGGCTCTTGCCGTTTTGGGGGTGGGGCTTTTCAGCAATACCAGCAGTTATGCGACGCTCGCGCTCTCCGATCAGATCATCTCGCAAGCCCGTCTCGCTCAACAGGTCGCCCTCGGGCGCCACGGCAGCAGCAGTACACAGTTTTCCGTTTCAGGTGTCGATGACCAGTACGTCATGACGGTTACCAACGGCGACTACAAAGCAGTTCGCCGGCTCCCGCAGGAAGGCGTGCAAATCACCTGGAAGGACAGCAGTACCTCAGCCTGTGTTGGAGGCAGCACCGGTGACTTTACAGTGCAGTTCGACGGCGCCGGTAATCTCATTTCGCCAAACGGACTTCGTCGACCCACACTCATCTGTGTGATTGGTGCACAAACTCGCAGTGTCTGTCTCAGCGCCCTCGGCTTTGCCCATGAGGGAACCTGTGATCAATAACCCCGCCTTTACTCGCCAACAGGGCGTCACACTCGTCGAGTTGGTCATCACCATCATCGTAATGGGGATCGCTGTCGCCGCAATCGTGGGCGCGATGTCAGCCACCATTGGCCGCAGTAGTAATATCGTCGTACAGGATCGAGCGTTGCAGCTGGCACAGGCTTACCTGGACGAGATAGCGCCAAAGCGTTTTGACGAGAGTACGCCATCGGGTGGCATGCCGTCCGCGACTTATCCCTGCGATACCAGCGCCGAAGCTGGCGAAGATCGCGCAAGCTTTGACGACGTGGGTGACTACAATGGCCTCGTGGACAGTCCCCCACAGTCTCAGACCAGCAACCAGTTTGCGGCCTATGAAGGCTACAGCGTGCGCGTTAAAGTGGAGTGCACCACTGACTTCGGATTGGCCGCTACTAACCTCAAACTGATTACCGTGACTGTCACCCCACCTGTCGGATCAGCCATGGCCTTTGCGCGCTATCGGAGTAACTTCTAATGCCTCCGTGCGTCAGGACGAAAGAGCGGGGCTTCAGTCTCATCGAGCTCATCATGGTCATCGTGATACTCGGTGCCCTGGGTGTAGGCATCACCAGCTTCATCACTCGCAGCGTCGGCGGCTATATCGCCACAGGAGAGCGCCAGCGGATGGCTACCGCCGGCCTCGTCGCGGCGGAAAAGATTACGCGTGAACTTCGCGAAGCCCTGCCGAATTCGATTCGAACAAGTGTCGACAAGTCGTGCGTAGAGTTCATTCCAATCTTCGCAGCCAGTACCTATATCGATTTGCCCGTCGAAGCTGCCGGGTCGTCGTTCCAGGCTATTTCCGCTCAGCGTGACTCTGCAATTTCGGGTAGGGTGGCTGTCTATCCAATCAGTACCGCGCCGCTCTATTCACCATCAGCATCTGGCTCACTTACCGCAGCCACGGCAAGCATGCCGACAGGGACCGGCGCTGTGACGGTCAGCCTGTCGTCGGCCCATCAATTTCCACTGCACTCACCGGCCAGGCGCTTCTACATTGTCGGCGCGCCAGCCGCTTATTGCCAGGCCGGCGGCAAGATCATTCGGTACAGCAATTATGGCTTCAACCCGGGCTCAGGCTCTTTGCCGCCATCGGGCGCAGACATGGCGATGTTGATCAATCAGGTACAGGCGGGAAGCGTGCAGTTCGATTTTTCACCTATGTCACTGGTGCGAAATGCGGTAGTCAACTTCCGCTTCCGGCTAGAGCAAGGCAGTGAGCAGTTGGTGGTAGAACAGGAGGCGGCTATCCGGAATCTGCCATGAACAGCACTCAATTCAACGCGCATCGCGATCGTGGTTTCGGTTTGCCTATGGCCCTCTTCGTCATCGTGGTGCTCAGCTTCCTGCTGCTATCGCTGACTCAGCTGGAAGAAAGTACGGCCGAGGGATTCTCGATTAGCCTGCAGTCGACACGTGCATTCTATGCTGCCGAGAGCGGCGCAGAGATTGCCATGCACCAGTTGTTTCCACCGCCCAATGGCAAGACCGTCTGCACTGCCGTCGCAGCCACGCATACCTTCAGCGAGCCTGGCCTGGCCGGCTGTTCGGCCGAGCTGAAGTGCGACGAGAATCTGGTCGATGGCACCCTTTATTTTACGGTGACCAGCACGGGTCGCTGTGGTGCTGCAGCTGACGGCGCAGAACGAACCGTTGTGATAGGGGCGCATTGATGAACATCGCATTCCTCTTCAGGGCCCTGCTACTTTCACTGCTGGCATTAGCGTCAGCATCGAGCTGGGCAGCGCCAATCGTCGTTTTCAGCGACAACTTCGAGTCCGGGTTGGATTGGCGGCGTTCGGGTGGCTCGGGTGAGGTCGCAATTGGAACAAATATCTTCAATTCACCGTCGCGGTCACTGTGGATTGGCGAGAGCAGGGTCGATGCAACGTCTCCACGCATCAATGCTAGCTCAGCTGAAACCGTACAGAGTGTCGATGTGGCCGTGTGGGTTCGGCGCGGCTTCAACGGCTCGGGGAGTAATTATCCGGAGAGTGGTGAAAATCTCACGCTGCAGTATCTGGACGCTTCCAACAGCTGGGTTGAACTGGAGCAGTTTTTCGGGGGCGGTCCTGCCGGGGAGGTTTTTGACCGCAGTTACGCGCTACCGGCTTCGGCGGCTACCAGTAATCTCCAGCTGAGGTTTACCCTCAGTACTGGCAGTGGTCGCGGCTATGACTACTGGCATATCGATGATGTCCGGGTCACCTTGCAGACTGCACCAGTCTCAACAGCCGCCACCTATATCATCGGTGGCAACAGCCGGCGCTTTTCGCCCAATAATGGCAACTGGGCCTGGGATGGCTCTGAACTCACTGCATTTCGAAGCGCAGCGGAGAATCCTGCCAATTTCGGTCCCGGTGGTGTGGATTTGACGGCGGTCGATACCATCGACCTTACAAGTATTACTGCGAGCTCGCTGCTCGAAATCGATGCCTTCGTCGCCTCCTGGTGGGCGGATGGCGATTCCAGTGCCTATCGAAACACGCTGCAGAGCTGGCATCTTGGGGGCGGCGATCTCGTGCTCCTGCAGGATGATTTCGCGCATGATGCGGTTGGTGAGCAGCTTGGATTCGCCACCATCGGCACGTCCACGGGGCCGACTACGGTTAGTGGTCCCTTACAGAGTCCGGAAGGCCCATTTGGTACTGTGAACGCACTGGGGCAGATCGGCCAGTTCGGATACCTGGATGAGTCAGCCGTCCTGTCAGCTGGCGGCACGGTTTGCGGGCGAGATCGAGATGGCCGGGTTACCGTCGCCTGTTGGGATGAAGGCGACTTCGCCCCTGGCGCTGGCAAGCTGATCATCGCGACAGACGTCGATTTCATTACTGGAAATTTTGGTGGTGCCAACTACGCGCCGCCTAACGACAAGGGTCGGTTCGGCTTGAATCTTATCGCCTTTCTGCTGGATGAGTTCGATACGCAGCCGCTCAGCCATCTCGCCTTCGAGCAGGCGAGCTGGAGCGGAGCTGGTGTTGTCATCGAGGACTATTCATCCCAAGGGCGAGCGGGTATATCCGTCGGCGCGGCAAGTTCAGCAGTCAACGGCTATATCTGCCGTGGCGCCACTATCCCCGCCAATACCTCAAGCGCAGTCATCGACGCGATAGATACGCGAGTGGACATCGATACCGTGCTGGGCGCTGCCGGGTCCATTTCGTTCTGGTGGCAAGCTGCTGGCAACTGGAACGATGGTCGCAGTCGAACGCTGTTCGATGCCACGCAGCGACGGGTCAACACGGATCAGGACAAATATTTCTATCTGGCGAAGGAAGCTGGCGGATCACTGCTGTTCAGTTACGAAGACTCGCAAGACCGTGATTTCAATGTGAGGAGTGCGGCGCTGGGCTTCACCGCCGGCCAATGGGTGCATATCGTCGTTACCTGGGACTATCCGGCCGACAGGTCAGCGATCTACGCCAACGGACGCCTGGTGGCTTCGGGCACCGACAATACCAATGGCGCTATACCTGCAGACCTCGGCACCCTTCACTTCGGCGACAACAGTTCTCTCTACGCCGCCCCAGGCAGCTCCGCCCACGGTGTGCTGGACGAGATCATGCTCTACGACCGGGTGCTCGAGACGTTCGAGATCGATTTCCTCAACAAGGCCAGCCGAGATTGCGATATCTGCTCGCTGGGCAGCTTCGATCTGCTCCAACCCGCGTTCGGCCTGGCCTGTCCAGGCACCCGCATGCCGGTGCAGGTCGTGGCGCGCTGCGACGATGGCACGCCCTTCACCGATTATGTGGGCACGGTCGACTTCAGTACCAGCGCCGGTGCCGCCAGCGTTCTGTTCGCAGCCGCGACCGGTGGCGCACCAATCACTTCACTGGCCTTTGACGGTACCGAAGGCGGTCAGCGGGAGATATTCGTCTACCATCGCGACGAAACGCCGGACCTGCGTCTGACTGCACGCGATGCCGTCGCTGGCATCAGCGCTACGGCCGCAGCCGCTACGGATGTGCGCACGGCCGGACTTGCTGTCAGTGGTGCGCAGTCGTTCAGCTGTGGTCGCACTATCGATCTGCAGCTCACCGCGATCGGGCAGACCAACGACGGCTCGGGGAACTGCGCAGTTATCAAGGGCTTCGATGGCGACAAACCATTCAAGAGCTGGTTTACAATGAACCTCGATCCGGGAGAGTCTCCGCCGCAGGCGGATGTGACAAGTTCTCCGCTATCGATCAATGGCACAGCAATATCTGCAGGCGCTACACCGACTGCAAACAATCTAACGCTGAAATTTACGGCGGGCCAGGCTACAGCCTCTCTGGGCTATCTCGACGTCGGTCAGCTGTTGTCTCTCAATTTCAGGCACGATACAGCGCCGTATGACGGATCGACCCCCGAAGTCAAAGCGCTGCTCGCCTCGACTGGCGCCATGATAATCTCACCTGAATCATTCGCTCTCACGCTGCCGCCGAATCATGACTGCAGTACAGAAGACCACACCTGTAGCCGCTTCACTGCAGCTGGCTCGAATTTCAGTCATACCATCAGTGCCCGATGCGCAGGCACATCGGGGACGCTTGGTCCTGTTGCCAGGCAATACCGCGGCAATGTCGGTCTCACTCATACCCTGAAGGCGCCCTCGGGAGGATCGCCGGGTACCTTGCGTAGAGCCAGTGTAAGCCTGACCAGCGTTCACAATGGTCAGATCGTCACGCCAGATCAGGCCTTGAGTGAAGTAGGTGTCTTCGGACTGGACGCCTCGCCACAAGCGTATTTTGGCGTGAACTACACCGCGGTTCAGACCATCGTCGGACGGATTTACCCGGCCTTCCTGTCGGTGGAGGGCTCTACCCCGATGCTGCAGACGACATCCTCATGCACAGTCGGCTTTCAGTCACAGCCTGCGAAATACAGCGTTCCTCCAGCCCTGACTATCAGAGGCTTCAATCAGCAGGGTACGCTGACTCAGAACTATGACGGCGCCTTCTTCAAACTGGGTAATCCAATACCCGACTACCTGAACACGGCGGCAACCGCCAGCATTCTGACCCCGGATCTGACCAGTCGCTCATTCGAACGACTCACAGCGCCCGAGTACAATGGCCAGGCCACGATTACACTTCTGAACGATGAGGTGAACTACCTTCGTGCGACACCGCGGCCGACCGCAGGTGATGCACCTTTCACGGCGGCCTTCAATCTGAGCTTCCCCTCTACTGAACTGACCGACGCAGACGGCGCCTGCTATCGCGCCACTGCCACCGGAGGCTGCCAGTCGTACCAGATGTCGCTAGACACGACGTCACTGCCTGTGAAAATCGTCTATGGCAGGATGGCCCTCGAAAATGCCTTCGGCCCTGAAGTGACTGACCTGATAATGCCAGTGCGCTCGGAATACTGGACCGGCTCTGTCTGGGCGGTGAACGAGGATGACAACTGCTCCACATATAATACGGCTGCTACAACGCTCGACAGTTATACAGGGGCGCTTGGGGCAGGTGATACCGAGGTCAGGATAGCTGCCTCAGCACCTGCTCAGCGTACTCTCCAGGCCGGTCGCTACTTCGATGCGGCGCCTCTGTTACTGACCCAGCCGAAAGACAGCAAGACCGGCTCTGTCCGTTTGACCCATAGCGTACCTGATTGGCTGAAATTCGATTGGGATGGCAATGGTACTGCCGATGATCCATCCGCGATTGCGACCTTCGGTCAGTTCCGCGGGCACGACCGGATCATCTACTGGCGTGAGTCGCTGGACTGATCTGAAGCGGCCTCACGCAGAAGCACTTCGAAGGCTTCTGCCGACATGGGCCGTCCCAGGAAAAAACCCTGTCCGTGGTCACAACCCTGGCTTTTCAGGAAGGTCAGCTGTTCAGCGTGTTCGACGCCCTCTGCAATCACCCTTATATTTAGGCTGTGGCCGAGCGAGATGATGGCCTGCGAGATCACGGCGTCATCCGCATCGACATGCAGGTCGCGGACGAACGACCGATCGATCTTGAGTTCGTCGACAGGGAACTTCTTCAGGTAACTCAGGCTCGAGTAGCCGGTGCCGAAATCGTCGATCGACAGCATCACCCCGAGCGCCTTGAGTTGGTGCAAGGTATGCACTGCCAGTTCAGCATCCTGCATGACATGACTTTCAGTGATTTCCAGACAGAGATACTTTGGTTCGAGCCCGGCCGCTTTGAGCACTGTGGCTACCTGTGGAACCAGATTCGCTTCAGCGAACTGCCTTGCGGACAGATTCACGGCAATGGTCAAGGGCGCAAGCCCCATGCTTTGCCATAGCTTATTCTGTCGCGTTGCCTGCTTGAGCACCCAGTCACCTATACCGATAATGAGACCGGTATCTTCGGCAATAGGAATGAAGCGATCAGGCTCTATCAGACCCAGGTCCGGGTGCTGCCAGCGTAGCAGCGCTTCCACACCAACGATCCTGTTTGTCTGCAGGTCTATCTGGGGTTGATAGAGCAGGGCCAGCTGCTGGCGGGTGACTGCCTCGCGCAAGCTGTGCTCCAGCTGGACCCGTTCGTTAAGGCGCAGATTGAGATCTTCGGTAAAAAACCAGAAGTTGTTACGGCCATGAGCTTTCGCCTGATACATCGCAATGTCGGCATGCTTGTACAGCGTATCTGGGTCCTCACCATTTTCCGGGAACAGGCTGACGCCGATGCTGCAGGTCAGCTGCAGTTCTCTGTTGCCAGCCAGAATCGGTAATGCAATGGTCGTGAGAATCCTGCCCATAAGGGCAGCTACGAAAGCCTTGTCCACGGCTTCTGACACGACGATGACAAATTCGTCGCCACCAATGCGCGCCACGGTATCCTGAGCTCGCAGGCATGATTGCAGTCGCAGCGCTGCCTGCTGCAGCACCTGGTCGCCAACGCCGTGGCCGAGTGTGTCGTTGATGTACTTGAAATTATCCAGGTCGATCAGCATCAAGGCAACGGCCTGCCGGCTTCTGCGCGAGTGCTCCATCGCCACCTGTAGACGATCCATCAGCAGATTCCGATTCGCCAGGCCGGTGAGCTCATCGAAGTTGGCGCGTTTCTCCAGCGCCTCTTCATAGCGCTTGGTCTCGGTAATATCGACAACCACGGCAACGAGATGGGAGTACTCACCTTTGTCATTCTCTACTGGTGCGGCGTAGAGATCGCTCCAGAACTCACTACCATCGCTGCGCATCAGTCGCAGCGTGACGTGCACTTCCTCGCCCGTATTCAGAATTCTGTACAGGCTGCTCAGCCGCTCCGGCTCTTCGTTGGTGAACAGGACCGCTGCCCAGTTCTGGCCCACGACCTCAGCGTCATTGAGGCCCAGCATCTGCCTTAGCGCGGGATTGACGTAGCCGATACTGCCTGGCTCGATGCCCAGACTGATGAGCGCTATCCCGTTAGGGCTGGCCTCGATGGCCCGATTACGCAAACGCAGCGCCTGTTCGGTTTTCAGACGATCGCTGACATTGAGGCCGATCCCGGCAAGATGCGGCTCTCCGTCTATGATGATGCGGGCGCCGGTAAACCAGTAGGGTATCAGCTCACCGCTTTTAGTCCTGAAACTGGCTTCCACAGTGGCATGACCGGTGTCCTGAACCTTCTGGATGGCTGCGGTGACACGCGCCCGTTCTTCAGGCACAAAATAATCGAGCGGGTGAGAGCGGGCGACTTCGTCTGCGCTGTAGCCGGTGACCTCCTCGAAAGGTCGATTCCAGCGGAGAAAGCGGCCCTTGGAGTCGTAGAAGTAAAAGATACTCGGAATACTGTTGATCATGCGTTCGGAGAGCGTCTTTTCCTCCTGCAGTCGATGTATGGCCTGGGCGAGCTCCTGATTACGGGCTTCGATGGCCGCTTCGTTGCGCTTTCGCTCCGAAATATCGCGAACAACGCCGGTAAGCTTTCGTCGGCCCTCTACCGTCATTTCACTGATGCCGAATTCGGCTGGAAACTCTGTGCCGTCCTTCCGCAGTGCTGAAGCCTCTATGCCCTTAGCCGAGGTCTGGGTCCGGCCCGTCTCGATAAACTGTTTGAGATACCAATTGTGCTGATCGCGATGGGATTCAGGCATGAGCGAACTGATATTCTGACCGATAATCTCGGTTGGCGTATAACCGAAGCTGCGTTCTGCGGCAGGATTGAAAGTTTCTATCGTTCCGCGCTCGTCGATCACGATGATGGGATCAAGGGCGGTGTTGAGGATTGAACGCAGCAGAATGTGTTCATCACCGGCATGTTTGGAGGCTGTAAAGTCCTGGGTGACCTGCGCGAAACCCAGAAGCACGCCGCTGCCGTCTCTGAGCGCGGTGATGCTTGTCCTGGCCCAGAACTGCGTGCCGTCCATCCGTTTGCGCCAGCCTTCGAAGACCGCACTGTGCTCCCGGCCAGCCTGATCGAGCAGCTGCTCCGGTAAACCAGCCTCAATATCGGTTTTGGTGAAAAGCCTGCGCCAGGGCTGCTGCAGGATGTCTTCGGGGCTAAAGCCGCTCAGGCGCTCGGCACCGGCATTCCAGGTGGCTATTCGTCCCTCGGCGTCCAGCCAGATGATGGCGTACTCACTGATGCCCTGAACCAGCCACTCGAAGCGTTCATCCGGCTCCCTCCGCTCAGCTTGCAGCCCGTCAGATTGATCCGCAGAAGTGATGTGTTCTGCTGCACGCTCGAACACGGATGCCATACCACGCAGACAGCGGGCCAGGCCGAGCTTGTAAGCGATACGCTTGTGGCGCGAGGTGGACTGATCAGGTGAACGCAGCGGCATGGGCGCCTTTCACTCTCCAAGGTCAACGGGGCGATCTGTAGAACCGTCCGCGCCAGGCTGTAGCAGGTGCCTCGGCAAGACTGCCGGCGGGTAACAAGATTATTAATCCAGATTAGTCCATGTTCCGGTTTTAATCGAGGCTGAGCCGCGAGAACCCGGGAACAACCGAGCGCCAGGCAGCTTTTGATACGAACAGCCTATGTAACCGCTTTGTAATAGATTGTAGTTTCGGTAACTCCGATTATCTAAATGTATCCGCGCCGCGGTATATTGCATCGATGCAGGCCCCGTCAAATGTTGACCGGTTGTTTCGATATCTCCAAGGTGTGGTCCAAATGAAAGGGTCTGATAGCGTTATGAGGTCGGCAACTACAATCAGAGCGTTATTCGCTTCGGTCATCCTGCTTACGCTCGCTGCCTGTGCAGAGGAAACTGGGGGAATGGGTGCCCGTGCACCTGCCGACCCGGCGCAACCCCCGGGCGGGGCGCCGGTGCCAGGTGCACCAGCTGGAGAGCCAGGCGAGCCCGCCGGGCCGGAAGAGGCGGATCCGGCTACGCCATTTGGGCGCAGCGTGGTCTATATCTCCTCCGAAAATGGAGGCGCCGATCAGAAACTCTATGCTGTCGATGTCAACGGCACCAATCTTGTAGAACTCTCCGCTAATCCCGCGAGGGCAGGGAAGGTCATCTCGGTAGCACTGTCGCCTGATGGCCGCTGGGCTGCCTATGTTGCTGAACATGACAAGAACCGGGTGCTCGATCTCTACGTCACGAACCGTGATGGCAGCGTTCGACGCAAGTTGTCGAGCGGCATCAAGCGTGATTCGACGGTCCGAAGCGTCAACTGGAGCCCGAACTCCAGCCAGCTGGCGTATCTGGTCAGTAGCAGCGATTTCAAGAAAAAAGACGAATTGTGGGTGAGCTCCGTCGACGGTAGTGCCAGTCAGCGTATTGTCCCTGGTGTGGTGGACGTTTTTCCCAGCGGTTCTGGCTTCAGCTGGTCGGCGACCAGCCGCTATCTGGGCTTGTCACTGAAGATGATCGGCGGGAACAGATATTTTACCGTTGCCACCACCGGTAGCCCAAGTGCAGTCTCAGTCGGCAGCGGCAGCTTCGGATCTACCAGCTGGGGCGCCTGGTCATCGAGCGGTGATAGATTTGCCTACGTCTCCACCATGTTTGGCGGTAGGCCAATTCTGTCATCATATGATGCCGCCACTGGTGAGCGACGCGATCTCGTGAATGATCTGAGTTTGCTTGATCGCATCTTTGCTCTGAGATGGTCGCCAAATGATCAGGCGATTGCTTCGTTCACCTTCAAGAGTCTGCAAAACCAAGCAGAGATATTTGTTGCGCCTGCTGGCGGTGGTGGCAACGTTCAGGTTTCAAAACAAAGCGCCCAGGGCCTGAGTTCGGTGCGTAACTTCAAGTGGTCGCCAGACAGCAGCAGCCTTATTGCGTTCGCCAAGGATGCAGGGCTGGATCAGCTCCTCTTAGCCCGTGCCGATGGCAGTTCGAGCGTTCATCCGCTGGCGGATATCGGCCCTGACATAAAGACTGCCAGTGCTACCTACTCGCCCAACGGGCAAAGTCTTGCGTTCATCGACGGCCGCTCGCCAGGCAGCCTCTACCTCAGCGACGGCGGTGGCTTTGGTAACCGGCGGACTCTGCTTACGGCCGATCGTCTCTATCGCACGCTGTTCTGGACCCGGGATGGTTCGGGCCTGCTCTACGAAGCCGGTCTGGAGGAGGGCGAGCCCCGCATAGTGCACTTCATGTCATCTGACGGGCAAGAAAACCGGGTGGTTTCAACGAATCTCACTGGCGGCAACGAAGTGCTGTGCATGGCCGTAATGCCCACTGGTATCGCATCTGATCAGCAGAACGACTGCAAATTGTTCAGCGAGCTCGACTAGACCGTTGACCCTTGAGGAGCTTGAAAGTACGCAGGTCTGCAGCTACTTCATAGCGCTGGTTCTGGGGGCGCTTGTTGGTTTTCTTTCACCCTCTACCGGTCTTCTGGGGGAGGGCTGGATCGAGCCTCTTCTCGGCGTACTACTCTACGCCATGTTTGCTCAGATACCGTTTCTCCAGCTTTGGAAGGCGTTCTCGCACTGGCGCTTCATGGCGGCACTGGGTGTGGCAAACTTCATGATCGTGCCGCTCCTGATCTGGTTGATGACCCGCTTGCTCCCGGAAGAGTCTCCGCTGCTGCTCGGCGTAAGCCTTGTGCTGCTCGCGCCGTGTATCGATTACGTCGTCGTATTCACTCAGCTCGGTCGCGGCGATGCAAAGCTGATGCTGGCCGCCACGCCGCTGCTGCTGTTGCTGCAAATCATTCTAGTCCCGCTGTATCTATGGCTCATACTCGGCGACAGCGCCACCAGCCTGTTCAGTGCTGCGCCGGTGCTCAAGGCCTTTGTCGTCCTGATTCTCATACCATTGGTGTTGGCGATAGTCACAGAGTGGGTCGGCGGTCGGCTTCATATCGCTCAGCGTTGGCAGGCAGCGACGGCATGGCTGCCAGTGCCGCTCATGGCACTGGTACTTTTTGCCATCGTTGCTTCGCAGTTGCCAAAAATTACGGATCAACTCTCACTCATCGGTAGTGCCATTCCGTTCTTCGTTGCATTCATGCTGATCATGCCTGTGATAGCGAGAGTGCTGTCACATAGTTTCAGGCTCGAAGCCGCCGCGGGCAGGGCGCTCGTGTTTGGCGCCAGCACAAGAAATTCTCTCGTGGTTCTGCCACTTGCGTTCGCACTGCCGGACTCGACACGAACGCTCGTGGCGGCTGTGATCGTGACCCAGACGCTGGTCGAGCTGGTGGGCGAGGTCATTTATGTGAGGGTGGTGCCGAAGTGGGTGATTCCAGACCAGCAGTGATGTCAGGGGTGCATTGAGCTGAAGAGCATGTCACCTGAGGGCTTGAACAGCAACTCTCGCGAACCTTGTATTGTCTGTACCAAAAATACAGTCCGGCGATCACCAGGATTGGCAGGACACAATACAGAAGTTCCAGTGCACCTTTCCAGGGCATGAGCGCGACAGCACCCGCGCCCGTTAGTGCCGTTGCGATCCCGTAGAGGGGCACAACACAGCAGGCAACACAGGCGGCGGCAATCAATTTTACTCTTCTCTTGTTCGTGTTCGATGACATAGGTATCTCCTTACCAAATTGAAGAGGAGGGCTTTGTGACAAGGCCCTGGTTCATCTAGGATGAGGCCTGTAGTAACTACAGGTTCAAGTGCTTTTTTTCCATAAACGAGAGGGCTGGATATGTCCACCATTGGCGCACTGGCGAAGGCGACCGGCTGTCCGATCGAGACCATTCGCTACTATGAGAAGATTGAGCTGATGCGGGATCCGCCACGCTCTGAGGGCGGACACCGCTTATATGGTGAGTCCCACAAGGTGCGCTTGCTGTTTATTCGCCGAGCACGAGATCTCGGTTTTTCGCTCGATGAAACCAGGGACTTCATCCGGCTGTCAGAAAACGAGAGTCGATCCTGCAACGAAGCACTGGCAGCTGTACAACGACACCTAGAGACAGTGGCTGAGAAATTGATGCGCCTTGAGGCGATTCAGGCCTCATTGCTCACCATGGCCGAAGCTGCTGTCCCGGCGCCAAGGCGCCTGAGTGCACCATCATCGGGGCCTTGGCTGGTATCGAAATGTCGGATAAATCTATCCGCTAGTTGATAATGCTTATCATTCAGCGATAATGGCATTCTGGTCAGTCACCACGGATTGGAATGCCATGCTTGCCGCTATCGAAAAACAGCCACAGATACTCATTGTCGAGGATGATCCAGAGCTCAGCGATCAGCTCTCCAGTCTGCTGCGTAGCCGCGGCTACGATATTCAGCAGCAGTTTGATGGAGAGGCCGGGCTGATTGCAGCGCTCAGGGGCAGCTTCGATCTGATCCTGCTCGATGTCCTGCTACCGGCCATGGACGGCTTTTCCGTGCTCAACCACCTGCGCAGGACGCGGCAGACGCCAGTCATGCTGCTGACGGCGTGCGGTGCGGAAGAGGAACGTATCGTCGGCTTCAGCAAGGGGGCCGACGACTATGTGCCCAAGCCCTTCAATTTTACCGAGCTTCAGCTGCGCATCGAGGCGCTGTTGCGGCGCGCGATGGGCGTCAGCAGCAGTCGAGGCAGTCAGCAGAAACTTGTGGTCGATACCCTGCAGCTCGACCGGCAGCAGCAGGCGGTCACAGTTGATGGTGTTGCGGTGACGCTGACGCCGATTCAGTTCAAGCTGCTTTGGGTACTGGTGCTGCATCAGCATGAGGTGCTTAGCAAGGCCTACCTGTATCGGCTGGTGCTGGAGCGTGAGTTCAGCCGCTACGACCGCAGTCTCGATATGCACCTGAGCCGGGTACGGCGAAAGCTCGTCGATGCGGGCATGGCGTCGGACCGATTGCAAACCGTGCACGGCACCGGCTACTGCTTTTCGTGAACAGGCCGCTGCTGTGGAAGTTCTTTCTGATCATCGCTGCAGGCAGCGTTGCCCTGTTCTGGCTCGTTAGTCTGCTGACATTGCGTACCGAACAGGCCATGAGTCTTATCGCCGATGAACATCAGGAAACCTTGCTGGCCTATGGCGAGACGGCCGAAGCGCTTTACGAGGCTGGTGATACCAGAGCGCTGGAAAACTGGCTTGCCGATCTTCAGGCGCGGGAAGACACCTGGGCGGCTGATCAACTTCAGTATCGTGACCTGTGCGCTGAAAGCAGACTAAAGCACGCTTCAGCTATTCAGTCCGCAAATATTGCGGATCTGGAAGAGCTCTAGGATACGGTGAAGCGACATTTCGATCGCTTCGCCGCGAAGGATGGGCTGGTGGTGGACTGGGGCGAGTGAATGATTTCTCATGAGATGCCCCAGATGGCGTTAGGGTGTATACACGACTACACAATTCGACACTGAATCGATCTGGATTCACTACGGGCGAGGCGGATAATTATGCCGAAGAACGGCGTTGCCGCTCATGACCCCGCTGAGAACCTGATCATGACATTTTCAAGAACCTTGTTGAGTATCGCCGTTACTGCCGGTCTTCTTTCTGCATGCAGCGGTGGCAGCGATGGTAGTGGTAGCGTGGGGACTCCGACGCCGACTCCGACCACCTCAAGCGGCAAGACTATTATGGGTCCCATCAGCGGTTTCGGCTCGGTAATCGTCAACGGTGTACATTACGACGTCGACGGGGCCAGCGTGACTTCAGACGGCGCAACGATCACGGAAGCTGATCTGAAAGTAGGCATGATCGTGCGGGTGAGTGGCCAGAACAATGGCGATGGCACCGGTACCGCCGTCAGCCTCAGTTTCGATGACGATCTCGAGGGGCCGATAAGCAGCATCGATTCAATCAACAAGCAGATGGTCGTCCTGGGTCAGACAGTTATCGTCAGTGCCAGTACGGTCTTCGATGGCACCACCTTTGACATCCTTACACCGGGCACAGTGATCGAGGTAAGCGGTTTCTTTGACAGCACCGGCAATCTGCGCGCAAGTCTTGTAGAAGCAAGTGACAGCACGGACTTCGAAGTCAAAGGCCGCATCACTGGACTCGACGTCGCCAATGAAACCTTTCTCTTAGGCAGTTTGACTGTTGCCTATACAGGCGCGGTACTTGAAGACATTGCAGAGCTCGCTAATGGCCTCTTCGTAGAAGTCAAGACCGCTCAACCGCTGCAAAGCGGTGTGTTTGTCGCGGAGGAGATCGAAGGTGAAGAGGAGGGTGTAGACGCCGAGGAAGGCGAGGATCTTGAAATCGTCGGTATCGTCACCGACTTCAGCCCGGAGGGTTTCGCCGTCAACGGCCAGCGAATCCGTATCACAAGTGATACCGAGTTCGATGAAGGCTCAGCTGCCAGCCTGGCCAACGATATTCGCATCGAAGTAGAAGGTCAGGTCGACGCGAACGGTGTTCTGATCGCTGAAGAAATCTCCTTTGAGCAGGAGAGTCAGATAGAGGTGGAAGCTTCACTGGATGCCGTAGGAGCCAATAGCATCACTGTGCTGGGACGTGAGTTCAAAGTTAGCGATCGCACATTTTTCAAGGATAGTAGCGCAGCGTCTGACAAGTTTCTCAATCTGGGAAAGCTATTGACTGGTCAGTGGGTTGAGGTCGATGCCTATCAGGCCGCTGATGGGTCTCTGGTAGCGACCTCGATTGAGCGCCAGGAGACAGAGGAAGGGGCGACTGCAAGTATCCAGGGTATCGTCGAAGAAAGCACACCGCCAAGCTTCAGCATCATTGGTATCACCGTGACGACTGATTCCAATACCAGCTTTGAGCCCGCCGACTTTTTTCCGCAGTTAGGGGAACTCACAGCCGTTGAGGGTATGGTTACAGCTGACGGTGTATTGCTGGCTGAATCTGTCGAACGCGAAGACTAAGCTCCGGCTTTCCGAAGCCTCACTAGCAGACCGCTCGCGTAGCGGTCTGCGCTCCTCTGCTTACCGCTGCAAGATTCTTCCCGCCGACCTTTAGCACTCCTCGGTCTCGCCCTGGTTCCGGAGGAACTGTGTGGCCCCCCTCGTTTCATCAAGAATATTCTGGTTCGAAATTAGTCGCCGGTGCAAATTTCGTCGACATCGTTTCCGATTGCTGCTCAGTCCGCCATTTTTTCCACTGTCCTTCTCGGGAAATTTCCAGAACGTGCGTGTGAAAACGCTCGAGGGTCTGGCGGTGCCCGATGCTGACGATGACCGACAAAGGCATCCAGTCGGCAAGCTGCGCATATAGCTGGGCTTCACTGGCTTCGTCCAATGCGGAACTGCTCTCATCCATAAGCAGCACTCTGGGCTTGGAGAGCAGGGCCCGGGCAAACGCACAGCGCTGCTGCTCACCAACACTCAGGGTTTGTTCCCAGTCCGCATGCACATCAAGCTGGTTCTGAAGGTGCTCGAGCTGGCAGGCGCGCAGTACGTCTGCCAGAGCAGAATCATCAGTCTTTTCCGGGTGAGGGTAGTACAGGACCTGTCTGAGCGACCCCAGTGGCAGATAGGGCCGCTGGCTGAGTACGAGGGCGCTCTCCCGATCATAACTCGTGGAACCACTTGTGTGCGGCCACAGCCCCGTGAAGGCGCGTAGCAGCGTACTTTTTCCGCAGCCTGAGGGCCCGCGGATCAGGAGCCGCTCACCAGCGTGCAGATCGAGGTTCAGAGGCTTCAGGAGGTGCCTGCCATCCGGCAGCCACACTTCCAGATCCTTCAGAGACAGGCTGCCGCCCTGGTGCAGGAGTTCTCCAGTACTGTGCGCATCCACCTCGCACAGTCGTCGCTTGAAGCCCTCGAGCCGGTCGATCACTGACTTCCACTCCGCGATTTCCGGAAATACGCCGATCAGATAGGACGTGGACTCCTGCACCTGACCAAAGGCGCTACCGACCTGGGTCAGCCGACCAAGCGGAACCGCGCCGGCAAAAAACTTTGGCGCCATCAGGAACATGCCGACCACCGTCGCGGAGCGCATGTAGAAGCTCGAAAACCCCAGCACCGCTTTCTTGTGTCTGACCAGGGTCCAGTAGTTGCTGAGTGCTCTATTCAGTCTGTGACTGAAGCGCTGATGCTCTTCGGCCTCACCCTGGTACAGGGCAACCGCTTCTGACTGCTCGCGCAGGCGCATCATCGAGAAGCGGAAGTCCGCCTCGCGCCGTTGTTGCGTGAAGTTGAGCCCCGGCAGCTTACGACCGAGCCAAAACACAAGACCAGTTCCGATCAGGGAATACAGCAGAGCGGCCCACAGCAGTAGCCCGGGGATGAAGATTTCCTTCCCGTCCAGTGTAAACGTCACGATGCTCGACGCCGCCCAGAGGATATGTGCGAATGAAAACAGCGAAGTGATCGCCGTCATCATGCCCAGACCAAGCTTGAGGGAAATTGAAATGAACAGACGGATATCGTCGGCGATTCGCTGGTCAGGATTGTCCGTCTCGGGCGACGTGAGCTGGAGCTTGTAAAAGCGCTTGCGGTGCAGCCACTGTTGCAGCGTATTTTCGGTTTCCCAACGACGCCAGATAATCGACAGCTTTTCCTGAAAGTGGAAAGCGCCCATCGTCAAAGCCGCCAGCGCAACTTCGAGGCCTACAAACTGCAGACCGCCCAGCAGGAAGGCATTGTAATCGAGGTCCTGCAGCGCGTTATAGAAGTAGAGGTTCCAGAAGTTGGTCAGGACGGCTACGCCAACGAGTCCGAGGTTGCAAAGGATCGTCAGGATGAGCGCCCACAGGGCCGGCCCTCGCTTGCGGGAGGTCCAGAATGGCCTGGCAAGGCGCCAGAAGTTCCGCAGGGTCTGCATAAGAAAACGTGCTTGCGCCAAAAACGATCGAGTCTATCTTTTGACTCCATTAAGTTCAATAATAATAAACATTCTCATTTGCGTTCAGCGAGTAGCTTTTGGTGCCTGATTCATGAATCTCGATCTTGCGCTGCAGAGCGCCCCAGCGCCTCTGCGACAGGTTCTCCGCGTCGTGCGCGGTGACTGTCGCGGTGTGCCTCTGCGACGGCTCACCGAGGTCAGCGTGCTCCGCCAGCTTTTGGACGACTACGCCCCGCGCTATCCCGATGCCAAACCGGCCGCCATTGCTTCGCAGTGGTCGATGGACTACCTGTGCCTCATCATGCCGGCAGTCGTCGGTGCCGCCCTGGAACTGGGGGCTGAAATCGACGCGACGCAGGCGGCTGCCGAGCTGCTTCTGGATCAAGCCATGCCATCAGCCATCTTCGTCGATGCCAGCTGTCGGCCCCTGAGCCCAAGCGAACATTCGGCGCTGTTTAGCCATCTGTTCACCGAGCATCTGGAGCCTTTTGTCGCAGCCCTGGCCATGGCCGGGAAGGTCTCGCCGAAGCTGCTCTGGACGAACGTGGTCGTGGTATGGGATGGTCTCTTTACCAGACTGGAAGGCAGCCTCCGGCCTGCCAGCGCAGCGCACGGCTGGTTGAAGACCAGAACCGTTCAGGCGGGGCAGCGGGCCTTGAGACCCCTGCAGCAATGGGAGCCGTCGCCCGCGGCAGATCTACCTCAGGAGATCCCTGTGCGAAAGCAATGCTGTCTGCATTACCGCCTGCACAAAGACGGGCCCCCGGTCTGGTGTGAGTCGTGCCCCAAACTCAGGCGTCAGCCGCTTGAAGAACAGCTTCGCTATCTGCGGTCGGTGTATACGTCCTGACTTGTGCCACATCAACCGAAACGCAGAGGCTGGCCAGGTAGCCTGGCGGGGCCGGGAGGCTTCTGATCTCCAGCTGTCGTTCACCGGCTTCGCCACTATCGACGATATGAAAGCGGCCGGTCGGCTGCTGCAGGATCAGTATTTCGCTCAGCGTCTTCTGCAGGCCGTGCCCGAGGGCTTTACAGTACGCCTCCTTCTGGGTCCACAGCCGATAAAAGGCAAGCCTACAATCCACCTCATCGAGCGCCAGCAGTACCTGCTTCTCCCGTGCATGGCAGACAAGATCGAGCAGGCTAACAACATCGATATCGGCCCGCTCAGTGTACTCGATGTCAATGCCAACCGGCTGCCGCGCAATCGCCAGTATTGCTTCTCGACTGCTGTGGGACAGGTTGAAGTGCAGGGGCGAATCGGCCACGGCCGGCTTGCCGAAAGCATCGCAGATCAGCATCAGGCTCGCCGGGTCTCGACCGAGGTATTGGGCGAGTATCAGGCGCACCACGCCGCGTCCGCGTCGATACTGCGCCTGCAGGTGTTCGCATCGAAATCGTGCGGCTTTGTCGGCTTCATCCCTGCTGAGCAGAGTCGCACACTGATCCCAGGCGCTGTCAGAAAGATCCCAGCGCCATACATCCACAGTGTCGGATTGTAGCGGCACGCTCATCAGAGATATGCCTGCAGTTCAGTTTGTATAAGATCGATGACTGCTGCTGCTTCGTTTTGCAGATAGAAATGATCCCCCTCGAACCAGCGCAGATGGCAGGCGGCACTGGTTTCAGCCTGCCAGGCCGGTAAGTGCGCCTGGATCAGGTGCTGATCCTGTCGTCCGGCCAGTACGGACAAGGGTATCTCGAGCTTGTCACGTGTCTGATAGCGATAGTCATTCAGCAGCGAAAAATCCGCGCGGATCGCTGGCAGTAGAAGGTCCATCAGCTCACGGTTTTCCAACAGTGCGGCAGGCGTGCCGTTGTAGTCTCGCAGTGTCTCGATCAGGTGCTCGTCGTCGATCTCATCGAAGTCGGGGCGACATGGCTGATGCTGTGGCGCATTAGTGGCAGAAACAAAGAGGTGGTGTGCCTGAGGCAGGCTTGTCCGCTGACATTCGCGCGCGAGTTCGAAGGCAACGAGACCGCCAAGGCTGTGGCCAAAGAACGCAAACGGTAGGTGGCTCTGATGCCTGATGACGTCAGCCAGGTTGGTGATCAAGGGTTTGAAGCCCGTCTCGCAAGGCTCAGTGAACCGTGCGCCGCGGCCAGGCAGCTGCACGGCGCACAGCTGTATGCTCGGTGGCAGCAGCGCCTGCCAGCTCAGGAACGCTGCTGCACTGCCGCCTGCATAGGGGAAGCAGAACAGGCGCAGGCGTGCGTGTGGGCAGGGTCGGGTCAGGATCCACGGTGAATACTGCATCATCAGGCTACGTTGGCTGTGTCGTCGGGACGCTGAACGCAGTCGACAGTGACATGGCCATCTTCCAGTTTCAGTATGCGATCGGCATAGCCGAAATAGGCGTCGTCGTGGGTAATGGCGATAACTGTTTTGCCTCGAGCTTTCAGTTCAGGCAGCAGCTCGGTGTAGAACACGCGCTTGAAGGCGGGGTCCTGGTCAGCTGCCCACTCATCGAAAAGGTAGACCGGTCGGTCTTCGAGATAGGCTGACACCAGGGCGAGGCGCTTTCTCTGACCAGTAGAGAGGGCTACCGTTGAAAATTTACTGTCTTCCACCTTCACCTTGTGGCGCATGCCAAGGGCTTCGATATAGCGCTCGGCACCGGTCGCAAGATCTGCCTGGTCGCCCCCGAGCAACTGTTCAAAGAGGTGGAAGTCGGCGAACACGGCTGAAAAATGCTGTCGGTAATGATCACGGTTGTGCTGCGTGACCGGCATTCCGTTCAGTACGAGTTCACCAGCTTCCGGCGCATAGAATCCGAGCAGCAACATGGCCAGGGTGGTTTTGCCGCTACCGTTGCCGCCCACCAGGAAGATGAGCTCGCCCTGTTCGATAGTGACGTCAATCGGGCCCAACATGAAATGACTGTCTTCGCGCTCACCGGGGTAGCGATGGCAAACGCCGCGGAATTCCAGGCGCAGATCACTGGTCTGTGGGAAGGGGTCAGGACCCTGTGGCAGCTCGGCCGCGGATGTCAGCTCCTCATCGAGCTGGCCAATCTTCCGCAGCGCAATACTGGCCTGTCGCAATGCAGGTAGGGCGATCATCAAGTCGACTATGGGGCGTATGAGATAGAGCAAGGTAATGGTGAACCCTGTCAGCACCTCCACAGGCTGCTTGAACCAGAGCGGTATCAGGAACAGCAGAATGCCGATATTGACATAGAAAATCATGGTGCCAACGCTGGCGACGATACTGTAGCCTGTCATGCCACGGGTGAACCACTGTCTGAACTCATGGGCGCTTGGTGCGATAACCTGACCGACAAACGCCTCGCCTTTGTCCCGATTGAGCTGCAGTTCCTTGCTGCCTTCGATGAGGCTGCGGAAGTGCAGGTACAGGGCATCCTTGAGTTCGCGCACTTTACCCAGGTGTTCAAGTGGCCGCCGTTCGGCGAAGTGGAAGCCAATAATGCCGACTGCGAGAAACAGCGCCAGCATCAACAGAAGCTCCCACGAAAGCCAGGCAAGATAGCCGAGACAGGCGGTAACGACGATACTGTTCATGAACAGCACGGGCACCCATTCGAAGGCATTGGTAAAGGTGTTGATGTCGTCGGCCAGTATGACCAGCAGGCGGTGCTTGCCGAGTTCCTGCAGGCGCTTCAGGGGCGTCGCGAGCAGCTTTCGGCTGAGCTGCAAACGCAGGTCATAGATGGCGTTCTGGGTGAGATGGAGCAGCGAAACTTCTGAGCAGATCTTGAAGATCAGTAGCGCTGCGCACAGTGCGACGAACGTCCAGCCCAAAGAAGCAATCTCTGCGTCTGCGCTGATACCCTTGTTGATGACAGCTACGAGCCCCGCACTGGCCAGCCCGCTAATGGCACCTGTGATGGTCGCGAACAGGACCAGCCGCCAGGACTGCTGGTAAAGGTAGCGGAGCATATTCATGTCACTGTTTCCATATTGCGTTGGGCCTGAGCAAGCATGCCGACAAACTGCTTCTTGAAGTCGCGGCGCGAGAGAATATCATCATGATCGCCCGGCACGATGTAATGCTGGACCTTTCCATTGGCGAGTGTCGACCAGTAGTCCGGCAGATCTGGCTGCGCGGCAAGTGTGTCTTCCGCCCACCAGCAGCACAAGTGTGCCTTCGCGGGGCGCGGTTCGTAGTGCTGCACCCACTGACGGGCCTGGCGCATGGCATCGAGTGTCAGGCGCACAACCTCTACCGGTGCCGTCAATGCCAGGTCCTGCTCCAGGCGCCATTCAAGCAACAGGTAACGCAGCTGTTCGGCCTTGCCGGCCGCGCCAATCCTGCTTCTGAGGGCCTCCAGTTCAGAAGGCGGCACAGATCGAAATCGTGCCGCACTGTCTGGCGTCAGTTCGTTCTCGAACATCGTCAGGACTTGCTCGAAATCGATGGCTTCGTCGTTGGTTCTGTAGGTCGTGTCGATCATGGCCAGCAAAGCGACGGTCTCACCAGCGCGCTCCAGCTGGCGAGCCAGTTCGAGCGCCAGCAATCCACCCATTGACCAGCCGCAGAGATGATAGGGGCCCTGTGGCTGCTGCTGCCGGATCTCGACAGCATAGCGCTCGGCAAGCGCTGTTAGTGAGCTATTGTCGGCATTTAATCCCCTGGGCAGCGGAATGCCATAAACCGGCTGCTCAGCCGGCATGGCCGCTACCAGGGGGCGATAGTGATGCACTTCTCCTGAAGGTTGGTGCAGGCAGAACAGCGGTGGGTGGGATGACTGCCCCTCGTTCAGCACGACCAAACCTGGGCTGCAGGCCCGCCGGCTGATTTGCCCAGCCAGCTGTCTCAGCGTTGGATGCTGAAACACCAGGCTGATGGGGACCTCGACCTGAAACGCGCTCTGGATACTGTGGGTGAGTCTAACCACGAGAAGAGAGTGCCCACCAAGCGCAAAAAAGTCATCTTCCCGGCCGACCTGTTCGACCTCAAGAAGCGTCTCCCAGAGTGCAGCCAGATCTCGTTCGACCTCACCCTCAGGGGCAACATAGCGAACTCGTTGCTGGCGTGGTGCAATCGCTGCGAGCGCCTGTCGGTCTATCTTGCCGTTAGCCGAACGCGGCAGGCGGGGCAAAACCTGGATCTCTGCAGGCAGCATGTGCGCCGGAAGCTGCGCGGCGAGCGCCTTGTGTAGCGACTCGGCTGCGGCATCGGCACCAAGGTCTGCCTCGGACGCCACAAATGCACGAAGCTGATATGCGCCCGTCTGATCTGGCACCGCGATAACCGCTGCGCTCTGCACGGCAGGCTGGCGACAAAGCACGGCTTCGATCTCTCCAGGTTCTATTCGGTAGCCCCGAATTTTAACTTGCGCATCGGCACGACCGAGGAACACGAACTCGCCATATTCGTCGATATAGGCGAAGTCACCGGTTCGATACAGTCGCTCGCCCTCGAGCGTTATGAACTTTTCGGCAGTCAATGCAGGGCGATCCAGATATCCGGGGCTGAGTCCGGCACCGCCGATGAAGATCTCACCTTTCAGACCCTGCGCCACCTGCCGGGTCTTAGCATCCAGCAGCCGTACACTGGTATGGGGAATAGGGCGGCCGATAGCGACTGCTGCCTCGTCACGTTGCACGGTGCATTCTGCGACTGTGCTCCAGACCGAGGCTTCCGTGGGGCCATATTCATTGTACAAGCGAACGTGCGGACAGCTGCTGTAGTGCAGATTTACCAGGGCGCGTGGGCAGGCCTCACCAGCAACGATGCTGGTCTTGAGCTGGCAGGCCTCTGCGTTCAGTGAGTGCAGCAGCAGTTGGTACAGTGAAGGCAAGGCCAGCAGATGGGTGATGCCTTCTTCCGCAATGATCGTGGCCAGCACAGCCGGATCTTTTTGCTGTGACTCGGTCGCTAGGTGCAGGCAGCCACCTTGAGCCAGGCTCCAGAACAGACCGGCTATCGAGCTGTCGAACGCGAAGGAGGACAGCGAGAGGAAATGCTGGACTGGCTCGGGGTAATACGCCACACGGGCCGCCAGCGAGTGCAGGGCATTGGCGTGGGTAATCACCACGCCTTTGGGTTCACCTGTGCTGCCCGAGGTGTAGATGATATAGGCGGGATCATGGCCCTGAATATCAGGTGCGCCAATGCCTTCGGGCGCGGGCGCATCGCTCGTCACTGCGGCATCCGCCATCACCAATCGCTGTGGGTCCTGCCATCCCTCTGGCAGATCACCGGTCAGCTCACTGGAGGTGATGCAAAGCATTGCCTGGCTGTCACTGAGAATGTAGGCAATGCGGCTTGATGGATAGGCGGGATCGACCGGCACGTACACGGCGCCCGCTTTCAGGATCGCCAGCATCGCTACCAGGGCGTCGAGATCCCGACGCAGGAAATGGACGATCCGGGTTCCAGTGCCGACGCCTCGCGAGCGCAGCGTGTTCGCCAGCCTTTCTGCACGCTGATCCAGCTGCCCGTAGCTCAGGCTGCCGCTCAGCCCTTTGACGGCGGGCGCGTGCGGGTGCAGGCGACTTTGCGCTTCGAAACAGTTGGACAGGTTGTGCAGTGACGCAATGGCCTGGTAGGGCTGCTCGCACTCTGGGCGAGGTGTCCCACTCAGCACTGTGTCGAGCTGCCGCTGTTGTGATGAGGTGAGCGCTGCAAGATCGCTCAGTTTGAGCTGTGGCGTGGCACAGGCTGAATGCAGCAGGCAGAGGAGCTGGTCCTGAATCAGCATGATGGCCGCTTCGGAAAACACTTCAGGATTGAAGTGAAGGATCAGTTTCGTCGGGTTGCTCCCTGGCTCGCCAGTGGCGTTGGCAGCGACCCGCCCCATCTGGAGCTCCAGCAAGAGCTGACAGGGCGCCGTTGCGCTATCGGCCTGTGTCAGCGACCAGCCGGTTGTCAGCAGAGCCTCTGTATCGATGTTAGAGACCAGGCGAAACCCTGCAGCTGCAAAGCCCGTCATCTCGTCGGCTTCAGGGTGCTCACTCGGGAAGTAATCCCGCCATTCGAGCAGGTCGCTGCACTGATGGGCGAGTTGTCTGCACAGCGCCTCGAAGCTCATGGTCCCCAGGCCGCTCACGGTGAGTGGCAGCAGTTCGCTGAACAGACCAAGCGCATCGCCAAGGTGCGAGCTGCGCTGCTGCCAGTCCAGCCCGAGGCTAATGGTCTCAGATTCGCTGTGCTGATGCAGTAGCGTGACCCAGGTGGACAGCAGCAGAACCTCTGGCGCAACCGCCAGCCCTTGCGCCCGGTTCAACCAGTCCTGCATGGCCTCGTCAGGCATGGCCACCGCTCGCTGAACAAGGGATGGCTTGTCGCCTAACACTGGAATCGACTTGTAGAGCGGCAGTGTAGTGAGGGGGCGGGCGGTCTTCAGCTGGTTCTCCCAGAAGGCCTGCGCCGCCGCTTCGCTGCCGATCAACTCCTGTCGCCAGGGCGCATAGTCGGCGTATTGTAGCGGGGGCTCATCGCTGATAAGACCGGCTTCCAGTGCGTCAGGGCTCTCCGCAGCGTAGAGCGCCGCCCATTCCGACGTCAGTAGCACGAGGCTTGCTGTGTCGAGGTGAGCCGCTGGCAAGTTCAGCTGAACTTCGCTGCTGCCATCGTCGAGAGGCCGGCAGACGAGCTGGACGGGCAGGGTCTCGGTATCTTCCGGCGAGCTGATGAGCGGCTGTGACTCAATGACCTGCACCGGTAAACGCATGCCAGGCACGCGCTGATATCGAGTTCGCAGGATCTCATGGCGCTGGCTCAGTTGGGCGAGACTCGTCTTCAAACGAACAGGATCGGCCTCGCCAGTGAGCCGGACGGTCAATCTGGCGCCACTGTGCGCGCCGAAAGCAGAGGGCTGCCATTGCCACAGCCGTACCTGCTGAGGTGAGAGTGCATAGGCCTCGAGGCCGTCCTCATTCGTTGTTTCAAAGTCTACTTGGCCTGGTTGCTGTGTCATCGCGCTATGCCATCCTCTGGTGTAATCGTTACCGACTTGCGGCGTGCTGTTGTCAGCTTTGCTCGCTTGCGGTCGCGTTGATCTCTGCTATTGCCGAGGGCCTGTCGCTGCCTGCTGTGCTGCACCTGATCCAGGTGTTTGACAAGCTCGGCCACCGCATCGCTGCCTGCGGTCGCAATATGTCCCAGCAGTGTTTCGAATAGCGCAGCCAGCTGCTCGATATAACCCGCTTCGTACCGGTTTGGGCTGTAGTTGTAGAGCATCTGCAATCCTTCTGGACCAGGCACGCAGTTGATCAGCAGATCGAACTCGGCCTCGGCCGGCGTCAGTTTCAGTTCTTCGATCGTCAGTCCATCCAGCGTCAGATCCTGCTGCGGAGCGTTCTGCAGAATCAGCTTGATCTGAAAGAACGGCGATCGATCGTGCGTGCGTTGTGGCAGGAGCTCCGCTACCAGCGTTTCGAAAGGCAGGTCCTGGTGCTGGTACGCTTCCAGTGCTGTGTGACGACACTGCTTCAGCAGCGCCTCGAAGCTTTGATCGAGCTCAAGTCTGCAGCGCAGCACCAGCTGGTTGACGAAGAAGCCGACCAGGGTTTCGGTTTCACCCTGATGGCGATTCGCGATATCAGTGCCGACGAGTATGTCAGTGGCACCAGTCTGCTGATGCAGGAGCACGTTCAGCGCGGCGTGCAGCACCATGAACAGGGTGCTGCCGCTCTGTTCTGCCTGTCGTTGTAATGCCTCACTCACTATTTTCGGAAGCTCGCGCCGATAGCGCTCAGCCGGCTGCGTTACATCTGCGGTGTTACGCCTGAAGCCTGGAAGGGTGAGCTCGGGTGCACAGCCAGCCAGCTGAGTGCGCCAGTAGTCAAGCTGCTGCTGTCTGAAAGCACCGCTGACATGCTGCCGCTGCCAGGCAGCGAAATCGGCGTACTGCAGCGTGAGCGGCGCCAGTTCGGGCTGGCTGTCTGTGCTGAAAGCTGTGTAAGCCTGCGCTAGGTCGTCGACCAGTAGCCCGAAGGACCAGTCATCTACCGCGATATGATGCAGCGCGAGCGCCAGCACATGCGTCTCAGGCGCGAGCCGGAACAGGGCGGCACGAATGAGTGGCGGCGCCTGTAGGTCGAATGGCGCTTTGACGACAGCTGCAATTTTCTCCGTGAGAGCCGCCTGCTGTGATGCCGGCTCGAGGGCCGATAGATCTTCCAGCGGCAGTTCCACGCGCAGCGACTCGAGGATCTGTTGCCAGGGCTCTCCCTGCTCACTAGGCAATGCCGTCCGCAGGACTTCATGGCGTGCGACGAGATAATCAAGGCTCTGAGACAGCGCCGTGATATTGAGCTGGCCGCTCAAAGTCAGCGCGAAGGGAATATTGAAGACGCTTGAGCCGGGGTTCAGCTGATCGTGGTACCACAGTCGCTGTTGAGCGAACGACAGCGGCAGCCTTGCATCACGCGGCTGGGCTGAAATCGAAGGTATGAGTGATGGTGAAACTGGCAGCGTGCCAGAGCGCCTCGCTGCTTCACCACCTTTTGCCAGTGCGCGATCGACCTGCCTGGCAAGCAGGGCCACCGTTGGATGCTCAAAGATCATACGCAATGGCAGGTCTACCTGGAACGCCTTGCGAACGCGTGACATCGCCTGAGTGGCGAGGAGCGAATGACCACCGAGCGCAAAAAAACTGTCGTCCAGTGCGACTGCAGACAGGTGCAGGACTTCGCTGAAGATGCTGAGGAGGCGTGCTTCAGTGTCGCTATCAGCGCGCTGTGGCCGTGTGCTGTGGGTATGCGGCGCCTCGATCTGGATCTGGCTCAGCGCCTTGCGGTCAAGTTTGCCATTGGCATTCAGGGGCAGCTCGTCCAGCCGTAGGAAGACGGCCGGGAGCATATAGGCGGGCAGTGTGTCAGCAAGATACTCGCGTAGCGCATCGATGCTCACGGCCTGAAGGCTTTCAGCCTCGGCAGTTCTTGCCTGCCAATAGGCGATAAGCCGCGTCTCACCGCGTGCATCGGGCTGGGCAAGCACAACAGCCGTCTGAATCGCAGGATGCGCGCTCAGACGGTTCTCGATTTCACCGAGTTCGATCCGATGGCCACGCACCTTGACCTGTTGATCGCGCCGCCCCAGATACTCGATAACGCCGTCAGACTGATACCGACCGATATCACCAGTGCGATAGAACCTGGCGCCTGGTGTGAGTGGGTGCGCCACAAATGCGACAGCGGTTCGCTCGGGGTCATTGAGATAGCCGCGGCCGACGCCCATACCGGCGGTGCAGATTTCGCCAGGCACGCCGATTGGGAGCGGCCGCAGGGCCTCGTCCAGTATGTAGAGCTGATTATTGGCCGTAGGTCGCCCTATCGGCATGTGCTGACAGATTTCAGCAGGCGCCTCTGTGATCGGGTGATAGCCAATATTATCGGCACACTCCGCTGGCCCGTACAGGTTCAGCAGAGGGACTTGTGGAAAGCGTTCGAACCACTGACGGCACAAGGCTGGTGGCAGTGCTTCGCCGATAGACATCAGCCAGCGAAGGGAGGTCAGGCTGGCTTCTGCCGGGCAGTCGGCGAGCATCGCGCGTATGACCGATGGCACGACCTCCATCAGGGTGATGGCCTCATCGTCGATGGCCTTCAGTAGTTGAGCCGGCTCTCGGGTGATGGCGTCGGGCAGTATATGCACGGTGGCACCCAGGAGCGGCGCCGTGAGGAACTGCCAGATTGAGATATCGAAAGCCGGTGAGGCTGTTTGTGCGAGACGGTCGGCAGCTTCGAACCCGAGTGCCGGGATTTTGCCGTAGATATTGTTGAGCATGCCGCGCTGTTCAACCATGGCGCCTTTCGGTGTTCCAGTGGAGCCTGAGGTAAAGATCACATACGCCAGGCTGTCGGGTGTTGCGCTCGAAACTGGCTGCTCAACGGCCCGGTTTGAATCGTCCGCAAGCCAGAGATCTTCCGCGACGAGACAAACGGGCACGACATCCAGGGCCGGCATGAGCTGGTCGAGCAGGGCAGCCGACTGTGTCGAGGTCAGTACGACCGCTGCGCCGCCAAGCCGCAGAAGTTCGCCGAGGCGCTGCGGTGGGTGATTGATGTCCAGCGGTTGGAAGGCTGCGCCAGCTTTCAGAACAGCGATCATCATGGTTAATAGCGGCAGCCCCCGTTCGGCAAGCAGTGCCACCAGCGTGTCTGGCTGTGCCCCCGCTGCGATCAGCGCATGGGCCAGTCGGTTGGCCCGCTGGTCGAGCTCGAAATAGCTCAACGCTTCGCCCTGACACACGGCCGCGATCTTCTGCGGATGTTGCGCCACCTGCTGCGCGAATAGCGCCGCGTAGGTTTCGTCGAGTGGGAAGTCTTGTGCGGTCTGGTTCCAGTCCGCCAGCATCAACTGTCGTTCGGGTGAGGTCAGAAGCTCCAGTTCACCAATGGGGCGCTCGGGAGCGTCCAGCATGCCCAGCAGCAAGGCCCTGAGATGCCCCAGCATCCGTTCGACCGCAGCGCCATCGAAGCGGTGGCTGTCATAGCTCAGGCGTAGCCCCAGGCGTGAGCCTGGCATCACGGTCAGCGTCAGTGGGTAGTTGGTCAGGCCGCGGTCTTCGAGCAGGTCGATGCTGAAATCGAGACCGCTACTGGCCTCCGCAGCATCAAGCGGCGCGTTCTCGAAAACGAGCAGGCTGTCGAATAGCGCGCGGACTGGCTCGACCTCGCTCCACTGCTGAATGTCGACCAGGGGTGTGTGCTCGTACTCCCGCACCGCGACATTACGCTCGAGTATCTGCTGCAGCCAGCTACTGACTGGCCTGTTGTCATCGATGCTCAGCCGCAAGGGCAGACTGTTGATGAACACCCCGAGGATGCCTTCTGCACCTGGCAGGTTGGCTGGACGTCCAGCCACTGTGATACCAAAGGCGATGTCCTGCTTGCCACTATAGCGCGATAGCAGCAAGGCCCAGGCGCCCTGTAGCCAGGTGTTCGCGGTCAGCTCGTGCTCACGGCAGCGCTGCTGAAGTTGCTCTGTCTGTGCAACACCCAGGCTGATTTCAACCTCGGCTGCCACCTCGGTGAGACCATGAGCCTTGTGCTGGTCAATCACCAGCGGCGTTGGTTCATCGAAACCGGCAAGCTCGGCTCTCCAGAACGTTTCGGCAGCGCTATGGTCCTGTCGCGCGAGCCAATAAATGTAATCACTGAACGGCCGGCCCAGTGGCCGTGCGACTGGCTGGCCCTCACATTCCGCCTGGTAGATCGCCAGCAGATCCTGGATCAGCAGGTTGAAGCTCCAGGCATCCGAAAGGAGATGATGAAAGCTTCTGACCAGCCGGAAGGCCTGATCGCCCAGCTGGAAGACGCGTAATCGGGTGAGCGGTGGTTGCCGCAGGTCGAAACCCTCATGACGCCCGGCGGCCAATAAACTTTCCAGTTGCTGTGTCTGAACATCAGGATCGAGCCCACGCCAGTCATACCAGAGCACTGGCGACGCCACACTGGTGCACACAAACTGTAAGGGCTGATCGGCGTCGTTCCAGGTAAAGCCTGTCCGCAGCACAGGGTGGCGCTCGAGCAGACGAGCCCAGGCCCGGTCTAGTGCCTCTCGGTCGAGCCGTCCCTCCCAGCGGAAGTGCTCCTGCATCAGGTAGATGCCGCTGTTGGGCGCGAGCTGCGTGTGCATCAGCATGCCCTGCTGCATCGCCGAAAGCGGATAGACTTCTGCAATGTTCCCCCAGTCGAGTGAGACCGGCAGCTGTGCCGGCTGCTGTGGCAGCTGTGCAAAGCCCCGCAGACCTTGTTCGAGCCGTGCTGACCAGTCCTGTGCAAGTGCGCCATGACACTCAAGCACCAGTTCATTCTGCTGCCAGTAGGCATTGACTTGCAGGGCGGCCTGTTCGCCATTCGCATGGCCTGCAGCAACGACTCCCTCGAGCACGCAATGTGGCTCGCGATGAGCGTCCCAGTCGCCGAGCCAGGCCAGGGAGACTTGCGGACGCGGCACTGTTTGCAGCGGCTCCAGCAGGTAGCTGTTGTCGCTCAGGTACCGCAGCACACCGTAGTCCGCGCTTCGGCCTGGCTGGGCATCAAGCTGCGTCTCCACATCACGCAGCTGTTCCAGCGGCTGAATACCAGCGTTCCACTTCAGGAAGACCGGCGCATCATGAGCAAGTGCGCCGACAATCTCGCTGGCGTTCAGTAGTATTTCATCGCGCCCAGTGCGATTCGGCAGGCGGGTCTGATCGGGCCGCCCTGTTTGCAGGCCCAGCAGTAGACGATCAGCCCGAGGCAAGGCTTCATGCAATAGTGAGCCTAATGCGGTAGCGAAGAGGCCCTCCCAGCTCAACTGCATCTGTTGCTTCAGTCGCACAAGCTGCTGCGACACAGACGCAGGCAGTCGAATAGTCTCGGTAGTAGCCATTTGCTGTACGGGCAGAGCTGGCAATTCGGCACCGGCGAACTCGAGCCAGTGCTCCCAGGCGTCGTCGAGCTCATCACTCTCGGCGCGACGCTGTTGCTGTTCAGCCCAGGCGATAAAATCTGAGGTCGTCGGCGTGAGCGCGACTGGTCGCTTATATACAACCTGGCTCAGTGCAAGGCTCAGGTCTCTTAGCAACCCCGGCCACGCCGCTTCATCCAGCACCAGCGGATGTGCGACCAGTAGCAGCTGCGTCGTGTTGCCGCTTTGGAGCAGGCAGGCATGGAGGCTCTGTGCCTTCGCCAGATCGAGTTCTTGCAAGGCGTCTGCTGCGAATTTTTCGAGTGCATCCTGCCTGTCGTCTGACGTGAGCGCTGTGGACAGCGTGTGACGTGAGACGGTTGGTGCCTGCGGTGAACTCAGCAGGACTTGCTGCCATTCGCCGCTGCCAGTGTGCTGTAGACCCATCTGTAGTGCACGCTGGTGTCGCTGCACGAGCTGCAGGGCCTGAGCTATTGCTGGCGCGAGTGCTTCTACCCCAGGCTGCTGGCTCAGTTGCAGGCAGCGCCAGGTCGCGCTCGTGAATCCAGACGCCAGCCGCGCCCGCTGCCCGGGAGTGAGTGGAACGGCTTTGGTGGTAGGCGAGGCAGTAGCTTGTGCATGCGCACCATCCGCGCCAAGAACGGCGGCAAGTTCTGCGACAGTGCGATGCTCGAAAAGCTGCCTCGGCGTCAGCTTCAGCCCCGCCTGTCCGGCTCGCGCGATGATCTGCAGATTGAGAATGGAGTCGCCACCGAGACTGAAGAAATTATCGTGAACGCCGACCGTTTGGACATTCAGGACAGACTGCCAGATTTCCGCCAGTGTACGCTCGACCTCATTCCTGGGTGCGACGTGTGTTGCGGAGTGATGCTCATCGTTAGTTACTGCGCTGCTCGGCAGCGGTAGCTGCTTGTGGTCAGGTTTGCCGTTGGCGTTCAGTGGAATGGTATCAAGCAGTATGAAGGCCGCTGGCACCAGATATTCGGGCACGCGCAGGCCAAGATCATCACGCAGTTTTTCAACGTTCAACGAGCCATCGGCCACGACATAAGCGACCAGTCTCGGCGCCTGTTCCGGCAGTTGAACCAATCTCGCGACAACTTCCCGGATTTGCGGCGTCAGGCGCCTGACCTGCGCCTCAACTTCGCCCAGCTCGACCCGGTGGCCTCTAATTTTGACCTGGCTGTCGACACGGCCGAGAAACTCGAGGGTTCCATTCGCCATCCAGCACACGCGGTCACCGCTTCGGTACATGCGCTGACCGCTGACGAAAGGGTCATCGAGAAAGTAGTGGGCATTCAGGTCAGGTCGGTTGAGGTAACCACGGGCTATCGCTGCACCGCCGATGTACAGCTCACCCGGCACGCCGGCTGGTACCACTTGTCTATGCTCATCGAGCACGTACAGGTGGCGGTTTGGCAGAGGCTGTCCCAGTGGGATGGTCGCCGTCTGGTCGAGTACCTCGGGAACACGCTGATAGGCGGCACCGACAGCTGTTTCAGTCGGGCCATAATGATTGACGATGTGCAGATCTGGCATGAGATCGCGGACCCGTCTCACAAGCTCACCACTCACGGCTTCGCCACCGAGTATCAGGGTGTGCCGTGGTAGCAGGTCAGCTGAGGCACAGGCATCGAGCAGGCCGCGCAGGTGGCTTGGCGTCAGCTTCAGAACATCGACGCCACTGCGGCTCATGAACGCTGCCAACGCGACAGGATTGAAAGCCGTGTCTTCATCAGCCAGGATCAGGCTGCCACCGCTCGAGAGTGCGCCAAAAAGCTGTGTGTGTCCAAGGTCGGCCGCCACTGTAGACACCATGCCGAAGCGGCTCGGCGACGGCAGTGTCAGCGCTGCCAATATACCAGTCACGTAATCGACGATGGCTGCGTGAGGCATGACCACGCCCTTGGGCGTACCGGTAGAACCGGAGGTATAAATCATATATGCCGCACAATCTGGCGTTACGGTTATTTGAAGTCGGCTCTCCGGTGCTGATAGAAACTCGGATTGAATAGCATCGAGGCAGACAAGCGCCGTTCCGCATAGCTCGAGCTGGCGCGTTCGATCGCTATGCGAGATCACCAGTCGCGCGCCGGCATCCCTCACAAGCTCGTCCAAACGTGCCGCAGGCTGCTTGAGATCAAGGGGAACATAGGCTGCGCCACATTTCAGCGTGGCCAGCACACTGACGACGAAGTCTGTAGAGCGCTCGAGCGCAAGTGCTATGAAATCGCCGCGCTTGATGCCTTGAGCCAGTAGGAAATGCGCCAGCTGATTCGCCCTGCGTTCAAGGGTTCTGTAGCTGAGGCGGCCATCGAGCACCACCAGCGCGTCCGCGTCCGGAGAGCTGTCCACCTGCCGCTCGAAGAGCTGATGAAGGCCGATCGCCGGTACTTCGTGACGGCTGCCAGTACCCCATTCCAGCAGCCTCTGTTGTTCGTCATCACTCACCCAGGTCAACGCGTCGACAGGCAGGTCCGCGTTCAGCGTCAGCGCGCGTAACAGCGCCTGAAACTGACGCAGCATGAGTCTCACCTGATCGTTGGAGAACGTCTCGCGGGCATAGCTCAGGGTGAACTCGAATGCGTCGCCCGAGGGGATGGCTATGAGCGAGAGCGGGTAATTGTTCCGACCCTGGGAAAGCCGCACGTCATCAACTCCGCCGTCGGTGTCGTCAGTGCGGACGTCGCCATCACTTGCCTTGAACGACAGCTCACCTGAGTGCTCACTCAGTGAGGCATCCAGCGGGAAGTTCTCGAACACCAGAATCGCTTCGAACAGCGGCAGATCGCCCCGGATGCCGCTAAAGCTTTTCAGCCGGCTGAGCGCGCTGTATTCGTACTGGCGCAGTTCGGCGACATCAGCCTGCAGTTGCCGTAGCCAGTCACCAATGCTGAGCGGCGTATGCCATTCGACGTTCAGTGGCAGGGTGTTGATAAAGAGCCCGACCATCGCCTCTGAGTGCGTCAGCACTTCCGGACGGCCGCCGAGGGTGATGCCGAACAAGGCGTTCTCACGGCCGGCATACGCACCGAGCAACCGTGCCCAGCTTGCCTGCACCAGTGTGTTCAATGTGATGCGCTGCGCTCTGGCAAAGCTGGTCAGTCGCTCGCTGTCGTCACGCGAGAGTACAAGGCTTTGCTCGGCGTAGGGCAGGGTGCTGTCCTGAATGCCGGGCCTGGCGCCGAGTCTGGGTAGCGGCGTGGGCTCAGTGATAGCGCCCAGTTTGCTGCGCCAGTAGGCTTCGGCCGCGCCTTCATCCTGCTCCGCCAGCCAGGCCACGTAGTCCTGAAATGGTCGGGTCGGCGAAAGCTGTGGGGTCTGCCCGGTGCAGAAGGCTCGATAGCAGGCGAGCCAGTCGCTGAGCACAATGCCCTCACTCCAGCCATCCAGCACAATATGATGATGGGTCCAGATCATCTGCCAGCTGGCCTCGCCAAGCCGTACCAGGCAGAGTCGCATCAGTGGTGGCGCGCTGAGGTCCAGCAGGGCTTCGCGCTCGCTGATCTCGAGATCGCGAACGGCGCATTCACAGGGTGTTCTGTCGCGCCAGTCAAGCTCGGTGAGCGGTACCGGCACTTCAGTCAGCACCACCTGATAGGCATCATCCAGATCCTCCCAGAGGATGGCTGTGCGCAGTACAGCGTGCCGCTCGATCATTGTACGCCAGGCCGCCAAAGCGGCAGCGGTGTCGAAAGGACCGTCGATCCGGAGGCTCAACTGCTGCTGGTAGACCCGCGACTGTGGCTCGTACACGCTGTGAAACAACAGGCCCTGCTGCAGCGGCGAGAGTGAGTAGATGTTCTCGATAGTATCCATGGCGTCTGCTTATTTGCTGGTAGAGGGTTGAGCGGTCGACAACTTGCCGAGCAGCTTGTCGAGCGATTTCTGGTTGAGCTTTTTCGCCAGTGGGAAGTCGGACGGCGTAAAGCCGCCTGCCTCCGGGTTCACGCAGTGGCTAATGAGTGCTCGTAGGGCCGCCATGTAGCGTGTCAGCAGTTGTGCCTGGGTGGCGATGTCGTAGCGTTGTCCGCTAAAGCGCCATTCCACCTGCAAACTGTCGTTGAGGATCATGGGGACGATCTCCAGCTCATGAATGTGCGCATTGGCACCGCTACGGTCAGCTGGGACGGGGTCCGAAGAGATGTCGAAAAATCCCGCCTCCTGCCCGTCGTCCACGCGACCGAGATAGTTGAAAAGCACGCCGCTGGTTGGCGCAGGCAATGCTTCCCGAGCGAGATAGCGCAACACGCCGTAGCCAAGCCCGTGCTGCGGCACAGCCCGTAACTGCTCCTTCACAGCTTTGATGCAGGCGCCGGCGTCTACGCTTTCCGGCAGCCGCAGGCAAACCTGATACAGGCTGGTGAACCAGCCGACGGTACGGCTCAGGTCCAGTTCAGGGAACAGTGATTCGCGGCCGTGCCCTTCCAGTGCGACGGTCAGCGCCCGGTCGCTTTTCCATTCACAGAGGGTTTGGCTCAGCGCTGTCAGCAGTAGCTCAGGTACCTGCGTGCGATAGGCCTTTTGCGTCTCCTGCAGCAGCTGGCGGGTCTCCTCAGCCGTTAGCTTCTCGATAAGAGTGACTTCATCTGTGCTGAGGTTCGGCTTTTCAGGATGATCCACAGGCATGGCAGAATCTTGGCCCTGAGTCGTCCAGAAATCACGTTCGGCAGCCAGGGCTGCGCTTTCAGCATGGCGGTTGAGGCCCTGTGCCCACTGGCGATACGAGCTCGTCTTGGCGGGCAGTGATGGCGCTTCGTTTCGGGAAAGCTGGCTGTAGAGCTGATTGAAGTCCTCCAGCAGAATGCGCCACGACACGGTGTCGATCACCAGGTGATGGATAGCCAGGTAGAGACGCTGTTGGCCAGCAGGCAAATCGACCAGAACAGCGCGGAGCAGCGGCCCCTGATGCAGGTCGAGACTGGCTGCGAAGGGCTGCAGCGCCTCAGGCAGCTGGTCGATAGAGGCGACCTGCAGCTGACCCAGTGCAAAGGCACCTTCGATGCCAGCGTAGTACTGATGCCAGCCGCGTTGATCCTGCACGAAGCGCATGCGTAGGGCATCATGATGCGTTATCAGCGCCTGCAGTGTTTCCCGAAGCGTGCTGTAACTGAGTGACTCACGTGGCGTGAGCAACAGCGACTGGTTCCAGTATGCAGGCTCAGCCGCGTTCTGCTCGAACAGCCAGTGCTGGATCGGCAGGAGTGGCAGATCGCCAGCGAGTACACCCTGTTCAGCCTGGATCTGATCGGTGCTGCCAGCGACCATGGCCAGATCTGCAATTGTACGCTGCTGGAAAAGCTGCTTTGGTGTGAGTGCAACACCACGCGCTTTCGCCCGTGCGATCAGCTGCAGACCCAGAATGGAATCGCCGCCCAGCGCAAAGAAGTTGTCATCCACGCTGACCTGCTCCAGCTTCAGAAGCCCGCACAGTAGTTCGCACAGCGTGTGTTCGGTTTCAGTGCGTGGCGCCGTTATCGCGCGGCTTTCATCAGTCCAATCCAGCTCACGCTGAGTCAGCGCTTTGCGGTCCACCTTACCATTCGCATTCAGCGGCAGACGGTCGAGTTTCACGAATGCCGTTGGCACCATGTAGTACGGAAGCTGAGCGGCCAGCGCATCCTTGATCGCACCGACATCTATCTGTTGATCAGCCGTCACCCAATACGCCACGAGCTGGTTCTCGCCACGCTGGTCTCGGCGTGCAATCACCACCGCATCAGCCACAGCGTCGTGGGCCAGCAATCGCGCCTCAACTTCACCGAGTTCGATTCGGTGCCCACGCACCTTCACCTGCTGATCTCTCCGGCCAAGGAATTCAATGACGCCGTCTTGACGATAGCGGCCAATGTCACCGGTGCGATAGAAGCGTGCGCCGGGCTCGAACGGATGCGTCACAAAGGCCTGGCGGCTGCGCTCAGGATCATTCAGGTATCCTCGTCCCACGCCGACGCCAGCGACGCAGATTTCGCCCGGTACACCGACCGGCACCAGCTGTAGTTCCGGGTCCAGGATGTAGAGCTGGTTGTTGGCGGTCGGTCGGCCCACTGGCATCGCGCCACCGGAGGCCTCCGGCGCCTCGAAAATTGGGTGGAAGGCGACATCGTCAGAGCATTCTGCGGGGCCGTATGCATTCATCATCGGCACCTCTGGAAAGCGCCCGAACCAGGCCTGGCAGAGGTCGGGTGGCAGGGCTTCGCCAGTTGGCAGCAGCCAGCGCAGTGACTGAAGTGACGTATCCGCGGTGGCTGAGTCCAGCAGGCCACGGATGACCGTGGGAACGACCTCCAGGATGCTCAGTGACTCGGCTTCCATCGCAGCGAGCAACGCTCCCGGGTCGCGGGCGATATCATCTGGCAGGATATGCACCGTGGCCCCCAGAATAGGGGCTGCCAGAAATTGCCAGACGGAGATATCGAAGGCAGGCGAGGCGGTCTGGGCAATACGATCTGCCGCTGTCAGCCCAAGGCTCGGGACCTTGCCGTAGATGTTGTTGATCATCCCGGCCTGTTCAACCATGGCGCCTTTCGGTGTGCCCGTGGAGCCTGAGGTAAAGATCACGTAGGCCAGATCCTGTGGTGAGCCTGTGTCCCGTAGAACCGGCACGGGTCCATGTTCCCACAACGATTCGGCGTTCAGCACGACTGGCATCGCCTCCAGTCCCGTGAGCACTTCATCGAGTACAGCGCCGACAGCATCGGAACCTGCGCAGGCAGTGAGGAGCACCGGGGCCTGGCTCTGTTTCAGCACGTCCCGGAGCCGTTGCGCGGGATGATTCACGTCAAGCGGCAAATAGGCGGCGCCTGCCTTGAACACGGCCACCATCATCGTCAACAGTGGCAGGCCACGTTCGGCCAGCAAAGCCACCAGCGTGTCCGGCTTGGCCCCTGCCTCCAGCAGTGCCCCGGCGATCCGGCTCGCCCGCTCATCCAGTTCACGATAGCTGAGTGATGCCTGACCACAGACAGCCGCGATACGCTCCGGGTGTGCGGCGACGCGTTCGGCAAAGAGTTGGGCATAGGTCCGATCGAGCGGGAAGTCCGCCTCCGAACGGTTCCATTCGATCAGCAGCTGGCGTTGCTCCACTGGCGACACCAGCGCAAGTTCACCCACCGGTCGCGTGGTGGGTTCAAGCACCTGCGACAGGAGGCGCTGCCAGAGATCGAGCCAGCGCGCTATCGTGGCGTCTTCGAACAGTGCCTTGCGGTACGACACACGAACGCTGATATCATGTTGGTCATCGTGGATATCCCAGTCCAGATCGAACTGCGCGGCGGCAGACTGGGCCGGAATTTCACGCAGGCTTAGCTCAGGCCAGCTCGTGGTCTCGAGGCTCGTGTTCTGCATGGTCAGCATGACCTGGAACAGCGGCGTCTGCGTAAAATCGCGCTCGGTCGCGACGGCATCGACAAGCTGTTCGAATGGCAGGTCCTGGTGCGCCTGAGCTTCCAGCACACGTTCTTTCACCTGCCCAAGGAAGGCAGGGAACGCCGCCAGTGGATCCAGCTCGGTGCGAATCACCAGTGTATTGACGAAGCAGCCGATCAACGACTGGGTCTCCAGCAGGCCGCGATTGGCCACAGCTGTTCCGAGGCGAACATCACGCTGATTGGCCAGGCGGCCGAGCAGCACCTGCGTGACGGCCAGCACGATCATATAGACCGAAGCATCCTGCTCGTTGGCAAAGCGCCGCAGCTGCTGAGTCAGCTGTGGTGGGAGGGTGAAGGCGTGGCTACCCGAGGCCGTATCCATTTCAGCCTGACGTGGATAATCAGTCGGCAGCTCCAGCACATAGCCGCCGTCTTCCAGCACCCGTTTCCAATAGTCGAGCTCGAGCCTGTAGTGTTCAGCCTGAGCGATGTCACGCTGCCACAGGCTGTAATCCACGTACTGCACCGGTAGCTCGGGCAGCTGAGCGGATGCGTCTTGCGCCCGGGCGCTATACAGCACCGAGAGCTCGCTGATCAGAATCTGCATGGACCAGTCATCCGCGACGGCATGATGCAAGGTCAGCAAGAGTAGTGTCTGCAGACTGCCGCTACGCTGGAGTGCCCGGACCCTGATGAGGCGGTCGCGTGCGAGATCGAATGGCCGGCTGGCTTCCTGGTTCGCTGCATCTGTCATCAGCTGCGACCAGGTCTCATCATCGGCATCGATCGATTCCAGAGACAAGGGCAAGGCACTGCTGCTATCGATGATCAGTTCGGCACCGTCACCCTGCTCGATGATACGACTGCGCAGTATTTCGTGGCGGGCGACGATTTGTTCCAGTGCCTGTCTGAGCCAGTCCAGCTGTAGGTTTCCGCTGAACTCTACAGCCGACGTGATGTTGTATTCAGCAGAATCAGTCTCCAGCTGCTCGAGAAACCAGAGACGCTGCTGAGCGAAGGAGAGGGGCAGTCGCTCCGGACGCGGCTGCCTGACCAGGCCGGAGGCCTGCCGTGTTCGGCTTGCGCCAGTGAGCGTGGCCAGCTCGGCCAGTACCGGCTTTTCGAACAGTTGGCGTAGCGAAGGTGTGCTGGTGAACTGCTGGCGCATTTTCGCGAGCAACACCGTCGCGAGCAGTGAATGACCGCCGAGCCGGAAGAAGTGACTCCTGCGGCCAATGCTGTCCAGCGGCAGATTCAGCACCTCTGACCAGAGTTGGGCCAGCGCTGTCTCTGTCGAACCCAGCGGCGCAGCAATGAGCTCGGCGCCATGCTGCGTGTGCTCATCAAGCACTGGCGGAGGCAGCTGCTTCCGGTCGATCTTGCCGTTCCGGCTCAGCGGCAGCCGTGGCAGCTCGAGCAGGTGAGTCGGCACCATGTAGGCCGGCAGCGCAGCCGCCAGGGCTAGCCTGATCTGCTCCAGATCAAGCGGCGCTGGATCGCCCGTCAGCGCGTCGGCGACGACATAAGCCACCAGCTGTGGCGAACGCTTCTCATCCCGCGGCGCCTCATGCAAGACAGTCACCGCCGCCTTCACCCCTGTCTGTTTCAGCAGGGCAGCGTCGATTTCACCGAGTTCGATTCGAAGTCCACGCAGCTTCACCTGATGGTCGACCCGTCCCATGTACTCGATGGCACCTGAAATAGCACCTGAGATGCCACCCGAGATGGCACCGTCAGCCATGAAGCGGCAGCGGTCACCGGTGCGATAGAGGCGGCTCCCCGGTTCAAAGGGATTGTCGACAAAACGCTTGGCTGTCAGTTCAGCACGATTGAGATAGCCTCGTGCCAGACCGACGCCACCGATGTACAGTTCGCCTATGGCACCGATCGGCAGCAATTGCCGGTCGTCATCCAGAATGTAAAGCTGCGTGTTCGCAATCGGCCGTCCAATGGGGACGCTGCCAAGGCGAGTTTCACGGTCACACCGCCACCAGCTCACATCGATCGCAGCCTCGGTCGGGCCATAGAGATTGAGCAAGTCAGCTGAGTGTCGGGCAAAAAACCGCTGCTGAAGTTCGAAAGGCAGGGCTTCACCGCTGGCAAAGACCTGTCGCAAGGTCGTACAGTCGGCGAGCCCAGGCTCCTCCATGAAGGCCTCAAGCATCGATGGCACGAAGTGCAGGGTGCTGATGCCTTCGCGCTGGATGGTCTCGACGAGGTAACCGCTGTCCTGATGACCGCCTGGCCTGGCCACGACCAGACAGGCCCCGGTGATAAGTGGCCAGAAGAACTCCCACACCGACACGTCGAAGCTGTATGGCGTCTTCTGCAGAATCCGATCATCGCCATCGATTGGAAAAGTCGCCTGCATCCACTGCAAGCGGTTCATGAGCGCGGCATGCTCGGTCAGTACGCCTTTGGGCTGACCAGTGGAACCCGAGGTATAAATCACATAAGCCAGATCTGACGGTTCATTGAGTGGCGCAGGCGACTTGGCAGTGCCTCGCTCGAAGGCTGGGTCATCAAGACTTATCGCCGGGCACGTTTCAGGCAGCTGTGAACGCAGGGCATTCTGGGTCAGTACCAGGCTCGCGCTCGCATCTTCCAGCATGAATTGCAGACGGGACGCAGGCAGCTCGGGATCGAGGGGAAGATAAGCCCCACCAGCCCTGATTATTCCCAGCAGCGCCACGACCATCTCCACCGAGCGGGTCATGCACACGCCGACGATAGACTCACGACCCACGCCCCGCTCACGCAGGGCGTGCGCCAGTTGGTTCGCGCGCTCATGCAGGGCCTGATAGGACAGCCGGGTCGACTCGAATACCAGTGCTGTCGCATCCGGAGTCTGCTCCGCCTGTGCCAACAGCGCGTGCGACAGTGTCTGAGGGCCGGGGTAGTGCGTCGTTGTGTTGTTCCACGCCGTGAGTTGCTGTTCGCGTCCAGCTTCTGTGAGTGGCGAAAGCTCACGCAGCATGGCCGCGGGCCGGGCCACGATGTCGCGCAGTAGCTGCTGCCATTCATCCAGCCAACGCTGCATGGTGCTGTCTTTGAATAGACTGGCGCGGTATTCCAGCATCACTGAGAGCGTGGTCTGGTCATCATGCACTTCCCAGTTCAGGTCGAACTTGGCAGCCGGGGATGCAAAGGCAAGTTCCCGTACAGACAGCTCCGGCCACGCGGCTACTGACATGCCGGCATTCTGCATGACGAACAGGACCTGAAACAGGGGCGTGCGGCCCAGTTCGCGCTCAGGTGCCAAGGCCTCGACCACCTGCTCGAATGGCACGTCCTGATGTTCCTGCGCGCTCAGTACCTGCTGCTTGACCTGCGTCAGGAAGCTGTCAAAAGCAAGGTCGGGTGCGAGTTCGGAACGTACGACCAGCGTATTCACGAAGCAGCCTATCAAATGCTGGATTTCCGCAGGGCTTCGGTTAGCCACTGGCGTGCCAATACGCACATCGCGCTGATTGCTATATCGACCCAACAGAATCTTCAACGCGGCCATCAACACCATATAGGTGGTGACGTTATGCGCCTGCGCATAGTGTCGCAGCTGTGTCGTGAGATCATGCGGAAGTTGCGCAAAGCAGGTGCCTGCGGTGCTGTCGAGCTGGGGGCTGCGTGGCTTGTCTGTTGGTAAATCCAGTGCATAGTCGCCATCTTCCAGGGTCTGCTTCCAGTACTCGAGCTGGCGGCGGTAGAGCGCCTGTTGCGCCGGCTCGTGCTGCCAGAGGGCGAAGTCCGTATATTGCACCGGCAGGGCCACAAGCTGTGCTTCCCGCTGCTGCGCGTGTGCCTGATACACCTCTGCGACTTCTTCGATAAGTAACTGCGTGGACCAGTCGTCCGCCACCGTATGGTGCAGCGTCAGCAGCAGGAGGGTTTGCCGGCTCGCGGCTTGTTGCAGTAGCGATGCACGCACCAGACTGTCATGCGACAGATCGAAGCCCGTCCTGGCCTCGTGCTCGGCTGCCTGCTGCATATACGCAGGCCACTCGGCGTCACTCACCGAGACGACATTCAAGGGCAGGACGAAGCTCTCAGGCGACCGAATGCTCAGGGCTGCGCCAGTTATTTCCGGCGTTATTCTGCTGCGCAGTATATCATGGCGGTGGACCACGGTTTCCAGCGCCTGCCTCAGCCATTCAAGCTGAAGATCACCCTCGAAAACGACAGCCGTGGTGATGTTGTACTCACCTGAACCAGGATTGAGCTGTTCCAGGAACCATAGGCGTAGCTGAGCGAAGGATAGGGGTAAGCGTTCCGGTCGCGGCTTCGTCGCAATATCGCTGATGCTGCTGAAGATATCGGCATCAGGTGAGCGCAGGGTACCAACCAGCGGTGCGAGCCCTTCGATGGTCGGCGCCTCAAACAGCTGGCGCAGGGCAGGCGTGCGTTCGAAATTCTGCCCTATACGCGCAAACAGCACGGTCGCCAGCAGTGAATGACCACCCAGATGAAAGAAATTGCTGTCGCGGCCGACCTGCGCCTCAGGTACATGCAGTACCTCCGACCAGATCTGCACCAGGCGACGTTCGACCTCGTTTCGAGGGGGTTCGATAGCCGCTTGCTGATCCTGCCATTGCGGTGGGGGCAGTGCTCGGCGATTGATCTTGCCATTGTCGGTGAGCGGCAGGGTATCGAGCACCACGAACTGCGCCGGAATCATGTACTCAGGGAGCTGCGCTTTGAGCGCGAGGCGAAGCTGATCGACATCTGGCGCCAGGCGATCGGCGACTGCGGTGCTGTCAGCGCTGTCGGCGACAAAATACGCCACCAGCCGCTTGTCGCCTGGCCGGTCTTCCCGCACAACCACCACGACCTCCTGCACGGCCGGCAGGGCAGCCATGGCTGCTTCGATTTCACCCAGCTCCACACGGAAGCCGCGGATCTTGACCTGATGATCGATGCGACCGAGGTACTCAATATTCCCATCGGCCAGAAAACGAACCAGATCCCCTGATTTGTACATTCTCGCCGCTGGCACATTGCTGAACGGGTCGGTGATGAACTTCTCGGCGGTCAGCTCTGGCCGGTTCATATAGCCGTAACCAACGCCTTCACCACCAATGTGCAGTTCCCCGGCCACACCTACAGGCAGCGGGTTGAGGTGGTCGTCGAGCACATAGGCTTTCATGTTGGCGATTGGGCGGCCGATGACTGGTTTTTGTAGCGATGGTGTAATCCTGCAGGCCACGGCGTCGACGGTGCACTCAGTCGGACCATAGGTATTGAAGAATACGGTGTTCTCGATGCTGTGCAGTCGCTGCCAGAGCTGAGCATCGATGGCGTCGCCGCCAAACAGAACGAAGCGTGGCAGATCGGCTGTCTCGCCGGACTCGATCAGAAACTTGAGCTGAGGCGGTGTACATTCAAAGGTATCGAGCCGCGTCTCCTTGAAGAACTGCACCAGCGCCAGTGGTGAAAAGCGCACATCGTCAGGCACGATGTGCAGCGTGTGGCCGTCCAGCAGCAGAATGAACTCCGCCACTGAGGCATCAAAGGCATAGGAGTAGTTGAAACTCGCCCGCATCTGCGCCACCCCGAGGGGACGATAGATGCCTCCGAGTCGCGCTGTCAGCAGGTTCAGCACCCCGCGATGATAGATGAGGGTGCCTTTCGGCCGTCCGGTCGAACCGGAGGTATAGATGACGTAGGCGAGTTCATCGGGCTGGGTTTGATTCACAGGGTTGCTATCAGGCTCATCCGCGAGTCTGTGCCAGTCACTATCGAGACAGAAGACCGGCGCTGACTGTGCTGGCAGGGTTTCCAGCAGATGCTGCTGGGTCAGTAGCGCCGCTGGTTTGGCGTCTTCCAGCATGTGCGCCAGTCGTTCGGCTGGGTAGGTGGGATCGAGTGGTACGTAGGCTGCGCCAGCTTTCAGAATGCCAATGATGCCGATAAAGATATCGAGCGAACGGTCAACACACAGCGCCACGAGGGCTTCTTTTGGGAGCCCCTGTGAGCGAAGATAGTGAGCCAGGCGATTGGCCTTGCCGTTGAGTTCACCGTAGCTCAGTTGCTGGTCTTCAAACACGATCGCCATGGCGTCCGGCGTGCGTGCAACCTGCTGTTCGAACGCTTCATGTACGGTGAGGTCGCGGGCGTAGGGCCGTGAGGTCCTGTTCCATTCGACGATTGTCTGCTGCCATTCCCTCGCGGTCAGCAGCGGCAGTTCGGCCACCGGCTTCTCAGGCGTTTCAAGAAGAGTCTCCAGCAGCGTTTCGAAACGCTCGAGCCACCCTTCCGCCGTGCTGCGTTCGAACAGGTCCTTGGCATACATCAGCTCAAGTTCCACAGGACTATCAGCGGGTGTGATGATATGCAGGTCGAGGTCGTACTCGGAGTGAGTGAGTGTGGTCTCCAGCACTTCGAAGCTGAGCTCGGGAAACTGTATGCGTCGCTCGAGCGTGAGTTGCTGCGCGACCATGACCTGAAACAGCGGCGCGTGGCTCAGGCTGCGCGGCAACGCCAGGTGATCCACCAGTTGTTCGAAGGGCAGGTCCTGGTGGGCCTGAGCCGCGAGCAAGCCTTCACTGATCTGGCGCGCGACTGTGGTGAACGAGGGCTTTGCACTGAAATCGGCTCGAATAGCCAGGTTATTGAGCAGGATGCCAAGCAGCGGCTCCGTCTCGGGCCGGCTGCGGTTTGACATCGGCGTGCCCATGAGGATGTCCGATTGGCCGCTCATGCGATGAAGCAACACAGCGAACGCAGCAAAGACCAGGCTGAATGGTGACTGACCCTGGGTGGTTGCAAATGCCCTGATCCGCTCACTCAGTGCGGGCGAGAGTTGTGTGGTCAGCGTGCCTGATTCATAGCTCTGGACCGCCGGCCGTGGCTTGTCCATCGGCAGGGTCAACAAGTATTCACTGGCTTCGCCATCACTCGGCGCGAGTGCCTGTTTCCAGTAATCCAGCTGGCGCTCGAGCACGTCACCCTGCAGGTGTTGCCGCTGCCAGAGTGCGAAATCAGCGTATTGGATGGGAAGTGGAGCCATCACTGCAGTCGTGTCTTTTGCGGTGCCGTCTTGCAGCGCGCCATAGCGCTCTGCAAGCTCCCTCATGGCAATGGTCGCTGACCAGGCATCCGATACCAGGTGGTGCAGGGTGACTGCCAGGATGTGTTCCTGCGCTCCGAGCTGGAGCAGCTGGGCCCTAAGCAATGGTGGCCGAGCCAGGTTGAATGGCTGCTCGAACCACTCAGTGAGCTGTGCCTGGACCACCTGGTCGCGATCGGCGGCTAACACCTCAGTGAGATCGACAAGCGGCAGAGGACATTCCACCTCGCTCAGGACCTCTTGATAGGCCTCGCCCTTCTCACTGAGGAAGGCCGTTCGCAGTACTTCATGACGCACCACCAGGGCTTCGAAGCTCTGCTGTAAGGCGGAGCGGTTGAGCTGGCCCACCAGTTTCATTGCGAACGGAATATTGAACTGGCTCGAGCCCGGGTTGAGCTGCTCGATAAACCACAGACGCTGCTGTGCAAAGGAGAGCGGAAGGCGTGACGGCCTGGGCTGGGGCTGAATGGCTGCAAGCACCGCCCCCTGGTCGCTCTGTCGCTCGTTCTGCTGTGCGGTTTCTTGTTCAAGCAGCCTCGCCAGCGACGCGAGCGTTGGATGTTCGAACAGCGCCTTGAGTGGCAGCTCGGTTTTGAACGCGGCACGAATGCGCGAGATCATCTGGGTGGCAAGCAGCGAGTGGCCGCCCAACTCAAAGAAGCCATCGTCCACACTGAAGGTATCTACCGCGAGAATCTCGGACCATATCCCGTACAGGGTCTGCTCGGTCTCATTCCGCGGCTGTATCAGGACCCGGATGTCCTCAGACTGTGCGAGCTCCCGCTGCGTCAACAGCTTACGGTCAATCTTGCCGTTCGCGTTGAGTGGCAGCCTGTCGAGTTCGATAAAGCGCGAAGGCAGCATGTACGGTGGCAGCTGGCGGGCGAGATGTTCCCGAAGCGTCGTCAGGTTAGTGTCGTGACCAGTATGCCGGCACCAGTACGCCACCAGTTGCTGCTCACCTCGTCCATCTGGCCGGGCAATGACAGCAGCCTCCCGGACGGACGCCTCATGTTGGAGCCGGGTTTCGATTTCCCCAAGCTCAATTCGATGACCCCGTATCTTGACCTGTTGGTCACGTCTGCCGAGGAATTCGATGACGCCATCACTTCTATACTGACCCAGATCGCCGGTTCGATAGAAGCGGGCACCTTTCACAAAAGGATGAGGCACGAAGGCCATGCGGGTACGCTCAGAGTCATGCAGATAGCCTCTGCCAACTCCAACGCCAGCCACGCAGATTTCGCCAGGTACGCCTACAGGCACTGGCCGCATGGCGGCATCGAGAATGAAGAGCTCATTGTTCGCCGTGGGACGCCCAATCGGCATGGCCTGCGCCCGCTCATCATGCTGGCTCTCAGGGGCTTCAGTTATAGCGTAGAACGCCACATCGTCCGAGCATTCGGCCGGCCCGTATGCGTTCATCATCGGTATATTCGGGAAGCGCGCGAACCAGTCCTGACAGAGTGCCGGCGGCAAGGCTTCACCCGTTGGTAACAGCCATCGAAGGCTGGCGAGTTCGGTCGTTGTGGTACTGGCAGTCAGCAGCCCTCGTATGACGGCAGGGACGGCCTCCAATACCGTCAGACCCTGCTGTTCGAGTGCGTCCAGCAGTAAGGCCGGATCCTGGCTGACTTCATCGGGCAGGATGTGAACGGTAGCACCCAGCACCGGTGCGGCCAGGAACTGCCAGACCGAAATATCAAAGGCGACAGACGCGGTCTGCGCGATACGGGCATCAGTGGAGAGGCCAAGGCTGGGCACTTTACCGAAGATGTTGTTGAGCATGCCCAGTTGCTCAACTAGAGCGCCTTTTGGTGTCCCGGTGGAGCCAGAAGTGAAAATCGCATAGGCGAGGTCCTGGGGCCTACCCTGAAGCGCGATGTCAGGGACTGGACCGTGCTGCCAAAAGCGCTCTATTTCCAGCACCTGCGGCAGTGTGTCCAGCTGCGCACAAACCTTGTCCGCCAAAGCAGCTTGCGCAGTGTTCGTCAGTACCAGCGTTGTCTGGCTGAGTCTGAGGATTTCAGCCAGACGCTGTTGTGGGTGCTTGACCTCAAGCGGAAGATAGGCCGCACCGGCCTTGAATATGGCGATCAGGCTGGTGAGAAAGCCAAGGCCGCGTTCTGTCAGTACCGCCACCAGGGTATCCGGTCCTGCGCCAGATGCCAGCAGCGCGGCGGCCAACCGGCTCGCTCGGGCGTCGAGTTCCGCATAGGTAAAGCGCTCAGCACCACACACTGCGGCGACGGCCTGCGGACGAGTGGCGACCTGCTCCGCGAACAGCGCTGCGTAGGTCTTGTCGAGCGGGAAATCATGACTGGTCTGGTTCCAGCCGATCAGCAGTTGCTCGCGCTCGATGCTGGTTAGAAGCTCGAGGCTGCCGAGGGCTTTCGTCGGGCCTGCCACCATGTTCAGCACCAACTGCCGAACGTGGCCGAGCATTCGCTCGATGCTGTCACGGGCAAAGCGACGCCGATCGTAGGAGATGCGAATGCCGAGCCTGGTCTCTGGCAGGATGACGACCGTCAGGCCGTAATGGGTATGAACGCTGTGATCCATGTCTTCCAGGCGAAAGCTGAGTTCACCGCCGAGCAGCTTTGCATCGATCGGCGCATTCTCGTAGACCAGGATGCTGTCGAAAATCTCCTCACCGCGGACAAAATCGCTCCAGCCCTGAATGTCGACGAGCGAGCTGTGCTCGAACTCTCGGAGATCCAGGTTCAGCGACTGCAGGGACTGTAACCAGGGGACCAGCTGCTCAGCCTCATCCACTTGAATGCGCAGTGGCAGTGTATTGATGAACAGGCCGATCATCTCTTCGACGCCGGCCAACTCCGGCGGACGCCCTGAAACGGTAACGCCAAAGACCACGTCAGCGTTGCCACTGTAACGGCTGAGCAGTAGTGCCCAAACGCCCTGAAACAGCGTATTCGGCGTGATGCGACTGTCTTGGCAAAAGCGCATGAGCGCCTGTGTCTGTGGCTCATCCAGGCGAACCAGCATATCGTCGACGAGTACGGCTTCCTGATACTGGTTCTGCCGGGCAGCCTGTTCGACAACCAGTGGCGTTGGTGCGTCCAGGCCTGCCAACTGTTGCCGCCAGAAGCCTTCAGCGATGCTCTTGTCCTGCTGCTGCAGCCAGGCGATATAGTCCCGATAAGGGCGGGGCTGGCGCATGTCCGGCTGCCGACCCTGTCGCAAGGCATCGTAGGCATCGACAAAATCGACCATCACCAGCGAGATGCACCACGCGTCCATGAGAATATGGTGAAAGCTGCGTATCATCTCGTAGTCTTCCGGCCCCAGACGCACCAACCGAATACGGATCAGTGGCGGCTTGGCCAGATTGAAGCCCTGCTTCTGCTCCAGTGCCAACAGCGCCTTGATGTGCGCGTCCTGCTGTTCGGCCGATAGCTCACTCAGGTCGATGAACTCGACTGGATCTGCAATCTGCTTGTGAACGGCCTGGAGCGGCTGCTTTTGACTCTTCCAAAGGAAGCTGGTTCTCAGCGCCGGATGCGCCGCAACCACGAGTCGCCAGCCTTCCAGAAAGGCATCGGTGTCGAGATGTCCGCCAATGCGATAGCGATCCTGCATGAGGTAGACACCAGACTCGCTATGGAGCAGCGTGTGGAACAGCATGCCCTGCTGAAGCGGGGAAAGTGGATAAACGTCTTCGATGTTCTGGGCAGTCTGTGCTGACATCCTGGTGTTACCTGTGCTGTGGTGCTGCCCGGGGCTATTGCCGGGCCGGCGTTGAAACGGTTGCTTGTTTTTGGCGGTCGCTTATTTGATGGCTACTTGTTCGAGGCGCAGAGGCTTAGTGCTGGGCCGCATCAAGTTCTGCCAGCAGATCCTCCAGACCCTGGTCATCCAGATTCGCCAACGCGAAACGTTCTGACGGGCGGTCCGCCGTCAGCTCGGCAGGTGCCTCCAGAACTGCCACGGCGGCCATGGCGGCAATCGTCTCCGCCTCGAACACCTGCTTGGCGGAGAGACGAATGTTCTGCTGTTTGGCACGGGCGACGATCTGCAGGCTAAGGATCGAGTCACCGCCTATCTGGAAGAAGTTGTCCATCACGCTGACGCTTTCCCGGCGCAGCACCTCTGCGCAGATGGTCGCCAGGGTGATCTCGAGCGCCGTGCGAGGCGCGACATGGACGCTTCTCGTGGCCGCCGTCATGTCGGGCTCAGGCAGGGCATTGACGTCAAGCTTGCCGTTCGGCGTTCGAGGTAGGCTCTTCATCGGGATCAATGCCGCAGGCATCATGTGTGCGGGCAGTTTCTCCTCGAGATAAGCCTGCAAGGCCTGCACGCTGGGGGCAGGGCCCGCCTGCGCGGTGATGTAGCCGACGAGCTGAGTGCCGCTGGCGTGAGCGCGGGCAATCACGACGGCTTCACGTACCTGACTGTGGCCGGCAAGCAAGCGCTCTATTTCGCCGAGTTCCACCCGGTGGCCGCGAATCTTCACCTGATGATCCACGCGCCCGAGGAAGCTTAGCCGGCCGTCAAGGCGCCACCGCGCCAGATCCCCCGTGGCATACACACGCTGGCCTTCGGCGAAATCAGTCGAAGAGACGAAGGCCTGTGCTGTCGCTTCAGGCCGTCCACGATAACCAAGGGCGAGGGTGGGGCCTCCGAGCACGATCTGGCCGGGCTCACCGATCCCCGCTGGCACGCCCTGATCATTCAGAAGCCAGAGGTCGACGGTCGGAATGGGGCGCCCGATGCTGATGCTGTCATCATCCTGTTCGCTCAATACATCTGCGGTGGCCCATACGGTTGCCTCAGTAGGTCCGTACTCATTAACGAGTCGAGCCTGCGGAACCTTGTGGCGGTGCTTCGCCAATACGCTCGAAGGGCAGCTTTCGCCAGCGACGATCCAGGTGGAGAGCGAGCTGAGCCCCTCGGGTGTCGAGTAGTCGAGGAGGGTCTCATAGAGTGACGGGAGCGACAGACTGTGACTCACGCGGTGCTGCTCGATCAGCTCGGCAAGGCGGGCGAGATCCAGCTCTTCGCCGCTGGCTGGTAACACCAGCGTGCCGCCCTGCGCCAGGGTCCAGAAAATGCCAGCCACTGAGCTGTCGAACGCAAACGAAGACAAGAGCAGATAGCTGTGAATCGGTTCGTTGTAAAAAGCGATTCGAACCTGCGTGGAGTGGCTCAGATTGGCATGACTCACTTCCACCGCCTTCGGCTGGCCAGTGGAGCCGGAGGTGTAGATGAGATAAGCCGGCTGCTGTAAGTCCGCAGCGGCGGTCTTCAAGGTGTCCGAGGGGGCGCCGGCGGATGACTCGAGACTGTCTCGGAGAAAATTGTGGAGTAGAAGTCGGGTAGTTGAGTCGGGCAGCAAATGCGTCAACGAAGCACTGGTGATGACAGTACGGGCTTCACTGTCGTCGATCATGTAGGCGAGTCGATCGGCCGGATAGGTGGGGTCGAGAGGTAAGTAGGCGCAGCCAGCCCGGAGAATGCCCAGCATGGCGATGATCATCGGTGTGCCTCTCTCGAGCAGAATGCCAACCACCCCCTGCGTCTGGCCATGATCAAGCAGGTGACGTGCGAGCTGATTCGAGCGCTCGAGCAAGGCCTGGTAGGTGAGGGTGCCGTTGCGGTCGACCAGCGCCACTGAAGACGGATGAGACTGCCCCTGACGGTCTATCAGCTTGAGCACGCTCACTGGCTCGATAGCTGGCGCTGCAGATTGCGGCGCCAATAGTGCGGCCTGCCGCTTGTGCTGAAGAGCAATACGACCAACTGGAATCGAAGCCTCTTGAAGACCCCGCAGAAGCTGCTGCCATTGCTCGGCAAGGCACTCGATGGCGATAGCGCTGAACAGGGCGCTGTCATAGATGAGGCGGCATGACAACGCCTCGCCGTGCGCTACACAGTCAAGCCGGAGGCTGCAAGCGTCATCTCGGGTCACGGCATTCATGACGTGAACCTGTTCGGCGATACTCGTCAACTCGCGATAGCTGAAGCCGAAGGTGCTGTCGCTGGTGCTGTCGTAGTAGTCGCCCCAGCCCTGGGCGAGCTGCAGCGGCTGCAGTAGTTGGCGAATCTGATCCGGCAGTGCGCGAGCCGGGTCAACGTCTACCAGTACCGGCAGTGTTTGCTCATAGGGGCCGAGCGCATCATCAAGTCCGTCGCCACGGCCGACATCCAGCCAGGCAAGAGGTACCCGCGTTTGTCCGGTGAGTCGCGCCAACAGAATGCTCCAGCTGGCATACAGGTAGTCGCCCACGTCGATGCCGAGGCTGTTCGCACGCTCATGCAGATGTTCCTTGATAACGTCCACCACAACCGGCCCAGCCGCCATCGCAGGACCTGCTTTGTCACGCCCGCGGTTCTGGAGGCCTGGCAGGGAGATGTCTGGCACGGTCTGCTTGTGCTGCTGCCAGAACTGCAAGCCCGGATGCTCTGCCTCCGTAGTCAGCACGTCATGCTTCCATTCGGCGTAGTCCGCATACTGAAGCGTCGGCTCGTCAGACTGGGCAAACGGACGGTCAGCCAGGAGCTCGCTGGCAATGATCACGAGACTGTGCAGGTCGAGGTAGCCCGGCGTACTGCGAAGCGTGAGTGACCAGCGTTCGGCCGACAGTTGTAGAAGCCAGACCTCCAAAGGACCCGACGTGATGGTCTTTTGCAGCAGCGCTTCGAGGCGTACCGCATGTTCAGGCTGCGGGAGAGATTGCAGGTCTTCGATGGTCAGCGGAATATCCGCCTGCTCAGCGATAATCTGAAGTGGTTGCGCCATGCCGGCAGAACGGTGCAGGCGCGTGCGCAGAATCTCTTCCCTGGCGCTGAGTTCAGTCAGACGCTGCTGTAGTGCCCCAGGCACGACAGGACGCAGCACTTCAAGCTGCAGCCAGGTCGCCGAGGGGCTGTTCTCGCTCATCTGGGCGTTTCGCCACCAACTGGCTTGCTGTGGAGAAATACGAAAACCGGTAACGGATGACATTGGATAGGTCCTTAAAGCTGAATTTCGGTGGCGAGCAGGGCCTCGGCCATGCCTGTCAGAATGGCGCGCTTGCCGGTGAACGGCTCCCGCCCATGGACCGCGAGAATGTTGTCGATGAACAGCACGTCGCCCTGCTGCCACTGGAAACGCACCAGCGAAGCCAGATAAGCCGCACGCAGCGTCTCCAGTACGGCCGGCTCGATTGGGCTGCCATCGCCGTAGAAGGTGTTGGTAGGCAGCTCATCGTCTGCGAAACTGGCTTGCAGAGACGTTCGAATAGCCGCTGGCAATGTGCTGATGTGAAAAAACGTGCCATGGTTGAACCACACCTCCTCACCGGTGCGGGGGTGGCGGACGACGGCTGGACCTTTCTGTTTCGTACGCAGCCGGTTGCCGGCCTTCCATTCCACCTCGATACCCACTGAAGCACAGTAAGCCTCTACCTCAGCTCGCTCTTCTGTCTGGAATACCGTCTGCCACGGCAGTCCAAAGCCGTCGCCGTAGTTGCGCACGTACAGCACGCCCGCCTCCCGGAAACGCGCCTGAATCTCAGGAGGAATGTTTTTCATCACCTCACGAGTGGAACCGATCGGGGTTTCGCCACCAGTCTCAGAGGGAAGGTGACAGTAGAAAAACAGCCGTAGTGGAAAGCGTGGGGAGTACGAATGCTCGTTATGCGGAAAGATCATCTGATCTGCCGGATAATCGGTAGACGTGTAGATATTGCCGCCCACCCGGGTACGCGGTGAAGCGCGAAACATATATTCAAGAGCCCCGGGGGACAGAGCGCCGATGACTTCGTTGAATTGTTCGAGGGAGCGAATGCTGAAGTTGCGGAACAGCAAGGCGCCGTGCTTTAGTAGCTTTTGCTCGAGCGCCTCGCGCTGCTGGCTAGCCCACTGCACCAGATCGACCCCCTCCAGAGCCGGCTCGATGACGAGCGGTAGACCAGATGCCTCGTCGAGCAGGCGCTCTCGAACCAGTCCCTGTTCAGGTATCGTCACCGCTTTCCGGCGTGTAATCGGGGATGGCCGTGGTGGTGTCAACTTGGTGGTCATGGGTTCTCCTGGCGAATTCGGTTCGGCTTGTTCGGGCAAGGTTTTGCGGGTGTTCAAGAGACCTGCATGGGCCGGCGAGCAGTCGTCGCCAAACGAGCCCGATTACTGGCGTGATGTCGCTGTTGGCGGCTGTGTTGTCGCTCGAAATCCCACTGCTTCAGGCGGCTGCAGATCTCGGGCAATGGCAGGTCGAGCAGATAGGGAAGGTCCTTGAGTAGCCGCAGCCACAGCGCTGTCGCTACGTCGATGTCCTGCGCGCTGAAGAGTTGCCGGTTGTATTCGATGCAGGCATGCATGCCCTGCGGCCCGTGCATGATGTCGAGGACCAGGTCCAGATTGCCGAGCGCCTGTTCGATCCTGAACTGTGTGAGCACCGCCTCGCCGAACACACGGGAGGTCACCCGGTCTGGCTGATAGTTGAGCTTGACCTGAAACAGTGGTGCGCTATCCGACCTGCGCTCTGGCGCGAGCGCCGATACCAGGCGGTCGAAAGGGAGGTGCTGGTAGTGCTTGACCTGCTGTCTATCACGCCTGCTCCGCTCAAAAAGCATCGACAATGTCGGCGAGCCCCTCAAGTCGCATTTCAACGGCAGTTGATTGACAAAAAAACCGACCATGTCGACGACACCTCTGCGGAAGTCGGCTGAAGCAGACCCTGCCGGAAGATTGCGCCCATGAATATCGGTGCCGATGAGGAAGAGTTCCTGTTCCGCCAGATAATGCAGCCAGACGCTGAACAGCGTGCGCAGTGTCTGGAACACCGACAGCCTCTGCGTCCTCGCGAATTTCGTAAGACTCGCTGTGAGCGCCGCATCGATAGTGAAGCGATGTTCACCAGTGCCTGCCGCCTGTTGACGCCGACCCTCAGGCCACTGCAGCTGGAGCGGAATGTCCTGCAGATGGCCACGCCAGAATGCAAGCTGATCTGCCACCAGATCTGGCGGAAGCAAGGAGGGTTCAGCCTCGGCGAAATCCGGATACTGCCACTGTTTTCTCATTTCGGCGGCAGGTCGGGCTGCTATAGCTTCGGCTGCTTGCGCTTGCGCCTGCGACTGCGACCGAGCCGCCGCTTCTGTGTAGCCTTCAGCCAGATCCTGCAGCATGATTTCGCCTGAGCGACCATCGAAGCTGATGTGATGAACGCTGATGATGAGCTCGTGGTGTAGCGGATTTCGCTGAAAGAGCAGGCCGCGCATAACTGGCCCATGCTCGAGATCGAAGACAGTGGTCCGTTCTGCCTGCACGAGCGCTCGCACCTGACGCTCCTGGGCCTGCGGGCAGGCTTCTGAAGAAGCGATGAACTGCAACGCAGAAGACGTCTTGCTCTCAACCCATTGCTGCGGACCATCAGCGCCGTCTCTATAGCACGTCCGCAGAGCACTATGGCCTGCGATCATCGCAGCAAATGCCTTACGCATTGCGGCTGGGTGGAAAGTACCTTCAATGCTGAATTGCATTACCACGTTGTGCTGAGTACTAGTTGGCTCGAGTTGTCTCAGGAACCAAAGTCGCTGCTGCGCGAAGGACTGGCGGAAAGAGCGCATATTTGTAGAACCGCATTCAACGGCCATATTCGTGTTTCCCCTCATCGCTAAGCCATCGCCACAACAACTTTCCGCTCGCCCGAAAAGGCATTGCGGCCATGGGCCACGAGAAGGTTGTCCAACATCAGGACATCACCGGCCTGCCATGGAAACGCGACAGCTGCCTGATCATAGACACTGCGGATGGCGTCGAGTGCGGCGTCAGCAATGGGGGAGCCGTCGCCAAAGTACACGTTGCGCGGCAGGTTTTCCTCGCCCACCGTGTCGAGCAAGGTCTTGCGAAGTGAGGGTTCTATCGCTGAGCTATGAAACAGGTGGGCCTGATTGAACCAGACCCACTCATGCGTAGTCGGGTGTTGGAGCACTGCAGGGCACCGCTGGCGGGTCTGCAACTCACCGTCCTGTTTCCAAGCCCACTCTATGCCGTGGTCAGCGCAGTAGCGCTCCACCATTGAAGGATCATCGGTGTTGAAGACCTGCTGCCAGGGCAAGTCGAGCGCCGCACTGTAATTACGCACATAGAGCAAGCCTTTTGCGGTGAACTCGTCCCGAATGGCCTGAGGGATTCGCTGGTATACAAGCCGGCTGTCGGCGATTGGTGTTTCCCCGCCGGTTTCACTTGGTCTTATACAATGAAACCAAATCAGGCTCGGCCACTGGCTGGTGTACGACTGCTCGTTATGCAGGGGAATGCGCTGATGAGCAGGATATTCCGTTGAGGTGTAGATGCCCGCAAAGACCTTGCTGCGAGGTGTGGAGCCAAATTCGTAGGAGCCAAGGTTTTTGCCGAAGCCTGAGGCGAAGCGTTTGAAGTCTAACGGCGAGGTGAGGCGAAAATTTCTGTAAAGAATGGCGCCAACAGTTGGCAACCGTTCGAAAGCAGATGTTTCAGCCGTGATACTGGTGAGGGCTTCCTTTGTCTCACTTGAAATCACTAGTGGTAGATGGGGGCGGTAGCCACTCATTCACAGTCCCTTTTGGTTAGCGCTCAATCAACAAAGCCAAATGCTAATCATTATCATTTAGCTTTACAATACGTAAGTACATAATTATTATGCGTCTTCACAGATGAACCCCCCTTTTACAAGAGGGAGTTTCATGCTGTCCCCTAGGCCGTGCGTCGGCCAGTGACTCAACTCAATATGAAAAGGACGCTCAGAATAATGGTTCAGTTCAAGCAAAAGGCGCTGACGTTAGCTGTCGCCTCAGGTATCGCTAGTTTCAGTGCGACCGCGCAGGAAAACGCCCAAATCGAGGAATTTGTACTCGAGCCAATTATTATTAAGGGCGAAAAGATCGAGCGGTCTGTGGACGACACCCTATCGAGCGTATCGGTGGCCACCGACGAGGAAATGCAGCTGCACGCAGACGAGTCTCTTCATGACGTCATGATGCGAACGCCTGGCGTGTTCACGACTGAAGGCAATGAAACCTTCAGTATCCGGGGTATTCCCGTCGATGGCCTGGGTGCCGGCTCCAGCGACGCGATTTCAGTCTACGTCGATGAAGCTTTGCAAAGCCGCCGAGCGGTTACTCTGGCGCCCACTTCACTGTGGGATATGGAGCAGGTTGAGATTTTCCGGGGTGCTCAGTCGACTACACAGGGTCGTAATGCCATGGCAGGCGCGATCTACCTCAAGAGCAAGGATCCAACCTTCGAGCGCGGAGCGGCAGTGCAGGCCAACATAGGCACCTATGGAGAGCAGGGCGGCTCACTGATGGTGAACGGCGGGCTGATTGACGATACGCTGGCAGGGCGCCTGACCTTCGACTATCAGGAGGAGGACGGCTACATCTACAACGAGTTTCTGCGAAAAGACGCCAATGAGCTCCGTAACGTCAACACGCGTGGCAAGCTGTTGCTGCTGCCTACCGACGCCGTCGAAGCGCTGCTGACTGTGCAGCACAGCAAGAATCGTCAGGGCAACCAGTCAATATCCAAAGTTGACGGCGTGCCACAGTTCTACGAAGTCGCCACCAACATCGATGCCTTCGACAAAGTGGAGCAGACGGCAATCACCAGCGCCATCGACGTGCGGCTTGACGAAAACTGGACGCTCACCAGCATCACGTCAGCCACTCAGACTGATTATGAGGGGTTGATCGACTTCGATCAGAGTCCGTCGCCACGGCCTGATGGCGCCAGCCTGAACGAAGAAGAACAAGTGCTCTCGCAGGAATTGCGCGCGGGCTATGACAACGGTGAGGGCTTCAGGGGGCACTTTGGCCTCTACGCCGCCAAGACGGATCGTGATCGTGAAGACGTGCTGGACACGACCGTGGTCGACTTCCTGGGCGAAGAAGCCCTGCTCGCTGTGTATGAAGACGGCTTCCGCTTCAACTACAACAGATTTGGCGACACGGAGTTGATGAATACGGCTGTGTTCGGCGAAATCAACTGGGACTTCATGCCGCGCTGGGAGTTGATCGTCGGCTTGCGTTATGACCGGGAGCGCAATGAGACCGTCGACAGCACGTCGATCGCGCCTGTAACCACTTTTAACGGCCTGGATCCCGATACCGATGCACTCATCGATGGGTTCATGGGCGCTGCTGACCCGACAGTCACGGAAGCAACCTACGATGCGTGGCTACCGAAACTTGGCATAAGTTATGAGCTGGCTCATAACCAGACGCTCGGCTTTGTTGCCCAGAGAGCCTACCGCGCGGGTGGTGCATCATTCAACCTGGCTACGCAGGAGTCGGTCGAGTTCGATCCGGAATACACGAACAATTACGAGATTGCCTATCGCGGTGGCTGGATGGCTGACCGTCTGCGGCTCACCGCCAATATCTTCTGGATCGACTGGAAGGATCAGCAGGTCGAGGTGCTCACGGATCCTGCTGATGCCGACAGTGTTCAGGTGGAGAATGCCGGCGAGAGCGAGCTCAAGGGTGTCGAGACCTTGTTGGCCTACGATGTCAATCGCTTGATCAGTCTCTATACCGGCATTGCCTACAACGACACTGAATATACAGACTTTGTGACTGATACCCAGGACTTCACTGGGCAGGACTTTCAAGGCGCACGCACCTGGATGGCGACGGCTGGCAGCACCTTTCGCTTCGAGAACGGCTTGAGCCTGAACCTCGAAGCCGTGTTCCATGACGATGCGACTACTGTCTATGTCACAGAGTCCGATGAAGCCTCACCCATGTATAAACAGGTCACTGACGAGCTGCGAACCGACAGCTATCTCCTCTGGAATACCTCGGCGACCTATGAGGTTGATCAGTTCCTGTTCACAGCGTACGTCAGAAATATCTTTGATGAGCAGTACATGACCAACAATCAGGATGAATCGACTGCAGACGCAGGGGCACCGCGCACAGCCGGGCTGGCAGCACGGTACAACTTCTAGCGTTGGATAAACCTTGTGGAGCGGGTGCAAGACCTGCTCCTTTTTCAGAAGAGGACGATAAACGATGAATGCCTTCAGTGCCGTGTTGAGTCCAGTCGAAGAGATGAAGCGACGCCACACAGGGCTTTCGAAGCTCTATTCGCTGGAAACGAACGCTATTCTGGAGCGTCAATCCCAGCAGGAGTCCAATGCAAGGAGCTATCCCAGGAGAATCCCGCTGGTACTCGAGCGCGCCCACGGCATCTATGTGGAGGATTCCCGTGGCCAGGTTTTCATTGATTGCCTTGCCGGTGCTGGCACACTGGCGCTGGGCCACAACCATCCTGTTGTCATCGAAGCCTTGCAGAAGGCGCTGGCCTCTGGGTTGCCATTGCATACCCTCGATCTCAGTACACCCGTCAAGGACGCCTTCGTTCAGGAGCTCATGAGCTGCCTACCGTCCGAGTTTGCGGCCAAGGCGCGGATTCAGTTTTGCGGTCCAAGCGGCGCAGACGCCGTGGAAGCGGCGCTGAAGCTCACACGTACGGCCACTGCTCGGCATGGCGTGCTGGCTTTTCAAGGCGGCTACCACGGCATGACCCTGGGCACGCTCTCTCTCAGCGGTAATCTAGGTCCGAAAAGCGCCCTGGGTGGACTGCTGGCAGGTGTGCAATTTCTGCCATATCCCAGCGAGTATCGCTGCCCCTTTGGTGAGCAGGGTGAGCGCTCGATCGACCTCAATCTGCGTTATCTCAGTCAGCTACTGGAAGATCCGCAAGGCGGTATCGCTCAGCCGGCGGCGATGATACTCGAAGCCATACAGGGTGAGGGCGGCGTGGTACCTGCGCCCGATAGATGGCTGCAAGGCGTGCGGGCGCTCACGGAGGCCCATGGTATTCCGCTTATACTTGATGAAATTCAAAGTGGCATCGGCCGTAGCGGCAAGATGTTTGCCTTTGAACACAGTGGCATTACACCTGATGTCATTACCCTCTCAAAGGCCATAGGCGGCGGCCTTCCACTGGCTGTAACCCTCTATCGGGAAGAGCTGGATCAATGGCAGCCAGGGGCACACGCTGGCACGTTTCGTGGCAATCAGCTGGCCATGGCTGCCGGCACCGCCACGCTTCGCCACGTCAAACAGGAGCGGCTGGATCTGCGGGCCGAGGCGGCGGGTCGCCAACTGGAAAAAGCCCTGCTTGACCTGCAGTCGGAATTTGGCTGGGTCGGTCATGTGCGGGGAAGAGGGCTTATGCTCGGAATGGAAATCATCGATCCGGCTAAGCCGTCGAGTGATGGTAACCCTGCTACCGATAGTGCGCGAGCGAGCGCATTCCAGCGGGCCTGCCTCGAGCGCGGGCTCATACTCGAGCTGGGTGGTCGGCACGGCGCAACGGTACGCTTGTTACCCCCACTCAACATCTCGGACAAGGAGCTTAACCACGTAACGCAGATTCTCTATTGCGCTGCCAGTAGTCTTGATAGAGCTTAACGCTCTGAAAGAGAAAAATTGAACGTAATATGTTCTGCGAAGGATTGTGGTGGTGGTCAAGCGCTTATGCAGCGGCAGCAAGCCTGTAGCCCAGGTAAGCGACAAAGCGCGCGTTCAACAAGATATTCGCCAATGAACCCGTCACCAGCGCGCTGGTCGCATGCACCGGCCGGCCCTCTGCTCGAATGAAGTAATACAGCACCACCGACATCAGCTGTATAGGCATCGCCAAGGCAACGATACGAAAATAGGGAGCCATCATGTCGAAGAGCTCGGCCGGCGCGCCCAGCAGCATGAATATTTGCTCCTCAAGCAAGAGGCTGATTGCGACAAGTCCCACACCAAATGTGGCAATCGTGATCAGGCACGTGCTGAAAGTGGACGGCTTCGCAGAGGGCTGCTGAGCATCACAAGTTATTGTTTTAGGCACGTTGCCCTCGTAATCTATTAGGCGATGGTCTTGATGTTCCCAGTCTTCATGCTCAGGAGCGCTTGCCGAAAAGAATCGTGATGTCCAGTAAGGAAGAACAGATGACCAACGTGAGAGAGCTCGTTTCACTGGAAGATCTTTGTCAGGGCAGCTGCCACTGTGGCCTGGTCCAATTCGAGGTAAATCTACCCAATGGACTGAACGATCTGAGCCGCTGTAACTGCTCGATGTGCAGCCGGCGCGGGGCCATTGTGGCATCGGTGCCGCTTGAAGATTTCCGTATCACCAAAGGCCGGGATGCGCTAACGCTCTACCAGTTCAATACCAAGGTGGCGAAACACTATTTCTGCTCGAATTGCGGCGTCTATACTCACCATCAGCGGCGGTCTAATCCGCAGCTGTTTGCTGTCAATATTGCCTGCCTTGAAGGTGTGCGGCCCTTTGAGCTGGGTGACATCCCGACCACCGACGGCATCAATCATTCGTCGGACCGCCGCGAAACAGTTAGCCATTCAACCAATGAATGAGCTTCGGCCTGACTTGAGCATCATACCGGTGATCAGGTTCTGCGAAAGACTTGTGGTGAGTGTGCTGTGGTCCATAATCGCTGGGTCGGCTTTGGTTCACGCGGCGAAGAAATTGGATGCACCCTGCGCGCTCCGTGTTGGCTGGGAAGATTGGTCGCCCTACATCTATCGTGAAAACGGGGGGCTGGCGGGCGAGGAGTACCGCCTGCTAGAACAGCTGGCGAATGCCGCGCAGTGCGAGCTCATCTACATCGATGTGCCCTGGGTGCGCGGGCTCACACTGCTGGAGCAGCAGAAAATCGATATGCTGTACGCTGCCACCAGAACACCCGGCCGGGAGAAATATGCGCGCTTTTCTGTGCCCTATCGATTCGAGCATATGCGTCTGATCACTCGCACTGTCTCGGCTGAAATGGATCGTGTGAAATCCTTGAAGGCGTGGCTGAGCCAATCGTCTGTTCAGGGCAGCAGAAACAGGCTGGGTGTCGTGCGCGGCTCACACTATGGCGACAGCCTGGAGTCTACCTACAGGGCCTTCGGTAGTGATCAGATCATCGAGGTCGGCAGTGATGACCAGCTCCTGGAAATGCTGCGGATCGGCCGAATCGAGGGCTATCTGGTTGAAGATCTTGTGGCGATCGAGCACGTGGGGCAGGCATCGGCCGCGCTATCGGTCTACGTGATCAGTGAGGCGGTGCCCGAGCCCATGCAGCTCATGTTTGGCCTTCATGTGCCAGAGACAATCGTCCATCGATTCGACGCCGCGATATCTGCGCTTTTAAACGAGGGGCAGCTCGGCTCTAAAGCCCCAAATCGCCGGGCCGACGTCACACAGTAGACGTCGGCCCGGCGGTCGTGGTGCTGTCGACTGAGGAATTCGCCGTCGCTAGCGGCCTCTGGTCTTGAGCATGATGCGAGCGACTACGCCAGCGTGATCTGATGGCCACAGTCCGCCGGGTGTCATATCGAAAATTTCATCGCCAACGACAGTGGCCCGCACTTTGACTCGAGTCCGCGCAGGGGTCGCCAGAAAGATGTGGTCGATTCGCTCTGACAATTCAGAATCCGGATCATTGACTGTCGAGCTGAAGCAGCAGGTCAACCCAGCGCCAGGTCTGCGTTGCTTGAGCCAGGTGTCGGCATATCCGCTGCCCGTTGCCTGCAGGTAAGGCGGTACGAGATCCAGACCATCAAGTCCAGGAATGCCTGAGGCTGAAACGAACGGCGCTTCACCGGGCGCACTATTGAAGTCACCAACAAGAATCGTAGGCACGCCGGCGGTATTGGTCATGTCCATTATGCCAAGCAGTTCGGTCATCTGAACCGCTTGCAGCGACTTGAATGGCTCGGAGCCGCCGGTCTCGAGGTGGGTGTTTACGAAGCGGAATGTATCGCCTTTCACAGTGATGTCGACCGCGGTATAACCGCGTGTGAACTCGAGGCTGGTGCCGGCCACGTCGACCGCAGCGTTATAGGTGTAGTTGCCGGTGAGCGGGTTCGACGCCATTGTTTTCCGGCTGACCAGGATGACGTCGTGGTCGACCATCCGCAGGTCGCTGAGCTCGGGACCACTTTCAGACATGCCAGTGACCATGGGCACTTCTATGTCGGCGTTGGTGACGCTTGCGGCCACTGTGTAGTGCAGCCCACGAGCCTCAAGCGCCGCCTGCAGTACCGTCAGATAATCCAGATAAAGGGTGTCGGCAGCCTGCTCCGGATAGCCCTGGGATGCGTAGCCAAAGTCGCTCGGCGTTTGTGTGTAGAAGGTCGAAACCTCCTGTAATCCTATTGCATCAGGTCGATATCGTCTGATTTCATCAGCCAACGCTTCGGCGCGCTGGGTGAAGTCGGTCTGCTGGACCTCCTGGAACGCAGCCGTGACTGCGAGCGGAACCGTGGCAGGATCTGTCATCGCAGCCTGAACAACTTTGAAGATATCGGCGCCAAGATAAACATTGCGGCTCATGACGGTGAGCTTATCGGTATCGGCATAGCTGAGCGGCGCGGTCAAAACTAGCGCGGCAACGAGGGGGAGGGTTGTAGTCCTGAGGTCTTGCATAGGGTAGTACTCGTGTTGTTGTTATGGTGAGGACGAGTCTACAGAAGGTGGTTTTCGCGCGGATGGTACTTGGCGTAAATTGCGACTTGCGTCACATCTTGCTGGCTCGCTCACAATAAGCCGTGGTCGATAGTCAATGCGGTCCGTCATACCAATCAGAAAATAGGGGCCATCGCGCCATCGACGAACTCTGACTGACACGGCAGATACACGCTTGTTCGAAAGCCTCACCTGGAACATGAATCTACGCAAGTTCGCACGCTCGATCGAAGCGCAGGCTGAACAGGCGCAGTCGGCGGCGGATGCGGAAAGAATTCTGCGAAGCGTGCTCGATTTTGCAGCCGCTCACGGCATAACCTACCGATGGACACCGACAGTCGTGCTGACGTCAGTGCTTGCGCTCATTGCCGCCGGCTGCTCAGTCTTGATGCCACACGAGCAGGGCTATGCTGCGTTCTTCGCGCTCCTGACCGTACTGACCCCAGCAGTGGCCTGGAAATTCAGGCGCACGAGTCTGGTGAAGCCTGCGCGAACGCTCTATCGGGTCAGCGTATATGAGCATAACCAGATGACGCTGCATGCTGAAAACTCAGCCGAGCGATGGGCGCAGCTCAAGGCCAGATTCGTTGACTTCAGGCGAGGTGATGAAGATCAGGTCATCGACAGATGGGGCAAGGGATGTATCGCTGCTGGAGACAAGCGCTATTCATGTGAGCTCTATCGCTTTCAGTATGTGGACGTTCGGAAGGTCACCGAAACGGTCTTTGTTGCGTCATCCAACAGCTATGAAACCCGGACAAAAACAGTGCGGGAAACGCGCTACCGTTCCGGGCTGATAATGCCGTTTCCGCGGGCCGGCCGAATAATGATGAGCACCAGTGGTATAAAACCATACCGCCACGCATGGCGCACTGGCAGCCCATCCTTCGACAGCCTCTTCACTGTAACCGCCGAAGATCAGTTCAATGCTGCAAAAATATTGCAGCCGGCCGTTCTGGGTTGCCTGAAACGCACGGCTCAGCTCGCCGATGTCGCTCTCGAAATCCGGGACGGGGTCCTTTGTCTTTCACATTCCAACAACGACTGGCTAACGATGCAACGCGAGGTAACGCTCGAGAATCCCTGGGGGGTCTTGGAGGCGGTTCGATCGCCCGAAGAGCTCAGGTATCGTGAAGTTCTGCGGACACTTATGCCACTTTTCCAATTCAACGACGATAACTTCGAGCAGGTAGCGCAATAATGGAATCAGCACTGATCTTTATCCTGGTAGTTTCAGTGATCCTCGCTGTGGTGGGGATAGTCATTCACAACTCGATCATCACGGCCGGCAATGGCGCCGAACGGGCCTGGGCAAATGTGATCAACTATGAGCGCCTGAAGTTGACTGTGCTTCCGCTAATCGAAAAAGCGTCAGATGACTATAAGGGTTTCGAAGCGAAAGTGATGACCGACGTCACGGCCCTGCGTACGGCCATCGACAAGCTCGATACCGGCGTGATCGATACTCAGAGGCTCGCTCAGGTCGAGCAACTCAGCCGCCATTTGCAGTCAGGCATTCGGGCAACCATGGAGGCCTATCCGGATTTGAAGGCCAGCACGCTCGTACAACAGCTGATGCGGGAAATATCTGAAAAGCACGAGAACGTGGCAGCGAGTATTGCGGTCTTCAATGAGAACGTCGAGCAGTTCAATAATCGCATCAGCATGTTCCCGAATTCCCTGGTCAACGGCTGGTTTACGCACAAGAAGGCGCTGAACACGTTCAGTGACTCGGCGGCCAGCAGTTCATTCGAATACAGCCCGAACTTTTCATAGCCCGGTTCTGAGCAAGCGGCGAGCGAAGAACCGACGGGTCGAGCTTGTCAAAGCCTGACAGGGAGAGGCTCACAACTTGGTTGCTGGCACCACAGCAGCGGCCGCGGTACCGCGCAGCCTCGTTAATTGAGCCAGGAACACCACGATGACGACCGCCCCCGCCGTAACCAGCGCGCTGGGTGCGAGATGTTCTCCCAGTAGCAAAGCCGACGCGAACAGCGTGAGAAACGGCTGCAGCAACTGCACGAGAGCAACCTTTGCGGCGCCACCCAGGGCCAGACCCTTGTACCAGGCGAAGAAGGCCAGGAACATGCTCACAGCACAGAGGTACGCGAAACCGATCAGGCTCGCGTTGAGGAATCTTCTGTCGTGTCAGTAACAGCACCAGCGCTGCCAGTATCGCAGCTACGGGCACTCTGCCCAAACCCACGATGAATGGATCGAGATCCTGTACGGCAAGTTTGGTTGCGGGGAGGGTCAGGCTGAAGCAGAGGATGCCTGAGCCGCCAGTTGAATGCACGGCTCAAGTGTCTACGGTTTTAGCCAGTCGATCTCCGTGGCAGTCTCACTTCAAGCAGTCATTTTGAAGCAGCCGCTTTCAAGCCGCCCCTTCCAGCAGCTGATCACTCACCAACCCGAGGTGATAACTCGCATCACCGAACTGCAGGTTGATCATCGTCAGGCGCTTGAACAGGTGCGCGGCGAACATTTCCTCGGTCACCCCCATACCACCGTGCAACTGCACTGCACTCTGGCCGACCTTGCGGGCGCACTGACCAACCATGGTCTTCGCCATGGACACTGCGCGTCTGCGGCTTTCACGGTTGTTCGAATCCGCTTCGCTGGCAGCCAGTATGGCCATCGACTTGGCTTCTTCAGTGGCGACGAACATATCCGCCATTCGATGCTGCAGCACCTGGAACTTGCCGATAGGCACACCGAACTGCTTGCGTGTCTTCAGGTATTCCAGGGTCGCCGCGTTCAAGGCTTCCATCGCGCCGACCGCTTCAGCACACAGCGCCGCAATGGCGAGATCCGTGGCTTTCTCGATCAGGGGCAGGGCAGCACCGGCTTCGCCAATCAGGGCATCGGCTGTGACACGAACATTGTTCAGCGTGAGCTCAGCTGTACGCTGACCATCATGTGTCGCAAAGTCGTCGATCTTGAGACCTTCGACACCCGCATCGACCAGAAAAAGGCTGATGCCGCTTTCATCCGAGATCTTTCCAGCAGTTCGTGCAGAGACGATCAACTGATTTGCCTGGGCGCCATGCAGCACAGCGGTCTTCTTGCCGTTCAGTACATAGCCGTCACCATCCTTGTCGGCAGAGGTAGACACGAGGCTCAGGTTATATCGCGCACCAGGCTCACTATGCGCAAAAGCCATGAAGTGCTCGCCGGCAGTGATTTTGGGCAGTATCGCAGCCTTCTGTTCACTGGTTCCGGCATCACGGATCAGACCGCCGCCGAGCACGACTGTAGCCAGGTAAGGCTCGACGACCAGTGCGCGACCGAAAGTTTCCATCACCAACATGGTGTCGACAGCATCGCCACCTAGACCATCATGCTCTTCAGGGAAGGTGAAGCCGAGCAGACCCATTTCAGCAAAAGCCTGCCAGGTAGCTGCATCCAGACCCTTGGCTGATTCGATGATCTTGCCACGCTTCTCGAAGGTGTACTCGTTGCTCAGGAAGCGCCTGAGCGAGTCCTGCAGCATTTGCTGTTCTTCTATCAGATTAAAATTCATCTATGGCTCCTTTTGAGACCGACTTCTATCTGGTGAGCAGCCTGGTTAAAGGCCAAGCACCATCTGTGCGATGATGTTTCGCTGAATTTCGTTGGACCCGCCGAAAATCGACAGCTTGCGCATGTTGAAGTAATCGCCTGTGGCCGGTGTGGCGTGCTCTGAACCCACGCGTGCACCTTCGTATCCAGGTTCCAGCGCATCCGGAATGTGCGCAATGGCGTCTGTGCCCATCGCTTCCATCAGCAGCTCAAACATGTTCTGGCCAATCTCGGTACCGCGCACCTTGAGGATGGAGGCTTGTGGGCCGGGACCCTTCTCGTCAGTGAGCACACGCAGGACGGTGAGTTCGAGCGCCTTCAGTTCGATATCCAGCTGCGCAAGACGATCACGGAATCGCGTGTTCTCCATCAGTGCCTGTTGGCCGTCTTTGGTCTCACGCGCCACCTGCTTCAGGCGGGTCATCATCGCCTTCCATTGACCGACATTGGCAAGACCAGTCCGTTCGTGACCAAGCAGGAACTTGGCGTAGGTCCAGCCCTTGTTTTCTTCACCGATCAGGTTCTCGACCGGGACTTCGACATTATCGAAATAGACCTCGTTCACCTCGTGCTCGCCATCGAGCATGATGATTGGCCGTACGGTCACCCCAGGCGTCTTCATGTCGATCAGCAGGAAAGAGATACCTTGCTGAGGCTTACCTTCAGTGCTGGTGCGGACCAGACAGAAGATCCAGTCGGCGTGCTGGCCCAGGGTAGTCCAGGTCTTCTGCCCATTGACGATATACTTGTCACCGTCACGCTTGGCGCTGGTGCGCAGCGAAGCGAGGTCGGAGCCTGCGCCTGGCTCGGAATAGCCCTGGCACCACCAGTCCTCACCGGTGAGGATGCCGGGCAGGAAGCGCTGCTTCTGCTCTTCGGTAGCAAAGGACATGATGACTGGGGCCACCATGCGCAGACCGAAATCCAGCTGTCGTGGCGCACCAGCGGCAGCGCATTCCTCTTCGAAGATCAGCTGCTCAATCGCATCCCAACCAGTACCGCCGTATTCTTTCGGCCAGTTGGATGCGCCCCAGCCCTTGTCGCTGAGGATCTTCTGCCAACGCTGTGTCATGGCCTTGTCCGGCCGTAGACGCTTCTCAACACGGAGCCGGATGTCTTCCGGCAGGTTCGCCTGCAGGAACTGGCGAACTTCCGCGCGGAAGGCCTCCTGCTCAGGCGTGTAATTCAGGTTCATCGTGCAATCCTCTTATAAGCCCGCTGTTTGCAGCGGGCAGGCAAATCAGGCGACTTCGAACAGACCAGCAGCACCCATACCGGTGCCCACACACATGGTCACGACCACATACTTCACGCCACGGCGCTTGCCTTCGATAAGGGCATGGCCAACCAGGCGTGAGCCGGTGGTGCCATAGGGGTGGCCGATGGCGATGGCGCCGCCGTTGACGTTCATGCGCTCGAGCGGGATGCCCAGCTTGCGCTGGCAGTAGAGCACCTGTACGGCGAAGGCTTCGTTAAGTTCCCACAGGCCGATATCGTCGACGGTGAGGCCGTGACGCTTGAGCAGCTTGGGCACGGCGAATACAGGACCGATACCCATTTCGTCAGGCTCGCAACCAGCGACCGCAAAGCCACGGAAGATGCCGAGTGGCTTTACGCCACGCTGTTCAGCCAGCTTGCCATCCATGAGCACACAGGCCGAGGCGCCGTCTGAAAACTGGCTGGCATTACCTGCGGTGACCACTCCGCCTTCAACCGCTGAACGGATGCCCGAGACACCTTCGAGCGTGGTGTCAGGCCGAATGCCTTCATCCTGTGACAGCGTGACTTCCTTCGAAGACAGCTGACCAGTCGCCTTGTCGGCCACACCCATGATGGTCGTGATCGGCGCGATTTCGTCCTTGAACTTGCCATCCTTCTGCGACTGGGCCGCGAGCTGCTGGCTACGCACGCCATACTCATCCATGTCTTCCTTGCGGATCTCATAACGCTTGGCCACGGTTTCTGCAGTCTGCAGCATCGACCAGTAGAGCGCTGGCTTATGCTCGGCCAGCCATGGCTCCATCATGTAGTTCTGGTTCACGGTAGCCTGCACGGTTGAAATGGATTCAACACCGCCCGCTACCATCACTGGCACCTTGTCGACCGCAATGTGATGCGCAGCCATGGCGATGGCCTGAAGGCCCGACGAGCAGAAGCGGTTGATGGTCACACCGCTGACAGATACCGGCAGACCTGCACGCATGGCGCCCATACGCGCCACATCGTTACCGCAAGAGCCTTCTGGCAGGCCGCAGCCCATCATCACGTCTTCGATTTCAGCGGGATCGACACCTGAGCGCTCGACCGCGTGCTGGATGGCATGACCGGCCAAAGTAGCACCGTGGGTCATGTTGAGGCCGCCGCGCCATGATTTCGCAAGCGGGGTACGGGCAGTTGATACAATGACGACATCATTGGACATAACAATTCTCCTGGTGGCGCTTAGGCCTTACTGATTCTTTGAAGTGGCTTGTTCGTCAAAACGCTTGCCTTCGGCGGCGCATTTTTGCAGCAGCGCGGCAGGCTTCCAGAAACCGGGTTCCGCATCGGGGTTTTCGGCGAAGGTCTCCATGGCACGAACAACGTTCAACAAGCCCACTTCCTCGGCGTAATGCATCGGACCACCTCGATAGACGGGGAAGCCATAACCGGTGAGGTACACCATGTCGATATCTGACGCGCGCTGTGCGATGCCTTCTTCAAGAATGCGTGCACCTTCGTTGACCAGTGCATACACGCAACGCTCGACAATTTCCTGATTACTGATCTTGCGCGGGGTGATGCGAAGTTCCTTGCGGACGTCTTCGATGACCCGGTCCACTTCGGGATCATGCAGAGCATTCCGATTGCCTGGCTCATAGCGATAGAAACCGGAGCCGGTCTTCTGGCCAAAGCGTCCCATCTCGCCGAGACGATCTGCTACCACCATCTTCTTCATGTTGGGGTTTTCAGCGTACTGACGCTTGCGAATGGCAAAGCCGATATCGCCACCAGCCATGTCCGCCATGCGCAGCGGCCCCATCGCAAAGCCGAACTTCTCGATGGCCTTGTCGATCTGCTGTACGGTCGCGCCTTCCTGCAACATCAGCAGTGCTTCACGCGAGTACTGGTTGATCATGCGGTTGCCGATAAAGCCATCGCACACACCAGAGACTACAGCGGTCTTGCGAATGGTCTTGGCGAGTTTCATGGCCGTCGCCATTACATCCTTGGCGGTTTCCTTGCCACGAATGACTTCCAGCAGCTGCATGATGTTCGCAGGGCTGAAGAAGTGCAGGCCGATCACATCCTGTGGGCGCTTGGTGAAGCTGGCGATCTTGTCCACATCCAGCGTGGAGGTGTTGGACGCCAGAATCGCGCCAGGCTTGCAGACTTCATCGAGCTTCTTGAATACGGACTCTTTCACGCCCATTTCTTCGAACACGGCTTCGATAACCAGATCCGCGTTCTTCAGGTCGTCATAACTCAGCGACGGCGTAACGAGCCCCATAGCGGCTTCAGCCTTCTCCTGCGTCATCTTGCCCTTCTTCACACGGCCTTCGTAGACCTTGCGAATGGCGGCGATGCCACGATCCAGACCGTCCTGCTTCATCTCGACGATGGTGACCGGAATGCCTGCATTGAGGAAGTTGATGCTGATGCCGGTCCCCATGGTGCCAGCACCGATCACGCCAACCTGCTTGATATCGCGGGTCGGGGTGTCAGAGGGCACATCAGGGATCTTGCTGGTCAGGCGCTCTGCGAAGAAGGCATGACGCAGTGCTTTGGACTCAGAGGTGTTGATGAGGTGGGCGAAGGCTTCACGCTCGATCTCCATACCCTTCTCGAAGGGCTTGGTCACGGCGGCTTCAACCGCATCGACGCACTTCAGCGGCGCAGGATAGTTCTTCGCGACAGCACCGACGGTATTGCGTGCGAACATGAAGAAGCCTTCCGGGTTCGCGTGCTTCGCCTTCAGGTTACGGACCTTCTTCAGCGGCAGGTTCTCGCTCACGACCTTGTGCGCAAAGGAGAGGGCGCCATCGAGCAGATCGCCGTCAATCATCTCGTCGAATAGCGCACTGCCGTTGAACATCTTCGCTGGCATGGCTGCACCGGAGACGATCATGTTCAGTGCGTGTTCAGCACCGATCACGCGTGGCAGACGCTGCGTACCACCAGCACCTGGCAGTATCCCGAGCTTCACCTCAGGCAGGGAAATCTGTGCATCCGGCTTGCTGACGCGGTAGTGACAACCGAGCGCCAATTCCAGACCGCCGCCCATACAGGCGCCACCAATCGCAGCGACAACAGGCTTGCTGCTGCTTTCGACATAATTGATCACGGTGAGCAGATTTGGCTCGCCCAGCATTTTCGGCGTGCCGAACTCGCTGATATCGGCGCCACCAGAAAAGGCACGGTCAGATCCGATAATCACGACAGCCTTGATGGCGCTATCGCCCTCAGCCTTCTTGATGCCATCGACAATGCCCTGACGCAGTGGCAGGCCCAGGCCGTTGACTGGCGGGTTGTCCAGCCGGATAACGGCAACATTGCCGTGGGTATCATAGTGCGCGGTATTCATATGCAGCTCCTCGTGCTTACCGGAAAGTAAGTCAGATACAAATGTGGTGTTGGCCGACAAAGGTGTTTTTAAATGCCATACACTGGTGTATGTTGGTTCCATACACTAATGTATGTTTGTGGCTGCGGTCAATGCTTATGTAGAATCGCCGCCCGGATGTACCCACAGGATGTACTGAACACATGACAGAACCGAAGCCCTCTGCACGAATTGGCGGCAAGGCCACCGATAAGCCTCAGCTCACCAGGGACAACTGGCTGGATGCGGCTGCGGGCGAAGTCGCCGCTGGTGGCTTCGGCAATCTGCGCGTGTTGACCCTGTCGAAAAAGCTCGGGGTGACCCGTGGCAGTTTCTACTGGCATTTCAAGGATCATGAAGATCTTGTGACCAGCTTCCTCAACCGCTGGCGCGACCGTCGACTCCACGAGCTGCTGTACTGGAAGCCCGACGTCAATAGCACAGGCGACGTCGAAGCCGAGCTCAAAAGTATCCTCGAACTGCTCCTGACCGACGCCTCGCGCAACATCCGTCGCCTGCAGGTCGAGCTGGCGGTACGTGATTTCGCCCGCCGAAATGACTATGCCGCTGATCTGGTAGCCGAGGTCGATGCCGCGCGTATCGACCAGAATTGTCTGCTGTTGCAGCGCATCAGCAGCGACCCGCGTCGGGTGCGGGATTTGTCCACTCTGCTGTATGTGGCGACCATTGGTTCTCAGGTCGTACTGACGGGGCAGAAGGGTGATGAAGATGCGATTTCACGCATTGAGGATCTGCTGGCTCGGGTGGTGTTGGGGCAGGGTGACATGTGATGCACTGTTCCAGCGTATTGGAGACATGACAGAAAACAGCATCTCGACCAAAGAAGGTTATACGCTCATCAAGGGTAGGCACTGGCGCTGCACCGATCCCGACATCCCTGATAACCTCCGTCAGCAGCTGGTGAACGAGCTCATGGCAGCGCGCCGTGGTGTAGCTGCTGGCAAGAAGGCTGATGATGACAAGGCGATTGCTGCTGCCAGAGCCCGCGTGCAGGCCGCAAAGGTGGCGCTTGGCGAGCGTGGCCCGAAATGGTGGTTGGAGATGGATGAAGCGGCATATCGTGAGCGGGCTGAAGCGGTAATGGTGGCTCTGCTGAACTCACGGGATGAAGATTCATCGATCTGCCCATCAGAAGTCGCGCGAGTGATTGGTGGCGATAGCTGGCGCGACCTGATGCCGCTGGTGCGTGAGCTCGCCTTCGAACTGGCTGACGTTGAGAAGATGGTGGTGACGCAGAAAGGTAAGCGAGTTGAGCCTGGCGTTCGTGGCCCAGTACGTATTACGCGAGGCCTATCAGCTGGACACTAAAAACCGCCTGGCGGCCTGATGGATTTATTCTTGCAGATCTGGGGAGGTGCCTGCTATCTCTCCAACAAGATCCTCTTTTCGGTATCCGAAGGGCAGGAGGCGTCTACCAAACGCACTTTGAAAATTCTGGGCTGGATCATCTACATCATCGGCGTGCCGGCCTGGGTCATTATACTCGTAGCGCATGATGACTGGATCGCGGCGTCCATAGAGGCAGGCGGCATTCCCGCCATGCTGCTTGGCCTGTACAACACCATCTATGACTACAGAAAAGAGCACAAGGCCTTCAGCTGGTTCGTGTTCTGCTGTACCTACGGCTCGCTTGTATTTGGTCTCGCCTACAGTCTGTATATCTATGGCGGCATCACCTCTGCCTCGCAGGTGCTCGAGATCGGCGTGATGCTCGGATTCCTGCTCGGTAGCTACCTGATGGCCAAGGGCGATCCCAAAGGCTGGCTGTTCTTCATGCTCATGAACGTCAGCATGTCAGCGCTTATGGCCTTGCAGGGCAAGCCAGTGCTTATGGTGCAGCAGCTGGTCTCGCTCTGCTTTGTGATCTACGGCTTCAGGCAGTCCTCATCGCCACGCTGACGAACTGCTTTACTGCTCGCCTTCCACCATCACCATCCACGGGAGCCCGAAACGATCTTTCACCTGTCCATAGAGTGGCGACCAGAAGGTCTCCTGCAAAGGCATGGTAACTTCGCCGCCGTCCGCAAGGGCATCAAAGGCAGTCTTTGCCAGCTCGGCGTTCGCTACTGTGAAGGCGATACTGAAGCCTGCTGGATTCGAAGCATCACCGCAGCCATCGGAGGCGAACAGCTTGGTCGTGCCCACAGAAAATTCCGCATGCATGATCCCGTTCTCAGCGCCGGGCGGGAGAGCACCTTCAGGAATCGGGTCCGGGGACTCGCTGAAGCGCATCATCGTGTGGATGACGGCGCCAAGGTGCTGCTCGTAATACTTCAGCGCCTCCTCGGTACGGTTGCCTAGAAACAGATACGTGTTGGTCTGTGCTTCGCGCAGGGCAAGCTGCTGACGCATCTCGTCCTCTTTTTCAAGGGTATCGGCCGTGTCCGGAATCTCTTCGAAGTCAGACATTTCGAAGAATGGCCGAATCTCGATCTCAGAGCTTTCCGGCATTGGGTTAGGGCAGCGCTTCACCCACTCGATAGCGTGCTCGAGGTTCTTGACCTCCCAGATCCAGAACCCCGCGATCAGCTCGGATGTCGCTGGAAATGGGCCTCGATTCACCTCGCGACTGTCGCCATCGAAGCGGACGCGAAAGCCTTCCTTGCTGGGCTTGAGCCCCTCGCCAGATTGCATGATGCCGGCTTTGACGAGCTCCTCGTTGTACTTGCCCATGGCTTCCATAAGGGCTGGATCAGGCATCTCGCCGGCTTCGGATGATGCGGTAGCTTTTACGATGATCATGACTTTCATAGGCTGCTCCAGATGCAGATGATGTGTTGTTCATCTGATAGTCGAACGGGTTCGACAGTTTTCGACAGACTTGCGCAAAAAATTCTAAAAAAATCTTCAGGGGTTCGCATGATCATTCAAAAGTGCAGTGGGGAGCGTGGCTTGAACCTTCGGGGCGGGACACGCCAATTCGTACTTTGCGTGGACCTGTTGAATCCAGCCGGAGCGCTATAGCGCCACCAGCTCAGCCTCCGCCTTGCCTAGCAATGCCTTGTGCTTCGATTTTTCGCTGAATTGCAGATAAAGCGGCACAGGCGGGCCGGCCAGCGGGAGCTCCACGATCTGCTGTGCGGGATGCGCCACCAGATATTGCCGCAGTACCGCAGATCCGCCGACGATTGCATCCACACGCCCGTGAAGCAGCATTTTGAACATTTGCTCTACAGAGTTTGCCCATTCGAACTCCAGCATAGGCAGATACTCCTCCACCCAGCTGCTACCGCCTAGCGCAATCAGGCGAAATGCCTTGAGGGACTTGATGTCATGCTGATAGAACAGTTCTGCAGGCGCCGCGGTACCATTCACCACGACCGAATAGCTCCAGTAGCCCAGGGGCACGCGACCGACCTCCGCAAATTCCCTGCGCTCAGGTGTGGCCGCTGCGACGAAGAGATCGGCCGCCCCTGACTCGATCATTTGCTGCGCACGACGCCAGGGATAGAACTCGAAGTTGACAGCCACGCCAAGGCGCCGCTCAAACACCTCGCGTATTATTTCTGCCTCGAGCCCCTTCGCTTCTCCATCCTCGGCGTAGAGATAGGGCGGGTAGTCGGTGGCGACCAGTTTCAACGTGACAGACTGGGCCTGCGCCATCGCAGCTGTAAGCGAGAGCAGAATATAAAGTAAAAGGCCAACTGCACCACTGCGGAAGCTAGCGGAAAAGCGGTCCAGGTTTAGGCAGGTCCTTTCAGGCATGGCGTTCAGTGCCTCGCTTACAACTCAAGAGAACAGCATAGAGCAACTAGCCGGCTGGATGCCAACGATCTATTGAGGTCGCCGCACAGAAGGCCATTTCGAACGGCATGGGTCGTTTTGGGACTCGTCCGCGAAACTTTGTCCCGGAACATGGCCTGTATCTATATTTGTAGTTATATAGCATAAATCTCTATAATAAGAGTAAGCCAGTTGACATGGAGGCCGGCCATGAAACCACTCAAGAACACCCATCTATCAAAGGATGCCTCAGCCAGGCAGGACAGCGCAGCCAGGCTCGCCCAGGTGGCGCTCAAGATCTTCTTCGGTATTGCCGAGGAATGGCAGCTGAGCACGAAAGAGCAGCGCATACTGCTCGGCGATCTGCCTGAAGCCACCTACTTCAAGTGGAAGAGCACGCTCAACGCCAAACCCGGGCGCGACATTCTCGAGCGCATCTCGCATCTGCAGAATATCTACAAGGCCCTTAGAATCATCTTCCCCACACTCGAGCAGGCCACCGCCTGGCCACGCAAACCCAACGCGGCCTTCGGCGGCAAGAGCGCCCTCGAAGTCATGCTCAACGGCAGCATTCTCGATCTCGCACGGGTGCACGACTACGTCGATGGTGCACGTGGATGGTAAAGACCGCGCTGCGCCCTAACATCGAGTCGGCGCCCCTGTGCCTGCCATGGAAAAAATGCCACCGCCTGGTGTCGAGCCAGTTTCCGCCGATCAACCTGTATGAAAGCATTCTCGATCCTGAGGATCTCGATGCGGCCTTTGAGCTTGAAGCGCTGACCAATCCGCGGCTGAGGGATGAAGCTGGCGATCTAGGCTTTGTTGCGCCGGAGGATCGGGTGAGCGGACCTGGGAGTTCGGCTGTTATGGCCGCGTTTACGCATATTGGTGCAGCTTCACGGTTTACCGATGGCCGGTATGGTGTGTATTACGCTGGGGATTCATCGGCAACGGCCATAGCGGAGACTCGCTTTCATCGGGAGCGTTTTCTGGCGGCGACGGAAGAGCCGGATACGCGGCTGACGCTGCGGGAATATGTGACAACGATTCTTTCCGAGCTGCATGATGTTCGTGCTGAGGATGAGCTGCATGATCCTGATCTTAAGCGCTACAAACAGACTCAGCCGATTGCCGCGCAGTTTCGGGAGCAGGGGAGTCATGGCTTGTTGTATCGGAGCGTGAGGCATGCTGGGGGTGAGTGTGTGGCGATCCTCAAACCGCGGGCCTTGAAGGTGCCGTTGGTTCAGGCGGCGCACTACCAGTACGTGTACAGTGAGAATGAGCGGCGTATTACTGATGTGTTCAAGATGTCGCGTGTGCCGGGGGTGGATTGATGTCGTTTACGCTATTCCAATTGCGCGCAGGAATTGGGATCAGGAGACAAAGGACTACTCGACTGGCTTTCAAAAAATGACTTCGGCAAAATCGTGCGAGTTGGAAACATACCGGATGAGCCTTCCGTATTTCCTCAGAATTGGACCTCTGAAACAAGACAGCTTTATAAGAGTTTTTCGGTGTCAACTTTAAAACAGGATAGCTGTTTCATTGATGATTTCTGTGGTCCATTCGGGCACAAGTTCCACGCCAACGGCAAGAGCGACTTCGCGGCGCATTGGTCTAGAATAAGGCTGAGAGGCAGTCACGAACCCCCTAGACGGAAATGTTGCCGTTGCAGTAAATCAGCCGCGATGGAAGCGCTGCTCCAACACCAGCCAAAAGCAGAGTGGTAGACGGAATGCTTTCCCGCCCATTGATGGCCGCAGCAGGGACGCATGTTTTATTCATTTTCAGATTCTATAATGCTAGCTATAGCATCGTCATCGGCATTTCCGTACGGAATGTGGATCGGTGCCAAATCGGCCTGCTTTAGCATATATTCGATAATATTTACCTTCACGAGTGACTCAGCATCAAAACTCCCCCCAACCGCCGGATGTGGCGCAAAGCCGTACATTTCGCTCTCCTGAAGTTCACCCAGTTTAGTGACTGCGGCACTGAAAAGATAAACCCCATCATCCCCCTCAACATCACAGTCTTCCGGAGAAACCCCGAGAAACATAGCTTCGACGGTACGATTCGGCGTCGGGTTCGGCCGGGATAACTGGTTGAGCGATCCTATTAATGAGTGAGCTGGACTAGAAATCGTAAATACCTGCCCTGTGCGCTCACCCAGCACCCGAAGATTCCCGAACGCGGTACGGTAAATGGTAAGATATCTATCGTTATCAAGAATGCCGCTTCCTGCGAGCCACCTATCAACTACCGGCTCGAATTCTAACGGGTTCACCAACCAAAACCGCCCCTCAGCGTACGCACTCCAACCAAGCTTTTCCCAATACGCACTTACTGCAAGGGATAGGCGCGTTCTCAGGCTCGCAAGCACTTTGCGATCAGGAGCTACGAAGTCTTTAGTCGCGCCCATATCTTCATAAAAGCACTCAAGAGTTTCGTCAATACGACTGACTACATAGCTCAACTCATTCTTCATCTAGCACCCTTGGCTCAGTCAGCCGATTGTTAAGTAAATGATCTTCGTGCCCAGCAGCGATAGCAGCCGCAACTATAGCTCTCACAGACTCTTGAGAACTACCTTTCCACGCCGACCGATTGCGCTGTTAATGGACCCCATCCCGAAGCCTTCGTCGTGGGAGTGTTAAACCCGCCTGTCACCTAATCTGGGTTATGAAGAGCATGATAATAAGCCATAAATTTCTTCGCCATTTCTCTTGCTTTTTATTCTATCTTTGTCGCAGTCCCCCCAGACTGCTGGGCGATTTGCCCGAAGCGACCTACTTCAAGTGGAAGAGCGCTCTCACCGCCAAACCCGGGCGCGACATCCTCGAGCGTATCTCGCATCTACAGAATATCTACAAAGCCCTCAGAATCATCTTCCCCACACTCGAGCAGGCGACCGCCTGGCCGCTCAAACCCAATGCGGCCTTCGGCGGCAAGAGCGCCCTCGAAGTCATGCTCAACGGCAGCATTCTCGATCTCGCGCGGGTGTACGACTATGTCGATGGCGCACGTGGATGGTAAAGCCCGCGCTGCGCCCCAACATCGAGTCGGCGCCCCTGCGCCTGCCATGGACGAAATGCCACCGCCTGGTGTCGAGCCAGTTTCAGCCGATCAACCTGTATGAAAGCATTCTCGATCCTGAGGATCTCAAGGTGGCATTTGAGCTTGAAGCGCTGACCAATCCGCGGCTGAGGGATGAAGCTGGCGATCTTGGTTTCGTGGCGCCAGAGGATCGGGTGAGTGGGCCCGGGAGTTCGGCTGTCATGGCTGCGTTCACGCATATTGGTGCGGCTTCGCGGTTTACTGATGGTCGATATGGTGTGTATTACGCTGGGGATTCCTCGGCTACGGCCATTGCGGAAACACGCTTTCATCGGGAGCGTTTTCTGTCTGCCACGGAAGAGCCGGATACGCGGCTGACGCTGCGCGAATATGTCACGACGATTCGCTCTGAGCTGCATGATGTTCGGACTGGGGATGAGCTGTATGATCCTGATCTTGAGAGCTACAAACACACTCAGCCGATCGCTGCGCAGTTTCGTGAGCAGGGGAGTCATGGCCTGTTATATCGGAGTGTGCGGCATGCTGGGGGTGAGTGCGTGGCGATCTTAAAACCGCTGGCCCTGAAAGTGCCGTTGGTTCAGGCGGCGCATTATCAGTATGTGTACAGTGAGAATGAGCGGCGGATCACTGATGTGTTTAAGATGTCGCGGGTGCCGGGGGTGGATTGAACCGTTCAAAAAATAATCCGTATGACGAGAAGATGTTCGCCAGCACTTGCTTGGCATCCCCAATACAATGCTGGAGTGTTGGTGGGAAGCGTAATCATCAGCGCTTAGATCATATGTCTTTACAGTCGATACTGAACTGCTATGATCTTTCTCAAGTTGTTGTTGGCGGATTTTTGGCGTCAGGTTGAAATAACGGCCGCGGTATGGTTTCAAAGCTCAACAATTTCATTAGTTCATTTCGTGTGGTTGCGATTCTACCCTAGCTGAGGTAGTCATCCACCCTGCTATCTCCCGCTTAGCGGTGCATTTTCCTTCGGGAGCGCCGGCAATTTGGAATAGTAGCAGGTTGTGTCATACGACAACTTGCCAGCCTCAGTGTCGCTTCGGCCAGTCGGCTAGTCGACTGGTGCCGCGACGAGCGGGCTGCTTAAGTAGATGTTCGGTGGCTTCAAGGGCATGTCTGAGAACGAAAGAGATAGCTGAGGGGGCCTCGATGACGGATATTACCCACGAATACGTCGAACTAACTGGCAGGTGTTTGGCATTGCGAAAAGAGTTCATTAAAAGCGCTCTTGAAGGATTTTTACCTACCTGGAGGAGAGCCACGGGTAAAGAACTGGAGTTTGAGCGGATTCTGTATAAGGACTTGCAATATCAAGCGGCTCTGGAAAAAGAGGTTGAGCTGTTTCTCAGTGTTAAAACAGCTGACGAGGGGGTGAAGCTGAAAGAATTCCTGAAGAGGCTTCAGTCGCACTGTCGTCGCCTAAAATTCCGAGGGGAGTGGCTAGTCTTTTTTACAAGCTTCATTACTGCGGTTTTCGTCTCGCTGACCTTAATCGAAAAAAATCCTCTCATATCTTTTTCAGTAGCAGCCACGATAGTGGCGATTCCAATCCTTATGGAGCGTCAGGCTATGAGCGAGCGTGCTGCTGCCTACGAGGAGTTGATAGAGATAATTGACCGTGCTCTAGGACCCTCAGCCTGCATGATGCCAACAAGGTTCTTACCGGCCCGGTTCGACTTTTCGCACGGCCCGGTAGGACGTCAAGTCATCGGGTACGATACTGAAATCGTTCGGAGGTAAGAGTCCCGTACATTTTTGCTGCAGGACGCCGATGCACGCCGGAGCCCACTGGAGTCGGTAGGCCCAATGACTACACGAGCTTCACCAATTTTTCGATTAGATATACAATGTTTTTCATTGATATAAGCGACAGTTGTTGTGTCGATCTCATAGCATTTTGCTATAAATTGAGTAATTGTTGACATCGAATTCGCAATACATTGAACGAAATAGCTCATAGTCGACGCTGAGGGTCTGTCCAAACTTTTGCTCTTCGAAATAGCGGTCTATTATAAAGTCCGGAGATTCAAAATTACCCTCAACGCCTACAAAGTTTTCGTCTACTCCATGTTCCATTCTTACTACTTGAAGGCCTCCATTAAGTATGGATCTAAAAGTGTTCCATTCGTAAAAATAAATGCCGTCTTTCTCATGAAAGTTTAAGAACGGAATGTTGTGGATTATCAAAAAAGCTGAATTGCTTTGTGAGACGCCCCTTATACCTTTGCTCTTAAGCTTATTGATTATAATTTCGTCTGAAAAGCAATGGTTCTTAAAAGTCGATAGCTGGCGAATTCCTTTCCCGTTGAAACCTTTATCAGTAAAATACCGGTATTGCTCAGAAAAGTACTTGGGCAGATCGTAGCATTTATATTTTACTTGAACGAAATAATAAAACTTTCTGATTTTGTCGTGAAAAATTATGTCTACATCATACCCTTGGACAGCGTCGCCTCGTTTTGATTGAAGGCCAGGCCAAGCTTCATAGCGCTGCAGGTTGCATGATTTAATATAATTGTAGAGATAGTCTTCCTCAAATTTTTCTCCCAGTATACCTCCAAAGTTCTGGTCACTTATTTTCCTGCTTGCATGGCTAACGATACTTCCAACGAACTTCCTAGCACCGTACTTAAAGCCTAAGAGGCCATGCACATAACTGTCGTCTTGTATCTTCACGAAAGCGTTAGCCTCAGCAGAGTCTGCTAGAACGAAATCGATTAGTTCTAACGTACCTTTCTCTACTCCATGGAACTGCAATATCTCTCTACGGGAAGTTTCACTGAATCCGTTAAGTAATCGAGACTCTATAGCAATAGCGAACGCGATTAGCCTGCGTATTAACTTATAGTTATCGTTACCTCTCAAAGCATCTACTATGTATCTTGAGTTAATTGAAAAAACCTTGTCAAGCATCAAGTCAACAATAGCAGATGATTTCCAGCTCGGTATCTCAGCTAAATTAGTGCCTAGTGTCGCTAAGACACTCCTAATAGCCTCTGAGTCTGAAACGTCGCTCATCGCTTCTATTATCTCAGAAAACCAATACCTCCGCATATTTTTAAAGAAGAGATCCGAGGGTTGTATGTATATCGTGTTGTTCCTCAAAATTACTATCAGCCATCCTGTGTCGACTAATAGGCACAATTCGCTCAAGTAAAATGTGATCCACTGCTTAGGATTTGATAGAAATGTTCCTCCAACAGTGAAAGGTGAATCCTGGGCCTCGCAAATTCTATTCAAATGGTATTCAATCTTCGTCGCTAACTGAATGTGTAAAGACTTCGATGCCCGAGTTCTTACCTGTTCTACCGGGTGATGGGTATAAGGCGTCGTTATTTTGAAGAATGCGCTAGCAGTGTTGATGAGTTTTTCGATACCTGCTCCTGCTAGTGCATTGTCATTCAAGCCCTCTAACTTATTCGGAGCTTCGCTTTCTGTAGTTATGTAATCATAAACTATCTTAAAAAACTGCTTCCTTGCTTTTTCCTTGGTGATAAATATTCTCAGAGGTTTTATTCTGAAGATAAGCTTATCAAACAACCCTAGGTCACTAAATAGAGGCAACAAGTGTTCCTTGTTTGCCATCGGGTTTTCCACGAACTTCAAGAACTCTTTGTCTGCCACATCATAATTCATAGGATCTCCTTTTCCGAATTCGTAGATTACTTCGCTATCTGTCATACCGTCTACGCCTACTCTCCGCGTATAATCCTATAGCGATCAGCCTGCATGAGTCATTCATCCCTTGGGTTTTCATCGTGGAAGAATACCGAAAGTTTTGGAGTTATAGGAGAGGAGCATCGGTGAGAAAACTTAACGTGTGCTAGCCACATGAAGCTCAAACTAATGACCTACAACATTCAGGACCTCTTCCTGCAGCCCGCGCTCCCAATAAAGCTCGAATACCTTCACACGCTCTGCGATGAGCACTGGGCGATGCTGGGCGAGGCGGATCAGGCGCTCGAGCCCTTGAGCAAGTTGAAGGCCCTGGAGCAGATCATCCTGAATGAAGACCCGGATAGTGTGTCCCTCTGTGAAGTGGGCGGCCTGACCGCCCCCCGGCAACTCCGATCGCGGCATTAAGAGCGGCTTTCTGCTGAAAAAGAGCCTCCCGTTTACCGCTGAGTTACAGACAAATCGGCCCTGGCCAGTCCCGTTCCAGTACCTCCACGAGGAGGATCCGGAAGCCTATTCCGTGACAGCGCTCATGGCACAAGCGTTCAACCTGGACGCATCTGAAAAGCGAAGACTGTCACGTGATATCCCGGTGCTTCACCTGTATGACCCTCAGGGCACCTGCATCCTCTCTGTGATGCTCGCCCATCTGAAATCTTTACGATCCGCAGGCCTTTGATCCGGGTGGGCAGAAGCGTCGAGCCGCTGAAGTGAAAGCATTGATAGCCATCTATCAGAAACTGAAGGCTGAAAAGTCGGATGATCATCCCGTGATCGTGGCAGGTGACTTCAACGGCAATGCCTCACGCGACGACACCGCTGCTGAATTCCTGCCCCTCTACGAAGCCACTGATCTGGAAGATGCGCTCTTTCTGGCCGGCAGACCCCGCTATGAGCGTCGTAAACGCCGCTGGCAGTGGCGAACGAAAGGCAGCCGTTGAGTCAGCAGCACTCAAGTCAAGTGAGCAGCGAGTCAAGCAACTCCAGAAAGAACTGCGGCGAAAAGAGAAAGCGTTAGCGGAGAGTGCAGCACTCCTGGTGCTACAAAAAAAGTTGCAGGCGCTCTGGGAGGACGAGGATCAATGACGTCACCGCAGATGCGCTCGGCCAGTATTGCCCAGTGCTCATCACTAAGCACACGACGGAGGTACTCAGGCTTTAACGGGAGCGCGGGCGGCAGGAAAGGATGCAGTGATGTCATGCGGAAGAGCGGCGATCGCCTGGGGAGAGATCAGCTTGTTTTAACCATTGACGGCGTCAACGGAACCTTCTAGTTTAGTGCGTGTTCGACGCCCCACCAGGGCCAGGTTGAACGGTGAAATCGAATGACCGGTCTTTGCCGGCTAACAAAAACAAGATGACCACAGAAGCCGAGATCCGGCGACGTGGACGGGATTTCAACATGAGTATGCAGACCGCCTCTCTACCGGGACGACGCCTATCGCAGGCTAGCTCCACGCTTCCTCGCCCAGAAGATCGCTCCAGTCGATCACCTTTCCGATCTACCAACGCGACATCATTTCAAACAATCGATTTTATCGCTCGCGGCGTGGCCACACGCTGAGGATTGCGGCCTGAAATCTACTCGGTTCAGCCGTACTGAATTTAGATGAGCCAACCGGTAATCCCGGCTTGGGTTTGATGACATCGGCCCTCTAACGCCCCACAAGGATATGGACGGCCTGGAAGTAAGGTGAAATGCCATGAATGTATTCAGCCATCCCGAGTTTGACAACCACGAACATCTGTCCTTTTTCTGTGATCCGGAAACCGGTCTTAAAGCCATCGTCGCTATCCATAGCACCTCTCGCGGCCCCGCTCTTGGCGGTTGTCGCATGTACCCCTACGCCAGCGACGAGCAGGCCCTGCGTGACGTGCTGCGCCTTTCCCGCGGCATGACCTACAAATCGGCGCTGGCCAACCTGGATCTGGGCGGCGGCAAATCCGTGATCATCGGCGACCCGCGCAAGCACAAGACCGAAGCGCTGTTGGAAAGCATGGGGCGCTTCCTCGAACAGCTGGGCGGCCAGTACATTGCCGCCGAGGATTCTGGCACTAGCGTGTCGGATCTGAAGGTCATAGGCCGGCAGACCACCCATGTTGCGGGTATCAAGGACCACCTGGGGCTCGACGGTGTGCCCAGTAACGGCGATCCGTCTCCGGCCACTGCCTACGGTACCTATATCGGGATATGCATGGCGGTGAGACACCGTCTCGGTCGATCAGACCTGCAAGGCCTCGAGGTCGCGATTCAGGGCATCGGCAACGTGGGCTATCGGCTGGCCCGCCACCTCAAGGAGGCCGGAGCCAAGCTCTGGGTCTACGACATCCATAAGGACCAGATGGATCGCGCCGTGGACGAACTGGGCGCAACCCCGGTGTCCGCAGAGGAAATCCTGGCCCTGCCGGTGGATGTCCTGGCCCCATGTGCCTTGGGTGCGGTGCTCAACGATAGTTCGATTCCAACGATTCAAGCAAAAGTCGTGGCCGGTGCGGCCAACAACCAGCTTGAACGTCCCGAACATGATGCGGCGCTGAAAAAGCGCGGCATTCTGTACGCGCCCGATTTCGCCATCAATGCCGGCGGCATTATTGATGTGTTCTACGAACGCACGAACCATGACCACCACAAGGTTCGCGCCCATGTGGAAACCATCGGCACCACCCTGGACGAAATTTTCACGCGTGCCAGCAGCGAGGGTCTCCCAACAGGCACCATCGCTAATCGTTTGGCGGAGGAACGCTTCCGTCGCAGCTCCGCTGATCATCAGCAATCGACCAGTGCAATGGCCAAGGTGGGCTGAGAGCACATACAATAACAATATTTTTTGCAGGAGATTTTACATATGTCATCTTCTTCCACCGCTACGGTGGGCGTTAATGAAAGTTCGACAGAAAAACGCGGCCTATGGTCATCACGCCTTGCCTTCGTTCTGGCCGCAACCGGCTCCGCCGTAGGCCTGGGCAATATCTGGAAATTCCCTTACATCACCGGTGAGAACGGTGGCGGTGCCTTCGTCATTGTCTACCTGTTATGCATTGCGGGCATCGGTATTCCTATCATGATGGCTGAGGTGCTGATTGGTCGGCGTGGCGGGCACAGTCCTATTAACAGCATGCGATTGGCGGCCCAGCGCGAACACCTCTCAAAAGGCTGGACCATCGTCGGTGCTGTTGGCGTGCTGGCCGCGTTCCTGATCCTGTCGTTCTATTCCGTGATCGGCGGCTGGGCAATATCGTATGTTGGTACGGCTGCCACCGGCGGGCTGGTTGGCCAGTCCGAGGAAGCTATAGGCGCTATCTTTTCCGGTCTGCTGGGCGACCCGGCGACCCTTCTGCTCTGGCACACGGTATTTATGGCTTTGGTGATAGTGGTCGTGGCCCGGGGCGTAAAGGCCGGCCTCGAACGTGCGGTGACTTTCCTGATGCCCGCGCTGTTCGTCCTGCTATTGATCGTTATGGGTTATGCCATGACAACAGGTTCCTTCGGACGGGCTGTGAGCTTCCTGTTCGCGCCTGATTTTTCCAGTCTCACTACCGCCGGTGTGCTGGTCGCCCTCGGCCACGCATTCTTTACGCTAAGCCTCGGCATGGCAGTCATGATGGCCTACGGCTCCTATCTCCCGAAGAACGTGTCCATCGCCAAGACAGCGGTGACGGTCTCCATCATCGATACCGTGGTGGCTCTGACCGCTGGCCTCGCCATATTCCCCATTGTCTTCGCCAACGGCCTTGAACCCGGTGCAGGTCCAGGCCTGATCTTCCAGACTCTGCCGCTGGCCTTCGGTAACATGCCCATGGGCAGTCTGGTCGGCACCTTGTTCTTCGTACTGCTGATCTTCGCGGCCTGGACCTCAGGCATTTCCTTGCTAGAGCCGCTCGTAGAATGGCTGGAGGAGCAAAAGGGCCTGAACCGTACCGTCAGTGCAGTGGGCGCTGGTATCGCCTGCTGGGCGCTGGGTATTGTGTCTATTCTGTCGCTCAATGTCTGGTCCGACGTGACCCCGCTGGGCATGTTCGCCATGTTCGAAGGCAAGACCATCTTCGACCTGTTGGACTTCCTGACCGCCAGTATCCTGTTACCCCTGGGTGGCCTGCTGGTCGCTGTGTTCGCCGGCTGGTTCATGTCTCGCCAGGCGCTCGAATCCGAACTAGCCACGTCACCAGGTGCATTCAAGCTGTGGTACAACACCCTGCGTTACTTCACGCCTGTGGCGGTGGCGGCGGTGTTTGTCTATAACCTGCTGTGATCGATTGTCAGGCGTCACCTTCAGGCGGCGGTCGTGAGATCGCCGCCTGAAGGTGACGCCTTCGCTGCGTTCGGTGAGGCCGTAGACAAAGCCTCTGGCGAACAGCTCGACTACATTTTTCCTCAGCCTTAGCCTGCACCAGCAACTGATACCGGTAGAGACCTACGTGCACCGCTATGTGTATGACGAAAACGGCAGCGAGATGCTGGCGCCGTTTTCGAGGGGAGGGTCACTTGCAAGGATGGCGCCTAGTCCGTGCAGCAAACTTCCCGGCTGCGAGGTCGGGGGCCTTTTTTAGTCTCTTTCCAGAGAAAGATGAAGGTACATATTGCGTAACAATTCACACTACCAACCCTGCGCAGGCCTCAGCGGAATGCTCGTAAATTCGCGGTCGTGGCGTTAGCGTTAAGATGCTGTCGACTAAGGTGAAATTAGAAGAAGATCGCATTGAGGTATATCAGTCCTCGACAGCCTCAATGGTGCTTTTAATTTGTATAGAGGTGGCTTTGGGATTTGCCATTTATTATTTTGCGGCAGTGGCCACTATCGGGGGCAATTATGTGTTTATTGTCGTGCTTGTTTTCTTTTTTCTGGCCATTGCTTCGGGTTTGACGCCTTCAATTAATAATATCAGACGCGGAAACAGTGATTTGGTATGGGGAGCTGATAGTCGTGGATTCTTCGTTCCCGCGACGACAACCACTTTCTCTGAGTACCGACCGCCCACTGTCTATCACTGGAGTCAGATAAAGAGGGCAATCGTTGTAAAAAAGCTAATCCAGCAGATAGACGGAACAAGCGTTTCGTTCAATCAGCTTATAGTTATTTTGGACGATCTCCAATGTCCAGAGAACCTTCTGTTTAAGTATGTCGAACTGCAGTATCAGTTGAAAGAGGGCGGCTACTACCAGGTTCTGAGGTTCCCAGAAGCGCACAGAGCAGCCATCTTGTGTAAGCTCAAGGAGTTTGCTTCTAGCGAGGTCTCTATCGAGGAGCTGAAGCAATATGAGATCAGGTAAGCGCGAGTTTGCATTGCCAGATAGCACTAAGCCGTGCGTCGGACTGATCTAGAGGGCGGCTGGCCTGAGTCGGCAGCTCATGCGCACCCTTCGCCTGCCTCTGAAATGGCACTAGATACTCCCCGAACGGCTATCAAAATCTGCTGGAGAGAAGCGTCGTCAACCCGAACTCAACGTAAAGCTTTACATGAAGTTCAAACTAATGACCTACAACGTCCAGGACCTCTTCCTGCAGACCGCGTTCCCGATAAGGCCCGAATACCTCCACACGCTCAGCGATGAGCACTGGGCGATGCTGGGCGAGGCGGATCAGGAGCTCAAGCCCCTGAGCAAGTTGAAGGCCCTGGCGCAGATCATCCTGAGGGAAGACCCGGATTGTGTGTGCCTCTGTGAAGTGGGCGGCCCGACCGCGCTGAGCAATTTCAATGAATTCTTTCTGTCGGGCGCCTATGTAGCCTACCTCATCCCCGGCAACTCCGATCGCGGTATTGAGAGTGGTTTTCTGCTGAAAAAGAGCCTGCCATTTACCGCTGAGCTACAGACAAATCGGCACTGGCCGGTCCCGTTCCAGTACCTCCACGAGGAAGACCCGGAAGCCTATGCCGTGACAGCGCTCATGGCAGAAGCATTCAACCTGGGCGCATCTGAAAAGCGAAGACTGTCACGCGATATCCCGGTGCTTCACCTGTATGACCCTCAGGGCACCTGCATCCTTTCGGTGATGCTCGCCCATCTGAAATCCGGTTACGATCCGCAGGGCTTCGATCCGGGTGGACAGAAGCGTCGAGCCGCTGAAGTACAGGCATTGATAGCCATCTATCATAAACTGAAGGCTGAAAAGTCGAATGATCATCCTGTGATCGTGGCGGGTGACTTCAACGGCAATGCCTCACGTGACGACACCTGGGCCGAATTCCAGCCCCTCTACGAAGCCACTGATCTGGAAGATGCGCTCTTTCTGGCCGGCATACCCCGCTATGAACGTCATACGCATATGACCTTCTATGGCAGAACAGCCTCTGCCAAACAGCTCGACTACATTTTCCTCAGTAAGAGCCTACACCAGCGACTGATACCAGAAGAGACCTACGTCTACCGCTATGTGTATGACGAAGACGGCAGCGAGATGCTGGCGCCGTTTTCGTTTCGGGATCGGGATTTGTTGCCTTCGGATCATTACCCGGTGGTTTGTGTGGTTGATCTCAAGGATGCTGGTGACGAGCACACTGCGGCCCGGTAGCCTAGTTGGACCAGAGCAGGTCCGAGCGGGTCTGGCCGTCGTGGATGTTTGATAGCGGGACTATGCTGATAAACGCATCAAATGCGAGGAGAGAGAGCGCTACGGCAAATGGTGCATGCACTGTAATACGCTGTTAGGCTTCACAAATCATGTATCTCGGCAACCATATGCAACTACGCGCAGTTCTATTTGACCACGACGGCACGCTCGTTAACTCAGAGCCCATCCACTACAGAATGTGGGCGCAAGTTCTTCAACGCTACGGTTTTACGTTAACGGAACAGCAGTACAAGACGCGCTATGCAGGCGTCCCAACACCTGCCAATGCCATAGACTTGGTGCAGCGGCTAGGTATCGATGATTCGCCGGAACGGCTCGCGGAGGCGAAGAACGCCGCAACGCGAGAGTATCTTGATCGGCAAGCGTTTCCTTTGATGCCTGGTGTAGAAGAGGCCATATCTTGCTTTCATAGCGCAGGACTGAAGCTTGCTGTGGTGACGGGAGCCAGCGCGAACGGCGTTCAAACAACGCTACGGGTCAACGCGTTGAAGAACTATTTTTCTGCGGTCGTCTCAGGAGATGACGTCCGCGCTAGCAAGCCTGCGCCTGATTGCTATTTACTTGCGTTGCAACAGCTTGGCGTCTCTGCTGCTGAGTGTCTGGCAATTGAAGATACTCAGCATGGCCTTGAAGCTGCTTTCCGGGCTGGCATCGATTGTGTGGCGCTGCCTACGGAAATGTCTAAGCACCAAGATTTTAGTTTGGCAGTGGCGGTTCTCGGCGGCATGCCGGAAGCAGTCGGGTACGTGCGTAAAGCCCTCTGCGGTAGTGAAGCCTAACAATGCCAGTCACAGTTACGTCTACTAAATTGCGGCTTCGCCTTTATTCCATCGCCGCGCGTGCTTAGCGGCCTTATAGCTCTATGAGTAAGGTGATTATTCTCGCCACTTTTCTTTCGATCCTGTCGTGTACCAGCGATGGGCGGCACGGTGATGCAGCACGCTCGGTAGGAAACTATCTCCTAGAGAGCGCACTTACTGGAAGCCTCTTTACGAGCGGAAATAATGGACATCCGAATATCGTTCGAGTCGGGGAGAGCTTGAAGAGTAAGCTCAAAGAACTGACTCCAACCCTATCTAGAGACTGCACGAGTAAGCTGATAGAAAATAGTGATGAGAAGGCATCTCATTTGCTCCTGCTGGTCTGTAACGCTCATCCCGTAATTGGTCTTCGCTTGAAATATGATGGCGATTACAATGCGTTTCACATACTCGGGTATTGGAGTAGCGGGCTGCCGGCACTCGGCAGGATAGTGTAGAGAAGGGCAACGATCCCGACCCGCCAGTCACCTCCGGTTTGGCCACTGAATGATCTCCGTTGACGAAGTTGAAGAAACCGTCAAGGATGGCGAGATCATTGAAAAATATATGAACGACCCCCGAGGCCGCAGCTGCTTGATGCTTCATGTGCCTACTGGCCGCCCTGCTCATGTTGTGTGCGCACCAAGAGAGGAGTATCTAGCTATTATTACTGCCTATCTACCTCATCCAAATCAGTGGGAGCAATGAAATGCATGTATTGCCAGGGCACCATGGTGCTGTCTCGAGCGCCTTTCAGCGCGGATAACTGACTTTAATGACGCCAGGCTCACATCAGGTGTGACAGCATAAACACCGGTATAGTCAAGAAAGAAATTACAGTTCCCCAGGTAATGATCGATGCCATAGCGACTGAGTCACCTCCCATTTGTCTCGAAAGTATGTAAGCATTACCCGCGCAAGGAACTGCGCAGTAAAGCAGCGCCACCGAGGCTGCGAGTCCAGAAAGATTTAGCATACTAATGAGAGAAATTGCTAAAGCCGGTAACATGATCAATTTGGCAAAAATAGAATAGGAGATTGCTATTTTCTTGTTCCTATCAAGGACAAATAGAAGACCAGCTCCGACAGACATTAAGCTCAAGGGGGTCGCTGCGGAACCCAGGTACCGCATTAAGCCATATACAGCACCATCCTCAATATGGATACCGCTCAAATTCAAGGCTACACCGATCACTGCGCCTACAATTAAAGGGTTAGTAGCAGTATTATAAGCCACCGAGCCTAGACCTTTCTTAGAACCCTTTCCATACAGATTCAGCACGATCACGCTTATCACGTTGGTGAATATAATCATGCTGGCGATAAAAAGCCCAGACAAGGCTGCTCCCTCTGCGCCAAACAATGCCTGAGAAGAGGCTATGAATATATACGAGTTATACCTGACGCCTCCCTGAAATACTGATGTGAACAATTCGTCATCAGGACTAAGAATGAATTTATATAAGAACACAGTGACAGCAATAGCTGAAGTAGCGAGGATAGCTACCATCAACCCACTTCCAGCAGCCACTGATTCGAAATCTGCATGCCCGATCTCCAGAATTAAAAGTGATGGGAAGAATAGGTAATACACCAGCTTATCGCTGGCGGACCAAAATTCATCACTGGAGATAAAGTACCTTTTTGCCGCGAATCCTAGTGCGATCAGCGCGAAAATTGGGGCTATGGACAAGAATATATTTGTCATGCTGTGATCTCATAAATTCTGTGTTCTACTTGCTGTAGATCTCTGTGACTCCATAGGTTCGGAGACACAAAGACACGCTGGACCCAGCGTCTCGGTCGGCCGTTTTGATAGGTTGGTTTAAACTGATCCCGTGAGTGCAGGGCTATCCTGTTATCAATATAGAGTAACTGGCCAGGTCTAATAGAAATTGCCTCTGAAACCTCTTTAACGGCATTATGAAAGTTGCCCAAGGCTCTCTCTGCATCTTTGTTCTTGGATACGATCATGTCTTGGTAAAATACTGCTGAGATATCAGAATATCTACCGTTTTTGCTAAGAGAAATTGGCACCCAATCTGTTTCTGTTTTTTGGAGGCTGTACTTGCCCCCACGCCACCTGTGAGGAACCTTTATACGATACGATTCACTACTAAGAACTTCCCTATCAACCACAGATAAAAGGGAAAGCGCCTTGTTACCGTCGCTAATTCGCGTCATCGGGCCCGATTCATCATGATTTACCCCCGTAAGCATTAGCCCCATTGGAGAAAAGTTGTAAGGGAAGAAGTGTTTAAGAGCAGCGTTCTCGATGTGGAAATCTAATTCTACGCTGGAGCCGAGGCCAGTATAGTCAGTTGCTGTTTCTAGGAAGGGGATAAGGTTATTGACTATTTCTTCACCTTCAAACGCCATTGAGTACGGCTCGCCAAGAAGGCTGGCTAGCATGATTAGTATATTCTCGCTACGAAAGCCAGACTTATAGCTGGCTGTATCCTCTCCTTGCAATGGTACGCCGCTGACTTGCAGGTCTGTTGGTATGTTGTTGATGTAGATATACGGGAGTGGGCTCTTTGAAGCTTTCTGGGTTAGAAATATATCTAGTAGCTCGCCCGGAAGCGTTTTGTAAGCCAGCTTATTTAAGGCATTAACGTATGAGCATGCGCCATTTTTTTCGTAGATAACTGCATCGAGCGCTCTAGATAGTGAATTCTTATCGCTGTCTTCTAAAGAAAAGGTCGGATCTAACATTTAAGTTTCCATGTTTGGTTGATTTATTGGTGTTGACACCGACGCTATACTTATATGTTCCCTGGGTTTGATCTGCCTGTCCGGCAGGGCAATCGCTCTATCTACCAAGGTCCTGAATCAGCTTGAGAAGTTAGTCGTTTGTCCATCTCGCGCTGAGCCTTTTGTTTTTAATGCCTGGCTTTATGCTCTTGTCATTTTTCAATTCATTTGAGGCGATTCGGCGTATCGTAGCCAGATTTTCAGCGCTGTGTCCGCTCCGATGCCTTGAATAATCTTCTCTGAAAGCCACGTTCAGAACCCAATGCAACTTATTCTCGATCTGCCAATACTTTCGGGTAAAAGTGAGGGAAAATTCAGCGTTTTCTTTTCGGCTTGAGATGTGAAAGTGTCTTTCCAAACCTGTCTTACCATTTTTTTTCAGCTCAACTTCAATAACAACGAGACTCCTTACACCCACCCATGGCTGGATCAGATGCAACCTGCTGCCACAACTCCGGCTGCTCTGCACGGGCCTGAGACATTGCGACCAAGGCCAGCGCGGCAAAAACGACGCCAATTCGCTGCTTTAACTTTACTTCGATAGACATGGCAAAATTCCTTTTTTGGTGGGATTAACTATTTTCCAGCGCTCGCCGCAGGATTCTGGATTTCGCCAAGTGACACTCTCAGGTCGGGCGTATAGGTCTGCATGGCCAACTTGCCGAGCGGCTGCTCAGGTGCAAATTCCGGATCGCTCATCAGTGCCAGGTAATGCTCCAGAGTGGGGAAGGACACCACCTCGAAAGTATCGAAGGGCCATTCGGCGCTACGGGCTGCCGCGATCGACAGCAGCACTTCACCACGATATCGATCGATCAGAGGGCGTTCGAGCATCTTGAATGCCTTCTGGTCGGCCAATCCTTTGCCAGCCTGCAGGCTCGCGCCTACCAGTACCAGAACTCCCTGACTGGTTCCATCAAGTAGTCGGGGAGACAGGGTGTTATCGATGAGGCTCACCTGAACCAGTGACTCGGCCGATTGATCTCCGCTCGCAAAATTCAGCTTCAGATTCTGCGGAATTCCCTCGCCAAAAAGGGCCTTGGTGGATACGAATGTGAGTTCCTGCTGTTTGCCGGAGACCGACTTAGTGTCCACGTCTATGATGAGCGGCTTCACTGGCTCAGCCACGACCTGGGAAACATTAAGGGTGCTCAGGCCTGCCAGAAGAAGGGGTATATGTAGAAGTTTCATAAGGTCTCCGGTCTATCGCCGATTGTGTTCAGGGGCACGGGAGTCAAGTGAAAGCCGGAGACTCCTTTGTGCTTGAGCTGCCGTGTATCACACCGCTAAAGTGCGTCGCGATGGATTTAACGTGATAACACTTTACGTGTCAAGTATTGACGCGTTTCGTATTTTCGAAGTTCTGCTAGACTTACCATTGATGGAAACCAGGTGTTTATGGAGCAACAGACAGCAGGGCAGCTAAACTTAATCCAAGAGGTGGAATATGCCCCCTACGGCGCATGATGTTGTAGAACCAGAAGTCTTCCTGCGAGAGCTGGTCTGCTTCAATTTTTACCGCGGTTGGCGCGGAATCTCAGAGCACTATCGAAAGTATCTTCCACATGGAATCTCTGCTCAGCAAAGCTACATCATGGAGATTTGCGAGCCGGAGAAAGGCGTTCTCGTAAGTCACATCGCTCATATCCTGGAAATCGACATTTCGGCGATATCCGGCATGTTGCGGCGTATGGAAAAGGCGAGTCTGATTCGACGCGAGATTCCACCAGAGAATCGGCGCCAGACCCTCGTCTACCTCACGGAGGAGGGGGCGGCCTTGCGAGAGAAGGTCAGGGTCACAATGATAGAGGCCGACGAAGTGCTTCGCGCGACAATTCCTCAGCCTATGATCAAGGAGCTCATCAAGCTCGTGGACAAGATCCGTGATCTGGGTTGACGCCTGCTCTGGGAAGATCCGAAGCATTGCCTGTGGGGCTCTGTCCTGAAGCCTTGCTGCCTTGGAGGGAATGTGATGTAGAGCGCTCTCCCCTCATCGCATCACTCCTGCTGATTCCGTGAAGTGTTTAGCGCATGAATGGCGAAGCTGCCAAGCCAGTGCCCGCCCTCATAACTGTCGCCGATTAAATTCGGATAAGAGTACGCCACATGCCGATCAGCCAGGTCCTTTAGATGCAGATATTGCGGGTAACGGTTTGCCAACAGGTACAGGTTCCACGCTCGGCTGAAATTCAATCCGTCCAGATGCACCAGTTTGCCATCTGTCCGGTCACCGACCTCAGCCGTATCAATGGTGAAATCCGGATCAGCCAGCTGCGGAAGAAAGCCCTGCAGCCACGTGAGAAACAGTTTTTCTGGCAGAATACGCAGCATCAACCCCATCTCTTCGAGGCAGGGCGATAGAAAGTCATAGCCGCTCGGTTCCCAGGCGATTGGGCACTGGCGGTCTTCCAGGTAAAAATCCCTGGCCCTTTTAGTGATCAGGGACTGCAGAGCCGAATTTTCATTGTGCGTTGCGTAGTCAAACGCGAAGCTCAGGCCGAAGGCGGTATTGCCATGCACGCCGACCCTTACCGGGTAAACGAGCCGGGGCAGGAACTCAAGATATCTCTGCGCGATAAGATCGCTGAGCGGTCTGAGATTGGCAGCGAGCTGCTCTGCTAGCGGGTCTTTCCATTGCTGCAATTCAAGCTGCAGTTTCAGCAACCATGCCCAGCCATAGGTACGCTCGAATGCAGTATTTCTTTCGTCATGGAAGAAAGCGAGCTCCTTGGCGACCTTTTGCGGCGTCAGATTGCGCCGGAGCACCGACCTCACAGCATCGGTCTTCTCCAGCTCGGGAAACTGCCGCGCCAGCGTCACCAAGGACCAATAGGCATGCACAGCGCTATGCCAGTCGTAACATCCATTAAACACAGGGTGCACAACGGAAGGCGGTTTGAGATCCTCAGCACCACGCAAGACCCATCCAACTTTATAGGGATAGGGTTTCTCGATGCAGTTCAACGGCAGAGCCACCAGCTTATTGGCCTCGGCCAGGTTCAGTTGATGACTACCCGGTACCGCCGCGCCAGCATGTAAGGCTGACATCCAGAAAGTCATAAAGAGCACGCAACCAAGCGAGGTGCTGCGTAAGGACATGCTAGTCTCCGTTTTTTAGATAAACCTGCGCTCCAAATCGGCCTCGACCACTTAGGCCTTGGCTGCGTCTTCAACAGACGGGTCAAATCTCTCTCTCAGCCACTGATTGATTGCGCCAGACTCATACAGCCACTCCTGCTGTCCATCGCTATTCGTAACGCGCAGGCAGGGCACTTTGATTCGCCCGCCGCCATTTTCCAGTTCGGCGCGATGGCCTGTGTCATTCCGGGAGTCTCGCAATTCGATGTTCAGGCCCAGTCGGGCAATTTCTTTCCGAACTTTTACGCAGAAGGGGCAGGCCTGAAACTGGTACAGGGCCAGATCTTTGCAAGCGCTATCAACTGCAGCCTGATCTTCTGCTGACCGGGACAGTGCCTTGGGCGTAGTGAGCTTCTCCATCAGCAAGATCACAGGCGTCAGTACCAGGCGCACAAAACGAAAGAAATAACGTATAACGATGCTCATCTAATCAGCCTTGAGTCGGAGAGTGGGTATTGGCGGCGGCAGATGGTAACAGTTTGTCGTCCCCCAGGTCAGCACAGCATTCCAATCAACAGGCAGTTCCGGGTTTGCTTCTGCTCGACCGCTTACCGAAGAGCGCCTTTGCTGGTATGTGGTAATCTATAAACTCTACTGCGAATGGGCCCTTGCCGATCATGAAAAGCGTAATGACGAGAATATTTTGGCCAATATTACGGCTCTTCGAAACAGACAAGCCTTCTGCAAATTACAGAAAGTCTCACAGAGTCGCTTTGAATGTTCTTGGGACCTTATTCACGCTTCTTTCCCTGGGCTCAGCTATTGTCGGCTATTCCAGTGGTGAACTCGGCGCTTTTATCCCTGTGGTTGCATTCTTCTGTATTGGTACAGTTGCGCTCGCGGTAGGTTTGCTAGGCTCTGACGGGGCGGTGTCAAAAGTATGGGGTACGAGGTAGTTCACACAGCTCGCGCATAAACTGCCCTCTCTTTGCGATGCATATCACGACCTGAAATCGCGCTCGCCTAAACGGCTTCACCATGAAGATGAGCTTGGGCAGCAGTGTCAGCGAAGCCACCAGCGCTACGAGCGTCATAACGGCATATTTCCAGATTTCATTGATGAGCATATTAAAAGCGGCGGGTACAGGGATGTTTTCCAAATTAAGTAAAGACTATTCTAACTCGTCATTAATTACAGGGCTGATCGCGGTTATTATTTCTTTTGCTGGCCCTTTAGCTATCGTCTTCCAGGCGGCCAGCTCTGCAAATCTCCCCCCCAATATCGTCACCTCTTGGGTCTGGGCCATATCAATCGGCAGCGCTGTTTCAGGACTGTACCTGAGCTGGAAATACAAGGCGCCTATCATTACTGCATTTTCGACGCCGGGCGCTGCGTTGCTGGTCGGAAGCCTTTCGCTATTCTCGTTTCAGGAGGCGATAGGGGCTTTTGTTTTTTCAGGTGCGTTGATCTTCATCTGCGGCATTACGGGGATTTTTAAAAAAATCATGAACATCATTCCGGCATCCTTGGCCTCCGCGATGCTGGCCGGCATACTTTTCAGTTTTGGCATTTCTGTCTTTACTTCGATGCAGTCGTCGCCGGTTCTCGTCGTGCCGATGATCGTAATCTTTCTGATCTGCAAGAGGCTGTGGCCACGTTTTGCAATTGTTGCAGCCCTGGCTGTTGGTCTCGGGGTGTCATATTTGACGGGAATGTTTGGCGGCGGAGATATCTCTCTGTCCCCTGCTGTGCCAGTATTTACAATGCCAATCTTCAGTGTCGCTTCGATCATAGGAATCGGCATTCCCTTGTTCGTTGTCACCATGACTTCACAAAACGTTCCCGGCGTTGCTGTTCTAAAAGCTGCCGGTTTTGACAAGGTTCCGCCTAACAATCTGGTCAGCGTAACTGGACTGACCACGCTCGCTCTGGCACCTTTTGGCGCCCACGGTGTGAATTTGGCTGCGATAACAGCTGCCATTTGCACAGGTCCTGAATCCAATGATGATCCGACTAAGCGATACGTGGCAGGGCTTAGCTGTGGCTTTTTCTATCTATTGTTCGGATCTTTCGGCGCAGCCATCGCTGGTGTCTTTACAGCGTTTCCGGCTGCGCTGATTGCTGCGATTGCAGGACTCGCACTCTTTAGCGCAATTACTAATGGATTAGTCAGTGCAATGGTAAACCCAGGGGAACGCGACCCTGCGCTGATCACCTTTCTCGTAACCGCATCGGGAATCACTATTCTGGGTGTTGGCGCGGCCTTCTGGGGCCTGGTCGCCGGGGTAATTGCCTTCGTCATTCTTGTGAAGCGACCAGATCTTGAGAAAGAAGAAGAGGTAACTGAACCGTGCTTGTCCCAGGAGCCCCGAATTCCTCATTAACTGCGATAGTGACTCACCGTGATCCGCAACTCAGTCTGGAGCATGGTAATCTCCGGCGAGAGGTCTTTATTGCATACGCGAGGTGGGGCAGGCCCTTAGCAGCCATCGCCTGCGCTCAATTCGAAATACTTTCACTCAGCGCAATTATCGTGCTGAGCGCCTCAATATCTGCAACGACGATACTACCGCACGCCACGACCACAGACCCCTGAAGCTGCATATCGTGAGCCGAAATCACCCCCGCCCAAATGGCTTCACCATCAAAATAAGCTTCGGCAGCAGCGTCAGCGAAGCCACCAGCGCCACCAGCATCGCAAAGCCCGTGAACAGACCGAAGTAAATAGTCGGAATGAAGTTCGATAGCACCAGGATCGAAAAGCCGATGATGATGGTGAGGGAGGTATACGACATCGCCCGGCCGATACTTTGATGACAGCGATGCATGGTCGCGGTGTAGTCCCGGTCGGTCGGGAATTCGATGCGGAACCTGTGAATGTAGTGGATGGTATTGTCCACCGCGATACCCACGGCAATGGCTGCCACCGTGATCGTCATCAGGTCCAGCGGAATGCTCATCCATCCCATCATGCCCAACACGCTCGCTGCGGCCAGCAGGTTAGGGGCAAGCCCGATAAGCGCAAGCTTCACCGAGCGAAATACGATGAGAAACATGATGGCAATCGCGCCGAACACAAAGCCAAGTGTCTTGATCTGTGAATCGAACAGGCTCTGCAGCATGTTGTTGTACATCACGGTCATACCCGTGAGCACAAACTCATTTTCATCATAGCCAAGCTCGGTCGTCATATGGGTCTCGATTTCCCGGAGCAGCTCATCGCGCTTCAGCGTTGGTGAGGAATCGCGCAGCCTGATACTGAATCTCACTTGATTCGCTTCCTCGGAGACATACGGTGTGACCAGCACCGCGCTCAGATCCTCCGGCAGCATCTTCGGTACAAGGGCTAGCTGGACAGCGTCCAGTTCGCGATCTTCATTGATCGTCTTGATGAGGTCGAGGGTAGTGGTAACAGAGATGATCTTGCCCGTGTGTTCAAGCTGCTGGAGATAGGCATGAACCTGTTTCAGCCGGTCGATTTTCTTCGGCGTAAACCAGGTGTCGCGCCACTCTTCACCCTCTTCGCATTCATCGAGGAAAGGGTCGCAAGGTTCTTCTTCGTCATATCCCTCAGGCGCGGGCTCACCGTTGATGACGAGATCCAGCGGTGAAGTGCCACCGAGTTTGTTATCGATCACCAGCATGCCCTGGTGAATTTCAGTATCGGATTTGAAGTAGTTGATGAAGCTGTTCTCGACCGACAGGCGCGTGATGCCGGCCACGAACACGATTGCGAGTATGGCCGAACACACAGTCACCATGCCGCCGTGACGCTCAGTCAGGGCAGCAAAGAATCGCGTATAGGCGCGGCCATGATCGGCTGGAAGATCGCCTGGCGGTGGTGGCATGAGCATCACCAGCGCCGGGAACACGAGGAAGGCGACGAAGAAGGCAAGCCACAGCCCCAGCGTCATCATCCAGCCGAAATCGATCACAGGTCGAATGCCACTCAGCGTCAGTGATCCAAAGGCGACCACGGTAGTCAGCGTCATGTACAGGCAGGGCATTACCATGGCCTTTACGGTTTCCAGCATCATCCTGCGTTTGTCGTAGTCTGGATGGGCGTGCTGGTTTTCCCGATAGCGGACGATCAGGTGGATGGTCAGCGACAGTGTCGTAATGAGCAGGAGCGAGACATAATTGGAAGAAATGACGGTCACAGGCCAGTTCAGCCAGCCGAGGTAACCAGTGACGAGCCAGACCGTAAATGTACAGCAGAGCAGGGGCGTCAGCACCCATTGCCACTGCCGGAAGATCAACGTCAGTGTCAGTACCATGAAGAGCAGAACACCTGCGCCAAAGGTGTAGAGATCACTCTCGATGAAATCGATCATGTCGGCGACGATCATTGGCACGCCACCGAGGTGAAGCTCGGCATTGCTGCTGTAGCGGTCAAGGATCTCGCGCACATTGGCGATGGTCCTGTCCTGCTGTGCCACCAGGCTTTCCTTGAGCTCGATGAAATCCAAATTGAGCCGCTCTAGCTCAGCTGACTCGGTCGTCGAGAGTTCAGTCTGCGCGCGAAGGTCGTTACGTCGATTCAGTAAATCGTAATACTGATCAGGGGTAGGCAGGTTGATCTGGATAGCCGTGGTTTCACCATCTTCGCTGATCAGGAGATTGGGATAAAGCGGGTTCGACAGCAGTGCTTCACGTGCTGCATCCAAAGGGACATCGTCTTCGTCGAGTGTGCGGATTTCTGAATCGACGTTATCCAGGGTGAGCTCGGGACTGTGAAGCAGTGGCACGCTGAGTATGCTGTTGATCTCACCCACGTTCTCGAGCTTCGCCAACTCGTCCCGAAGCGATCTCAACGTGTCGATATTGCGTTCCGTGAAGAGCTCATCAGCTGGTGAGAACGTGACCACGAGGAAGTCTTCGGTCTTGTCGAAACGCCGGTTGATCTCCCGGAACTGCTCAAGTGATCGGTCATTCTCGAGAACCAGTGACTCAGCCGAGGCATCAAGACGAAACTGGTCAATTCTGAGGCTGGCCAGCACTAGCACGATTGCGAACAGCACGAGCACCAGGGCAGGACGGGAAATTACTGTGCGATTATAGAGCGACGTTAATAGGTTCATGAGCTAGCCCATTCGCGCGATGAGGCGGGTCGGGAGTAGCTTGAGTAGCGGTCTGAGAACCCCCGCGAGATGGACTGGTACTGTTGCACGCGCAACTTTCTTCTCGATGAGATCGGCAAAGATTTTCGAGCCTTTCTCCACTGTAATCAGGAAGGGACGTGATTTCAGGTGGCGATTTATCTCGGTGTCGATATAGCCTGGGTGGAGTACCGTAACGGCGATTTTCTCCTTATAGGTTTCAGCCCTGACCGCCTCCATGAAGGTCGATAAGGCTGCCTTCGATGCGCAATAGGCTGCGTTGCGAGGCATGCCTCGGTAGGCTGCGAGCGATGAAGTGGCTACAAGGTGTCCGTGGCCCTGCTGACGGAATATCTTCAGAGCCGCAGACACAGTGGCAATGGCGCCGCTGACGTTGGTGTCGATAGTCATAAGATTGTCCGCTAGAGGCATCGTGCCGACCCTACCACCCCTGGCAATGCCAGCGTTGGCGAGCACAATATCGATCTTGCCGAGCGCGCCAGCCAGCTTGTCAAAGACCGGCTGCACCGTTTCATAAGCGGTGACATCGAGCGCCTCTACTGCGATCTGTGTCTCGGGATAGCGTGCGGCAATGTCCTCTGCTATAGCCTCCAACAGTTCGAGCCGACGAGCAGTGAGGCCGAGATCATAGCCGCGCTCTGCCATCTCAAAGGCCAAGGCCTTACCTATGCCATCACTGGCGCCAGTGATCACGATACTTCTACGGCTCATCTCGGGGTGCTCCTCATTCACTCAGGCCTCTGTTCAGCGGAGAGCTTACGAGGCCTGTAGCAGACGCACAAGCGCAACCCGGCCTTGCCGACGGTTTACTTCTTCAGTTTGACACGAAAAAGGCTATACGGTTTCTTCCGCAAATCCTTCCCGCCATGGAAACCAGGCTGACGATGCAGTTGATTAGCCGTGAAATACAGATAGCCATCGGCTGCGACTGAAAGCGTGTCCGGCCACAGTATGCGCGGGTCGTTAGCAATCGTTGTCCAGCTGCCGTCCGCATGCCGCTTGTGAATGGCGTTATGCTCATAGTCGGTGGCGTAAACGGCACCGGTGGCGTCAGACTCCAGTCCATCCGAGGCACCTTTTTCGCCAAGATCCTTCACAGCTTCAATTAGTTTGCTATCGGGTATCGATTCATCACGAAGCATTGCAGTCGGCACTGAATAGAGGTGACGACCGGCAAGAGGGCTGAAGTAGAGATCCTTGCCATCAGCCGGCAGCGCTATGCCGTCGGCTGCGACAGCGAAGGCAGAGGTCGTGCCATCAGGCGCACGGTTCATCAAGCGCCGACCTTCGACCACAGGCACAAAATCCGGGTCGGGTGAGGTCGAATCTGCACCACTGAGCCGCCGCAGGGCTTTACCGCTGGCAATATCGAGCACGATGATGGCACCCGGGCCCTTCATGGAAGAATCCGTTACGTAGGCTGTGCCTGCCTTACCTTGACTCAAATCAAAGCGGACGTCGTTGAGATAGGTCGAGTCGAGTATCACATCCTTGGGGAAGACAATCGTTTTCACGACCTTATTGCTGTCCAGGTCGATAGCAACCAGCTTGGCGCCCCCAGGCTGCGGTGCTGAAAAGCCGGGCGCAGCGGTATCCAGGACCCATAGACGATTCTGGCTATCCATCACGACGCTCTGGACGCTGATAAAGGCCTCGGCAGCCGGCTGTCCTTTGGGCGTGTTGATCTTGATATCAGGATAAGGCACAGCCTTGCCATCCCGCAGCTCAGCGACCGTGAACGGTACATCATCTCCCCAACGCGGGAAGTTCACGAAGATGCGACCATTATCCGCAACGGTAACCCCGGTCGGCATGGGGCCATCGAATGCGAAGACCTGTTCGATGTCTCCGACGGTCTGTTCGTGTGGCAGCGCCGGCGAAGGCACTTGCGGCAGCGCGGTAGCGGCGATAGCAGCGGTAGCAATAGAGCCATTCAGGGCCACTGTCGCCCCAAGTGCGATAGCTGGAAGTAGTGGATAGGGAAATTTCATCATGACGGCAGTTCCATAAGACGTAGCTTGTGTACTACGGTCGGGAACTGTGGTTAGCCTTCGTTACTTGGTTGTCCGTGGCCGCGGTCCCGTCTACTGGCAATGTCAGTGAGGCGTAGGCACACTTCAGGCTGACCGCCAACCCGACCCGAGAGCGCTAGCCAATGATCGATCGAATTCCCAGAAGTAAACACAATGACAACTCCGCCGAGATGGGCGAAGCACGCCGCGACTTCGTCAAGCAGCGCACGGGTGTGAATCTGGAGCATGTCGGCAGTTTCTCCTTCGACCCTGCCATCACCGCAGGCAATATCGAAAACTTCATTGGTGTAGCCCAGGTGCCCATGGGGCTTGCCGGTCCGCTGCTGGTCAATGGTGAGCATGCCCAGGGCGATTTCTATGTGCCGATGGCAACCGCTGAGGGTACGCTGGTGGCGAGCTACAACAGAGGCATGCGCTTGCTGAGAGAGGTGGGCGGGGTGACTGTCAGCGTTGTCGACGACGCCATGCAGCGTGCACCAGTCTTCGTATTCGAGAATGCGCGACAGGCTCGGGACTTCGGTAACTGGATCGATGAGCACTTCGACGAGATCAGGCAGGCGGCTGAGAGCACGACCCAGTCGGGCAAGCTCCGCAACATCGAAAAATATGCTGCTGCGCGCATGCTCTACCTTCGCTTCAACTTCACCACCGGCGACGCCGCTGGGCAGAACATGGTGGGCAAGGCCACCTTCGTGGCCTGTGAGTGGATCAAGGCGAATAACCCGATGGTGGAGAAGTATATTCTCTCGGGCGCGATGGACACCGACAAGAAGCACTCCACGCTGAATACGCTACACACCCGGGGTAAGCGCGTGATTGCGGAAGCGACGATTCCCAATGCACTGCTGAAGTCCATCATGGGCGTTGACTCAGAAACGCTATTCAAGATGCGCTCCATTACCCAGGTGGGCAGTTTCATGGCGGGCTCAGTCAACACCGGTGCACATTCTGCCAACGGCATAACGGCCGTATTCATGGCCACCGGACAGGACGTTGCGAATGTGGCTGAGTCTTCCGCAGCCATCATGTTTGTCGATGTGAATGCGGCTGGTGATTACTATATCTCGATCACCATTCCGTCGATGATCGTGGCCACCTACGGCGGTGGCACTGGTCTCGCGACGCAGAAGGAATGTCTGGAGATGCTCGGTTGCTATGGCAAGGGTAAGGTGCGCAAGCTCGCTGAGATTATTGGCGCCACTGTGTTGGCCGGGGAGATATCGCTCAGCTCTGCAGTGCTGGCTGGCGACTGGGTTACGAGTCACGATGCGCTGGGGCGGAACCGCTAGCTCTACGGGCCGGACTGCTGCTTTTGCGCGTGGACGGGTTTTCTCAGGAGGTCGAGCAGCTTTTCCTCAATACCGTTGAATTCAGTCTGCCAGAGCCAGAGCAGCATGGATACGATGCCGAGAACGTCGCCGCCCTGAAAGCCGTCAGTCAGTACCCCCGCAACGCCGGCGATGGCGATGAGGATCCTGTTCGTATGATTGATGGTGCGCATTTCGCGTTGCGAACACATCGTCCTGTCCTCCATTCATGAAATTTGCTGCTTGCACTTACCATAGATGGACAGAGGCTGTGTTTTCGACGGAGCATTTCTCGTCAATAATGTGATTTTTTAAAGCTATCAGCTGATATCGGATTTTGTACGCTCCTTGGTTCAGCCTTTCGCTAACGAAACCCCCCGCTTCCAAACTGAACATTTCCTGTTACTATCGACGTACAGTTGAACATCCGACAATAACAACAATCTAACGAAACGCGTCCGCTCGGGATGTTCAATGCACGGCATAGTTGCTCATGCTCGGACCGTTTCCAGTGGAGTATTTGTATGGTTTCACGGACAAAGCTAATTCCGAGTATCCTGCCTTCGGCAACTGTAGTGGCGACAGCCTTGCTGTTCAGTTTCAGCGGCCAGACATTCGCCGCCTGTGAGCGAGGCGCGCTCGACAAAAAATACTGCGACGAAAACGGCGACCTGGTGGCCGACCTGCCCAAGGACAAATCCGAGTGGGTCAATCCTGACACCTTGATTTTTGCCTACACGCCGGTCGAAGACCCGGCCATCTACTCGGATATCTGGCAACCTTTCATCGATCATCTCTCCAAAGTCACTGGTAAGGACGTTCGCTTCTTCGCCGTGCAGTCCAATGCGGCACAGGTAGAAGCCATGCGCAGTGGTCGTCTGCACATTGCCGGTTTTTCGACCGGTCCTACGCCTTTCGCAGTCAATCTCGCTGGCGCGGTGCCTTTTGCATTGATGGGCTCGGACTCCGGTCAATTCGGTTATACGCTGCAGGTCTTCACGCAAAAAGATTCCGACATCAAGGCAGTCAAAGACCTCAAAGGCAAGCGCGTCGCGCACACCTCACCAACGTCCAACTCTGGCAACCAGGCGCCCATGGCGCTGTTTCCTGAACTGGGCGTCGTGCCGGGAGAGGACTACAAGATCAACTTCTCGGGCAGCCATGATCAGTCGATGCTGGGTGTAGTTGCTGGTGACTACGATGCTGCGCCAGTGGCCTCAGAAGTGGTCGATCGTATGGCCGCTCGCGGACTGTATGACCCCAAGGAGGTGCGCATGGTCTGGGAGTCGGATCGCTTCCCGACAACCTCCTATAACTATGCCTACAACCTGGATCCTGCCCTGGTTGAGAAGATCAAGGAGGGCTTCTTTAGCTTCAAGTTTGCCGGCACAGAGCTGGGCAAGGAGTTTGAAGGCGTCGAAAAATTCATTCCGATTAACTACAAGGATAACTGGAAGGTCATTCGCACCATCCAGCAGGCCAATGGCGTGGACTATACCCGCGACAAAATCGAGTAGGCAATCAGAGGCCTCTGGCTACCCGTCAGAGGCGTCATCCGGAGTGAATGCATGTTAGAGATTACCAATCTCGTAAAACGCTACGGGCAGAACGAGGCTGTGCTCAAAGGTCTCGATCTGACTGTCGATGGCAGCAGTGTCGTGGCCATCGTCGGCGCCTCAGGTGCCGGAAAAAGTACGCTCTTGCGCTGTATCAATGGGCTGGTCGAGTCGACCTCGGGCTCGATCAAACTGAACGGTAATGAACTGGTTGGTCTTCGCGGCAGCGCACTGCGCCGCTCACGCCAACGCATCGGGATGATCTTCCAGGGCTTCAACCTGATTGATCGCCTGAGCGTGATGGAGAACGTGCTGTCCGGGCGCCTTGGCTATGTGTCGTTTTTTCAGGCACTGACGCGTCGTTTCCCACAGACCGATATCGACCGCGCCTTCCATCTGATGGAGCGGGTGGGCATCGATCAATACGCCGATAAACGCGCCGATCAGCTCTCTGGTGGTGAGCGGCAACGGGTGGCCGTGGTGCGCGCGCTGATGCAGGAACCGGAGATTCTACTGGCTGATGAACCCACCGCCTCACTGGACCCGAAAACCTCTCAGCAGATCATGAGTCTATTGCAGAGCCTTGCGAGCGAAATGTCCTTGCCGGTGCTGATCAATATCCACAACGTGACGCAGGCGCGACTATATACCGACCGCATTGTCGGCATGCGCCATGGTCAGATGATCTTTGACGGTGCGCCTGCCGACTTCGATCAGGCCGCGCTGGATGCCATTTATGGTGGTATCGAAGCGCCGGATGAAACTGGGCATGAAAGAGAGCGCGAGCCGGCGCGTGAGGCATTCAAGACTCAGGAGCCTGCGGCATGACAGGCAGGGTCTGGAAAAAGCCGCCCTTTATAGCCAGTCCCTGGCTACGCTATGGCTTGATCGCGATAGCGCTCACCTATCTCTACTGGGCATTCTCCACCTTGCCGTTCAACTGGGAGCGGATTTCAGAAGGCCTGCCTCGCGCGGCTCGCATTTTCGGCGGTGCCTTTCCACCCAGCTTCGAGCGGGGCAGCCTGTTATGGACGGGTTTCAAGGAGAGCTTCCAGATCGCGTTTCTCGCAACGCTGATGGGTGTTGGTCTGTCTATACCCATCGCAGTGATGGCTGCCAGGAACGTCGCCCCCATGCCCGTCTATCTGCTGGGGCGCGCCATCATTATCGTGTCTCGCAGTTTTCATCCGGTCATCGTCGCCATCCTGCTGGTGGCAGCCGTAGGCTTTGGTCCGCTGGCCGGTATCCTGACGCTGACACTCTATTCCATCGGCTTTGTCGCGAAGCTGCTCGCTGAGGAAATCGAAGAGATTGACTGGGGGCAGGTCGAGGCGATGCGCTCGGTAGGGGCAGGGTACTTCAAGGTGCTGTTATACGGTGTTCTACCTCAGATCATCCCCCGTCAGATCGGCCTGTCAATGTACCAGCTGGACAGCAATCTGCGCGCCTCGGCGGTGGTCGGTATCGTCGGTGCCGGTGGTATCGGCAGCACGCTGATGAACGCCTTCGGACGTTACGACTATGATTTTGCCTTTGCCATTCTGCTGATGATTATTGGCATTATTCTGCTCAGTGAGGGCTTCAGCGGATGGGTCAGGAAAAAAGTATGGTAGATCAAGCTGCAAGGCTGTCAGATCGAGTCTGGTCACGTTATGACCGCAAGGAGCAGATGATCCGCTACGGGATCTATCTGCTTACTGTACTTGCGGTGGTCTGGGCGGTAAAAGACATCGATATCTTCTGGCCCTGGGTATGGGATGCGCCAACCCAGATTCAGAACCTTGGTGCCAGGATGTGGCCGCCCGAGTTCGCCAGGTGGAATGATATCTTTCAGGCGATGCTGGAGACCGTCCACATCGCTACCTTGTCGACAGTGCTCACGATTTTCATCGCCTTGCCGGTGTCCTACATCGCAGCTCAGAACACCACGCCTAACAAGGCCACGCTGTGGCTCGGCCGGTTCATTCTGGTCTCGAGCCGTTCAGTAAACACCATTATCTGGGCACTGCTGTTTGTTGCCATATTTGGCCCAGGCGTACTGGCAGGCATTCTGGCCGTGACCTTCCGCTCTATTGGCTTTATCGGCAAGCTGATGGGCGAGGCGATTGAAGAAATCGACCACCGTCAGGTCGAAGCCATTCAGGCGACGGGCGCCAGCAAGATGAAGGTGGTGCTGTACGCGATTGTGCCGCAGGTCATGCCGGCCTTTTTCGCCATTGTCATCCTGCGCTGGGACATCAATATTCGCGAATCTACCGTCCTGGGTCTGGTGGGCGCTGGCGGTATCGGCGTGCTGCTGCAAGGCTCCATCGATCTGTTCGCCTGGCAGACCGTCGCTACAATCCTGCTGGCAATTCTTGTTCTGGTCATCCTGGGCGAAGCGATTACCAGCATGCTGCGCAAGAAAGTCATGTGATAATGGATAACGTAGCCTTCGGTGGCGCCGACATTCTGTTTACTGATGTAGATGACACCCTGACCACTGGCGGGCAGCTCTTGCCCGAGACCTATCTTGCGCTCTGCAAGCTCGCGGCAGCGGGCATTCGCGTCGTTCCGGTTACCGGAGGTTGTGCTGGCTGGTGTGACCAGATCATCCGTACCTGGCCAGTGGCCGCCGTTATTGGGGAGGGCGGCGCTTTTTATGCGCATCGTACCGCACCACAAACCGTTCGCTGGCACTACTGGGACAACCAGGCCTCGCATCGTGAGGACCAGACGAAGATATTAGCAGCTGTCGCAGCGCTCGAACTGGACTTCAAGCCCGAACTGGCGAGCGATCAGGCCTTCCGCTATGTCGATGTAGCGGTGGATTACAACCAGCAGCAAGCGCTGAGCCCGGAGCAGGTGAAAAGCCTCCATGACGCATTGGTCGCGCATGGTTTCAATGTTCGGCAAAGCTCGATTCATCTCAATGTCTGGCTGGGCGACTTTGACAAGTCTACGATGGCCATACGTGTTGGGCGTGAGCTATTCGACCTTGAGTTGTCGGCCTTGCAGGCGCGGTCGGTGTTTATCGGCGACGCACCCAATGATGAAAGTATGTTTCGAAACTTCCCCTTGAGTATCGGTGTGGCCAATATCCATAGGCATCTGCCAGTGATGGCCCACAAACCGGTGGCTATCACTAGCGAACGTTCGGGCCTTGGCTTTGCTGAAATGGCTGAGGCGTGGCTGCGGCTGCGGGCGAGCCTGGGCTAGATTACTGTGACCTGCTCAACCCGCTGCCTTTCTATTTCCGACCCGGTCTTCTATTTCTTCTCACGAAACGCAGACGAGGGCAGGGCCCTGCTCATCGCGGCCGTTCCCGGGAAGGGTTCCACCTGGTGGTAGTTCAATCCCGCAGCCTCCCAGCGGCGCAGGAACTCCTCTATGACATCAGGCCAGCTGCCGAGGTGCAGGCGGACGTATGGCGCCGGTGCGGCCTGATTGAAGAGGGACGCACTGATCAGAGTCCCGGTGGCATAGAACAGATCATCCCTGAAACGATCGATACTTTCGGCACCTGCCTGATACACCTTCGGCACCTCGAACAGCATATACGACGTTGACGGCCCTACGCAGACGCTGTCTTTAGGCCAGCCCATGCGCTCAACAAGCCGACGGCGTACGTGTTCCTTCTGTGCGGTATAACGCAGTCCGCTCTCCAGGGTCCAGTCAGCCGATTCTGGCTCCGCCAGCCAGGCGCACATCAATTCAGCATTATGGGTATTGCAGTGGTAGCGATTGATCCAGGATTCGCGTCCCAGCTGGCGCAGAAGCACCGGAGACGTTGTGATTGCGGCTACACCCATCGTATTACAACTGAACTGTTTGCCAAATGGACGAGTGGCCACCCAACGGTCGAACATCCCGGAACGAACCAGATCGTTTACGCCGTTGTTGACGTCAAATAGCTCCAGAACGACGCGAAGATGATTTTCCACAGGAACGAGTGGATCATGAACATTGTAGTAGGCGTCGTCGATCAGCAGATAGGCCGACTCTCGGGCGCTCAGTTCCAGCAGGAACGCCGTCACATCAGATGCCCATTGCTTGCCAGTGGGATTGTGCTGCGGGTTACTGATGGTGATCGCCAAGTGCCGCTCGGGGTCTTCACTTACCGCTTTGGCGATGTCCCGCCACTCGGATAAATCGGGCTGCCAGCCATTTTCGGGCCTGATGGGCAGATAGACGATCTCGAAGCCAATGTCCTTGAAAACCCCGCGGTAATCCCACGCAGGCGTTGGCACCAGTGCGACTGGCCGCTGCTCTGGATGAGTTGCCTTGGCATGACGGAAGGCGACTTTCCCGAAATCGTACATGGCCATTCGGGTCGTCATGGCCAGGCAGCCTACGTCGATATCCAGCCCTTTTGGGGGCCGACGCTCGCCAAGCTCGTGTTCAGCCAGTATAAGCTGACGCATGAAGTCGCGGTGTCGTTGGATGCCGTAGCCGCACTCCGCATAGCCCATGTCTTCGGGCTTGAACTTGAAGTTGTTGATGAAATTCAGAAAGCCGGGGCTGACACCATTCCAGTGCTCTCCCTTGACTGCGTATAAGACCGGCCCGTGGGGTTGTCCTGCATCTTCGTAGGCCTTGAACAGAACCTGCTCTGGCGAGACTTCGCGAAGCTCGTCTGAATCGTTTTTCAGGTGATTGAACGCCCCGGCGATATGGCTTCTTGTATTGGCTGTGTGCATCGGCAATGGCGCTGCCGAGGATTTATAGTTGTTTGACATGACTACCTTTCGATATCGAGTGATTTTAGCTCACACCGTGCAAGCAGATCCGGCGGCACCCCATGAACTGGTATCGCGACGCGATAAAAAATCGGGTATTGGCGAGCGATTGTCAATGCTGGAAGGGCCGGCTGTACTGAAGTCACATCCTGGGAAATCGAGGATTTATATCTTTTGACAAGCACTCCGCAAACACTGTAGCGTCTTATGCGCTCATTTTTTGGTCACACTGTTCGAAGACAGAACGCGACCTGAAGCTACGGTAAATGGTATTGTAGCCAATATGTGGGCTGAAGCGCCTTGAAGTCCTGGCAACCTCCATTGAATATAGGTCGTACTGTGTGAACGTTTTCAAGCGCAATAATGTCAAGATTCAAGGCTTTGGCAAGCAGATAATGATCTTCGCCCACGGTTTCGGCTGTGACCAGAACATGTGGAGATACGTCGCTCCGGAATTCCAGCGAAGCTACAATACGCTGTTGTTCGACAACGTCGGCGCCGGCGAATCTGATCTATCAGCATTCGATCCTCAGAAGTATGGCTCGCTGCACGGCTATGCTCAGGATGTGATCGAAATCCTGCAGGCTGTCGGCGCTGAGAACGCAATCTTTGTGGGCCATTCCGTGAGCGCAATGGTGGGCGTGCTGGCTGCCATTGAGGCCCCTGAGCTTTTCGATAAACTCATTCTGGTCGGGCCGTCACCGAGTTATCTGAATGACGGGAACTATGTTGGTGGCTTCGAGCGCGAAGATATCGAGGATATGCTCGAGTTCCTGGACGTCAACTACCTGGGATGGTCAAGCACCATGGCGCCCGTCATCATGGGCAATCCAGACCAGTCTTCGCTATCGCAAGAACTCGAGAACAGCTTCTGTCGCACCGACCCTACGATAGCCAGCCACTTCGCGCGTACCACCTTTCTCTCAGATCATCGCACTGAGCTCGCCAGACTCAGACGGCCATCACTGATCCTGCAGTGTTCTGATGATGTGATTGCGCCCGATTCAGTTGGCGAGTTCATGCATTCGCAAATGCCGGACAGCACGCTGGTACAGATGAAGGCTACCGGGCATTGTCCAAATCTCAGCGCGCCAGAAGAGACGACCGCGGAGATCAAAAAATACCTGCAGGTCGCCTGATGGTCAGCGAAGAGTGTGCATCCCTTCGCCCTGAAGAAGACACCGACGAGCTCTACGACAATGCGCCCTGTGGCTATTTGTCGACGATGCCGGACGGCACCATCATCAAGGTCAATAAAACCTTTCTTCAGTGGACCGGCTATACCAGCGCGGCGCTGCTGGACGGAAAGCGTTTTCAGGATCTGCTCCCGGTAGGTGGCAGAATTTTTTACGACACCCACTTCGGGCCCTTGCTCCTCATGCAGGGCAAGGTCGATGAGCTGGCTTTCGAAGTAATCCGTCACGACAAACAGCGTTTGCCGATTCTGCTGAATTCGATTCTGAAGCGTGACAGCGACGGAAGGCCCGTCGTTATCAGAACCGCGATATTACTTACAAAGGGACGCCGCGCTTATGAAGACGAGCTGAGACTCGCCAAGCGCAAGGCTGAGAGTGCCGAGGCAGCACTCAAACGCCTGACGGAGGAACTGGAGGACCGCGTCACCGAACGCACCCAGGAGCGCGACCGCATCTGGAGAATGTCGCAGGATATGCTGGTGGTTGCTTCCCTGGACGGCAGCATTCTGGGCGCCAATCCTGCAGTTTTACAGACGCTCGGTTATACGGAGCAGGAAGCCGAGGCCCTGTCCTTTACAGATCTGGCCCATCCGGACCACGAATCGAATGCGCGAGCGGTGATTACCGAGCTGGCTGCTGGCGAACCGGTAGAGCGTGCGGAGATATTGAGTCGCCATAAAGACGGTTCGTTTCGTTGGCTGTCCTGGACCATGGCGCCGGAGGGTGATCGTTGGTACGCCACCGCGCGCGATATCACTGAGGACAAACTGCAAGCGGAGGCGCTACGAAAGACCGAGATCGCGCTGCGCCAGGCCCAGAAGATGGAAGCCATTGGACAGCTGACCGGCGGTGTCGCGCATGATTTCAACAATATTCTGCAGGTTATTTCCAGCAACCTGGAGCTCCTGGAGCTTGACCGCAGTGCAAAAGATGGCAGCGATCAGCATGTTCTCGCAGCAATTTCTGCCGTAAGGCGTGGCGCCGACCTGGCGTCACAACTTCTGGCTTTCGCGCGCCGGCAACCTTTACAGCCAGTGCCAACAAATCTCGGTCGCATCCTGCGGGACCTGGATGGCCTGTTGCGTCGTGCGGTTGGAGAGTCGGTCGCAGTCGAAACCATTATCAGCGGTGGCTTATGGACTGCAATGGTCGACCGCAGTCGACTGGAAAGTACGATCCTGAACCTGGCAATCAACGCTCGAGACGCCATGGATGGAGATGGAAAGCTCACCATCGAGCTTGGTAATGCCGAGTTGGATGACGAGTACGCTGAGCACCATAGTGAAGTAATCGCTGGACAGTACGTCATGTTGGCGATCACGGACAACGGGTCTGGCATGCCACCGGAGGTGGTGGAGCGTGTGTTCGATCCCTTCTTCACCACGAAAGCCGAAGGCAAGGGCACAGGGCTTGGTTTGAGCATGGTCTACGGCTTCATCAAACAGAGCGAGGGCCACGTCAAGATCTACAGTGAGCCAGGCGTCGGCACGACCTTCAAGATCTACCTGCCGCGCACACATCGTGCCGAGTTGGTCCTGGCCGATCCTCGACGCAAACCAATGGTCGGCGGTTCGGAGACTGTGCTGGTTGTGGAAGATGATCCCGCCGTTCAGGCAAGCGTCGTCGAAACGCTCATGCAGCTTGGTTATTCGGTGTTGAAGGCAGACGAGGGGCAGAGTGCCTTAACCGTGCTTCAAAGCGGGGTGGATATCGATCTGCTGTTTACGGATGTCGTGATGCCCGGCCCGATCAAAAGCCCCGAACTGGCGAAGCGGGCCAAAAGCCTGATCCCGAATATTGGTGTCCTCTTCACCTCGGGGTATACACAGAATGCCATAGTACATGGCGGCTTGCTTGATCCTGGTGTCGAGTTGATCAGCAAACCCTATAGCCGTGAGGATCTGGCCAGGAAGATTCGCCACGTGCTGACAAAGCAGGCGGGTTCACCACCTTCATCCCGTGCAATCACCAAAGACGATGAGCCGTCCGGAAATGCTGCAAAGCGTCCCAAGTCGCTCAGTATCCTGGTCGTGGAAGACAACCTTGAAACGCGTCAGACCCTTTGCGACCTGCTCGCGATGATAGGCCATGCGCCCGAGGCCGTTCACTGTGGTGAGGATGCTGTCAACGTGCTTGCGCGCAAACCGTTTGACGTCCTGTTCACCGATGTGAACTTGCCTGGAATCTCCGGTACCGAGCTTGCGAAGAAGGTGAGTTCGCTGTATCCGACCATGACCATCATATTTGCATCAGGCCATGGTTCAGTCGAGTCCACAGAATTCAAATCACTTTCCCTGCCGAAGCCCTACGATCTTGCTCAGATACGGGAAGTGCTATCGCAGGTGGAGTGATGCGAACTGGATCATGCGCTGTTTTCAAAGGTGAGATAGCAATCGCGCCCGGCATCTTTCGCCTGGTAGAGTGCCTGATCAGCCCGTTTGATCAGTGTTTCCTGCGTTTCATTCACCTGGGGTACCATAGTCGCAATACCCTGGCTGACGGTAATGAAAAGCGCCTCTTGTCCTATCGGGAACGCGTTGTTCGATAGTCGCTCCTTGATACGCCCTGCAACAGTAACCGCGCCTTCGGCATCAGTGCCGGGCAACACAATCGCGAATTCCTCGCCACCATAACGAACGACGACGTCGGTCGGCCGAAGTACAGCCGCACGCAAGTGCCCAACCAGGAATATCAGGCAGTCATCGCCAACCTGATGACCATAGGTGTCGTTGAACAATTTGAAGCGATCGATGTCGAGCATGATCAGCGATATCGTGGTTTGCTCACGAGTGGCACGCTTCCATTCCAGACCGAGCTGTGCATCAAAGTAGCGACGGTTGAGCGATCCGGTAAGCGGGTCCAGGTTGGACAGTTGCTGCAGCTTTTCGTTTGCCTGCTCAAGTTCCAGCGTCCGCTCCTTCACACGCATTTCCAGCCGCGAAGTGGCTTCGAGTTGCGCCTCTTCAGTCTCATCGCGCGATACCTTGATGCGGAAGGCCAGGGCGAAAGATAGCAAAACGAGCTGCGTCAGCGATCCAATCTGCTGACCGTTCTCCGTGAGCGGGTTCAAAGGCAATATTCCGAATTTGTTCAGAATCATCAGGGCGGTGCCGATCAGCAGCGCAGCAAAGGCAATGCTGTAATGGACTGCCGGCTTGTAGCCTCGGTAGCAGATATAGAGCCCGGTGCCGAGCGCGACCATAACTGAGACAAAGCCAAGTGCGGCGGATAGCTGGATGATGTAGCGATAAGGTACGAAGGGCGCCAGCAGCGTCAGCAGGCCTCCCAGTGCGGCGATAAGGGACAGGCTCCAGAAGAGTCTGCGCGAGTAAAATCGCACCTTCAGAAAGCTGATGGTGAACCAGACAACGAAGAGTGACGCCATGGCGACAAACACGGCGGTAAGTTTTTCCTGAAGCCAGGGCGATTCAGGCAAGAAGAACTGGTAGGTGAATCCGTGCAGACTGAGCTGGAAGCCGCCGACTGCAAGCACCAGCATGACATATAGTAGATATGCCAGGTCACGTGTAGAAAACAGAATGAAGAGATTGTAGATCAGCATGACGGCTATGACGCCAAAGTACATGCCCTGGACGGCGAGCTGTGTTTGCTCGGTCTGAAACAAGGTGCCAGGCGTGGTGATTGCGAGTGGCATCTGGACCGCGCTCGACGAGCGAATCTTCATATAGACGCTGACGGCTTCTCCGGCTTCCAGTGTCAATGGAAACAGGAAGTTTCTGTAAGCTATAGGCCGCTCTGCGAATGGCCGTCGGTCACCAGTCTCATAGTGCTCGGTGAGCTGACCGTCCTGCAGAAAATAGACATCCACATAGTCGAGAAGCGGATATCCCAGCTCGATAATCCACGCCTGCTCGACTGCCTGTTGCTGAAGAGTTGCGCGAAACCAGTAGGTGGCTTCAGAGAAACCGAAACTGGCGTTGGTCGCGACTATCGGCTGCCAGGCCTCATCCGACAAGGCTTGAGCTGAGTCAATATCCAGCTCGCCATTGGTATCGACAAGAAATTCGAATTGGCCGCTAACATTGTAGGGTAGTGCGTCCGGCGGTAGTGATACCACCTGGGGCGCGCTGCTGGCAGCCGCGACATGCAGGCAGACAAAACTGCCCAGCAACATCAAGGCGCGGCGGATTGCTTTAATGCACATTCTGAACCTGTGGGGAGACGGCGAATGAAATCAGATCAGGAATATTCAAATCTTCGGGTACTTAATAGTGTAGTTAAAGATTGTCGTTAGCGCGTCGGCCAGGGCCTTTTCCTGGCAACCGACCATTGAACCCCGTAGGATGCGTCTAAACACCCTAACAAGTCAGCGCCCGGAGACGATATGCAGGAGAATTCGAGTTCTACACTTAACCCACCGGTCTTCTTCTGTTCCGCTTTTCTCATTATCGCCCTGGTGCTGTACAGCGCTCTGCTGCCGGCAAACGCACAAGCGGTATTCAGCGCGATTCAAAGCTGGATCATCACCAACGCAAGCTGGGTTTATATATTGGCAGTCGCGCTGATTCTACTCACAGTAGTCTCACTTGCAGTCAGTCGCTTTGGCGATATCAAGCTGGGGCCCGACCACAGCGAACCTGACTACAGTCGCGCAACCTGGTTTGCCATGCTCTTTTCTGCGGGTATGGGTATTGGTCTGATGTTCTTTGGCGTAGCAGAACCCGTGATGCATTTTCTCGATCCACCAACAGGTGAGGGTGGGACGGCAGCGGCGGCGCGCGAAGCGATGAAGATCACCTTCTTTCATTGGGGACTTCATGCCTGGGCCATTTACGCCATCGTTGCCCTGGTGCTGGCGTACTTCAGTTATCGACACGGGCTGCCACTGACACTGCGATCGGCACTTTTCCCGTTGATTGGCGACCGAATCTACGGGCCAATCGGCCATGCCGTCGATATCTTTGCGATTATCAGTACCGTTCTCGGTGTCGCCACATCCCTGGGCTTAGGCGTCAGCCAGATCAATACCGGTCTGAATCATCTGTACGGCCTGCCAATTTCGATTCCGGTACAGATCGGCCTGATTGCCATTACCACCGCACTGGCGACGGTGTCCGTGGTGACGGGGCTCGACAAGGGCGTGCGCAGGTTATCCGAGATCAACCTGACACTCGCGGTCATCCTGTTGACCGTCGTGCTGCTCACTGGACCTACTGTCTTCATTCTGACCACATTCGTGCAGAATACAGGTGGCTATATATCGAACCTGGTAAGCACCACTTTCAACCTCTATGCCTATGAGCCGAACGATTGGATAGGCGGCTGGACGCTCTTCTACTGGGGCTGGTGGTTGGCCTGGTCACCTTTCGTTGGCCTGTTCATCGCTCGCATTTCACGTGGTCGCACGATACGGGAGTTCGTCACCGGTGTCTTGTTGGTACCGACGGCTTTCACATTGCTGTGGATGACGGTTTTCGGCGACACAGCCATTCATATGATTCTATGGGGGGAGATTGACGGACTGGCTCAGGCAATAGAGATGAATTCGGCTCTAGCGTTGTTCGCCTTCCTCGAACATTTTCCGTTCGCCTCGGTATTGTCGATGGTGGCGATTTTGATGGTGGTGGTTTTCTTCATTACGTCCGCTGACTCGGGCGCGCTTGTCGTGGACATGCTGGCCTCCGGCGGCCGCGAGCCTACGCCTGTGTGGCAGCGCATGTTCTGGGCGATCTCCATGGGGGTGGTCGCGATAGCGCTCCTGCTGGCAGACGGATTGACGGCGCTGCAAACCGCAACCATCGCCAGTGCCCTGCCGTTTACGATCGCCTTGATGTTCTCTGTGGTCGGTCTGTTCAAGGCACTGCGCCTGGATGCGACCAGGCGGGACCTACAACACCGTGCGCCGCAAACCTCGCCAGTAGCACCTGCATCTTCTGGCAGCTGGCGACGGCGACTACGAAACCTGGTGCGATTTCCTGACGAGCAACAGGTGGATCAGTTTCTTGGCGAAGTCGTGCTACCAGCCTGTGAAGCGGTTAGTGAAGAGCTTAGTGCCGAGGGCTACGTCATTCGTGTACAGCGTGGTGAGGATCAACGTGTTCGGCTGGAGATCGACCATCAGGGCGAAGCTGAATTCGTCTACGAGGTCAGACCCAGGCCCTACCTCAAGCCGAACTTCACGGCTACAGGAGGCGAGTCACCGGCCATTGACGGCGAGCAGAGTTATTACCGGGCCGAGGTATATCTCAAGGAAGGCGGTCAGAACTATGACTTGATGGGGTGGACCCGTGACGAGATCATCGGCGACATTCTCGATCAGTACGAAAAGTACCTGCACTTTCTGCACGTTGTTCGATGATTTTCGTGCAGAACTGAACGAGCGATATTCAGACGATCTATGGCGTATAGCCGCTCCACATGCTATCGATGATTATTACCGGCATGTGGTAACAATCCATCCCCTCCATGACTTCCACGATGTTTCGTAGAAATGATGACGAGCTAGTGACGTCGGGGGGAGGGGCGGCGGCGGGTACTATAAGTTATTAGAGCATGTGTAGTTGTCCACGAGAATAATCGACTTTCACAAGGATGGCCGAGAGCCTTACTTGGCATAAGTTCAGGAGCTTTCGAAAATATCATGTCGGATCGATCTCGCTTCAATCCGTGCAAAGATAATACGCTTAAGAACAGTCGATAATATTCACTTTATCGACTGGGGCGCACCGGCACACGATTCGTCCACTTCACCTCTTTGATGCCGACGCTCGTCTGTATTGAGCCGACGGATTGAATGCGTCGAATTTCTGTAATCCGTTCGTAAAACTCGTCAAGATTCTTTGCAATGATCTGCAATATGTAGTCCCCAGACCCGGCGGTGCAGTAGCACATAAGTACCCAGTCAAAATTATGAATTATCTGCTCAAAATGATCGGTGTTGCCTGGAGTGTGGTCGTTCAGGGACACCTGACTGAATCCGACCACTGAATATCCCGCTTTTTTCTTATCTATGTTGGCACGGTATCCGGCAATTAGACCAGAATCTTCCAGCTTCTTTAAGCGACGCCAACAGGGGGTCTGGCTGAGATTAATCCGCTCAGACAGCTGACCTAGCGTGATGCGACAGTCCTCCTGCATATGCTCAAGTATCCTGCAATCAGTCGCATCAAGACTATCCTGAATTAAATTCGTCACTTTTGCCTACCAATAGAAAATTTTTCCAGATCCTACCAATTGTATGGTTCAGAAAGCAATAATATTCTACGGCACATTCCGTAATATCTAAGTAAGCAATAGAAAGGCAGCACATGAGCTCTTGGCAGCATATATTATCGTCATGAATAGATTGATTTAGTTGGCTAATGGCTGATAGCAATATAGTAAGAAGGGTTTTGTGAGTAAGCATCATAGGGCTTTATGAGCGGAACCTGTGTTAACAAACTTACTAGATTCAAGGGTTGTAAAATAATTGGCGAAGAGTGACGCCTGGTTTGGAAAATTATAATGTATCGATAGTATCTGTCTGCACATTTAGATGAGAGCGATAAACGTATCATGGATTCAGAATTTTTGGCGATCTTGGTCGTCACGATAGTTACAGTAATTACACCGGGCCCAGACTTCCTCGTCGTCGTGAGAAATACCCTGGTCATAGACCGTAAGGCAGGTATTTATACTGGGCTAGGAGTCTCAACCGCTATTTGGGTGCACATCGCTTACTCGATACTACTTGTGAGTTATGTGTCATCGACATCTGTATGGTCTATCGATATCGTGAAGTTATGCGGCGGATTTTATCTGCTCTGGATGGGTAGTAGGGCGCTCTCGTCTAAATCGAATGATGCCACCTTCGACGAAGCTCAGAATAATGTAAAGGCATTGCTGGGAAGTTCATGGCGCCAGGGTTTTATGAACAACATATTGAATCCGAAAGCCACGATTTTCTTCGTAAGCGTGTTTAGCCACACTGCAGACTCTGATGTTCAAATGGCTGTTCAATTGTCTTATGGTCTAGTTATCACCGGAGTCTGTATCATTTGGTTCTGTACTCTTCCGGTAATATTATCACTTGACTACGTACTACCCGTGTTCAGGCGGCATATCGGAGAATTTCAACGGCTGGCTGGCCTAATCTTCATTAGTTTCGCTATTTTGGTTTTTTACGAGATATTTGTTGGATTTGCCCTGTAGACGGTAGAGCGCGCTAGCCGTCAGCCAGATCTGTCTGCTGATCATCCCATCCAACCCCCTTGTCGTAAGCGAAACTCCGCCAGGCGATTGAGCCGATTGCGCCACTAATCTGACAAAATTAGAATCTGGCAAATCGAGCCACTAGGTCGCCTGGGGAGCACCTTGCGTGCTAGTGGGGAGCCGTGACTTTCCATAGTGTAAATTGAAAACGAATTCGGCCATTTTAAGGTGGGTTGCTAAGCAAGGAAGGGTTAGCAGGCTGCCGTCATAATAGTTGGATACTTTTTTGGCCGCGCACTGCGTCCTTTTTTTAAGGCTTGTAAAATTGTGTATCCACCGGACTTGCATCGCCTTTGCCTGCGCTTATAAGGGGTAGAGTGCGCACAGTCCCAACTGCCGCCGAGAGCCAATCATGAATACCAGTCAGTCGACGCCAAACCTCAAGCCCTATATGCTCCATGAGGTTCCGCGAGCCATCTACCTGCCCGTAGCCGGGCAGGGCACGTCCAAAACTGATCGGGTGGAGAGGGCTTCATTCATAAAGCTCTTGAGACGCAAGGTTGATGGCGAGAAGGCTGCTCAAACAGTCTCAGAGCAAGGCGTGAACATACGACTGAGTGTGGCCGCGTGGTTGCGTATCGCGTCGCAGCAGGAGCAGCGGTCGGCCTTGATTCTTGTAGTGCGGCAAGAGGAGGGCAACACTGGAATAGCCATAGATAAGCAGCTCTGCCGGCCCAACCAGTCGACTATGTTCAGCGGTGAAGTCGAGCTCAATACCAGGCGCCCACCACTCAGCGTGCATCTGGCCCTACTCGGTGTGCGCTCAGGTCAAGCGGTGTACGTCGACGAACTCTTTGTACAGCCAGTTCAGATGCAGGCGAATTCTACCGCTCAACGTGCCTGATCCAGGTCCCGCTCAACAACGATTCCGGATAGCTGTGCCAGGATAGCCCTGTCAGCCGACGTAGGTGTGCAAGCGCCTCTCCTGGTCGCTTCTCCCACATGCGCACTACTTTGCTGCTTTTCGAATGCTTGTTGTCGCTCATCATGCTCTCCTTGCGAAGGTAATGGCCTACCAGGTCACAATCTTCGCATCATTTCCAATCCTGCAGTAATACAATTCAAGTATTGGGCCAAAACTCAAGTTACTGATTCGTAGGCTGTTAATTTATAACTATCTGGCTTTGGGCGAGTCAGGTGCCGCAATGCGACACATTGTGTCGACGTGCGGCTGGCGAGCGTCAATTCAGGGGAAAGACTATGCTTGAAGTAACAGGAACGTCATCGGCATGAGGAGCCAGAGGCAGATTTCATGATATATTGTTCCCGATAAGCATCCCAAGGACTCCATTGCCTATGACCCAGCAAGACCGACCGCCTATTAATTGGCCGGCCACCCTTATGTTCATTCTGACCACTTTGCCTGTGCTGTTTGTTCTACCCTGGTATCTGTGGGAGTTCGACGTCAGCGCCGCAGCCTGGGTCGCCGCAGGCCTTCTGTGGATGGCTACCGGCATGGCGATCACCGCTGGTTACCATCGGCTTTGGGCGCACAAGGCCTATAAGGCCCATCCCATAGCCAAGTGGGCGCTAGCCATCTTCGGCGGTATGGCGCTGCAGAACAGTATCCTGATCTGGGCCACAGGCCACCGGAGCCACCATCGTCACGTGGACCACAAGGATAAGGATCCGTATTCGGCAGAGCGGGGCTTCTGGTTCTCCCACATGGGCTGGATGATCCGTAAATATCCCTCGTCAGACCTCGACTACCACGGCATGCCGGATCTCGTCAGCGACCCGGTGGTCATGACGCAGCACCGTCACTATCTGTGGTTCGCACTTGTGCCGAACTTTGTCATTCCTATGGGGCTGGGTCTGGCCTTCGGCGACTTCTGGGGTTTCGTGCTGATTGCGGGTTTCCTGCGTATCGTCGTCTCTCACCACGCCACCTTCTTCATCAACTCACTCGCGCACATGTGGGGCCGCCAGCCTTATACAACTGAAAATTCGGCGCGCGACAATGACCTGCTGGCACTCTTTACCTGGGGTGAGGGGTATCACAACTATCATCACATCTTCCAGTATGACTACCGTAACGGCATTCGCTGGTGGCAGTTCGATCCAACGAAGTGGAGCATCTGGGGTATGTCCAAACTGGGCTTGACCAGCGACCTCAAGCGGGTGCCCGAGATCAAGATCGAACAGGCGCGTGTGAACCGTGAACTCGAGCGCATGAACGAGGCGCTGCAGGCCAGGGAAAGCCACAGCCTCATCGCCGACTGGCGTCATCAGATCGATGCCGAGTGGGTGCAGTTCAAGGGCACGCTTGCGCAGTGGGCCGACCTGCAGAAGTCACGCATCGAAGCTGCCCGCGAGCAGGTCCAGGAGACCTGGGAGCACAGCGACATCAAGAGCCGTATCGATGCCATCGATATCGAAAAGGCGCTCCGTGAGCAGCGGATGCGAGTGCGGGCGCTATATCGGGAGTTTCAGCTGGCTACGGCTTGATTTACAGCCTGCGGGACGCGGCTCAGCTGACTAGCCTGAGCCGCCTCTTCCTAGCGCAGCCGCTTCCTAACCAGGCCAAGGGACAAGAGGCTCAGTATCCATAGCAGCCCCTCACCTGATCCGCCTCCTCCTTTACGCAGGACACCGACGCCACCGGGGTCTTTGACAGTCCCGTTGGCTGCCTGATCAGCATCGTTTGGACCGCCATCCTCTATCGTCAGCTGAAGACACCAATCCCCGCTAGCCATGCCAGGCTGATAATCCTCTGAGCCCGGCGGGGGACAGTAACCCTCGGCACCAGGGGCTGAGGCTATTTGATTGCTGGCGTCTTCAACGAAGGTGCGCCACTGACCTTCGAGGTGCTTGCGATAGGCTGGCCGGTCGGGAATCGGCGCGCGCTGTGGCAGTACGATATCCACACTGTCGCCGACGGCTGGCAGATCGCTGATGACAAAGTCGAAATAGCCACCCACGTTGCTGACATTATCGGCGCCTATCGATCTGGTGGATGCAACTTCGTCCGCAATCAGTTGTGCGCCATCCGCGCCATGCAGCAAGGCGTTCGCTCCCAGTGAAACCTTTGTGCCAGGCTCTGTCTCAATCAGAAAGCGCTCGTCATCACTACTGTTTTCAGCAAGGACGTTGGGCACAGCGATGGTATCCAGATAATCCGGTAGGCCATCGTTATCACTGTCGCCGTAGCCTTCATCCGCATCTGTCACGCCGTCGCCGTCGCTATCTGTATCCGAACTCAAGGCAGTGGATGCGTCGATGATCCTGAAGGATTGCCGAAGTACGCTGCTGAGGGCGGGCAGACCGTTATCAGTAACCGTCACCTCAATGTTATAGAGCCCTGGAGCAAGCGTGGATGGGTCGAGTGCCTGTATAGCGCCATCTCCCTCGGTGGTGACACTGTTTGCGGGAAAGCGCCACTGGTAGCGGTGCTGATCGCCCGGGTTGGCGTCAGAAACCGTAGCGACGAGTGCCAGGTCTCCACCGCCAGCCTGGACGAGCCGGACGGTCCTGTCCGCCTGCAGGAACTTGAGCGTCACCCTGGGGGCTACGTTGCCCTCAACGATGTTTATGCTGTGTTCGCGCTTCGTGCCGAAGTTGCCATCGCCGCTCAGCTGCACAAGCAGGTTCTCGTCACCCTCGGGCTGACCGTCCGCGGCAACCGTTACCGGCAATGCTTTTTCAAGCTCGCCACTCTGGAAGGTAACAGAGCCAGCCCGGAGATCACTGTCCGCATCGCTCGCGGTGCCGCCGAGTGTGTAGTCGACTGAGAACGGATAGGCAGGCGCCGGGCCGTTCAGCAGGAAACGGACGGTTGAGGTAGAGCCCTCCACAAGCGTCTGGTCCTTGCCCAATGAAATAAGGGGAAGCACGTCCAGATCTTGTTGCACACTGGATGTATTACCGGCCGCATCGTTCGCAGTCCACACGATGGTATGTCTACCAGGGCGCACATGGCTACGTAGTCCGGTCGCGAGCCGGGTCGCAACGGCTCCATCCAGCGCGTCGACTGCCGTCGGCGCTTCGAAGAGCGGTATGGGGGTCAGTAAAGCAGAGGCGCGGATGACAAGCGCCTCGGGCTGAGCGATGACGGGCGCCTGATCATCGCTCAAGGGGTCGCTGTCGGCTTGCGCTTCACCAAGATTGTTGAGCCCGTCGCCGTCGAGATCAGTCAAGGCATCCGACGCGTCTCGTGGATTGAGACCGAAGCGGATCTCGAACGTGTTCAACATGCCATCGCCGTCGATATCGTCATCGCTATCGTCCGGGATGCCATCCGCGTCCAGATCGGCCACTACGATGACGAAGAGCTGAACGACGGACTCTTTCTGGATGTTGTAGTCGCTCAGGGTGCGACCGTCCACCAGATTCTTGCCCCCGAATATCAGATTCTGACTGGCGGGTGGGACACCCTCTCGCTCCTGAATCTTGGCTTTGAGATTTTCGATCGAGTCACTGGATTCGACTTCGAGTGCGAAGGTCTGGCCGGCCTCGGTCGTGACAAAAATCTGCATCGCGTGCGCCGCCTGGGCGCCAGCGAGAAGAAAAACAAACAGTAAGGCAGTGCGCATTGAAGCTCCATAGTCTGATCAACGAAGTGCGTCCGCTGATCGCGCTGTGACTGCACCACTGGAGATTTAACCATAGCTCAGCTTGAATTTTGCGCCACGAACCTGGCACAGAACTTGATGAGCACGGGACGCTGCGATTGGGCTTTAGGCAGCAACCTTCTTGATGATCTGGTTCCAGCGAAACAGCGACACGACCAGAATAGTGAGACAGACGACAATCAGGATTGAAGTAGATAATGCTGTGCTTTCCAGCCCGAATACTTTATCGGCGATTTGAGCCGCCAGGAAAGCAGCCAGGCAATAAACAGCTATGAATGAAATGTGGGGTAGCACTGCGCTAGACAGTCCACCGATTACCTTGTACTCCGAGCGCGCCAACAGGTGCCAGGCCACAGCTGCACAATGCCAGAACGAAACTGCTACGAGTATGCTGAGCCAGTCCGGATAGAGCTGGAATGCGTTCGCCAGAAGTAGATACAAGGTGAACGCCATCACCAGGTCGAGATAAAACCTGAGGAAACTCAGGGAGGTCATTCCGAAAGGGAACTTCTTGACCAGGGCGTGGTAGACAGCAATATCGTATACGACGAAAGAGAATATCGAAATTCCAACGACGATCGTCAATACGAATTCACTGAGGCCTTGAGCCCAGGCTTCACTAACGACCGGTTCATAGCTTTGAATGCCGAGAGCCACGATGGCGCCAAATACCACGTCGATGAACCACACCCATCGCTGAGATTGTTCTGCGTTGATAGTCATACAGGCTCCCTCGTAATCTCCAGTATTCCAGGAAATCAAAAGTGGTCGTCAGGCCACATCGGCCAGCTTCCATCGAGGGCCAAGCCCTCGAGTCCCATATTGAGCGCTCCGTTGTCGTAACGCCAGCCTTAGCTCGGGCTCTGATGCTCGCGGCCTACCCCAAGAGCGCTTTGTATAGATTGAATACTGATATTCCGCTAATCAACAATCCGACCAGGACTAATAGCGTTCTGGTCGAGAACTTCTTGCAGGCGAAAGCTGCGAAGGGTGCTGCGAATAGACCCCCAACGATCAAACCAGCTACGACATGCCAGATGGTCTCATCGACCAGAATGAAGAGGGATGCGGCGCTGACCAGTGTCAGAAAGAACTCGGCGAAATTGACCGACCCGATGGTGGTGCGTGGGTCGTGGCCTGTACCGACCAGCGTGGTGGTAACTACCGGCCCCCAGCCGCCTCCGCCAGAGGTATCGACAAAACCACCGACTAAGGCCAGTTTGGCAACGTGCTGTGGCTCGCCTTTCCGCGTTGCGATGTGCTTGCGGAAGGCTTTGCTCAAGACGTAGATACCCATCAACAACAGATACGCCGTAATGAAAGGCTTCAGCGTGTCACCATCGATCTGCGTGACGAGCACTGCGCCTAGCAGACCACCAACAATGCCCGGGATCAATAAGCGGACAAACAGCTTCTTATCGACGTTGCCAAATTTGGCATGGGAGACGCCTGATACGCCTGTGGTGAAGACTTCGGCCATATGTACTGACGCAGTGGCTAGCGCTGGCGATGCGCCGGTGGCGAGCAGGAAGCTGGTGGAAGTCAGCCCGTAAGCCATGCCGAGCGCGCCATCAACGGCCTGTGCGAGTAAGCCAACCAACACTGCATTCCAGAACATCGAGTCCTTGAAGGTGTTCGCGATGGTGGCGATACCTGCATCCCAACTGTCGCCAAACACCTGTGCGATCCCGAGAGCGACAAGCCCCGTCAGTGTAAGTATCGCAAACCATACCGCAGTGCGAATAACAGGATGGAGGGGAATCTGTTCTATTGGGGGAATACCGAGCGCCTGGTGTTCCTGGTTTAAGGCAGTGTCGGATAAATCGAGATTTCGAATCTTCATGTAAGGGGGCGTCCGGGCCGTGTGTCGAGTGAGCGTATGCTATTGAGATCGAAGGATTCTGAGAAATACTGATGGGCTATCAGCTTATAACCTAATTACTCAGTACGATCGTAGTGATATAACCGGAAGGAATGTCAGGTAAGCCGATCACTGTTCCATCGAAAGCCGCGACAGATAAATCCCGATCCGTTTCGGTGCCGCAGCTGGATCCAGGATCTCTTGAATCCGAAAAGCGGATCTTAGGCAATGTGGCAGTTCACCTATTTCAGCAACTGCGGTGTGGTGGCTACATGCTAGACTCAATAGATGACGAAGACCCATGCAGACCAATGCCTACGAGGAGCTATGAATCCAAACCAGAATACCGAGCAGAGAAAACTCCCCAGGCTCCTGTGCTCCGGAGGTTTCAGTGCCAGCAAGGTCGTTTTCGGCGATCAGACATTCGAGCTTGGGTCGATCAACTACACTCACGACGGCATGGCCCTGTTCAAGTCAGACCCGCTGCCTGAGGGCGGTACGTTTACCATCAGTTTCAGCTACCCGGTCGAAGACAGGCTCGTAGAAATCAGCGATCTGCCTTGCACGCTCGTTCACGTGCGTGATGCAGGCGAGGGCTTCTATTACGGTGCGTCTTTCGACCTCGAGGCCGCCACTTCGCAGCAGATCGCAGATCTGATTCGTATCGAGGAAGAGATTGCTGTTGAACAGCATCGCGATAGATAAAATACCCGCATGAACCAGTTCGATGATATCCGGCCCTACTTCGATAATGAAGTGCGTGGCGTCCTGAATAGGCTACTGAACGACCCGGCATTCCTGCGGCTGATAAGCCGCTTTAAAACGCCGTGGTTAGCGAAGCGAGCGCCCTCACTGACCCAATGGGCCACTCGGCTTTTACTCAGCGTGCGATGGCGGCACGTTCACAACGTGGCGGACTTGCAGCAAATGGTGGCGCGCTATATGGCGCAGACCGTTGCCAACACTACCACCTCATTGACCGTAAACGGCCTGGAGAAGCTGTCCGCCTCTCAGGCCTATCTTTTTATCTCGAATCATCGGGACATCGTACTGGACCCCGCTCTGGTGAATTTCGCACTGGATCAGGCTGGGTTTCCAACGGTACGCATAGCGGTTGGCGACAATCTCTTCAAAGACCGCCTGGTGGGCGAGATCATGCGGCTCAACAAGAGCTTTATTGTCAAGCGCACATTTACCAGCCCGCGAGAGTTGCGCGATACCTTTCTGACCCTGTCGAACTACATCAATGGCTCGATCCGCGAAGGCCATTCAATCTGGATAGCGCAGCAGGAGGGACGCGCGAAGGACGGCATCGATCGCACCGATCCCGCTATTATCAAGATGTTCAACATGAGTCAGAAACAGTCCGGTGCCACCTTGAGTGACGTGATTAGCAAACTCAACATTGTGCCGGTGAGTCTCTCTTATGAGTACGATCCCTGTGATACAGCGAAGGCCCGTGAGCTGGAGATGCGTGCGCGCACCGACACCTACGAGAAGACCGACAACGAGGATCTCCACAGTATCGTCAGCGGCATCACCGGCTTCAAGGGCCGTGTGCACGTGAGCTTCGGTGAGCCACTCACAGGGACCTACGAATCGGCCAAGGCCGTGGCGGAAGCAATCGATGTCCAGATTCTGCGCAGCTACCAGCTGTTTCCAACCAACTATCTCGCGTATCAGAAGCTGCGCGAGGCCGATCCCGAGCTGCTCTTGCCTGCCATTGTTCCTGAATACAGCGACGAGCAGATGAGTGCCGCGAAAATGCAATTCGAGCAGCGGCTGGCCCAGTGTTCACCTGCATTGAGACCTTATCTGCTGGCGATGTACGCCAACCCGGTCATCAGCGGCTTGCAATTCGACCTCTAGCCATATTTGCTTAGAAGCTGGGAAAGGTCTGTCAGCTTCGATCTGGTGTCATCGTTCAGTGCGCCATCAGCGTCAATTTCATGCTCGATGGCGCAGGCAATCATCTCACAGAAGGCCTTGTTCAAGGCATTGCGAGAGGCTGCAAGCTGCTGGGCAATGGTCTCACAACGTTCGCCATCTTCGACCATTCTGCGGACCGCTCGAATCTGCCCCTCCACGCGTGCCAGCCGCGCAAGCAGCTTTTTCTGATGCTCCAGTTTGGAGCTATTATCAACAGCCATTCGTACCCACCCCCGATCATTCACTAAGAAAGCTATTCCACAATTATACCCCAGGGGGTATATTGGCAACTGTATTTTTATCGGAAATTTTGGGCATGACCGTATGAGCGCTCGCCACTTGCTGACTGTTGTTCCTGCGATCGGGTGGTTGAAAGCCTATCGCCGCGATCAGCTGCCGAGCGATCTCACCGCAGGTTTCATTACTGCCGTTCTGCTCATTCCGCAAGGCATGGCTTACGCGCTGCTGGCCGGTTTGCCGCCTGAAGTTGGCCTCTACGCGAGTATCCTGCCGCCGCTTGTGTACGCGTTATTTGGGACCAGTCGTACCCTGTCGGTAGGGCCCGTGTCGGTAGCTGCGCTGTTGGTGGCCAATGCGCTCGCGGCCTCAGGCGCTGTGCAGGGGGAGCCGTCCTATCTGCAGGATGCGCTTTTGTTGGCAGCAATGAGCGGTCTGATTCTCATATTGATGGCTCTGCTTCGGCTGGATGTGCTGGTGAACTTTCTCGGTCATTCAGTCTTGTCCGGTTTCACCAGTGGGGCAGCTGTATTGATCATTCTAAGTCAGGTCATGAACCTGACTGGCATACCCGCGCCGCAAGGCGGATCGGGCGTCGATATGTTCTGGGCTGCGATACAGCGTATCGACGAGATTCACCTCGTGACCCTCAGTCTTGCCGCCGGGAGTATCATACTACTGCTCGCGTCCCGATCCCCCTTTATCCGTCTGTTAGAGGGCATCGGTGTGAGCACGGGTAGTGCCACTCTGATTAGCCGCGGTGGACCGCTGGTCATCATTGCCTTGCTCACCGTGCTGGTAGCCACGTTTGGTTTGGGGGATGCTGGCGTGGCCATTGTCGGTGCCATACCGTCAGGATTTCCATCACCCACCTGGGACTTCCTGCAAGCCGAGCGCGCAATGGCGCTGCTCCCCTCGGCAATAACCATCAGTCTTATCGGTTACGTCGAGAGCGTATCGGTTGCGAAGGTACTGGCTTACCGTAGGCGTGAGAAGATTGATAACAGACAGGAGCTCATCGCTCTTGGGGCAGCCAATCTGGTGGCTGGCTTCTCTGGCAGCATGCCAGTGGCTGGTGGTTTCAGCCGCTCCATGGTCAATTTTTCTGCAGGTGCGGTTACGCAGCTCGCCACCATCATCACCGCGATACTGGTCGGGGTCACCACTGCGTTCTTCACACAGTGGTTCTTCTTCCTGCCCAAGGCGGCACTGGCGGCAATCATCGTAGTGGCGGTGGCGCCGCTATTGGACTGGCGGAGCGCGGTGAAAGCCTTTCGTTACGACCGTGCCGACGGCGCAGCAATGCTGGCCACGTTTCTGGGCGTCATCCTGTTCGATATCGAGACAGGATTGATCGCCGGCGTAGCCGTTGCCGTAGGAAGCTTTCTGTGGCGCAGCAGTCGTCCACATACAGCGATAGTTGGTCGGCTTCCGGGTACTGAACATTTTCGCAACATCGATCGCCATGAGGTTCAGACCTGGCCCCAGCTACTGCTGATTCGGATTGACCGTAGCCTGTATTTTGCCAACGTCGCGCATGTGGAGCAGGTTGTGGCCGCAAGGGTTGCGCAACAGCGTGACATCAGCCATCTGGTGATTATTTGCAGTGGCGTCAATGAGATCGACCACAGTGCGATTGAAGCGCTTGAACAGCTGGCTGAAAGCCTGCGCGACGCCGGTATCACCTTACACTTGTCTGACGTCAAGGGTCCGATCATGGACCGGCTGGCGCGGACGGATTTTATGGACTGCATCGCGCCAGGTCAGATTTTCATTTCAGCCGAAGCAGCGGTTGAGGTGCTTGTCCGCGACGGCGGCTCCGACCAGGTTTAGTTCCGATATACCCCCGGGCGTATTACGGGATTAGTGCTCAGACTTGAACTTTATTCAATAGCGAGGTGTACCCATGACAGAATTTACTCCGATATCAGGTTTGCTTGGTGGGCTGCTCATAGGCCTCTCAAGCGTACTTATGCTCTGGGGTGCGGGGCGTATAGCCGGCATTAGCGGTATCTTCAGTGGGATGCTGACGCCGACTCAGGGTGACGCGTTGTGGCGAATGCTGTTCATAGGCGGCATGCTTCTTGGCGGACTGCTCTGGCCATTGCTGTCGGGCGAGCCGTTGCCTGTCGATCTGCAGGTGAGCTGGCCGCTCATGATCCTGGCCGGGTTCCTGGTGGGCTTTGGTGCTCGCCTCGGCGGCGGATGCACCAGTGGTCATGGCGTGTGCGGCATTGGACGGCTGGCTCCGCGCTCGATGGTTGCCACCGCCACCTTCATTACGACAGCCGCTGCAACTACCTTCGTCATTCGACATGTTCTGGGAGCTTGATATGGAACGCTCAAACACTGTAGCCCAACTTGCCTTGTCCCTGATTGCTGGTGTCATTTTCGCCATCGGCTTGGCCCTGTCCCAGATGGTCAATCCTGCCAAGGTTCTCAATTTTCTGGATATAACCGGCGCCTGGGATCCGACGCTGGCTCTGGTCATGGGTGGGGCGCTGCTGGTTACGATTCCAGCATTCCATTTCGTGTTGAAGCGGCCCCACCCGCTGTTCGCCCACAAGTTCCACCTGCCGACCAAAAGCGATATCGATGCCCGACTGGTCATCGGCGCTGCAATTTTCGGAATTGGCTGGGGGATGGCGGGACTCTGTCCCGGACCCGCACTTACAGCGATCACTTCGGGGCTTCTGCCAGTCCTCGGCTTCGTGCTTGCCATGACAGTGGGTGTTTTTGCTCACAAATTCCTGTTCGAACAAGGTAAGTAGATTAACGCTAATCACATCAGGAGAACTATTGGATGATCTTTCGCCAACTCTACGAACCAGTTTCCAGTACCTACACCTATCTACTCGGCTGTGAAGAGAGTGGACAGGCCATTCTCGTCGATCCCGTCATCAACGCCATCGAACGGGACCTTGGGGAGCTCTCACGCCTCGGCCTGAAGCTTGCCTACACGCTCGACACGCACATCCATGCGGACCATATAACGTCTGCGAGGGAACTGCGTCAAAAGACGGGTAGCAGAATAGCGGTGCCGGCAATGGAGCGACTGCCCTGTGCCGACGTCGGGATCGAAGAGGGCAAGCCGTTCGAGCTCGGCAGTCTCAGACTGGATCCGATCCATACGCCGGGACACACGGATGGCCATTTCGCCTATCGGCTGAATGATCGCATCTTCACCGGTGATGCCTTATTGATCGACGGCTGCGGTCGGACAGACTTCCAGAACGGCGATGCCGACACCCTGTATCGTAGCGTCACCGAGAAGTTGTTCACCCTGCCTGAGGACTGTCTGGTCTATCCGGCTCATGATTATAAAGATCGGCGCGTAAGCACCATCGCCCAGGAGAAGGCCCGCAATCCTCGGCTCGGACGGGCGAAGAGCCTGGAAGAGTTCCGCGAGATCATGGGCAATCTGAACCTTGCTTACCCGAAATTCATCGATTACGCCGTACCGGGCAACCGTGAATGCGGTGTCTGCCCACCTGATCTTCCCGAGCATATGGAAGCGTACTGCCGTCAGATGGCACACAGCCCACAGGGCTAGCGCCCCTTTAAAATAGGCTATTTTTAGCCAGGAGGTCACGACCACATGAGCAAATTTCCCGAATTGTTTCCAGGTGTACGCATTGGGCCTCAGCCAGACGACGGCGACCTTGATGAGCTCAAGAGGGCCGGCATTAAAACTGTTGTAGACTTTCGCCAGCCGAAGGAGACGGAGAGTTCCAATGAGCAGCTGGTTCAAAAGCATGGACTTGACTATATAGGCATTCCAGTCGACCGGGAGGATCCCTCTCCCAAGGCCGTTGAAGCGTTTCAGGAGGCGATGCGAGGTGCTTCAGAGCCATTGCTGCTGCATTGTGGCAGCGGTATCAGGGCGATCACCGTCTATCTGCTTAGTAAGGCCAAGGCGAAGGACTGGACGCCGGAACGGGTCGAGCAGGAGATTACCAGCCGAGGGTTCGAGCTCTCCAGCCACCCGCCGCTCCGGCGTCTGATAAAGGACTATCTGGCCTAGCCTCTGGCGAATTAAAAATGAGCTGATCTATCTGTTATGGGTGGGCGTACCCGCGGTCATGAGAGAGCCCCTATTAGTGGGGGCACCTTTCAATAGCATGATCCATCGACGACAAGGAGAGTCTCATGCCTGTAGCGACCACCCAACGGGTAGAAAACAATACAGCTGACTCGCTCGAACGGCGTTTTGACGAGCAGCTTGAATCCAACATCAACAAATACGCTGGAGCCGGCATCGAAGAGATCGACCAGCGTCTGCGCGAACTTGATAGTGAATGGAATATCGAGCGCATCATCGAGATTGAAGCACCAACCATGATTGGCCTGGGGGCAGTGCTTGGGGCCACCGTCAATCGGAGCTGGTTTGCCCTCTCAGCCATGGCTGCAAGTATGGTCATTCTGCACAATATGCAGGGCTGGTATCCGATGCTGCCGTTATTCCGCCGGCTGGGCATCAGAACTCAGAATGAGATCGAGCAGGAGCGGAGCGCACTGCGAGCACTGCGGGGGGATTACAGGGCTTATCAATCCCAAACCCGGCACTGACCGCACGCGAATACCAAGCGCGCCATCAGATCTTTGTTGAAAGGAGAATGTATATGATCCCCGAAACCGCCTTACGTGTAAGCAATCACACACACCCACAACTGAATGATCGCATTGAGCAGAAATGGAAGGATCGACTAACTGACCTGCGCAGTAACGACCGTAGCGCGCTTATCGATCGACGCTTGCAAGAGCTTGATCAGGAATGGGATGTCGAACGCACCTTGCAGACGAATTTTGCAGTGCTGTCCCTGGTAGGTGTCGCCTTGGCAAGCAAGGTGGATAAGCGTTGGCTAGCGCTTGCGCTAGGGGTTCCGGCCTTCATGATTCAGCACGCCGTGCAAGGCTGGTGTCCGCCACTTGCGGTGCTGCGTCGGCTTGGGTTCCGTACCGCCAGGGAAATCAACGAAGAGCGTTTCGCATTGAAATCGCTGCGTGGTGACTTCGACGACCTGCATCGCTCTCAGGATGGGGCAGCAGCCTATGACGCGGTCAGGCAGTAGATACCCGGCCAACTGACATCTCTGCCAGCGGTGAATCTTGATTTGATACTACAGATAAGGAGCGTTTGTAATGCAATTTTCCGGACTCGGCTCTGCCAGTGAACTGTTCAGCAAGGTGTCTTCGAGTGCAGCCAGGGGCTGTACTCGCTGTGTAAGAAAATCAGTGGTGCTCGGTTCTCTCGTTACGGCCCTTGCCGGGTGCACGGGATTTGCCGAGACGAAACCGGCGGTGGAGCCGGAAGGGCGCGAGGAGTCCACAAAAACCAATGTACTGGAGGCCGGTGCGGCGGCTCTGCAGCCAGACGATCCACTCGAGCCGATGAACGTCTATCTGGTCGGCTTCCACCCGATGAAAGATGACCCATCGCATCAGATGGAAGCACACCATTTCTGCACACAGGTTAACGAAGATTTTGCGCAATGCGTCCTCTTCGACGGCAACACGCGCGACGCCAATCTCAATGGTATTGAATACATCATTTCCGAGCATCTGTTCGAACAACTGCCTGAGCCGGAGAAGCAGTATTGGCACCCGCACAATGGTGAGATCCTATCGGGCCAGTTGGTGGCGCCGAATCTGCCAGTGCAGGCTGACCATGAGCTGATGAAGAGCAAGATGAACAGCTACGGCAAGACCTGGCATACCTGGGAAACCGCGCGTGGTGCGTCTGACAAGTCTCTGCCGCTGGGCGAACCCATGCTGGCCTGGTCCTTCAACCGCCAGGGCGAAGCCAAGGCTGATTTGGTGAAAAGCCGCGATAAGCGAATGAACATCGATACCGAGGCTCGGCGAAAGGCCCGGGAGGATCTGATACCACTGGCTCGGCCCCAGAGTGGTGTGGACGCCCTCAAAGGTCAGTTCCAGGGTCCTACTCAGCCGATTCCGGGTGTCGTGAGCAAGGATGACAGCAAGAATACAAGCAGCCAATGATCGTGCGAGATCTTGCGTGATCTAGCGAAGAGAGGGTCTATCGGTTGAGACGATAGCCCTCTCCATAGACCGCCTCAATAAAGTTCTCATCCGGTGCAATGTGTGCGAGCTTCCGGCGAAGATTCTTGATGTGAGAATCGATAGCCCGGTCGGAGGCATCCATACTGCCGTGCCGCAGAACCGCGAGTAGCTGCTCACGGGAATAGATGCGATTTGAGACTGAGTGCAGCGCTTCAAGTATGCGAAACTCAGAGGAGGTCAGCGAGATAGTGGCATTGCCTACACGAGCCTGTAGCGACTCATAGATGAGTGTGAGTACAGGTTTCGCTTCAGCTGGCTTCGACGGGCTCGCATGATAGCGGCGCAATACCGATATGACTCTTGCCACAACCTCGACCGGACTGAAGGGTTTGCAGATATAGTCATCTGCGCCTGTTTCGAAGCCCTGCAGACGCTCGGCCTCTTCTGTACTGGCCGTTACGAAAATGATAGGCAGATCCGACACAGATCGAAGCTTGCGGCAAATGTCAAAACCATCCTGGCCTGGAAGGCGGACGTCGAGAAGTAGCAGGTCCGGCTTGATCGCATCGACGTGGCCTGGTACGTCATGACCATCTTGCAGATGAAAGCAATGGAAGCCGGCCTGTTCGAGATTGGCTGCCAGGATTTTTGCGATGGGTGCCTCGTCTTCGACTATCAATATCTTCACGGCAACTCCCGGGATGCAGTGCTACAAGTGGTGAAGGGCAGGTGAATCGCGATGGTCAGTCCTCCAAGAGGCGAAGGCTCTGCGTTCAATTGACCGTGATGCCCTTCGACGATCGCCTTGCAGATGGCCAGGCCGAGACCGGCGCCGCCAGTTCGCCGGCTTCGCGAAGGGTCGCCACGAAAAAGCCTCTCGAATAACTTTGTGTGCTGGTCGGCTGGCACCCCTGGTGCGCTATCACTCCAGCGCAAAGTGACACCGTTATGATCCATACATGAACTGACATGAATCCGTCCAGGTGCATGGCAGTATCGCAGTGAGTTCTCCAAGAGATTTGCGAAAAGCTGATGCAAGCGGTCCTCGTCACCGATGAGCGCAGGTTTGATCACTTCGAATTCCAGCTGTGCGGTCAGGCTGGCCGACTCGAGTCGTTGCGCGTTTGCCGTGAGCAGTTCAGTGATGACGGCGTGAATATCTACCCTTTCGGTTTTCATGACCAGGATACCTTCTTCGCTCTGGCTCAGTTGGTTGAGGTCAGTGATTAGTCGCTCGAGACGGAGGCTCTCCTGATGCAGTATCGCCAGGTTTTCTGCGCTTGCCGTCATGGCGCCCGTCTGTATTGATTCGACCATGCCGCGCACGCTGGTAACTGGGGTTCGAAGCTCGTGAGAAATATCAGAGACCCACCGCCGCCGTTCGGTGACGTAGCGCTCTGTACTGGCGGCAAAGTAGTTGAAGCTTTCTGCCAGGCGGGCCAGTCGCTGCTCTGGCAGAAATTTGAGCCGCCGCTTGTAGTTGCCACGCGCCAGGTCGTCGGCCGCTTCATTGTAGGTGTCGAGCTGCTGCTCGAGCTCCACTGTCCACGCCCGTTCATGGGCCGTTTGCTGGCGTCGAAGTTGATTGATATAGGCAGCAAGCGCAAGTGATAGAAATATTGATTCCAGCGCAATACCAACCTTCAAGGCATTGATTGCGTCGTGACTCGGCGGCAGAAGACCGGCCATCACCGCAATATATGTTATGAAAAAGACCGGGTAGGCCAGCCAGGCCAGTAGAAATGAGCGTGCCAGCGCGTGGCCCCGTATGGATGCGAGAATGCCTGCGGCCGGAACGGCGACGCAGGCCGCCAGTCCTAGCAGCAGCATCAGCATTGATGTGGCGTTACTGGCATGTACGAGTTCAATGACACAGGCAAGACTGGTCATGGCAATAAGCAGTCCCATGATCTTCGACATCGTCGGCAAGGTTTGTCGGAGACTGAGAATGGATCGAACGAAACTGAGCAGCATGATAGTGCTGATACCACCTGAGAGGACGAGTCTTCGATGTTGCAGCCACGCCTGATTGGTCCAGTCGTTCAAGAGGCCATCGCTGAAGGCCTGATAGAGCGTCATCGATAGTGCATAGCCGAGATAGTAGAGATAGCTGCGCCGACGCACGATGATGTAGATGTGGAGGTTGTAGAAGAACATCGCTGCCATGGCACCGTAGAAGACGCCGTCTATGAAGGAGAGCTGTGCAGCACCCACCATGCTTTGAGCGGCATCATTGATGGCGACTGGCGTATTGAGAAATGAGTCCGTATAAATGCGAACGATCACGGTCCGCTGCTGTCCCGGGGCCAGGTCTATAGGGAATACCGGGCGATTCAGCGGTAATGGGCGATCAGCGCGCGCCAGGGTGTCCCCGCTGCGTAAATGCGCCATCAGTTCGCCATCCTGGTTCAGGAGATAGACATCTACTTCGTCGAGCGTGGCGAAGCCGAAATCCAGAAACAGGTTGGCAGCGGCGCCAGCCTCCCTACCAGGATCAGGCGCAGATAGCGCTACTTCAAAGGAAAGCCAGACCGGCTCAGCAGACAGTGTCTTATCGAGCCAGGCTCTGCCACCAAAGCGCAGCTGTCGGTCGGCAGGACGGTTCCTGATGTCGCGGTAGTCGAAGCGCTCGTCAACATCTTCATACCAGTTCAGATGCTCTGAAATCTGCAGGTCTGACCTGTTCAAAGTCTGTTGCTCTACCAGCTCATAGCTTCGGTGCGGCAGCGCGATGCTGAGTACGAGAATGAGCATCAGGCTCGCAAACAGCAGCAGGGGCTTTACAAGCCCCGAGGGTTCGAAAGTGTCGAGAGTAGGCATCTGAGCACCGTGAGAATGCTGAGCAAGCGAGAGCAGGTAGCTTACTGTACATTTTGCGAGCCGCTGCACGATTAGTCTGAAATTGTGCGCCAGCCCACAGCCGTCTCCATAATTTCCACATATTTGCTCGTTAAAGTGTCTGAAGCATTCCAGCGTCCCGTGGACAGAATAAAAAAGGAGACTTCACACCATGCCAGCACCAACTCGTTCGTTCAGTTTGCTTCCCACCTGGAGATCGTGGCTTTGCGTTACGCTCGCTTGCTACCTGGTTCTATCCAACACGGCAGCTGCCGCTATCCCGGAGGGTATCTACGAGATTCGGCCGGAAAACTCAGCGCTTTGTCTGGATGTGGATACAAGGCAGGGCGCCATGATGCCCGGTGCCGGCGTCAACCAGTGGCACTGTAATGGCGAAAGGCAGCAGCGCTGGAAAGTTGTTCGGGTAGCTGATGGCTTTTACAAGCTGCTGGCGCAGCAGAGTCAGATGGCACTCGATGTGTCTGGTGGCAGCCAGAATGATGGTGCGAGGCTGCAACAATGGAACGATCTCGGAAACACCGCGCAGACCTTCGCCATTGAAGCGGTAGGTGGCGACCGCTACAGGATCGTCAATCGCAGAAGCGGGAAGGTGGTTGACGTGTCCGGCAAGAGCCGGGAAGCGGGCGCGCCACTGATCCAGTGGCGTTGGTTGAATAGTGCCAACCAGAAATTCCAGTTCATCCGCAAGGACACGCCCGGTCCAGTCGTTGGGCCTGAAAATCCGCCACCAGCCACGCCCTCTGGCTGGAAAATGGTCTGGAATGATGAATTCAACGGTAGCCAGATTGATCGAAGCAAGTGGGAACTCGCGGTCGACGGTAAGGGTGGTGGCAACAACGAGCTGCAGTACTATACGAACCGGCCAGCGAACGCCTTCGTGAAGGATGGAAAGCTTGTTATACAGGCACTCAGGGAGCGCTACAGTGGTGCTGACGGCACGCGCGATTTTACTTCGGCGCGCCTGAGCACGCCGAACAAGGGCGACTGGACCTACGGTCGGGTCGAAGTGCGAGCCAGGATGCCAGCGGGCCAGGGCATGTGGCCGGCAATCTGGATGCTGCCTACGGACTGGGTTTACGGTGGCTGGGCCGCCAGTGGTGAAATCGACATCATGGAGGCCGTAAATCTCGGCGCAGCCGGCGGCAACGAGGTTCATGGCACCATTCACTACGGCGGCAAATGGCCAAACAACACTCACAAAGGCAAGAGCGTCACACCAGCGAGCAGTGTCAGCGAGAACTTTCACGTTTACGCTATTGAGTGGGAAGAGGGCGAGATCCGGTGGTATGTCAACGACAGGCTCTATGCCACTCAGACTGAATGGTACAGCGAGGCTGCAAGCTACCCTGCGCCGTTCAATCAGCGCTTCCACCTGATTCTTAACGTAGCGGTGGGCGGACAGTGGCCAGGCAGCCCGAACTCAGGCACCCGCTTCCCACAAACTATGGAAGTTGATTACGTTCGTGTGTATGAGCGCAACGCGGGCGGTGGCGGGGACGGCGGTAGCGATCCATGCAGCAGTAAGCCATTCAGTGGCGCTGCGACTGTCCTGCCGGGGCGTCTGGAGGCCGAAAACTATGACAAGGGTTGCTCGGGTCTCGCTTATTCAGATAGTGATGCTGGCAACTCCGGCGGTGCCTTCCGGAAGGATGCGGTCGATCTTGAGGTAGCGCGTGACACGGGCGGTGGCTACAACCTTGGCTGGACGGACAGTGGCGAATGGCTCAATTACACAGTCAAGGTTGAAGAGTCAGGGCGCTATGATCTGCAGTTCCGCGTAGCCAGTGCTGGTGGGGCCGGTCGTGTGGCTATCGACATTGGCAACCGGGAGATCACCAGCGCTACCTTTCCTGCCACTGGCGGCTGGCAAACCTGGCGAACTGTTACTGTTTCCGGTGTTGAACTCGACGCGGGCGAGCAGACGCTGACGCTCCGAATTGAAGCCGGCAACTTTAACCTCAACTATGTGGATTTCCAGCCGGCGGGCTCTACACCTGCCGGCCCATTTACGGTGAACAAGGCTCGGGGTGAGTGGACACTTGTGGTCATCCCCGATACCCAGCATTACTCCCAGAACAGGGCCAATGCGCCTATTGCGCATATGCGCAAGGCCTTTGACTGGATCGTGAATATCAAAAGCCAGCTCAATATCAAGTTCGTCCAGGGGCTGGGAGATATTACCGAGAGCTGGAACAATCGCTGGGAGTGGGACAACTCGACCTCAGCGTGGGACAAGCTGTATGGACAGGTCCCGTTTATGCCGATCATTGGCAACCACGATGACCCCGGAATGATGAACCAGTACTTTCCTGTCTCGAGCTTTTCACGCGAGTCCTGGTATGGCGGTGATTTCGGTGGCATTGAGAACAACTATGCGCTCATGGATATCGGTCAGGAGTCCTACATGTTTCTCCAGGTCGAAACCTACGACCAATACTCCCAGTACCGTCCTGCAGGTATGAACTGGGCCAAATCGATACTCGCTGCCTACCCGGACAGAAAGGTGATCCTGGCCACCCACGACACCTGGGCGACAAGACATATCCGGGACAATCTGCTGACCAGGTTCGACAATATCGTGTTGTCGAACGCAGGGCATGTGTGCCAGCGAGAAGCCTACTATACGACCAATGGCCCCAGAGGCGGTGTCGCGCACAACTTCATCACGGACTATCAGTGTGATGCGCAGGAGGTCATGAGGCTGCGCTATTACGTGTTCAAACCGCTCGAGGACAAGGTGGACTACTTCACGTATTCACCAGTAACCGGTGAGTTCGAGGTGGATGCCAGCTCACAGGGCTCGTTCCGTCTGATACAGGCCAATCCCTGAAGGCGGCTCGAGTGATCAGTATCCGCAAGCTCATCCGAGAGCCGATGTTCGTCTTCATCGTCGGTGGTAGCGTATTGTTCGTGCTGGACAGTGGCAATGCCCGTAGTGGAGACGGTCGCTCGGCAGCGGTGATCGAGATCGACGAGCAGGTGCTGGCGCTGGCGGTAGACAATCGCGAGCGCCTTACCGGAAAGCCACTTTCTGAGCTTGAAACGAAGGCGGCGCTGGATGCTTATGTCGATGAAGAGATTCTGGTGCGTGAGGCATACAGACGCGGCTTGCATGACGATGGCGTGATTCGCAGTCGGCTGAAAAACAAGATGCGGCTGCTATTAGGTGCGAATCATCCTGAGCCAGAGCGGGCTGACCTTGAGCGCTGGTATGCTGAACACGCAGAAGAATATGCCGAGCCTACACAGTGGACGCTGGAGCAGGTGTATCTACCTCGGGATCAGGCGGCGCCTGACAATGTTCTACAGATGCTCGAGCAGGCGGGTGCGGGCGCCTTTGAGTGGAGAGACAACCCGCGCTTTCCACGCCATCTTCAGGCTGAAAGTACTGAATCGATTGCTGCTCGCTTTGGTCAGCACGTGGCAGATGCAGTCGACGAAGCCAGTGGGAAGGACTGGTTTGGTCCGGTACTCAGTCCTTATGGCAGTCATTATTTCCGCGTAATCGCCAGGGAAGCAGGTGAGGTCCCGCCGTTTGAACATCTTGCAGCCTATATCGAACGGGATTGGCGTGAGGCACAGATCAACAGCTCGGTCGATCGTGCGCTCGCCGGTTTGCGGCAACAGTATCGTGTGCTGCAGGTTGATTGATCATGACGCTGTTCAGACGCGGATCCGCGTTTCTTTGGCTTAACCTGACACTGGTGCTTGTGGGCATGTTCAGTCCTGCGCAAGCTCATGATCTGGGCGTCCTCAAGGCCGACCTCGTGGAAAGCGATACCGCTACCGGCTCTGCTTACGCCCTAACGGTTTGGTTGACGGCGAAACCGCTGGAGAGGGTTTTTCAGCCACCGGACTTGCCGCGTCGCTGCACCTTACGGGAAGCAGAGGTGCATCAAAATGATAGTCGACGGGATTTTATTTTTGACTGCGAAAGCAGACTGACAAATCTCGACACCTTCATTCTCCACTGGCCAATTGATGGCCTGCTCCTCAAGGCCAGCTGGCAGAACGCACCAGACTCGAAAGCGGTTTTTGCTACCGACAATGGTGAGATCACCATCAACTTGTCGGCGCTGGGGGCAGGGTCGGCCACCACCGCTGCTCAGGTGGGAACGTACTTCGAACTCGGCATCAGGCACATACTTGGCGGCATAGATCATCTCTTCTTCGTCACGGGACTGCTGCTGCTCATGTCGTCGAGGCGTCGATTGCTGGCAACGATCACAGCGTTCACCGTAGGCCACAGTGTGACCTTGCTCATGACTACGCTTGGTGATGTGCAAGTGCCTGTCGATGCCCTCGAAGCCTGTATCGCCTTGTCAGTCGTTGTCATGGCCTATGAAGCGGTCCGGCTGCAGGATGGCAATCCCGGCCTTTGTGTCCGATATCCGTGGGCTATGGCTGGAGCGTTCGGACTACTTCATGGCTTCGGCTTCGCCGGCGCGCTCATCGAACTGGAGCTCGAAGTGTCGGATCTGCCGCTTGCGCTGCTCGGCTTCAATCTCGGCGTCGAAGCCGGTCAGATCTCGTTCATCGCCCTGGTGCTGCTTGCCTACGGCTCGACGCGCAGGCTTGGGCCGTTTTTCGAAAGCTTCCGCAGCAGGCGCGGCGCAGCCTATACGCTCGGTATTGTCGCGACCTGCTGGACCATGCAGAGAGCACTCCCGCTTATATAGCTTCGGCTGCTGCAAACCTGCAAACCTGCAAACCTGCAAACCTGCAATTATGCCCCGGCGGCCGATTCCAGGACCATCCGCAGCTTGCGTACGCTGGTTGCCAACTGGCCAGGTGAAAACCCGCCGAAGCCCAGCAGCAGGCCGGAAAGCTTTGGCGCCTTTGCGCACCTGGGTGAAAGTGCGCGCAGGGCGATGCCTTCTTTAATGGCTGAGTTGGCAACATCGACGTCATTGAGTCCGCTAGGTAGCGTCACGACCAGATGCATGCCCTGATCTGCCGGTAGAACAGTAAGGTAGGGCAGTTCTTTCTCAATCAGCTCGACCAGTGCCTGTCGCCGCTGAGCATAAATCGTTCGGATACGTCGGATGTGCGCTTCGAAATAACCCTCGGCCATGTAGGCAGCGAGTACGTGTTGTTCCAGGGATGGTGAACCTCTACCCATCAGCGAACGGGCACCGACGAAGCCTTTTATCAGGCTTTCGGGGGCGACGATATAGCCCAGTCGCAGAGAGGGGGCCAGGATCTTGCTAAAAGTACCGAGGTAGATGACGCTGTCGGGCGCGAGACCCTGCATAGCCGGAAAGGGCTGGCCAGTATAGCGTAGTTCGCTGTCGTAATCGTCTTCGACGATCCAGCGTCCATGAGCACGGGCCCACTCGACCAGTTCGAGCCGCCTCGGCATGCTCAGCGGCATACCCATTGGGAACTGATGTGAAGGCGTTACGAAGGCAGCTACAGCCTCGGGGGCGGCTTGCCTGGCGCTGGCGACATCGAAGCCCTGGGCGTCGACCCGCGTCGCGTGTAGAACAGCACCACGATCATCCAGTACTGCTGTCAACCCGCCGTAAGCCGGGTCCTCTACCCATACCGGATCGCCCGGAGACAGAAGAACCTTGGCAGCAAGGTAAAGACCTTGTTGGCTGCCTTCTGTAATGAGGATGTGTGCTGGATCGCATCGTACCGCACGCGACTTCCTGAGGTAGCTGGCGATCGCCTGGCGGAGGGCCAGGAGACCTTGTGGATCGGGATAGCCTGATGGGGCGCTGCTTGTCGAGGCTCGTACCCGTTTACTCAGGCGTCTCCAGTGCGGCCCCATAGCGACCTCGCCTTCAGGCACGGCGATGGAGAAAGGCACTGAATCCAGCGGGCTCAGCATATCGGCAATGGCGAGGTAGCGCTGGCCGATGCTTGAAGCAGGAAGTCCAGATTCTGCGCCCGGCTCTCCAAGTTGCTTAGAGGGTTGGAGACCTGAATTCGATCCGAAAGCCACCCGGGTACCCGAGCCCCGATGAGCCATCAGACAGCCTTCTGCGATCAGTTGTTCATAGGCATCAGTCACAGTGCTTCGCGACACGCCCATCGATCGTGCCAGCACTCTGCTCGAGGGCAGTCGCTCATGGGCCGCCAGTTCACCGCTCGAAATGGCACTGCGCAGGGCCTCGACAATTTGTCGGCCGACATGACCCGCCTGAAGATCGATGACGCCCAGGGCAGGCATCTCCAGAACAAGTGGCCGTCGCGCCATGACTGATAGTCCCAATGCAAAAGTGGTCTGGTGAAATAAAGCCTAAGTGGCTATACGCTCCAGTCCATTATAGCGCCAAACTCGTGTCGGAACCCGCAATGGAGATGATGCCATGTACTGTCCGAATATCTTTAGAGAGCATCGAACTGATGTACTGTTCGATTTGATAGAGACCTACCCGCTAGCCACGCTCATCACGACAGGGAGTCTTGGCTTGTTGGCCAATCTGATGCCTTTCTCGCTGTGCAGAAGTGGCGGCCTGCTGCGTGCTCATCTTGCCCGAGGCAACACCCAGCTCGCCGCACTGCGTGAGGGCGCTGAGGCCCTGTTGATATTTCAGGGGCCTGAAGCCTATGTGAGCCCATCCTGGTATGCCTCGAAAGCCGAGACTGGCAAGGTGGTGCCGACCTGGAACTTTGTGATGGTGCAGGTGCGAGGCCTTCCGAAAGTCATCGATGATCCGCTCTGGATTGCTGAGCACCTCGGGCGGCTGACTGATGATCTCGAGGCTGATCGCGAGACACCATGGCGGGTGAACGATGCACCCGAGGATTTCGTCGCGACACAGCTCCGAGCCATCGTAGGTATTGAAATACCCATCCGGTCGATCGAGGGAAAGTGGAAGATCAGCCAGAACCGAAGTGACGCGGATCATGGCGGGGTTGTAGAGGCCCTGCGTGCACAGGGTACCTGCCCGGAAATGGTGAAAATGATGGCTACCCGGTGTCCTGGCCGCAGCTGAGCTATTGTCCGCCTGAGTCAAACACGGACCAGTCCAGAGACCGTGAAAGTGCTTCCAGCGCCTTGGTGCCGAGCAGAGAGTTGCCTTGCTTGTTGAGGCCGGGAGCCCAGACGGCAATGGAGGCTTTGCCTGGCAATATCGCAAGGATGCCGCCGCCGACACCGCTCTTCGCTGGAATACCCACGCGATAGGCAAACTCGCCAGACCCGTTGTAGTGGCCGCAGGTCATCATCAGCGCATTGATGCTGCGGATATTTTCCCGCGACACCAGGTTTGGCGACTTGCTGAACCCGGCAAGGAAGCGGCCGAATCGCGCGAGCTGTTCGCAGGTCATCTCAATGGCGCAATGGTGAAAATACACGCCTAGCGTACGCTCGCAGGGGTGCTTCAGGTTCTGAAAGCTTTTCAGGAAGTGGGCGAGGGCCCAATTCTTATGGCCGCTGAGCTTCTCGGACGCGGCAACAGCTGGATCAATCAGAATGTCCTCGTCAGACGCAGCCTGGCGAATGAAGCGCAGAATTTCTCCCAGCGTCTCTGCCGGTGTGGAGTCGGCGAGCACCATATCTGTTGTGACGATTGCGCCTGCGTTAACGAAAGGATTTGGTGGAATACCTCTGCGAACCTCGAGCTCCTGCACCGAATTGAAGTCATGGGTAGAGGGCTCGCGCCCCACTCGCCGCCACAGGCCGTCGCCATAGCGGCCCAGGGCGATGGCTAATGTAAACACCTTGGACACACTCTGGACCGAAAAGCGGGTGGCAGCGTCGCCGGCGCTGAATTGTTGCCCATCGGCGAGACAGACTGACATGCCAAAGCGATCCGGGCTGACTTTGGCAAGTTCGGGTATGTAGTTGGCGACGACACCTTTGTCCTCGCAGGCTGTCATGTCTGCGCAGATGTCCAGCAGTGTCTGTTCCAGATCGACGGTAGTCTTCATAGGCGCGCGTGTTCCACAACTCGGTATCGACTCTATCTGAGGGAGTATGGCAGCAGAATAGGAATATCTCGATCTGGCTGGCTGAACAAGACCGTGGCTGGATATCGATCTGAAAAGCGCCTGCTGACCATCTGCTACACTGATGAGATGAAATTTTCGAGGCGATCTCAGTAATGTCGGATAAAACGCTGGCCAAGGGCAAGGTTCTGGTTGTGGACGACAACCCGCAGCTGATCAAGATGTTGAGCGCCATTCTTCGCGGCTTCTGTTCGGTGAGTTTTGCCACGAGCGGCGAAGAAGCGCTGCAGGTCGCTGCGAAGCAGCAGCCGCAGGTGATACTGCTCGATATGCAATTGCCCGGCATGGACGGTTTTGAGACATGTAAGGCGCTCAAGAGCTCGGCGGCTACGGCCAATGCCGCGGTGCTTTTCGTAACCGCGCATTCTGAGGCCGATTTTGAGGTGAGGGCGCTCGAGCTTGGTGCGGTGGACTTCATAGCGAAGCCATTCAATCCTGCTGTCGTCACAGCCAGGGTGAAAACCCACTTGCTGTTGGCAGCTCAGACGGAAGCAATGCGTGAGCTTATTGAACGAGATTCGCTGACCGGCATCTACAACCGTCGATATTTTGATAAGCAGCTGGGAGGTGAGTTTATTCGACACCGACGTCAGGCACTACCAATGGCTGTCATCATGCTGGATATCGACCATTTCAAGCTTTATAACGATGGCTATGGGCATGTTGCCGGAGATGAGTGTCTGCGACAGGTTGCAGACCTATTAAGTTCAGGTATACGCCGACCGGGCGAATTCGTGGCCCGCTACGGCGGCGAGGAATTCTGCGTCGTACGTGCCCACACCACGCAGGAGGAGGCAGCCAAAACCGGCGTCTACCTGTGCGAGCGGGTGAGAAATGCAGTGATCCCTCACGAATTTTCGCCGACTGGCGCCTATCTCACCATCAGTGTAGGTGTCGTAAGCTTCGTTCCCCGCCAGGGCATGGCACTGCAGGATGTGCTCGAGTGCGCTGACCAGGCCTTGTATCAGGCCAAGAAAAGCGGCCGCAATACCTCTTGTGTCAACCGTTTTGACTAGGGCGGCTAAGCTGTCGACTTTGGCTCGGCCTGGCCCAGCGCCGGACATTTCGGTACTGCAGCTGATGGGGCTGAATCTTTCCTGCGCAGTCGTGTATTTTCTGGTGGGCTTCTTCAGCCTGCAATTGGCATTCGACACCACTAATGTTTCCCCCATCTGGCCCACATCAGGACTTGCCCTTGGGGCGTTGCTGCTGTTCGGCGCGAGACTGTGGCCGGCAATCGCGTTGGGTGCATTCTGCGTCAACGTCGTCGTCTTCCACGACTACGCTGCGCCAGCAACCTACATTGCTTCAGCAATGATCGCGATCGGCAATACCCTCGAAGCCCTTCTGGCTTTCTGGCTTATTCGACGCTTTGCAACCAGCGCCCCCATCTTCGACAGTGTGAGAGGCGTGTTCACCTTCCTGTTGGCGAGCGCTTCCGGCTGCCTGTTGAGTGCAGCAGTCGGCACAGCCGCTCTCGAGCTCAATGGCTTCGCCCCTGAAGCCTCTGTAATCAGCATATTTGGTACCTGGTGGGTCGGTGACAGTGCTGGCATGCTGGTTATAACGCCCTTGATGGTGGCGTGGGGGCGACGGACCGCAGTAGTACCGGGTAGAGGCTCTGTTCTGGTTTTCGGACTGATATGCCTGGCTGTCGTCGTCACCACGGCCCTGGCGTTCAGCGATTTCCTGCAGTCCACCATGCTCAGTCTGATTTTTCTGTTCCTGTATGTGCCCTGTGTCGCCATAACCGCTTTTTTCTACGGCGTTCGTGGCGTAAGCCTGCTCACCCTTGCCATCGTTGCTGTGGCTGTTGTCATGACGCTCCAGGGTCATGGGCCTTTCGTTTTTGGCACCGGCGCGGATAACGCGTCGCTCATAGCGCTCGACAGCTTCGTTCTGCTCTGGGTGAGTAGTGGGCTGGTACTTGCCGCCGACCTGGCCGATCGTCAGGGCGCAGGGGCTCATAGCCTGCCCGCGCTCTTGCTGCCGTGGAGCCTGTTTTTCCTGAGTATCGGGCTGGCGGTAGGTGCCTGGCGGCTCACCAGTCTGTCAGTGGAGAGCGCTGCCCGGGATGAATTTACATTCAACGCCCAGTCTATACGCTCACGAATTTCCGATCGTATGCGCGATTATGAACAGGTACTGCGCGGCGCGGCAGGGTTCATACATGCGTCAAATGATGTAACGCGGGAAGAGTGGCAGCGCTATGTAGCCACGCTCAAGCTGTCCGAGAGCTATCCAGGCATCCAGGGCGTCGGCTTCGCTGAATACCTCAGAAGCGAAGCTGAAAAGAGCCGATTTGAGCAGGAGGTACGTCTGGACGGCTTTCCAGAATTCGTAGTCAAGCCAGAAGGTGAGCGAAGCGCCTATATGGCTATAAAATATCTCTCGCCTTTCGACTGGCGTAATCAACGTGCCCACGGTTATGACATGTTCTCGGAAGAGCTCCGTAGAAAAGCGCTGACGCTTGCGAGGGACGAAGGCATAACGAGTGTCTCCGGAAAAATTGTGCTCGTGCAGGAAACGGACATCGGGCAACAGGCCGGCTTCCTGATGTATCTGCCTATCTTCGATGTTGAAGTTAATCCACAGACAGTCGAAGAACGGCGTGCCGCCATGAGGGGCGTGGTCTACAGTCCGTTTCGCATGAACGACCTGATAAGCGGCGTACTCGGGAAACGTCATTCATCGCTGGCACTGGCAATCTATGACGGCAATGAGACGCTTCCAGACAAGCTCATGTATAGCGAGGCCCCTGAGGTGTCTTCTGGCGGGTCTCCATTCCTCTCGAGCCTGCGCTATCGCGAGTCTGTGAAAATTGCCAACCGTGAATGGCTGGTTACCGTATCGGCCACACCTGATTTTGCGGCGACTGTCGACAGGGGCAAAGCCCATATTGTGCTGATCAGCGGAATATTGATCAGCCTTCTTCTCTTCTCATTTATCCGTGCGCTTGTCGTCACTCGCAGCAGGGCCTTATCGCTCGCCGAGCAGATGACGATGGCTCTGCGAGAATCCGAGGCCCGCTTTACATCCCTGGCGAAGACGGCTCTGGAAGCGATTTTCATAGTCAACGGGGATGCAAAAATCGTGTACTGCAATCCGGCTGCTGAGCGAATCTTTGCCTATTCGAATGCGCAACTGCTGGGGCTGCCATGGACTTCGCTTCTGGTTGCTTCGGAGCGTGAAGAAATGGAGGCACGGTTAAAGGCGCAGCGAGACGTCGAAGGGACTGACGAATTCCGCGCAGGCGAGTCCGCTGGGGCCACCTGCGTGAGGGCGACGTCGGAAATTTTCCCTGCCGAATTTTCCTTGTCGTACTGGGAAAATGAAGGGCAACATTTCTACGGCATTATTCTTCGGGATGTGACAGATGCCCGCCTTGCCAGCAGGCGTCTGACCGAGGCTCGAGAAGTAGCAGAATCGGCAAGTCTCGCCAAGAGTCAGTTCGTCGCCAACATGAGCCATGAAATCAGAACGCCGATGAATGCGGTGCTGGGAATGACTCAACTGCTCATGCGCACTACCCTGAGCACCGAGCAACGCGAGCAGCTGAAAATCATGCTCTCTGCAGGCAATTCCCTCATGGAAATCCTCAACGATATCCTGGACTTTTCCAAGATTGAAGCTGGACGCATGGAGCTGCGAAGTAAACCTTTCAATCTCGACCATGTGCTGGACGAACTTGTGGCCGTCATGAGTGCCGAGGCAAAGCTCAAGTCGCTGGAGTTCTCGATCGAAGTAGAGGCTTCGGTACCACGCTCACTGATCGGCGACGGCACCAGAACACGGCAAATACTGCTGAACCTGCTCGGTAATGCCATCAAGTTTACCGAAAGCGGGCGGGTGTCACTGTTCATCGACGTGGCCGAACGTAGACGCGACTGGATCACCTTGCGGGCGATCGTCAGGGACACTGGCATTGGAATAAGCGCTGATGAACAGCTCGAGCTGTTCTCGGCGTTTTCACAAGCGGACGCGTCTGTTACACGAGAATATGAGGGAACCGGACTTGGACTGGCCATTTCCAGAGAGCTGGCTCAGCTCATGGGCGGTGATATCACTTTGAGTAGTGAACAGGGGAAGGGCAGTACCTTTACTGTTCTCCTGCCATTCCAGGTTGCTGAGCCGGCGGCAACCACACACGACCCACTTGTATCCACTGACGACACTGCCGCAGAACCAGCCGCCTTTGACGCTTTGTTGGCGGGTAGAAGAGTTCTGCTGGTCGAAGATAATGTATTCAATCAGGCCGTGGCGAAGAGTTTTCTCGAGCATGCTGGCGCAGAGCTAGTCACCGCCAGCAATGGCGCAGCGGCTGTTGCGCAACTCTCATCGGTGGGCGAACAGTTCGATGTTGTGCTGATGGACGTGCAGATGCCAGTGATGGACGGTATCACTGCCACGAGAATAATTCGTCAGGAGCTACAGCTTGCCATACCTGTTCTCGCCATGACCGCCGGCGTACTTGAATCAGAGCGTGCGAACTGTCTTGCAGCGGGTATGAACGGTTTTATCCCGAAGCCCGTTGTCGAGGCGCAAATGTTCGACTTACTGAAGCAAGTGTTAGATCACACCCCGGTCAGAGCGTCCCCGATTCAACTGGATGGCGCTGATGAGGATGCGGAACTCATCAAGAGGACCCTCGATCAGTTGGTTGGCATCGCTCGAGGCAGTGCTACAAATGAACGGCTGGTATTGGACGGCATTCGGCAGGTTCTGGAGCAGGGTGTCAGCCCGATCCTGGAAGCGCGTGATACATGGCTCCAGGGTAAACCAAAGCTTGCGTCTGCTGCGCTCCACAAGGCCAGGGGGTCTGTCAGTCAGGTTGGTGCTGGAGGTCTGACCAAGTGCCTGTTGGCGCTAGAGCACCTTATCGAAGATCCTGAAGCGCCGGTCGATCTGGCAAATCATTGGACTGAAGCGCTGCGCAGATATGAATCCATGCTGGCTGCCATCGACCTGTGGTTCGAACGTCGACGGCCTGCCCAGCAAGCCCATGATGCGCCTCTGGTTGAAGTGCATGAGGAGACCGCCAGACATGAACTTGAGATCCTGAAAAAGATGCTTGCTGACAGAAATATCGATGCAGACCGACAATTCGAACAACTGCGGGACTATCTGAAGTCAAGGATGACCCCCGGCGATTTTCAGACACTGGTAGTCGCAGTGAGGGCCTTACATTTCGATTCGGCTTTGACCTTACTGAAGCAGCTGGGGACCAGTCGATGACAGACGCTCGTTTCCAGCCGCCACCGCTTCCTGCCAATGAACAAGAGCGTCTCGATGCGCTCAGCGGACTGAGCATCCTTGACTCCCCGCCTGAGAAGGAGTTCGACACTGTTGTCCAGTTGGCAAAGTCGCTGTGCAAGGTGTCGATAGCGCTGATTTCGCTGATAGATCGGGATCGGCAATGGTTCAAGGCCCGCTGCGGCCTGGAAGTTCAGGAAACAGAAAGGGCCATATCCTTCTGTGGCCACGCCATTCTGCAACATGAAATCTTCGAAGTGCCCGATGCACGCCTGGACGACCGCTTCGCGGACAATCCTCTGGTGACCGGTGCGCCCTTCATTCGGTTCTACGCTGGTGTGCCGCTGATTTCTAAAAGCGGTCATTGCTATGGCACACTGTGCGTTATCGATTCGAAAGTCAGGACGCTGGACGATGCCATTCGCTTGCAGTTGCGTCAGCTTGGCGACCTCGCCGTCCATCTCATGGAGATGCGGCGCAAGCAGCTAACAGCCGAAGCCGACGCAGCCATGGTAGATACGCTGCTCGAACATATGCCGAATGCGGTAGTGACCTGCGACGCCAAGGGTAAATTGAACCGCTTCAATCGTCTGGCACGGCAATGGCATGGTGTGGACCCACTGAGACTTCCGCCCGAGCAGTGGGCAGAGCACTTCGATCTTTATGAGCCGGATGAAACCACACTGCTCCCGCTGGAGAAGATTCCGCTACTGAGAGCCTTCAAGGGCGACATCGTGGATGGCAGCGAAATCGTCATCAAGCCGAAGAATCAGAAGCCGAGGCATGTTCAGTGCCATGGCAGAGCCACCTATGCTGCAGACGGTAGTCAGGTTGGTGCAGCGGTTGTCATGCACGACTTCGGCGCGCTCAAGGAAGCTGTGGAGCAGAGTGCCAAAACCAGTGCTCACCTGAAAGCCGTAGTCGACGCTTCCACTGAGACCTCGATTATCGCCACAGACAGAAGTGGTCTGATAACGCTATTCAATACAGGCGCTAGCAGGATACTCGGCTACACAGCCGAAGAGGTCATCGGCCTCAAAACGCCGGCCCACTTCCATCTGGCCAGCGAGATAGAGGCCCGCGCGGAAGAGTTTTCGCGAAAAGCCGGCAAGCCCATCAGCGGCTTCGAAGTATTTGTTTATGAAGCTCTCGAGAGCTCGTGTGAAAGTCGTAACTGGACCTACCTGAGAAAGGATGGGACCCACCGACAGGTGCATCTGTCGGTCAATGCTTTACACGATGGTAATGGCGAAATCACCGGCTTCCTCGGGGTAGCGGTGGATCAGACCGAACAGCTCGCTGCGCAACGCGAGGCCAGATTGCAGGCAGAGCGTTTCACCGGTGCCTTCGACACAGCGGCCATTGGCATGGCGCTGGTATCCCTGGAGGGGCGCTGGACGGCAGTCAATGATTCTCTGTGCCAAAAACTTGGCTATACCAGAGAAGAGCTGCTTGCCATCGACTTCCAGACGATCACGCATCCGGAAGACCTGGACAGCGATCTACAGCTGCTGGGCCAGCTTCTGGCCGGGGACATCCGCAGCTATAGAATGTTGAAGCGATATTGGCATAAGGATGGTTCGGTCATCTGGGCAGAACTGTCGGTTGCCCTGGTGCGAGATGAGCAGGGAGCGCCTCTGCACTTCGTCTCCCAGATCCGCGATGTGACGGCGGAGAAGCAGGCTAATTTCGCCTTGCAGGCCAATGAAACCCGCCTGCGCGGTCTGTTCGAACTATCGCCAATTGGCATTGCCTTGAATGATGCAGAAACCGGCGAATTTCTGGATGCCAATCAAGCGCTGCTGCATCAAACCCGTTATGAGCACGCTGAGTTCATTCAGTTGAGCTACTGGGATCTCACGCCGAAAGAGTATGAAGCCAAAGAGCAGATCGCGCTTCATGAGCTGAAGACCACCGGCCGCTACAGCCTTTTTGAGAAGGAGTACTACCGAAAGGATGGCAGTCGCTATCCCATTCGGCTACAGGGCATCATGATCAAGGGAATTGACGGTCGTGATGTCATCTGGTCTTTGATCGAAGACATTAGTGAAGTGCAGCGTGTTGAACGAATGAAGGCAGAGTTCGTATCTACCGTGAGTCACGAGCTGCGGACACCACTCACCAGTATTTCAGGGGCCCTACAGCTGTTGAGCCATGGCGTAGCCGGTGCAGTGCCCGACACCATGCGCGAGATGCTTGAGATCGCCACAAAGAACAGCCAGCGACTGGTCCTTCTGGTGAACGATCTGCTTGATATCGATAAGCTGGCTGCCGGCAAGATGCAGCTCCAGCTCGCTGACGTGGAGCTGGACGCCTTGATGCAGGAAACTGTGCAGAGCATGAAGAGTTATGCTGGCCCCATGCAGGTGCAGATCGAGCTGCGAGGTGATCTTGAAGGCAATGTGTTCGTTGATCGTGCGCGCCTGATGCAGGTCTTGCATAATTTGCTTTCGAACGCGTGCAAGGCCTCGTCTGCTGGCGGGAAGGTAGAGCTCGTCTGTGAAAGGACCGCTGATAATGACGTTATAATCGACGTAGTCGACCACGGAAAAGGCATCCCCATAGACTTCCGCTCGCGGATTTTTCAAAAGTTCGCCCAGGCCGACGGCGGAGACGCCAGAACTCAAAGCGGCACAGGCCTTGGGCTCGCGATCAGTCAGCAGTTAACCACCTTGATGGGAGGCGTGATTGGTTTCGAGTCTATCGAAGGACAGGGTAGCCGGTTCTGGCTCAGACTCCCCGGCAACCGGAATGGCACTGCGCGATTTCGGCCCGACGCATCGCCACGTGTTCTTCATGTTGAAGACGACTGTGATCTCGGCGTAGTAATCCGCACACAGTTGCGCGGCATCGCTGAGGTCGAGCAGGCAGTCACTCTTCAGCAGGCCAACGAGAAACTGCGCCGGGCACATTATGACCTCATTCTGCTGGATCTCAGGCTCCCGGACGGGACTGGGGAGAGGCTGTGGGAAGTATTTCATCAGGCTCAACCTGATGTGCCAGTCATCATACTGTCAGGCCACGAAGTGCCAAGAGCGCTGGCTGGCAAAGTCAGTGCAGTATTTACTAAGAATCAGGAAGCCGGCAAGAGTTTGACTGAGACGATACATCGCCTGCTGAGCAGAGTGGGAGCAGCCGGATGAGATCCTTGCAGAAGGTGCTTCATGTCGAAGACGATCCCTCCATTAGAACGATAGCACGACTGGCAATTGAGGCTGTCGGGCGCCTGACTCTGTTGAGCTGTGAAAACGGCAAGATGGCCTTGGCACAGGCAGAAGACTTTTCGCCGGACCTTATCCTGCTTGATGTGATGCTACCCGATATGGACGGGCCAGCGATTCTGAAAGCCTTGCAGATGCAGATGGATCTCAGTGAGATTCCCGTGATATTCATGACGGCCAAGGTTCAAAAAACTGAACTTGACCGCTTTCTGTCCCTGGGAGCCTTTGCTGTCATCCCTAAGCCCTTCGACCCGATGACCCTTGCGCAGACCTTGCAGGATCATTTTGAGCGATTCCACTCAGGCTGCTGAGTAGCTGGTTACGCCGGGCGCCGCAACCAGCCTAAGGCTATCTTCAGCTTACGGTGCTGAGCTGACCGCAGTCTCGACGTTGTTGGGATCGAGCAGTCTATCGTTTGAGCGTTCCTCATTGGCCCAGACCTGCATTTCCGGACTGTCTGCGCTGCCGCGGATAGTGCTGAACGCGACATCAGCTGCATCGCGACCGGTGCCAATTCGGACAAAGCCGCCTACGGGTGCGAGACGCGTGGCATCGAACAGGAACCAGCGGCCGTCAAGATAGGCCTCGAAAAAGCCGTGAAAATCGGGTGGCTCAAGGTTGACTGCGTATCCAGCCACATAGCGGGCCGGAATACCGAGCGCCCTACACAGGCTGATGCCCACATGGGCGAAATCCCGGCACACACCCTTCTTGAGTTCGAGAACATCGCAGGCCGTTGTAGTCGGGCCGGTGCTACCTGAGGTATATGACAGCTCATCGTAGACCCAGTTACAGATAGCGGTTACGCGTGAGTAGTCAGGTACGAGAGACCCGAATTTTTCCGAGGCAAACTGCAGCAGCTTGTCCGATTCGCAGTAGCGGCTTGGGTTGAGGTAGGGCAGGACGTCCGCTGGAAGCTGCTCGAACGGTGTTTCTGACACATCCGTAGCCTGGGCTTCTTCCACCCTCAGGTTGACAGTTGCAGTGTAACTCACGGTAAGGTCGCCCGGTGGCACCGACAGCCTGACCATCCGGTTTCCAAGCGGACTCACAGCACCCTCTTCAATCCTGTAATAGGGCTCGACGTAGAAAGACTCCTCGACAATCTGCTGATGCTCATTCCTGGCTGCAGAAATGTTGAAGAGAAACGTGGTAGGGGTATGGACCTGGTAGACAAGGCGGCAACCGACTTTGATCTGATTCATGGCTTTATCCTTAAGCTTCAAAAAGTTAACTATTCGCGCAACTGGATCGAACGCTCCCACCCCAAATTCTCGTGTCTCGTCGCTTGAATGCCTTTCAATCCTGAGGTCTTCAATACTGCCCGGGAGGTCAACGATCTATAGTAGGCCCATGGAAGCTGTTCTTGATAGATACCACTTTGTAACCTCAAAACCAGCACGGCTGGTCATCGGCGAGTGGCCAGGATACGTAGCGACTGGCCTACATCTTAAGATCTTACGTGACGAGCAAAGGGTATGGACTTGCTGAAGCACGATGAGATGCGCCTGACGGAAGCAGGGAATCTGAAGCAGCCGAGTTAGAGAGTAATGGTTTCTCGCTCGGCGATCTGAACGCGGAGGTGACGCTTGTGGGCCTTACTGAGTCAGTGCGACGCAACGATTCTTGACGGCATGGCAGGTACTCACCACCGACTGTATGGATGCCTTGAGCCGCTTGCCGGGGAAGTAAACCGAATTGACGAAGGTCGTAATCGCATTGTCATAATCTTCCTGCGCCATGTAACGCCGACCTAGATTGTAGAGTTTTGACGAAAGCGCACGCTTAACAGCGACTGAGTACTCTGGATCATCCTTATTTTCAAGAAGATGAGTCTCCAATACTTTAATGTCACCTAAAGTCTGCATTGTAACGTAGCCATCGACATTGGAATTAACATCATGTAAACCCAATATAGTGTGCACGTCATCGAAATAGTGCATTCCAAATTTGCGGGCGATGCGCAAGGAGAAATCGAAGTCCTGGCAGCGTCTGAATCTGCTGTCCCATTCGCCTACTGCCTGAAGCGCTTCTTTGCTCACTACTGCAGTAGAGGGATAGATTGGGAAGCCCTTCAGCAGGAATTCCAGGGACTGTCGCTGAGTGAACTCGTACAGCTTCTCGACGCCAGCGACCGCCGTTGCCTGGGGAATGAAGCCCTCCTGGAACCACGGAAAGAAACTACTGTTTCTATCAAGGTAGTCTTCCGGAGCCTTTGGCCACGCCCTTCTGAGGTCCGTGAAGAGAAAGTGCACGGTCGCTGATTCGAGAGCACGTTCAACGTCATGAAGATGATGCTCGAGCCACCAGTCGTCAGCGTCGAGGTACGCAATATAATCACCTGAAGCCGCTTCGCTACCCGCCTGTCGTGCTTTTGCGCTGCCTTGATTGTCCTGTTTGATCAGCTTTACCTGCTCACCATAGGCCGAAACAAGCTGACTTGTTTCATCGGCAGAGCCGTCATCGACGACTATGATTTCGTCTGCAGGGCGGATTTGACTGAGCACACTATCCAGACAGGCTTCGATAGTGTTGGCTGCATTGAAAGCAGGAATTACTACAGTTATATTTGCCATGAGAAGCTGCTACTCTCCAATGATACGGTAGGTCTTACTGGCATTCTAATTGCACTAATTGACCTGATTAACGTTATTGTGTTTCTATAAATCTTGTTTTATAAATAGCATGAACAGATTTTTAAGTAAAGTTCCCGCCAGCACCTCGATAAAGGTGTAAAACAATTAAACATTTCACTAACTGATAATACGCAGCCTGAATATATCCGTATATATACTGGTATAACAAATTCGGCACTGGGCAAATCCATGCCTTCAGGGTCCCCGAGATCACCAGTCACTTAGTACGGCCGCGTAGGCCGAATAGACCAGGGTCTCGTGCTCTTCGACCTAAATGTCCTGGCCTACTTGGCGGTAGGCGTTCATAAGCTGCCATAGTCGCTTCAGTGACCAGGCATTTTCGAGGGCTACTTCGATTTTGCTCACGAAGAGGGCGCTTGCCGCTTTCGAAAAACTCACTATCGCGGGGCCATCCTCGTTTGGCTGATCCAGTGCCTTGAAGGTATTGAGATGAGCAAGCACCCGTTCAGTCGAGTCCGCATACCAGCAGCCCTCAAAGACCTCAGAATAGATTACGTAGCGGCTTCGAGCCAGCGCCTCCAACACCATGCGCGGCATACCATCGTGCTCGGTAACCCGTAGCAACATGCCCACTCGTGACCAGATATCCTGAAGGTCGTCGACCCACCCGAGGCTGGTCACATTGGGGTAGTGGGCCAGAGCGTGGGACTCGTCAGCAATGACGAAGAACTGAAGATCCGGATGCGCCTCGATAGCGGCAATCAGGTATTTCTCGCCGTAGAAGGTTCTCCGATGCGTTGGCAAGTAGCTTAACACGCCTTTTGGGAAAGGTGAGGTTGTATGGGCGCCGAGTGCACTGAAATCGCAAAAGGATGGCACGTATTCCGCCTGGATTCCGATTTCCTGCAGCTCTGTGACCAGGTGAGGCGACACCGCGATGTTGAGATCCACGGCCCGATCTACCGCCCGCGCGACCTGCCGTGTTGCTTCGGACTCAAGACAGTTCAGGACATCCGTACCCACCCACCATCGAACCGTAATGCAGCCACACATTTTCGCCCGGTACAGTTGGCGTTGCAGGTAAAGGCCGTTACCGTTGTCGTAGCGGTTGAACACGAGCGCCTGGCTCTGTAACGAAAACTTCAGCCATTTCAGGGGATCGTCCGTCATTGACTGGTCTGGCGGATAGACCTTGATCCCCAGGTTTCTCAGCTCCCTGGCCAGGCCATACACGGGCTCGGAGGGGTCGTTGTGTCCAGGCGATACAAACACCCTTTTGAGTGCGCCCGACTTTCTCGACTTGCACTGCTCTGATACTTCCAACTGTTTACTTCTCCGTTTGAGCAGGACCTGCAACGCTCGTATTCACAGGTGGTCGCACCTTCAGCATTCGTAGCAGCTTCAGAATACCGAAGGATCGCAGCAACATCTGGTGAACGACGCGTGATGTCGGCGCCAAGGTGAGTGCTTTTAGCGACAGGCGTCGTGCGGCGCGTCTGTCATTCCATCCATCCACCAGGCCACGTTTAGCTGTGTCGATCAGGAAGAGATGGGCAACGCCTGCCTTGCGCATCTGCGAGCCGTGCTTTTGGTAGAACTGGTTTCTGGCCGCGAGGTTTGCCTGGATGTTGAGTGAGCGCCGTTCCTGATTCTGCTGGCCTTCCGACGGGCCGCGAAGGTCGTTGTAACGGACGAGGGGTGTGCTGATGCACCCGATTCTGTAGCAACGGCACACCCTTAGCCAGTAATCGTAGTCTTCGATTGCAGGCAGGGTCTCATCAAAGAAACCAACATTGGTGATCGCGTTGCGTCGCATCATGGCGCTGGCCGGTGCGCCGTGCAGGATATTTCGCACCAGCAACTCCAGGTACAGGTCACCATGTGCAGAGGGCATATCCACTATAGGTCTGCCGTCATCTGACACCGTTTCAGTGCCCGTGTACACCAGGCCGACGTCCTGCGGAAGTGCCTTGAACAAGTTGACCTGAAGATCCAGCTTTTCGGGGAACCACTCATCGTCGTCGTCGAGAAAAGCGACGAGGGGCGCGCGAGCCTCGCGAAGTCCGCGGTTGCGCGCGGCGGCTACGCCCTTGTTTTCTGGTTGGCGCAGATAGCGCAGGCGAGTGTCCTGTAACGCCGCAACGACCGAGGCTGGGTCATCCTTGGAGCAGTCGTCGACCACGAGCACTTCAAAGTCATCGAAAGTTTGTTGCAGCACACCTGCCAATGTTCGGTGGAGGAGATGCGCCCGGTTATACACAGGAATAATGACGCTCACCTTAGGTGACTTCTCGACGGCTGCCACGCCTAAGACCGGGTCTGAAGCGGAAACGGGTGAGCTCAGAACCTGTTTGGCATGATCGAGGCCGAAGCTGATTTCCTCGAATTGATTCCGTGGCGGGGGAGCTGTCGGCCTAGTCTGTAGAGTGTTACCGCTACGGGTGGCACGTGCAAGTGCACGCTGCCAGAGCGATGGTGCGTACTCTCTGCTCTTCATCCTGGCATAGTGCGAAAGCCCGCCGTAGCTGTCTGCTGCGCTCGCTGAAAGCGATGCAAAGGCCTGGCTGATCGACTTGCGATATGGTGCGATAGCGCCGGCTTCCTCGAGCAGACGGGCAATCTTCTCAATGACTTTCAAGCGACCCTGTAACCCATCGAAGCTGAAGCGCTTGCCGCTTAATGAGGTTTCACCTTCAGGCAACTTGCGGTAATACGCGGTGCCAGCTTCAGTTTCCACCAAGGTGGTCCCACTCACCAGCGCACGCATGACCAGATCACCGTCCTGGTTTGAGGTGACCTCCTCGTCCCAGCCGCCTGTTTCGGTGAACGCTTCACGTGACCAGAGCACGGCGCAGGGCGGGTAGTACCAGCCAGTGAGCCAAGCGCTGAGCGCATCCTGATCAGCCCTACGTGGCGCGCAGGTAGCGGGAAGACTCGACCATTTGCCGTCCTGAAGTTCGATACGCCGCCAGGGGCAGGCTGCTATCGCAGCGGGATTCGCCGAAAGCGCAGACTGCAGCGCTTCAAGCGCGTCAGGTGCCAAGACGTCATCGGCGTCCAGAAACATTAAAGCATGAGCATCTGTGCGTGCCGCGCCAACGTTCCGGGCTCGCGGCGCGTTGCCGAAGCGTTCGGCGTACACCCGGACGACCTCTGGGAAGGCTGCCTCATACTGACGCGCGATCGTCAGGCTGCCATCTGTGGAGCCGTCATCGATAATAACTATTTCGGCGGCGGCGTAGCTCTGAATCAGCACCGAGCTGATGGTCTGTGCAAGATAACGCTCTGCATTGAAGCAGGGTATGACGACGCCTACGCGCAACTCTCCGCGCCTCATGCTGCTTCCCAGTCAAACCGGCGTCCAAGCAAGCTGAACAGTTTTTCGTTATGCGGTGCGTAATAAGCTCTGAGTTCGGCAAGCGTCGCTTTTTCTTCTTCCGTACGAGGTCGCTTGCTACCAGCCCAATGACGGACTTTACCCAGCCGGTCACACTCTGCGCGAGAAAATTCATCGATGCCGAGAAAGTCGCAGATCTTCTTGAGATACCCATTCAGGTCGCGACCCATTTCCTGGTAGTCCAGCATAAGGAGGTTCGTTTCATTGGAATACTGCAGGAAATGCTCGATGTGGTCCGCGTACAAGCCCATGGAAATATAGTGGAAATGCAGATCGCGCTGGTGATCGGTTGAAGCTAGTTCTTCCCTCACGGCGCTTGCAAAACTGCGTTTGTCTGCCTTCTTCATTTTCTTTCGATCGTCGAGGAAGCTGTGCCACATTTTCCAGGCAGAATAAGCACGCTCGGCGGGTTCACGCAGGGTGAGAATAAGCTTCGGCTGTCCAAGGTCTTTGCTGATCCGCTGCGGCACCGGGTCGTGGCTTATGTAATCAGGGGTTGCTTCGAACGTAAGTTTCCCCCGTTCCTGGAAGCGCCATGGAAAATGCGAGAGGTACCAGGCCAAGCCCTTTTCGTAATACATATTGAAAAAATGGAGTTCCTTTGGCCCCGCTGAAGCCACGACTTGCGGATGGGCCTTCAGATAGGCATGGAGGGATGTGGTGCCTCCCTTTTGAGTGCCAACTATCAGAAAATCGGGTTTGCGTTTCATCAGGGCATATAGACGGTCCGTTGCACTAGCTATGACGCTTCGCAAGGGCGTTGATGTCAGCTCCATAAACGATTGCCTCCTTGAGAATGTTCGGCGCGAAAAAACAATCTCAGTTGCTTTCCATTTGTGCCAGGGTGCTGCTGACCAGCGCAGGATCGACCTTGAGGTCCTTCTCCAGAGGATGCATGTCGCCAATCGATGTTGCGGGGATCAGCCAGTATCGATGCCCCATGGCAGCGGCCACAGCGTAAAAGTTCGGGTTCGGAAAACTCAGGTCGGCTATCTCAACGATATCGGTGCCTTTTTGACAGAAAACCATATTGGTCAGTCCCGCACCATGGGGTGCTGCAAGTACGGCGGTTTCGCGCATGAGATTGACCTGATCCTCGAAGGACAGGTTCTCCATCAACACTCGCTCGAAACCCAGCGGCTCCAACACGGCCCACACTTCGTCTTCGTTCACCAGGCGCCGACGGGTCGCCTGCAGACGGCTGATAAAGACCTTCCGCTTCGGCGGCGCGCCTTCGTTCACACCGAAAGCCTCGGGTATCATTTGAAGGAGTTCAGGCCGAAACCTGTCTGTGCCGAGTATGGTGAGCTCTTCAACGAAAAGCGGCCGCGACGGATCGTAGGTCTGAAAGTCGTCGGGATTCAAGCCAAGCATACGAAGCGAGCCATCGAGAGAAGCTGTTCTTTCGGGGGGCAGGATAAGCTCGCCGAGCAGGCCCTGCTCACGCAGCAGCAGCAGCCTTGGCAAATGGGCTGTCAGCCAGTGAGAATGATTGTGATACACGCGCTCAATAAACCATGTGGCCTTCTTGAGCCGAACTGGCTTTGGTGACTTTCGAAGCGTGATGGCGTGTAAAGGCCGGAACCGAAGCTCACGCATATCGAAAGCACGTGAGTCCTTATTTAGTATTGCCGGGTAGAAATCGTTCTTCTTATCGGGGTCTCGATACCAGGTGATGAGGCAGTCTGGAACCGTGGCAATGTAGGTTTCGTCACTGATGCGCTCTGGTACATCGCGGAAGGAATAGCCCCACCAGCCCCGGTCATCGGGCAGCTGATCCCGTGAGGCGATATTTGCGGGGAGGGGGTTGGCGGCCTGACTCCGTGGATGAATTATCTCGTACTTCCCAGCGCTCGATGACCCAGCCTGCCTGTCGAAATACGCCTGCACCGTTTCGCGGCGTATCCCTCGATACCCGAACCAGGCTGCGGGAACGCCGCTTGCGATACTTGCTCTGATTATCCTGAGCAGCGTGTCCTCGATGGTTCGCCGCAGCTTGCTTGTCTGTGCTTTCGGGTTTGTCACGTTTGTCCTCGGTTTTTGAGAGGTCCACTATTCTGTGGTGGAGCGAGCCATCATATCCCTGAAATGGTCGTTTCTTTCCACCAGTTCCTTGTAGGGTCCCACATCTTCAAGTTCGCCGGCTGCCATCAATATGATCTGGTCGGACATCTTGATAGAGGCTGGTCGGTGAGAGATAACCAGTATGATCAGATCCTTCTTGAGCGAGTGGAGTGTCATCATCAGCTTGTGCTCAGATTCCATGTCCAGGGCACTCGTTGGTTCGTCCAGCACCAACAGATCGGTCTGCTTATACAAGGCTCTGGCGATGCCAATTCGCTGACGCTGACCGCCGCTCAATAACTTTCCATCCTGGCCAAGATCCGAGTAGATGCCCTTCGGAAGCGATTCGACGAATTCATCGGCATTGGCCAGGGTGAGTGCCTGCTTTACGCGCTCCATGTCAATTTCGTTTTCGGGTACACCGAAAGCAACATTGTTCACCACATTGTCGTCGAGGATGAATATGGTTTGGGCCACGTACCCGACTCGCTTGCGAAACGACACCAGGTCCTCGCTTCGCAGTGGGGTACCGTTAACCAGCAGTTCTCCGGAATGGGGCTTGAGCAAGCCAAGAATGACATCGGCGAGCGTGGACTTGCCTGAGCCGGAGTGGCCTACAAGCGAATAGATTTCACCGCGGCGCAAGGTGAGCGAAACATTATTGATCGCAGGCGCGCTCTCAGCATTGTAGATAAAATTGGCATTGGACAGCTTGACCTCGTCAATTCTGATTGGCTTTAGTTGCCTGGCGTGCGCTGGCGGCTCCGCAGGCGCAGCATCCAGACTGCTCTTGACGATACCGGCCACTGAGCCGTGGCCGCTGAGGCTGGAGACGGATTTGTAGATCTGCTGCATCGTGGGCAACAGCTTGTAGCCTGCCAGCGCGTAGATGCTGAGAATCGGCACGACTGAGCGTATGTCATCCTGAGTGGTGAGCAATACGAGAGCGAGCACCAGAATCGCGCCGAATGAAATGGATTCAATGATGAATCGTGGTAGTGAGCCTGAAAGCGCAATAAAGGACTGAGATTTCAGACCTCTGACATTGACCGAGTTATAACGTTCGATGTACCTGTTTTCAATCGCATCCAGCTTGACGTCCTTTATCCCGATGAAGGACTCCGACAGAATGCTCTGTACCTGAGTGTTTCTCTCCGAGATGATTTCGCCATGGTAAGCGAGCTTCTTGCGGATAAAAATGTAGGTGAGTAGGTATGAGCCGCCAATGATGCTGCCAGCTACGAGCGCTAGGAGTGGATTGAGAATCAGCAGGCCCACAAGGATGATCGTTGCGATAAACAACTGACTCGTCAGTACCAGGAAGGGCTGAAAAAGCATGTAGACGAACCTGGGCACCTGCGAAGACACCACGGCGATCCGCTTGTTGTAGTTCCCGGTCTTGTGAAAGAGATAGTCTTTGTGCAGGAAGTTACGGTAGATCTTCTGCTGAAGGCTGCTGCCGAGCGCTACCGAAAAACGGAAGGTCAGCCACATGGTGATGGCCGCGACGGCGTTCGACAGCAGGATCATAATGAGTGATCCAAGGGCAGCAGCCATGATGAATTGAAGATCGCTCTCAAAGCCCAATTGCACGTAGATCGCAGAAAGTATGTCGTTGGAGCGGATGATGTCTGGATTCGAAAGGATCGCGATGAAGGGTCCTATACTCGCTATTCCAATAACTTCGAAAAAAGCGGCGACTAGAAATACAAATTGTAGCGCGATACAGTTTCTTTGCATCTTGCTATCGAGCACTGACAAGATGGTTTTGATGACGTTCAATATATACATTATGAGACTCTGATCTATCTTGCTTGCGAATTCCCGGGTGCCTGGACATCGAGGAGCGCCATCTGAAACGTCTGGTGATGCCCTTCAGCGCGCGATTGCGGAATTCAATAATTAATGCCGACATCCGTTCAAAATCGGACCGTATTATGCATAATGCTGGTCGGGCTGGATAGCCCGATACGGATTCACCTATCTGTCAAAGGGTTTACCAGATGCCGACTTCAACACCCGGACCTGATGCAGTGGTCTCGGTGAGCGTATTGATGGCGGTGCACAACGGCGCGCGCTTTCTCCCAACCACACTCGCCAGTCTTGCCGCGCTTGAAACGCCTGGAGATGGCGTCCAATTCGTCATTGTGGACGACGGCAGTACTGACGATAGCCCCTCATTGCTCGAAGACTTTGTTCGTGAGCAGAATAGCCTCGACGGACGATGTGCGGTGTGTGTCAGGCGCGCGACATCGGAGGGTCTGGCTTCTGCCTTGAATCTTGGCATCGAGCACTGCAGCGCGGAATTCATCGCCAGGGCTGATGCAGATGATCTCTACGTCGCCGATCGACTTTTGATTCAACTTTCGGCAATGCAAACGCGATCTGATCTCGCCGCGCTCTCTTGTGGCTGGCGCAGGATTGACGAGAACGGTCAGCCGCTTCAGACCAGAATTCCTGAACAGGGCCCAGACTGGCTGGCGTTTCAGATGATGTTCATGAATTCTCTGCTTCATCCGGGCGTCATGTTCAGAAGAAGCGCGGTGTTGTCGGTTGGTGGCTACGATCCGGCCTACTGGACGGCCCAGGACAGCGATCTGTGGGCGCGCCTCGTGAGTGCCGGCTTCCTTGTCGATAATATTCCCGATTGTCTTGTGGATTATCGCGTTCATACCAAGTCAGTGACTGGCAGCCGCGGTGACAAGGGCCGCATACTCAGTCTTACCGTTCCAGGCCGGCTCCAGCACGCATATCTTGGTGGCCTCCCGCCAGAGCATGACGTCAAGTCTACTGTCGACCTGTATCAGGGCTTTTGTCGTATGGACCCCGCAGAAATCAAGGCGGGACTAAAGGGGCTGCGCAGAATCGAGCGACTGGCCATGACGCGCGAGACGCCCGATATCCTCCAGCGTTTTCGAAGTCGTCTCAGCCGCTCGTGCAGCTTGCACGCGAGATGGCTGAGACGACGGGCCCCATTGCTTGCACTGCGCTTATATATCCACGCAACGCGCTGGCGCACCGTCAGTTTCTCAGTATAACGACACGAAGCGGAATGCTATTGGTCGACATGGCTTGCTACATTGGGTGCCATGACACTGCAAAATAAGGAACCCGTATGCCTGCCATCAATCGTTCGATGGGACTCGTCGAATGGAGTTTGCTGATAGCGCTCTCTGTTCTCTGGGGCGGATCGTTCTTCTTCGTTGAAGTGGCCATTGATGCCTTCGGCCCGCTAACGATCGTTGCGTTTCGGGTCGGACTGGCTGCAATAGTGCTCAATCTGATAGTTATCGCAACGGGAGCGCGCATTGGGCTCGATCGTAGATTATGGCTCGCTTTTCTCGGCATGGGCTGTCTCAATAATATTGTGCCTTTCACCCTGATTGTCTGGGGGCAGACGCATATCGCCAGCGGTCTGGCTGCCATACTCAATGCTTCCACGCCATTTTTCACCGTTGTTGCCGCCCATTTTCTGACAAGCGACGAAAAGATGACTGGCGCGCGGCTGGTTGGTGTCGTATTCGGTCTTGCAGGTGTCGTATACATCGTTGGTCCTGGTACGCTTCAAGGCCTGGGTGCCAACACACTTGCCCAGTTTGCAGTGCTCGGGGCAGCGATGTCATATGCGTTTGCAGGCATCTACGGCCGCCGCTTTCGGAGCCTGGGAAGCTCGCCTCTGGTCACGGCCGCTGGCCAGGTCACAGCTTCGGCCTTGGTGCTGCTACCCTTTGCACTCATCATCGAGCAGCCTTGGACGCTTCCTGCCCCAGGCGTCGAAGTGTGGGGTGCGGTTGTCGGTCTGGCATTGCTGTCTACGGCGCTTGCTTACGTTCTCTATTTCAGGATTCTGGCGACCGCTGGCGCAACCAACCTGCTGCTCGTAACCTTCCTCATCCCCATCAGCGCGACCTTGCTGGGCACCACTATTCTTGACGAGCCACTCACCTCCAGACATCTTTTTGGCATTTGCGTTCATTGGGCTTGGACTCACTGTAATTGACGGGCGGCTCATGGCGGCCTTTCGTCGAGCAATCGTCTGACGCCGATCGCATCACTGATATCCATTCGTTTACCACCAAGCTTTGTTCGCTTTCCGTTTCATCAGGCATAGAAATGTAGCCTTTTGAAAACCTGCAAACTCACGTCAGTCTTCCGTCGCCAAATCAGTCTAGTATTCGACAAGGTTACATCGTTGCTCCTCTCGGGCATCGACTGTTGTCACGATCGAAGTGCCGAATGAGAGCACTCGCAATACATTCATTTTGGGGATTGTTATGAGGCTGTTTTTTCGCCAATCAGCCGCGCCCTGCAGTAGTAGTGGAGTTCAGTAAATGATTCAGATTACCGCCAAAGCACCCAGCCAGAAAACAATGACGCGATTGAGGAAGATTGTAGTTTCGGCTGCGTGTGCGAGCAGCATGCTTGCATCAGCAGCGGCAAGTGCTGCGACTGTCGATGTGCTTGTTCTGTACGATAACGCCGCCAAGAAAAAATTGGGTGGAGAGCCAGCCGTGGCCATGCAAAGCTGGGTCAAGCAGATCAACGGCTATTACTCGAATTCGAAAATTGATATCCAGCTCCGTCTTGCAGCGACCTTGCCGCATGAAGAGTCTTCATCTGATATGTCAACTGCGCTGCGAAGCTTGCAAAAGAATGCAGATATCCGTGCAGAGCGTGATAAATACGGCGCCGATTTTGTTGTCATGGTTAGTCCGAAAGCCAGTTGTGGCATTGGGTACATCAGTGTTTTGAAAGATTACGCCTACAGTATGGCCGGACCGCAATGCGGACCTATGACCATGGCTCACGAGCTTGGTCACAATATGGGCTTGAATCACTCGCGCAAGCAGGGCAACACAAGCGGATACCGCTATGCGTACGGCCTGGGACATGGTGAGAACTACTCGTTCAGTACGATAATGGCCTACGCTCACGTGTACTCCACCAGCCGCATGGGCAAGTTCTCTAATCCTAACGTGTCATGCAACGGCAAGCCCTGTGGCGTTCCCGCTGGCAAGTCTGCTCAGGCCGATGCTGCGCGTGCATTGAACAATGTGCGAGATGAAGTGGCTGCATTCAGAACAGCCGCTGCAACAGCGCCGGTAGCTAAGGCGCCGACCACGACCACCACCACGACCACTCGAACGGCTGTGTCGGGGAAAACCTACAGTTTCAAGGCTGCGCATAGCGGCAAGTGTGTAGACGTTAGCGGCATCAAGAGAACAGCTGGCGCGACGCTGGCTCAGTGGAGCTGTCACGGCGCAGCGAACCAACAATTCACTGCAGCTAGTGTAGGTGATTACACAAGCCTGAAGGCTAAGCATTCTGGTATGTGCCTGTCTATCGACGGTAACAGCACATCTGACCGCGCTCGTTTGGTTCAGGTCCAATGCAATACCAACGACAGCAGCCAGCTCTGGAAGTTTCAGAAGGTCGGCACTCGTGTGAGCATCATCAACAAGCGCAGCTCCAAGTATCTCGATATCCGGGGCAATAACTCGGAAAACCGTGCTGCCGTTCAGCAGTACCGGTCGAACGGCGGTAATAACCAGCTGTTTTCCATGATCGAAATGTAGTCTCCCTCAGTATTCTACGCCCGGCCTTGCCGGGCTTTTTTTTGCGTCGGGCGAAACTAAAGACACTGCCGAAGTGACCACATATCCAAACGGCTTACCATCACCTACCGGAATTACGGTCCGCTCGACTGCAAATCCGTTCGGGGAGTTCATGGCTGCTTACATCATGAATCCAGCGCAAACGGAGCAGTAGACAGCGCCTTGCATGGGGTGGGCGGGTTGACGGGTTCCACCCCATTTCGCTGTTAAATCCTTCCTTTGTAAAAGCAGCAAGCGCGTGAATCTCTCGGCTTTCAATCCCTGATTCACTATAGTCTTGGGATTGCTTGGGGCGGTATGCTGGCCGGCCTAATATCAGTCTGATGAACGGCCAGATTGAGAAAACCCGGGAGGAATCTAATGATCACCAACGTCGCCCGTCACGGCATTATCCTGAATACCGAGAACTATCCTGCATGCGTGACATTTTTCCGCGATCTGTTCGGCCTGCCGGTCCTCTTCGACAGAACTGATGATGGCGTCCAGCTAACCTGCTTTGAATACGGCAACGGCTATCTGATGGTAGAGCAAGGTGGTAAAGCAAAGTCAGGCGTCAAATCGGCAATAGAAAGCAGCTTCAAGTTGCGCTTCAACGTCCGCGACATCGAGGCGGCTCTTGCAGAACTGCTAGCTTGGGGCATTGAAGCCTCGATAACCGAAAATGCGTGGGGTCGAACGATCAATATCAGTGATCCTGACGGCAACAGAATCGGGATCCGGGATGAGGCGGGTTTTACGTCGCAAGTCGACCATCGTTAGGGAGTGGTAGTGATCTCTGGGTCGAGCTTCAGAGGTCGGCCCAGAGCGCTGCAGCACTAGCCGAACTTAACGTTCATTGTGATTTCTGCGGTGAACACTTTTTGATTCTCCGTATCGAACACGTCAACCAGAACGACCTTCTCTCCCGCCGTGCTCCAATCCACCTCATCTCCGCTTGTGACTGCGCGACCGCCTCGGGATGCCTTCGCGGAGTCGGCCTGGCGCTCGCTGCTACGCGATTAAGTTCTAAGCCCAAAAGTCTCTGATCGGTTTGCTTATTTTAAATGAGCGTTGCTCTTATAAGAACGTGAGCATTGCTCATTGGCGTATATGAGCGTTGCTCTTATTAATTAAATGATCAATGCTCTTATTAAATAAATTCGGTGGTTTTGCATCGTTAATTATGAAAAATAAATATTGAGAAGCCTGTCACATAATACAATATATTTTGTTCGGCTGAATTTTTACTGATGCTGTCAACTCAATGATAACAATGGTTTTATCCGCTGTTATATTGTCCTACAACACAATGAGAAATATACGGGTATAGCTGGTTACATTGAGCTTACTATTTAATACGCGATATTTTTTGTTCTATTGCCTCTGTCTTACCTACACTGAAATCAGTAACCAGCCGCGCTTAAACGATTCATTGGCATGTAGAGCCGGACGGTAAACACGAGACCTTATGTTGGGACGAGTGCAATGGCTAAGATATTAGTTTCTCATTGGGGTTTGACTGAGAGGGATCTACTGCTGATCCGCAATCTGCTTAGTCTCAGTGTGGAGTGGTTCGGCCACCTTGAACTGGCGCCCAAAGCGGGTCGCACCGGCGGTCAGATCATGTTGATCGACCTCGACCGCCCAGATGCCCACGAAGCGTGCGAGCGAATGGGATTGGTCGATAGCGGTGCTTCAATCATTTCCATCAGCGCGCACAAGAACAGATGCTTGCCAAACAGCATCAGTCTGCAACGCCCCCTTGTCTTCCGTCGCCTCTCTGAAGCGCTGAACTCCATCAGTGCAGACAAATCCAGCACAAGTGTGCAGGTCGATAAGCAGTCGCGCATTCTCGTTGTCGACGACAGCGCTCCGGTGTGCACCTTCATGACCCAGAAACTGCACGCACTCATTTCGCCCGACACCAGTATCGATATCGCCTCAGACGGCGGCCAGGGTGTTTCGCTCGCCAACCGTCACAACTACGACCTGGTATTCATGGACGTCATGATGCCTGGAATGGATGGCTATCGTGCCTGCCGCCTGATCAAGCATATCAATGCCAACACCAAGGTCGTGATGCTGACCGGTAAGTCTTCTGCCTTGAACCGGGTAAAGGCCAAGATGTCGAGTTGCGATGGCTATATCACGAAGCCTCCGCAGGACAAGGAGTTGCTGAAGGCGGTGCGCGAGTACCTGCCGCAGGCGCCTGTCCGGGAGCATACAGGTTTTGCAACTGGGATGACGGCCTATCGGTAATGTGTCCTGAGTTGTGGTGTGGGGGCATCCCGCTCCCTGTTTACTTCATTGAGGTGATGTATGGGTAAGAAAATTCTGATAGTCGACGACAGCGAAGCAGATTTGAAGCATCTGGAGCAGATCGTGAGCGGCGCTTCATATACCGCGATCACCGCAAAGTCAGGACAGGAAGCCATCGAGCGGGCGAAGAGCGAAAAGCCGAGCCTCATCCTGCTGGACATCATTATGCAGGGTATGGACGGTTTCAGTGCCTGCCGCGAGATGAGCCGAGATCCCGCGCTGGCCGGTATCCCCATAGTCTTTGTATCGAGCAAGAATCAGAAGGCGGACCATCTCTGGGCCAGTCGCCAGGGTGCAAAGGGTCTCATTTCGAAGCCTTATCAGGCTGAAGAGATACTCACCCAGTTGCGTCACTACGCCTGATAGCTGGCAGCGAGGGGAAGGAAGCAGTCATGAGCACTCTAGCCAGAACATCGCAACGACAGCCGCTACTCAAACCTTCCGAAGCCTTTGCGCGGCTGCAGTCGGCGCAATCGCAGAGCAGTTCGGTGAAACCGAAGCAAGCATGGCGTGAAAGCTTTGCCGTAACCCTGACACAGGGTCTCAGTCTGCTCATTCCGGAGTCTTACCCGAAGGAACTCATTGAAGCACCCAGCATCTGCACCGTGCCTTACGGACCGCAGTGGCTTTCGGGTTTTCTCAATGCCCGGGGTCAAGTAATCCCAGTGATCGAATTGGACGCGTTGTTTGGCAATGCGGCGGCACCGGCCAGTCACACTTCAGTGCCTTACGTTCTCCTGCTGGGGCAGGGCAGCGATGCCTTTGCCGTCGCCATCAGTCAGCTACCAAAGAAAGTTAGGCTGAGCGACGACCACCGCCTGCAACAACCCCCGCCGCTGCCATCCCGTCTCGAAGGATGTGTGGGGCGAATCTATCAAGAGGAGGGGCTATGGTGCGAATGGGACCTCACGCAGTTCATGCGTAGCCTGATTTAGGGCCAGCAGTCAGCTGGCCTGACAGATTAGAAAATCCGAAATGACTTTTATAGACGGACAGACCTTCAGTCGGTCCGAAGGGGCGCCCTTTTGCCTGAGGATAGCCCCCACAGCACGAAAAATGACGGGCAGGTCACAGTGGAGGCTGTCGAAAGACAGACAAGTTATGAGAGCAAAGTTGAATCAACATCAAAGGAAGATCCCTTTCGTCGTCAGCATGATGGGCAGTCTGCTCATTGGGCTCGGTGCGACCACAGTCAGTGCTGCCGAGCCAGGTATTAATCCGGACTGGATTCGTGTGGGCGGCGTCATGGATCTCGAGGGCCATTCCAGGGGACTCGGTCTCGGCATGCGTGCCGGTATCGAAGCTGCCTTTAGTGGCGAGCGGGTGCAGGGCAAGCGCATCGAGTTTGTCACCCTGAACGACTCCTATTCGCCGGAACTCACTGTCCGCCAGACGCGAAAGCTCCTTGATCAGGGTGTTTTCGCGATGGTGGGTAATGTGGGTACCCCTACTGCCCAGCAGGCTCTGCCGATTCTGGATGAATACAATGTACCGGCCTTTGGCTTCTTTACCGGTGCTGGCCTGCTACGCACCGGCAAGGAGGGTGTAATCAACTACCGCGCCAGTTATATCCAGGAGACGGCAGCCGTTATCGACAGCGCCATTCAGGCCGGCCTCAGGCCCGCCGAAGTCTGTGCCTATGTCCAGAACGACGCCTACGGTATGGCCGGTGTAGAAGGCATCAAGCGGGCACTGCGCAGCCAGCCTGGCACCGGCAAGATCATAGAAAAGCTGGATGATATTCTCGCTCAGAGCGGGGATGCACCATCGCGCAACGGCATTGGACCGGTAGGCGTTTATGAACGCAATACGCTGAGCTCGAGCGACGGCTACCAGTCGTTGAAGAAGTGGGAAACCGCTAACGAGTCAAAGTGTCGCCTGGTGGTCACGGTTGGTGCCTATCCTGCAATAGGACGCTTCGCCGCCTATGCTCGCGGCAAGGGCGATAACTGGCTTATCAGCGCCGTGTCGTTCACCGGCACGGAGAACCTTGGTGAAACCCTGGACCAGTTCGGCGTGAGTGATCGCGTCATCGTGACGCAGGTGGTCCCCCCACTGGACGCCGATCTGCCAATCCTGAACGACGCCCGCAAAGCCCTGGGCGCTCAATACAACTACGTCAGCCTTGAAGGCTACATCGTTGGCAAGCTGTTCCTGGCCATCATGAATCGGGTCGAAGGCGACATCACCCGCGCGAAGTTTGTTCAGGAAGCCCGCAATAGCCAGTTCGATCTCGGCGGTCTGCTGATGGATCTCACTGGCGATAACCAGGCCTCGGATCTCGTCAGCGTGACCTACTTCCAGGACAAGGCCTTCCAGCCAATGGATGCCGGTCTCTGGTCTCGCATGCTGTAGAACGCACTGAACATTAGCACTCATATTCAAGACTTGCGGAATCGAACCGGGAGGTTCACATGAACATCAGAATGCCTGCTTTGAAAATGCCGGGACAGTCTTTGTCCCGGCTCATGATCGGTCAACGTCTCATGACCTTGATCGGTGTCATGACCGGCGCGCTGCTGATTACAGCGATACTGGCTTTCGTCGCACTGAACCTTGCACGGGATTCATCCCAGAACCTGCACGGCAAAGTGACTGAGACCACGCAGTTGACCCAGTTGATCAGTGGGCTGCAGAAGAACTTCGTGGCCACCCTGAACAACCTGAACTCGGGTGTCATGACCTGGTCTGAAGCTCAGACACGCGTTACAGACGCCCGTACCAGCTTCGCCCAGCAGTGGCAGCAGCTCGGTGCGGAAGAGGGTGTCATCAATACTGACCGGGCCGAGAGTCTGGGACAGATGGTCGCCACATCTGCCGGCGTTAGAGAGGCTTTCGACGTCTTCAAGCAGCTGGACGCAAACCAGTCAAGGGCGGCACTGGAGCTGTTCATTCTGAACGACCTGAATAGCTTGATCGACCCTTTCCTCACAGCAGCCACCAGCTATTCCGCGCGCTTGAACGCGCAGTCGGAAGAGGCCTTTGCGCAGTCCGAGAGCACCCTGTCTAACGTCCTATATGCTGGTAGTATCATTATTCTCCTCAGCCTCATGGGCGCCCTCACGCTGGGTACAATGATTCGCCGCTCAATCGTAGGCCCTATCACCACGATCGCCGACACGGTTAGCCGGGTGCAGCAAGACGACTACACTGCCCGCACCGAACTCAAAGGCGGCGATGAGCTGGCACAACTTGGCCTTGCCCTCGACCAGCTGCTGGACGACAAGGTGGCGACCCTGGTTCGCATCGAGAAAGAAAACGATGCCCTCAACGATTCGGTTATCGAACTGCTGGAAGGTTCAGCCTCGCTGAGCGAGCGAAATTTCACAACGCGTCTGCAGGTGCGTGAGGACATCACTGGCCCGGTTGCGGACGCCCTCAACCTGGTAACGAAGGAAACGGCCGAAGCACTTGTGAAAGTTCGTCAGATCGGTGACCTGGTCGAAGCGTCCAGTGTCCTTGTTGATGAGCAGACCAGCAAGGTGACCAACGTTGCTGCCCAGGAACGTCTGCTGGTTGTGCAGGCCATCAAGAAACTCGAAGCCGCTTCACAGCAGATGAACCAGATCGCTGAATGGGGCCAGGCCTGTAACGTGATCGCGCAGAATGCTTCTGGCTCTACGGACAAGGCCCAGGAGGCAGTAAGCACCACCATCGAGTCCATGGACGAAATCCGTGACGCGATCAGCGAAACGGAAAAACGCATCAAGCGACTGAGTGAGCGATCGCAGGAAATCAGCGGCATCATCGACATCATCAATAGTATCGCTGAACGAACCCACGTACTGGCGCTGAATGCCAGTATGCAGGCCGCTGCAGCTGGTGATGCGGGACGTGGTTTTGCGGTCGTTGCGGACGAAGTACAACGTCTTGCGGAAAGCTCGCGCAGTTCGACATCACAGATCAGCGCCCTGGTTCGCAGCATCCAGTCAGAAACAGCGGACGCGGTAAGCAACATGAACGGCAGTATTACCCAGGTTGTCAACGGTTCTCGCCGAGCGGCACAGGCTGGTACCCAGATGCAGGAAACCCAGCAGACCACACGTGAGCTGGTGGCTGCGGTACAGCGCATCGCCGAAAGTTCCATCCTC
>TARA_R100000306_G_scaffold665_1_pt1 | contig 251178 bp, 209 predicted proteins | sample TARA_R100000306 | Tara Oceans TARA_R100000306 (sample SAMEA2620824) | marine metagenome | biome: marine biome (ENVO:00000447); feature: mesopelagic zone (ENVO:00000213); material: "saline water (ENVO:00002010), including plankton (ENVO:xxxxxxxx)" | depth 1000 m | reverse complement strand
TTTTTTACTACTGCTACTGCTACTTAACCTTATTTTCTTCTAAAAACATAATTTTTATAATACCCTTTTCCGTCTTCAAAAGATGTTTCAATAGTTAATCCAGCCGAATCGGCCAACCATGCCACTACTTTATCGGTGTATTTCTGTGAAATTTCGGTATGGATGGTTTCCCATGCATCGAATGTGACGGTTAAGTCTAGCGCTTCAATAGTTACAGACATAGCTTCAGTAGCCACTAAATAACTTTTTGCAGTGCCAGATTCAGGATCATACACTTCCCAATGTTTAAATTTTTCTACATTGAAATTTCCGCCCATTTCGGTATTGATACGGTGCAATAGATTTTTGTTGAAAGCGGCTGTCACCCCAGTGGCGTCGTTATAGGCGTCGAGAATGGTTTGCGGATCTTTCTTTTGGTCGAACCCAATAAACAATTGGTCCTGTTCTCCCATAGTATCTTTCAGCTTGGTTAAAAAATCGATTGCCCGATGGTGCAATAAATTACCAATATTTGAACCCAATACTAAGATTACTTTTTTGCGCTTGTTGAAGGTTTGCAACCGTTCTAGCACCTCAAAATATTCGCCTTTTTCGGCATCAACCGTAACTTTTGGTAGTTCTGAAGAGAGGTTTTCGGTTAACAAATCGATAGCATTCTGGCTAATGTCGATTGGTTTATAAACAAAATTGAAGTTTTCGTCTGCAAGGTGTTTCAACAATACCTTTGTTTTTTTTCCATCACCAGCACCCAATTCAATTAAGTCGAAACTGGCTGCATTTTCACTGAACAGCGCAGCAATTTCTTGTGTGTGTTCCGAAATAATCTCAAATTCACATTTGGTGAGATAATATTCGGGCAACGCCATAATATCTTGGAACAACTTGTCCCCCTTTTCATCATAGATATATTTTGAGTATAAATACTTCGGAAACGAGCTAAGCCCATCTTGCACGTCATTTTGGAAAGCGGTTTTTGTTTTGGAAGGTGTAGAAGTGTTCATGTGAGTGTGAGAAGGTTATTTAGCTAATCTGATGCCTGTATATTGCCAACGTAAATTGGGTTGAAAAAAGTTTCGATACGTGGGGCGGGTATGCTTAGGAGCAGTTATCACAGAGCCACCTCGAAGTACTTTTTGATTCACCATAAATTTTCCGTTGTATTCACCTAGGGCGCCAGGCACTTTGGTATAACCAGGATAGGGCAGGTAGGCGCTTTCTGTCCATTCCCAGCGGGTTCCCCATTTAAAATTGTCTTGTGCTGCTTCCCATTCAAATTCGGTTGGTAGTCGGCACCCCTTCCATTGCGCAAAAGCAAAAGCTTCGTAGTATGAAATATGGTTTAAGGCTGTCTTGTCGTCTATTTTTTGAAGTCCTTGTAATGTATAATGGTGCCATACGCCATCAATCTCGTGCCAATACATAGGCTGTATTATTTTTTCTTGTTGTACCCAATCCCAAGCGTCGGCATGCCAAAAGTTGAAATCTTTATATCCACCATCTTTTATAAACGCTATATATTCACCATTGGTTACCAAATTGTTTGAAATCTGAAAATCTTGGCAGTAGGTTTTATGTTTTCCTAATTCGTTGTCGTAACAAAAGTCGTCTCCATTATGGCCAATTTCATATACGCCAGCATCAAACGAAAGCCATTCTTGGGGCGTTTCAGAACTAGGATTTTCTTCATAAGTGTCGTTGTATTTTGGTAGCAACGGATTGTTACCCAGTATGTATTTAATATCTGTCATGAGAAGTTCCTGATGCTGTTTTTCATGGTGAATTCCTATAAGTAACAGATCTGCAATTTCAGCAGCTACGGTAGTCGTTAAAAACTCTTTCAATTCATTGGTGACGTAATGCCTATAATCATACACTTTGGCCACCCTCGGTCTCGATAAGTTTCCGCGATCGCTTCTAACCACGCGTTCGCCTAAAGTTTCGTAATAACTATTAAATACGTACGCGAAATCTTCATGGAACAATCTATAGTCAGGCTTGTGTTTTTTCAGAATAAATTCTTCAAAAAACCAGGTAGTATGCCCTAAATGCCATTTCGGGGGTGAAACATCTATGATAGGCTGTACAACGTAATCTTCAATTTCAAGTGGTTTGCAAAGTGCTTCTGTGCGTTGTCTGGTTTCAGTAAATAAATCAAGTAGCGTTTTTGTTTCAATCATAACTAGAGTGCCAAAACACTAATGTTTTGACTCTTTAAAGATAACAATAAAGCATCTTTTTTGTGGGGAAGGAAGGCGTTAAACCCGTGTTAAACTGATATTCAGAAAATTTCCGAAGTACTATAAACAAACAAAATCGCCTCAAAATAATGAGGCGATTGTAGATTCACGAAATAGATTGTGATTTATTTTCCCGTTTTAAAAGTAATGGGAACGGTATATTTAATTGCCCTTGGCTTTCCTCCCATCATACCGGGTTTTTTCATTTTAGGGATGAGGCCGATATTTCTTTTTGCTTCTTCTTGGAGGGCTGCTGTACCGCCAGTAACATTCTTAATATCTACAGCTCCTTGTTCATTAATAAAAAATTCGATAACAACACGGCCTTGTTCATTGTTCTTATATGAAGAAGGTGGGTATTTGAAATTTTTTGCAATATGTGTTGCCAATTTTTGCTTAAAACAATTGTCACGCTGAGAGGCGTTGCCATTTTCACAACCCGGCCATACTGGCGCCAATTCTTTGAGGGTCATGGTGTTTTTTTGAACATCTCCCCATTCTTCTTGCGCCAAGAGTGATGTAGAGATAAATAGGGTAATTATAAGTAGGGCGTTTTTCATCATTGTTATGTAATTATACCGCAACTGCACCTTTAATGTGCGGGTGGGGATTATAGTCAACTAACGTAAAGTCATCAAATTTAAAGCCAAAAATGTCTTTTACCTCAGGATTTAACAACATTTTTGGTAACGGACGTATATCTCGAGATAATTGTAACTCTAATTGGTCTACGTGATTGCTGTAAATATGGGCATCGCCAAAAGTATGTACAAAGTCACCTGCTTGGTAGCCGCACACTTGAGCCATCATCATAGTGAGTAGGGCATAGGACGCAATATTGAATGGTACTCCCAAGAAAATATCAGCACTGCGTTGGTATAATTGGCAGGATAGTTTTCGGGTACTTTCATCGCCAGGGGTCTCTGGTGCGCTCACATAAAATTGAAAAAAAGCGTGGCAAGGAGGTAAAGCAGCTTTACCATTCGCTACATTTTCAGAAAAGGGTATTGCGGTGTTGGGAAGTACACTCGGGTTCCACGCGCTTACCAACATGCGTCTGCTGTCTGGATTCGATTTAAGGGTTTTAATAATTTCTGTAATCTGATCAATTTCCTCGCTGTTCCAATTTCGCCATTGGTGACCATATACAGGTCCAAGGTTTCCGTCTTCGTCGGCCCACTCATTCCATATACGTACTCCGTTTTCTTGTAGGTATTTTATATTGGTATCGCCATTTAAAAACCAAAGCAATTCATAAATGATAGACTTTAAGTGCAATTTCTTGGTAGTCACCATCGGGAAGCCTTCGCTAAGATCGAACCGCATTTGATAGCCGAACACACTTTTGGTGCCAGTACCTGTTCGATCACTTTTTTCATTGCCATTTTCCAGAACGTGCTTAACTAAATCGTGGTATTGCTTCATTTTAAATCGTAATTTTTGGAAGGATAAATGTAAAAAAGAGCAGCTGTTATTGAAACTGAAAATTAATTCATTTATTATAAGTTATTAACGTTTTGCTTTTTTGCGTATATTTAATATGACCAAACTAATACACAAATGGAAGCAGTATACGAAACGCCCCATGGACCGATGAAATGTTACCCAAATTATTTGGTATTCAAACTAAAAGGAGATGGTATTTCAGAACCAGCGGCTCATGAAATTATGTCGTATGCATACAGGCATTATGATCGTCGTAAATTTGTTTTTATTTCGAATCGTGAATTTGCTTCAAACATAGACCCGAGAGCATACACTGCAATAAATCCGAAAGTTATGGTTGGGCTTGCCATAGTTTCGCAAGAAGATGAAGTACGGCAAGAGGCTACGAGTGAACAACAATTGTTTGAGGGCTCGTTTAGTTATTTTAAAACGGTAGATGAGGCCAAGGATTGGGCGAATACGGTCGTAAAAAATTGAACGCTAAAATTTTAACCGATAATCATACCTGCGATTGCTGCAGAAATAAGTGACGCTATCGTTCCTCCAAGTAATGCACGCATTCCAAATTTAGAAAGTATTTTACGTTGCCCTGGAGCCAAAGAACCAATTCCACCAATCTGAATTCCGATAGAGGCAAAATTTGCAAATCCGCAGAGCATATAGGTTGCCATAATAATCGACTTCTCGTACGTTAAATGCATCGCATTGCTGGTGTTCTTTAGTTCGGCCAACTGGATATATCCTACAAATTCACTTGCTGCTAGTTTTATCCCTAACAACTGTCCCATCATCATCATATCTTCTTCAGCAACACCAATAAGCCACATCAGAGGAGCAAAAACGGTTCCGAGTATGGCTTCTAGCGAAAGTTCTGGATAGGAGGAATTGGCTGCCATCCAATCGTTAAATGAGGTAACATCTCCAATCCAACCTAAAATTCCATTAAAAAGGGCAATAAATGCTACAAATACTAGTAGCATGGCACCCACATTTACGGCTAGTTTTAACCCTTCTGTGGTTCCATTAGCAATCGCATCTAATAAATTGGAACCTATTTTTTCTGAAGAAACATGTACGTCTGTGTTTATTTCTTCGGTTTGCGGGTATAGTATTTTTGAAATCACGATAGCCCCGGGTGCTGCCATTACCGAAGCAGCAAGCAAGTGTTTCGCAAAAACCAAGCGCAGTGCTGGGTCGTCTCCCCCTAGAAAACCGATATATGCAGCCAATACGGCGCCGGCTACGGTGGCCATACCACCAATCATCACCAACAGCATTTCGCTCTTGTTCATCTTTTCCAGATAGGCTTTAATAAGCAAGGGCGCTTCGGTTTGTCCTAAAAAGATATTTCCAGCAACGCTCAGACTCTCTGCCCCAGAAATTTTCAGCAATTTTGAAAGCAACCAACCAAAGGCTTTTACTACCTTTTGTATGACACCTAGATAGAATAATACCGAGGTTAAGGCAGAAAAGAAGATAATGGTAGGAAGTACTTGGAAAGCGAAAATAAAGCCAAAGGTGTCCATGTCTACTACCAACCCTTCAAATAAGAACTTACTTCCTGCTTGGGTAAATTCGAGAATCTTCACGAAAATTTTACCAACGAAATCAAATATATTTTGAATAAAAGGCACTTTTAGTACCCCAATGGCAATCACAATCTGAAATGCGAGTCCGAGCCCCACTGTACGCCAATTAATTGCTTTGCGATTGGCACTAAAAAGAAAGGCGATAAGCAAGAGAGTGAACATTCCTAAAACACCACGCCAAAGGCTGTTTACTGAAAATCCCTGTGACGGAATTACATCGTTGGTGCCTGCAGTAATAGGGACTTCATCTACTGCTGCTAGTTTAGTTTTCTCGGTGTCTATGAACGAATAGGTGATATCATTTTCAGTAAAAACAAGGGTGCTGTCTGTTTTTTGTGTGATTCTAAATCGGCGGATAGAGTCTTTGGGTGAATCGTGAAAAAGCACCAGCAAATCGTTTTGCAGCATGTAATCTCCGCTGGATTTTAGACTGTCAATTGCTGTAATATTGTAAGTGAAGGTGCCATCTTTCAGTAAAAAATAATCTTCTTCAGAAATGGGGTACACAGATTGGCCCGTTGTATTTTCTATAGAAGTAACGCTCCATTTTTTTTCGACGGTTTGTGCGAGTCCGCTAAAAAAACATCCTAGAAAGATGATAGATAGCGCAATTTTTTGAAAGTGTTTCATAAATTAAAATGGCATGAGTTGATCACTCTCTTTTTGAAATTTCATCCCGAATTCTTGCGGCACGCTCGTAATCTTCATTGGCAACGGCTTCATCTAGCATGGCATTCAATTCTTTTCCTGTAAACTTAGAGAAATCTTCTTTTTTCTGAGGGGCAGATTCTGCATCTTCCCCTAAAATAAGCTCTTCGAGGATTGCTTCTTCTGCTTCGGAAATTTTCTTCTTTTTGGTAGGCGTCGTTTTTAAGTAAATCCCAGCTTTCTCCAAAATGGTTTTATAGGTGAAAATGGGTGCTTTAAAACGAAGTGCTAACGCAATAGCGTCACTTGTGCGCGCATCTATAATTTCTTCAAGATTGTCCCGCTCACAAATTATACTAGAATAAAAAACGCCATCAACCAATTTGTGGATAATCACCTGTTTTACGACAATGGCAAACCGATCTGCAAAATTTTTGAATAAATCGTGGGTAAGGGGTCTAGGAGGTTTGATCTCTTTTTCGAGTGCAATGGCAATAGATTGGGCTTCAAACGCGCCAATTACGATTGGGAGTTTTCGTTCGCCATCTACTTCATTCAAAATAAGCGCATAGGCGCCATTTTGGGTTTGGCTATACGAAATTCCTTTTATGTTTAAGCGAACTAGGCTCATGGTTTAAAAACAGTGATGGAGCAAAAATACCACAATAAATGGAATGGGAAAGATAATCAGGCGCAAACGAATTAAAAAACCAAAGCTATCGATGGTTTTTAGATTTTCAATAGATGCCTATGAGCACATCAAAACAGACGTACATCCTTCCGAAGAAAAATAAAAAACCCTCCCGAATAGGGGAGGGCAAAAATTTTATCCGTTTGCAGCTTTAAATGCTTTCAATTTTTCAACCAACTGTGGAACCACTTCAAAGGCATCGCCCACAATACCATAATCGGCTGCCTTAAAGAAAGGTGCCTCGGGATCGTTATTGATTACCACTTTGGTTTTGGAAGCATTAATTCCTGCCAAATGCTGGATGGCTCCAGAAATTCCAATGGCAATATAAAGGTTAGAAGCTACTGGTTTTCCGGTTTGCCCAACGTGCTCTCCGTGGGGTCTCCAGCCCATGTCACTAACGGGTTTTGAGCAAGCGGTAGCTGCCCCCAATGTTTCAGCAAGCTCTTCAATCATGCCCCAATTTTCAGGACCTTTCATTCCGCGACCGGCAGAAACGACAATCTCTGCATCGGCGATGGTTACTTTGTCTGTTGCTTTATCTACGGAAACTACCTCGGTTGAGAAATCATCTTCAGCAAGCGATGGGGAAAACGCCTCAGTACTGGCCGAAATTGGATTCTCCTTAATTCCGTAGGCATTTTTAGCAAGTCCTACTACTTTCGTATCAGTATTGATTTCAGTATTCGAAAATGCCTTGTTGGTAAAAACGCTGTGCTTTACCGTAAATGGTTCAGTTGAAGAAGGTAGTTCGGTTACATTAGGAACATATCCTGCTTCCAAATTTACAGCTACCAAGGGTGCCATAAATTTACTGTTGGCACTTGAAGTAAGTACAACTACTTTGGCCCCTTCGTTTTTAGCAGCCTGAGCAAGTACATCTGCGTAAGCTTCGGCATTGAAGTTTTGAAGCTTATCATTAGAAACTTCCAATACTTTAGAAGCACCATAGGTTCCTAATTCAGAGCTATCACCTGCGTTTACAGCAACGGCTGTTACTGTGGTGCCCATGGCATCTGCGATTCCTTTTGCGTAAGAAACAGCTTCGTGGGCTATTTTTTTAAACGATCCATTTTCGGATTCTGTGTATACTAAAACTGACATATATTCTAAAATTTTGAATTCCAAAACTTAATTTTAAATAACATACTTGTTATAGAAATCACGTTTTGGGATTTGTGATTTTCTTTTTTGAAGTATGATCTTTAGATCACTTTTGCTTCGTTATGTAATAAATCTACTAACTCGTCTACGGTATCTACCAATTTCACTGCACCTTTTGGCGCAGGCTTTTCAAAAGTGTTCGTATTGGTTTCGGCAGTCGCGTCAACAGGTTCTTTTACGTGTAATGGTTTTGAACGTGCTTGCATGATACCCCGCATGTTCGGGATGCGAAGGTCACTTTCTTCCACCAAGCCTTTTTGGCCTCCAACTACTAATGGCAACTTCGTGCTTATCGTTTCTTTACCACCATCAATTTCTCGAATGGCCGTAGCGCTTTCGCCTTCAACTTCAAGGCTGATACACGTATTTACAAAATTAGCATCGATCATTTTTGCTACCATTCCTGGTACCATTCCACCGTTGTAATCGATAGACTCACGCCCACCGATAACAAGGTCGTATCCGCCTTCTTTTACAACATGTGCCAATTGCTTGGCTACGCTGTACCCGTCTGTTGCTGGGGTGTTTACACGAATCGCCTCATCGGCTCCAATGGCAAGGGCTTTTCGTAAGGTAGGCTCTGTTTCTGGGCCACCTACATTTGCAACATGCACAGCGGCACCTTGTTTTTCTTTGAACCACATGGCACGTGTTAATCCGAATTCGTCGTTCGGGTTAATCACAAATTGAACACCATTGGTATCGAATTTGGTATCACCATCGGTAAAATTAATCTTCGAGGTTGTGTCTGGAACGTGGCTAATGCACACTAAAATCTTCATATAACTACTGTTTTGCTGAGTAAATTTTAAGGATGCCAAAGATACCAAATATAATTCAAAAATACTATGCATGCATAGTAAAATTTTAAACCTTTTCAATAATTTGTCTGTTGATGTGCAGAGTACTCTTAAATAATATTATTTTTGTTTTCAATATTACCACAGCTACAGAACGAAAAGTAACTATACATGAAAACAATCCAATTTAGAGAAGCCATTTGTGAAGCTATGAGCGAAGAGATGCGTCGCGATGAAGCCATTTACCTGATGGGAGAAGAAGTTGCCGAATACAATGGTGCTTATAAGGCCAGTAAGGGAATGTTGGATGAGTTTGGCGCAAAGCGCGTGATCGATACTCCAATTTCAGAATTGGGCTTTGCGGGTGTTGCCATCGGTTCTACCATGACCGGAAACAGACCTATTGTAGAGTTCATGACGTTTAACTTCTCGTTGGTAGGGATAGACCAGATCATTAATAACGCCGCAAAAATCAGACAGATGAGCGGGGGCCAATTAAAATGCCCCATCGTATTTAGAGGTCCTACCGCCTCTGCAGGTCAGCTCGCAGCTACCCACTCCCAAGCTTTTGAAAGTTGGTACGCTAACACACCAGGACTGAAAGTAGTGGTGCCAAGTAACCCAGCCGATGCCAAAGGATTGCTAAAAAGTGCCATCCGTGATGACGATCCGGTTATTTTTATGGAAAGTGAACAGATGTATGGTGACAAGGGAGAAGTGCCAGAAGGAGAATACCTAATCCCACTCGGGGTAGCTGATATCAAACGAAAAGGAACCGATGTGACCATTGTTTCCTTCGGAAAAATTATTAAAGAAGCCTATAAAGCGGCAGATGAACTGGCCAAAGAGGGTATTGAGTGTGAAATCATCGATCTTCGAACCGTGCGCCCAATGGACCATAACGCAATTATGGAATCGGTAAAGAAAACCAACCGTTTGGTGATTCTAGAAGAGGCATGGCCTTTTGGAAATGTAGCTACCGAAATCACCTACCAAGTGCAGAGCCAAGTATTCGACTATCTAGATGCTCCTATTGTGAAGTTGAACACGGCAGATACACCTGCCCCTTATTCACCAGTGCTCTTGGAAGAATGGCTGCCCAGTAGTAACGATGTGATTAAGGCGGTTAAGAAGGTGCTTTATAAAGACTAACCTTTACGTAAGAAAATATAAATTCCAAATTCCAAATCCCTTCGTCTAAGGTGTGGATTTGGAATTTTGTTTTTGTGCCATTTACCGCAATTGCGTCTTTTAAGAATATTTTAATTTGTAAACTATTCTATTTGTTCGTTCTTTGCTGTTTCAAATTGGTGCTGAAATTTTATTGCCCGCACCACGTTACCTACTTATGAAGCAATTCTACTTCCTTATTTTTTTAGTCTGCTCTGTTTCACTGTATTCCCAAACAAAGGTGAGCGGTGTTGTGAAAGACGATACAGGTATGTCGGTTGCTTTTGCCAATGTCATCTTCAAAGACAGTAACGAGGGTACCATCACCAACGAAGAGGGACGTTTCTATCTCGAAAGCGACCAAAGTTACGATGCCGTGGTATTTTCGTTCATTGGGTATGAAACAAAGGAAATTTCCTTAGGTGAAAAAACAACCTATAAAATGGAGGTGACGCTTTCCGAAGAGGCAGCAGCCCTAGATGAAGTGGTTATCTTTACGGGAAAAACTTCTAAAAAAGACAATCCGGCACTCGCCATTCTTCGAAAAATTTGGGAAAATCGCCGTGAGAACGGAGTCAAAAAATTTGAACAATACAGCTACGATAAATACGAAAAACTAGAATTCGACCTGAATACCATCGACTCTTCCCTGATAAAAAGCAAGATTTTTAAGGGCATGGAATTTATCTGGGACCAGATAGATACTTCAAATGTTACCGGAAATAGCTACCTACCCATATTCATCAACGAAGCGTATTCTAAAGTGTATGGCGATAACAATCTGAATGAAGAAAAAGAAATTCTGGAAGGAAATAAAAACAGCGGTTTTAGCAATAACCAAACCCTGATTGCCTTTGTAAAAGACCTTTATAAAGAGTACGATGTGTACGATAATTACCTTAAATTCTTTGATAAAGCCTTTACCAGCCCGTTGTCACGCACGGGTATCGACGTATATAACTACGTGTTACTAGACAGTGCCTACCGTGATAATAAATGGTGCTACAATATTGTATACTACCCACGCCGGAAAAATGAATTGACTTTTAAAGGTGATTTTTGGGTGAATGATAGTACGTGGGCCATCAAAGAAATCAACCTCCAAGCGTCTAAAAGTGCCAATCTGAACTGGGTCCGTGAGGTGTATATTGAACAGGAATTCGACGTGCTGAACGATTCCATCTTTTTGATTACAAGAGATTATTTCTTAAGCGATTTCAGCCTGCGGAAAAAGGAAGATGCACAAGGGGTCTACGGAAGGCGGACCACGCTATTCGATAATTACGAATTTGATGTTCCTAAAGAGAAAAGCTTTTATGACGCACAGGTAGATCCGTATAATGAAGAAATTTACAATCGCCCAGACACTTTTTGGGAGGAACGCCGTATGGAGGAGCTCAGCAAAGATGAAAAGGGCGTCTACGTCATGTTAGACAGCCTTAAAACCGTTCCGCGCTTCCAGGCTTTCTATAATATTGGTGCGGCACTCGCCTCTGGCTACTACCAAGTGGGGAATGTTGATGTGGGGCCTCTTTTTTCCATCTTTGGCTTTAATGAAGCCGAAGGGCTGCGGATCCGTTTGGGGGGTAGAACCTACTTTTCTCAGAATGATCCCTGGCGTGTAGAAGTTTTTGGCGCGTACGGTTTCCGGGATGAGCGTTTTAAATACGGTATTTCGGGTAAATACTTAATCGATCGTGCTTCGAGGCTCACTGTTTTTGGCGGAAATAGAAAAGATGTAGAACAAACCGGCGCTAGTTTAACCTCTAGTACCGATGTGTTGGGTCGAAATCTCGCGTCTTCCAGTTTGATCACTGTGGGAGCTAACGATAGGCTCACCCGTATCAATTTGTCTACCGCAGGTTTTTCGGTAGAGCCGGCTAAAAATTTCAATGTGCGTCTTACCGGTTCATACCGAAACTTAGAATCTGCTACCGAAACCTTTAGCATCGATTATTTTGATAAAGATGGAGTGCAACAAAGCGAACTTTCTCAAGCCGAATTGGAATTAGGTTTTTTCTATACCCCAAAACGGAAAACTTCGGGCTATGGCGTAGAACGAACCATAATTAACGATGGCGACTATGCCACGATCTATTTGGGCTACACACGCGGACTTGATGGTGTGCTTGGGGGTGAATTTGGCTATTCGAAATTACAAGCGCTCTATACACAACCATGGAATATTGGCGGATTGGGCCGGCTTTTTACCACGGTGGAAGCGGGGAAAATTTTCAATCCTGTACCCTTTAGTTTGTTGAGTCCTATACCCGGTAACCAAACCCTGTTTAGCATCTACAATACCTTTTCGAACCTCGATTTTTACGAGTTTGTGAGTGATGAATACGTAAGTGTGCATTTGCAGCACAATTTTGGAGGACGCATTTTTGGGCGTATTCCGTTTCTACGGAAATTAGACCTGCGGGAAGTCATTGGCTTTAGAACCGTATACGGGAACATTTCACAAGAAAACATCAATTTGAGTCGCCCTGCATTTGAATCGATCACAAACGGGCCATTGACCCCGGCTAACCTTTCACCTTCAAACGAGTTATATTATGAATACAGCGTCGGGGTGGGCAATATCTTTAAGATTTTTAGGCTCGATGTGAACTTCCGCGGAAATTACCTAGATCGGCCAGACGCCCGAAAAATTGGGGTTACGGGAGTGTTTGGGTTTAGTTTTTAAGACACTCTGCTATATTTGAGGTGTATTCGTCATAGCTTCAGCTTCTTCTGAAATAACAAAATCACAATCTTATTTATTTACAAGTGAGTTTCAGTATTAAAATTTCTGAAAAAGAACTACCTTTGCACCCCTTTTAAAAAGTGAATATGACAGCAGATAAAGTGAACACCTTCGATGTGTTGGTAGAAATTCCGAAAGGAAGCCGAAACAAATACGAATACGATTTTGAATTAAAGAAAATTCGGTATGACCGGATGATTTTTTCATCTATGATGTACCCAGCAGATTATGGGTTTGTGCCAGAAACCTTGGCATTAGATGGCGATCCGCTAGACGTTTTGGTGTTGGTTACCGAACCAACGTTTCCAGGATGTGTGATTGAGGTGAAGCCCATTGGTGTGTTCCACATGGCAGATGAAAAGGGACCTGATGAAAAAGTGATCTGTGTACCTGTAAGCGACCCTATTGCGAATAACGTGAGCGATCTCAGCGAACTGAATCCGCACCTCATTAAAGAAATCGAACACTTCTTCCAAGTGTATAAAGATTTGGAAGAGAAGAAAGTAGACGTAGGCGGTTGGGGAGACGTGCACGAAGCCAAAGAGATTGTGGCAAAATGTGTAGACCGTTTCCGCGCAAGCGATATTCCTGTGAAAGATGTGAGTATACGTTAAAACACGATACTTCTAAAAGCCCGATATACAGCAGTTTATCGGGCTTTTTTAATTTGTGCTATTTCACTACATTTGCAGCCACTTAATCAAACCTTTTCTCATGGAAAATAATATTATTTATGTACCTATTGCCCTGGCTGTCTTAGGCCTCCTTTTTATGCTCATTAAAATGAGCTGGGTAAAAAAGCAGAACGCGGGGAACGAGCGTATGCAATTTATTTCTAAAAGTATTAAAGAAGGTGCCCTGGCATTTTTGGCAGCTGAATACCGTCTTTTGGTAATCTTTGCTGTGATAGCTTCTGCACTTTTATTTTTTGTATCCACTTTGGTAGAGTCTACTAGCTGGATGATTGTACCTGCATTTATTTTGGGTGCTATTTTTTCAGCATTGGCGGGTAACATCGGGATGCGTATTGCAACCGAAGCGAATGCACGTACGGCTGAAGCTGCAAAAACCTCACTTCCGCAGGCACTGAAGGTGTCTTTTGGCGGTGGTACGGTGATGGGCTTAGGAGTAGCCGGCCTTGCAGTTCTAGGCCTTAGTTTGATATTCTTGTTCTTTATTGGGCAGTTTATGGGCAACGATGGCTCTTTTTATGATAACATGACCATCGTATTGGAAGCATTGGCCGGATTCTCATTGGGGGCCGAGTCTATTGCGCTCTTTGCCCGTGTAGGTGGTGGTATTTATACCAAGGCTGCAGATGTTGGAGCCGACCTTGTTGGTAAGGTAGAAGCAGGAATTCCAGAAGATGATCCGCGTAACCCTGCAACCATTGCAGATAACGTTGGTGATAACGTTGGTGATGTTGCGGGTATGGGAGCCGATCTTTTTGGGTCGTATGTAGCAACAGTTTTGGCTGCGATGGTATTAGGAAACTACGTGATTAGAGATATTGCTGTCGCAAATGGTGGTAGCTTTACAGACGCGTTCAATAATATGGGACCTATCTTACTTCCGCTAGTGATTGCTGGAGTAGGGATATTGGCTTCAATCATCGGAACGTTCTTAGTAAGTATTAAAAATAACGACGCTAAAGAAAGCAAAGTGCAAGCGGCACTTGACCGCGGAAACTGGGCAGCGATAATCTTAACCTTAATTGCTAGTTATTTCTTAATCGATTGGATGCTACCTGCTACCATGGAAATGAAATTTTTTGGTGAAGGTGTGAAAGAAATAGCCTCAATCAATGTGTTTTGGGCAGCGTGTATTGGTTTAGCGGTAGGAGCATTGATTTCTATGGTGACGGCGTATTATACTTCATTAGGTAAAAAACCTGTTATGGATATCGTTGAAAACTCTTCAACAGGAGCGGCTACTAATATTATTGCCGGACTTTCAGTAGGGATGTATTCAACATTTGCCTCTGTAATCTTATTTGCTGCTGCAATTTATGGTTCTTATGAACTTGCTGGTTTTTATGGGGTAGCACTTGCTGCTTCAGCTATGATGGCCACCACGGCTATGCAATTGGCGATTGATGCTTTCGGACCGATTGCTGATAACGCAGGTGGTGTTGCTGAAATGAGCGAACTAGAACCGCACGTACGTGAAAGAACTGATATTTTAGATTCTGTAGGAAATACAACGGCAGCAGTTGGAAAAGGATTTGCAATTGCTTCTGCAGCACTTACGGCATTGGCATTGTTTGCCGCCTACGTAACCTTTACGGGTATCGACGGAATTAATATTTTCCGAGCAGATGTGTTAGCGATGTTGTTTGTAGGGGGAATGATACCAGTTGTGTTTTCAGCGATGGCGATGAAATCGGTTGGTAAAGCTGCCATGGAAATGGTACAAGAAGTTCGTCGTCAGTTTCGTGAAATTCCAGGGATTATGGAAGGAACCGGAACTCCAGAATATGCAAAGTGTGTTGATATTTCAACTAAAGCGGCACTTAAAGAAATGATCTTGCCAGGGTTGCTTACCATTATTACGCCTATTGTCATCGGATTGTTATTTGGTGCTGAACCTTTGGGTGGTTATATGGCTGGTGTTTGTGTGAGTGGTGTAATGTGGGCTATTTTCCAAAATAACGCTGGTGGTGCTTGGGACAACGCTAAAAAATCGTTTGAAGCGGGTGTAATGATCAATGGTGAAATGACCTATAAAGGAAGTGACGCCCATAAAGCAGCCGTAACTGGAGATACCGTGGGTGATCCGTTTAAAGATACGTCAGGCCCATCTATGAATATCTTGATCAAGTTAACTTGTTTGGTCGGATTGGTAATTGCTCCTATCTTGGGAGGTCATGGCGCAGCTACAGATGCTGAAACAGCTACCTCAGAAGAAATGATTTTTATTGATGAAGATGGAAATAAAACGGTTCTTACAGACAAACAAGCAACTCAAGTAGCAGTTGCAGACCGTACTGAAATTTCTAAAGATGTGATGGTTGAAATGGCTACTGAAGGTGATGTAACTACTGCTGAAGTGACCATAAAAACAACCAAGAACGGTGAAACAACTACTGAGACCAAAACATTTGAAGGCACCGAAGCTGAGGTAAAAGCTCAGGTTGAAGCCTTAAAAGATGTTGAAGTAAAAGTGAACAAAGGAGCGAAAGTGGTGAAAGAAGTTAAAATTGAAGAGACTTCCAATTAACGATTTAGATAGTTAAATAACTACTAAACCCCGCCAATTTGGCGGGGTTTTTTTATGGAATTTTTTAACTTCACAAGACCATGAATTATGACGACCTAACCACACTTGGAATTGCCTTTGGTATCGGCCTTTTAATTGGTCTGCAGCGCGAGCATACCGATAATAAAATGGCAGGGGTGCGCACTTTCACGCTCATTGCCGTGCTTGGAGTGGTTTCAGGGTTTCTAACGCGCGATTTCGACAATCCGTATATACTTCCCGCAATTGGTTTATCACTCACAGCATTACTCGTTATGGCCAATGTTGTTAAACTGAAAAGGTTAAACGATACCGACGTTGGGCAAACTACCGAGGTAGCCGCATTACTTACTTTTGCCATAGGCGCCTATTTGGTGTTGGGAAGTCAAGTGATTGGCGTGATAGTAGGAGGAACCATGGCAGTACTCTTATATATTAAAGAACGGCTCCATAATTTTATAGACACCCTAAAAGATAAAGATCTCGCTGCTATCATGACCTTTGCAGGGATTTCCCTCATTATCCTGCCCATTCTTCCCAACCGTACTTTTGGTCCGTTAGATGTGCTCAACCCTAGAAATATTTGGATGATGGTGACCTTAATTGTAGGGATTAGCGTTGTAGGATATTTCATCTATAAATTTGTAGGTAAAAAAGTGGGCATCATATCAAATGGTGTTTTGGGCGGTCTCATTAGTAGTACCGCTACCACAGTGAGTTACGCTCGAAAAACAACTGATGCCAAAAATATTGGTAAAATGGCAGCCTTCGTAATCATGACGGCGTCAACAATAGCATTAGTGCGCATTATTTTCGAAATTGGTATTGTTATCCCTGAATTGCTACCAAAACTCATCCTACCACTGATTGTAGAATTTGTCTTTATGGCACTTATCTGTGTAGGATTGTTCTATTTTATTAATAAAGATACTTCCGAAGACAATGAAATGCCCGAACCTAAAAATCCGGCGCAATTTAAGAGTGCATTGATTTTCGGACTGCTGTATGGACTGATTCTGTTAGCAGTTGCCTTCACAAAAAAAACCTTTGGGAACGAAGCATTATATGTGGTTTCGATCATTAGCGGTCTCACCGATGTAGATGCGATTACCTTATCATTGTCACAACTTATGAAAGACGGAGGGCTTGAAACCAATAGCGGGTGGCGACTTATTTTGTTAGCTTCACTGTCTAATCTTGTATTTAAAGGGGGTATGGCGGCCACGCTCGGCACCAAAAAATTGGCGAAATGGGTTGGCTTATCTTTTGGAGTTTCTATCGTTGCAGGGTTGCTGTTAATGTGGTTATGGCCAGAAGGATGGCACTTTTAATAACTTATCTACATGAATCTATTTAAAGACGATCCTTTACAAATCATTCCATTTCAGAGTTATGGAGATGTAAACCACTTCTACACAAGAGGTAGGGCATTAGAAGACGAGAATATAGATCTTTCCAAACGCGGCTTTTTCAACTTGCTGAAAAATACTTGGAAACGATTTGAGACCGATGAAATCCCAAATGCAAAATTGCGTATAACGTTTCCAGACAATTCAACGCTGTATACCCATAGTAATATGAGTGGTTATTTTAAGCTGAAAGAAACAATGGAAGGCTTAGATACAATGACCAATTCTGAAGGTTGGCTTCAGTTTCAGATGTCTTTTGAAACCCAATTTCCAGATAGAATCATTCAGAATGACAATAGTTTTCCAGGTGAAATTTTAATTCCTTCTACCAATAGTAGCTTCGGAATCATCAGCGATATAGACGATACTATTTTACATACAGGCGTTACGTCACGGTTGAAATGGCGCTTAATTTTCAATACCTTCTTTAAAAATGCTGAAAGTAGGAGCCCGCTAGAAGGGGCAGCTGCGTTTTATCATTTGTTGCATAGGGGAAAATCTGGAGAAGAAGCAAATCCTGTTTTCTATGTGAGCCATAGCCCATGGAATCTTTACCGATATCTAGAGTTATTTCTTCGGAAAAATAATTTTCCGAAAGGGCCGATTTTGTTGCGTGATTTTTCGAAGATTCGAGGAAAAAAGGAACCGGATGAGAAGCCACAAAAACAAAAAGAAATCATAGACATTTTAAACACCTATCCCGAACGAAAATTTATCCTGATTGGTGATGGAGGGGAACACGATCCTGATATTTATATTGAAATCGCCGAAGCGTTCCCCAATCGTATTTTAGCCATTTATATTCGTAGCGTGAAGCACAAAAAACGGGTGTTACGCATTCAAGGATTGTTTGAAAGTTATAAAACAGTTCCCGCACTACTGGTAAAGAGCAGTAAAGAAGCCATTGTACATGCCCGTGAACATGGATTTATTCAATAATTTCCTTAAAATAATCGTACGTAGCTAATTGCGATTGGATTTTAGGATCATCTGTAATGACGTATTCATTAAATTGCTTACTGTCAACAATACGTGCTTTTACATTGTCTTGCAATTGCAAATCGATGAGTTCTAAAATTGTTTGTTTATGGTCATCATCCAAAACAGGAGCTACCACCTCAATTCGGTGGCTCAGATTTCGTTTCATCCAATCTGCTGAACCAATAAAGATTTTCGGATCGCCATTATTTCCGAAGATATAAACGCGCCCGTGTTCCAAAAACCGATCTACCACCGAAGTGATGAAAATGTTTTCGCTCTGTCCCTTCACACCGGGCACCAATGAGCAAATTCCGCGTACCAACAACCTGATTTTCACTCCAGCGTTATTAGCACGGTACAACAATTTAATCATTGATTTGTCTTCCAAACTGTTCATCTTAAGCGTAATGCTAGCAGGCTGTCCCGCACGGGCAAATTGCATTTCAGTTTGCACCAATTCTGTAAAGCCACTTCGGGTGGTGTAAGGGGAAACAAGCAATCGTTTGGTCTTGGGTACCAGAATTTTCTGTTGTAATACCAAAAACACCTTATTCAGATCTTTGGTAATTTTTTTGTCGGTCGTCATTAAGCCGAAGTCGGTATAAAGCGTGGCCGTTTTTTCATTAAAATTTCCAGTCGCAATGTAGCCATATCTGCTTTTCCCATCTTCGTTTTCTTTTTCGATATACAGAATTTTACTGTGAATTTTTATATCGGGAAAGCTATAGATTACCGTAGCTCCGTTTTCTTCAAAAATTTGCCCCCATTTTAAATTATTCCGTTCGTCAAAACGTGCTTTTACTTCAATAAAAACAATCACCTTTTTACCATTTTTGGCGGCAGTAACAATCGCATCATTAAGCCGTGACTCATCGGCAGCACGGTAAATGGTCATTTTAATGGTGGTGACTTCTGGGTCTGTAGCGGCTTCTTCTAGAAGTTTTATAAGTGGTTCAAACGATTGGTACGGATAGTGAAGCAGCTGGTCTTTCGTTTCAATTTCTTTTAGAATCGATTCGCAGTTCGCTAAAACAGGGTGAGGGAGAGGTGGAAGTGTTTCGTTGCTTAGTGTGGTATTTGTAGGGTTGGGAAACGCAAAGAAATCTTTAAAGTTGTGGTATGTACCACCATTTACAATATCTGCATTGTACACATCGAGTGCTTTTTTTAAGATATTCTGAAATGATCCAGGCATGCGCTTGTCTATGAGCAGTCGCGTTGCCTGGCCGGTATCGCGCTTAGAGAGGGAGTTTCTGATTTTTTCAGCTAAATTCCCAGAGAGTTCATTTTCAATATAAAGCTCGGCATCACGGGAAGTTTTTATGCTATAGAACGTAATGTCTTGCTCCATTTTTGGGTTTTGTCGCAGATTGTATTTTAAAACGTCGTCTATAAAAGTGATGTAATGTTTTCCGTTTTGCTTCGGAAAGGTAAAAAATCGAGGTTCCTCTTGAGGAATATTGATGACTGCGAATTCGGTTTCATTCAACTGCGTAGTTAAATACAGTGCCTCGTTTTCGATAAACACTTTGTTTTCATCTGAAGTAGCATACCGACTAATGGTGATTTTATCCTTTAGCGTTTCGTTATAGTAGGTTTTGGCAATTTCCTTTTGAGTAGCTGTAAATTCAGAATGGCCGATAAGATGAATGTTATTTTTTTTAAGCTCTGGGACGATTTCCGAACTAAAAATACTGCCAAATTCTTCTTGTTGCAGTTCCACCTGCTTCTTGATTTCTTTCAGCACTTTGTTCGGTTTGGTGATGAGCTTTTTTCGCAGCGGTTTTTCAATCGTTTTTATTTGCCGAATATCACTTACGCGTACTTTAAAGAATTCATCTAAATTCGAGGAAAAAATAGCGAGAAACTTGATGCGTTCGTAGAGCGGATTCCGCTTATCTGCTGCTTCCTGCAGCACTCGATGGTTAAAGCGGAGCCAAGAGAGATCTCGGTGGTAATATTTCGAATTATATAATTTTGCCATGGTAGTGCGCCCTTAGCAATAGCGCGTTTAATTAGTTTATGCAAAAGTCGTCATAAACAAAACCATAGGGTGTTGCTGAAATGTTAAGTTTTAAGGCAAAATAAATGGTGCCAAATTGCTAAAAGTTATTGATGCGGCATTCTAGCGGGTGTTGCCGAGTATAGAAATAAGCGAAAGATGGCAACGGTCGTTTAAAACAGCCCATGCAATTCTGCATCTATTTTATTGATTACGGTGCCGAGGTCTTCAGGTTTGTCTACAAAATTGATATGGTCTACATCGATCACCAAAAGATTGCCCTTGTCATAGTCGTGTACCCAGGCTTCATAGCGCTCGTTTAAACGGCTCAAGTAATCGATACTGATGCTGTTTTCATATTCGCGACCTCTTTTGTGGATTTGGTTTACCAAATTCGGGATGCTACTTCTCAAATAGATGAGTAAATCTGGTCCTTCAGTAACGCTTTCCATAAGATCGAACAGCGAACGGTAATTCTCAAAGTCACGATTGGTCATAAGCCCCATGGCATGCAGGTTGGGAGCAAAAATATAGGCGTCTTCGTAAATAGTTCGGTCCTGGATTACCTTTTTGCCACTTTCTCGAATATCTAAAATCTGACGGAAACGGCTGTTCAAGAAATAGATCTGCAGATTAAAACTCCAACGTTCCATACTATTATAGAAATCGTCTAGGTACGGATTGTCTTCTACGTCTTCATAATGGGCTTTCCACTTATAATGTTTTGAAAGTAAACGGGTAAGTGTGGTTTTTCCAGAGCCTATGTTTCCTGCAATAGCAACGTGCATGTGGTTATTTCTTTGGTGGGTTGTTCGCGAATTGGTGGAGTGTTTTTCCGTCATAAATATACAGGAAATCTTGCGTAAGGTGCAACTGTTTTACGGTAATTTCGGGCAACGGTACCTTTTTTTCTTCGGAAGGTTTTTTAGGCGAATGCAATCCGGGCTCAGCAAGGGTGAACACTTCATTTCCTTTCACTAGCCATACGTTTTCATCGTTTTGCACAATACTCGAAGCCCCTGAAATTTCAATCTCAGAAAGAAAACTTCCGTACACGTTGAAGGTGAGCAGCTTGTCTTCAAACAATAAATAGCAATAGTTGAAATTACTGGCCATGCCTACCAACGTTCCCGCAACGGGCAAAGAGGTCTGCAAGGCACGTTGTTGTCTGTAATCGTACAATTCTAATTGTTGGGAGTCGATATTAAAGAGCCAAACCCTGTTATTTCCAGCATTTCCTGCATCGGCTATGTTTACAAATCGCGGTAAATTATTGAAATTGATGCGCTCCACTTCGTTCAGTCGGTTGTCTACAAAAACCACCGTGTTGGTTTGATTGTAAAACAGCATCATTTTTAACGGATTGATGATATCGACTTTGCTCAGCGGACCTAATGAAAAATCTTTAAACACATACTTCCCGTCTGGACCTTGTTTGTAAAAGGCCATTTCATCGATAAAATATTGGTTGGTGTAGGCGTCGGTGCCTATGTAGGTTTCTGCCTGTAAAGCCTTAGTAAATGTAGCTTTAGGAGCTTGGGCCCAACCCATAGTGGCTGCCAATAAAAAATAGGACAGAAGAAATTTCATACATGGCAAGGTACAAAATACGCGCCATAATCAGTACACCAATTTATACCCGTACCCACGTACGTTAATGATCTGTATAGTTTCGTCTTTACTTAGTTTTTTCCGAAGTTCTAGGTTGTTTCCGCCGCCAACCCCAAAAACCCTGCGTCGCAGTGTATGGTTTTTGTGCTTGGCACCACCAACTTACGTATGGATGTATTTAGTACACCAATTTATATCCGTACCCGCGGACGTTGATGATCTGTATAGTTTCGTCTTTACTTAGTTTTTTCCGAAGCTTCGAAATAAATACATCCATACTACGGGCGCTGAAAAAGTCGTCGTTGTTCCAAAGTTTTTTTAGGATTACCGATCGGTCCAACACTTCATTTTTAGTATTGTTGAGGTGGAACAACAGATGCGCTTCCCGGTGGGTGAGTGACACTACCGCTTCATCTTTATATTGTAAGGTTTGCTTCTCAAACTGAAACGTATAAGCCCCAATGTAGATGTCATGCTGTGCTGCTTGAAGTTGCTTTCGCTGTAACAAACTATTTAGCCTAACGATGAGCTCTTCCATACTAAAAGGCTTTTTTAGATAGTCGTTGCCACCGCTTTCAAATCCTTCCACCACATCTTTGGTCTGCGATTTAGAAGTGAGAAAAATAATAGGAACTTGTGTGTTTATAGCTCGTATCTCCTTTGCAAGTGTAAATCCGTCTTTTTTGGGCATCATCACATCTAACACCAAAGCTTCGGGTGCGGCGAGCTTATACTGTGCTAGAGCGGTCACGCCATCTTCACAATGGATTACCTCAAAACCCTTAGTTTCTAGGCTTTCCTTTACAATGGTCCCCAGCGCCAATTCGTCTTCGGCAAGCAATATTTTTATCGGTTGGTTCATGTTGGTAACTGAATGGTGAAGGTGGTTGGTTTTACAGAAACAGAGATAGTACCGTCGTGTTTTTCAACAATTTTTTTAGTGTAATAGAGTCCGATACCAAACCCTTTTACGTCATGCGTATTTCCCTTTGGCACGCGATAAAACTTTTCAAATATTTGCTTGCTTTCAGCTGTGGTAAGCCCATTTCCGCCATCTGAAATAGTAATCTCAATGTTTCCTGTTGTTCGTTTCAGGCTCATTTCAATAGTATTTCCACCATATTTTATTGCATTATCGATGAGGTTATTCAGGGCATTTTCAAAATGAAACACATCGATGTCATGCATCAATTCAGATTCGTTGGTAGTAAAAAGTAAGTTTTTGCCCGAGGCTAGAAACGCTTCTTTGTTGGTTGTATTCTGTAGCAATGCTACAAGATCTGTTGGCTCTTTATTTAGTTGTAATTGTTCGCTGTCTAAGGTTGCGGTTTCGAGCAGTTTTTCTACCATTCCGGTGAGTTTGTGAACTTGCACTTCGGAAATTTTAGCATACCGTTTATTTTTTTCTGGGTCATTGGCTTCGTTAAAGGTTTGTATGCCTTCCACAGCCGCACCGATGGTTGCCAAAGGCGTTTTAAATTCGTGTGTAATATTGCTGATAAGGTCATTTTTAACTTCAGCCAATTGTTTTTGTTGTCGTATAATTTTCAGCAAATACAACAAACAAGCAATAACTGCAATTGCGAAAAGTAAAGACAATAAAAATGCGATACTATTTCGTTTTAGAATCACCAGGGCAGAATTGTTGAACGCTAGCAAGAGTGTACTGCCTTCAGGCAAGAACGTTGAAGTAGCAGTTGTTGTAAGGGCATTATTTGCCATATGACCAATGGTTTCGGTTTGTTTTGAGCCTTTTTTTGGCATGTACTGCAAGCTGTACGAAGTGGGTATCCTTTTCCGAAGCAACTCTGCTGCAACCAAGGTGTCTAAAGCAGGTAATTCTAGGGAGTCGTTTTTAATAGCATATACAACTCGTGTGGTGAGCGTGGCTAAGGGGTTGTTAATAAGACTATCTTGGTTGGTTTTCCAATTTACAAACGATTTCCGAACATCATCATTTACCTGTAGCTTTTTAAACAACGTATCATAATTGGAGTTGGCATCGCCTGAAAAAACTGAAATAGACTTCATTTTTTTACGGTCTATAAGCTCAAGGTCAAAAGTATCGGCAATACCAGAATGGTCTTGCATTGTTTCATTTATTTCAATAAAGATGCTGTCTAGTTTGCCCACTTCCATATGCCTAGCCTCTTCAGAAAGCGAAATGCCCAAAATATTCTCTTCGGCTAATTCTGCATAATAGGTGTCTACGGCTTTGTCTAATGCAATTTGAACTTCATTGATAAACTGTTGTTTCGCAGCTTGGTAGTTTTTGTAATTCCAATACCCTTGAATGGCCAATGTAACGACAATAGTCGTAGCGATAAAAAACAAAATAGTGGTGTAGTGGCGATTTTGCATATGGTAAAAGTAGTGCGTAACTGTAGTGTACACAAATGGGTTAACACTCGTTAACAGTGCTTAACACAACTAAGAGGTATAATTTCTAATCTTTGTGGTGTTCAATTTTAAAACCAATAATCATGAAAACAAGTATCTTAAGTTTTGGTCTGTTTCTCTGCCTGTTTGCCACTTCTTGGGCGCAACAGTTTGAAGGAATAGCTACCTATAAAACAGATCGGAAGGTAGATCTAAAAATGGAGGGCGACATGGATGACGCTACGCAGGCGAGCATACAAGCGCAGTTAAAGAAACAGTTTCAGCGCGAGTATACCCTAACTTTTAAAGGCGCCGAATCGTTATATGAAGAGGTAGAGAGTCTAGAAAAACCTTCACCCAAAGCAGCAGCGGGAGGCATACAGATTATGGTATCTGGCGGAGCAGATGTATTGTACCGAAATTTAAAGAATAACCGTTTCAGAACGCAGACTGAAATTATGTCGAAACCATTCCTTATAAAAGACACGCTTCAAAAACGTGATTGGGTGTTGGGGAAGGAAACTAAGAACATCGGAAACTATACGTGTTTTAAAGCTACGTTTACCGAAGAAGTTTCAGAACAATTCATGAGTAGTGAAAACGATAGTATTGTTCAAGAAAAAAAAATGCGGACGACCACTGCTTGGTATACGCTAGACATTCCGCTAGGTCACGGACCCAGTGAATTTTGGGGGCTGCCTGGGCTCATCCTAGAAATAAACGATGGCGACCTTACCATTCTATGCTCCAAAATTGTGCTAAACCCTAACAAACCGGTTGAAATAGATTTGCCAACTACTGGTAAAGAAGTGACACAGAAGGAATACGAAACAATTCAACAAAAAAAGATGGATGAGATGATGGAGCGATTTAAAGGAGACGGCCGTCGGGGTGACGGGCAACAAGTACAGATACGAATTGGAGGGTAGGGAACCATGGCAATGAAACCTTCGCCAAAATAATTAGTCTAAGAATTTTGTAACAAAAGCGGTACCTTGGTACTAACTAGACACAAAATACTTTTACTATGAAACTTTATTCCTTTTTAGCTGTTCTATTGTTCACTTTTGGCGCTATGGCCCAAGATATTAGCGGCAAGGCCTATTACGAGTCGAAGACTACCGTAGACATGGAAAACTTTGGCGGTCGTGAAATGAGCGAGCAGATGAAGAAAATGATCGCTGAACGTATGAAGAGCATGTTAGAGAAAACCTACATTCTCACTTTCAACAAAAATGAATCGATTTATAAAGAAGAGGAAAAGTTAGAAGCAGGTGCCGGGGGTGGCTTCGGAATGATGATGAATAGCTTTTCGGCAGGGGCCCAATACAAGAATTTAGAAAACAACCAGATTCTGGAAGAGCGAGAGTTCTTCGGAAAGCAGTTTTTGATAAATGACACGATTACCAATCTTGAATGGACGGTGACCGATGAGAAAAAGATGATCGGAAATTACCTAGCAGTAAAAGCTACGGCCATCAAGAAAATTGACGAAAACGATTATAGTATGGCACGTCCTAGAAGAAGGGATCGTGACAAAAAGAAAGACGAAGAAAAATCTGAAGAGACCGAAAAAGTGACCGAAGATGATTCAGAAGAAGGCGATGAAGCTGCTTCTGAAGATGAAGAAGAAAAGAGTGATGACCCGATGGATAACATCGAGATTCCTAAAGAAATTGAAGTGACAGCTTGGTTTACGCCACAGATTCCTGTGAGTAACGGTCCGGGAGAATACGCCGGACTTCCAGGTCTTATTCTTGAGCTAAATGTGTACCGAACCACCATCTTGTGTTCGAAAATAGTACTGAGTACCAAAGCCGGCGACGCCATTGAAGCACCTGAAAAAGGCGAAGAAGTGACACGCGAAGAATACAATAAGATCATCAAAGAAAAAATGGATGAAATGCGTGAGAATTTTAGAGGCGGTGGCGGTCGTAGAGGTGGTGGCCGACGCGGATTCTAATATTTGATTAAACATATTTGCCCATCGGGCATACCAACTAACTAACTATGAAAAAATTCCTTTTTGCAATTATTGCATTGCTATCGCTATGCACCGTTACGGCCCAAAGCATTAAAGTGCGTGGGGTTATAAAAGATACAGTCTCACAACCTTTAGAATTTGCAAATGTGGTCGCTACGGTAACGAGCAGCGGTGCTATAGAATCGTATGGAATCACCAACGAAAAAGGGATGTACCAATTAGATCTCCCGAAGGGCGAAACCTATACCTTAAAAGCAAGTTTTTTAGGGTATGATACTCAAGAAAAAAGTGTGACTGTACCTGAAGATGGCGATGATATTACACTCGATTTTGTGCTAAAATCGCTTGCTGCAGAATTAGATGGTGTTGAAATTACCTATGAAATGCCTGTAACCGTTAAAGGTGATACCATTGTGTACAACGCTGATAGCTTTACCACGGGAGACGAACGTAAATTGGGCGATGTGATGAAAAAGTTACCCGGAGTTGAAGTGAATGAGGATGGAGAAATTCAGGTAGAAGGGAAGACCGTGCAAAAAGTTATGGTTGAAGGAAAAGACTTTTTTGATGGCGATTCAAAACTCGCAACTAAAAATATTCCTGCTGACGCCGTAGATAAAGTAGAAGTACTTCGGAATTACAACGAGGTTGGGCAAATGCGCGGACTCGGAAACGACCAGGACAATGTGGCCATTAACATTCGCTTAAAAGAAGGGAAAAAGAATTTTTGGTTTGGTGAGGTAACCGCCGGTGGTGGTACCGTAGGAGAAGATGAGGTAGGATATCTCGCTCATCCGAAGTTGTTTTATTACAGTCCGGAGTACAGTATAAATTTTATCACCGATTTCAACAATATAGGGGAAGTACCTTTTACGTTTCGTGATTACTTCAACTTTACCGGAGGTTTCAGAAATTTCAACAGAGGTGGGGGTACAAATTTTTCAATCAATGAAAGCGACCTAGGGTTTGCAGTTGCACAGAACAATCGGGCCAATGAAATAGAAACCAAGTTCTTGGCAGGGAATTTCAGCTGGAAAGCATCGAACACCTTAGATTTAAGTGGCTTCGGAATTTTATCAGACAACCGAACCAATATCGTCACAAATTCTATTCGCCAATACATCGCTTCGGGAACTACTGAAACTACTGCAAGTACCAGCGACCAACGCAGCCAGTTGGCCATGCTAAAACTAAGCAGTGTTTACAAACCAAATACCAACTTTCAGCTCGATTATGACGCATTGGTAAAGACTTCAAAAGTAACAGAGCAGGACAATACCTTATCACAATTTGAAGGTGTGACCAACGATATTGAAGAAAATCTAGAAAACAAGCCAGCATCTATCAACCAGAATGTAAATGCGTATTACACCTTAGACGATAAGAATATTTTTGCAGGGCAAATTCAGCATTTATACCAAGATGAAGACCCGTTTTACAACGCGATTACAGATATTTTACCTTTTGCGGGAATCATTCCCGCAGATACCACCCAGAATCGTTTCAATACCAATCAGCAAAAAAACGTCATCACCAATAAACTAGATGCCAAAGTTGATTATTACTATGTGTTGAACAATACAAGTAATTTAAACCTGACGCTGGGTACAACTTACAGCAACCAGTTGTTCGACTCAAATATTTTTCAGGTATTAGATAATGGCAATCAAATTAATTTTAATCGAACGCCACCTATAGACGGGGAGCAATTGCCCTTGGTGAACGACGTGAATTACACCTTTACCGATGCATTTTTAGGCGCCCATTACAAAGTGAAGACGGGACAGTTTATTTTCACGCCGGGGCTAACATTGCACAACTACGATTTAAAAGATACCCAATTGGGGACCGAAAACAGCCAGAACGACTGGATGGTGTTGCCCGATTTTAATGCAATCTGGAATATCAAGAAGAGTGAGAGTTTACGATTTAACTATTCGATAAATGCACAATATTCAGATGTGAACGATTATGCAGAAGCATTCGTATTTAGCAATTACAACCGTTTGTTTCGCGGAAATAGGAACTTAGAAAATTCACTTTCACATTCGTACAACCTAACTTATTTTAGTTTTAATCTGTTTAACTACACCAATATCAGCGGAAATATTAACTATACCAGACGTATTAACGGATTTAAAAGTGATACAGAGTTGATTGCAATTAACCAAGTGAGCAGCCCATTTAATATTGACAGCAATTTTCCGGACGAGACCATTTCAGCCTTCGGAAGATTTAGCAAGCGCGTTAAAAAGTTGCAATTTAGTTTACAGGGGAATGTTGCTTTGAACAAGTCGTTTAACCTGATTAACAACGCAGTTTTGGAGAGCGAAAGTCTTACACAGAGCTATAACGGAAGTGTACGCAGTAGTTTTAGGGAATGGCCAAATTTTGAAGTGGGGTACCGTCTTACCGTGAACAATTATGACAATGGCGGACGTGAGCAAACGTTTTATACTCAACGACCTTACGCCAATGTAGACATCAATTTCTTAAAAGATTTTACGCTGAGCGCCGAATGGGATTATTACAATTATACAGATGATGCCAAAACTATAGACAACACCTTTTCGTTTCTAAATGCGAATCTGTATTACCAAAAAGGTGACAGCCCGTGGGAATTTAGAATACAAGCAGATAACATTTTAAATACTGAGTTTACAAACCAGGATAGTTTTAATGAGCAATTCAATACGACGTCACAATATTTTGTGTTACCTCGAATCATGATGTTAGTGATTAAATACGACCTCTAAGCAGTTGAAATTCAGTTAAGTTTACAAAAATAGGGCAACTGCCCTATTTTTTTGTGCGCTGTTCTCGCCTAGTTTTACTTCTGTAAAAATCAGACATCATGAGACAGCTTACTTTATTATTGCTATTCGCAACAGGAATTATGTTTGCCCAAAAGTACCCAATGGGTATGGATTGGGACGAAGAGTCGTACCGGAGCATTCCGTACAAAGCACAATTTACCAGTGCAACTTATGACGATTTACCAAAATCGGTTTCTTTAGAAAAGTGGTCGCCTACTCCAGGCAACCAAGGCCAGTACGGAACCTGCGTAGCGTTTGCAGCCGCATACGGATTGCGCACCATGATGTTGGCAAAAGACCGTGACATGACCAACAAACAAGAAATTACAGCCAACGCACTGTCACCTTCTTATGTATATGCACTTATTAAAAAGGAGGATGATATAGCGTGTAACAAAGGCGCCAATCCGAAACTGGGCCTTGAGGCACTAAAGGTTGCTGGAGCGCCTAGTTTAAACACCTTGCCGTATCAGTGCAATCCAAGTATTTCAAAAGAGGCACAGATGGAAGCCATCGATTATCGAATTCGCGATTACCAAACCTTGTTCTTTTTTGATGTGCAAGAGCCTGGCGTAAAAACCAATACCACCAAAAAAGCACTGGCTGAGGGATATCCTATTTTGTTAGGGATGAAACTTCCTGAAAGCTTTTTTAAAGCACAGAAGGTCTGGCGGGCAAAGCCTGAAGATAAAGGGACAATGGCCAAGAAGCATGGTTACCATGCGATGGTTGTTATTGGCTATGATGATAACTATGAAGGTGGGGCTTTTAGACTGCTGAACAGTTGGGGAACCGGCTGGGGTGATGCGGGTTATATCTGGGTGCCCTACACAGAGTATGAAGAGTGGGCCATGGGAGCGTTACAGCCGTATAGTTACTACAAAAAGAAGGAGGAAGAGAAGCGTCCAGATGTAACGCCAAAACCAAATCCGACGCCCATCCCAAAACCAGAGGTGGTTCCAGATCCAGACCCAAACCCCATTGCGGGCGAATTACCAAAAGGAAGCTTGCGTTTTGAGACTAATACAGGTAGCCCAATGCAGGTAAGCCGAATTTCTACGAGAAATCTTGTGGTTGAAGATGATATTGAAGGTGAAGATTTGGTAGCGTATAGAATGACCCAAGGATATCCTTCAGGAACGCGTTTCAGATTTTATCTTAAAAATGAAAACGAAGGCTATATCTACGCCTTTGCGACAGACCTTTCGCAAAAAATAAATAAAATATTGCCGTATGAAGACGGGATGTCGCCCTTAATTGGTGCCAATTCTGAACTAGCCTTCCCGAGTGAGAAAAAAGTAATTAGAATGGATGATAACCCAGGCACCGATTATTTGCTCATTTTATTTAGCCAACAAGAGTTGAACCAGGCAGAACTGCTGTCAAAAATGCAACAAACATCTGGTGGGCTCACTTCTAAAATTAAGTCGGCATTAGGCGATAAGCTAATCGATAAAAGTCAGGTGAAATATCAATCTGGAAATCCAGGATTTGAGGTAAAAGAAGGTGCACAAGGTTACGTGGTACCATTAATGGTTGAAATAACACATCAATAGTATGAAAAAGATTCTTTTAAATATCGCGGTACTATTGGTGACGATTTCAGCAATAGCACAAAACCAAGACATTGTTGTGCAAAGTATGCACGCAGAAGGCTCAACGTACGCGCTCGTTGACAACACTAGAAAATTATTGGTCACCTATGGTTATAAAGACCAGACCTTGAAATTTTGGAATCGAGATTCAGGCTTGCTCTACCATACCGAAGATTTGGGTGGCTATGCAGGCGATTTGGAAATCAATGAAAAAGACGGGAAGACCTATGTTTTGATGAGCAATACGGTACTTGTTTACGATAATACGACCTTTAAAGAAATTGGGCGTTATCCGTTGGGGCGTATTCATTCGATGCACTTTCATAAAGTGGAAGATTTAGGGTATTTAATGGTGTATGCAGACGATGTAAATGGAGCAAAGGCATTATACGTGCTGGATGAAAATGCCAAAGAATTTTTAACTACACAAGTACCTGTTTTTCCGGGCGAAGGTGAAATCAGCCATTTTGAAATAAACAGTACCAATTCACATATGTGGATTGCTACGAATTTTATGGAAAATTATTTCTATTCATTTGAGACGGGGAAATATTTAAGCACTAAAGACTATGTGTTGGCTTTGATGGATGACGGGGATGCGATCATAGCACAATATTCCTACGATGAAAAAAAGGCTTCGCTTTATAGGTATAATTATTTTACGCAGGAAGAACAGTGGTCGCAGACCGTTCCTGCCGATTTACCCTACGCTACGGTGACTCCCTACAGAGGCGATGTAGCAATTAACAAAGATAAAAAATCACTATGGGTGGCTCCTGGCAGTAGTTTGTTGGTAGAATTAGATGCCAATTCTGGATATATCATGGGGAAGATATATCGGGAAGAAGATAAACGTGCAATGTTGAGTGACGGTGACTTGCTGTATGTTCAAAGTGGCGTAACCAAGCCATTTGCCAAATTTAAAAGGTACGAAGCACAGCCAATCACCCAATATGGTTTCAACTTAATGGAAGCCAGCCATATTGAAACCATCCAGAACAGCAATGAAACTGAGTTGGTGACCACAGATTATTATGGGCATCCATATTCGTTTTTGTTCAACCAAGCAACCACGCGGTTTACAAAATATGCTTTTGAAAATGCTAATACCATTCAGTATAACAAGCTATTGGTAGATTCGGAAAATAGAAAATTTTATGCGGTCCCCAACGGAAACTTACCCATACAGGTTTTAGAGACTGGAAAGGCCAAAAGTGCAACGTCGGTCATACGAAATGTTGCCAATGCACAGCACTACGATTTTGAGCCAGGAAAACAATTGATGGCCTCTTTGGGAGGAGGTGCTTTGCGAATTGTTGATGTAGCCAACAACACAGAATCTTTTGTAAAACTTGTGGGTAGTGAAATCCCTTATGGCAGCCACATGGTAGACCTTTCACCTTCGGGAAATTATGTGGTGTACGCAGAACGAACCCAAAGTGGGGGTCAGTTTGACGGACAAGCATTGATTTATCTGGATTATTTGACCAAGCAAGAGTTGTGGACCAAAACAGATCGTTATTCGGCTGCTTTCCATATTAACAATGGAGCAGATGTATTGCTGGTGAATGGTGAGATTCAACAAGTGGAAATCGTCGATGCTCGTACAGGTGCCATAAAAAGAACATTTCCTATAGATCAAGGAAAAGCAATTAAGATGGGCGAATTGTCACCCAACGAACAATACCTCGTTTTTACAGGTTACCAATTGCCCACCTCGGTGTATGATGTACAAACAGGCAAGCGGGTGAACCAGTTTAAAAGTAGTATGTTCGACTATTTTGACGGCGGATTTGTTACTGAAACAATTGTGGCAGTGCCTGCATCTGGGGCTATAAAATTTATCGACATCCTTGAAAATAAGGAAGTATTGCGAATGTATATTTTTCAAGATGACGAATGGATTGTACATACCCAAGACGGATTGTTCGATGGTTCCCAAGGTGCGTGGGATCGCGTTGCATTTGCCAATGGAAACCAAAGTATTCCTTTAGAAAGTGTGTTCGATAATTTTTACACCCCGCGGTTGATGCATAAAATCATCAATGGCGGCACGGTAGAAAAACCAGATCGCGATATCAAAAACCTAAAAAAGGCCCCAACAGTTCAAATTTCCTATAAAGAAGGATCTAGAAATTTAGTGGTTGAAGACGACAAAAAAACCATTACTACCCAAAATGGGACTGGAGAAATAACACTGACAGGAAATCCTAACGGTGACAAAATTGTAGAATTGCGCTTGTACCAAAACGGTAAATTGGTTAGCAATACACGAAATTTAATAGTTGAAGATGATGTTCCTTCCAATTCGAACACAAAAACGTACCCTATCACCTTGGTAGAAGGAAGCAATGAGTTTGTGGCCATCGCTGTGAATTCGCAGAATACGGAAAGTAGACCTGACAAATTAGAAGTGATATACCAACCAGCCAAGGTAGATTACCAGCCAAAAGGTATACAGGCACATATTATGGTGGTGGGTATTGATGCTTATAAAAACCCAAAATACAACCTCAATTACGCAGTTGCAGATGCAAGTAGTTTTATGCAGAGTATCCAGAATGGCGTAAAAAATATCACCTCAAAGGTACATGTATACGAAGTAAAAAACGATCAAGCCGTTCGGGACAATATTATTTCAAAATTTACCCAAATTGCCAGCACGGCAAATCCACAAGACATTTTTATCTTTTATTATGCAGGACACGGTGTAGTGGCGCAAGATGGTTCAAAAGAGTTCTATCTAGTGCCGCACGATGTAACCCAATTGTACGGAGATGACGGCGCTCTAAAACAGAAGGGAGTTTCCGCTAAAGAGTTGAAGCAGATTTCTAGCGGGATACCGGCGCAGAAACAATTGTTCATTTTAGATGCATGCCAGAGTGCTGGAGCTTTAAATACTGTGGCACTACGTGGTGCTGCGGAAGAAAAAGCCATTGCGCAGCTAGCGCGAAGTACAGGAACCCATTGGCTTACCGCTTCGGGAAGTGAGCAATTTGCCACAGAATTTGACGAATTAGGCCATGGAGTCTTCACTTATGCATTGTTAGAGGCGCTTTCCGGGAAGGCAGATAGCGGCGATAACCGAATTACAGTAAACGAAATCAAGGCCTATATTGAAAGTAGAGTGCCTGAGATTTCAGAAAAATACAAGGGAAGTCCGCAGTACCCATCTAGTTTTGGGTTTGGACAAGATTTTCCAGTAGGAATTAAAAACTAAAAGTTATGAAACATATAAAGAGAATTTTAGTGCTAGGAATAGCAACGTTGCTCATGGCCTGTACTTCGTATGGCGAAAAAGTGACCTATAATGGTACCGAAGTGTATTACACCGAAGAAGTTACTAAAGAAACAGCCGATGCCGTTGGTGCCTATTTGGAAGAAATGGAATTTGCAGATGGTAGCTCAAAGTCGGTGCAGATCACCAAAGATTCTATCTATAATTTTAGGATGGTCACACAAGAAAAATACCATGAAGACACGTCTATGGACATTAGCTTTCAGGCATTGGGCTTCTTGTTATCTACGGAAGTGTTTGAAGGTGAACCCATCAACTTTGTAATCTGCGATAATACTTTTACGACGGCTCGAACACTTTATATTGAAGGTTCTGATGCTGCGGAAGAAATATAACAGAAGGGTATTGGTTTTTCGTATCTTTCTAAAAACTTCCTGTCATGCGAAAGATACTTCTGGGAATTGTAATTGCACTGGTCATTGTTTTTTGTTTACGCTATTGTGAGCACTTAAAAGACGAACGGGAACAGTTGCAGGCCGATACCTCACTCATTGAAGAACAAATTAAGAATGTAGGGAAGCTAATTGTTACCGAAGGTAATTACGCGCAGGTGTTTACGTATAAAGACACCGAAAAATTAATGGGCTTTATAGATGCCAATAAAAAAGCATTGGTGGTTGTAAACGCAGAAGCAACCATTTCATACGATTTGAGTAAAGTTTTGACCCAAGTGAACCCAGAGACGCAAACCGTTACGATTACAGAGATACCTGAGCCCGAACTAAAGATTAATCCGAATATCGAGTACTACGATGTGACACAAGATTATTTTAACCAGTTTGAAGCAAAAGATTACAATGTCATTAACAAAAAAGTAGAAGCATTGTTGCGTAAAAAGATATTGGCCAGCGAATTGGTCTCGAATGCAGAAAATAGGCTTATTTCAGAGCTCCAGAAAATATACATTCTAACCAACTCAATGGGGTGGACGCTACGTTACAACCAAACTGAAATTTCAACCGAGACGCAGCTCGAAAAAATCAAATTATAATTTATTTTGGAGCGATTTCCAGCCACCACCGTTTATCGCTTCAACCCCATGTTTGTTTAGGGTTTTGGCAGCATTGCCACTTCGCATCCCGCTAGCACAATACGTGATTACAGGTTTGTTCCATTTTTTTATTTCTGAAATTTTTGCTGAAACTTCCTGCACGGGAATATGCTTAGCACCTTCAATATGACCATTGTCCCATTCTTCTTTTGTGCGCACATCTAAAAGAACAGCCCCTCTTTCTTTAAATTCCTGAATGTTCTTCGTTTTATTTCCGAATAAAAAATTGAATAGTCCCATAGTGTAGTGATTGTCTATGCGCATTAGTTGCGCATTCGGTTTAAGATACTTGCTGATTCTTGGTAAGCAACTGAAGGCCACCATCGATGAGGTGGGCTACTGAAGCTCGTTTTTCTTTTAATTGCTGAAGATAGTCGTAAACCTCTTCGTTTCCTGTCAGTTCATAAACCTCAAGAGGCAATAACCAGTCGTTCGGGAACTGCTCGCTGACTTTCTTGAATATTCCGTTTAAGGTATCAGCATTTGGTTCAATTGTGGCAGCTGGCGGTTGTTCTTCACGAATTGCCCGCACCTGTGCATATAGGTTGTTCAACCCTTTTTCAGAAGCCGAAAGCGCTTTGGTATCACCTAAAGTGCTTAATTGGTGCACTACCAAATCGAAACTCAGATAGTCGGCCGCCCCAGCAAAAGCCGAAACAATTTCTTTTCCCACAGCCATGTCGAAGTCGCCATCTTCGGGTGAGAAAAGCGTTTCATCTTTGTAAGTCACCAAACAATCTGTAAACTGAATGAGCATGAGTTCGCCCTTTAGGTTACGCATTCCGGTGACGTTCATCCCCTTTACTTTAATACCGCTCTCAAATTCAAATTCGATGGGCTTGCCGTCGTAGAAGTTATAGGCTGCCAAATCGCGCGGACCCATATTCTCTATCGCCAAATTGATGCCTTTTAATTTGCCTAATGGTGATCTGAAACCATTGTGATGTCTGCTTACGCCATGACCGATTACTTCAGTTTCTCGATATGCCAAGGCTGTTTCTCCTTCTGTTTCAAAATATACCACTTCGTTGTCTTCGTTGCGTATCATTCTTGTAAATACGCCAGAAATCTGCAAACCTGTTGAAATTTCAATAGTACCCAACTGTTTACTTTCAATTAATTTGTTCAGCCCGCGCCAACCTCCTTTCCGAACCGCCATGGTATTGGCAAATTCTTCTAAAACTTCCTGTAGATAGGCAAAATCTGGAGTGACATACAATTGTGGTTGTGGTTTTGTAATGTCAAAATCTTGGTAAGCAGCTTCTATGCTATAGGGCTTTTTTTCTACCTCTTCTTGCATACACCATACGCTTTCGCCTATAGATGAGAGTAGTCCAGCACCATATATTTTTGGGTTTTCTACCGTTCCTACGAGGCCATATTCTACGGTCCACCAATGTAGGTTACGGATGAGGGCTATTTCCGAAGGTATTACTTTTTTATGTTGTAATTGGGTTACTTTATTTTCTGCTTCTGAAATTTTAGTGTCTGGAGTACCTTCCGCTTCTTTTAAAATAGATAATGTTCGCACAGCTTCGTACAACTCCATATCGTGGGCACTACTAATAGCTTTAGCACCAATTTCACCAAAACGTCGCAAATATTCGGCATAATCCGGACTCGCAATAATAGGTGCATGTCCCGCTCCTTCGTGAATGATGTCTGGTGCCGGGGTGTATTCAATGTTTTCTAATTGGCGAATATCACTTGCAATGACCAAGACTTTATACGCCTGAAACTCCATGAAGGCATTCGGAGGGATAAATCCGTCTACAGCAACAGCGGCCCAACCAATTTCTTTTAAGATACGGTTCATTCCATACATAGACGGAATATGGTCTATGGAAATGCCCGTTTTTTGCAGCCCTTCTACATAACTTTCATGGGCAACTTGACTGAGGTAGGCTACATTTTTTCGCATAACATACCGCCAAACCGCCTGATTTATTGGCGTATAATGGTCGTAGTTTTGTGGTTTTATGTACTGCTTCAGGTGTGGTGGCAGCCTGTCTAACAGTTCATTGGTTTCAATGCGTTCTTCAATCATGTGTCAAAAGTAGGAAGTATAAACGATAACTTACAACAAAGGTGACAAATTGCCGTCATTTTTTAATGTCTTTTGAAAAGCTTCTTGTATGATGGTCTTTCAGGTTGGGTGCTTTTTTTTATCTTCGTTTTAATGAAATCTACCCGAAAAGAAGAAATTGTTGCCGTGGCCTCTGGTCTTTTTAAGGAGAAAGGATATAGTGCAGTTTCAATGCGTGACATTGCACAAGCCATGAACATGAAGGCGGCAAGTTTGTACAACCATATTTCAGGTAAACAAGAGATTTTGTCTACCCTTATCGTTCGTGTCGCAATCGAGTTTACAAATGCGATGGAAACTGTAATGGCTCAAGAAAGTTCTCCTATTGAAAAAATTGAAAAAATCATCGAGTTTCATATTGACATTACTGTGACGTATGCCGAAAACATCGCCGCCCTGAATAATGACTGGATGCACTTGGAAGGCACCGATCTAAAGCGCGTTGTGAAGATGCGTGAAGATTATGAAGAAAATTTCCGAAGCATAATTAAACATGGCATCAATGAAGGACGCTTGCGGCCAAATCATCCCGAAGTGATTTTATTTTCAATTCTCTCTACCTTACGAACGTTGTATCTCTGGAACGAAAAGCGAGGAAAAATGGACGTGAATATATTGAAAAAAGACATGGTATCAGTACTGTTAAAAGGAATCGTTTAGCTTTTGTTAAACTCCTTGCAGTTTTAACTAACAATCGTTAGTTTTGTTGTATAAATTAGCAATCTATAGCTTGTGGCGACCTTTCATACTTTATCGGTAAAAGACATTTACAAAGAGACAGACGATTGTTCTGTGATTACATTTAATGTTCCTTCGGAATTGGAAACAGAATTCAAATTTCGGCAAGGGCAACACCTTACCCTTAAAGCTGATATTAACGGAGAAGATGTGCGCAGATCGTATAGCTTGTGTTCTGGACCCGTAGATGGCGAATGGAAAGTAGCTGTTAAGAAAATATTGGGCGGTAAATTTTCAAGCTTTGTAAACGATTCCTTACAGGCGGGTGATACACTTGAAGTTATGTCGCCTAGTGGCACTTTTGGAGTTGAAGTAAGTCCAGAAAAAGCAAAGAATTATTTGTTTTTTGCCGCAGGAAGTGGAATCACGCCAGTCTTATCCATGGTAAAAGCGCATTTGGCGTCAGAACCAAACTCAACATGTAAGCTGTTTTACGTGAATAAAACAGCAAAATCTATTATCTTTAAGGAAGAATTGGAACAGCTTCGAAATCAGTATTTTGGTCGCTTCGAAATTTACTATTTCCTGACCAAAGAACGTCGCGATATCGAATTGTTTAACGGAAGGTTTGACGACGAAAAGATGGCGGTACTTTCCAAAACATTTATCGACATCCCAGATACAGACGAGGTGTTTCTGTGCGGCCCAGAAAAAATGGTAGAATTCGTATCGAATTATTTAGTTGAAGCTGGCTTGCCTAAAGATTTAATTCATTTTGAACTCTTTGTGAAAGGACTTTCAGATGAAGACATAGCCCGCCAAGAACGGTTGGCAAAACAAAATGTAGAAGGAACCGAAGTAGTAATTGTTGACGGCGGTAAAGAATTTGAATTTACGATGACTAAGGAGTATGACAATATACTCGATGCCGCATTAGGTGCAGGAGCCGACCTACCTTTTGCTTGTAAAGGCGGCGTTTGTAGTACCTGTAAATGTGAAGTGTTGGAAGGTGCCGTAGAGATGAAAATAAACTATGCCCTCGACGATAAAGAGGTGTCACAGAATTTGGTGTTGAGTTGCCAAGCGGTGCCAACTACAGATCGAGTTAAAGTTGATTTTGATGTGTAAGCCTTTAGGCGAGCCTTCCCGAGAAGTCGGGAATCTGAATGAAGAAGTTATATGTTTAACTAAAAGATACCCGCTTTCGCGGGCAAAAATTATGAGTGAGAAAGAAATAAAAAGCCTAGAAGAGATCTTTGAAGCGCGCATTGCACGTGATGAAAAGATAGAGCCCAAAGATTGGATGCCCGAGAAATATCGGAAGACACACATCCGTCAGATTTCCCAACATGCGCACTCTGAAATAGTAGGAATGCTACCAGAAGGAAATTGGATTACCCGAGCGCCTTCCTTGCGAAGAAAGGCTGCTTTATTGGCGAAAGTTCAGGATGAAGCAGGTCACGGACTCTACTTATACGCCGCTTGCGAAACGCTTGGTGTTTCTAGAGATGAACTCTTTGAGCAACTCCATTCAGGTAAAGCGAAATATTCGTCTATTTTTAATTATCCAACCATTACTTGGGCCGATATGGGTGCCATAGGTTGGTTGGTAGATGGGGCAGCAATTATCAATCAGGTGCCGTTGTGTAACACCTCTTTCGGTCCGTATGCTCGTGCCATGGTACGTGTGTGCAAGGAAGAAAGTTTCCACCAAAGACAAGGATTTGAAATCATGCTGAAACTTTGCAACGGAACGCCCGAACAAAAAGAAATGGCACAAGATGCTTTAAATAGATGGTGGTGGCCAAGCTTGATGATGCTAGGGCCCACAGATGCAGAGTCTATCCATACCGAACAATCCATGAAGTGGAAATTGAAGCGAAAAACAAACGACGAGCTACGCCAACAATTCATTGACCAAACCGTACCACAGGCAGATGTATTAGGGCTCACGATTCCAGACCCAGATTTAAAGTGGAACGAAGAAACTGGTCACTACGATTTCGGTGAAATTGATTGGGATGAGTTTTGGCAGGTGGTGAAAGGTCACGGTCCGTGCAATAAAAAACGCATGAAAGATCGTGTTAGTGCATGGGAAAACGGAACATGGGTAAGAGATGCTGCCATGGCATACGCCGAAAAACAAGAAGATAAAAAAGTAGCGAAAGCAAGTTAAAACAATCGATATGTCAAAAAATTGGCCCCTTTGGGAAATATTTGTACGAAGTAAAAACGGATTGGAACATCGTCATTTTGGGAGTCTCCATGCCGCTGATGCGGAGATGGCACTTGCCAACGCTCGCGATGTCTACACCAGAAGAAGTGAGGGTGTGAGTATCTGGGTGGTGGAGAGTAAGCATATTACCGCAAGTAATCCAGCTGACAACGGCGAGCTTTTTGAACCCGCCCAGGACAAAGTATATCGCCATCCTACCTTTTATGATTTGCCAGACGAAGTGAAACACATGTAATAGTTTGTCACCTTGAGCGCCCGCCAGAACGAATCTTTCGGGCTGGCAGTCGAAAGGTCTCAAACAAACTCAGTAAAATTCGCAATGAATAATAAAGATTTATACAACTACATCCTCGGTATCGCCGACAACAGTCTAATCCTAGGTCAACGCCTCGGAGAACTCTGTGGTCACGGACCTACACTAGAAACTGATATCGCAGGTACTAACATCTCATTAGACCTTATCGGTCAAACAAGAAGTTATTATCAATACGCGGCAAAGATTCAAGGCGAAGGGAAGTCTGAAGACGACATTGCCTTTTTGCGGTTGGAACGCGATTATAAAAACGTGCTCTTGGTAGAGCAGCCCAATACCCATTTCGGCTATGTTATGGGCCGTCAATATCTTTTTGATGTGTACCATTTACTGCTTATGCAAGGATTGGCCAATAGTGCTGATGAAACTTTGGCTGCTATTGCGAAAAAAGGAATAAAAGAAGTGAGTTACCACAAACGTTTTTCTGGTGATTGGGTGAAACGATTGGGCGATGGTACCGAAGAAAGCAATGAAAAAATGCAGGAAGCCATTGACGATTTATGGACCTATACCGACGAGTTGTTCGATCTTACAGAATCTGATGAGAAGATGATTTCCGAAGGAATAGGAGTAGATACCAGCGCTTTTAAGGATCAGTATTACGATGAGGTGACTGCCTTGCTTAAAGAAGCCAATCTCAAGGTTCCGGAAGGCAAATATTTTATCCGTGGTGGTAAAAAGGGAGTCCATAGCGAGCACATGGGGTATCTGCTAGCCGACTTGCAATACATGCAACGCACCTATCCAAACATGGAATGGTAAAACTTCACTCATTTATGACCCTCACCGAACCACATATCGATCCGCATTTAATTCCGACATTGGAAGAGGTAAGTGATCCGGAAATACCGGTTTTAACCGTTCTCGACCTTGGCGTTATTCGAGAAGCTGTAGAGCAAAACGGCCTTATTAAAATTAAGCTCACTCCAACATATAGTGGTTGTCCGGCCATGGATGTGATTGGCGACGACCTCACAGCGGCCTTTGCTAAACAAGGAAAAAAAGTTGAAGTAGATTTAGTGTTGGCCCCTGCATGGAGTACCGATTGGATCAGTGAAAAAGGGCTTCGGAAAATGGAGGAATACGGAATCGCGCGACCTTTAAAAGAATCGGCCGATAAAGATGCGCTACTAGGAAATAAAAAATTAGTAAAATGTACCAACTGTGGTAGTACAAACACACATTTGGTAAGTCAGTTTGGCTCAACGGCATGCAAAGCATTGTTTCAATGCGACGACTGCCAGGAACCATTTGACTATTTTAAATGTTTGAAATAAATATGCTTTAGAAGCTCCTTCCCCTCTTTTGGGGAAGGTGGGTTTTTCGTTTTCTACGAAAAAGCCGGAAGGGGTAAAAACAGAAAATAAATTTATTGTATGAGCCAACCAATAACAAAAATAATAACCAACGGTGTTGCAACACTAACCCTAAACCGTCCCGAGGTATTCAATAGTTTCAACAGGGAGATGGCACTCCAATTCCAAGACCATTTGGATGCGTGTGAAGAAGATGACGATGTGCGTGCCATTGTCATTACAGGAGCGGGTAAGGCCTTCTGTGCCGGTCAGGACTTAAAAGAAGTCACTACCCCTGAATTAAACCCAGGCTTCAAAAAAATTCTGGAAGAACATTACAATCCAATTATCTCAAAAATTAGAACTATTGAAAAACCGATTGTGGCAGGAGTGAACGGTGTGGCTGCAGGAGCAGGTGCCAATATCGCTTTGGCTTGTGATATCGTCATCGCGAGTGAACATGCTAGCTTTATTCAGGCATTTAGTAAAATAGGTTTGGTGCCCGATAGTGGTGGAACGTATTTTTTACCACGACTGATTGGCTTTCAAAAAGCATCAGCATTAATGATGCTGGGCGATAAAGTGTCCGCTCAAGAAGCAGAACGCTTAGGAATGGTCTATAAAGTAGTTTTAGCAGAAGAATTCGAAGAAACCATTCAAAACACAGCGATTACATTGGCTAAAATGCCAACAAAAGCCCTCGGAATGACCAAGCGATTGCTTAATTATGCCATGACCAACGATTTGGATGAGCAATTGTATAACGAAGGTAAATTACAAATTGAAGCCGCCGAAAGTGAAGATTATCGCGAAGGCGTTGCTGCTTTTGTTGAAAAGCGTAAGCCGAATTTTAAAGGAAAATAATAGCCAATGTCACCCTGAGCATGCCTGTGCTGAGCGCAGTCGAAGCATCAAAGGATCTCATAACGTATTATATGACAAATATTAAAAACGTAGGAATAATAGGTGCCGGTACCATGGGGTCGGGTATTGCACAAGTAGCTGCAACTGCTGGCTGCAACGTGAAATTATTCGATTTAAAACAACAGGCACTCGATAAAGCTAAATTGAGTCTCGAAAAAATCATGAATCGCTTGGTGGAGAAAGGGCGAATCACTTCCGAAGAACAACATCGAATCCAAGAAAACATCAGCTACGTTAGTTCTTTGAAGGAATTGGAAGATACCAATATGACCATCGAAGCTATTGTTGAGAATTTAGAAGTAAAACAAAAGGTATTTCAAGAATTAGAGGGATATGTTGATGATGACTGTATAATTGCTTCAAATACTTCTTCGCTTTCTATTGCTTCTATTGCAGCTTCTTTAAAAAAGCCAGAACGATGTGTTGGGATTCATTTTTTCAATCCAGCACCCCTTATGAAATTGGTGGAGGTAATTCCGGCAATCCAAACAAGTGATGCAACGCTTAAAATTTCCGAAGAAACCATTAAAAACTGGGGCAAGGTAGTTGCAGTTGCCAAAGATACGCCTGGATTCATTGTGAACCGTGTGGCACGACCCTTTTACGGAGAGGCGTTGCGAATTTACGAAGAGGGAATAGCCGATTTTGAAACTATAGATAGGGCTATGAAAGAAGTGGGCGGATTCAAAATGGGGCCTTTCGAACTAATGGATTTTATAGGTAATGATGTGAATTATACGGTCACAGAAACCGTGTTCGCAGCCTTTTATTTCGATCCGCGGTACAAACCAGCCTTCACCCAAAAACGTTTTGCTGAAGCTGGATACCTGGGAAGAAAATCAGGAAGAGGATATTACAAGTACGATGCTCAAGGTAAAATCATTTCCCGTCATGCTGAACTTGATTCAGCATCCCACAAGAAGGAGTTTTCAACAGAAATTTTTGAACGTATTTTAGTCATGCTTATCAACGAAGCTGCAGATGCACTGTTTTTGAATATCGCATCTGCCAAAGACATTGATAATGCCATGACCAAAGGCGTGAATTATCCAAAAGGGTTGCTCGCTTGGGCCGATGAAAAAGGAATGGATTGGTGCGTGTCTAGTATGGATGCGCTATACGATCATTATCATGAAGATCGGTATCGTTGTTCGCCGTTACTGCGAAGAATGCGTGAGGAAAGGAAATCTTTCTTTTAAGGTATTAGGGATTTGGAAATAGGAATGAGGCATTAGTATGAATAGTGAGTATAACTTTAAGTTTGAAAATTTACAGGTGTATCAGAAGGCGATGGACTTTGGAGAACATGTACATATACAGGTTTTGAAATTTCCTAAGGTTGAAGTTTACGGTTTGTCGTCACAGTTTAGAAGGGCATCGGACTCTATTGCTTTAAACATTTCTGAAGGTTATCCAGGAACTGATGCTCAATTTGTAAAACACATCAATTACGCTATTTATAGTGCCAATGAATGTGTAAGCTGTAGTTCAAAAGCTAAGCGGAGAGGCTATATTAATTTTGAGGAGGATGAACAGAACCGTAAATTGCTATCGGAGCTTACTAAGATGTTGTCTTCCCTTCGAAAAAAAATTACTGAAAGAATCACCAATGCCTAATACCTTACACCAAATGCCTTTAGAAGGAAACAGAATTCCATATAAAATGCTATCACAAGATGCTTTCAGCACTTGGCTAGGTATCGAAATTCTGGAATGTGAAATAGGCCGTGTAAAAGTTGGCATGACTATCCGTAAAGAAATGCTCAACAGCATGAACAAAGCCCATGGCGGAATCACCTATTCTTTGGCCGATACCGCTTTTGGCTTTACGGCGAACACCCACGGAAATTATGCGGTGTCTATAGAAACGAGCATCAACCATATTGAAGCGCTGGAAGAAGGAGATTACATTACGGCAGAAGCAACAGTGGACCTTCAAAAAACGAAAGTGGGATTTAATGTTGTGGAGGTAAAACGAGGCGACCAATTGGTTGCACTTTTTAAAGGTGTGGTATATCGAACCTCTAAAAAATGGGAAGAATAGAATCTAGAATGTAAAACCAAAAAATGTAAAATTTTACATTTATCATTTAAAATTTTTAATTTGAAAAACGCATATATTATAGACGGTGTTAGAACACCCATAGGAAATTATAAAGGAACCTTAGGTGCTGTACGGACAGACGATTTAGGCGCGCTGGTGATCAAGGAAGTCGCAGCTAAAAACGCCAGTATCCCAATAGAAGCTTATGACGACGTCATCATGGGATGCGCCAACCAAGCTGGTGAAGACAATCGAAATGTAGCCCGTATGTCGCTGCTGCTGGCAGGACTGCCCTTCACCGTGCCCGGTGAAACAGTCAATAGACTGTGCAGCAGCGGACTCTCAGCCATTATCCACGCCAATAGAGCGATTAAAGCTGGAGACGGAGATGTATTTATCGCTGGAGGGGTAGAAAATATGACCCGCGGACCTTGGGTGATTTCTAAAAGTGCTTCACCCTTCGGAAACGATAGCAAGATGTACGACTCCTCTTTCGGGTGGCGCTTTATCAACCCAAAGATGCAAGAATTTTACGGTACCGATGGTATGGGTGTTACTGCTGAAAATTTAGTTGAAAAGCACAACATTTCAAGAGAAGACCAAGATGCCTTTGCCTACAGCAGCCAGATGAAAGCAGCAGCCGCACAAAAAAATGGCCGCTTGGCAAAAGAGATTGTGGCAGTAGAAATTCCGCAACGTAAAAAGGACCCGATTGTATTTAAAGACGATGAATTCGTCAAACCCAATACAACCAAAGAAATTTTAGCAAAACTGCGTCCCGCTTTCAAAAAAGAAGGAGGTAGCGTAACCGCTGGAAATGCTTCTGGACTAAACGACGGTGCCGCAGCAACCATTATTGCTTCAGAAGATGCTGTAAAAAAATACAAATTAAAACCTTTGGCAAGAATTGTATCTTCTGCAGTAGTTGGTGTGGAGCCACGTATTATGGGTATTGGGCCTGTAGAAGCAAGTAACAAAGCACTGGAAAAAGCAGGACTAACCATGGAAGATATTGATATTATAGAGCTAAACGAAGCTTTTGCATCACAGGCTCTGGCGTGTATCCGGGAGTGGGGATTGGCAGATGACGATCCAAGAATCAATCCCAATGGAGGTTCAATTGCCATAGGTCATCCACTCGGTGTAACAGGCGCTAGGATTGCATATTCTGCGGCGCTCGAGCTACAAGAAACAGGTAAAAAGTATGCGCTCGTAACCATGTGTGTGGGTGTCGGACAAGGATATGCCGCTATTATTGAAAACGTAAATGTGTAGGGCGTTCCCACGCCGTGGGCGTGGTCGGGCTTTCGGCAGTCGCTTTTTGCGTTGTCACCTTGAGCGCAGTCGAAAGGTCTAAGCAACGCAAAGGAGCTCCAACAAAGCCTCTATCCCTAACGCAAAAGAAAAACAACCATGAACAAAACACAACATTACATACAAGGCCAATGGCAATCCGGACAGGGCGAGGGCGCTCCAGTATACGATTCTATTACGGGCGAACATTTTACGAGTACAACGGTTGAAGGACTTGACATCCCTTCCATTTTACAATATGGCCGAGACAATGGCGAAGCATTGCGAAAAATGACCTTCCAACAGCGTGGAAATATGCTCAAAAGCCTTGCGCTCTACCTTACAAAAAAGAAACAAGCTTTCTACGAAATTAGTTACCGCACTGGTGCCACAAAACGCGACAGTTGGGTAGATATTGAAGGAGGTTTCGGAAACTTATTCGCCAATGCGTCCCTTCGAAAATTGTTTCCCAACCAAGCGTATCACGTAGAAGGTGACCCAATCGATTTATCCCGTGGAGGGCGCTTTATGGCACATCACATCATGGTGCCCAAAGAAGGTGTTGCGGTACACATTAATGCCTTTAACTTCCCGGTTTGGGGCATGCTAGAGAAATGCGCTGTAAACTGGATGGCCGGAATGCCAGCCGTGGTATTGCCTGCTCCGCAAACAGCATACTTAACAGAAGCTGTTGTTAGAGAAATTATCGCTTCAGGAATTCTGCCCGAAGGTGCACTACAGCTTATTTCAGGTACGGCAAGAAATATACTCGACACAGTTCAATCTCAAGATGTGGTGACCTTTACTGGTTCAGCGAAAATAGGAAGACAACTAAAAAACCATCCACAACTTATAGAAGAGTCTGTACCATTCACGATGGAAGCAGATAGCTTAAATGCAGCTATTTTAGGGAAAGATGCCGTTCCAGGAACGCCAGAGTTCGACCTTTTTATCAAGGAAGTTCGAAATGAGATGACCACCAAATGTGGGCAAAAATGTACGGCCATTCGGCGTATCATCGTTCCGCAGAATCTACTGGAAGATGTGCAGATAGCACTTGCCAATCAGTTAGATAAAGTCACTATTGGCGATCCGCGTTTGAAAGAGGTGCGTATGGGAAGTTTGGTGAGTGACGCACAACGAAACAGCGTAAAAGAACAAGTGGCAAAGATTGCTGAAACAGCAGAAATGGTCTACGGAAATTTTGACGATTTTGAAGCGCTTGGAGCAGATTCGAAAAAAGGAGCTTTTATTAAACCAATTTTGATGCGTGAAGACAATCCGCTGCAAAACGAAGCAGCGCATATCACTGAAGCTTTCGGCCCCGTTAGCACACTCATGCCTTATGATACCCTAGAAGATGCCATTACCTTGGCAAAAATGGGGAAGGGTTCTTTGGTCAGTTCCATTGTTACCAACGATGATACCATTGCGAGAAATTACACAGTAGGAGCTGCCAGCCATCACGGACGGATTTTAATTTTAAATCGTGAATCTGCCAAGCAAAGTACAGGACACGGTTCACCACTGCCAGGATTAATCCATGGTGGGCCAGGACGCGCAGGCGGAGGTGAAGAAATGGGCGGTATGCGTGGTATCAAGCACTATATGCAGCGATGTGCCATACAAGGAAGTCCGACTACCTTAACTGAGGTTACAGGTATTTACCAGCCTAAAGCCGATTATAAAGAAACCGAAAAGCACCCTTTTGCCTATCATTGGGAGGATATCAAACCCGGGATGTCGCTAAAAACACACAACCGTACCGTTACCGATACCGATATTGTGAACTTCGGAAATCTGACATGGGATCATTTTTATGCGCATACCGATATTACTTCCTTAGACGGTAGCATCTTCGAGAAGCGCACAGCCCATGGATATTTTATCATTTCTATGGCGGCAGGTTTGTTTGTATACCCCAACAAGGGTCCGGTAGCAGCGAACTATGGCTTAGAAGAAATTAGGTTTTTGAGACCTATTTATCATAATGACACGCTCTACGTTCGGCTTACGTGCAAACAAAAGGTTGATAGAGACAGCCGCGGAAAAGAGCACCCTAGCGGGATTGTAAAGTGGTATGTTGAAATTTTCGACGCTAATGTAGATGAAGCCAATGCTGTTTTGCCCGAAGGCGAAGAGAAAGAAGATCCGTTGGTGTGTATTGCTACTATTTTAACAATGGTAGAGAAAAGACAAGAAGTTTTTACCGAAATGACCACAGAGAAAATTAAATCATGTCTCGATAAACTTCAAGAAGATACCAAGCCAAAATGGGGAATCATGACACCACAGCACATGATTGAACATCTGGAATACACCTATAAAATAGCTTCAGGTGAAATTCAAGATTTTGAAGTAGCAACACCTGAGAAAATTTTAGACAAAGTGCGGGACAGTTTGTATAATTTTAAAAAGTTTCCGCAGAACACAAATTTCCCGTTGTTGGAAAAAGACACATTAGACACGTTAAAACACCCTGATCTTCAAACCGCAAAACAGAAATTTTTAGATCAACGCTATAAGTACTTAGCATTTTTCAAAGAAAACCCAGATGCCATTTTGAATAACTTGGTATTTGGAGAATTGAATAAATATGAATGGTACTTATTAGAACGAAAACATTTAAATCATCATTTCGAGCAGTTTGATTTGGTATAGAAAAAATTTGTCTGGTCGAGCGCAGTCGAGACCTAGAATTTACTATTAAAATTAAATCATAGAACTAAATATGACAGCACCCTACGTAACAGAAAATATAAAAAACGGAATTTCAACCATCGAATTCTTCCATCCTGCACACAATAGTTTGCCAGGCGATATCCTTGCCAAATTAGCCAAAACGATTACAGAAGCAGGAGATAATGAAGCGGTAAAAGTAATTGTTCTAAAAAGTGGTGGCGATCGTACTTTTTGTGCAGGTGCCAGCTTTAAGGAACTTATCAATATCAACGATGCGGAGACTGGGAAAGTATTCTTTAGCGGATTCGCAAACGTGATCAATGCCATGCGAAAGTGCCCTAAATTTATTATAGGGCGTATTCAAGGAAAAACCGTGGGAGGTGGAGTTGGTGTTGCGAGTGCAACCGATTATTGCATGGCTACAAAATTTGCCGCCATAAAATTAAGCGAACTGAACATAGGCATCGGTCCGTTTGTTGTTGGGCCCGCAGTTGAGCGAAAACTTGGCTTGTCGGCAATGAGCCAGATTGCCATAGACGCCAACAGTTTTTACGATGCAGAATGGGCTCGCCAAAAAGGATTGTACGCAAAGGTGTATGATTCCACAGAAGAGTTAGACGTTGCAGTTCAGGAATTTGCAGAAAATCTGTGTAATTACAATCCAGAAGCCATGAAAGAAATGAAGAAAATCATGTGGTCTGGAACCGAAAATTGGGATGAATTGCTGGCTGAACGCGCCGTTATATCTGGTCGATTAGTCCTTTCAGGATTCACTAAAGAAACTTTAAAAAGATTCAAATAATGCCTTCACCTTTTCCTCAGAATAGATGCACAAAAGCTTCGAGACTCAGGTGCGAAGCACCGCGAAGTTTTGGCGTCGGTTTTCAGCCCTGCTGAAAAATTCCTTGGAAAAGGAGTCTTTTTCTTTGTTTCGTTTCTTTTGGACGAGCAAAAGAAATGAAAAAATAATAAAAATGATATACAGCTTTAATGAAACATCTAAAAAATAAAAATAATTAGTGTACTACCTTCTATTCACTAACAACTATCCACTAAGATGATATACAGCTTTAAAAACCACATCCCAGTAATCCACGAATCCAGTTTCGTTCATCCCTTAGCGGCGGTAACAGGCAATGTAATCATAGGAAAAAATTGCTATATCGGTCCTGGCGCTGCCATTAGAGGCGACTGGGGCGAAATTATATTGGAAGATGGTGTGAATGTACAGGAGAACTGTACGGTACACATGTTCCCAGGGAAGAGTATTGTGCTTAAAAAAGGTGCTCATGTAGGGCATGGCGCGATTATCCACGGCGCAAATCTAGGTGAGAACTGTATGATTGGGATGAATTCCGTAATCATGGATGGCGCTGAAATCGGACCGGAATGTATTGTCGGAGCTATGGCGTTTGTAAAAGCAGAAACCAGTTTCCCAGCGAGGCAGCTTATTATCGGGAATCCCGCAAAAGCAATCAAGGAAATTTCCGAAGAAATGATTGCCTGGAAAACTGCTGGCACTAAACTGTACCAGCAATTACCAACCGATTGCCATGAAAGTTTAAAGGAGGTTGCTCCACTACGGGAAATTCCGGAAAACCGACCTAAACAGGAAGATTTTTATAAAACGCTTTCAGAAATGAGAGCAAAGAACGACGAATAAACAGAAAATGTAGCATGTCAAAAACAGAATTTAAAATGCCCAAAATGGGTGAAAGTATTACCGAAGGTACCATCATAAATTGGTTGGTGCAAGAGGGCGAATCTTTTGAGGAAGGTGATATTCTGGTAGAAGTTGCCACAGATAAGGTAGATAATGAAGTACCTGCGCCTAGTGCCGGGACTATGATTTCGCATAAAGTTTCAACAAAAGATGTGGTGCCCGTAGGAGAAGTAATCGCAATACTCGAATTAGAAGAAGATGCCGCGAAAAAAAATATGAATTTTGAGGAAAAGCAGACAACTCCGCCTCAAAAGAAACAGGCTCCAAAAAAGGAAAAACCTTCTGCTTCTAAGTCAAAGAACTTCAAAGTAAACGAAAACCTTTTTATCTCTCCTCTGGTAGATACTATGGCCAGAAAAAATCATATTTCGTACGAAGAGTTGGCTCGAATTTCTGGAACTGGAAAAGACGGTCGTCTGCGAAAAAGCGATGTAACTGCCTATTTAGATGAAGGCAGGCCTTTTCAGTTTGCTCAGGCTGTACCCGAAGTTTCGGGTTTTCAAGTACCCGACTTACAATTTGATAAGGGCAAAGGTAAAATTGTGGAAATGGATCGTATGCGGGAAATGATATCAGATCATATGGTATATTCAAAGCATACTTCTCCCCACGTGACCGCCTACGTAGAAGCAGATCTTACCGATATGGTTACGTGGCGGAACAAAAACAAAGGTCCCTTTCAAGAGAAATACGGAGAAAAACTCACATTTACGCCGCTATTTATCGAAGCCGTGGCAAGTGCCATTAAAGACTTCCCGATGATCAACTCTTCCTTAGATGGCAAAAATATTATCGTGAAAGAGGAAATTAATATTGGAATGGCAACTGCCTTGCCTTCAGGAAATTTAATTGTTCCCGTAGTAAAAAATGCGGATTCAAAAAATTTACAAGAATTAGCAGCCGATACAAACGTGCTCGTTGCTAAGGCAAGAGATAATAAATTGAAAGGTGATGATACCAAAGGAAGTACTTTTACCATTAGTAATGTGGGTACCTTTGGTAGTTTGATGGGAACCCCAATTATTAATCAGCCAGAAGCAGCTATCTTAGCTACGGGAATCATTAAGAAACGTGCTGAAGTGATTGAAAAACCAGAAGGAGATACGATAGAAATTCGTAACATGATGTATTTGTCGCTATCATTTGACCATCGTATTGTAGACGGCTATTTGGCAGGAAGCTTTTTGCGAAGAATTGGTGATAATATGGAGGATTTCGATGTAAATAGAACCATTTGATGGTATACAATTAAAATGTCATTTCGAGCGAAGTATGAACGAGAAATCTCAATCGATATATGAGATTCCTCCTGCGTCGGAATGACATTGAGACTTAAAATTTATTATGAAAATAAACAAAAAAATACTTTTACAAGCCTTCAAAAACCTCGTCACCGCGAAGGCCATGACCGAGATTTACGAAGAAAATTTTAAGGTAGTTTCAAAATATGTACACGCCACCTCTCGTGGTCATGAAGTGATACAAACGGCAGTCGGGATGCAGTTGCAACCTCAGGATTATATGTTTCCGTATTATCGTGACGATGCCATGTTGTTGTCTATAGGGATGTCTCCGTACGAATTGATGCTTCAGGTGTTGGCAAAAAAAGACGATCCGTTTTCGGCAGGTCGTACCTATTACTCGCATCCTAGTTTACGCGACGACGATAAACCTAAAATTCCGCATCAAAGTAGTGCTACCGGTATGCAAGCAATACCTGCAACGGGTGTTGCCATGGGGTTTTGGTACAAGGAGGCTGAAGGAATAGACAAGGTCACCCTGAGCGCAGTCGAAGGGTCTCACGACCATCCTGTAGTGGTTTGTTCGCTAGGCGATGCTTCGGTCACAGAAGGGGAAATTGCGGAAGCCTTTCAAATGGCGGCGCTTAAACAATTGCCAATTTTGTATTTGGTTCAAGACAATGGTTGGGATATTTCGGCTAATGAAGCAGAAACGAGAGCTCAAAATGCAGCTGAGTATGCAGCAGGGTTTCATGGTTTGGAAGCCATTTCGATAGATGGAACCGATTTTGAAGAAAGCTATAAAACGATTGAAGAGGTCATCAAGAAAATCAGGAAGGAGCGCAGACCATTTTTGGTGCATGCAAAAGTTCCGTTATTGAATCATCATACATCGGGAGTTCGTATGGAGTTTTATCGCGACGACCTAGACGAAGCCCGTAGCCGTGATCCGTATCCGAAGCTAAGAAAATTACTATTGGATACTGGTTTTTCTGAAAAAGAGCTAGACGAAATTGAAGCCGAAGTTAAAAGGGAAGTCGAAAAATCGCTACAACGTGCGCTAGAAGCAGATGATCCTACTCCTGAAGATTTATTCACACATGATTTTGCACCCACGCCCATTTCCGAAGAAGTTGGAGAACGATCGCCCAAAGGTGGTGAAAAAGTGGTCATGGTAGATTGTGCCTTGTTCGCCATTGAAGAGCTCATGGCAAAACATCCAGAATGTTTGCTGTACGGCCAAGATGTTGGGGGAAGGCTAGGGGGTGTGTTCCGTGAAGCAGCTACCTTGGCACAAAAGTTTGGTGATAATCGTGTGTTCAACACGCCCATACAAGAGGCATTTATTGTAGGTTCTACCGTGGGCATGAGCGCTGTAGGACTAAAACCGATTGTAGAGGTTCAGTTTGCAGATTATATTTGGCCGGGGCTTAATCAGCTATTTACCGAAGTTTCACGAAGCTGTTACCTTTCTAACGGAAAATGGCCTGTTTCTATGATTTTGCGGGTACCCATTGGCGCCTACGGGAGTGGAGGACCTTATCACTCATCATCGGTAGAAAGTGTGGTGACCAATATACGCGGACTCAAAATTGCGTATCCGAGTAATGGGGCCGATTTAAAAGGATTGATGAAAGCGGCTTACTACGACCCGAACCCTGTGGTTATTTTTGAACACAAAGGATTGTATTGGAGTAAGGTAAAAGGCACAAAAGGAGCCACAAGTTTAGAACCGAGTGAAGACTATATACTTCCTTTTGGAAAAGCTTGGGTATTGCAAGAAATCTGGCCGCAAGACGAAGAAGAAACACTTTCCATAATTACCTACGGAATGGGCGTTCATTGGGCGTATAATGCCACCAGACAATTAGACGTTACAGATCGGGTAGAAATTGTAGATTTACGAACCTTGCACCCCATAGATTGGGATACTATTTTTAAGAGCGCCAAAAAATGCGGAAAAGTACTGGTGGTAACCGAAGAACCTTCAGAAAATGGATTTGCCCGAAGCATTCAGGGGAAAATTCAAGAAGAATGCTTTCAACAATTAGACGCGCCGGTACTGCTTATTGGTAGCGAGAACATGCCAGCGATTCCATTGAATTCTACACTAGAAGAAACAATGATTCCTTCCACAGAAAAAGTGAAAGCAAAGATTGAAGAACTATTAGGGTACTAAAAAAAGTCCAGCACGTGGCTGGACTTTTTCTACTATAAAAATAACGATGTTACCTCTTATAAATAACTTCGGCATCTTTAACAGTCGCCGGTAAGTCGTTCATTGAAGCTACATACATATTATTGTTATTAAAAATTCGGTCTGGTTTTTCACCAATGACAATATACTTTACGTCTAAGTCAGGCGCGTTCAGGGAAACTTGATCTTGCACACGCAATGTTTTGTCTCCAAGAGTGCTTTCTAATGCCGTAAGACTGGCAATAACGTAAAGGCGGTTATTGGTAGCACGTATTTCTTGAATTTTAATTTCGTGTTCCACATCTTCTACTTCGGCTTCTACGATTAGCTCTTGTTCATACTTTTCTGTATCGTCGGGCATATCGATATCTATTGTCGGGACTTCAATTTCTTCTTCTTCCATCACGACAACAACTTTAGGCACTTCTACCATTTTGGTAGTGGTACTAATATCTACATCAGCCCAATCGACATCAAATTCAGGTAGATTCCCTTCTTCAACATCAACTTCGACATCTACTTCTGGGAGTTCTGTTTTTCCTTTTTTATCGATATCGCAGCTCGAGGTGAACAATGCGATAGCGAATAATGGTATAATTAATTTTTTCATTTGGATATGGTTTAATCATTTACTACGAATGCGTGGATTACTCCAGGCAGCCAAAAAATGATGGTTAATATTAAGTTTATTAAGAAAGTACTGCTCAAGCCATGCTTGAGAAAAACAGCAAGGGGTGGTAACAGTATATTTAGAATGATAGTTAAAATAGACATGTGTTTAGATTGTTTTAAACAAAGCTATTTATATCATATTCAAATTATACTAAAGAATTCTTATTTGACAAAAGGTTAACGCAAAACCATAATCCCTAAACATTTTTAACGTTTTTTAAGTTAAATAATTTAGATAATACGATATCGATTTTGAAGAAATGTTAATTGGTGGAAGCACCAGGGGGGTATTCCGCTAAAATTTCAGCAACAATTTCGCGAATCTTAGCTTCGCGTTTATCGATATCACTTCCCGTATAAAGTCGTGATCGACCAACGCCTTGCCATACCAATTGGTTTGTTTTGGCATCTAATAAGTCGATGTACAAACTTCCTTCAACGGTAGTAGAAACTGAACTTCCGCCAAAGCCGCCACCCCACCACGGGTTCCAACCCCAGCCCCAGCCAAAGTTGTTATTGTATACGTCTACTCGCTCTCGTTCTTTAGTGAAAATGCTTACCAACAATGAAGGAGTCTCAGACTTGGTCATGCCTTTTGCAGCTAAATTAGCCTCTATGGCTCTCAAAATACGACGCTTGTCTAAATCGCTAATTTTAGCCTGATCGATACCAGGCTTGTAAAAAGCATACGAGTTATAAGCGTTAAAATCTACAGCACGGTCGTAGTCTGTTGCAACTCGCACCGAGGTGCAGGATGAAACCAACACAACTAGTAAAAGGATTGGGATAAATTTAAAAATCTTCATAGCAAATAATTTTAAAAAAGTGAATCGTCTACAAAATTTGGAAGCGTTACCTTTAAGTCTGGAGTGCGTTCCATTTCGCGCTTGATCGCAAAAATTGCTTCCTCATTTCTGGCCCAACTTCGTCTTGCGATTCCATTATTCACATCCCAGAAAAGCATACTTTGTAAACGTCGTTGTGCATCTTTACTACCATCAAGAACCATACCGAATCCGCCATTAGTCACTTCTCCCCAACCAACACCACCGCCATTGTGAATGCTTACCCAAGTTGCACCACGAAAACTGTCGCCAATTACATTATGTATGGCCATGTCTGCGGTAAAACGGCTTCCGTCATAGATATTGCTAGTTTCTCGGTAAGGAGAATCTGTTCCAGATACATCGTGATGATCACGCCCCAATATTACCGTACCGATGGTTTCTTCGGAAATTGCCTTATTGAAAGCACTCGCAATTTTCATTCTTCCCTCGGCGTCTGCATAGAGAATTCTAGCTTGGCTACCCACCACTAACTTGTTTTCCTGTGCTCCTTTTATCCAGGTGATATTATCTTGCATTTGCTGCTTGATTTCATCTGGAGAATTTTTCATGATCTCTTCCAAAACCTCACAGGCAATAGCATCTGTTTTAGCTAAATCTTCTGGCTTTCCAGACGCACATACCCAGCGAAAAGGCCCAAAGCCGTAATCGAAACACATGGGCCCCATGATATCCTGTACATACGAAGGATATTTAAAGTCGATCCCGTTTTCGGCCATGATATCTGCACCCGCCCTAGAGGCTTCCAAGAGAAACGCGTTACCATAGTCGAAGAAATACGTGCCCCTTTCAGTATGTTTATTTACCGCTTTTGCATGTCGAATCAAGGATTTCTGTACTTCTTTTTTAAATTGTTCAGGATGGTTGGCCATCATTTCGTTGGCATCTTCATAACTCATGCCTACAGGATAGTAACCGCCCGCCCAAGGGTTGTGGAGTGAAGTTTGGTCACTTCCTAAATCGATGTGGATTTCTTCATCATAAAAATGTTCCCACACCTCTACCACATTTCCATCGTAAGCAATCGACACCGTCTCTTCGGCGGCAAGTGCTTCTTTTACCCGGGTAGCCAATAAACGTACGTCTGCAATTACCTCGTCTACCCAGCCTTGGCTATGGCGTGTCTTGGTTGCTTTTTCGTTCACTTCTGCACAAACGGTAACACATCCGGCAATATTTCCCGCCTTGGGTTGTGCGCCACTCATTCCACCTAATCCGGACGTAACAAAGAGTCCGCCTTTGGGCGATTTTTTTATTTTTCTGAAACCGTTCAATACTGTGATGGTGGTTCCGTGAACAATGCCTTGCGGACCAATATACATATAACTCCCTGCGGTCATTTGTCCGTATTGGGTCACACCAAGCGCATTAAATTTTTCCCAGTCGTCTGGTTGTGAATAATTAGGGATCATCATTCCATTGGTAACCACAACTCTTGGTGCATCCTTATGCGAAGGGAACAATCCGAGCGGGTGTCCAGAATACATCACCAAGGTTTGTTGGTCTGTCATTTCAGCTAAATACTGCATGACCAAACGATATTGCGCCCAATTTTGAAATACGGCCCCATTGCCCCCATAGGTAATGAGCTCGTGTGGGTGCTGTGCTACAGCATGGTCTAGGTTATTCTGAATCATGAGCATAATGGCCTTGGCCTGGGTGCTCTGTCCGGGATACGCATCGATAGGTCGGGCATAAATTTTATGGTCAGGTCTAAACCGATACATATAGATTCTACCATAGGCATCTAATTCTTGTTTAAATTCAGGTAGTAAAGTGCTGTGGTGGCTTGAATCGAAATAACGAAGGGCATTCTTTAAGGCAAGTTGTTGTTCTTCCGCAGAAAGTATTTTCTTTCGTTTAGGAGCATGGTTCACTTCTGGGTCGTACAATTTTGGCGCTGGGAGTTGCGCTGGAATGCCTTGAAGTAGTTCTTCTTTAAATGTCATATCGCTTCCTGTTATTACTAGTATAAATACGCTGTATAAAGTTGCGCTTATTTTTTGTTTTTACTTTTATTGAACCCGTATGGGCAATGTCGGCAGCCGCTTTCACAACAATAACCGCGCTTGAGGTGGTATTGTTCGGTAAAGCATTTATATCCCTCTGGCGTGAGGTAGAAGTCACCTTCTTCAATTTTTATGTTCTTTTTTGGGAATAACATAGTACAAAAATACCAATTTCTTATCTTGTAAATATGATTGTAGTTGTGAATCGTTTTTTACTTCGGAAAGGCTTTAATGGCATTGCCCTTTGGCCGTTTGTGGTGCTTCGGAAAAAGGAGATGAAAAGCGATGTACGTATGTTGAATCACGAACGAATTCACCTTCGTCAACAAGCTGAAATGCTAGTTGTTCTATTCTACCTTTGGTATGGTGCGGAATTTTTACTGCGTTGGTTTCAGTATAAAAATAGGTATGAGGCGTACCGAAATATTTCATTTGAACGTGAAGCGTATGCCAACGAAAATGACCTTCACTATTGTAAGCAAAGGCCTTTTTGGAGCTTTTTGAACTATATTTAAATTACTGTTGAACTGAAAGAGTTAGATGATGAGTACTTGGAAAAGTTGTTGGCAGTATGTTTAGACTAGGGTTGGCGCCGCTTGATACAGCAACAGCGACAGCTCCTTGTACCTTAATTTCGTAAGTTTGACCAATAACTAACCCTGTTAGTGGCTTCGAAAAGGAAATACTCCAGCCGGGAAAGATCCCAAATACGTCGTCAAAAATTTGCATATTATTTAGGGTTCCTCCTATAATAGTATTCGATGTAACATTAAAGACCCTGAAGGAACCTAACGACATAGCAATGTCAGTACTTTGTCCAGATCCCGTCAATAAAATAGTAACGGTTGTTTTTCGTGCCACAAAAGTTAAGGACATTCCAGGTACATCTGTAAATGCACTTGAAGTTAATGTCTGGTCTGTATTCAGCGTAACACTGTCAATAGCGGGTGCAGCAGGTCTGCCCACAAGAGTCCAATCAGTTCCGTTCCAAAAATGGAAACCAGTGCCCGTTCCAGCAAAAGTATTATAAACCATGAGTCCTTCTGCCGCGGCTTCTTCAACAGGGCCAGTGATTCCTGTTACAGGAGCTATAGTGGTTAAATCGGTGATGTCCATTCTAGGAATCATTACTCCTTTTTCGCTACTTTCAATATCCAGAATAGATCCGTTAGCGGGTGTTATAGTGTTGATTCCGACTTGAGCCGAAATAATGGTAGTAGTAAAAATTAAAAATATGCCGGTTAAGACAACATACGTCAATTTGGTTTTTTGCTTTTTCATGATTTTATTTTTCAGCATGAAAAGCAGGATAAGTGAAATAGATTGGGGATCTAAAACGCTGTAAAAGTATGGATTAGTTTTACTAAGTCAATGTTAAATTTGCGTCGAACTACCGCCAAAAGATTAAAAATCAGTACTATTTCGAGCAATGACTTTTTTCTTAGATGAAGTGTATGATTTGGGAAAAAAACTCAGAAAAAAAATACACATAAATTTCTTAAAAGGATGGTTTTAGGCTATATGCTTCATAAAAAAAGCCTTCATCATTTCCGATGAAGGCCTCAAAAGTTAGGTTTGTTGCATACAATTAATTTCCTTTTGACGGGGAGCTGTTGGCTACTGATTGAAGGGTAGCCAATGTTGCATTTGCTTTATCGTCTTTTATCTGGGTTCCTTTAGAACCACTTGGAGCGATTAAAGAAGGGGCATCTGGAAAGCGAAGTGAACTATACGCAGATCCTTCCGAAGCATTTCTAGCGAAATCATCTTTTCTATTCGCCACGATGTGCCAAGAGAAATCTACTGTGTTGTTACCACCTTTTAATTCTTTCACTACAAATCCGCTAGCTGTTTTGTTAGTTACGTACACGCCATTACAGTCGCCTTCAAGTTGAATGAATACTTTTAATGGGTGTTGTTGGTCTACTACGATGTTCTTTGAAAAAATAGGGTCAATCTGAATCGTTGCCGAACCATTTATTAATCTGCCTGTTCCGTAGTCTTCAAAAAGCACTTCAGGCGCTTCAGGAGCAAACATAATTCTCTTGTCATCTTCTTGGGTTCCTTCTACAATAGTAGACACAATTCCGTTTCCGATAATTTTATAATTAATACCATTATGGCGAGCTCCGGCATACGCATAAGATGCGTTGCTATTCACCCCGCCACTGTACAGGTAAGCACCGTAATATGTTTGTCCGCTCCCTAATGGAGTTGTGGCATTAGACCTGTATCCTGCTAGATAAGCTCTAGGGTCCCGACCATCGGGATCAGTTTGAATACCTGTATAGTTTGTAGTAAATTCTGCAGCATCAAGGTTGCCATACGTTGTGATGGGGCCTTCGGTTTGGCCGTAATATGCCAATTCAGGCGAATTACTATTTACTCCAATGTTGAGTACTGTGGTTGGAGAGTAGGATGTTGTTCCGCCACTTATTGCCCGAAAAGCAACACTTTGTTGGGAAGTTGCTACATTACTCGTCACGGCTATCAATCCGTTAGCATTATTCATTCCTGATCCCCAACCTACAACTCCCGCAGTAAGGTAAACACCACCTGTGTAGGGTGTGAGCCCTAATACGCCATAATTTTGAGCGGCATATCCGAAAACGCCTGTACCCATCCCTGAGTTTTGACCTGTGACGCCATCGCCCGAGCCAGATTCAAAACCAGCCAAGGCCGCGCCAGAAGCAGAGTTTGTCTCGCCAAGAACGCCAAAGTCTTCACCTGCTTTGTTTACTCTAAGTCCCACGTTACCGTAAGGAGCGCTGCCAATCGCAGCGTTTCCATCTGCTGAAATATTCATGCGTTCCAGATTTTGGGTTCTCAGCACGAGTGCAGTAGCATCTGTGGTTCCTAAAAAATTTGTAGCTGCGTTGGTACCGGCATTTCCTTCCAGAGACCAGTCCCTTCCGTTGGTTCCGCCCATGGCAACCCATTTAGTGCTGTCCCAATAATAGAATCCGGGTAATACTTCAGTGCTTCCACTGCTTGAGTTTGCCGTGTTATAAACCATCAAACCTTCGGCAGGAGCAGTTACAGGACTTGCAACATTGGTAGCGGTTAAAGCCACTCGATTGATTAGAATACCTTTATTTATGGCAGCCATATCTAATTGAGCACTGCTGTTTGGTGCATTGGTGCCTAAGCCTACATTATCTTCTTCGCCATGAACAAAAAGTGAGTTTGCGTTGTTGTCTGTTTCTACGCGCAGGTTCATGTCGACGCCGCCAGGATTGAAAGACCATTCCAAGTCAGATCCGCCACCCGTGTTTGCGTTCGCATTAAAGAAGGTAGAGCCGTTAATGACCATATCCATTTGTCGCGTACCAGATCGCCAGAAACCCATGGTTCGGTCGGTATTCCATGAATAAAAAGGTCTCGCGGCTGAACCGTTTGCCATGGCTAGAACTTGATCGTCGTTGGCCACACGAAAGCGTTGAATATTGTTGGTTCTAAAGGTAAGGGCTTCATCATCTAACGTACCTACAAAATCGTTGTTTTGATCGGTTCCAAGATTTCCACGAAGTTTCCAGTCCTCACTATTTAAGGAAACCCACTGAGAGCCGTCCCAATAGTAGTATCCTTTTCCAGTTGAAATGTTTGTGTTGTACACCAAGAGGCTTTCAGTGGCCCCTCCAGTAATGGGTGCAATAGTATTTAGATTGGCAATTGAAACACGGGGGATTAACAATCCTTTGTCGGTGCTTTCAATATCTAATAATGATCCCGGATCGGGACTGACGGTTCCTATTCCCACTTGGGCTGTAGTGCTAACGCCTATTAAAAGCATAGCGGCAAGACAGAAAATAATAGGGGAGAGTAATTTTCTTATCATATTTCAGAATTTGTAAGTTAAGTCTTACAATATTATAAATTACGATACGTTAAACCGATAAAAAGCATATATATTAGACGAAATGCATAAAAGTTTAACAATTTAGTTATTTTTTTCCCAATTTATTTGCGTTTAGCACAAAAAAAATCACTGGTGTTAGCCAGTGATTTTTACAATTTATGTTAATTGGATTTTTTGTTACTCTTTAATAAATCTCTTTGTAATACTACCTGAGGCGGTATTAATTTTAACAAAATATACTCCTGTTCTAAGGGCAGATACATTAATCGAAAAGGATACATTATTTTCTGCTGAATACTGCTCTAATAAGCGTCCGCGCATATCATAGATTTCAATTTGTTCTAATGGTTGATTTGCGGATAAAATGTTCAACACATCCTTAGCAGGGTTAGGATAAAATTTAATATTTTGAATAATTAGCTCTTGTGCACCAAGTGTATTGTCTGCGGTGAAGAATACAGTAAATCGTTCAGGTGAATTTGTCGCATTCGACTCAAAAACATAGCTTTGAGTTGTAAGGTCGATTACCAACCCTTCTACAGAATCATGTAAAAATACTTTCGCATTGGAAATTCTTTCGCCAATCACTTTGTCGAGAGCTATTTCGTATGTTGTTTTATCTTCAATTTTAGTTAAGAACCCAACAGGGAATTTCATATTGGAATCAAATGCACTTGTAGTTTGAATTCCCAATTGAGAACCCGTAGCAATGTGCGTTGTAAATATAGAAAGCTGATCTGAAAGTCGTTCGCTGTCATATCCCGGATCTAAGTTTGCGGTAGCTACAGGATTGAAACCTAACAACATACTGCTAGACACTTCGTACTCTACACTTTTTACCGATAGCCATAACTTGTCTAAATCTTCCTGATTTGGTGCTCTAAGAGTTGTGTTCCCTGACGACAAACGCATAGAATTATTCATGGTCATCGTTCCAGCGTTGGTGGCCATTATGGCAAATCCTTGACCGGTAGAAATTACTCCGTTTGGCTCTGTCACGCCAGTAGGGCTGGTGTCATTGGGTGCTTTGGTTCCTCCCGTTAGATTATACATGGAAATATCGCGCATACTAAAGTTGGTAGAGTTCCACCCTGGAATTGATGAGCTAGGTGGAGTTAGGTGTTCCCAGAAATATATTTCGTTAATAAGTGGGTTTTGATTTATCAATTCAAAACCAGACATCGCACTAGGATATGGGTTGGCGTAGATGTTTGGTGTATCGTCGTTCGCGGTATTCAAATTGATGTTTCTAACAACTTCTCCATTATTTAAGGTACCCTGGTTGTACGTCATAAAATAGGCTTCATTGGCAGGATCTGAATAGCTGTCTTGAGGGCGTACTATATAGCCTTCTCCTACATTAATCGCACCTGTATAGGATTTCCAAAAATCACCATTCAAATCTGCAAAGGTAACCCCGTGTGGATTTGGGACAGTGTTGTCTGGAACGAAGTCGGTTGTGTTGTGGTTAAGGACCAAGAACGCATCGGCAAATACGCCATTACGTGTTTCGGCACTCATAGGGCTTCCCATGACCATAAAATCTCTTGTCTGTAATACTGGCGTCGTAATATCAACTTGAATTGTAGCGATAGGTGCTTTTACTACGGAAGCCGTATCATCATTTTGAACCACATTACCTGTATGGTCAACTTGTAGTGTTCCATTAACGGTGATGTCTGTGTCAACTAACATATAACTATCTGCACCTACTGTTAGCGTTGCGCCATTATTTACTGTAACAGTGCATGCTTCAAAGCTACCATCGGCTCCAGACGAAGTGTCGTAGTTGCCGGCAATCACAACTGGGTTGGTAAGGCCCGGAGCTCCGCTAGGAGACCAGCTGCTTCCATTCCAGGTCTTGGTAGCACCAGAACAGGCTAAAATTGGTTGTACATCAATTTGAATGTCATCTAAGGCCATGTCACTTTCAAAACCGTTGCCAAGGCGTGCTTCAAATCTAAATTTCACTGTGCTCCCTGCATAGCTTGAAATGTCTACGAGTTCATCATTAAACCAAGAATTTCCCTGATTTCCAGTTTCCGACCAAAGCGTAGTCCAACTACTCCCACCGTTACTGCTTGCTTTTAAGCTTAATGTACCCATGTCACTTCCAAACATATGATAATCGAAGGTGATAGATGCAGTAGAGTTACTAGGAATTGTAAAGCAAGGTGAACCTATAAAGGCATCACGCGGTGATGTGCCTTGACCTCCAATATTTGATGCTTCTACATGCAAGTATAAATCTCCTTGGTTGGCTCCAGCAGGACCGGTATTCCCAGATGGACTCGTATGACGCGAACGAATCCATGAGCTGTTGACCGAACATGTTGCAGTTTCTTGCTCCCATGATTTGGTTTCAAAATCCATGCTATAGGGAAAAGTATCAACGGTTGTTCTACAGAATGGCGTGTTTTCTCCGTTATCGTATAAACACTGTAGTACATCTATGGGTTCAACTAAAGTTGAAACAGCATTTCCTGTATTATAAGACAGTGAAGGAGTAGTTTCACCAGGAGACAGTACTTGAACAAAAGCTGTTGTACCACTGCTACCTCTTGTATTCGAAGGATTGCTATCATAACAACGACTGTCGCCACCAACCCGTTTAGCTCCTTGCATTGCAGCTAAAAGTCTATCTGCAAGTGTGCCTTCGGCGTTTAGGAATGCTTCTTGCATGTCATTAAGAATGTCGTCCCGACCACCACTAGTAGAAGAATCTAGAATATTTCCCTGTATAGAGATGGTAAAATTAGCATCATCATATTGAATATCATTGGCATAGTTACCATTACTTGAGCCTGTCCATCCAGCTGCTCCTGGATTATCAACACCCACAACACCGTATTGTCTCGAGGCAGAGCCGCCATCTGCAGCTACAGTGGCATCGATTATTTGCTGAGGTGTGTCTCCTGCCAGCATTCTATTTCTGGCAAAAGCTTGCGTCGACGAGTTATATGAGGCTTGTGAATGGATGGCGCCAACAATATTATTTAGGTTGCTTGTACCATCTGTAATGAGGTCACTAAGGAAAACAATCCCTCCAGAAATACCAGGAACACAACTACAGCCAGCACCACCAACTTGCCCCGTAGTTTTGTCGTAAGCGACGATAGAGAATGTATCTCCTTTGGCATCTTCAGCAGGATCAGCTTTAACACTAGTAATTTCTTCAGTTTTTTGTGAATTTTGATTACATGAATAGAATCCAAAAACAGCTAACAATAGTAGTAAACTGAATTTTGTTGCGGGGGTATTACGTATTTTATTGATCATAATTTGAGGGAATAAATTTGGTGAATATTGTAAATAAATTTTAAAGCTGTTGTAATAGGGTTATTGTTAAATAAGCATCTTGTGCATTGTCTATTGGTAGGTCGTTACCATTATAGGGTGCAGAACAGATACCAAAAAACGCCAAACCAGATGCAGCACCGCCACAAAGTCCTGATACATTTAAACTTCCAGCATCAACATTTTCATGATCCCAAAGGCGCGCACGTACTTTGAAATTGTACGTGTCTCCTTCAATCATATCTACTAAGTATACAATAGTGGTTTGTCTCCCCAAGGCTTGGAAGGCGTTTGAGGGCGTTCTTTTAGTGTTTGAACTCACATTGCTTTCAGCTACTTTAACATTGTCTATTTCTAACATGTAAGAGCCATGTACGGTAGACTCCAGGGACGTGTTTGAAAAATTAGGTGCAGCTATGTAGCCAGTAACGTGAATTTCATATCTTCCTGTATAAGGAGCAACAAAATCTTGGTCGAGACCTGGTATGGTGTAAGTAGTAGTTGTATTTGCTACTCGAAGTGTTTCAGTTTGTTCATATTGTACTGTGTGTCCTTCAGTGAACATTTTTTCCCATCTAGTGCCATTCCAAAAATAAAATCCAGGTGATACGCGGTCCAAGCCGGTACCAGAATTGGAGGTGTTGTAAATCCAGAGTCCTTCTGTTTCCGTTGCTGTTATCGTAGTCACATCATTTCTGGATAGTAATGAAACCCTAGGGATTAAGAGTCCTTTGTCATCGCTTTTAAGCTGAAAAATAGCTCCGTCATCTATTGAGTAGCCTCCAGTTATAGATTCACCAATCACAACTTGAGCTGAGGTCCCTATTGAAGCCAAAAAGGCAATCATTAAAATTTTAGCTGAAATATATTTTTTCATAATAGTAATATTATAATTAGATGTGCTGATGTGGTCTAAAATTGTTTGATAAGACTGATGCTCATGGTTCCTCTTTGCGCATCGTTTACACTGTTGCCAGAATAACCACTCGTGTTTTTTCCAAAAGAACCCGTGCCTACATTATTAGCTAACCATTCTCTTCCACGTACTGCAAATCGATACGTTGTACCAGCATACAAATCGATATTTACAATTATGGAGGCGCTCTGTGCCAGATTGTTTACCGTAGTGCTGCCCAAACGCTTTGAGGAAGTTGTTAGGTAGGTTTCTTTTACCGTCGTTAGTGGTCCGGTAGTGGTGTTTGTCATTGATACATTATCTATAGCTAAGTCGGCTTGCCAAGTTCCACCTGTTACTCTGTTAAACCTTAGTTGTACAGAGCCGCCAGTATAAGCTGTCAAATCAATACTTTCTGATAACCATGCATTTCCCTGATTTCCACTTTCATTCCATATAGACGTCCATGATGCGCCGTTATCGTCACTAATTTCAAGGTCGATAGTTCCCATGTCTGATGAACCGTACATGTGGTAATCAAAACTGAACGTTGCCGTTGTTTCTGAGGACAAATCGAAACACGGTGAATTCAAAATAGCTCGCATATTTGGGTATCCAGTTCCATTACCAGAGGCTTCAGTGTACATATACCAAGACCCACTAGATCCCGTTGAAGGCCCTGTATTGCCACTCGGTGTGCCACCTGCGTCGCGTGTCCAATCGATGTCATCTGCGGCAGATTGTGTCCAAAGTCCCAATCCGCTCTCAAAACTTTCATTGTATGGGTAGCTTGAAACACCTCCCGCACAACCACCGCTGCCACCGCCACCACCACCACCACCGGCAGAGCCACTGGCCATGGCTAAACTGATCGATCCTTGTGCTGCTCCGTCTCCACTAGTACTAATTAGATCCCCTGCTGCATAATATCCTTCTACCCGAATTTGGTAGGTGCCACTAAAAGGAACAGTTATTTCGCCTGTATCCAAACCAGGCATTATGGTATATGTGGTATTGGTAGTGCTCGCCGTAGCTTCTGATGTTTGATCATAAAGCAATGTATACCCTTGGGTGTAAAAACGTCGCCAAGAAGCACCGTTGAAATAATAGAACCCAGGAACAACTTCGTTTCCAGGACTTCCTGCACTTGCAGTATTATAGACCAAAAGCCCAGTAGTTGGAGAGGGCGTTATCGTAGAGGTGTCATCGGTACCCGTAAGTGCAATCTTTGGCATTAAGAACCCCTTGTCTGAACTAGTAATGTCTAGTGCTGATGACGGATTCGGGGATGTGGTGTTAATACCTACTTGTGCGCTCATGACTATCGAGAAAAATAGTACACAACTGCCTAGTAGGGATTTTCTTTTTAATATAGTAATGAGTTTCATAAGTTTAAACTTTGTGTTCACTAAGCTGCCATATGCAACATTGTATGGTAGCGTTAGTATATTGGTTTTAATATTATTGCTGTTTTAAAAGTGTAATAGAAAGCGAACCTCTTTGGGCATTATTAACACCGCTAGCTCCTGGATAGCTGCTGGTGTCTTTGCCAAAGGCTCCTAAACCTACGTTGTTTCTAGACCATTCCCTTCCCGTAACATTAAATCGATAGGTGTTAAGAACATCTAAATCTACAGTGTAGATAATAGTAACATTTTGGGGTAAGTTGTTCAAGGTCGTAGTGCCAATTCTCTTAGAAGTAGAAGTGACATACTTTTCTTTAACGCGAACCGGGAGTCCTAAAAGTCCTGTAGTCATATTTAGGCTTACAGAAGCTTGGCCGACCCCTTCAGAGGTGGTAGCAGACAGGTTTCCGCAAGCATAAGTAGTTTCGACCTTTATGTGGTAGGTTCCAGAATAAGGAACGTTAATAAAGCCAGTGTCAAGATCCGAAATTTGAGTATATACCGAATTGAGTACATTTGCTGTTGTCTGTGAGTTCTGGTCAAACTTTATTCCGTAGCCTCTATTATAAAATCGCAACCATTGGCTTCCATTCCAGTAATAGAATCCAGGGGTTACCTGAATAGGCAATGTTCCTGCAGTTACCGTGTTGTAGACTAAAAGTCCAGTGGTCGCAGCTGGTGTTATCGTAGTTGTATCGTCGGTGCCGGTAAGTGCAACACGAGGAGCTAGAAATCCGCTACTATCACTAAAAACGTCGAGTAGGGCTCCATTGGCTGGGGTAGTTGTGTTGATACCAACTTGAGCAATGCTGGTAGAGACCAACACTGGTACCATGCAAAGTAGATAAAGATATTTTAGAAAAATGGCTCTCATAATTCTTTGGGTTATTTGATTTGGGTATTGCAAGTATAAGTCTATTGTTCGTTGATATACAAATAAATACGATGTAAAACATAAAATATTAACATTTGAAAGCAAATTCTTACAGTTTGTACGTATTTTGTTATCATATCTGTTTAAAAAGATACGAGGTTTCAACTATTTTGGTTTGGATTGTCCCCTATAAATTTTAGAAACCGTACAATTGAATCTAAATCTTTCCAATCATTCTGTAGTTTTGTGAAATAATCTCGACTCGTGTTCCCAATTTTTGAAAACTCGGAAAATATTTGCATCAATTTAGATGAGATAAACGATTTTAGCGGTGAAGTCCATCTAAAACGAGAAGATGAACTGCACCCCCATGTTTCCGGTAATAAGTTCAGAAAACTCAAATACAACATACACCTTGCTTCCATACAAGAAAAAAAAACGCTCTTAACCTTTGGCGGCGCCTTTTCTAACCATATTGCTGCTGTGGCGGCGGCAGGTAAAGCTGCAAACTTAAATACCGTGGGTATCATTCGCGGCGATGAGCTAAAAAACGATTATAAAAACAACCCCACCTTGCAATTTGCAGAACAATGCGGGATGCAGTTCGAATTTGTTTCGCGCGAAGCATATCGGCAAAAAGATTCAACTACCTTTCAGCAGCAGCTACTGCGGAAATATCCGCACTGCTATCTCTTGCCAGAGGGTGGAACCAACGAACTTGCTGTAAGAGGATGCAAAGAAATAATAACAGCAGATGACGCTGCCTTTAACTTTATCTGCACACCGGTAGGTACAGGCGGTACCTTGGCAGGCTTGGTGGCCGCATCAAAAAACCATCAAACGGTTATCGGGTATTCGGCGCTTAAAGGAACCTTTCAGCACACAGAAATTTCGAAATATACATCCAAAAGCAATTACACTATTAAAGATGCGTATTGTTTTGGGGGGTATGCTAAAATAGATTCGCAATTGGTTCGTTTTATGAACAGTTTCAAAGAGCAAACAGGTGTCCTTCTCGATCCTGTATATACAGCAAAAATGCTCTTCGGAATTGTAAGGGATATCAAGACAGGGTATTTCCCTGAAAATAGCCGTATTTTAGCTATTCATACGGGGGGCTTACAGGGCATTTCAGGAATGAACCAACGTTTAAAACAAAAAAAATTACCTCAAATACACACATAACTATGTTGCGAAAATCAACTTTAATCCTACTCTTAATTGCATTAACACTTGGGGGTTGTTCCTCAAAAAAGCGGGTGGTTTCCAAAAAGCCACGCGTTAAGACAGAACGTACGGTTATCGCTAAAAAGCCTACAACCAGTCAAGTCGAAATACCCACAGATACTCCAAAAACAGAGATCGTAACTCCGCCTGCCAATGCCACCTATAAGGAGGTAGTGCAGTATTACATCCAAAGTTATGGTACCATTGCAAAAGAAGAAATGTTACAATACGGCATTCCAGCTAGTATTACCTTGGCGCAAGGAATTCTTGAGAGTGGCGCTGGCAGGGGAGATCTGACCAGACGTGCCAATAATCACTTTGGGATAAAATGCCACAAAGGTTGGACCGGCGATACGGTGTACCATGACGATGACGAACTGCAAGAGTGTTTTAGAAAATACAGCGACCCAAAATACTCGTTTAGAGACCATTCCCTTTTCCTTACACAACGAAGCAGGTACCAAGACCTTTTTAAACTCAGAAAAGATGATTACAAAGGCTGGGCCAAAGGACTCAAAAAGGCGGGCTATGCAACCGATCCTAAATATCCAGATAAGCTCATTAGTATTATTGAACGCTACAACCTCGATGCCTTCGATGATGCCGTTTTAGGTAATAAAGCAAACCCTATGGCGGTAGACGAAACTAAAATTGCTACCCATGAAGTAAGAAAGGGGGATACGCTGTACAATATCGCTAGACGGTTTAACCTTACTGTTGAAACCTTAAAAGAATATAATGGGCTTACTTCCAACACTATTTCCATCGGACAAGTATTATATTTGCACCCTGTAAAAAATAATTAGATTTTATGTTATACCAACGCAGTAGCGAATTGTTCAGGCAAGCGCAAACCGTAATTCCGGGGGGTGTAAACTCGCCTGTACGTGCTTTTACGGCCGTGGGCGGCACGCCTATTTTTGTTGAAAGTGCTAAAGGAGCCTATCTGTATGATGCAGATGGCAACACCTTGATAGACTATATCAATTCATGGGGGCCAATGATTTTAGGCCATGCCCATCCTCCCGTTGTGGAAGCCGTGGTGGAAAAAGCAAAAAAAGGGACTTCTTTTGGAATGCCTACAGCCATAGAAACCGAAATTGCCTCGTTGGCAGTTCAGATGGTGCCCGGAATCGAGAAGATTCGTTTTGTAAACAGTGGCACAGAAGCATGTATGAGCGCGGTACGATTGGCACGTGGATACACCAAAAAGGATAAAATCATAAAATTTGCAGGTTGTTATCACGGCCATAGTGATTCGTTTTTAATCCAAGCCGGGAGTGGCGCAGTCACTTTTGGAACTCCCAACAGTCCTGGCGTTACCAAAGGCACAGCCAAAGACACGCTCTTAGCGCGTTTTAATGATATCGATCAGGTGTCGCAATTGGTACACGAAAACAAAGGTGAAATTGCTTGCATCATTATCGAGCCCGTTGCGGGTAATATGGGGTGTGTTCCTCCTGCGGAAGGATTTTTGGAAGCGTTGCGAACGCTCTGTGATGAAAACGAAATCCTGTTGATTTTTGATGAGGTAATGACCGGTTTTAGACTTGCGAAGGGTGGTGTGCAAGAACTGTACGGTGTTACAGCAGATATTGTAACCTTCGGAAAGGTGATTGGGGGTGGCTTGCCTGTTGGGGCATTTGCTGCTTCGTCTGAAATCATGAGTCATTTGGCGCCCCTAGGGCCCGTTTACCAAGCCGGAACTCTAAGTGGCAATCCGTTGGCAATGGCAGCTGGATTGGCCATGCTCACCGAGCTAAATAACAATGATGCTGTTTTTACTTCATTGGCCAAAAAAACCCAATACTTGCACCGAGGCCTGGCAAAAGTGATGACCAAGCACAACGTGGCACATACCATTAACAGGGTAGGGTCTATGATTTCCATTCATTTTTCTGAAACACCCGTTACCGATTTCACTTCTGCTGCAAATGCAAACGGTGAAAACTTCAAGACCTTTTTTCATGGTATGTTGCGCGAGGGGGTTTACATAGCGCCTAGCGCTTTTGAGACTTGGTTTTTATGCGACGCACTTACCTATGAAGATTTAGATAGTACGATACTAGCTGCCGATACCGTTGCACAAACATTGACATAAAAAACCCTCCGTAGTGGAGGGTTCTTACATTATTTATGAGAACAGCTATTTTTGCATGCTCTGCCATTTCTTAAATTGGGCTGGAGTTAGTGTCTTTTTTACACTTTGCTCTAACTGTGCGTCTACCTTTTTCTTAGCGGCCATTACAGCAGCATCTTTCTGGTCTAGTCCGTTTACAGACTTTTTATAGCTCACTTCTTTTTGAACGTATGCTCTAAACATAGCGCGCTCTTGGTCGCCAGAAAGGTCTAGGTCTTTTGCCAACTTAGCCACGGTTGTTTTCGCAATTGCTTCAGGACGGCTGTCGTCTTTAGACAAACTTTGTGCGGTTGCGGTATTCATTCCGAATAAAACAATTACTGCAAAGGCAATTCCTGTGATAAACTTTTTCATTGGTTTTAGATTTAATTAAGGTTACTAAAGTAACTATTTTGAAATTAGTAATCCAAAAACCAAGCCAAAATTCAATGGAAGCAGTTTTAATTCTTGTTTTTCTCTAGCTTCGCGCTCTTTCTCCCCTTTCTACGTTTATGGGTTTTTTGCCACTTTTCAAACTGTTCTGCCGTTAGCACACTTTTGTATTGTTCCTTTATTTGAAGCTTTGCATCTAACATTTTCTTTTTCGCTTCATAACGTTCGTCTGAAGAAAGTTCTTTCTTTTCGGCTCTTTTTTCTTTCATGGCCAACCGATTTTTTGCTATTTCCAGCTCAATTGCATAAATCTTGTTTTGCTGAGCTTCGGTTAGGTCTAAATGTAGCGCCATTTTCTTGGTTTTAAGTTCTGCGCGCTGTTCTGGGCTCCAATCTTTCATTTCCTCTTTAGCATCACCAGCTTTCATTTTCGATTTTCTCGGTCCAGGTTGTGCCACAAGCGTGCAGCTAAATAATACGAGGGTAATCAGTATCAACTTTTTCATTTTATTAATCTTTTAGAGTTACAAATCTATGACTTCGAAATTGCTGGAAGGTTTAACCTGAATACAAAAAAGCCACCCAGTGAGGTGGCTTTTTTGTAGCTATAAGGTGTTTTCTACAAAGCATCTATATATTCAAGTAGCATGGTTAATGCTTCGTTGTGAACTACCGTTCTGCCCAATTGTGGCATACGGTAGGTTGGTAGCGTACTTTCAAAACGGGCGCCAATTTCACCGCGGTTTGGGTAAATGCCTGTGTCGTCAAAAGCAGTTTCATATCTGAAATCAAGATTAAAACCACTTGGCACTGAACCACCCGGTTGGTGGCAATGTGCGCAGTTTACGTCCATATACGCTCTGGCTCTTTCGTCTAAAGAATAGGTGGTTTCGTCTGTCCAATCAGGAAGTACAGTAATACTACTTGATGAAACACCTTCTAAAATACCGAGACTCGTAAAGTAATCAAGTTGGTTCTGCCCAATGTATGAAGGGATGAAATTCATGCTCCGCAATTTCATACCAATAGGAAATGTCGCTCCGTTATTGTTATGGCAGGTAAAACAATCTTGTTTTGAAGGGATGATATAGTCTACATTTTGTGTGGTTCCGTCAATGTCGATATAACTAATAGGTTTTTGTGAACCGTTTTCTGTGAAAGTAGCTTCGGTTTGGGCTGCATTCCAAATGTAATCACCCACTTTCCATTCGCCTGCAACTTTAAGAAAAATACGGGTTTCGATTATTTGTCGCCCTAACGTAGGGTCACGGTCATCAATATTGTAATAAAAAGTTTTAGCGATTAAGGTGTTGTCTGGGTATAAGGGAAGTAAGTTAGAATTATTAAACTCCATACTGGTTCCCTCAGGCACACGAATAAGCCGTTGTTTTTGGGCATAATCTGTAAACAATGTAGAATTAATCTCATACAGTTGAACACCAGCAGCAGGTACTAAATCTTCGGTCACCGAAGCAAATACGCCCATTTCCGAAAGGTTGGTTCTAAAGGTGATCGCCGTCATTGTATCGATACTCGCACTGGGGTCAGACTGATTTCCAGCGGCATCAAGCGCTACTACATAAAAGTTGTAGGATGTTTCCGCAGAAAGATTCGCTACCGTAGCTGTAGTGCCAGCAATATTTTCTTGCACTTTCACACCATCTTGAAACACTGCATATGCTGTAACGCCTACGTTGTCTGTGGCAGCGTCCCACATAAGGGTCACCGTAGTTTCTGTGTTTAAAGTAGCCACCAGATTGGCTGGTGCAGAGGGGCTTTCTTCATCTTCATCTAACATCACTGGCGGAGTTTCATCATCGCTTCCACAAGCAACTAAAGTGGTAAGGCAAATGGTGAAGGCCGCAAATAGGTATAATATTTTTTTCATAGCAATAAATATAAGTGCCTAAAAATATAAAAAGAATTTGACACACCCTTTTGTTGGTTGTTAAAAATCAAACTCATACAAAAGGCTTGTTCCCTCGATAGTTCGATGTGTTTACTAAACGTTGTTTTTTTAGGTATGGTATAGGTGGTAGTTTCGATTCGTAATTAAAATTATATAAAATGAAAACAAAATTGGTATTGCTATTGTTACCTATAGCATTGGTTGGGTTTTTGGTCTCCGGCTTTATTTCTACGGAAGACTACCCAGAAACGAAAAGAACTTTGGCATCTGAAGATGGATGCGTATTTATGACCACCATGGGAGAACAGTCTTCTGAGGGTTTTAGTGTGTACAAAACAAATGAAAATGTGCAACTTTCAGTCCGTGACGGACTCTCATGGTTGGCCGAAGCACAATTGCCAAATGGTGGTTTTGGAGCGGGAAGCCATGCTGCCCAACATGTAAGAGATCCACACGCTGTTCCTGCAGATCCAGCAACCACAGCTATTGCTGCACAGGCTTTTTTGCGTAGTGGGATTACCTTAAAAAAGGGCAATTATGCTAACCATTTAAAAAAGGCCATTTCTTATTTACTAGAAACTGTAGAGAACAGCCCAAAAACTGATCCGTACATTACCGATGTTCGCGGCACCCAGATACAGCGTAAATTGGGCCAAAATATTGACGCGGTACTTACAGCACAATTTCTCTCAAACCTATTAGACCGAAATCTAAAAGGGGTCGATACAAAACGTGTAAACAGAGCATTAGATATCTGTGTTGCCAAGATCCAAGCAGGCACAGATGCCTCAGGAAGACAAAAAGGAGCCGGTTGGGCTGGAGTGTTGCAGAGTGGTTTGGCAAATAGTGCCCTAGAAGCGGCACAATCTGTTGGGGCAACGGTAGACGATGAAGTGCTGGAGAAGGCAAGAGCATACCAAAAGCAAAACTACAACGAAGAAAACGGCAATGTAAATACCGAAGATGGCGCAGGAGTTATGTTGTACGCAGTAAGCGGTAGCGTTCGTGCCAGCGCAAAAGATGCCAGAAAAGCTCAGGAAGCACTAGATAAAGCAAAGAAAGAGGGTAAATTAGAGCAAAATGCACCTATGACGGTTGCCAATTTGGTGGCGTCTGGATATAGCGAAAGTGAAGCGGTGGGATACGCATCTTCATATAATGTATATCAATCTGCTAAAAACACTGCACAACGCAATGATGTATTGGACGGATTTGGAAACAACGGCGGAGAAGAATTTTTGAGTTTTCTACAAACGGGCGAGTCGCTTGTGGTAAATAAAGATAACGATTGGAAAAAATGGTATGACAATATGAGCGGAAGGATTTTAAAGATACAGAACGAAGATGGTAGCTGGAACGGGCACCACTGTATTACCAGTCCAGTGTTTTGTACGGCCACCAGTGTGTTATTGCTCACGGTAGAAAATGACATCCAATTTTTACGTAACATGGGCAACTAAGAGTCGTCATTTATAAAGCAAGATACCTTTCGTTTTTAGAAGCTGGAAACTGGTACTATCTTTAAGAAATCAATCATAGTTGATGTTTAGGTTGGTTCCGTCCTTCGGGGCGGGAAAAACGAAGCCCACAGCCGCCCATAGGGATATGGGACCGCCCATGCCAAAAGGTTCGGAGCGCTGTGGGCTTTTTTAATTCAGTAAGGCAGAATACTATCAGACGAAAGATTATTTGTAATCACTTTACAATCGAAATATTAGGTTAATTATCTGTTACGTTAAGCGTGTAATTAAAGATAATGTCTTCAAGTAAATTTCCAGAGTTGTCAAAATAATCAGTTACTACGATTACCTTAAATTCTTTTATTGTACTAGCTATGACGCCCTCAGCATTTTCGGGATAGGTAAAGTTAAAATCGTACAGTACATAATTTACTCCATCAATTACATCGTTTTCTCTTACATTTAAACCTTCAAAAAAGGGTGGTACAATAATTCCATCTTCCCTAGTAAATGATACATTGCTTAGTTCAGGTTCAATTTGAACATTACTATCTGTTGGAATAGCAACGGCAATACTAAACGAAAATAAATCATCATCTGGCAAGCTTGACGAAGGTACTTGATCTACAATAGTATAGTTGGTAGCGGTTACCTCGGTGGTTGTAATATCTTCGCCGTTAACCCTGAAAAACCCAGGGAAGAAGGGTTCTTCAAAAACAGTTGAAGTGCTTTCATCTAGTTCCACATCATCATCTGGTGGTTCACATGAAGCGAGAATGAGCGCGAGAAATAAAAAGAAAAGCGGAATTCTGAAACGTATATCTTTCATGGTTGACATGTTTAGTTTTCAAATCTAGAGAAACATCTAACCAGATAAAATACCCATAACGGGGTATTTTTACTAAAAGATTGGAGGGTTTAATCACTTAAAAATCTGAATGTTAAATAGTCATACGTAAATCTACTGGTTGTGTTTTTTGTAAATTTATACTGAACATCGAACGCTTAAAATTTGATCCTAAGCCGCAACTAATTCTAAGGTTACTTGGTACAAGTCCCGCTGTTCCATTTTTGCCTTTAACCAAGCGTAAAAACTCATTACAAAAATATCTTCGCGCTCTTTGCCAATCCATTCAAAAGAGCGTTCTACGGTTGCCGAAAAATCTGAAGTTGTAACTGCTTTAGGGTTATCATAATACATAGTGACCAGCTTCACAAAGGTAAGAACACGCGTTTCTTCTAGTTCTAACAGTCTTTTCTGAAATTTTTTTCGAAAACGCCGCAGCCGTGAGAGCACTACGTCTAGTTTGTCGAGTTCTACTAAGAGTAAGATTTCAATCATCGATTTTTTCAAAACCCAGATCCACCCCATCTTTTTTTCATACCACACATCGCTATGGTGTAATGTTTTTAGGATTTGATATGCTTCTGAAAATTGCTGTTGCTGAAACAAACCCATCATCAAGGCCAGGGAGCAGTCTAATGATTGTTCTGAACCACTTTTAAGCAGTTGGATGGCGGTTTTGAAATCGCCGACGTAGTTGAGGTTTACGGCTTTTAGTACCAACCATTTATTGTAAAACTGTTGCGTGTATTTATTATTTTTTTTGGTCATTTCGGCATGCATTTTTTCTACAAAATCCAATGATTTCTGAAAGTTCTTATTTCTGAAATGTGCCGTTGCCATGAGATGTAGAATCTCAATATGATAATACAAGTGTTTTTCTTTCGGTTCTTTTTTTGCTGAAACTACCGAATATACTTCTTCCATAAACGATAGGTTGCTGTAATAGTCGCTTGCCATCATTGCCGAAGTAGCTGTAAGATTCAATACTTGAAACAACGCTTTGTAAGTAAATGAAGCATCTATTTTTATGTTGAAGGCGTCAAATGTTCGTTGCACCACATCGGTAGTGGGTTGCTTTTGTGGGTGCTGCAGTGTGTTTTTTATGGTTGCATAAATCATATTCAGCTCCTGTTCTTGCTTAAAATGATGAAGGTTTTCTTTACATTTCTTCAGGAGCACAGGCAGTGCTACGCTATTGTTGAGGTGCGCGTATTGCAGTTGGGTATGGTAAATTTCAGTAAGCAGGGCATACACATCTAATGCTAGTGCTTTCTTTTCGGCCTGTGCCAAGGTTTTAAAACCAATTTTATATTGTTTGTGCTCAAAAAAAATACGGGCGGCCAATAGTTTTTTTAAGATGTCCATTTCTTCTCCGGTTTCATTCGCAAAACTCTTGCTCGCAATAAAATCTACTAGCGAATCTTGTAACCGTTTGCAGAGGGCGTGATAGGCATTTTTTGCTGGCTTTCCGTAGAGTACCATATCAAGGTTAGTGGTGTTGCCACGTGCAATCTGTTTAAAGAGTAGTTCGTTCTTGGTGTCACTTCTTCGGTTCTTTTTCTGCTGAAAAAGGAGAAATTCATGCTGTTCTTCTTCAGAAAGCGTGTTGATTATAGCTGAAATAGTCTTCATTTAATCGTATGTAATATGTAAGGTAATTTCAAATATAAAAGACATAAACGAGATATTGTCATTAAATTAATCGTAAGTTTTTTTAAAAATGGAGTTTTCAGCAATTAGAAACCTATCGCATCTTTGAGCCATCATCAAAACAATTTAATTATGGAACAAATAATGGAAACAAAAAAGAAACCGGTAAATGCACCGTTGATTGACACCATCAAGAAGAAGGATGAAAAATTTAATTGTAAACCAACCCCAGCATTTATCGGTGCTTCTTGGACCGCCCTGTTTATCGGGATGCTTTCGTTTTGCATTGGTCTTTGGAATGCCAACATGTGGTTGAACGAGAAAGGGTATTATTTTACCATCTTGCTTTTTGGGTTATTCTCTGTGGTTTCGGTTCAAAAAAGTGTTCGTGACCGTTTAGAGGGAATCCCTGTCACCGACATTTATTACGGGATCAGTTGGTTTACGACTATTGCGTCTATTTTACTCCTCATCATTGGCTTGTGGAACGCCGATATGGAGCTGAGTGAAAAAGGGTTCTACGGAATGAGCTTTTTGCTGAGTCTTTTTGCAGCGGTCGCTGTTCAAAAAAATACACGCGATTTGAAATTTTTAGAACAGAAAGAAGATAAATAACAAAACAGGGGTGTCTGTAAACAGCCACCCCTGTTTTGATGAATGGAAAACGGCCACTTTGGAGGAGGGGGTCGTTTTTCTTTTTCGAAATAGTTAAGACCGTCTCGTCTTCATCTCAAAATTAATTTTGATTTGCCCATTAATGATGAGCCGAATGTAATATACATCATCTGTAAATTCTTCTACGTCAAATTCATAAGATAAGCGGTGTTCGCCAGGTGGCGTTTCAGGATTTTGGTATAGTTCTTTTACGATAATATCTTGGCTGTTAAACATGCCAATGGTCACCGCTGAGGTTCTCGAGAATTTGTATCGAAAGTTTCCGCCAGCCGTACGCACTCTTTTTGATTCTTGCGGTTCATCGAACACAGGGATTTCATCGTCCGGGATATTCAATAAGTTGGCCACATAGGTGCGTAATGGAGCGCCAGCATCTACATCATAGCCAGCAATATCATATAAGGTACCGTTGTCGGTGATGTTCCAAACCGCGTTCTGTCCAGCAACGTCATAGGCTTCCAGCCGTTCAATTTCTTTGGCGAGAAGGCTCAGATTGTTTTCGGCTTTTCCATTGGGAAGATAGATTTCGTTTGTATTTGGCGCTGTATTACTTTTTTCAATACACATTCCGAAAAGCGGCATATTCAAACGTTGATTAGCGGTCATGGCGATTAATTCTTCTTGCGTGACCACGACGTCTTGACGGTCTGGAGAAACCGATTTGAATTTTTGTCCGTTGGCAATTTTAATACGAAATTTCTTGTCGGTTTTATTTGTAATTTCAGCAATGAGGGGCTGGTAGTAATGCGGACTCTCGTCATTGCCTTTAAATTCACATGTCACTAGCTTGTTTTCTAATGCATACTCAAGGTCGTACGTTTTTATTTCATTGGTAGGAGCGTGGCTCATACAAATGGCAATAATAGCCACGAGCAAGATTGCTTTTTTCATAATTGTACAATTTGAGTTAGTATAAAAAAAACGTCTAAATCGCTTAAAAAGTATAATCTTGTAATTTGAATTGATTGTCAGACTCTAAAAATAAGGGCATTAAAAACTATTTGGCTAATGTGCCTAAAGCTAATTAGATGTTAGGACTTTCAGCAAAACTGATGCGGTCGTGAATTGTTATATTTGTTCAAAACTATTCAGAATGAAAAAATTGTTGCCCACCTTATTGTTATGCTTGGCTATTTCAACACAAGTAATTGCGCAAAGTGGAAAAATTACATTGAAAGGAACCGTTAAGAATGACAGTTTTGATGAAATCTCTATAAATACACTGAATGACCGTCCATTGTTAACAGCATCGTTAGATGACAATAGTGCTTTTGAAATTCAAGGAAAGATTGAACGGGGCTATTATTTTTTAAGTTATGGCAGAGAATCTGCGTATCTGTATTTAAGTCCGAAAGACGACTTGACTGTTTCCTTCGACGCTACAGACATGGATAGTACTTTAAAATTTAGTGGTAAGGGAAGTGAACGAAACAATTACCTCGCTAAAAAATTTATTTTAAAATCTGAACTAACCAAAGACGTAGAGACGTTTTATTCTAAAGATGAAAATGTTTTTTTAGCAAATCTGAGATCACAAAAAAATCAGATTTCCTCGTTGCTCGGAACCTTTCAGGTAGAATCCTTTTTTAAGACTGATGAAAAACAATCCTTAGACTATGATTATCTCTTGAATATTCAAAACTACGAACAAAGTTTGTTCTACAATATTGGAGAAGAAATAAACGCTACGGCGGCGTTTTACAAACCGTTGGATGCCATAAATTTTCGAGATTTGGGCGACTATAACAAAGATCCATTTTATCGGTACTTAATCGATTCGCATTGGAGAAAGAGGATAGATGAACAAACTTCCTACGAGGCTATGAACAAGGTGTATCGCAGTATTCGTTCAAACGATTTGAGGGTAAGTATGTTAATCAACTTTTTTTCAAAAATTTCGAGTAGTAAAGATAAGGCTCAAGACTATCTGAAGCTTATTAAAGAAAATACCAGCAGTCAAGAATTTGTTGACATGGCAGAAAAACAATACAATACCTTATCAACGCTAAAGAGTGGTGATACTTCGCCTAATTTCACTTACAAAAATATTTCAGGCGAAAGCGTTTCTCTATCAGACTTCTTGGGAAAAGTAGTATATATTGATGTTTGGGCAACTTGGTGTGCACCATGCATTAAACAAATTCCATACATCAAGCAATTGGAGAAAGATTTCCATGGAAAGGATATTGTATTCGTGAGTATTTCAGTAGATAAAAAAGAAGTTTTCAATAAGTGGGAACGTATGGTGGTGGCCAAAAATTTAACCGGTGTACAACTGTTTGCTGATAATTCGTTTGAAAGTGACTTTATGAACACCTACGCCGTAAATTCGATTCCACGTTTTATCATCATCGATAGGAAAGGAAATATAGTAGATCCGGATGCTCCTAGCCCTTCTTTCGAAAAAACAAAAGGATTGTTGCAATCATTACTCGATAAGTAACTTTTGAGTTTCAGAAATACCGTTGTCTTCTAATTTTATATAATAAAGTCCAGAAGATAAATTTTCTATATCTACCGTAATATCACTTACATTTTTCATGGTAATATCCCGAAGTTTTTGCCCGAGTAGATTATACATTGTAATTCGAGAATTTGATAAATCAGCTTGATTTAAAGTAATTGAAATTCTATTTGTAGCAGGGTTCGGACTTAACGTAAATAAGTTTGAAAGTTGCGTGTCATTCACTCCTAAGGTGCCACATGAAGTTGGAGCCGTACCTGCGTTTGTGTTTGTAAATGTACAGGATGTTTCATCAGAAAATGTAGCCGTTATATTAATCGGGCCACCATCTGCGCTCATGATAATTCCCGTAAATGTATGGGGAGATGTTAGTCCTGAAACAGGTGCAGAGGCAGTGCCGTCACCCGTAAGATCTAGCGTTCCTGTTGTAGGCGCATTCGCAAAAGTCACAATTACATCAACCGAAAAGTTGTCATCGGTTGGATCGGTAGGAGTTCCGTTATTGTCGCAAGGCGATATATTTGCTGTTGTGATATTTGTTACCGTACAACTTGGAGGTGGGGTACTGCATGAAGTTGGGGCTTTACCTGCGTTCGTATTTGTAAATGTACAAGTTGCGTCATCAGAAAAGGTAGCCGTTACATTAATTGGGCCACCGTCTGCACTCATAATAACTCCTATAAATGTATGGGGAGATGTTAATCCTGAAACAGGCACAGACGCGGTACCGTCGCCTGTAAGGTCTAGCGTTCCTGTTGTAGGCGCATCTGTAAAAGAAACCACTACGTCAACCGAAAAATTATCATCGGTTGGGTCGGTTGGAGTTCCGTTATTGTCACAAGGCGATATGTTTGCTGTTGTAATATTGTTTATAGTGCAGGAACCAGAACTAGCTGCTTGTACAGCTAAAAACGCGTCTACTCTTCCATATCCTAATTCTCTTGAATGTCCGGGATCGCTACCATTCCAATTGTAATTATAACCCCCAACTTTTTGTGCAGTATTTTGTAAAATTTGTTTTACCTCTACGGGAGTCAAGCCTGGATTCACAGATAACATTAAACCGACTACACCACTTACAATAGGTGCAGCAAAAGAGGTCCCATCACTACTTCCGTATTGCGAATTTAGTTGCGTACTCCATATGCCTACCCCAGGAGCAGATATAAAAAGATTTGCACCGTGATTAGAAAAGTTAGCTCTACTATCGGTTTGTGTAGTTGCTCCAACTGCCAATACTTTGTTATGACTTGCTGGGTACGAAACGCCTGATGAGCTAGACCCGTTTCCTGACGCGTTAATCACCACCACTCCAAAAACATCATGTGCCATATCTATTGCGTCATCTATCGCAGAACTTGACCCAACAGATAAACTAAGTTGTATCACCCGAGCTCCTATTTCTGCTGCATACAGAATAGCATCGTCTAAGATAGCACCATTCGGACCTGAAATACCAACCGCACAAGTAAGAATTTTAACACCTTCGCTATTAAAACCTCCCGCAACCCCGGCTACACCTTCATTGTTGTTTGTTTTCGCAGAAACGATTCCCGCTACATGAGTACCATGAAAAAAAGTATTTCCTCCTAAGCCTTGACGTGCGTCATTATAATTGTCATCAAAATTCCACCCTTTCCAATCGTCTATAAGTCCGTTGCCATCATCATCAATTCCATTTCCTGTGGTAGGGTCTGCTGGATTTGACCATGCATCTTCTCCAGGATTTAAAAAAATGTTTTCATAACTGTCTGTTCCTAAACCAAGGTCTTGGTGAAACCAGTCTGTTCCAGAATCTAACACAGCCACGGTAACCGAATTATTTCCTGTCGTAGTATCCCAAGCATTTTCAATATTCACATTTATTCCGTTGGCTTGATTGAGATACCATTGATTGTTATAGTCTGTGTCGTTAGGGGTAAGTGTATAATACCCAATTGTAGGTATTTCTAATTTAGCTACCAATGAAGAGTTTAATAACTGTTCGGCAGTTGTAAATACCTCTCTGTTTTCTGAAATTTTATAATCATGCCATCCGGTTAGTGCCTTTCTAACAAAAATTAAATTATGCTCTACTTCAAAATTAGCTTTTTCATTTTCAGAAATTGTACTGTCAAATTTCAATGAAATTGTTTTGTCGACTATTGGAAACGATCTACTATCTGAATCAGAGAACATATGCCATTTTCCGTCAATCATTTTATAGTTAACCTCCTGAAATTGTTTGGTTTGACTAAAAACAGCCAATGGAAGTAAAAAAATAAAAATGGTGAAAAGGTGATAGAATCGTTTGCTCATGAGTACAAATATTTAATTTCTTGATATTTGGTCACTATTTTGTGACATTAATGTAGAAGAAGTTGTGACGAGCAAGATACAAAAAGTTGTATTACAATTCTTACTAAATTAGTTCGACTGACACATTGTGATTTTAATCACAGCAGCGACCTGCAAGTTTGTTTTTTGAAAAGCTTTCGAATTAAAAACCGACACCATACAATTATATAGTACCTACAATAAAATTTATAGTAGTATCGATGATAATTATGCATTTTCAATAGTCTGTACAATAAAGAATATCGAAAATCAAATCACTTAAAATAGTAAGAGGAGCGTTTAACGTTACGATATTTCGACAAACAAATCACCCTCGTTTTTCTCAACCTTCGCCAAGCTGTTTTTAGTAAGCTCTTTGATGGCCTTGTCCCATTTTTTGTTAGAGAGCCCAGCTTGTTCTTTTAAAGCTGAAAGTTCTATTTTTTCAGCCTTTTTCAGCAATGCGAACACCGCTTTTGCTTCATCTGTCAAAGCAACCGCTTTACGTTCTGGTTTCATTTGCGGGAAAAACAGTACTTCCTGAATAGACGGATTGTTGGTGAGGTACATAATTAATCGGTCCATCCCAATACCCATACCTGAAGTTGGTGGCATCCCATACTCTAGGGCACGAATAAAATCGTTGTCTATAAACATGGCTTCATCATCTCCGCGATCTGCCAGCTTCAGTTGTGCTTCAAAACGTTCTCGTTGGTCTATTGGGTCATTTAATTCGCTGTAGGCATTGGCGATTTCCTTTCCGCAGACCATCAATTCAAAACGTTCGGTCAGTTCTGGATTATCGCGGTGCTCTTTGCAAAGCGGACTCATTTCTTTAGGATAATCGGTTATAAAGGTTGGCTGGATGTAATTTCCTTCACATTTTTCACCAAAAATCTCGTCGATCAATTTCCCTTTGCCCATGCTATTATCTACTGAAATGCCCATGTCTTTTGCTGCAGCACGAAGTTCGTCTTCCGTTTTTCCGGTAATATCAAATCCTGTAAAATGCTCGATACTTTCGGCCATAGTCACCCTTTTATATGGCGCTTTAAAATCTACGGTATGTTCACCAAAGGTGGCTTGCGTAGTTCCATTTACTTGCAACGCACAATACTCTAAAAGTTGCTCGCAGAAATCCATCATCCAATTGTAGTCTTTGTAGGCTACATAAATTTCCATAGCGGTGAACTCTGGGTTGTGGGTGCGATCCATGCCTTCATTTCTGAAGTTTTTAGAAAATTCGTACACGCCATCAAATCCGCCCACAATCAATCTCTTCAGATAGAGTTCGTTCGCAATTCGCATGTACAGCGGAATGTCTAAACTGTTATGGTGGGTGATAAATGGCTTTGCGGCAGCACCCCCTGGAATGGGTTGTAGGATTGGGGTTTCCACTTCAAAATAACCGCGTTCGTTAAAAAAGGTACGCATGGCATTAAAAAGCTTGGTGCGTTTTACAAAAACCTCTTTAACATCTGGGTTCACTACAAGGTCTGCATAGCGTTGGCGATAGCGCTGTTCAGGATCGGTAAAGGCATCGTGAACTATTCCTTCGGCGTCTACGCGGGGTTGAGGGAGTGGTTTCAGTGCTTTCGAAAGCAATTTAAAATCCTTCACCATCACGGTTTTTTCGCCCACCTGCGTTTTGAATAGTTCGCCTTCAATACCTATAAAATCACCGATATCGAGTAATTTTTTATACACATCGTTGTACAGGGTTTTGTCTTCACCCGAACATATTTCATCCCGGTTAAAATATACCTGTATTCGGCCTTCAGCATCTTGCAGTTCAGCAAAACTTGCCTTTCCTTGAATTCGTCTAGACATTAGCCTGCCTGCAATCACCACCTTCTTGCCTTCTTCAAAATTGTTTTTGATGTTGGCCGAAGTATGGTCTACCGGAAATAAATCTGCCGGATACGGATTGATGCCCATCGCTCGTAATTGGGCTAATTTTTCGCGTCGTACGATTTCAAGTTCTGAAAGTTGCATATAGTTCCTTAAAAATAAGGTGCAAAGATAGCGACTACGCTTGGTTTTTTCAATCGCTGTGCTGTTTTAACCGTAAATTAACCCAAGCCTGCAAATTTTGGGCTATTTCGAAAGTTTGTTTTCTAAACTTTTCTTGGCATTTGCTTCGTCTGGAAATAAAAGCAAATTCAGCTTGGCAATGGCGATGGCTTCTTCTTTTTTATTCGAATAGAACAGTACGTTGCTGAAGGTATTTAGCTCGTACATATTTTTGGTAATGGGCTTGAGTTGTTTTGCTATTTTTTTCGATTTTTTCTGAAATTTTTCAGTGCCCATAGTAGTTAATGCTTCGTTTACAACTTGTACCGATTGGTAGTTGGGCGTATAATTTTGCCGAAGAATTGACGTAATATCTTCTTCGACCGACTGTACGGGCGATTCTACCATACGATTAACTTCTACGCCATCTTTGTAGAAAATAATGGTAGGCACCCTATGGATGTTCATTCCTTCGTGTTCGCCGCCAGGGCTTTGTTTGTAGCTATCTCTTTCCCTACTTACAGCAACGGTAGTGAGCCGATCTAGCGGAAAGTTGGCTTCTGCTAACACTTTGTACAATTTTGGAACCTCACGTTTGCTATCGCCGCACCAAGTCCCTAAAAAGGCAGTAATGGTGTATTCTGAAAGTTCGTCTTTAAATTGATTGATGATGGATTTGTCGGGTTGGTACTCGTTGAAATTTTTAGTAAACCATTCGCTATACGGTGAGGTGTTCAGTTTTTCTTTGTTAATCTTCCCAAGCAACACAGATTGTTTTTCAGTGGTTATTTCCGTATTGAATGATTGTGAATGAAGAGTTGAAAAGGTAAAAAGCGAAAGAAAAATGAGAGCAATTAATTTCATAGTTGTTTGTTTTTAGATGAAGGTCAAAAGTGTGACGATTTCCGAAGATAACGGCCGCTTGGTACGATGGAAAAAAGGACTAGACCTAGGGTGAGATTGAATAAGAAGCTGGAAGTGGGAAGTAGGAAGCTTGCCCGTACCGAACGGAGTTTGGGCGGGTTGGAAGTAGGAAGTAAAAGGATTAGAGACGGTAGGCAAGAGACTGGAGAAATGATCTAATGGCTAAAGACCACCCACAACCCATAACTACCGCTATGTGTATAATGCTTTTACTTCGTCGCGGCTGGATACCCCCAATTTTTTATAAATATTATTGATGTGCGTTTTTACCGTACTCACGCTCACAAAAAGTTCTGTAGCGATTTCTTTGTTGCTTTTTTGGTCTAAAATAAGGTCTAAAATGGTTTGTTCTTGTTGGGTAAGACTTGCTTTTGCATGTTGGGCAGCTTTTAATTTTTTGTTGTTTCCAAAGAAGTAAAAATTCCCGAGCAGCGATACAACGCAGATTGCCCCTAAAAGATATGCCCACCAAGGTAAATTTTCGGGCTCGCTGGTATCAGAAATCAAAAAACGGTCACTTTTTAATTCGGCTTCGTACTGTCGGGTATATTGGGTGTCTGGATATTGCTTTTCTAGGCGGGCTAGGAGATTGTCGTAGTAGGCATTCGATTTTAAATCTGAAAGGTAATAGGCGTGTAAAATGCTGCGGCGGTCGCTCAAAAATGAATAAATGTACAATTCGGCCAAGGGTTCTTGTAGTTGCTCGCCGTAATTTTGAAGGATACTAAACCATTTTTCAGTATTCACCTTTCGGTTGGCCTCGCTGCGATAGTTTGAGAATGCATAGCGCATGTCGTTTTTTAATGAATCTATTTTAAGAAAGGTTTTTGTTTTCTCATTGTTAGAAACCACCTTGCAGAACATTTCTTGCTCAAACGAAAACGGAAGCTCCAAGGTAGTGGTGTTATTGGCTACAAAAACAATCTCTTCGCTATTTTCGCAATGCCCGGTAATATGTGATAAATTCTGGTCTGTCTCTTTACAGGTATCTGCATGTATGCGGTACATTTTATTTTCGGTTGGCAAATTGGTGCCCGCAAAAAGAAAGTATCCTAAGCTGTCTGGTTTTACCTTTGCAATGATCTGCTCGTGGTATACGCCTGAGAGTTTTCTGTAATCTTCAATCATTGAAAGATAGACTTCACCGTCAATAAATTGCGTATCTACACGACCTTCAAATAGATATTGCCCACTAGCACTAAACGGTGCTACGGTGGCGAGAAGAAGGCATAGAAAATGAAGACGTTTCATCACACGACGAATATAGCGACAAGTTTTCTTGTAACAAAACATATTTCGATAGACCGATACATTAGAACTTATTACTAATATTTTAATCGTAATTTTGTATTTATGGGTTTTTGGCGCGTGTTATTGTCTATTTTGTTTCCTCCTTTGGCTGTCATCGACAAAGGTTGTGGGTCTATCTTAATCGTACTTATTTTAACCCTTTGCGGTTGGATTCCCGGCGTAATCGCAGCACTCATTATTTTAAATAATCCAAAAAGATACTAATCATGTTAAAAAGATTTATACTTATTGTTATAGTTGCAACGGTTTTCGTTAGCTGCCAGTTTTCAGAAGTTATGGTCATCAATGAAGATGGAACTGGACGCATGAGCATCGCCATGGATATGAGCGCGATGATGGAAATAATGCCTTCGCAAGATACTCTAGAGCCAAAAATTGATAGTGTTATATCATTTAAGAAGTTGTTTGATGAAAAACGCGATAGTATTGCATTGTTGCCAAAGGCTGATCAAGAAAAATTAAAATCGCTTGAAAAGTACCAGATGCGAGTCCTGATAGACCCTACGGAAAAGCAGATGGAGTATGAAATTTTCGTAGATTTCAATTCGGTTGAAGAGGCAAATAACTTGATGGATGGATTAAATGCTACGGAAAGTTTAAAACCAGCAAACGCGGGTGGAACTACGAATACCGAAAGTAAAAAGGAGTCAGAACCACAGCCTACGGCAGTACGTTATAGTTTTAAAAATAATGTGTTTTCACGAGATGGGTACATCAAAGATCCTGAAGCATTTGCCAAGTTGAATGATAGTATCCAGTCCATTGAATCATTTATGGAAGGATCCATGTATTCGATAAAGTATACATTTCCGAAGCGCATTAAAAGTGTTTCTGTAGCGGATGCCCAGATTTCTGGTGACGGAAAAACAGTGACGTTACAGAAGCCATTTGTGGCATATATGAAGAATCCAGATGAGTTAGATTTAGAAATCGTATTAGAAGAGAACTAAGTGAATAAAGTACTGAACATACAAGATTTAGGACGGAAAGATTACAAGCTTACTTGGGAATACCAAGAACAGTTGTTTAAAGAAATTCTAGACATTAAAATTAAAAACCGCAGGGAAGATGCCGGGCTGGAAACGCCTAACCACTTCCTTTTTGTGGAGCATCCGCATGTGTATACGCTTGGTAAAAGTGGCGATCTTGACAACCTTTTAATAGACGAGAAGAAATTGGCAGCCATTGGTGCTACGTTTTATAAAATCAATCGTGGGGGTGATATTACCTATCACGGTCCGGGACAAATTGTGGGCTACCCGATTTTAGATCTTGAAAATTTCTTTACCGATATTCATAAATACCTTCGGTTACTCGAAGAAATGGTCATTTTAACCCTTGCTGAGTATGGTCTGAAAGCCGAACGAAGCAATGGCGAAACGGGTGTTTGGTTAGATGTAGGAACTCCGTTTGCAAGAAAAATTTGTGCGATGGGCGTGCGCGCCAGTCGTTGGGTTACCATGCACGGATTTGCACTAAACGTGAATTCAGATTTGGGCTATTTTGACCATATGATTCCGTGCGGAATCAAGGGCAAGGCTGTGACGTCACTAAACGTAGAATTGGGTAAGGTTGAAGTTGATATTTCCGAAGTAAAAGAAAAACTCCTGAAACATTTTATACAACTCTTTGAAGCCGAAATAATACAAAAAACCGAAGTATAGCAATACTCCGGTCATTAAAAGTAAGTCAAGCTTGACGTTAGTTGCTGAAAGCCGTTAGTAAGCTACTGCTAGTAACCTTTCCGCGTCTGTTGTAATCTTCTTGTTTTACCAATCCCACGCCTTTGGCAATCCATTGTTTTGCACTACCGCGCTGGTTGATCCCCATTTTAATATCGTTGGAATAGGAAATCACATAGCAATCGAAAGTACCCGCTGGAGTGCTTACCGATTCTTGGCCCACTACCTTTCGGTCTTGCATCTTCACGCTCATATTCATATTAATGCCACTCATATTAATACGGGCTTGCATGTCTGCATCTGGCAGGGTTTGGCCAACAGTCAAATCGTTGGGTAGTACGATGTTGGTGCCAGTAATTTCAGTTTCCATATCATTAAATTGCGTGGCCATTTGTGGGCTGAACATCGATTTAAAATCGATTTCAATTCCTTCGTTATTACAAAGCACATCGTATGTAGATTGTGTGATCAATGTACCATCTGTGTCTCTCATATCCATGTTCATTTCAGCAGTAGTATTGCCTCCGTTCTGTGATATTTCAGATACCATATAGGTTACCTTAGCGGCTATATCTCCTCTTTTGTCATAAGTAGTTATTTCGGCTGTAGCACCTTCTTCAAAAGGGTAGAAAGCGCTGCAATCGTTTTGGGCAAAAAGAATAGTAATGCTGAAAACAGCAATAATTGTCATGTACGTACGTAATTTCATGGTGTGTAAATTTTAAATTTTTGGTTATTGTTAGCGAGGGCCAATCTCGGTCCTGTCTGGATTAATTCTGATGGTAATCGGCTTTACAGTTGTATTTCCGTTAAAATCGGTTATGGTAAAGGTAAATACAACATCTTGAACTCCAAGGGAATTTCCTCTTGGAATAATTTCACCGCCGTATAAAATAGAACTTCTAGGGTCTGACATGTCACCTTGATTTCTGAATGTTCGCATTGAAATAGTTCCTGGCAGCTCTACCCAATTTCCGGGTAAATCGTCTACAACTTCTACAACGTCATTGGTGGGAAGCTCCCATCGTACTTCTTGTACCCCACCGTCGTCTTTACCTGAAAATAGAATGTTAAATGTTGCATCTCTTTCGAGGTATACAACATTTGAGTCGCTAAAATTTTCGTCTACCTCTATGTCTGGCACATTGGTTACCTTCAAGAAAAAGGTAGGGTCAATAGAGTCCATAGCGGGAATTGTGGTCTTACAACTAGTAGTACATAATGCGATAGCGATTAAGCCATTAAAAAGTTTAGTTTTCATAATCGTGTGTTTTAGTTTTTACCTTATAAAGGTAGCCTTGAGACACAGTTTTAAGCTGGGGTAAATCCCCCATTAACAGCGCGTTGAATACTGATAATTTCTAGGGGTTTTAGATAATTCATGCCTTTTGCAAACTTTCGACTCGTTACAATTTTATGAACTCTACCCGTCTATTTTGGGCTTTTCCTACTTCACTGTTGTTACTGGCAATTGGTTCTGATTCACCCTTACCATTTGTCTGAATTCTACTAGCAGCAATTCCATAGTTCTCTGTAAGTGCCTGTTTTACAGAATTGGCTCTATCTTTTGATAGCTGGAGATTGTTTGCAGTACTACCATCGGTATCGGTATGTCCAACAATTAATATGTTCACGGTGGGGTTTGCCTGCATCGTTTCTCCAATTTCTTTTAAAACAGCATCTGCACCTCCTTTTATAGAAGCAGATCCAGTATTAAATAAAATGGCATTGGTAGAGAGCCTGCCTTCGGTAAGTAATTTGCTCCGGTTATCTTCGCCACTTTTGGCAATTTCGAAATTGGCGATATAAATTTTATCATTTGTGCCATTATCTCGTAGACCAGTGGTATACAGTTTAAAATAATTGGCAGCTTCTGGTACCAATCGTGGTACATCAACAATTTTTTCTTCATTAAGCCAAACCCGCATACGTGTTTTGTTTACTGCTATTGAAATTTTAGATTTTCCATCAATTGCGTTCCTATAATCCTTTCCTATTTTATTGCGCATTTCCCGTTTACCATTTACTTGCTTTTCTATCACCCCCTGTGATGCTATAAACTGGCATGGCGAAATTTCTACCATGCTCCAATTTTTGGCTTTTTGAAATCCCTGGGTATCGTGCAATAAGAATTTTAAGAATGCTTGAGAGCTAGTTTTTTTGTCCATTCCTTGTGTATAAAGATCAAATTGAATGGTATAATCTTCCGGAAGAGGGTTGTTCAACATGGGCAAAATGGTTGCCTTGTTACCTAAACGAAGCCACTTTTCGCCATCAATCGTTACTAATTCGCCAGATCCGTTGGAGTCCCACTTGGCAGGGAAATCGCCTGTATTGTCTTTTGTGAAATTGTCCTTAAAAATCGGAACCGTACCGGGCGTAAAGTCGAAGTTAGAATTTACAACTGTTTCATTGGTTGGGGTGTTGTCTTGACTTGTACTATTGCCACCAATTACGTAACCGTTGTCTTTTTTATCTTTTTTCTTCTTTTTGTTTTTACGTCGCTTCGATTTCTTTTTAGGAGCTTCAATTACAGTGTCTAAGGCTCTGTCTGTAGATTTTGTAGTTTCTTTTTCTACGCGTCGTTCAATGGTTCTTTCCGCTGCCCTTTCGGCTGCTTTTCCGAGCTTTTTGAATAGTTGCGCATGCGACGGTGTTGCTACTACTAGTAGGCAAATGACCATAAATAGATGTCGTGTTTTCATAAGGTTTGTTTTAATTTTTGTTTTAGATGTTTAAGAAGTGATGGATTGAAAATTGTGCCTAAAAATATTGTTGTTTAGACAGTTCAGTTCTATAATATTGTTCTTAGCTGGGGAGATTTCAATCTAATGATGAGTGATGAACAATATCATTTTAGCGTTCCGTTCATAGAAGCTGCTTCTTATTTTTTTTGCTGAAGGCATGGTAGGTGAATCTTCAGTAGCAGAAGCAGCTGCATTTCTAACTTCAGTTTTCTTGTAAGTGAAGAGAGGGAGGCAAAAAAAGTATGTGAATAGTGTTTTCATAATAAATTAGAATTTTTATCGTAAGTATCGGTATTTGGATCGAATGATTACCTTTCATTGGTATAACTATCAAAGGATTTGAACCTCATATTCGCATAATAGGAGGTGTGTCCGCCTCTGGTTTCGTTGGCTCTGTTTGCAATGATTTGATAGCTGAAAGGAACGTTGGAGCGTCCATTGTTTAACTCTATAACTTCAAAACTCCTTGCAGATTTATTGGTCACGAACACCCCATTACATTGGCCTTCTAACTGAATGAATACTTTCATCGGATGCTTTTCATCTACTAGAATGTTTTGGGTTAAAATCGGATCTAGCGTAATTATCGCCTTTCCATTGGTTAATTGCCCAACACCATAATCTTGAAATAAAGCCTCAGGTGCTTCTGGAGCAACCATGATATATTTTTTTTGTGCTGCATCTTCAACAATAGTAGAAACGATACCTAATCCAAAAATCTTATAGACGATGCCGTCAACAACACTTCCTACTGCTGCCAAGGCATTTACAGTAAAGTTAGGAGGTGTTAAACTGTTGGATACATAAAATAGTCCTCCCATCTTATCTATGGTTGCCATATTGGTATTACTGGCACGGCCTTCAACCCCTATTTTTTGGGAGCCTCCTTCAACCCCACTTTCACCTGCAGTTAGCGACCCATAGAAAGCGAGATTGGTAAAAATACCTCCAGAACCTGATGAAATACCATTAAATCCTGCAGTTGCAGAAGTTGTAAGTGCAGAACCATTCGTGTTTACTATGGTGGCGGCAATGTTCGTGCCTCCACTTGTTTGGACCCAAAGTCCATCCTCTCCGGCTGCAGTAGTTTCTACATCCAATCTTGCTCTGTTGGGAAATCTCCCAACACCTACTCTATTTGCTGAAGCGTCAAGATAATAGGTGTTTCCATCCATGCTCACATCGCCATTATTATCGTTGTTAATAAATAGTCGTGTGTCTGAATTGGTAATGATTTCATTGTTGTCTAGCCGCAGGCTGTTGTTAATTTCTAACGCTCCTGAACCTGAAGTCCCTGTTGCATCACCTCCACCATCTATTGCTACTCTGCCATTAAAATTTCCCGCAAAGTCTGTAGTCCCTAATTCTGCCCAATTTGCATTAACACTATGCTCTGCACGTACTCCAACCGTATTAGAGTATCCGTAAACACCAACATTGTCTGTAGATGTTGTCCCGTTAGAGACTCCAAGCACTCCAATTTCCTGACCAGCGATATTTAATGTTGCATTTCCATCATAACCATTTGCTCCTTGTACACCTAAATAACCGTAAGCATCATTGGCTCCATTTGCTTTTACACTTGCAAAATTATTTACTCCTAAACCAGTTTCAAGCAAAGCAATTGGTCCTGTTATGCCAATACCCACATTTCCATCCGATAGCACACGTATTCTTTCATTATTATTAGTCCTTACAATAAAGTTTTGTGCATCGGTAGTACCTATAAAATTAGTGGTTGCATCTGTACCAAGGTTGCCGGTTAAAGACCATCCTTCGCTTGTTCCTCTCAATGGTAGCCATGTGGTCGTAGGTTGGTTCCAATAATAATAACCCGGTGGATTCGTGCCGGAGGCTGTCGTTAAAAAAACTAACATGGAATGTTGTAATATAGTAGGGTCTGCCGTCGGAAACTGACTTATTCTAGGTATTAGCAGTCCATCTTCATTAGTTGGATTGGCCACATTTGTTGCGGTAATGTCTAAAGTTGCTTGTGGGTCTGTGTTGTTTATCCCTACTTGACAGAACAGATGCCCTGCAAAGAAACAAATGATAAGAGTGAGATTAATCTGTGCTTTCATTTTTTAAATGCTATTTTTTTAATTACTTTTTTATTTTCCATTAGCAAGAGCGTATACGTGCCCTGCTCTAGATGGTCAACATGCAAGTAGATTTCGTTTTTTACATCTAAAGAAATCCTACCGCTGTATTGAAACCGTTTGTTATCCATGGGGTTGGGTAGTAAGCAGTACAAACTTAGAAGGAAGAGTATCAGCCAGCTATGACCAATGTATCTTATGCTGTAACAATTGTAACAACACGCTGTAAGCTTAGTAAAATGAACGGTTAGAGCGTTATCTGCTCTTTAGGAAATCTGTTGGAGAGTGTCCGAATTCTTGTTTAAAACACTTTGAAAAATAGGAAGGATCGTTAAAACCAACGGTGTATCCAACTTCCGAAATAGAGATTTTATCCTTTTCAATGAGTTGTTTAGACAACTTTAGGCGTTGGCTTCGTATAAACTCGGTAGTTGAATACCCAGTAAGGGCTTTTAATTTTCTGTGGAGTTGCATTCTACTAACACCCATCTCTTCACAAAATGTAGTGGCCGAAAACTCACTATTGGTTAAGTGTTCATCCAATACTTTTTGAAGCCGTTCTAAAAACAGTTCGTCTGCTGAGGTAATGGCAATCTCTTTCGGCGTTAAAATCACATCTTGCGCAAAGCGTTGTTGTAATTTTCGTCTATTTTCAATTAAATTTTTCACCCGAGCTTTCAGTAATTTTGAACTAAAAGGTTTTGTGAGATACGCATCGGCACCAATTTCCAGCCCTTCTAGCTGAGCGGTCATCGCATTTTTTGCTGTCAGTAATAAAATGGGGATATGAGAGGTAAGTGTGTCTTCCTTACAATTTTTGGTGAGTTCAAAACCATCTGCCACTGGCATCATAACGTCACTTATAATTACATCTGGGATACGTTCTTTGGCGGCTTCAAAGCCTTCTTTACCATTGGTGGCAGATAAAATGGTGTGCGTGTTTTCAAAAATTGAGGTTATGTAATCTCTTATTTCCTCGCTATCGTCTATTAGTAATAACAATGGGGCGTCCTCGGGTGGGGTGACCTCTTTTTCTAATAGTGTTAGGGTTTCATCTGGATTAAAAGAGTCGATAGTGCTGTAAAGTTGTTCACTTAGTTTTTCTGCTGAAGTATAATCGTCTTGAGAAACTGGAATTACGATCTCAAAGCTTACTCCATTTTCTTCGGAAGAAGTCACGGTAATGGTCCCTTTGTGTAGATGCACCAATTCTTTGGTAAGAGCGAGGCCGATTCCAGATCCTGGATTATTGGTTTGGGTTTGATAAAAACGAGTAAATATTTCTTTTTGTTCTTTTGCTGAAAGTGAAATTCCCGTGTTGCGTACCGTACACCGAAACCTTCCGTCATCTATCTCAGATTTAATGCTAATTGAAGCACCTTCCGGGCTGTATTTAAAGGCGTTTCCCAACAAGTTCATCAATACTTTTTCTAGAATGTCTTGGTCTATCCAATACATCGCGTCGGTTCCGCTACTATCTATGGCGTATGTATTGTTTTTTCCAGTGGCTATATATTGAAAAGATTCTGTTTGAGCCGTAAGAAAGGCTTTCATATTCGTGGGTTGTACTTGTAATTTCATAGCTCCACTTTCAAGTTTAGAAAGCGCCAATAATTGTTCTACAAGACCTTCCAAACGCTCTGTATTTCTTTGGGCTATCAAAAGATTTTTACGTTGGTTTCCATTTAGTGAAGTTGCATCTAGTTGGTCTTCTAGGGGGCCTTTGATTAGCGATAAAGGTGTTCTGAACTCATGTGAGATATTCGCAAAGAACGTAGATTTAGCACTGTCGAGTTCTTGTAGTTTTTTGTTGGTTTTTTGCCTGTTTCTATACTGAAAGAAGAAAAATAAGCCCGCTAGTGTGGTTACTCCCAATCCTGACAATAAAAGGGTACGCTGGTTCGCTTTTTGTTGTTCGGCCAGTTCGTTTTGTGAAGTGAGCAGTTCAATTTCACGATCTTTACTTTCAGTTTCGTAAATGGCTTCAATCTCTTTTATTTTATCTGCGCTCTGCACTTTTTGTAAAGAGTCTTGAAGCTTTTTCGATTGGTTCGCATATTTGTATGCTTCCTTATAATTACCTTTTAGACTATATGCCTGTGCCTTATAGAATAGAATTTCTTGCCGTAATTTACTATTGTCTGCAGTAGCGTTTAACAAATTGCCTTGTTCAATATAGAAGAGTGCTTTTTCAGGTTGGTTTTTAAAAATTTCAAGTTTTGCAATTTCCAATGCACCTTGGGCAGCTTCAAACGGTCTGTCATTGTTTTTATGTACTGTAAAACTTTCAACAAAGTAAGTTTCCGCTTTTGTCGCATTGTTATTTTTGAGAGCCAATTGGCCCAGATAATTGGCTATTTCAGCCACGAGACGCTGATCTTCTGTCTTTTTGAAGTAGGTATATGAACTGGTGAGTAAGCTATCTGCTTCGTTGAGCTTTTCAGTTTGTAAATATGCATTTCCCAAATACACATTGGTGGTATTTTTATAGAATTGTGAAGCTCCCTCTGGCAGCTTTTCAAACTGAACATTGGCTTTTTGAAACTGAAGGATAGCCGAAGGATATTCTTGAAGCTCTAAATAGATATTCCCTAAATTTTGATAGGCAGCGGCAATTACATCTGGTCGTAAGGGAGAATGTTGGTGAATCGAGTCTACCTTTAATAAATGCGTGATCGCATTGTTCATGTCGTTTTTTCGAGAATAAGCTGTCGCTAACGCAGTGTGCGAATCTGCAATAATCATCTGTGCAACCGAACCATCCTGTTTAATGCTCGTAATAGCTTTTTTGCTAGCGTAAATAGCGCTGTCCATCTTGCCTAATAAATAATACGTGCGCCCCAGATTATTGTAAGCACGACCTTTACCTATATCGTAATCTAAACTGTTTGAAAGTGCCAGTGCTTTCTTAAAATAATTGATGGCGCTATCATTTTCTTGTATTCGTTTAAAACAAGCCCCTAACAGGTAATTGGCATCTGCAATTCCTTCTCCATAATTTAAGCGGGTCGTCATCACTTTAATTTTCCGGGCATAAAATATGGCGCTATCGGGAATCGGGTTTACATATTGTGAGAGTTTTTTGCGGTAATTCGCAATAGTGATAGAATCTTCTTGACTTATGGAAGTTACGTAATTCTTCTCTTGTGCCATAGAGAAGAATGTGCATAGTAGGCTGCCAAAAAAGAATAGCTTTTTCACGAGTTGGGCTGGTTTGTTATATTAAAGGTATGCAATAATATACAAATCAGTTTTTTATAACTGTGACGTTTGTAACAACTGTTGGTTACAATTATTATAGTTGAAAAAGAACAATCTCATTGTCTTGTCCTTTCACCACAAGAAGCGCTTTGCCTTTGCTTTCAGAAAGAGACACCTGAGAACTTCCAAATACTGGAAAGCCATTCACAAGAGTGCCGTTTTTCTGAAACACATATACTTTCTTTTCTTGTGTTTCTGTGACGGCTATGTAAAGATTTCGGTTGGCTACAAAAAGTTGGGGCTGGGTATAGATACCGAGCGGCAACTCTGCTAATTTTCCATTAATGCGCAACAAGTTATCATCCATCGTAACTTTGGTGCTTCCTTTTGTAATAAAATGGTAGTCGTTAGAAACCCCCAACGTTTGCGAGGTTACTTTTCCATTGGTTGCAATGCTGTGTTTTTGCTTATCCTTGCTGATTACCACAAACGAGCTGCCTTCCCTCTCTATTGGGTTTTCAGAAAAATCAAATTTCCTATTCACAGTTACCCGTGGTTTACCTACACGGCTTACTATATGCAAGGTGCCGTTTTCTTCAGCGATCACCACATAATCTTTATTACCCATCCTGATGTGTTCGGCTGGTAAAACAATAGGCGACTTTGCTTTTCTAAACGTAAAACCGTTCACCACCTTCCCTTTGCTATCGTAAAGTAGTATTTCTCTTCCTTGAACAATTGCAAATCGGTATTTACGATTGTTGTCGTAATCGAAAACCGACAGTGGCTGCGTGATATCATCTTTAAATGTAATTGGAAACGGTCCCACATCTTTCCCATTACGGTCTACGACGTGCAGTTTGTTTTTGGTAGCAAAAGCCATTTGCTTTCTGCCATTTCGAAGTAAGTCTACTTCATGGATTTTCCCTAGAATTGGACCATCTAGGGTTTTGGTCCAAAGTGTTTTGCCGTTTTCTGAAAAGAGCTGTAATGTGTTTGTAATGTCTTGTACGCTGATGTTCTTGGTTCCCGAGCGGTGGTTACTAAAAAATTGCGGCATGCCCATCACATTATTATCCAATGTTTTACTGAACAATTCTGATACACCAGTACTCGATTTTTTAGCTCCGTCGTGTTCTTGGCATACAAAATGAACATGCGCGAAATCACGATCAAATCGATATTGAAGCAAAGCAAGAGGAAAAGCTTTTAGAGAAACAGTACCATCCCAAGAGAACGATTCATTTTGTAATGCATTTTTTACTACAGGCGCCACCCCGTCGTTCATGCCATAGGTAAGAAAAGAAGAAGCGTTGCTGATTCGGTTTGAAGCGCTTTCAAAAGCAGCCGATTTCCCTACGGTAGCGTTATTTTTTACTGCGGAAATAATGGTTTCTGCAACTGAATTATTTTCAGCAAACACAAAAAAGTTGTCTAGTTGAAATACTACTGAAACGGAATCGGTTTGTACAAACGGTTTAAAAAGTTCTTTGAAAATTGCGCCATCGTCAAATGTAAATAGGGGAGTGTCCCGAAATGTTGAAATTTCAGAAATGGAAGATGCCAGTGCCTCTTTTGTGAGTTTGGTGTCGATACTCTTTAAAGCGACCGCATTTCCATTTTCATTAAAAAACTCTCCAAATTCATTGGCAGACCCAAACAAATCTAGTTTTCTGATGTCTGCACTGTCGCGTCTAAATTGCTTTAGTTTTTCAGCTAATAATGAAGCATCGCTCATGGTTACTGATACGGCAGTTCTGGCACTTGTGGGGAGAATTGTTTCTAAATCGTTTTGCTGCGGAATTTGCCCCTGAAAAACCGAAAGTAACCTCGGAAGGGTGTCTTGGGCCAATGCAACGCCCGATGCGGAAATCCCGTCCGGACTTAAAATAACATCTAAGGAAGTATGGGTTGCCAATTCACTGAATTCGTTGTTGGCGAATTGATAGGTTTGGTTACGGATAATCGACGTGAGTTCGTTGTTTTTTAAAACCGAAAACGCTTTGTTGAATCCTGCTGAAACAGGACGGGTGTTTTCTAAAAGAGATTGCAATTGTGTTTGGGAAGAACTTATCACAAAAACACTGTCTTTGATGGCTGTAAATCCTACCGCTCCATCTGCTGAAACCCGTTGTATTGAAATGCCTTTGTAGGTTAGGGTTTCGATACTTTTATTCGGAACAGAATCAATCACAAACACTAACGAATCTTGCTTTGTTGCGAGCGTATAATCCCAGGTGCTGTCATTCCGTTTAGACAAGCTTAGTACACTTTCGCCAGTAGGTGAAAGGTACGATAATAAGCTGTTTTTTTGGTGTAACAGTTGGTAGGGTGAGGCTTGATTAAAAGCTGAGAGCAATGAGTTGCTGCTACTTTCCGATTGGAGGGTTTCCAGGTTTTTTATTTTAAGAACCCATACCGCATTATTCGGAACGTATGCAGACAGTTCGGTATCTGACATACGCTTGGTGTCGCAGCCAAAAAGGAATGCGACTAAAACAATTAATACTAGGATGTTTCGAACCATACCTACAAAAATAGCAAGGATTGTAAGGCTTTTTCTATAGTTTTTAAAAGGTTATCGACGTGTTTTCAACAGTCGAAATGATCTGGTTACAACTTCAATTTAAGTTGCTCAGGTAAGAGTTTGAAGCTTTTACGATGATATGGTGTGGCCCCGTATTTTTTTATAGCTTCTCTATGGGCCGCGGTAGGATATCCCTTGTTCTGTTTCCAGCCATAGGCAGGATGTTCGGCGTCTATTTTTTTCATGAAGGCGTCGCGCTCGGTTTTAGCCAGAATAGATGCTGCGGCAATGTGAAGAAATTTTCCGTCGCCTTTAACCACAGTTTCATACGGGATGTCTAAATATGGCTTAAATCGGTTGCCATCTACAGCAATAAATTGTACCGGGGGTTGTAGACGTGCAACACTGCGCTGCATGGCGATGATGGATGCGTTTAGAATGTTAACCTTGTCAATTTCTTCCATCATGACATGGGTCACGGCATAACTAATGGCTTCTTGTTCGATAATCGATTTTAATTCTAGGCGCTTTTTTTCTGAAAGTTGCTTACTGTCTGTTAACCAGGGATGACTAAAATCATCGGGCAGGATAACAGCTGCAGCGGTTACAGGTCCGGCCAAGCACCCGCGTCCCGCCTCATCGGTACCACATTCTATAAGATTTGAATGAATTTTTAGTTGAAGCATAACAAATAGGGGGTAAAGATAGTTAATAGAGGGAAGGTTCAAAATTCGGAATTCAGAATTCAGAAATCAGAATTCAAAATCTTACCTTTGCGTTAAGGAACCCCTGCATGAGAAACCTGTTGCTGCTTTTAATTTGTTGCCTTTTGCCACCCTTCTTGGCGGCGCAAAATGCAACGTCTACCCCTAAAAAGGAACAACGGGAAAAGCCGCCCATAGACTTGTACAAGATAATTTCGCACGATCGCGACACTACCTATGTAGACACCACCCTTACCATCCAGAAAGAATACAAGTTTAATTATTTGCGAAAAGATAATTTTGAGCTGCTTCCTTTTGCCAATGTGGGACAGACGTACAATACCTTGGTGTACGATTTCAGTAATAAGAATTTTAAGCCGTTTTTCGTTGCACAGGGGCATCACTTTAATTACGACCAAATTGAAGATGTTTCTTATTACAATGTACCTACGCCACTCACCGAGCTCTATTTTAAAACTGCCTTTGAGCAGGGGCAGCAATTGGATGCTTTTTTTACGGTAAACACAAGCGAGCAATTTAATTTTAGCATTGCCTATAAAGGAGTACGCTCATTGGGGCAATACCAGCAAGCGCTTACAAGCACAGGAAATTTCAGATTTACGTCTAATTACCATACCAAAAATAAACGCTACAAGATTCGTGGGCATATTGTTGCACAAGATTTGTTGAATGAGGAAAATGGCGGACTCAGTGATACTTCCATTCCACTTTTTATTAATGACGAAGGCGATTTTGACGACCGCGCCCGATTGGATGTAAAATTTGAAAATGCCGAAAATAAGCTAGAAGGACTTCGGTTTTATGGCGACCATGAATACGAATTAGTTCGTCAGCGTGATAGCCTTTCGTACAATGTAATCGCTATTGGAAACCGTATTAGTTATGAAGATAAATTTTACGAATACAGACAGGTAGCACCTTTTGCAGGCTTTGGCGATAGTTATGAAGCAGCCGATTTGAATAAGGAGACGACTTTAGAAGATTTCAATGCACAGGCGTATGCGCGAATGGAGAATTCGGTGCTTGGTAACATTGGGGCCTTTGTAGGATATACCGATTATAATTATGGGTATAATTCGGTGCTGATTCTAGATGAAGGTCGCATCCCGAATCGTTTAAAAGGAAATATCGTACAATTTGGCGCCAGCTACAAAAAACAGTATCGCGGATTTCAACTGGAAGGCGAGGGAGCCATTAATATTGCAGGTGATTTCGATGGAAATTACCTAAAAGGAACGGCTTCTTTTCGTTTTAACGAAACCAATAAGGTAACCGCCATTGCAAGCATACATTCTGCGGCACCCAATTTTAATTTCTTGCTCTACCAGAGTGATTACGTGAACTACAATTGGAACACTAACTTTGATAACGTAAAGACACAAGAACTACAATTTGTGTTGGAATCTGAGAAACTCTTGAATGCGTCTCTAACGTACACCGGAATAGATGATTTTACTTATTTTGCGGTGGAACCCGATGGCATTACGCCAACCCCGCAACAATTTGGTGAACGGGTAGATTATTTGAAGGTAAAGGCAGAAAAAGAATTTACCTATAAAAAGTTTGCACTGATGAACACGGTGTTGTTTCAGCAGGCACTAACGGGGGGTGAGGTGCTGAATGTGCCAGAAATTGTAACGCGCCAAAGTGTGTACTACCAGGATGAATGGTTTAAAAAGGCGGCGTTTATCCAAACGGGGATTTCTTTTAAATACTTTACAGAGTACAACATGAATGCTTACGATCCGGTGCTAGCCGAATTCTATGTGCAGAATGACCAAAAGCTGGGCGGCTTTCCGTTGGTTGATATTTTCTTTAATGCGAAGGTGCGACAGACACGTATTTATTTTAAGTTCGAACATGTAAATCAGTTGTTTAATAGCACAAACTCACATTTCTCGGCTCCTGGTTATCCGTATCGAGATGCGGTGATTCGGTTTGGGTTGGTTTGGAATTTCTTTCTTTAGTTGGTAGTAAGTAGTAAGTAGTTAGTAGTTGGTAGTGAGAAGTGAGATTCCTCATTGCCAACCCGAAAGAAGGTCTGGCGGGCATTCGGAATGACAGAGTAATATCGTTTTCATTCAGAACAGTATCATTGTCATTCAGAGCGCAGCGAAGAATCTTTTTTTGTAGTTTTTTTTTCACTGTATTTGAGATTCCTCATTGCCAGCCCGAAAGAAGGTCTGGCGGCATTCGGAATGACAGAGTGATTTCGTTGTCAATCAAGGCAGTGTCGCTGTCATTCAGAGCGCAGCGAAGAATCTATCTAAAACTAAAAATTCTGTATCTTAATAGAATATTTTACTTTCTATTTTTTCCAAATGAAAATCCATGCCGAATACAATTATTTCGTCTATATCCTCACAAACAAGAATAGAACTGTTCTATACACAGGTGTTACGAATAATTTAAAGGAAAGATTGTTTTATCACTGCAATCATGAGCCATTTTCAAAATCATTCACAGCAAAATATAAATGCTATTACTTAATACATTTCGAACATTTTATGAATATTCAAGAGGCGATCGCCAGAGAAAAGCAAATTAAGGGGAAGAGCAGAGCTAAAAAGGAAGCATTAATTGGAAAATTTAATAAAGATTGGGAATTTCTGAATGATAATTTTACGTGAGATTCCTCATTGCCAGCTCGAAAAGGTCTGGCGGGCATTCGGAATGACAGTTGGTTTTGGTTGTGGTTAAAGGTAATTTCACTGTCATTCAGAGTGCAGCGAAGAATCTGTCAAAAATCTAAAATACATTTGCGAGAGGGATTGCAGCGGTTACCCCGGATCGCGCTTTAGCGTGAACGGAGTATGAGCATAAAGCCCGACGCTCTATCGTTGCCACAAAAGGCAACTTTGGAGGGGCTCGCCCACAAAAAAACCCGACCAAAAGGCCGGGTCTGTCGTTTTATTTAGAATTTAAGGTAGCTGAGTGATTTTTATTTTCTGAAAAGGAAAATAAAAATAGTATCGAAGCTAGTCTCGTAGCAACCCTCTAGAGATCACAATTTTTTGTATTTCTGAAGTGCCTTCATAAATCTGTGTGATCTTCGCATCGCGCATTAAGCGCTCTACGTGGTATTCTTTCACAAAACCGTTCCCGCCATGAACTTGTACCGCTTCTACTGAAACATCCATCGCAACTTGGCTTGCATATAATTTGGCCATGGCCCCACTCATGTCGTAATTGTTGCCCTGGTCTTTATCCCAAGCAGCTTTCATCACCAAATGGCGTGCGGCTTCGATAGAAGTGTGCATATCGGCGAGTTTAAAAGCGATGGCTTGGTGGTTGCAAATTTCGGTACCGAAGGTCTTTCGTACCTTCGAATATTCTTTGGCAAGTTCGTAGGCTCCTGCGGCAATTCCGAGAGCTTGTGCGGCAATCCCTATGCGGCCTCCGCTCAATGTTTTCATCGCAAATTTAAATCCGAAGCCATCGTCGCCAATTCTATTTTCTTTAGGTACTTTTACGTCATTAAAGTTTAGGGTGTGGGTGTCGCTTCCGCGAATCCCCAACTTATCTTCTTTGGGCCCTACTTCAAATCCGTCCCATCCTTTTTCAACAATAAATGCATTAATGCCACGGTGTTTCTTTTCGCGGTCTGTCTGTGCAATGACTAAGTAATAATCTGCAGTACCACCGTTGGTAATCCAGTTTTTTGTACCATTTAGGATATAATGGTCACCTTTATCTATAGCCGTGGTTTTTTGCGAGGTAGCATCGCTCCCAGCTTCGGGCTCACTTAAACAAAAGGCGCCAATAGATTGCCCGGTTGCCAATTTGGTGAGGTATTTTTCTTTTTGCGCTTCTGAACCATATGCTTGCAATCCGTAGCAAACAAGTGAGTTGTTTACAGAAACAATAACTGAGGCAGAGGCATCTATTTTACTCAACTCTTCCATAGCCAGAACATAGCTCACGGTATCCATACCGCCACCACCGTACTTGGGGTCTACCATCATGCCTAAAAAGCCAAGTTCTCCCATTTTCTTTACTTGTTCGGTTGGGAATTCCTGCTTATTGTCACGTTCAATTACGCCAGGTAGTAATTCTGTTTTGGCAAAATCACGTGCGGCATCGCGAATCATTAAATGTTCTTCGGAAAGAGAAAAATCCATAGCTATATCTTATTGATAATTTTAAATTGGTGACACTTCGGGACCTAATGCCAAAAATGCTGTGCAAAGATACCCTTAAAAAGGTAAATCTCAAATTGAAAGCGTCAATTTCCGTACCTCTAAAGTATCATTTTCGCTTTATCGATTTGTAATTTTGAATGTTTTAAGCCGAAACTTAGTACCTTTAGAATAATGACGCACTTCAATAAAAACACATACCATGTCCTGGGGATTATGAGCGGAACGTCTTTAGACGGAATTGACATCGCTGAAATTACCTTTCATCTATCAGAAACGAGCCAATGGGATTTTCAAATAACCCATGCGGCAACCATGCCATATCCTGCCGAATGGAGGTCTATTTTGAAAGAAGGGATACATTTTTCCGAGGGGCGATTAAAAACACTGAACACCAAGTACACAAATTATTTGGCCGAAGTAATTTCGAAAGTTATTACTGAAAAAAAGATTGAAAATTTAGATGCTGTTTGCAGCCACGGCCATACCATTTTGCATCAGCCCGAAAACCGTCGTACCCTTCAAATAGGGAATTTGCAGTTATTGGCCGATTTGTTGGGCGAAACTGTTGTGTGTGATTTTCGAGTGCAGGACGTGGCATTGGGCGGACAAGGAGCGCCGTTGGTGCCAATAGGAGACCAGTTGTTGTTTCCAGAATATGATGCGTGCCTAAATTTGGGCGGATTTGCAAATTGTTCGTTTGAAAAAGAAGGGCAGCGTATTGCATACGACATCTGCCCAGTGAATATCGTGTTGAATTCTCTAGCTGAAACGCTCCACCTTCCGTATGATGACAGAGGGAAGATTGCTAGAAACGGAACGATAGACATTAGCCTGCTGGACGTGTTGAATAAACTTCAGTTTTATAAACTAAATCCGCCAAAATCGCTAGGGTTAGAGTGGGTGCAAGAATTTATCCTTCCAGTATTAGAAAAAACTAAAATTTCCGCAGAAGATAAAATCGCTACGTTCACAGAGCATGTTGCAGTGCAGCTAGCCGCTCAGTTTGCAGAAGAAAGTTATGTATTGGTTACTGGAGGAGGAGCGTATAACGACTATTTGTTAGAACGTGTTCAGTATCATAAAAAACTACGATTAGAAGTACCAAGCCCACAATTAATAGAGTATAAAGAAGCCTTGGTTTTTGGTTTGTTGGGTGTACTTCGAATGCGAAACGAGGCGAATTGCTTGGCTAGTGTGACGGGGGCGAAACACGACCATTGTAGCGGTATGCTATTTCAAAAGCTAGCGTAGAGGTTGTATCTTTGTACTGCTATGAAAAAAGAAAATACTAAAAAACCAGATCAAGTTGTTTTTGATGAGAAAACACAGAAATACGATGCTGCCCTAAAACCGTACAGTACCAACTTGGGTGCGCCAGCCATCGAGATTGATGACATCACTACTTGGAAAAACAACAACGTTCACAAAGTAAACCATCATTTTAAAACGAAGTTTGAAACCCTGCGAAAAGAGTATCAAGCCATGATGGATACTTTTGAATACAACAACTTAATTTACAGCGCAAAATTTAGTTTTGAACCTGTGATTGGGCAGGTTTACCATTTGTACCGTGCAAAAGATGGCGAACCCTTTTTGTCTATCATTTCTCCTGAAGAATGCTCATGGGAGTTTATTGGCAGCTTCACCTTATCTACCGATAAATTATGGGAGCGCGTTGCTAATCAGGCCAACTAATTATTTTTTTCTAGGATCTTTATGCTGTTTCAGTCCAGTCATCTCCCAATGTGCTAAAGCAATAGGGATATTGCCGATACTATTTAATGTGTCAAAAAATTCTTTTAGCACAAAATGCTCATTGTTGGCTTCTTTCATCTTGGCATAATCGGCCAAAGCGTTTTCCAACAGGTATTTTCCCGTGATATAGCTGGTGCCGTATCCAGGTTGCCGTAAGTACAGGTGTTGCTCAAAAATGAGCAGGTCTTTTTCAGTTTTCATCCATCCTCTTGGCGTATATTCTGAATGGATACCGCCAGCTTCTTCCATCGTCATTGCATTTGCATGCGCGTACAGCGATCCGAGTCCGCGTGCAGCACGTTGTGCAATCATGATGTATACAATTTCTCGCACCCGAGGGCTGTCGTCATACAATCCGGCCTGCATAAACATTTCTTCGACGGCGGTTGCAGTTCCTTCATTTCGCGAATCGAAAATATTATACAACAGGGCGTCTTTTCGAACCGGTCTTGGATTAGGTTCATTGTCCATTCTGGCGAGCTCAAACCAATGGTAAAAATGCGAATACAGCGGTCGCGGATCGTAATGTTGTCCAATTCTGAAAAAGTTTCGTTTTTGTTCGGGGATAAATTCGCCAAGATGCGCTCTCAGGGCTGGTTCAAAATAAGGCTTTACAGTTAGGATGTCTTGCTCTTTTAAAAACTTCATAAAACTCTTGGCGGAAGTTTCAGCAAGCATTTTGTACGCTTCCTCCGAATTTGCCGCAGTTAGCTCTGGTAGGTTGCGGTTGCGGTGTTCTTCCAGTTTTAAGGAAGCCCAGGCGCGTGCCAACTCACGTTTTAAAATCATTACTTCATCTTCCCACGTAAGTGGCACCATGTGTACATTTTGTAAATACCAAGTGTAGTGATCTTTGCCAATACCCGATGGTCCCGTTTTTGTTTCAGCTTCGGCTTCAAGCCATGAGACCAATTCATTTGTTGAGGTAAGCGCATTTTCGATGGCAGTAAGTACTTCAGGATCACTGGCTAAGGTAGTTTCATTTTTTAACTCGGTAAGTACATCGCTTTGTGCCTTGATGTCTCTAATCCCGGTAATCCACAAATCTCTGGCATTTCCCGTAAGATTCAATTTTGCTTGTGCATTGAGTGATGGGATAACTTTTAAATCGTTGATAAAGCGTTGTTTTTCTGCGGAATTCAATGGGAAAGTATAACTCCATAATTCTAGTACCGCGTGGTGCGTAGGCCCTTCATGCGCGGGCACGTCACTTTTGTAGGTCCATACCGTTTTGTAAAAAGCAGGGTCGCGTTCCCATGGTTTTAACACCCTCTGATTAAATTGATAGCCGTTCATTTCGGCCAATACAATCATATAATCTACTTGGTCGGGGATGGCCCATCCCGTGGTGTCAATGTTCCGTAATTTTTTCCGAAGAATACTAAAAGCAGCCGTTCGTTGTCGGAATGTTGCCTCGGTATAATCTGGTGCGCCATTTAGTTTGGGCGGATTCTCGAAAGTGCGCCATGCCACAAAGAAATCGGTGAGTTTTTCGGGGCCGTCAGTTGCTTTTTTCCTAGTTTGCGAAAAGGTGTTGAATGCTAAAAAGCATAGTATTAAAGTGGTAAGTAAACGTCTCATGGTTAGATTTTGTGCCACTAAAAGTACTAAAATTTTAAGCAGACAATACCTACTTAAAATAAAGATAATTTAACAAAATGCATATTTCAAAATAGTATATTTGCATTTGTTTGCAAAAACTTACACCAATGTCACACTGAGCGCAGTCGAAGTGATTTATAATCCGACTTTTTATCGGTCTTCTATTGCGCTCAGACCGACAGGACACCTTTGATATGAAAGAACTACTTAAAAAGTACGAAGAAAAAGCTCCAGAAATTGTTTTCCATTGGAATGACCCAGAAACCGAAGCAGAAGGATGGACGGTCATTAACTCACTTCGCGGAGGTGCGGCAGGAGGCGGTACACGCATGCGCCCGGGTCTCAATGAAAACGAAGTGCTTTCGTTGGCAAAAACCATGGAAGTGAAGTTTACAGTTTCCGGTCCGGCCATTGGTGGTGCAAAATCGGGTATCAATTTCGATCCAAGTGACCCTCGTAAAAAAGGAGTTTTAGAGCGTTGGTATAAAGCAGTATCTCCCTTGCTGAAAAGTTATTATGGTACAGGTGGCGACCTAAATGTAGATGAAATTCATGAAGTGATTCCCATAACCGAAGAAAGTGGCGTTTGGCACCCGCAAGAAGGTGTGTTCAACGGTCATTTTACACCCACTGAAGCAGATAAAATCAATCGAATTGGGCAATTGAGACAGGGTGTAATCAAGGTGTTGGAAAATGTGAACTATTCACCTGATATTTCGCGAAAATACACGGTGGCAGATATGATTACCGGTTATGGCGTGGCGGAAGCAGTGCGCCATTATTACGATATTTACGGAGGTTCGGTAGAAGGAAAGCGGGCCATTGTACAAGGTTTTGGAAACGTAGGAGCCGCGGCAGCCTATTACTTGGCACAGATGGGTGCTAAAGTTGTGGGAATTATCGATAGAGCAGGAGGCATCGTTAATAAAGATGGTTTTTCTTTTGAAGAAATTACAGAGCTCTTCCTCCAAAAAGATGGAAATACGCTTGTGGCAGACAATATGTTATCCTTCGATGAAATCAACGAAAAAATTTGGACGCTAGAATGCGAAGTGTTTGCCCCATGTGCAGCATCACGCTTAATTACAAAAGAACAAATTTCTAGCATGATCGACACCGGTCTGGAAGTGATAAGTTGCGGTGCCAATGTGCCTTTTGCTGATAAAGAGATTTTCTTCGGACCTATCATGGAATATACCGACGAACGGGTGAGTTTGATCCCAGATTTTATCTCTAACTGCGGAATGGCACGGGTGTTTGCTTATTTTATGGAACGGAAGGTACAAATGACCGATGAAGCAATTTTTAATGATACTTCGATGACCATAAAAAATGCGATTCAGAACACATTCGATAATAACAGTACAAAAACAAATATTAGCAAAACGGCTTTTGAAATTGCATTGAATCAATTACTTTAGAAGCGATAACATTATATTAATCAACCTCATTTATGGAGTCAATTATCATCCTCATTTTCGTTATTGGTTACCTTTCAATAACGCTAGAACACCCTTTAAAGTTAGACAAAACAGTGCCCGCACTTATCATGGCAGCCCTTATTTGGGCAGTTTTAGCCGTTGGGTTTCATGAGGGTTGGTTTAGCGTTATCGATACTTACGAAAATTCCTATAACTTTCTAAGTGGTGGCACCGAAGCCGAACACGGCTTTGAGAATACCCTGCTGCACCATCTAGGGAAAACGGCCGAAATTCTAATATTTCTGATAGGGGCGATGACTATTGTTGAAATCATCGACCTTCACCGTGGATTTGAAATTTTAAAAGGTGCCGTAAAAACAAATAGTAAGCGGAAGTTGCTATGGATAATTGGAGTTTTAGCGTTTATACTCTCAGCAATTATCGACAACCTTACCGCAACTATTGTTCTGGTTACGTTGCTTCGGAAGCTAATCCCAAACAGGGAAACACGATTGTGGTATGCCGCCATGGTGGTAATTGCCGCCAATGCCGGAGGTGCTTGGTCACCAATCGGTGATGTAACGACTACCATGCTTTGGATTGCTAAAAAAGTAACTGCTGGCGGACTTATAGAATTTGTGATTATTCCTTCGGTTGTTTGCTTCGCACTGCCGTTCTTAATAGCAAGTTATATGAAACCTTTCCGCGGAAATCTAGTAACTGAAGAACTTAAGGAAGACGCAATTTCAGAACGTTTGCTCAGTAGTAAAACAATGTTATTCTTAGGCTTGGGGATGATTGTTTCTGTGCCGATTTTCAAAACTGTTACTCACCTGCCGCCTTACATAGGGATGATGTTTGCACTCGGAATTGTTTGGTTGGTTTCAGAATACATACATCCTGAAGAAGATTTCAGCAAAGAAAGAAGACATCTCTATTCTGCACACAAAGCATTATCTAGAATAGAAATTTCTAGTATTCTTTTCTTCCTCGGAATCTTAATGGCAGTTGCCGGATTGGAAAGTTTGGTCTACGGAGTTTCAGCAGAAGGCGATCCAGTAGGGACTTTACGTTATCTAGCCGAAGTGCTCCAAGCCGCAATTCCGAACCAGGATGTGGTGGTTATTTTACTCGGGGTATTCTCTGCTATTATCGATAATGTGCCATTAGTGGCCGCTTCAATTGGAATGTACGATAGCCCGACAGATTCAGTATTATGGCACTTTATTGCGTATTCTGCAGGAACAGGGGGTAGTATGCTCATTATTGGTTCTGCTGCTGGTGTGGCCGCAATGGGAATGGAAAAAATCGATTTTATCTGGTACCTAAAAAAAATCGCTTGGTTGGCCTTTGTTGGTTTTATAGCAGGAGCTGGAGTCTTCCTTCTTATTGAAAGAGTGATATTTGCACATTAATAATCTTAACTATTTTTGAATCTCACTAGCATCTTGTGCTAGTGAGATTCTTTGCTTACTACCTTATTTATTTCAAAACTAGTAGGCGTCTAGACAATTTCGCACACCAAATCCCGTTACCTAATAAACTTAACATCCGCCTATGCTCGCATTTTTTTTACAGGACGGACTTCAAGACACAACAGATCTTGAACCCGTTGTTGAAGAAAAAACCCTCTCTGTTCTTGAACTCATTATGAATGGAGGATTGGGTGCCCAAATTATCATTGGGATTCTCTTTATTTTATTATTCGTAGCAGTGTATATCTATTTTGAACGCCTATTTGCCATTAAGGCAGCGTCTAAAATGGACAATAACTTTATGAACCAAATTCGAGATAATGTAGCTTCTGGCAATGTGCAAGCTGCTAAAGTGCTTTGTGCACAACAAAACACCCCGGTCTCTAGACTTACCGAAAAGGGTATTTCTCGAATTGGGAGCCCTTTAGAAGATATCAATACCGCTATCGAAAATGCGGGTAGATTAGAAGTGTACAAATTGGAAAAAAACGTCAGTATTCTGGCTACAATCGCTGGGGCTGCTCCTATGATTGGTTTTCTGGGTACGGTAATCGGAATGGTATTGGCCTTTCACCAATTGGCCACCAGTAGCGGTCAAGCAGAAATGGGCGCCCTGGCAGAAGGTATTTACACTGCCATGACCACCACGGTTGCAGGTCTTATCGTAGGTATTATCGCCTATATGGGATACAATCACCTCGTCGTTCGTACAGATAAGGTGGTGCACCAAATGGAAGCTACTGCAGTCGATTTCCTTGATCTTTTAAACGAGCCAGCATAGTATGAATCTGAGAGGTAGAAATAAAGTAAGCCCCGAGTTCAGTATGAGCTCGATGACCGATATTGTGTTCTTGCTTTTGGTGTTCTTCCTGCTAACATCTCCGGCTATCACACCCGATGCACTGGATCTTATCCTTCCAAAGGCAAAAGGAAAGTCTACAAATCAGCAAAAGGCTTCGGTGAGCATCACTAAAGATGGAGCTTATTACGTAAACAAGGAGCGTGTAAGTGAATACAGCATAGAAAAACAATTGCAAACAATCTTGGCGGGTCAAGAAGAACCAACCATTATCTTACGGGCAGAAGAAGGGGTGCCAATCGAAGATGCGGTTTTTGTGATGGACGTCGCCAATAAAAATAACTTTAAAGTCGTTTTAGCAGTACGGCCTAATTAATTTGGGCGTTCCAACGCTACAGGCGTGGTCGGGCTTTCGGTAGTCGCTTCCCGATTCCCGATAGCTATCGGGACGGGAGAGCTCCAACATTTCGACAGGCTCAATGTAAACAATACCTCAGTCCCTAACGCATTTTTCTCTCCCCTTGGGAGAGATTTCCGCTTGCCTCCGACGAATGAGGTACGAATAAGAGGAAGGCATAAGGGGAACAATAATGGAAAAATAATACTAATGGAATTCTTAGATACCAAACATAAAAAGAAAAGTATGACCATCACGGTAATCCTACACGTGATACTGCTTATTCTATTGTTTTATGTAGGGATGACCTATCTCGACCCTCCACCAGAGAACGGTATCGCTGTTAATTTCGGAACTACAGATACCGGAAGTGGTAACATACAACCTACAGAACCCATTAAGTCGGCTCCCAAAGAAACTACACCGCCACCCGTTTCCCAACCCAAAACTGAGGTGAACGAAGAGGTGGTAACGCAGAACAACGAAGACGCTCCCGTAATCAAAAAGGAAGAAAAAAAGAAAGTACAGACAGAAACGCCAAAAAAGGTGGAACCTGTAAAAGAAACACCTAAGGTGGTCGAAAAAAAGCCAGATAAAACTACTACCAACGCACTCGATAATCTTATAAACGGTCCTAAAAGCGATGGTACGGCGAAGGGAAGCGAGGGCGATGATCAAACTGGCGGTGATAAAGGAAACCCTAATGGCGATCCTAATGCACAAAGTTATTACGGTACCGGAAAAGGACTCGATGGCGACGGAAATTATCTTTTGGGGGGTAGAAAGCCCCTTAATAAACCTAGGAACCCACAAGAGTGCAATGAAGCAGGTAAGGTGGTGGTAAGTATCGAAGTAGATCGCAATGGTAACGTGATCAGTGCGAAGCCTGGCGTACGCGGTACCACAAACAATACGAAGTGTCTCTTAGACAAGGCCAAAGAAAATGCCATGGCGACACGTTTTAATTCAGATAACAAAGCACCCGCCAAACAAATCGGGAAGATTATCTACAACTTCACGCTTTCACAATAATTATCAGATAAAATCGTACTTTGGTCGGGCTAATGCCATTGTTCTGAGACCAGTTTTTATAAAATACAGCCTCCTTCTTATTGGTGCGCTTTCAATCATTGTTTCTGTAGTTTACGGAAATGAGCAAACCTTGTACATCAAACCAGTATTTCACATAGTACTGTTTCTGTGGTACTTTTCAGTAAAAAAGAAGATAGACGTTAAGTTAGTTTTCTTTTTAGGCCTCGCCCTCACTGCCGAATTTCTTACAGCAATAGATTTTGACGGGTACTACACACTAATCAATATTTTGTTTGCCTGTTACTTTTTTGTCGGCCTATGGTGCATGAAACCTGTCTTACAACAATCAAAATTTACGTTGCGTGGCCAAGAGGTGTTTTTCGGACTGCTTATTACAGGGGTGTTGTTGTACATGGTATACGGACTTATTTATTACTCTATTCAAGAGTTTCAAGAAAATGTCCCAGCGGTATTGGGTGGTGTAACATTTTTATTATTTACGGGCGGTTGTTTTTATGTGACATTGTTCCATTCGCACCCAAAAAAATTCAACCTCTTCGTAGTTGGGAGTTGTTACTTTGTAGTGTGCCTTGGCTATATGGTTTATCAATTATTGCTTCCATCAGATCTGCTAATGGGGCTTGTAAATACCGCCGAAATTATCGCCCAATTCTATTTTGTACTGTTTATAATACATAAACAAGAAATGCTTTCAAAAACAAAATGGTATATCTAGATGACCTCTCGTTTAATACATGTTTAGGCTAGATTTTAAGTATATTTACGTTTCAAATATTTGCTATGAAAACGACTATCTACTATTTCTTCGGAATTGCCTTTTTATTAATTTCTTGCAACCAGAATCCTGAAAATCAAGTTTCAAAAGAAAATGTTGAAGTTTCCGAGAAGCGCCCTGCCGATTTTATGTTTCAGCAGCGGGCTTATCCAACAGGAACGATTAAAACTGATGCCTTATCTGAAGCGTTGCAATGGCGAAAACAGCGTATTTCAGAACAAAGAAATGTACTGAATGTTTGGGATTTTGCCGGTCCGTTGAACATTGGTGGCCGTATCACCGATATTGAAATCCCAATAGATAATGCCGACACCTACTATGTGGGGGCCGCTTCGGGGGGGATTTTTAAAACTACAAACGGCGGAAGTACTTGGCAGCCCATTTTTGACGATGAGGGTGCACTTTCAATAGGCGATATGGAAATTTCAAAATCCGATACCGATGTTATGTGGGTGGGTACTGGAGAAGTAAACGCAGGTGGTGGTTCGCTAGTCTACGATGGCAACGGAATCTTTAAAACAGAAGACGGCGGAGCAACATGGGAAAATAAAGGGTTGCCTGCCACAGGAAGTATCGGGAAAGTATTGATAGATCCAAACGATGAAGAAACAGTTTTTGTCGCGGCAATGGGACCCTTGTTCAGGAATGATAATAATCGTGGGGTTTATAGAACTCAAGACGGCGGAGTAACATGGGATCAAGTACTTTTTATAGATGACGAAACGGGAGCCATAGATATGGCGATACACCCTTCAAACGGAGATATTCTGTATGCAGCTATGTGGCAACGCGTGCGAAGACCGCAGTTTAATAGTTTTGGTGGTGAAAACTCTGGGCTTTACCGATCTTTAGATGGGGGAGATACATGGACAGAGATGAACAACGGGCTTCCTTCCGTAGCAAGTGAAAAAGGCCGTATTAGTATTGCAATTGCGTCTTCAAATCCAGATGTGCTGTATGCGCGGTATGTGGACGCTGCAGGAAGCATTCAAGGGGTGTATCGAACCAGCAATGGAGGCGATACTTGGACTGAACAAAGCATTAGCGGACTCACAAACGTTGGGTTTCATTGGTGGTTTCGCGGAATTTATGTAGATCCTACCGATGAGAATACGATTTATAATGTAGATTTTGTTGTAGAGAAGTCTACCAATGGTGGCACGAGCTGGTCAACTGCATTTCCTGGGGTGCACGTAGACCAACATGCATTAGCCTTTAATAACCAAACGCCAGGAGAAGTGTTGTTAGGCAATGATGGTGGACTCTATTACAGCGATGATGATGGGGCTAGCTCGACTAAAGATCTTACGTTGCCAATTACTCAATTGTACAGGATGTATGTCGATCCGCAAAATGAAGACAAAGTATATGCAGGAGCACAAGACAATAGCACAATGCGTACCACAACTGGGGGGCTATCGAACTGGGATATTATTAACGGTGGCGACGGATTTCAACCCTTGGTAGATGCCACCAACACAAACGTGATATATGCACTTTCACAACGAGGAAATTTTGTAAAATCTACCAACAATGCCGCCTCGTTCGTACCTGCAACCAGCGGAATTCCAGGATCGGCTAGAAAGAACTGGGATACCCCAGTTACTTTTGATCCTGCAAACTCACAAATTTTGTACTATGGAGCCAACCAGCTTTACAAATCTGAGAATGCGGCAGGGAGTTGGACAGCTATTAGTCCAGACCTTACTGATGGTTCTGGAGGTGGAAATCTGACCTATGGAACAATTACCACAATTGATGTTTCACCTTTAGATAGCAACTTGATTTATGTGGGTACAGACGACGGAAATGTTTGGGTAACAAGCAATGGAGGCACTGATTGGGCTAATATTTCCATTGGTATTCCGAATCGGTGGGTGACCAAAGTATTGGCCGATAGAGAAAATATAAATAGAGTGTACGTTACCCTTTCTGGGTACCGCTACGGAGAGGATGATGGAAATGTGTATGTAAGTAATTTTAGAGGGCAAGGCTGGGGTGCGATTGGAGCGAGTTTGCCAGATATTCCTATCAATGATGTAGTAAAAGATGCTAACGGTGTATTGTACTTGGCAACCGATATTGGTGTTTTTGCAGCTGCTTCGGAAGCATACAGTTGGGAAGTGATAGACGGAAACATGCCAGCTGTGGTTGTAAACGACCTCCACATCCATGAACCCTCTAATACATTGTATGCCGCAACCTACGGAAGATCTATTTATAAACTCGACTTAGGTTCGGTTGTTTTGGGAACTTCAGAAGTTGCTCTTCTAGATGACATGTTAGTGTACCCTAATCCTGCAAGTGACAAAGTTCAAATTAAATTGGCTAAACAGTCAGGTGAAGCCACAGTACTCGTAGTTGATGCCCTTGGAAGAACGGTTGCTACATATTCATTCAAAAATAGGCGTGTACTTGAAGTGCCATTGAGTGGTCTTGAAAGGGGTACTTACTTTTTAAAAGTGAATACCGAAAGCGGAACCGCCACAAAAAAGTTGATTGTAAAATAAGTGTGTCATTAATTATTCAGAAACATTGCAATGGCTTTTTTCGCAACTGCCCATGTACCAACGGGACGGAAAAGCTGCCTATAAAGCAAATTTAGACAATACCGTTGCGCTTTCTGGATTTCTTGGGCATCCAGAAAGCGCCTTCAAAAGCATTCATGTGGCGGGTACCAACGGAAAAGGTTCTACCAGTCATATGCTGGCTTCCATCTTACAGGAATCAGGATTTAACGTCGGGTTGTATACCTCACCACACCTTAAAGATTTTCGAGAGCGTATCAAAATAAACGGAACCCCCATTCCGAAACGTTCGGTCACTTCGTTTGTAGCTAAGAACAGAACCTTTTTTGAAAAGCATCAATTGTCTTTTTTTGAAATGACCGTTGGAATGGCATTCGACTATTTCCGAAGAAAAAAAATAGACATTGCCATTGTTGAGGTAGGGATGGGCGGCAGGCTAGACAGCACTAACATCATTACCCCAGAAGTTTCGGTTATTACAAACATTGGGATGGACCATACGCAGTTTTTAGGGAGTACGTTGGCTGAAATTGCTTCGGAAAAGGCGGGAATTATAAAATCGGGCATACCAGTTGTTATTGGTGAAACAACTTCAGAAACCAAGGCTGTTTTCCAGAAAATTTCCGAAGAAAAACATGCGCCCATCTACTTTGCTGAAGAAGAAGTTTTTTCGCACTATCCTTCAGATTTAAAAGGAAATTACCAAAAGATAAATAAGCGTACTGTTCTGAAAACCATTGCGGTGTTGCAAAAATTAGATTGGTCTATTTCAGAAAAGCATATAAAAAACGGACTTCAAAGTGTGGTCGCTAATACAGGTCTGATGGGAAGATGGCAAGTCTTACAAGACTGTCCGAAAGTGATTTGTGACACTGCCCACAATAAAGAAGGGCTGCAGTATGTGCTAGCGCAGTTGCAGGAAGAGGCTTACCAGAATTTGCATATCGTACTTGGAATGGTTTCAGATAAAGATAGTGCTGCTGTGCTGCCTTTATTCCCTAAAAATGCACATTATTATTTCTGCAAACCTGATATACCACGGGGAATGCCAGCGGAACATTTACAGGAGGCTGCAAGCTCTTTTGGATTGCAGGGCAAATGCTATGCCAGTGTTAAAAAAGCATTAGAAACTGCACAATTACACGCAACAGACCAAGACCTCATTTTTGTGGGTGGAAGCACATTTGTGGTAGCAGAGGTAGTGTAGTTTATTTTGGTAACTTTCAGACATGAAAATAACGCAATTCGTTCAAGTAGTTTCAGAATATCTCCAAATAGGTATCGGTGTGTTGTTGGCCAGTATTGGTCTAAAAGCATTCTTATTGCCCAATGGGTTTTTAGACGGCGGAGTAACAGGAATCGCCCTATTGGTAAGTAGCCAAACTAGCTGGGACATTTCCATATTGCTAATGGTGCTCAGCATTCCCTTTGTAGTCATGGGTTATTTCACATTATCTAAACGCATCGTTGTAAAAAGTATCATTGCCATATCACTGCTGGCACTTTTAATAAAACTGGAATCGTTTAACACCATTACAGAAGACAAGCTGCTGATCGCTATTTTTGGCGGATTGTTTTTGGGGATGGGAATAGGGCTGGCCATACGGAATGGAGCAGTGCTCGACGGTTCTGAAATATTAGGAATTTTTATCTACGACCGCTTCGGAATAAGCATAGGGAAAACAATTTTATTGTTCAATATTATTTTATTCTCGGTAACGGCTATTTTTATCTCGTTAGAACTGGCCATGTATTCTATTTTAACATATCTGGTAACCGCCAAGGTCATCGATTTCATTATTGAAGGATTTGAAGATTTTATCGGCTTAATGATTGTTTCTAAACATTCAGCCGCCGTAGAACATGCTATCATTCACCAAATAGGGGTAGGGATGACCATTTATAAAGGCGAATCTGGTTATGGGAATACTGGGAAACAATCTGAAACAAGAATCATTCACACAGTGATAAACCGTATCGATATCAGGAAGCTTACCAAGGTGTTGGACACAGTAGATCCAGATGCTTTTGTGATCGAATTCGATATCAACAATGTAAAAGGAGGTGTGCTCAGAAAATATTTGGACAGAAAAAAATCGAGATCGTTAGATGCATCCTTATTTATCACTAATGAACCGAATGACGCCAACTAAGCGCTTTTAATTCCCTTCTTTTTGATAGTTTTTTGTTTTTGTTTTATCGGGATTGGTAAACAGGCGTTTTAAAAATCCATCACGTTTGGTCGGTGGGCAGTCCATGCTTTCTGAAACTTCTGCACTCATACTACCAAAAGTAGATTTGGTGTAAGGGTCAAAATCAGGTTCCTTATTCATTTTCTGAAGTAGTCGTGCGGTAATGGGCAGTGCGGCGTTTGCGCCTTGCCCCAGTCTTGTGCTCTTAAAACCGATGCGATGATCGTCGTGCCCTACCCAGGTAACCGTGACTAAATCTGGCAAGATTCCTACAAACCAGGCATCTTTATTAGATTGTGTCGTACCTGTTTTTCCAGCCAACTCATTTTTAAGTCCGTACGAACTGCGAATCCGCTTTGCGGTTCCTTTGTTTACCACATTTTGCATCATGGCAAGCATTTGTTGGCGGGTAGTTTCTGAAAAGGCTTCCTTTCCGGGTTTTGGGGTGTCAAATTTCTCCAATACTTTTCCTTGTGCATTTTCAATGCGCAGCAAATAGTGTGGGGTAGCTGCCTTTTGCTCGTTAATATAAGCTGAAAACGCCCCAGCAACTTCCCAAATGCTCATTTCTCCTGTTCCTAATGCCAATGAGGGCACTTCGGGTAGTTCACTCGAAATTTTAAGTCGTTCGGCCAGCTGTATGGTGTTCGATATGCCTGTTTTCTCCAAAACCTTTACGGAAACCGTATTTATCGATTGCGTAAGCGCTTCGGTCATGCTATAGTTTAAGTATTTTTCATTTTTTGAACCCGAATTTGACGGACTCCAATTATTGAGATTTTCATAGGAAACTTGACGTGCCGAAAAATAATCGCAGGGAGACATTCCGTTTTCTAGTGCCGAAGTGTACACGATGGGTTTAAAAATAGATCCCACTTGGCGTCTGCTTTGCACGTGGTCATACTTGAAATGCTCAAAATCTACGCCGCCAATCCAAGTTTTAATGGCACCATCTTTCCCAATAATCAAAGTTCCGGTGTTCAAGGATCGTAGGTAATACTCAAGACTATCCAAAGTGCTAAATCGAACTTTGCTTCGTCTGCCAAATCGGGACACGGTCATTTTTCGTTTTACGTTTAGGGAATCAAGAATGGCTTCTTCAGAATATCCTTTTTCCTTTAGTTTTTTGTAGACTTCAAGTGTGGTCACTTTTCGCTTAAACAAATCACTAGTGCGTTTCCACGGTGCTTTACTTCCGTATTCGTTTTCAAATTGATCTTGAAGTTTCTCAAGATGTTCCCGAGTGGCAAGTTCTGCCATCTCTTGCATTTTTTTATCGATGGTAGTGTAGATTTTAAGTCCGCTAGTATACAAATTCGGTTGTTTCAGGAGATTTGTATTCTCTTTGCACCAAGTAAGCATACGTTGGCGGAGTTTCTCCCTGAAGTAAGGCGCCAATCCGCGCTGCTCATCAAAACTCGCAAAATCGATTTCTAACGGCTCTACACGGTGTTTTTGAAGTGCTTCTTCGGTAATAAAATTGTACTTGTGCATCTGGTCAAGCACAACATTACGACGTGTAATGCTACGTTCAGGATGCTTATTGGGGTTGTAATATGTAGTTGCTTTTAAGGTGCCCACCAGGGTTGCCGCTTCGGCTACGGTAAGTTCTTTCGTAGGTTTGTTGAAAAACTTACGAGAGGCACTTTCGATGCCGTGTGTATTTCCGCTGAAAGGAGCCGAATTAAGATAGAGGGCAAGAATGGTTTCTTTATCATATACTGTTTCCAGTTTTCTCGCAATAAAAATTTCTTTTGTCTTTGCGACGGGCATAGTGAATATCCCAAATGGTTTGCGTTTGTAAAGATTTTTGGCCAACTGTTGGGTTAAGGTGCTTCCGCCCCCCGACGATTTGTTTTGTAGTAAAATCGATTTCCATACTACCCGGAAAAGGCTTCGGGTGTCGATTCCGTTATGGTCATAAAAACGCACATCTTCTGTGGCGATAAGTGCGTCGCGCACATGCATAGGAACGCTATCTAAAGGAATCGGTTGCCGATTTTCGATATAAAACTTTCCGATGAGCTCATTATTGATATCGTAGAATTCTGAGGCTCGATACAGGGAGAGTTCTTTTAGTTCTTTTTCAGAAGGCAGTGCGCCCCAGAGCCCAAAATAAACCGTGCCAATGAACAGGCAAAACAAACCGAAAATAATACCAAAAACAATGGCGATCTTTGTAAGGAGTTTCTTGAAGGAGATGCGTCTTTTCATTAGAATTGGGAATATTGCAAGATACTGAATAAGGACAAGTGTGTTATTTGTTCTGAAGAATTTTTGGCGTAGCATTCTATTAAAAAAAGATATTTATTTTCGCTAAATATGTTTGCGGAAAAGAAAAAGCGTTTTATATTTGCAACCGCTAACAAAGCAAGGGCGCGTAGCTCAGTTGGTTCAGAGCACTTGGTTTACACCCAAGGGGTCAGGGGTTCGAATCCCTTCGCGCCCACATTAATTGAAAAATCCACATTGAAAGATGTGGATTTTTTTGTTTCAAAAGGTCACGAGCTTGCTCGATGGACTGTTGAAACAAAAAAACACAACGCCATAGGGCGTTGTAGATTTTGCACTTGCAGGAGCGGTTTCGCTCTGGGATGTTTAGCGCAGCTAAAGAATCCCGGTGATTGATGCTGGATAGAATACAACGCCACAGCGCGTTGTGGGTTTGGGGCCATTTTGCTAGTTAATATTAGGCTTTTTTCTCAAGGGAACGCACAAACTCGATAAGTTCAATCTCAGCATGTACTCCGTATGCGCTGCTTAAACAGCCTTTTGTACCATCGTTGCATACAATCAGGAATAGGATGGAACTATCGCTTGGGTCATTCATGCCTTCGTGGCGGCAATATTCTACCAAGGTGCAGTCTGATTTGCTATATTTTTTATTATTTGTACGGCAAATCAAATGTCCTTCACGATACATAAAGTCACTCGTGTAACCTTCTTTACGAGCTGCTTCTATATCTTCTAACAGCGTATTTTTTTCTGAAAGTATCATATTTTATCAATTAAAATTTTCGCCTGGCTCTTCTGAAATCCCCAATACATTGTACAGCGTTGCAATGGCTTCTAGGCGTTTTACGGTAATTTCATTTTCTTTTAACGAAGCATCTATGAGTTTCTGTTCTCGTGAATTAATGAGGAATAAAGAACTTTCGCCTAATGAAAACTTGCGTTCTTCTGCTGCTACTAATGTTCTGTAATCTTCCACAATTTCTTTAACCAATTCATTTTGCCTTCCCAATGAATTGATTTCGGTACGGGCTGCGGTAATCTTATTTTGCAGTGAAAGGGTTGTTCCGTTACGTTCAAAGTTGGCATCTTGTAATTTTAAATTTGCCAAACGGAGATCGCCACGTTCTTTCCGAAGAAACAATGGGATGCTAATATTCACAAAGGCCTTGTAATTTGCGGTATTAAAAGAACTGACTTGATCATATTCGGTAGACAAAAAATTGTATTGTAAGTCCACTTTGGGGAGTAATCTATTTCTTTTGAGCCTCCTGTCGACGGTAAGGCTTCCAATTTTGGCATCCAAGCTTCGTAATTTGGGATGTTCTTCCAATAAAATATTCGCGTTCGTGTCATCAAGGGCTAATGAAAGTTGAAAAGCTTCCACGAGTGGCGCTTCTGGCTGTACATTTTCTTCTATTTCTAATGGTACATTGTCGATCCACAGAAAATTACTTGCATACAGTGCTGCTTTGCGTTGTTTTAAGGTCGCTTCTTCTAAATTCAAGAGCCGGTTTTGGTAGGTAATGCGTGCTTCAGTAATGTCAATTGCCGCCGTTTCACCTACTTCAGAGCTTCTAGTAACCGCATTAAGGCGTGTTTCCGCATTTTCCACAAACGAAGCATAAATCTGTTGCTCATTGGTAAATTGCAACCAGTCTAAATATGCCTTGCTCGCTTCAAAAAGCAGGTTGTTTACCAATAAATCTTGGTCTGCCTTACTTTGCTCTAAAAAGAATTTTGCTTTTTTTAGATCTGCCATCCGATCGTTGATGAGCAATCCCTGGGCGGCCGAAAATGAAATCCCTGCACTGTAGAGCCCATTGTCGGGCACAGTTAAACTCGGATCGAGGAACGCTCCTGTATTTTCTTCAAAATTTGCCTTCAATTCAATCCCGTACCACGTTGGTATTTTAAATGCGGCATTCAATTGGTCATAGTACTCAGTATCTTTAAACTTCTTTCGATCATAATCGACTTCAATTTTTGGGTCAAATCCGCCCCTTGCCTTCAACAAATTAGCTTCGCCCATCGTGAGGGTAAGTTTGGCTTGTTTCATGAGGGGATGGTGTTTTTTTACATATCCCAGATACTCCTCAAACGAAAGTATATTCTCTAGAGGAATTGCGTCAGTTTGGGCGTTCAAAACCAACATGCTACTAAGACAGTAAAAGAATATTAAAACGCTTATAAATCGATTCATTTCTTTTGGTCTTTTGTGGTTTGTGTTCCGTCAGGCTGGTAATAGTTAGGGGGAAAGCCGTTCAGTCTTCGCCACAGTTCATACCAAATCGGCACATCTTCCAATAGGGCAATGGTGTAAGCGCCCGAACCTACGCGAACATTTTGCGGCCAGATTCCTTCTGAATCGTCAGGTGCAATTAAAATCCTGAATTTTCCGTTTTCGCTTATAAATGTCTCAACGGCAACGATTTTTCCACCGTAGGTACCAAAAGATGCATTGGGCCAACCGCTAAAGAATATAGCCGGCCATCCATCAAATTGAATACGCACTTCTTCGCCCAAATGCATTAATGGTAAGTCGATTGGGTCTACGTAAGTTTCGACTGCCAAATCGTAATTTGCTGGCATGATACCCACCAAGCGCTCTCCTTCTTTAAAGGTTTCGCCTATACCGCCTCGAATGGCTTTGTTGATATAGCCATCTTGTGGAGCGGTAACATAGTACAATTCATTTCGCATTCGATAATTTGTAGCTTGGTTGTTTAATTTTGAAACCTGTGCTTCGGTATCGTACTGGTTCGATTCTGCAGTGTACTTTTCACTCAATGATTTCGCGATCTTGTCGCCGTATTCTGCTGAAATTCTAGAGATTTCAAGATTGGCATTCAGCACCTCATTTCGACTCGCCAACAAACTATTCTGTTGTGAAATTAACTTGGCTTGTGTTTCCTGTAATTTTAGCCGCTTTGCTTCTACATCGGTCATAGCTTTTAAGCCTTCTTCTTGCAACGTTTGTGTACGGTCATATTGCCGTTGTGCAATGGTATTATTAGTTTTTGCAGCCTCTAGATCGATACTGTCACTGGTTACCTTCAACTTTGCCTGAGCTAATTTGTTTTTAGCCTGTGATAATTTTAGCGAACGTTCGTTGCCGAGTGCAGCGGCTTGATTTTCTAATGCTTTAATTTTTTCTTGATACGAAACAACCGACCTGCTTTTAGCGTCGCGTTGTTGGTTGGTTCTGGCGACCAGCTCAGGGTCTTGGTATTCGTTTTTTATTTCAGAAATAAACAGAATGGTATCACCTTTCTGAACAAAGTCACCCTCTTTTACATACCACTTTTCAATGCGTCCAGGAATCTGTGACTGGATGGTTTGGGGACGTTGGTCTGGTGTGAGGGTGGTAACAAACCCATTACCGCTCACATTTTGTGTCCATGGTAAAAAAAGAATAAGGATTCCTACTATGGCGAAAACACCAATAAACCTGCTAAACCATTTACTGTGGTTTTTATGAAGCACTTTTCGAAACGAACTATATGTCTCGAGCGCAACAGTCTTGTTAAGTTGGTTGTGTGAAATATTAAGCATCGTTTTCGTTTTTTGAGTGTATGATACCGTCTTTTAATTCAATAATATTTGTTGCATACTGCTCCCATAAATTGTTTCTGCTGGCTACAATTAGTGCCCACGGCCGTTCAGGAGCGCATAAATAGTGAATGATCTGTTTTGCTTCTTCGCGATCACAATGCTCTAATGGATCTTTTAATAAAAGTAATTTCGGATTGTTAATGATTGCTCGTGCCAATATGATACGTCGCGCAATCGTAAAAGAAATACGACTTCCGTCAGAATATAATTTTGTTTGAAGTCCGTTGGGCTGTTCTTTGATAAATGACAAGAGCCCTAAGTTTTTTAGCACTTCATGTAATTGGTCACTCGAAATATTTTCATCTCCAAATGTGATGTTTTCTAAGATCGAACCTTCAAAAGGTAGCTGTCCTGGTAGAACCTGGCCAACATACGATCTAAACTTATTGGGCATGACCCCTTTCATTGAAACATTGTTGATATAAATATACCCGCTCGTCACCTCATTTAGTCCTGAAATCAGTTTCAACAAAGATGTTTTTCCCGAACCAGATGCTCCAGTGAGCAACATCCGGTCTTTAGTTGTAATATTGAAATTGATATTTTTTAGGATACTTTTGTTGTCTGGGGTTGTGTAGGCAACTTCATCCAATTCTAGCGATAATGGTTGGTCTACTTCAAATGGATTTTCACCATCTTGCGGTTCTAATTCTTTATCAACCACCTGACCTATTTTTTCTAACGAAGTAAGTACGTCGTAGAATGATTCTAGACCTGTGATAAGCTTTTCTACCGAACTCATTACCAAAATGATAATGATTTCAGCAGCAACAAACTGCCCAATATTCATTTGCTGATTCAATACAAGTAATCCGCCAATGATCAATAATCCTGCAGTAACCAGTACTTTAAAACCAATCATTTGAACAAATTGTAGGACCAATATTTTAAAGTGGCTTTCTCTGGCCTCAAGGTATTCAGTAGTTAAGGCGTCGTTTTGCTGCATTGCTAACTGTGTTCTACCAGAGAGTTTAAAGCTAATAAGTGATCGGGCCACTTCTTGAATCCAATGTGCTACTTTATATTTTTCCTTAGACTCGTTTAGGCTTGTTTCCAATCCTCTGCGGGCAGTATATTTAAATACCACATAGATAAGAATGACTAGTAAAAGACCGTAAATGATAAAGAAGGGATGGTAAAATGATAGCAGAATCAATCCGAAGAGAATTTGTAAAAAAGCTGCTGGAAAATCCAAAAGAATTTTAGCAAGTCCTTTTTGAACGGTTAAGGTGTCGAAAAAACGATTTGCTAATTCTGGCGGATAATAATTTCGGAGCTCGCTCATTTTTATCTTCGGAAAGCGATACGTAAACTCGAACGATGATCTTGTGAAAATTTTCTGTTGTATATTTTCAAGTATGCGTATCTGCATGAGTTGAAGAATACCGTGAAATGCTACCCCTAGTGTAACCAGTATTACAAGTACAATCCATGAGGTAGAAACTTGCGCACCTTGTATGAGGTTAATGATAGCCTGAATTCCCAAAGGGAGTGTTAAGGCAACCAAACCTGCGAAGATTGCGTAGTAAAAGATTTGCTTTATATCTTGCTTGTCAAGTTCTAATAGGCCAACAAAGCGTTTCCAGGGCGACATGATTTCTTTCATCTAAGAGGAAATTTTAAAGGGTTTAATCTGCTTTAGGTGTTTAACGTATACTGCTCAGCACTAAATCTTTATAAAATCTGACAATGTTATTTTTACCTATTTCAACATCTGTGAGCGAAGGTAAATGTTGAGAAAAATAGTGTTGGTGGTGTGCACCTTCAATAACAGTAGAGATAAGCATATGCGGAAACTCGTAGTTGGGGTTGAGTTCTAGTACCATATCGCTTACCTTTTGGACCACGCTTTTATACGTTCGGTAAAAGCCTTTTTCATTCTCTTTATCTACGTCTTTGGTGTGATAGGCTTTTGAAGATTCGGTAATGATGATGCGCTGTAACATTTCTTCGTCCACAAAAGAAATGGTTTGGTCTTTTTTAATCTTGGCTGTTAAGATACCAATGGCGTTCGTAAGTTTTTCTTCGGAAGGCGGCACATTGGTGGTTGCTACCGCCAAACGGTATGCTACCCAGCTCCAATACCAGTTTAATAAGTATACCAGCAACGCATGTTTGCTGTCGAAATAACGATAAATAGACGATTCGTTCGATCCTATTTTAGCGCCTAGTTTTTTAAAAGTAAAACCTTCAAAGCCTAATTCGTCTATCAATTGAATGCTTTGCGATACTATTTTTTTACCGAGTTCGGAAGACTCTGGGTCTTTGGTGTAAAGTGCCGGGTCGATTCTAATCTGTATTGGTAATGTTTTCATACCGACAAAAGTAATAGTAATACTATCAATAAATAATAGTTTAACTGTTAATTAACAAAGTAATGCTATTAACACTTTATTTTTGAAGAAAAAGAATAGTTATGATGGTACTTAAAGCAATAGATGGAAATAAAGAAAAGTTAGAAGCGATTGCAACGCTTTTAATATCAGAAAGGTTATTGGCAAATGCGACCATTGATGCCCCTGCGGTATTTTATGAAGCAGATACAACTGGAGTTCCTCAGAAAAAACAAACGCATGTATTAAGTGGAATTTCAAAATCGTTGTTGTTCAAGACAATCAATGACTTACTGCGGAGTACATATCAAGACGAGATGCCATTGCTGTATTCTGAACCTATCATCATGCTCGATCCAGAGCATACCGAACAGATAATTGCAAAACTCGTTAAAACCTAACTAAGTTTTTCTATTTTTACTGCACTAGAAGGGGCTATTAACTCAGTTGGTTCAGAGTGTCACGTCGACAACGTGGAAGTCATTGGTTCGAATCCAATATGGCCCACAATTTCCCTTTACAAAAGTTCTAAAACACGTTCTAGGGCCATTCCTCTAGAGCCTTTTATCAGAATGGTGCTTGCTTCAAGTTTTTCTGCGCTTAGTTTTTCTTTTAACATTTCAAAAGAAGGAAAGCGTGCTATTTTTGAGTCTGTACCCTTGGTCTTGTTGAAATTTTCACCCACCAAAAACACGGTCCCAAGTTGTTTTTCTGAAAGAATATCTGCAATATATTGATGTTCTGCAGCTGCCGTAATGCCCAATTCAAACATGTCGCCCAAAATTAAAACTTTAGTAGCTCCTTTACTTTGTTCAAAGTTTTCGATGGCGGCTAACATGCTCGTTGGGTTCGCATTGTAGGCGTCTAATAAAATAGTATGCCCCGCTTTTTTTAGTAGTTGCGACCTATTGTTTTCTGGAACGTAACCTTCAATCGCTTTTTTAATGTTGTTGGCAGAAACCTTGAAATATTGACCAATGGTAATGGCAGCAGCAATATTGTGGAAATTATAGAGGCCTACCATATTACTCTGTATCACCACATCTTGATATTCAACTTTTAATTTCCCTGAGGCATCGAGTAGTTTGACGTGACAATCTTGGATATCATTACCGAAGGTATAGCGTTTCAGAGGTTTCGATAATTCAACTTGCTTTGGGTCGTTACCGTTTATAAATGCCAATCCGTCTGCTTTTTTGAGGTATGCATATAGCTCTGTTTTACCCTTTATTACCCCTTCCAAACTTCCGAATCCTTCTAAATGCGCTTTGCCAAAATTGGTGATATAGCCGTAATTTGGTTGGGCAATTTCACTTAGTGCCGCGATTTCTCGCAGATGGTTGGCGCCCATTTCAACAATACCTATTTCCGTAGTCGTATTCATGGAAAGTAGCGTAAGGGGTACACCTATGTGGTTGTTTAAATTGCCTTTGGTGGCGCTAACATCATGCGTAGTAGACAGCACCTCCCGTATCAATTCTTTTGAGGTAGTCTTTCCGTTGCTGCCAGTGAGTGCAATAATGGGTAAGTCTAGATAGCGCCGGTGAAATGACGCTAATTTTTGTAGGAGTGTTAATACATCTTTGCACAAAATGGTCTCACCGTTATTCTTGTGGAAGCGCATGTCGTCGATAACCACGTGTGATGCGCCTTTGTTTAGGGCTTCATCTGTGAAAGTGTTTCCATCGAAGTTGTCGCCCTTGAGTGCAAAAAACAGGCAGTTTTTGTTGATTTTTCTGGTATCGGTGCAGACGTCAGAACTTTCTAAAAATAGTTGGTGTAGGGCTTCAATTTTCAACGTTCAACAGTTTAGGATGATATCGTAAAGGTATAAAAAAACCCTCCTTAACTTTGATAGCCTAAGGAGGGTTTTTTATGTTTTGTTAACGGCCTAGTGTCTTGGGCGTTTTCCTTTTTTAGATTTAGAGCCTACACGAGACATGGCGCATCTAAAGCCAATGTAGTCTGTAGCCATATCTTGAGGGAAGTAGCGACGCTGAGCTGGATCTAACCAGTAATCGCGGTCTCTCCATGATCCTCCTTTGTAAACGCGCACTTCATTGTCGATAAGGGTTGTTCTAGAACCTGATTTATCGTATGATCTGTCTAAAGTTCCTGAGCTATCTGCTGATACGCTGTGCTTTGGAGAGTTATACATACGCTTCGATTCGTCTTCGCTTTCTCCTTGGCTATCAAAATCGCTAAAAGAAGAATAGTAACGTGTAGAACGCTTGTCTCCATCTCGGTAATCACGGTTGTCGCTGTCTGAGAAGTTAGTTCTCAAGTAAGTCTCTTCTTCGTCAATTGGTATTTGTGCAATCTCCCCAGGGAAATTTCTTGCAATAATTTTACCATTGCTCAGTGTGTCGTATACAATTGAATCTGCAGTTACGATTTTTACTTTTCCGTCTTCACCTATTGCATTTTTGGTGTAAACATTTCCACGGTAGTAGTTAAAATCGTTAAATTCATCATCTACGATAGGTCGGTATACATCTGCTACCCACTCGGCAACATTACCTGCCATATCGTAAAGACCGTAGTCGTTTGGCTCGTACGACTTCACTTCAGCTGTGATATCGGCACCATCATCACTCCATCCTGCAATACCTCCGTAGTCACCATCGCCTTGCTTAAAGTTGGCCAATTGATCTCCACGGCTTCTTCTTTTACCAGAACGGGTATATTGTCCGTCCCATGGATATTTTTTTCTTCCTCGGTATACGTTGTAATTTCGAAGTCCAACCAGACCAAGTGCGGCATATTCCCATTCGGCTTCCGTAGGTAGTCTGTACTCAGGTAATAGCAAACCATCCTTACGTTGCACATATAAGTTGGTACTATCCTTGTTCTTTTTTGCCAAGCTGGCAGAACGCTTACCTCCTTTGGTAATAGAATCATTACCTCCGTAGGTCATTGTAGGAGCGTTTAAATAAGTTTGTGTGCTAAATGTTTCACCTGGCTCTACGTCATAACGGGCGTTTCGAGCGGTAAAACCTTCTTCTTCTAAGATAAGCTCATTTACACGGTCACTTCTCCAATTGCTGAATTCTACTGCCTGTAACCAGCTAACACCAACTACCGGGTAATCTGCATAGGCAGGGTGGCGTAAGTAATTGTTTGTCATTACTTCGTTAAACCCTAGACGGTTTCTCCAAACCAAGGTGTCCGGTACGGCACCGTTGTAAATTCTTCTGTATTGTTCTTCTTCTGGAGGGAATACTCGTTTTAACCAATCTAAATATTCAAGGTACATTAAGTTGGTAACCTCGGTCTCGTCCATGTAGAAAGACTGAACGTGTTGCTGGTTGGGAGAGTTGTTCCAATCGTGCATCGGGTCATCCTGTACACGCCCCATGGTAAAAGTTCCACCTTCGATAAAAACAAGTCCAGGACCTGTTTCTTGCTCTTTGGCTTTAGGGTTGTACTGAAAACCACCTTCTTTCGAATTCATTTTCCAGCCCGTTGCTCTAGAACTATTTTTATAGTCTCTAGATTTGTTACAGCTTGCAACGAGGGCAGTTACAGCTAACAATAATAGTGCTTTTAAGGCTAAGTTTTTTATCATGTTCATAGGTTCAATTATGAAAAAATTGGGTTCGCAATATAACAATTAACGCTAAAAGCACAATAATATTTTACTATTTATGCGCTGTAAGGCTACTATTTTATACTCGACCCAGTGTTAAACGTTGCATTTTTTTAATTATTATGGAAAATGTCTTATTCTTCAGAAAAACTTTAAAATTGCAGGCATACTAACCGTATATTTGAAGCGTTACTTATTATGATGAAAAAGCTATTACTCCTGTTGGTTTTAACGATATCTTTCCAGACGGTCTTTTCGCAGCGCGAACAGATTATCATTCCCTGGAATAGTACTGCAACCAAAACGGTGCAAAATGGTGCAAAACAGGATAAAGATTCTAATGCCCTTGATACCAGCGGATTGCAACTAACAGAAGAAACACTACTCTTTCAAAAACTTTGGAAAGATTCAGGTGTTGCAGACCAGAATTCCCTTGAAATTTCGAATGTAGTTTACGCTCCGCTAACTGCGGCCGAACAGAAAAGAATTAATAAGGCGTTGGTGCCTACAAAATTTAAGGCCAATATCGCTTCCCTCGATGCAAGAGGCGAGATTAGAACACGGGTTACCATATCTCCTGTAATTAAACAAGGGGGTCGTTATCAAAAAATCGTGTCGTTTTCAGCTTCGTATCGCTACAAAAGCCCAAATCGCTCGGCCAACAGAATGCCTATCACTAATTCGGTGCTCGCGTCTGGTAATTGGTATAAATTTAAGGTTGATGAAACTGGCGTTTACAGGCTTACAAAAGATTTTCTGAATAGCATCGGCATGAATACAGATGGAGTAGACCCTCGTAATATTAAGGTGTACGGCCACGGTGGAAAGCCATTACCATTGTATTCTGGTATTCCAGTAGCATTCGATTTGCCCGAAAATTCAATCCAGGTAGTGGGGGAGGCAGATGGTTCTTTCGATTCTGGCGATTTTGTTTTATTCTATGGAATTGGAACAAAAGGATATGACCTTGAAAATGATACCAACCTGAATCCGTATTCTGATGAAGCATATTATTACATTACGGCTTCTGGTGGCCCTGGAAAACGAGTGCAACCTATGGTAGAACCTTCAGGGAATGCAACCACAACCATTTCAACATTCGATGATTATAAGTTTCACGAATTAGACGAAGTTAGTCCAGCACGTGTAGGTAGGCGCTGGTTCGGGAACAGATTCGATATAGAGAATGTGCAGGAATTCGACTTCCAGTTTCCGAATATTGTTTCGCAAGAACCTATGAGTGTGGTTGTAAAAGTTGCCGCCGCATCTGAAACTTCAAGTTCTATGGCAGTCACTGTAAACAGTGCGAGCTTAGAGCCCATATCCATCCAGCCTGTAACGGGGATTGTCCTGCTTCGTACCAATAATAGAACATACGAAGTGCCTTCTGGTAATGAAATAGTAAATGTTACCTTAGAGTATAATAACCTCGGCAACCCTTCGGCCATAGGCTATCTCGATTATATAGGGATTACTGCCAAAAGAAGATTGTTAGGTGCTGGTTTGCAGTTGCCTTTTCAATACAATGATGCAGCTACGCTCTCAGGTATAGCTTCGTATGAAATTACTAATGCTGCTGGGTTTACCCAGGTTTGGGATGTTACAACGCCTGAGAATATTACTCAAATAAGCAATGACACCGGCAGTAGCAGCTTCAGTTTTAAAGCCAATCTTGGACAGCTCAGGAAGTATGTAGCCATAGACCCTAGCAACTATTTCGAACCGTTAGAAGCTCTTAACAGCAATGTCCCCAACCAAGATTTGAAGGGAAGCATCCTCGCAGACGCTTCAGGAAGTTTCAGCGACCTGGATTACCTTATAATTACTTCGCCCTTTTTATTGCAACCTGCCCTTAGACTTGCAGATCATCATAGAAACTTGAGTGGGATGCGTGTAAAAGTGGTGACTACCGATAAGATTTATCAAGAGTTCAGCTCTGGCAAGCAAGATGTAGCTGGTATTCGAAATTTTGTACGCTATATATACGATAATGCATCGTCACCATCTAACGCGCTTAAATACCTTTGTTTGTTTGGAGATACGTCTGTCGATTATAAAAATAGACTTCCCAATAATAATAATGTTGTTCCAACCTACCATCGATTGCAAAGTACGAGTACGGCGACTTCATTTATGAGCGATGATTTCTTCGGAAATATAGGTGCTTTTGAAGGTACTATTGGTGGGGAATCGATTGATGAGTTTGGTGATACACTTCCAGATATCGATAACTTAGATATTGCTGTGGGCCGTATTTTGGCAGACAATGTACAATTGGCAAACTCGATGGTAGACAAGATTATAAATTACGCTTCGCGATCTTCCTACGGAAACTGGAGGAACAACTTTATCTTAATTTCAGATGACGTAGATGCGCCATTTGAATATCGTGACCTAGAATTAAATTTAGACAATCTTGGAGATCAGATTTCAAATAATAAGCAATATATAAATGTGAAGAAAATCCATACCGATGCTTTTCTGCAAGAAGCTTCCGCGGGTGGAAATCGATATCCAACGGTGACAAAAGAAATTCAGAATAAAACTGAAGTAGGGGCACTTGTTATTAATTATTTTGGTCACGGAGGTGAAGACGGGCTCGCCAAAGAGTTTATCTATAACAAACAGGTCGCAGAAAATCTCAGGAATCCAGACAATCTACCTTGTATAGTAACGGTGACTTGTGAATTTACCAAATTTGACGACCCACAACGAATTACAGCTGGCGAACTTACATTTTGGAATCCAGAAGGAGGTGCGGTGTCTCTAATTACTACCACACGATCTATATTTGTTTCAACAGGGGTAGAGTTTAACCAGAAATTGGCACCACAATTATTTGGATATGCTGGTAATAGGTTGGGCGTACCGCCACCTCCCGCCGAAGCAACACGGCTAGCAAAGAATAATATAGTAGATAATACAAGGCGCGTAGTGTTTTTTATTGGGGACCCTGCGTCTAATTTGGCGTTTCCAACCCCGGGAATTAGGCTCACAACTATTAACGGCCAACCCATAACCGCTAGTAGCCCTCCGCTTCGTGCCTTAGATCGAGTGACGCTAGGTGGAGAAGTGGCTGATATTAATGGAAATTTACTGTCCAACTACAATGGTATTTTGGAAGCAAAACTATTTGATAAGAATGTACAACGACAAACGTTGGGGAATGATGGTACCCGTGATACTGAAATAGACTATGACGGCGACGGTGATTTCAACAACTTACTTATCTTAGATTTTAAAACTTTAGGAGAAGGACTGTTCAATGGGCAGGCAACTGTAACAAACGGCCGATTTGAATTTGAATTTGTAGTGCCTAGAGATATCCAAATTCCTGTTGGTGAGGCACGACTCAGCCTATACTCGCAAAATAATGTGGCACTTGAAGACCAAACGGGTGTTAATGAAGTGTTGCGCGTAGGTGGTCTCAATGAAAATGCAGCTGCAGATAACACCGGGCCTCGAATTAACCTCTTTATGAACGATGAGAGTTTTGTTTCTGGTGGAATCACAAACGATAGTCCAATACTGTTAGCCAAGCTTGAAGATGAAAACGGAATCAATACCGCCAGTGGTATTGGCCATGATATCATTGCTATTTTAGATGGTGACGAATCGAATCCGATTGTCCTAAACGAATTTTACCAAGCTGAAGTAGACGATTTCACACGTGGAACAACGACATACAATTTGAGAGACCTTGAAAAGGGGCTGCATACCCTTTCGTTTCGAGCTTGGGATGTGTATAACAATTCATCTACCGCAGATATTCAATTTGTTGTTACGGGTAACGACGAGCTGGAAATTACGCGCGTTCTAAATTACCCAAATCCTTTTGTAAATTACACCGAATTCTGGTTCAATCATAACCGCCCTTTTGAGCCTTTGGAAGTTCAGGTTCAGGTTTTTACCGTAACTGGTAAGGTGGTGTGGACAAAAAATCAGACGATCACGACCGATGGTTTCTTATCTCGTGAGATTGTATGGGACGGAAAAGATGATTTCGGCGATAGAATAGGAAAAGGTGTTTATGTATATAAGATTACTGTAAAATCTCCGTTAACCAATAAGCAAGTTGAAAAATTTGAAAAACTTGTAATTCTTTAATAATTCAAAATTAAACCTATATTTGTGCAAAATTTCAACCTCATGAAGAAAATCTTTATCCTGATTTTATTGGCCCTGGTTACCTTTAACACTTCGGCCCAGGAAGATAACTCTACTGCTAACCAAAGAGTTATCACAACAGCAGTTCCGTTTGTATTGATTGCAGCAGACGCCCGTGCCGCAGGTATGGGAGATATTGGAGTTACTACTTCAGCCGATGCGTTTTCGCAACAATGGAACCCAGCAAAATATGCTTTCGCGATTTCAAAACAAGGTGTTGGTGTTACATACACTCCATACTTAAGTCAATTGGTAAACGATATTTTCCTTGGAAATTTAACGTATTACAACCGTATTAATGAGCGTAGCGCCATTGGTGCTAGCTTGCGTTATTTCAGCTTAGGAGATATTGAACTGCGTGATACGCCAGAGCAGGTGCCACTTATTCAAAGCCCGAACGAATTTACATTCGATCTTTCATACTCACTTCGTCTGAGCGATCGTTTTTCGATGGGGGTTGCCGGTCGTTATCTACGTTCAGATTTGAGAATACAAGCTGCGAACGAAGATGCTACTGCGGCTAGTTCATTTGCAGTAGATATTGCGGGTTATTACCAATCTGAAGAAATTGCCTATAACGATTTTGACGGTCGTTGGAGAGCAGGTTTCAACTTCTCAAATATTGGTCCGAAGATCAAGTATGACGAAGTTGGGCAGGAAAACAACCTTCCAACAAACATGGCTTTAGGTGCTGGTTTCGATTTTATTTTAGATGAATACAACAAGGTTGGCGTTTCAGCACAAGTAAACAAGTTGTTGGTTCCAACTCCGCGAGATTTTGACGGTGATGGTGATATTGATGCTGAAGACGATGAACAATATGAAGATATTAGCTTCTTTTCTGGAATCTTTGAATCATTTGGTGATGCACCAGATGGCTTCAGTGAAGAATTGAAAGAATTTACATGGGCATTGGGTGCAGAGTACTGGTACCAAGATGTGTTTGCTTTCCGTACAGGTTATTTTAATGAAAGTGACCTAAAAGGTTCAAGAAAATTCCTTTCACTTGGGGCTGGTTTCAGATACACCGCAATCAACATAGACATTTCATACCTATTCTCAACTTCGGCTGTTAGAAGTCCGTTGGAAGGAACCCTTCGATTTGGGCTTACCTTCAACTTTGGGGATGAGTATGACGAATACTAGAATTTAAATGGCAAAGAAGCTTACGATCACAACCGAACTTACGGTGTTTGAATCTATCAAAGAGCTTCCACAATCCATACAAGAATTAATGCATAAGGCGCAGGAAGCTCGAGAAAGGGCTTATGCGCCTTATTCGCGTTTTAAAGTGGGTGCGGCTTTGGCTTTGGCCAACGGAGTTGTAGTTACTGGGAATAACCAAGAAAATGCTGCCTTCCCTTCTGGCTTATGCGCAGAACGCGTAGCTGCTTTTCATGCGGGTGCCGAGTATCCAGGTGTGGCATTTGAAAGTATGGCGCTTACCGTGCGTTCCCTCCAAAAAGAAGTGACAACCCCAACACCTCCTTGCGGCGCGTGTAGGCAATCTCTTGCCGAGTATGAAGTAAACCAGCAGTCGCCTATAGCCATTTATTTTATGGGGGAATCGGGAAAGGTGGTAAAAGCACATGCAGTAAAAGACCTATTGCCCCTTATTTTCGACAGCTCTTATTTGTAATTTTATTGACGTACCTTTTTTACGTTCTTCACTAGTTCGACAAGGTGTTATCCTGATGCACATTTTTAGAAATTAAAGTTTTACTGTGCTTTATAAAATCCCTATTTTTGTTATTCGCGAAATTTAGAGGGCCGGTACTTTTTCGGCTTCCAAACAACTTTAGTTGATGAAAAAAATCACCAAAAAAACATATCTAGATTGGTATGAGAACATGCTGTTCTGGCGCAAGTTTGAAGATAAACTAGCACAGGTATATATCAATCAAAAAGTTCGTGGATTCCTGCACTTGTACAATGGTCAAGAGGCTGTTTTGGCTGGTGCACTCCACGCAATGGACCTTACCAAAGACAAAATGATTACCGCATATCGTAACCATGTGCAACCCATTGGTATGGGTGTAGACCCAAAGCGGGTGATGGCAGAATTGTACGGTAAAGCCACGGGTACCTCACAAGGTCTGGGCGGATCTATGCATATTTTCTCAAAAGAACACCGTTTTTACGGGGGCCATGGAATTGTTGGAGGGCAAATCCCCTTGGGGGCAGGAATCGCTTTTGGAGATAAATACCATGACAGAGATGCCGTAACCTTATGTTATATGGGAGACGGTGCTGTACGGCAAGGGTCGTTGCACGAAACGTTTAACTTGGCGATGCTTTGGAACCTGCCGGTGGTTTTCTGTTGTGAAAACAATGGATATGCTATGGGAACTTCCGTAGCGCGAACTGCAAACCATACCGATATTTGGAAACTCGGATTAGGATATGAGATGCCGTGCAAACCGGTAGATGGTATGAAACCTGAAGTGGTGGCAAAGGAAATGGATGAGGCCATAGCGCGTGCAAGACGTGGCGACGGACCTACATTTCTTGAAATTAGAACCTATCGTTACAGAGGTCATTCCATGAGTGATGCACAACACTACCGTACCAAGGAAGAAGTGGCCAAAAAACAAGAAGAAGACCCTATCTCGTATGTTTTGCATAAAATATACCAAGAGAAATGGGCTACCGAAGAGGAAATCAAGAACGTAGATAAACAGGTAAAAGATAGAGTGAAAGAGTGTGAGAAATTTGCAGAAGATTCGCCATATCCTGAGAAAAGCGTGATGTATGACGCGGTATACGAACAAGAAGACTATCCATTTTTACCCCATAAACTATAATATATGGCAGAAGTAATAAACATGCCGCGCCTCAGCGATACGATGGAAGAGGGCACTGTGGCCTCTTGGCTCAAAAAAGTAGGCGATGATGTGGCAGAAGGTGATATTTTAGCTGAAATCGAAACAGACAAAGCTACGATGGAGTTTGAATCGTTTTACGAAGGGGTGTTGCTACACATCGGGATTCAAGAAGGTGAAACTGCCAAAGTAGATAGCTTATTGGCTATTATCGGGGAGAAAGATGAAGACATTTCTGGCCTATTAGATGGTGGTTCTTCGGAAAGTTCAGAAGCTGATAAAAAGGATGCTGAAAGTAAAGATGAAGGTGAAGCTGAAGAAAGCACTGAAAATAGATCTGATGATAAAGAAGATGATGATAGTGAAGAAGAACCCTCAGAAAAAGCCGAAGACGACCTTCCCGAAGGTGTTGAAATCATCACTATGCCACGTTTAAGTGATACGATGGAAGAAGGTACTGTGGCTTCTTGGTTGAAACAAGAAGGCGATGCCGTAGAAGAGGGTGATATTTTAGCTGAAATCGAAACAGATAAGGCGACCATGGAGTTTGAATCGTTCTACTCTGGAACACTCTTAAAGATTGGTATTTCAGAAGGCGAAACCGCTAAAGTAGACGCACTGCTCGCGATTATTGGTCCGAAAGGAACCGATGTTTCAGGTATTTCGACTAAAGAGAAGCCGAAGGCTTCAAAATCTGCCGAGAAAAAAGAAACTCCGAAGAAAGAAGCGGCACCTAAAGAAACTCCAAAGAAGGAAGTTTCCGCAGAAAAGAAAGAGAAAAAAACATCAAGTTCAGATTCAAAACGAATTTTTGCTTCACCACTTGCCAAAAAAATGGCCGAAGACAAAGGGATTAACCTAAGTCAGGTAAACGGTAGTGGAGAAAACGGGCGTATTGTAAAATCTGATATAGAAAATTACCAGTCAGCAGCCGGAGGTGCAGCATCGTATCAGCCAGTAGGCGAAGAGAGTTTTGAAGAAGTTACAAACTCCCAAATGCGAAAAACCATCGCCAAACGCTTGGGCGAATCTAAGTTTACAGCGCCGCATTACTACCTCACAATCGAGCTGGATATGGATAACGCCATTGCTTCGCGAACAGCGATAAACAGCGATCCTGATGTGAAAATTTCGTTTAACGATATGATCGTAAAGGCGTGCGCCATGGCATTGCGAAAACATCCGCAAGTAAATAGTACATGGACCAACGATGCAACCAAAATTGCCAAACACATACACATAGGTGTTGCTGTGGCAGTAGATGAAGGGTTGGTGGTGCCAGTACTGAAATTTGCTGACCAGATGACATTTTCGCAAATAGGAAGCCATGTAAAAGAACTGGCAGGTAAGGCGCGAAATAAAAAATTAACTCCAGACGAAATGCAGGGGAGTACCTTTACGGTTTCTAACTTGGGAATGTTTGGTATCAAAGAATTTACAAGCATTATCAACGCACCTAATTCGGCTATCCTTTCGGTAGGAGCCATTGTACAGAAGCCTGTTGTGAAGAATGGTGCGATTGCCATAGGGAATACAATGACGGTAACCTTGGCCTGCGACCATAGAACGGTAGACGGTGCCACTGGAGCGCAATATTTACAAACGTTACGACAGTATATTGAGAATCCTGTGACCATGTTTGTTTAGACAATTAGTACGTCGAACTAGTTTTGACTACACCTAAGATTTTGCACGAAATATAAATCCCGCTATTCTCAATTTTTGATCATAGCGGGATTTTTATAAAAGATGGATATGAAGAAAAAAAACATTGTAATTACTGGTACGAGCCGTGGTATTGGCTACGAGTTGGTCTCACTACTTACCGATGCTGGCCACAATGTGTTGGCACTTTCACGCGATGCAGCACCAGTTTCTGGATTAGAAGTGTCTAACTGCTACTGTTTTTCATGCGATATTACCGATAAGAAAGATGTTGTGCGTGCGCGTGCCTTTGTACAGGAAAAATGGGGACATGTAGATGTGCTTATCAATAATTCAGGTTTGTTGGTAAATAAGCCCTTTGCAAAACTGAAGTGGGAAGACTTTCAAGATAGTTACGCTGTAAATGTTTTTGGTGCAGCTGCCATGACACAAGCTGTTTTGCCCTTTATGAAAAAGGATGGCCATGTCGTGAACATTAGTAGTATGGGAGGAATACAGGGCAGTTTAAAGTTCCCAGGGTTGGCCGCGTATAGCAGCAGCAAAGGCGCACTTATCACCCTAACCGAAGTCTTGGCAGAAGAGTATAAAGAAACGGGACCGAGTTTTAATTGCTTGGCGTTAGGCGCAGTTCAGACTGAAATGCTGGAAGAAGCTTTTCCAGGGTATAAAGCACCCGTTACAGCTAAAGAAATGGCACAGTACATTATGGATTTTTCCTTAACAGGACACCAGATGTACAATGGTAAAATATTACAAGTTTCAAGTTCAACCCCATGATATGGTTGAAGTGCTTTCAAAATATATACCGCAAGCAGCTGTATCGCCCACCTTTGAGCTTATAAAGGAGCACAATGTGCATTTAAAAATTGTGAATGAGCGCGTGACGCGTCATGGCGATTATCGGAAAATGCCCAATGGACAGCACCAAATTACAGTAAATGCGAACCTGAACAAATATCGTTTTCTCATTACCCTGATTCATGAAATAGCCCATCTACTGGCCTTTACTAAATACGGAAGGAACATAAAGCCACACGGATTGGAATGGAAACGAGTGTTTCAATACCTAATGCTTCCTTTTCTAAGACCTGAAGTTTTTCCCAACCAATTGTTACCGCTTTTGGCAAGACATTTCAAAAACCCAAGAGCGAGTAGTGATACCGATGCAAAGCTGTCATTGGCGCTAAAACAATACGATGCCCCAAACGATAAAAACTTTATCTTTGAGATACCGCACGGAGGGCTTTTTCGCCTGTACAATGGAAAAATCTTTAAACGTGGTAACAAAAGGGTAAAACGTTTTGAATGTTTGGAGGTAGGCACGGGAAGGGTCTATCTTTTTAATCCGAATGCCGAAGTAGAATTTTTACGGGTTGAAAGTTGAATATAAGTCGAAGAGGCGTTACGTTTAGAGGATGTGAAATTGAAGTGATTTTTATAAAAATACTATATACTCTGTGCTAAACTCTTAACTTCATCAACTAGTAAATTTTCAAAATAATAACTCAAGTTGCATATTTATAAACAAGAACTAGTTTGAATTCATTAAACAAAAATTACTACGCAGTTATCATGGCAGGGGGAATTGGCTCCCGGTTCTGGCCTGTGAGTACTACAGAGTTTCCGAAGCAGTTTCACGATATGTTGGGCACGGGACAGAGTTTGTTGCAAAAAACATTTTCGCGTTTAGCGAAGTTTATCCCAGTGAAGAATATATTAATCCTAACCAATGAGCGGTACCTCGGGTTAACCTTAGAACAGCTACCGCAAATTTCAGAAACCCAGGTCGTACTCGAACCTGCTATGCGAAATACGGCTCCGTGTATATTGTTGGCAGCTTTAAAAATCCAAAAACAAAATGAGGATGCAGTCATGTTGGTTGCGCCAAGCGACCATTGGATTGAAGACGAAAGCGCCTTTATGGAAAATGCACAGTTGTGTTTTGAAACTTGTAAAAATCAAGATGTTTTAATGACATTGGGCATACAACCTACCTTTCCGAACACGGGTTATGGATATATCGAATACGACACTGGCACCGCTTCAGAAATCAAAAAAGTACGGCAGTTTAGAGAAAAACCAGATTACGAAACCGCTAAAAGATTTATTTCAGAAGGAAACTTTCTGTGGAATGCAGGAATCTTCTTTTGGAGCGTCTCTAGTATCACAAAAGCATTTCAAGAATTCCTACCCGTCATGAATGCGCTGTTTGCAGAAGGACAGCCTGTTTACAATACCGAAGGGGAAGAAAAGTTTATTTCAGAGAATTATGGGCTGGCAGAAAATATCTCTATCGATTATGGCATCATGGAAAAAGCCGATAATGTCTATGTGGTGGCAGCTACCTTCGATTGGAATGATTTAGGTACTTGGGGAGCGTTACATGAGAAGTTAGATAAAGATAATGACCAAAATGCCGTAGTTCGGGCCTCGACACATCTTGCCGATTCGAGCGGGAATATGATCTTTACGGAAAGCCATAAATTGGTGGTCATTGAAGGATTGAATGATTATATTGTTGTTGAAAAGGAAACGGTTTTACTAATATTTCCGAAGAAAAAGGAACAAGAAATTAAAACCTTACTTGCCGAAGTAGCCGAAAAACACGGAAAAAAATATACCTAATGAGCCAAGAGAATCAAAATCATGTCACCCCAAACGAAGCTGAGTTTGAGGCAGATAAGAAAAAAGCGTGGCAGGGCATTGCCAAGTTTGTAAAAGAACTATTTAATATCCATGAAGATTCTGACCGGGATGCAACCATTGAGGCCGTAAAAAAAGACATACCGTTTAAGGGGCACACCGCATGGATTCTCATATTCTCGGTATTTGTCGCTTCCATCGGATTAAATGTGAGTAGTACCGCGGTGGTGATAGGAGCCATGCTTATTTCTCCCCTTATGGGCCCTATCGTAGGTGTTGGACTTTCAGTAGCGATCAATGACGTAGAAACCTTACGAAGGTCGCTCATTAATTTGGGGGTCATGGTAGCACTTAGTGTGTTGACCGCCTTTCTATATTTTTCAATTTCACCATTAACGGAAGAAACACCAGAATTAACGGCACGAACCTACCCAACCATCCTTGACGTGCTGGTGGCTATTTTCGGGGGTCTGGCCTTGATTGTAGCCAAAACGAAGAGCGGTACCATTGCCAGTGTTATTTTTGGTGTGGCCATTGCTACCGCACTGATGCCGCCGCTCTGTACGGTGGGATATGGTCTCGCGGTTGGGAATGTTGATTACGCTGGTGGAGCACTGTACTTATTTTCTATTAATGCCACATTTATTGCATTATCTACATTCATTGTATCAAAGATTTTGCGTTTTCCGTTGGTGCGCTATGCCAATTCAAAAAGGCGTCGTTTTATTGCCCAAATGGCATCGCTTATTGCGGTGATTGTTATCGTGCCGAGTGTTTATCTTTTCTATAATTTATTACAAGAGCAGGTTTTTGAAAATAAAACAAAGGAATTTGTAAAAGAAATTGTGCGATATGACGGTGCCGAAGTGGTTAAATTCACACAAGATTATAAGTCGAAAAACATTGAAATTTACCTTATCGGGCAGCCTGTCCCACAGTCAACTATAAATGGTTGGATTGCTAAATTGCAGGAAACTGAAAAACTTGAAGATTGTAATTTGAGGATTTATCAAGGTTCAGACCAATCGGGAGAGCTGGCAGAACGACTCTCTGGTGAAGTAAAAGCAGGGATTTTGGAAGATTTGTATGTAAAAAATGAACAAGCCATACGCGATAAGGATGAGCGTATCGATTTCCTCGAAAATGAAATTGCAAAACTTACGATTAAAGATGATTTTCCATTCGAATCTGTTAGTAAAGAAATGCGTGCTGCCTTTGAAGGGTTAACTGATTTTGCTTATTCAAAACGCGTAGCTACCAATTTTGAGCGTACTGATACCCTTCCTGTGTTTACGGTGTCTTGGGCCAATAATGTGCGTTCTAGAGAGAAACAAGAGCGTATGTCCAGAATGACAGAATTGTTGAAAGTGCGACTAAGTCTTGATACTTTAGTGGTAGAAGAATAAAAAAAAGGCGCTACTAATAGCGCCTTTTTTTATCAATAATCAATGTTCTTATTTCTTTATAAACTTGATGCTTTGTGCTTCGTTTTCAATTTCAAATTGAACAAAATACACACCGCTTTGCAATCTAGTTACATCGATTGAATTTGATGCAGAGATGTTTGTATTCATCACCAACTTACCATTTACATCTACAACACTTACTGCAGTACCTTCCATACCTGCCATCGAGAAGTTTAATTCTGAAGCTGTTGGATTAGGGTAGATGTTCACGGTAGTTGCACTTACGTCTGTTAGGCCTAGCACCACACTTTCTCCTTGCGTATAAACAACGGTCTGATTTGCATCTACATCTTCAAATACGTCAACTGTTCCATTTGGCCAGTTAATGGTAATGGTTTCAACCGTAGTAGCGGCACCCAATCCGAAGTGTACATTCAATGAGCTCATGTGTTGGAACCCTTGTCCAGAACGTAATTCTTTCATTTGCGTCCCCCAGTCACCTTCAATAGTGATTCGTGCACCAATTCCGTTAAGATTACTTTCAACTCCCACTAAACCAATCATTAGATAGTTGTTGGAATTACCATCGTTGATCCAAAGATCTCCGCCTCTAGCAACATCTAAGAATCCGTCGCCATTAAAATCGCCGATAGCACCTTCGTCAAAAGGAAGACTCTGACCTGTAAAAGTAAGGTCGCCATTTCCTAAGTATACTTCCGCCTGCATTTCACTTAAGATGTCCATATAGCCATCATTGTTGAAATCTGCTGCCAAGTTCTCCCAAGAACCTAGATCGTTTTTGTTTATTCCAGTGGTTTCTATGATGTTGGTAAAGTTTCCATTACCATCATTTTCAAAAAAGTTATTTTGTGTAGCGTGGTTTACAACAAATGCATCCCAATCTCCGTCATTGTCGAAATCTTCAAAAACTGTTGCCCAAGAACGATCTGCATCTTGTAGGCCTATAGCCAATGCGTTTTCTGTGAATGTACCATCGCCGTTGTTTGTGTACATGGCGTTTTCGTTTAATGGGTGGCCGGTTGGCTCCCCACCTCTACATTTTGTCAAGTACATGTCTTGATCTCCGTCCATATCGTAATCTACCCAAATCGCGGCATAGTTCCCAGGTGCGTCAATAGTTTGGATAAGTGACTGGTCTAACGTCATAGTACCAGTTCCATCGTTGCGGTATGGATGACTTAAATCGACATCGTGGCACACAAAGGCGTCCAGGTCTCCATCGTTATCGATGTCTGCAAACGTAGAACGCTGAGAAAAGATAAATTCTGGAAAAGTAACTTCTGTATAATCGGTACCGTCACTGTTTGCAACTAAAAAAGAAACACGTTGTCCGTTCCCCAATACAAGATCATTATATCCGTTTTGGTCTATATCTCCTGCAGCAACACTCCAGTTAGGTACATTCTGGATATTTTTATTAATAAACACAGATGTAAACGTACCGTCTGGATTTTGGTAATCAATACCGATTCCGCTAGATGAAACTCGAACGTAGTCATCTAAACGATCGCCGTTCATGTCTGTAGCGACGTCTGAAGAACTTTGGTAGTTTCCGATCAAATTATTTTGATTGGTAAAAGAGATGGATTCTTGGGCCATAAGTGCAAGTGGAGCGACCAACACTAAGGCGAGAGATAAAATTTTTTTCATTAGACTATATTTTTAAAATAATGTCGTTAAAAATAGGGAAATAAAATGAATTTATGTTGAATAACAGCGTTTTATTGCTCTTCAATCTGGATGTCCCTAATCTTTTTGAAAAGGTCTGAGGAGTATACAAAATCGGTTACATCTTTATTGTCGGTCTTAAAAATGTCTTCGTTGTTGCCTTGCCAGACCAACTTTCCATTTTTAAGGAACACAATGTTTTCACCAATTTCCATTACCGAATTCATATCGTGTGTAACCACCACAGTCGTGATACTGTATTCATGAGTAATTTCTTGAATTAGGTTGTCAATCACCGTAGCTGTTTTGGGGTCTAATCCAGAATTCGGTTCGTCACAGAAAAGATACTTCGGATTGTTTACGATGGCTCTAGCGATAGAGACCCGTTTTTGCATCCCTCCCGAAATCTCAGCTGGGTATTTTCGGTTTACACCTTCTAAATTTACACGGGCCAATACTTCATTAACGCGTGCGAGCATTTCAGTTTTTTTCTTTTTCGTAAACATACGAAGCGGAAACATAACGTTTTCTTCGATAGTCATAGAATCGAATAGCGCACCTCCCTGAAACAGCATTCCAATTTCTTCCCTTAAGTGCCGTTGTTGCTCTTCATCCATTTCCTGAATCGCTTTGTCTTCGTAATAAATATACCCTTCTTCAGGTTGAAAAAGCCCCAATAAGCACTTCAGCATAACAGTTTTACCGCTTCCACTTTGACCAATAATCAAATTAGTTTTTCCCTTTTCGAAAACCGTAGAGATACCTTTCAGGATTTCTTCGTCCCCAAAACTTTTCCGTATGTTTTCAATCTTAATCATGAGCTAAGCAAAAGTTGGGTGATTATAAAATTGGTCAGGATAATCAGTACACTGGTCCATACAAATGAATTGGTGCTGGCTTTACCAACTTCGAGTGCACCGCCTTTCATATAAAATCCCTGCCATGAGGGTACAGTAGCCAAAATAAAGGCAAATACAAATGTCTTGATAAAAGCATACACAAGATGAAAGGTGTCAAAATCGTCTTGCAATCCGGTAGTAAAATCTGTAAGCGTCGTAAAACCACCGTAAACCCCTGCAACCAGACCGCCCAAGATACCCAAGAACATGGATAAAGCAATTACAAATGGAAAAAACAAGAGTGCAACGATTTTAGGAAAAACTAAATAGTTTAGTGAGTTAATTCCCATTACTTCTAATGCATCAATTTGTTCGGTAACCCGCATAGAACCGATGCTTGAGGTTATAAATGATCCCACCTTTCCAGCCATGATGATAGAAATAAAGGTAGGGGCAAATTCTAATACAATAGATTGGCGTGTGGCAAAACCAATAAGCGATTTGGGAATGATGGGGTTGTCTACATTTAATGCGGTTTGTATGGCGATTACACCACCCACAAAGAATGAGATAAAAGCTACAATTCCTAAGGAACCGATAATGAGGTCGTCTATTTCCTTTAAAATAAGTTCTTTTAACACAGACCTTTTTGTAAAACTACCAAAGGTGCGTTTCAGCATTAAAAAGTAAGAACCAATATCCTCAAGGTATGACATAGCTGGAATAGTGTTGCTAAGGTACTAATTTAAAAATGTTATAAAAGGTACTTTAAAGGCTTAATTTCGGTTAAATAATCTCTTCATCAAAAAGAAGATGTTTGTATTCTGATAAATACCTCCAAAGTGACCTTCTCCGGGTCCTTGCGCAAACACGGGAACCATGGTTGCCGTATGGCCAGTGGTTGAAAAAGATGCGATTATTTTATTGTAATTTCCTTCGTTTGCACTCAGACTAAAACCACCCGTTTCATGATCTGCTGTTACAATTACCAGTGTTTCTCCATTCTTTTTGGCAAAATCTAAGACGGCTCCAATAGTTTTGTCGAAATCGATTAATTCATTAATAAGGTATTCACCATCATTCGCATGGCCACCCCAATCTATTTGGGATCCTTCTACCATCAAAAAGAATCCTTCCGGGTTTTTAGAGAGTTGCCCGATGGCCAGCATGGTAGCATTTGTTAAGAAATTTCCTCGATTTTCAGACATTTTGGGCATGCCGTCAGCAGCCAGAAGAATGGCTTGTTTTTTTTCTGAAATTTTCTGCGGAAGTTTTTCCGTTTCCACCTGAAAGTTTCGATCGCGCAAGGCTTTGATCAGGTTTTTGCCGTCTGCTCTATTTTGAAAATATTGAAGTCCGCCCCCCGCGAAAAAATCGATATCGCTTTTTACAAGATCTTCTGCAATGGCATCGTACATCCTGCGAGATTCCTGATGGGCATAAAAGGCAGCCGGGGTTGCGTGCACCACCGATGACGTAGAAACCAAACCAGTAACAACACCTTTTTTTGAAATAAGCTCTACCAGGGTCTCTACGGGGTTCATTTGTTCGTCTACACCAATAGCACCGTTGTATGTTTTGATACCAGAAGCAAAAGCCGTGGCACCTGCAGCAGAGTCTGTGATCAATTCTTTAGACGAAGAAGTCATGCTTAGTCCCACCGTGTTGAAACGAAGAAAACTTGAAGGATTATCATTAAAATAAAGACTAGAAGAAATTTCGCTCAATCCCATGCCGTCACCAATCAGTAAGATGATATTTTTCGGTTTTTTTTGTGGCTCTTGAGACAGCACACTTGTGCTAATACAGAGTATAGTGAGTAAGAGAAAATTTCGTCTAACAATTCTTTTTAACATACGTTCAATTTTATGGATATCAAAAATACGGAATACCTAATTGGGAAATGCTATAAAAAGGTTAAGATGCCTAAAACACTTTTTTTCGGATGTTCTTCCAGCGTAATTTCCGAATAAATGCTCCTTCGGCTTTAGTAACCAAAAATGGTGCCTTGGTATTTTTTGCTTTTAAATAACCACGCATGCAGTTGTAGTAAAAAGAAAGGCTGTTTTTTCGCTGGGCTAGTTTTATGGCTGCAATTTGGGTGAGTGCCCAGCCATAGCGCATTTTGTAGAATGCCTCTCCTTGTTTGTATTTGGCTGCTTTCGTATACGTCGCCCCAGTGGGCTTTAGGTGTTTTACATGCAGCGTTTCATCGGTTGCAACTTTCCAGCCATGGTATTGCGCTAGGAGTTCGTCTATGGTGTCCCAGCCCATAGCTCGTTTTAATTGGCCAATTTCTTCAAAACAATCTTTTCGGTATGCCTTTAATGCACCGCGAATATGATCTTTGTTTGTAAGATTCTCTAGCACCCAATCGTTGTTTTTTTCAATATAACAGAAACCTCCTGCCATGCCTACTTTTTCGTTTTGCTGAAACAATTCTGCAATTTTCTCGAGGTAATGCTGCGGAAAAATAAGGTCGGCATCAAACTTACATATCACATCATACGAAGCATCTGTCTGTTCGAGACCTTTGTAGAACGCACGAACGACTTTACTGCCGGGTTCATGTATGTTTTTTGAATTTAATTGAACCGAATGGATAAACGAATGGGAGGCTGCATACTGGTTTACGATGTCTTGAGTTCTATCTGTAGAACTGTCGTTCACCACGATTATCTTTGTTGGGAGCAGTGTTTGCCTAATTAACGAATCTAGGGTGGATGCTAAGTAAGCTTCTTCGTTATGTGCGGGTATGACAATTTGGAAATTCAAGAGACTGATAATCTATCACAAAGATAATTTTTAATAATGAAGAATCGACGATCCTCTATCCGTATTCATTGCAATCGATTTTAAAACAGATTCGACTGATCATGGGTCTAATTTCACGAACAAAACTTTTCACTTGTCCTTTATACAGTATATTTGTGAGTGTAGAATTTAAAGCCGATAAATATTCTTAGATTTTATAGAGTGCAAGCCACAGTGTCATCTAGCATTGCTGTATTAGTTAGACAATTAAACCCTAACGCGTAATACCCTTATAATAGTTTGAAAAAAAAGGTTTTTGTAATTATAGTTTCCTATAACGGTGAAAAATGGCTTGAGAAGAACTTGTCTTCATTAAAAAATTCTATCTATCCCGTCAAGACCATTGTAGTAGATAACAATTCTTCTGATGCCTCTTCAGAAATCATTCGTTCTTTTCAAGACGTGCAATTGATAAACTCTAAAGAAAATTTAGGGTTCGGACTGGCAAATAATCTTGCCATGAAAGAATCGCTTTCAAAAGATGCAGACTATTTATTTCTATTAAACCAAGATACTTGGGTTTTTCCTGAAACTATTGGGAATTTGGTGAGTGCCGCTGAAGAATATAATAATTTTGGTATACTGAGTCCGTTACATTACTCAGGTAATGAAGTTGTTTTAGATGAAAATTTTGAAACCTATTGGAATCGAAAAACTCAGACATTTGAAGACAAAATAGATGAGGTGCCTTTTGTGAATGCTGCCGCATGGTTGATCCCGAGAAGAGTCGTAGAAAAAGTAGGGTATTTTGAGCCTTTGTACCGTCATTACGGAGAAGATCGAAATTATGTGACCCGGGTCTTATTTCATAAATTTAAAATTGGAATTGTTACCAACGCCAACATTTGTCATGATAGAGTTATAAAAAGAAATTTTAAAAAAGACGTTACTCAATCGAAATACAAAATACTGACAGAAGTTTTAAATATTAATAATTCCATAGTTGTTGGGTACACTCAAGGTTTGATTAATGTTTTTGGTTTGCCAAAGTATTTCAGTAACCACTATTCTATCGCTTTGGTAACACAACTTTTTTTTAAACTAATTTGGTATTATCTCAGCTTGTTATTGAGCGTAAACAGGATTTCTAACAAACGATTGAGCCATAAAAATGACAGATACTAAAATACATAAACAAGTTTTTTGGTTCAATGTCATTAGCTATTTAGGAGTAGTTATAGGCGTGGTTTCTACCGTTTTCATTTATCCTTACAATAAAGAATTTTTAGGGATTGTGAGGTATACAGATAGTCTTGCGCAATTGTTGTTTCCAATATTGCTTTTTGGGGGTGGACAAGCACTGGTTCACTTTTATCCAACCTTAAAAAATCAAAACAAGCCCGCCTTGTTCAAGTATTCAATTCTTTCGATACTTGTATTGAGTTTTGGGGTATTTGGGGTTCTTCTGATAGGGAATTTTTTTTCTGAATGGAACCACTATTATTACTTGTTCTATGCCTTCCCGATAGCCTTCGTCTTAGCATTTGTAGAATTGTTCAAAAGACAATCCATACACATCAATAAGATTGAAGTGCCTACTTTTTACGAGAAGATTATTCCGAAATTAGCACTACCGGCCATTTTTATGCTTTTAATTTATGGGTATCTAAACATCCATAATGCGTTGTTGGCTTTTATAGTTTCCTATTTTATACTGTTCTTATTATTACTTTTCTATATTTTAAAACACTTTAAATTGAAATGGGACTTTAGTATGAAATCCCTTTTTTCTGAAGTAAACAGGAAAGAATATTATAAATACAGTTTTTTTGGTTTTTTAGGAAGCTTTGGGTCCATTATAGCCTTTCGCATTGATGCTTTTATGATACCTGAGTTTTTGACTTTTGAAGCAAATGGAACCTTCGCAATCGGAATGGCATTGGCTACTTCTCTTGCAATTCCAGCAACTGGTGTGTTTGCGATTTATGCCCCGAAGATTTCAGCATACCTAAAAAATGATGAAATTGATGAACTAGGGATAAAGTATAAGGAAACGGCCAAACTGCTTTTCTTTATTGGTGCCATATTATATACCGCAGTGGTTTTAGGGATAGATTCTTTATTTCAGATGCTCCCTGCCTATGACAAGTTGGTAGATTCTATACCTATCATTTTTTTACTAGGAGCAAATGTATTTTTGAATATGTCTACGGGTTTCAACAATGAAATAATTTCCTACTCTAAGTATTTCAGATTCAATATCATTTTTGTTCTCCTGCTGGCTGTCCTAAATATATTTTTGAATATTTTCTTTTTAACACAAACTGACTTAGGTATTATAGGAGTTGCCTACGCATCCTTAATTGCCATGGTGACATTTAATTGTATCAAACTGATTTTTGTGTACAGAAAGTTTCGAATTCTACCTTTCGACAAAAATTATTTAAAGGTTGTTGCGGTGGTAAGTATGGTGTTTTTCATCTTTTATATGTTGCCAATACATTCAAACCCATTGTTGAATCTAATTCTGAAATCAGGATTCAACACATTGATAATCGTCTTTGTCACCTATAAATTAAAGGCGATATATAGTTTGAACTATTGGATTGCTAAACTTTATAAACAATGGCGTTAATGTTCATTCCAGCTCCTACACTGGCAAACATTACCACATCTCCTTTGTCAATACGGTGACCTTCCAACTGATTATTGCGCACCAAGTCATATAGTGTAGGTACAGTAGCAACACTAGAATTCCCCAATTTGTTAATTGTCATGGGCATGACACCATCGGGAGCGTCCATTCCGTATAGCTTATAAAAACGTTTAATAATGGCCTCATCCATTTTTTCGTTGGCCTGATGTATAAAAATTTTCTTTAATTCTGAAATGCCCACACCGCTTTCGTCTAGGCAAGATTTCATCGCTTCGGGAACGTTGCTCAATGCAAAATTGTATATTTTTCGCCCATACATTTTTATGTATCTGCGGGCGTCATTAACTTCTTGGTTGTTGCTTTCACCAAAATATATAAAATGCGCTTCATCTAAAGAGAAGGTCGCGCTTTTGTGAGACAGGATTCCGCTGCCATCATCATCAGAAGCTGATACTACCATGGCACCTGCTCCGTCACTGTAAATCATTGAATCTCTATCGTGTTGGTCAACTACTCGGCTCAAGGCTTCTGCACCGATAACCAAACAATTTTTGGCCATACCACTTTTAATATACGCATGGGCAGTGATCATGCCTTCTACCCAACCTGGGCAGCCAAACATAATATCATAGGCAACACAATTAGGATTTTTTATTTTCAACAAGTGTTTTACGCGTGATCCTAAACTCGGCACTGTATCACTTTGTTGGGAGTTGTGCTTTACATCTCCGTAGTTGTTGGCAACAATGATATAATCTAACGTTTCGGGGTCTATCTGCGCGTCTGCAATTGCTTTTTCTGCTGCGTAAAAAGCAATGTCTGAAGTGTTCAGCTCATCTTTAATATACCGTCGTTCAGAAATACCTGTAATCGCCTTGAATTTCTCAATGATCACTGAGTTTTCATGGTCAAAACGGCTGCCGTCTTCTGTGTAAAAACTATGCTGTTCAAACTGGTTGTTGGGGGCCACTCCAGTAGGGATATAACTACCAACGCCTATGATCTTTGTTCCCATGTAGAAATTTTCGACTAAAATAATGAAAAGTACCAAGGTAACAGGTTCATTTCATCGGAAATCGATCTGATTTGTACAATTCTGAAAAGAATCGCCTAAAAAAGAAAAATCCTCATCTTCAGTAGTCGAAAATGAGGGTTTTTTATAAAATTCACAGGGGTTTATGCTTCCATGTAATCTTCAATAGGAGCACAAGTGCAAATTAAATTTCTATCCCCATAGGCATCGTCTACACGACGTACACTTGGCCAGAATTTATTGTCATTCACATATTCTAATGGGAATGCTGCCTTTTGCCTAGAGTAGGGGAGCTCCCATGTATCACTAGTTAGCATGGCTTGTGTATGCGGCGCATTCTTTAACACATTGTTGGGCTCGTCTTTTTCTGCGACATCAATTTCCTTTCTGATGGAAATCATGGCATCGCAAAAACGGTCTAATTCCTGCTTGCTTTCACTTTCGGTCGGTTCAATCATCATGGTGCCCGCTACCGGAAACGAAACTGTTGGCGCGTGGAAACCATAATCCATTAACCGCTTTGCAATGTCAACCACTTCAATTCCATTTGTTTTAAAAGGCCGGCAATCGATGATCATCTCGTGCGCCGCTCGTCCTTTTTCACCAGTATAGAGTACATCAAAATGCCCCTGAAGGCGTTGCTTGATGTAATTTGCATTTAAAATAGCGTATTCTGTCGACTTTTTTAAGCCATTTTCACCGAGCATACAGATGTAAGCATAACTTATCAAGCAAGCCAGGGCACTACCCCAAGGCGCTGCCGAGATTGCGGTAATTGCATGTTCTCCTCCAGTTTCGATAATTGGGTTAGAAGGTAGAAATGGAACCAATTGTTCGGCTACGCAAATTGGGCCAACTCCTGGGCCACCACCACCGTGCGGGATTGCAAACGTTTTATGTAAGTTGAGGTGGCAAACATCTGCTCCAATAGCTCCCGGATTGGTAAGGGCTACTTGGGCGTTCATATTAGCACCGTCCATGTATACTTGTCCGCCATTTTCATGTATAATACTTGTGATTTCGCGAATTGCAGATTCGTATACTCCGTGGGTAGAAGGATAGGTCACCATCAATGCCGCCAAATTTTCTTTGTGTTCTTCGGCTTTAGCGCGTAGATCATCTACATCAATATTGCCATCGTCTGCCGCTTTGGTCACCACCACTTTCATTCCTGCCATCACCGCGCTCGCTGGGTTGGTACCGTGTGCCGAAGAAGGAATTAAGCAAATATTTCGGTGGGCATCACCACGCGATTCATGGTAAGCTCTAATCACCATAAGCCCTGCATATTCGCCTTGGGCGCCCGAATTGGGCTGTAATGACGTCCCTGCAAAACCGGTAATTTCGGTAAGTTGTTCTTCTAATTTCTTCAACATAAATTGATATCCCCCCGCTTGTTCAGTAGGAGCAAAAGGGTGCATATTTCCCCACATCGGGTCGCTTAGCGGTAACATTTCTGCAGCGGCGTTCAATTTCATGGTACAAGACCCCAAAGAAATCATAGAGTGGTTTAGGGCAAGATCTTTTCGTTCTAGCCTTTTGATGTAACGCATCAACTCTGTCTCGCTGTGGTAGCTGTTAAAAACTTCATTTTGAAGAAACTCCGTTTTTCTGGCCACCGACTTCGGGATGGTATTGCCTTCTTGTAATTCTGAAATATAAAAACGGTCTACGCTGGCTGCTTCAGCAAAAATTCCAATAATTTTATTGATATCGTACAGGGTAGTTGTTTCGTTAATCGAAATAGAAACAGTCTCTTCGTCTGGATAATAGAAATTTACCCCTTCGGAAATCGCCCTAAAATCAATTTTAGAAATATCTGTTTTAATCGCAATCGTATCGAAATAGGTATCGTTTGCCTGATAGTACCCTAATTTTTCAAGTGCATCTGCAAGGGTGGCAGCAGTGTTATGAACTTTAGATGCGATGTATTTTAAGCCTTCTGGGCCATGGTACACACCGTACATGCCGGCCATTACAGCTAACAGTACTTGTGCCGTACAAATGTTAGATGTTGCTTTGTCTCTTTTAATGTGTTGCTCGCGCGTTTGAAGTGCCATGCGCAATGCACGATTGCCATTCATGTCTTTAGTGACACCAATGATACGACCAGGGATATTTCGTTTGTAATCTTCCTTTGTGGCAAAATAAGCGGCGTGCGGACCACCATATCCTAATGGAATACCAAATCGTTGTGTGGTTCCAACTACCACATCGGCTCCAAAGTGTCCCGGAGCTTCCAATTTTACAAGGCTCAAGATGTCTGCGGCTACCGCAACTTTTATTTGATTGTCTTTAGCCTTAGATACAAAATCTTTGTAATCGTATACCTTACCACTTTGACCGGGATATTGTAAAATAGCTCCAAAAAATTCTGGAGCGAAGTCGAATTCTTCATGATTTCCTATCACCAGTTCAATTTCCATAGGGATAGAACGGGTTTGGAGTAATGAAAGGGTCTGCGGAAGAATTTCTTCAGAAACAAAAAATTTATTTACGCCATTTTTCTTTTGGTCACGTTCGCGAACTGCAAACAACAAGGTCATTGCCTCAGCCGCAGCGGTACTTTCGTCTAACAACGAAGCATTTGCCAACTCCATGCCTGTAAGGTCGCTAACCATGGTTTGGAAATTGAGCAACGCCTCTAAACGCCCTTGGGCGATTTCAGCTTGATAGGGTGTGTAGGCAGTGTACCAACCCGGATTTTCAAGAATGTTACGCTGAATTACTGGCGGTGTGATAGCTTGGTGGTAGCCAAGACCAATGTATGTTTTAAACACCTGGTTTTTGGTAGAAAGTTCGGTAATATGCTCAAGGTATTCCTGTTCGCTCATCGCAGTGTCTAAAGCGATATCTTCTTTAAGTCGGATGTCGCTAGGAATGGTCTCGTATATAAGTTGCTCCATGGTTTCAACACCAACGGTTTTGAGCATTTCTGAAAGATCGCTTTTACGCGGTCCAATATGTCTAAGTGCAAAAGAATCTGTGTTCATAAGGGCGTTTCCGATGGGCGGAACAGTTTTAAATTATACAAACGTTTCTTCTATAAAGAAGCCTTCATAAAGGAGTCGCAAAATTACTGATTTTAATGTGAATAACGAACGGCTTAGGGGGTCGAATAGCACAACTTTTCAACCAAATGGAATGGTTACTAACAGTTTGGTTATTTTTACGAAATGAAAGGCGTTTTTTCCGTATTCAGATTTTATATTAATGCGAGTATTCATGTTGCCTTCGCAGTGCTTGCGCTTTTTTGGATAACGGTTTTAGAATTCGAACTTGAAGTTCCAACCGCGCTCTGGTTATTTGTTTTCTTCGGAACGATCACTGGATATAATTTTGTGAAATATGCGAAGGTTGCTGGGCTTCATCACCGAAGTCTAGCCCAAAGTTTACGCGCCATACAGATGTTTTCTGCACTTAGCTTTGCCGTGCTTTTCTTTTCTGTTTTTTATTTAAAGATAAATACACTGTTAATGGTTATTGGTTTCGGGTTGCTCACTTTTTTTTATGCAGTGCCGTTGCTGAAAAGGAAAAATCTACGAACATTATCTGGTCTAAAGATTATGATAGTCGCCTTGGTCTGGGCCGGAGTTACCATCATGGTGCCTGTGGTAGAAGATGGTATATCGCTTACCAACGACTTTTTTATCGCTTTTTTACAACGGTTTTTGTTGGTGATTGTGCTCACTATACCTTTTGAAATACGAGATTTGGCATTTGATAGGTTGAGATTGCAAACCTTGCCTCAACGTTTGGGTGTTTTAAAAACGAAAATTTTAGGAGCTGCATTTTTGGTGGTAATTCTAGTGCTGGAAGGTTTTAAAGACGTTTTCGCCACAGCACAGTTGTACGCTCTAATTGTCTTAGTCTTGCTTTGTAGTATAGCGCTAATGGTATCTAAAAAAGAACAGTCGAGATACTTTGCTTCTTTTTGGGTAGAAAGTATTCCGATAGCGTGGTTGTTAAGCTGGTGCCTATTTCGACATTTCTTGGCGTAGCCGTTCTTTAAGTGCCATTTTTTGGTCTAAAGGCATGGTCGTAACATTAGACCGTCTAAAGAGTTTTGTCAATTTAGTATTTCGCGCAGTGTATTTACGGCACGCACGACAGTAGATCAAGTGAATGTTTAACTTGACGAGTTCCATAAAAGAAGCATCCTTGTACTGATTTTTATCGCACGTATGGTTTGCTTCGTTACAGGGTATAAAAAACTTCATAATTTTATTTAAGCCAACTATTTTCTAGGCATTTTGCCATCGCGGTTCTCGCTCTATGGATAATGACCCAAAGGTTAGACGGTGTGATTTCAAATTCATTACAGATCGCCTCGGTGTCAAAATTATCGATGGTTTTCATCTTAAAAATGCTCGCATGCTTTTCACTGAGCGTATCCATACATTTCATTATGGCCAGCCCAAGTTCTTCGTTTTCCATGGTGTCTTCGGCCGTACGGTCGTAAGGGTCGCTCACGCGTTCTTCCAGCCATTCTCCTTCGGCATCCTCGTCGTTGTAATTAATATGCACTTCTGCCTGACCTTTCTTCGAGTTTTTCTTTCGGTAATGGTCGATTATTTTTCGTTTTAAGATAGCAATGAGCCAAGTACGTTCGGCTGCTTCTCCTTTAAAATTTTGTGCCGATTTCAAGCCTGCCAAGAACGTTTCAGAAATAAGGTCTTGTGCAACCTCATGGTCGTTTACTTTTACAATGGTGTAGTTGTAAAGGTAATCTGAATAGGCATCTACCCATTTGGTAGGGTCTAGTTGATGTTCTGGCATAGCAATTCCAAGAATTTTACCAAAAATAGGAAAGTTTATCTAACTAGAACTCCTTTGTGATAAGTTTATAGAAATGTCTAGAGCTGAGTGGTTTCTAAGTGCTTTTACAAACGTATCAAGCTGGACAGTTGTCATTTTTTGGCTGTTATGATGAAATATCCAAAATCGTTCAAGTGCAAGCCCGAAAGTAATGCGTAGAAGGAAGCTTTTAAGTTGCTCCAGCTTTGATGTTTCAATGTTTTGCCCTGAAAGATGTTTTTTAGTAAAAACCCAACGATGGCGAAAGGAACGTGAAAAACAGACGGTGCTACTCGAAATGAAATATCTTCTACAGTAACGTTGCTAAAACCAATTTGTTGAAGGTTTTCTTTTACTTCTGAAATTACTCCGAGTCCGTCTAAACTCCACCCTTTACAAAGTTTGGTATAACTGTAACTAGCGCCTTGGCATAAGGTGGCAGGAGTTTTTTTCAAAAAAGCATCGGCCAGTACAAAGTGTGCGCCCGGTTTCAATATTCTGTAGGCTTCACGAAGCGATTCTTTGCTGTGGCCACTATGGCATAAGCTTTCCATAGCGATTACACCGTCGGCAGATTGGTTTGCAATCGAGGTTTGGCAATAGTTTTCTTCTAAGATTATCCCATTGGTGTGTTCCAGTAGTTTGTTTCCTTCTTTTACCTGAAAGGGAGATAAGGTAACACCTAGCATAGAGAGCGTTGGATTTCTTTTTAAAAAATGGCGCATACTACCTCCCATACCGCAACCTAGATCTATTACAAACGATTTCAATTTTGGTAGTTGGAGGCGTTTGTAGATTTGTTGGTTCATTTGGTTCAGCATGCTATCGCGACGAAACGGATTGGTTTTTCCGAAGATAAAATACCCGAAATGCATGTTGAGGTCTTTACTCCAAAAGCTATAGTCTGAAGTAGCTTCATTATAGAAATCGGTGATTTCGGCTCTAAAGGCAGTGGTTTTGGTTAATGTTTTGCTATGGTTTGTGAGTGTTTTCATGAAATAATATTTTGAATGAGTAGTAGTGAGTAAACAACAGCGAAAAGCACGAATAATAAATTCATACCCAAGCCGCCCCACTTAAAAAGTACTTTCTTAGGGATATCATACATGGGGTAATAAGCAATTTGCGTTGCTACTTTGCCGACCCAATAAGCTGCAATGAGGCCGGTGATTGCAATAGCTAAAACGCTTCCATTTTTCAAGTCATTCGGAATTAAAATCGCAATAAGACCAAATGAAAAATTGAGGCCCTGTATATACCGCCCGTAGGTTTTTGCTATTTCTTGGTTAAGTGGTTTGAGCTTTTTCACATCGTTGTACCAATCAAAAACTTTATGCCTTATAAAAGGATATATTAGTGCAGTAAAGATTTGGCCAAGACCACCGATAATAATCAACCAAGTTGGAATATTAAATTTCATACATTTGTTTTTTAAACTTTCAATAAAAATTGAAACATTATATGAGATAAAAAGGGAAATTTCTTCCCTTCTGAGTGTTTTTGTTATTTCAGAAACTTAACCAGTGTTTTAGTGATCCAGTTCTGTTCTTGGTTCACCAACCGATGCATCATGGTATCTGCCATATCGGCAAGATCGTGCATGGCTTTGGTCTGTTTTATAAATTCCTGGGTAGCTTTTGTGCCGTCATCTGGAATGTTAGAAACCTCTTTTAGTATTTTTATAGTAGGTTGCAATTCCCTGCGGCTGCGTTCCTTTGCAATTTGCCGCGACAGCTCTGTCACATCTTTCTCGCTGGTAAAGTACTCTTTTCGTTCACCCGCCACATTCACCTTATAAACAATCCCCCAATCTATGAGTCCGCGCAGGTTCATACTCGCATTTCCTCGAGAAATATCTAAGGCTTCCATGATGTCTTCCATAGACAATGGCGCTGGCGATACAAATAAGAGTGCGTGAATTTGCGCCATTGCTTTGTTAATACCCCAAAGCGATCCTAAATTGCCCCAAGTGCTGATAAACTTTTCTTTTGCTTCTTTAAATTCCATAAAACAAATATATCAAAATGTTTTAAACTTTCAATAAAAATTGAAAGTTTATTGACAATAATTTTAGTCTTAATAATGAAATTGACCATTTATTAGGCTATTTTTGATTTTCCATAAAGAAAATCACCATGAGAATATTATTGATACTCCTTACCTTATTTACAATAAATAGCGTTGCACAACAGGAAGACCGATTTTATGCAACCATGAACATTGTAGATGCGAATGCACTCAAAATTGATATTCCAGAAGAAATTGACATTATTAGCACCCAAGGCAATGAAGCTGCGGTGTATATGTCTACCGAAGCTGCCCATAAACTACACGACCGTATTTTAGTGCACGGACCAGGATATATTTTTAAGGCCTCTGAAGCCGAAGCAATGAAGGCTTTAGTTGAAAAACCAACCGTACGCACACGTATGCCTTTAACCATTACCGAAGATGCTACAGTTGCCCAAGTACTCGAAGTGATAAATACCCAGAATATTGAAGACCATATCTTAGAACTGGAAGATTACGGCACCCGTTTTCATACAACAGCTACAGGCACACAAGCTGCCGAAGACTTAAAAACAAAGTGGGAGGCCATGGCTGCTTTATATAACAGAAGCGACGTGAGTGTTCGTTTGTTTAATCACAGTAGTACCAATATGCCTTCTGTGATTATGACTATTGAAGGTTCTGAACTCCCTGATGAATATGTAATTGTAGGGGGCCATTTAGACTCTACATCCAGCCAAGGAAATAATGACGCACCGGGAGCAGATGACGATGCCTCGGGTATCGCCACTATTACAGAAGCAACTCGCGCTTTGTTCGAAATCGGTTTTGTGCCGAAAAGAACCATTGAGGTGATGGCCTATGCAGCCGAGGAGGTCGGTCTCGTAGGCTCTGCAGAAATAGCCGATGAATATTCAGACACTAATGTAAATGTGTTGGCGGTAACGCAATTCGATATGACCAATTATAACGGCTCTGCGAACGACATTTATTTTATAACCGATTTTACAGATAGCACCCTAAATTCGTACCTCATGGACTTGTTAGATCATTACAATGCCAGCGGCGACCATGCGATTACCTACAGTACTTCGCTCTGTAATTATGGGTGTTCAGACCATGCAAGTTGGACCAACGAAGGATTTATGGCTTCTTTCCCTTTTGAAGCGAGTTTTGCACAGCGAAATGGAAATATCCATACTCCAAACGATACCTATTCAGTGTCGGGTACCGCAGACCACGCTACCAAGTTTACAAAACTGTGCGCCGAGTTTTTAATTGAAACAGCCAAGGGTGAAACAGTATTAGGGATAACAACAATTGATGAAAATTCTGTATTTGCAGTTATCGATGGAAATATACTTCGTTACGATGCATCAGCCGCTTCTGTCTATTATAAAAGCATTCAGGTCTATGATGTAACAGGAAAAAAAGTTGCAGAACATGCAATCAATGAAAAGCAAGGTACAATAGATGTTTCCCGATTGAGTAGTGGGGTATATGTAGCCAATTTCGTCTCGAACAGTGGAGCGACTGCAGCTATGAAACTTTCAAAAAAGTAACTATTCTTCTCTCTTAAAACGGAGGGTGTTGCCACGACCTAAAAAAGACATGATAAGACTATCCTGGTCTAGCTTTACGATATAATAGCACTCGTTTGCAGAACCTTTGGTAGAAATATACGCGTCGTTTTCTGAAGCATTTTCTGGATTCGAGCCGTCTTCACAGCTATTGCCAAGCGAAAACTCGATGATTTTACCAACATCCGTTCCGTCGTAAAAATTTTTAGTGGTGTTTCCTTCAAATACAAGGGTACTGAATGGGTCATCTACATTTCTCCAAGTACCCTGAATGAGTTTAAAGTTAGCCGATGTCATTTCTGTAGTGCTATCGATAGTATTTTTTTCAACTTCGGTAGTATCTGCATCAGTAATTTTACTGGTGTTTCCTTCGTTTTTACAACCAATTAAAAGTATTGAAAAAAGGAGAATGCTAACTAGATATTTCATCATCGATTATATAAGTCCCGCCCGCTTTAAAAGCGCATCAGGATTTGGTTTTTGTCCGCGAAATTTTATGTACAGTTCCATCGGGTCTTCGGTTCCTCCTTGGCTCAGCACGAATGTTTTAAACTTATCTGCAATTTTTTTGTTGAAAATTCCTTCCTCTTGAAAATAGGCAAATGCATCTGCATCTAAGACTTCGGCCCATTTATAACTGTAATAACCAGCCGAATACCCCCCTTGGAAAATATGACTGAAGGCTGTGCTCATACAAGTCTCTGGCGTTTCAGGATATAGTTGCGTGCCTGAGAATGCAGCAACTTCAAAGGTTTTTACATCTGAAATCTCTGCTGGGTGGCTATGGGCGTGCCATGCCATGTCTAGCAATCCAAAACTGATTTGTCTCAAGGTTTGCATTCCTTCGTGAAAGGTTGCTGAAGCTTTAATCTTTTCAACCAAATCCATTGGGATCACTTCCCCAGTTTTATAATGGGTGGCAAAAAGTTCCAGCGTCTCTTTTTCGTAGCACCAGTTTTCTAAAATCTGGCTTGGCAGTTCAACAAAATCCCAATACACGCTTGTACCACTCAGACTTTTATACGTAGTATTTGCAAGCATACCATGCAGGGCGTGGCCAAACTCATGAAACAAGGTGGTGACCTCATTAAAAGTTAATAGCGATGGAGTTGTAGGAGTTGGTTTCGTGAAATTACACACTATCGAAATGTGTGGCCGATCGTTAATCCCATGGAATTTTTGTTGGGGCTTATAACTTGTCATCCAAGCACCTTGCCGTTTCCCCGGTCTCGGATGGAAATCTGCATAAAAGATCGCCACCAAAGCGCCTTCATCATCTGTTACCCGATAGGTTTTTACGTCGTGGTGGTATTTGTCGATGCTGTTGTCTATCGCAAACGAGAGTCCGTACAGTTTTTTGGCAACTGTAAAAACACCGTCAATTACGTGTTCTAACTTAAAATACGGCTTTAGTTTTTCGTCGTCTAAGTCGAATTTCTTTTGCTTTAATTTTTCCGCATAAAAGGCAGCGTCCCATTTTTGTAACTGTTCGATACCGTCTAAATTCTTGGCAAAATCTGCCAGTTCTTCAAATTCTTTGAGGGCAGCAGGCTTTGCTTTTTCCAATAATTCATTTAAAAAAGAGCGCACTTTTTCTGGAGTTTCGGCCATGCGTTCTTCGAGTACAAAATGTGCGTGACTCTCATAGCCTAATAACTGTGCCCTTTGATGGCGTAGGTTTGCTATTTTTAAAACCTGTGCTTCGTTGTTGTTTTTGTTATCTTGAAATGCCCTAGCGCCAAATGCAAGCGACAACTTTTTACGAAGTTCACGGTTGGTAGCGTACTTCATAAACGGAATATAGCTCGGATAATCTAAGGTAATCAACCAGCCTTCGAGTCCTTTTTCTTCTGCAGCTTGGGCAGCAGCTTCTTTTGCTCCGTCGGGCAATCCGTTTACATCACTTTCGTCGGTGAGGTGCATTTGGTAGGCATTTGTTTCAGCCAAGACATTTTCACCAAATGTAAGTTTTAGCTGACTTAGATCTGCGTCCAATTTTCGTAATGTTTTCTTTTGTACTTCGGAAAGATTCGCACCATTTCTACTGAAGCTCTTGTATTGCTTGTCGAGCAGGGTGTTTTGTTCTGTGTTTAAATTGAACGTACTGCGATTGTCGTATACTGCTTTTACTCTTTTGAAAAGGGCTTCGTTCAGCAGCAAGTCGTTTGAAAAGGCCGTGAGTAACGGGGATACTTCTTGGGCAATTTTCTGAATTTCTTCAGATGTTTCGGCACTGTTCAGGTTAAAAAAAATGCTGGTAGCACGGTCTAATTGTAACCCTGTGTTTTCTAATGCCTCTACCGTATTTTGAAACGTAGGCTCCTGATGGTTGTTTGCAATCGCATCTATTTCAGCTTTAGTGCGTTCAATCAATTCTTTAATTCCAGGTAGAAAATGTTCATTTTCAATATTAGAAAACGGTGCGGTATCAAATTCTTGTAATAAGGGGTTGTTCATTCTTGAAATTTATTTTTTTATTGTGTCTGGTCGAGCAGTTGTGACCTGACAAGGGCTTTACTTGCTGTCTCGAACCTGCTTTGCGCCTTCTTCTACCTTCATTTTGAGACCTTCTTTGTAGGCAACAATTTTGTCGAGCACACATTTGTCTGCGCTTCCTAAAATTTGTGCAGCCAAGATTCCCGCGTTCTTGGCGCCGTTTAGCGCCACGGTGGCAACAGGCACGCCACCGGGCATCTGTAAGATGCTAAGAACGCTGTCCCAACCGTCAATGCTGTTACTAGACTTTACCGGAACACCAATCACAGGGAGTGGAGAGAGCGATGCAATCATTCCGGGTAAATGTGCTGCACCTCCTGCTCCTGCAATAATCACCTTGATACCTCGGGTATGCGCATTCTTGCCATAATCATATAGCTTGTCTGGTGTACGATGCGCAGAAACAATATCTACTTCTATTTCAATGTCGAATCCGCGTAACATGTCTATCGCGTCCTGCATCACCGGCATGTCGCTGGTGCTGCCCATTATAATTCCTACTTTGCCCATAATTATTTAGTTGCTGATTACTTTAATGCTTTTCTTTACTTCTGCGGCGATCATTCGTGCCTTCGCTAAATCTTTGTTCACGATAGTGACATGGCCCATTTTCCGAAACGGTCTGGTTTGTTTCTTGCCATAGATGTGGGGTGTAACCCCTTCCATAGACATGATTTGTTCTATATTTTTATAAACTACGTCACCCGTATATCCTTCGGCACCTACCAAATTTACCATAATACCACCCACCTTACTATCAGTATTGCCCAATGGAAGGTCTAAAATAGCTCGAATGTGCTGTTCAAACTGATTGGTATAGCTGGCCTCAATACTATAGTGACCACTGTTATGGGGTCTTGGCGCAACCTCGTTTACCATAATTTCGTCATCTTCGGTTTGAAACAATTCTACTGCCAACAACCCTACATGTTCAAATGCTTCGGAAACTTTCGATGCCACGCTGCGTGCTTTTGCTGAAACAGCTTCGTCTATACGGGCTGGGCAAATCACATATTCTACTTGGTTGGCTTCAGGATGGAATTCCATTTCTACCACGGGATAGGTTTTTACTTCCCCCGACACACTTCGCGCCACAATCACGGCGAGTTCATTTTTAAAAGGAACTAATTTTTCAGCAATACAAGCTCCTTCGGCTAATGGTATCATATCTTCTTCAGTACGAATTACGGCTACTCCTTTTCCATCGTAGCCTCCAGTGCAGCTTTTCCAAACAAAAGGAAGCGTGACATCTTTCCGAACAATCGCTTCAGTAAGGTCAAATTTATCTTTAAATACCAAAAAAGGAGCTGTTGGGATCTGGTATTTTTTGTAAAACTGCTTCTGAATGCCCTTGTCCTGAATGTTTCGCAATGTTGTTGCAGATGGATAGACCTTCTTTCCTTCTTTTTCAAGTGCTTCTAGCGCTTCCACGTTTACGCCTTCTATTTCGAACGTAAGCACATCTACATTCTTTCCGAAGGTATACACTGTGTCATAGTCCATGAGATCGCCCTGCTGAAAATGATCGCAACCAATACGGAAAGGCGCTTCAGCACTGGGGTCCAGTACATGGGTTTTAATGTCGTACTTGCGGGTTTCATACCCCATCATTTTACCCAATTGGCCTCCGCCCAATATTCCCAAGGTAAAGTTTGAAGAAAAATAATTTGCCATAGCGCAAAGGTACAATTCTCTTGGTAATTGGTATCTTTGCGCGGTATTGATTATTAACCGTTGTTATTATTTGTAGTATGTGGAATTGGATGCAGAATTTCTTCAATAAAAATAATAAGAACACGCATAAAAATGACAGTTTACAAGGCATGAAAAACATTGTATTATTTGGCCCTCCAGGTGCAGGAAAAGGAACACAGGCGGAAGTATTAAAAGAAAAATACCAATTGGTGCATATCTCTACCGGAGATGTGTTTCGTTTTAATATAAAAAACAAAACCGAATTGGGTACCCTCGCCAAAAGTTATATGGACAAAGGCCATTTGGTGCCAGATGAAGTAACCATTAATATGTTGAATGCTGAGGTAGATAAAAATGCCGATGCCAACGGATTTATATTCGACGGATTCCCAAGAACTGCTGCGCAGGCTGAAGCTCTTGCGTCTTTAATGGAAGAAAAAAATAGTCAGATTAATGCCATGGTAGCCTTAGAAGTGGACGATGAAATTTTGGTGCAACGGTTGTTGGAACGCGGAAAATCGAGCGGACGGGCAGACGATGCCAATGAAGCTGTGATTCGCGAACGTATTGCCGAATATTACCGAAAAACAGATATCTTAAAAGAATATTACATGGCCCAAAGCAAATACCACGGGGTAGATGGTGTGGGCAGTATCGAAGAAATTACGGAGCGTTTGAGTAATGTCATCGATACACTCTAGGGCGTTTCCCCCGCCCCGATTGTTATCGGGGTATCGGGGGTCGGGTCTTCTGCTGTATCCCCAAGCAAGTTGGGGTATGCCGCATCAACCCCTAACGCGGGTTCCGCATCTCAAATAAATTGAATTAAACCTCTTGTCAAGCAGGAATAAAATATGACCGAAGGAAATTTTACAGATTACGTTAAAATTCACGTGCAATCCGGAAAAGGAGGGCAGGGAAGTGCGCATTTACGCCGTGAAAAATACATCCCCAAGGGAGGTCCCGATGGAGGAGATGGCGGTCGTGGAGGTCATATCATTTTGAAAGCAAATGATAATATGTGGACACTACACCACTTAAAATTTAAGCGTCACTATAGCGCAGGTCATGGAGGTTCCGGGGGTAAACAAACCAGTACGGGTGCCGATGGTGAAGATGTATACATCGAAGTGCCGTTGGGTACCGTGGTAAAAAATACGGATACTGGAGAAACCCTTAAAGAACTCATGGAGCATGGCGAAGAATTGATTCTTGCCGAAGGTGGAAAAGGAGGCCGCGGAAACAACCATTTTAAGTCGGCTACCAACCAAACTCCACGTTATGCACAACCAGGACTAGAAGGTGAAGAGGGAAATTTTACCCTAGAAATGAAAGTGTTGGCAGATGTAGGTCTGGTAGGGTTCCCGAATGCTGGGAAATCTACTTTACTTTCAGTGGTAACTGCTGCGAAACCAAAAATTGCCAACTACGAGTTTACTACATTAAAGCCTAATTTAGGGATTGTAGAGTACCGTGACCATAAAACTTTTGTCATGGCCGATATCCCGGGAATTATTGAGGGAGCTGCAGAGGGCCGCGGATTAGGACATTATTTTTTACGCCATATTGAACGGAATTCTACGTTGTTGTTCCTGATACCTGCAGATGCCCCAGATATTAAAGAACAGTACGAAATTTTGTTAGATGAACTACGACGTTACAATCCGGAGTTGATAGACAAAAATCGATTGGTAGGAATCTCAAAAAGTGACATGCTTGACGAGGAGTTACGGTCTGAAATGAAGGCGCAACTAGATAAAGATTTTAAGGGCATTCCGTATTTGTTCTTTTCGGCAGTGGCACAAACAGGCTTAATGGAATTAAAAGATACCCTTTGGAAAATGATGAACCAAACTTCGGTTCAGGAATAAGCTGCTACTTCGAGTGTCCCGAACTCAATTCGGGATATACCGAGAAGTGTTCTAAACTCTGTTTTTAAACGCACACTTTCCGCAGCATTTTTACTTTATTTCGTATAATTAGCGCAACCTTCTTTTTGGATCGATGGGATTTGCCTATTTTTCCAAAAAAATAGCGCATGAAAAATTTTTTACTTTCCGCAACCTTTCTACTTATTGCTTTCGTTGGAGTTGGACAGTGTCCAACAGAGACGATACTTCAAATCAATTCTCAACAACAACTAAATCAATTTGTAATAGACTTTCCGAATTGTACTGTTTTAGAAAGCCAGGTATTTATAACAGGTAATGATATAACAGATTTGTCTCCACTTAACAACCTTACTTCTATTGGAGTTGAGATTGGTGCTACAGGTTCATTGTCTATCTCCGAATGTCCCAATCTAACGTCTTTAACAGGACTGGATAATATTACATTTGTTAGCAGTGGCTTGAGAATACAAAATACTGGAATTAGTAACTTTCAAGGATTAGGACAACTCTTAGAAGTTAAACAAATTTTCAATATTAATAACAATCCAAGTTTGGTTGATTTTACCGGCTTAGATTCTTTAGAAAAGGTAGATAATTTATGGGTTAGGTCAAATAATACCCAATTAAACTTCAAGGGTATTGAAAATTTGGAAAGTATTTCAAATTCGTTACAAATCGCAAACCTTTCAAGTTTAAATTCTCTAGAGGGTCTTGATAATTTAGCAGAGGTTTTAGTACAAATTAGAATAATTGATTGTGATGCACTAACCAACCTTGATTCTTTCGAAAATATTACAAAATTGGGTTCTTTAATTGTTCAAGATAACGAAATACTTGCTTCTGTATTTGGATTGAATAATGTAGATCCAGAATCAGCTTTCTCATCACTTGGTTTTAAAAACAATCCAAGTTTACCTTACTGTTCTATCGACTTATTATGTGAAAATTTTGATAATCCAGATCCTAATGTCGCTATCTTTATTGAAAATAATGCTCCAGGGTGTAATTCGCCACAAGAAGTGGAAGGTTTATGCGGAATTGTGTTTATTCCCGACACTAACTTTCTCAACGCCCTCCTCAACCACAATCCTATCATAGACACCAACAACGACGACCTCATCCAATTCGACGAAGCTGAAGCGTTCGCGGGCACCCTAGAAGTGGCTGAAAAAACCATCACAGATTTCACAGGATTGGAAGCCTTTGTGAATATCACGGGCTTTAATGGCGGTGGAAATTTTAGCGATTTTCTATCACTACAAAATAACACGATGCTTAACAGTGTCGATTTTTCAGGCAGCCCCGACCTTGAAGCGGTTAATTTGAAAAATGGCAATAATATGGGTATCACAAACTTCAATGCAGTTGATTGCCCGAGCCTAGAATTTATTTGTGTAGACGATGTCGCTTTCGCAGAAACGAATTTTACCAACATTGATCCTCAAGTTCAGTTTGTAGACGATTGCGAGTTCCTTTCGGTACCAGCGTTCAATCTCGAAGAAGCGGTAACCGTATTTCCCAACCCTGTTTCTGAAACACTTACTATTTCAATAACATCCACATTCAACTACATCAAATCTGAAATCTATTCCGTAAGTGGCCAAAAACTACAGGAATCAGCAAATAAACAGATTGAGATGGGCGACCTTTCCGCCGGAATTTACTTCGTGAAGGTCATTTCCGAAGAGGGAACGATCACCAAGAAAATTGTTAAACAATAATAAACACGCAACGGTTCGGCAATTTTTTTGACTATTTTAGTGAAAAGCCTTGCGATGAAAACTCTATATACACTAATACTCTGTGCACTTCTGATTTCCTGCGGAACAACCGTAGGAATCGATTACGACCAAGAAACAGATTTTAGCACCTATACTACCTACAATTTTTACCCTACCATAGATTCGGGTCTTAGCGATTTAGACGACAAGCGTATTATGCAGGCTACCGATAGTTTGATGCAGCAACGCGGATTCATAAAATCAGACACACCACAGCTCTTCATCAACTTTTTTGCTAACGAAAGTATTTCTAACTCCCGAAATACCATCGGTATCGGCATTGGTAGCGGTGGCCGGAATGGCGGTGTTGGCGTAAGCGGCGGCATTCCTATTGGTGGCCGTGTGGTAAACCAATCGCTTACCGTCGATTTTATTGATGTGGCTAAAGATGAACTTGTTTGGCAGGCCGTGGCCGAAGGCGAATACAAAGAGAAAGCCTCCCCAAGAGAAAGAGAGGCCTATTATTTTAATGCCATCAGTAAGATGCTAAAAAAATATCCACCAACCGAATAAATAGGCTTCCTATTGTTCCTCAACACTTATCCGAACTCCTTCACTGTGGCTGCTAAACTCTGGTGCATACATGCTCTGTATGGTAGTAATTCCGTTGCTAAACGTACCTGCGTTGTTTACCCGTAGGTCGTATTCAAACACATAAATTCCTTTGCGTAGCGTATCAAAAAAGAAGTTGGTACTGGCATCTTTGGTCGCTTGATAATACCCCAAACCGTCCTGCCATTTGTAGGTAGACAGTACATCAATAGGCTCTAAACCTGCCGCACGCATGTCTTTCATATGTACAAAATCCATTTCGCGGTCGGCACGCAGTTCAATCCGTACCCGTACCAAATCACCCACATTCAATGTTGTTTGTGGCGTTATTGCTGAAAGTTCCTCGCCTGAGGCGGTATTCTTTTTTAGGAACAACTTTTTGCTTAATTGCAAGGGAGTCTCTGCCGAAGTAATTTTATCTAAGTCTTCAAAATACTGCCAGTACAATCCGCCCCAAGCAATGCCTTCTCCTTTTTTCTCCATGGTAACCGTTGCTTTTTCGGTGGAAATTTCCGAAGTACCCCAACTGGTTTTAAAATAGCCTGTTCCGGCTTCTACTTTCACATCATCCAATTTTGAAGGATCTATCACTTCGTTGCCTACCGTAACATGTACGGCATCGGTCACAGACAGCCAATCGGTACCTTGCATGAGCAGTGCGTACACCGCTTCTGAAGTCGCTTTGGTCGTACTCCATTGGTTGGTCTGCTTGTTTTTTAACAACCAAACGTTCAAATTGTCTATCGTTTCGGTGTCTTTCGTTATTTCTGAAAACACGGCAATCATCAACGCTTGAGTTTCAACCGGAGCTTGGTACCAATACCACGACGGGGTATTGCTCTTCCAGTACATCCCCAATTCTTCGCTAGTGATGCTATTTTCTTTCAGCGCCTTCGTAATTTTCGCAGCTGTGGCTGTCTTTCCATTTCGGTGTAACACCAACGCTATCATCCCTTTCGAATAGAGATTTCGGGTATTCCAATAGGTTTCCATCTGGCTGAGGTAGTAGGTACTGATTTCTTCTACTTCTTTGCTCTTTTTTAGCTGCGGAAAAAAGCTACGCATATACAAATAGTGCGTTTGCATTCTGCTTAAATGGTCATCTTTATAATTGGGAGCCTTGGTGTATTTTGAAAGTTCTTTGTATTCTTTTACAAATTCTGCGTCTAAATAGCCTACAGCCTTTTTCAGCATGTCATCAATTCCGTCGCCTGCTGTTGCTACCCCTAATTTGTCGAGATGGCCAAAACCTGTTGCGATGTGCTGGGTAATATATCTGCTTTCATATCCGCCATTAAACCATGGCCAAGCTCCAGAATTTAACTGATTTAAACGAAGTTTATTGGCAGCCTCATTTTGTTTGCGCTGCATCAGATTAAGGTCAAACAAGAGCGCAATTCGTTTTTTCTGCTCCGTCTCGCTTTGGGCATCGCGCAGCCAGGGTGTTTCTTGAATGAGTAACGATTTCAATTCTTCGTTTTTCTCTAAGTTACTCAACAACGCATCACTGTTGACCCATTGGTCGAATACTGCTTTGATACGCGGATTGCTATTGGCGATGTGCGTGGCAAGGGTGTTGGCATAGTAGCGCGCAAATGTCTGCTCATTACACTCGTACGGAAATTCCATTAAATAGGGCAACGCCTGCACAGCGTACCAAGCAGGATTTGAGGTTACCTCTAACGTAAGTTTATGGTGTTTAAGGCTGGTAGACGTGGTGTTCTTCAGTTTGTCTAGCGTAAACGTCTTCGTTTGGTTAGAACGCACCCACATTGGTAGCGTTTCAGTGACCAACATGCGGTTTGAGAGTACGGGGAGCACATTTTGTTCTCCATCGCTAAAATTGGCTGTTTTGGCAATCACTTTATATTCCACTGCCTGTATGTTCGACGGAATGTTCAATCGCCAAGACACTTGGGTATTGTTACTTTTTTCTACGGAAAATTCCTTGATTGCGCTACTGTTTCCTAAAGCCACATCAATCGATTTGCCAGTCACAGCGTCGCTTAATTGCAACACGGCTTGCCCAGAAAGATTTTGGTCGCTTAGGTTTGAAATTTTAGAACTGATGATAATTTCGTCGCCTTCGCGCAAGAACCGTGGAGCGTTTGGCACGACCATCAATTCTTTTTGTGTCACGGTTTCAAAGGTCGAAACTTTTGTGTTTACATCTTTGGTATGTGCCAGCAATTGCAATTTCCATCGGGTCAAGGCTTCAGGAGTTGTAAAATTGAACGATACGTTTCCGTCTGCATCGGTACGCAATTGTGGGAAAAAGAAAGCGGTTTCTTGCAGATTTTTACGGATTTTAACTGTAGAAAAGTCTGTTTTTGAAGCTGATTGAGAACTTACTGCAACTCCGGCATTAACATTAAAACCTGACTCCTCAACAACTTCTTCATAAGACAACCTCATGCTAAATTTTTCATCTGCGTCTACTTCATCCGCTTCGGCTTCTAAAGTACTCACTGCATACCCCAGTGCTTTTTTCTCTCTTTTTACTCCGTACCCTGTGACTACAACTTCGCCATCAGGTGCATTCATCTGATTTCTCAATCTATTCCGGTATTGGTCGTATTGCCACGATTGACCCGTAATGCTCAATCCAAACCAATTAAATTGATCAAATTTTGGTTGGGAATGCGGTTGGTAGTAAGAGTTTCCGTACCCTAAACTAATAGAACGCGTCTCAAAACTTCGGTTCGCATTGGGACGTGCCACGGCATTGTATTGATAGGTTGGGTTTGGGTTAAATTGCCATTGGTGTGGCGCAAATTGATCTAACGAGACATCGTACATACTGGCTAGCAGCTCTGCGGAAACTTGAGCTCCATCGGGCCCTTTGATGTTAAAACTCCATGTTTCAGGAACCCCAGGTTCCAATTTATCGCGGAAGGTCTTGGTTTCTATGGTTAGTTCTGTGTCTGGCCGCGGAACAACAACCGATTTCGTGCCGCCTTCATAACTGTTAAATGCTGTAAAACTATAATGAATCGCGAATCCGCCAAGGTCTTCCGAAGTAACTGGAACAGCAATGGTTTTTGAATTTTTGTTCAATGCGATTATAAAGGTCTCTACCAGTTTCTTTTCCTTTTCTACGGAAAGCGTCACAGCAATGTCTGCATTCGATTTTAAGGTAACGAAGGCTTTGTCGCCCGGCTCATACGTCTGTTTGTCGAATGCTATCGAAAACAATTGGTTGTCGGCTGGCGTTTCATCTTTATCACTGTACAATTGTGTGTACGCTTTCGAAATCACTTCCTGGCCAAATTTGTCATTTGTTTCAGCAACAATAATGTATGCACCAGACTTCCATCTTTTGAGGTTTCCAAGTTCAATTTTGTCTATATCGTCAGTACGAATGTTTTTACTGAAAACTTCTTCGCTCTGTTCCCAGTTTTGCATTTCGCCTTCATTTTTATAAGGATCGTGCGGAAAGAGTTCTTTAAATCGTTTCTCCGAAAACCCTTGATAATCGGGTGCTGACCAAGGCCTAGCACGCAGCACATTTTCAGGAGCTTTTAGTTTGTAAATCGTAACGTTTACCTCTGCAGCTACTTTTTCACCATTCAGGTTTTTAGTAGCAATTGCTAAACTTTCATTTTTGTCCTGCTTATCTATACGCTCTGGCGCTTGCAGTTGTATGGTGAGCGCGTGATATCCTAAATTCACGATGGTAGTAGTGCTTTGGGTTTCGCCATTGATGTCTGTAACATCGGCCGTAATTTCATATTGAAAAACGGGTTGCCCGGCTTTATCTACACTACTGTCGGGTATTGCCTTAAAGTCGATTGTATATTCGCCCTTATTATTGGTGGTGGTTTCACCAAAAGTGATTTCTTGGCCTTCGCCATAGTTTATATTCCTACCCCAATAGTACCACCTCGGATAATTCACTTTGCGGGTCACTTTATAGCCAACCTGGGCATTTGTGATGGTGCTACCTGAGAACGAAATCGCTTCTCCGTGCACTTTAATGCTGTCGTTTACGCGATAGGTTTCAGTTATGGGCTTAAAATTGGTTTCAAATTTAGGGCGTTTGTATTCTTCGACATTAAAATAGATTTCAGAAGAAAATTGTTTAGAATCTACGCTACTTATTTGCAGGTGAAACTGGCCTGTTAACACGCCAACGGGCAACACAAATTCTCCGGCAACCGTACCAAATTCATTTGTATTTAATGAAAGTTGGGAGATGTCTTCATAATTCGCATCGTATAAACGTACCAAAAGCTTTTGATCGGAAAGTACAGCGGATGTATTGTTTTCTTTTTTAAACACAATCCCTTTAAAATAGACGGTTTGTCCAGGTCTGTAGATACTTCGGTCTGTAAACAGCGCGCTGTGGTAAGTAAGGGTTTCATTATTGCCAGAATACCTTGCGTACGAAGAATAATTATTGAATTGGGCACTGTCATTTCCATGTGCAACATGAACGGAATAATTAGTGTAGTTCTTAGAATTCCGAAGGGTTACAAAACCTTTCGAATTGGTTGAGAGGGTGCGCGTTTTGCCATTTCTATTCAATTCTTTGATGGTACATTTTGCATTTGCGATAGGTTGGCCGTTTAAACGGTTTACGATTTGAAACAGTGTTTGGTTTTCATCTTTTGAATGCACCAATGCGATGTTGGTGTATTGAAGTTCGGTATGGTCAAAAAGGCGTTTGTTTTCGGTGTTTGTAGGGCTTAATAAAAGCAAGTAAGAACCTTGGGCGAAGCCAGGGAGTAAGATTTCGGTACTGTGATTTTGGTAGTCGCCTTCGTCGGGCAATTGTTGTGTCCATCTTTTTTCGAGTGAAAGTTTTTCGATATAGTTTCGTTTCTTTTCCTTGTCGTAAATTTTGCTGAGCGCTTCTTTTTGTTTTGCTGAAAACTGATATACCGAAAGTTGGATAGCTTGTGTATTTGAATACGTAATTTTTACGCGGCTATTTTGTTGAATGGGAAGATATGTTTCTGCTTGCAATGTAACTTGCCGATTGGTGATGGTTGCCAATAACGATGCGGCTTGGGAAGCTACAAAAGTGTCAGGAAAAGTTGCAATAAGTTCTTCGCAAATGGCGAGTGCTTCCTTCTTTTTCCAGCGATGGGTTTCATTTTCTCTTGGGTTGTAGGTGTTTCCTTGATAATAAAAATGCTGTGCAATCTCAAAATTGTAGATAGCTTTTGCATACCCGTTCTTCATACTGTTTTTTCCAGCTTCTAGGGCTGAAAAAAACAGCGCATCGGTATCTGCAAAACGGCCGTTGTTCTTAACGAATTCAAGACGTTCAGAATCGACAGCAGCTAAGGGAATCTCGTTATTCCTGCTCGTATGGAAATCGATTAACTTTTGATAAACTTGCAATGCCTTCAATTCTAAGGAAAGACTGTCTTTTGACGTGAGCGAAACGTTTCTAAATTTGCTATAATCAGATACATACGAAGCTTCTGTAATCTCGAAAGCATCGATGGGCTTGTTAATGGAGTTTTCTGGAGTTTTGAAAAATTGGAGCGCGTTGTGGGATAAAAAATCGTAGAGTGTAGGTCGTAGTTCTGCGGAACCTTCATGCATTATTAAAATAGGCTCAAAAGCTTCAGTGGTGGTTGTTTGTAGCTGTTGTTCGTTTTGTAGTGATTGCTCGTAATAGCTGGAAATTTCAGCAAACAGTGTTTCTAAATCCCACGTTCTGAAATCGGTTGCATCAACTTTGTTGGCTGTATTCGTACGGTCGTAGAACTGATAGCGGTGCTGCTGAAAATAATCCCAATACAATTTTGCCAACATATTTTGCAATACGTTTTTTGTGGGTGATTGTGTGTTTGCAATCATTTCCTTGAAATCATTAACTACGGTTAACTGCGAATTTTCTTCCAAGATCATCGCGAACTTGCTTTTAAACAGCAAGGTTTTTATGAGTTGGGCCTGGTTGTTTTCTGCTTTTGCCTTGGCTTCAATCTGTGAGACAATTTCTAGCGCCGATTTAGGAGTATCTGCAATTTCTAGCTTTTCAACTTGGGTCCATAGAACATGGTATTGATTGTCTTGGGCATTGATGGAGGCCATAGCGAATAAGGTAATAATGATGGTATAAAGCGTTTTCATAGCTGTTTAATTTTCCGAAAGGTACAAGCAGTAGACCTCTTGGAATACGAATAATGAGTTTTAATAGACAAAAAATGAGCCAAACAGTAGTTTCGTTTAGGGAACTACGTTTAAAGGCATGTCTATTTTCAATATCATAAATTTCATCCCAAAATAAGTTTGGAACTGTATTTGTATAAAGTTACCAAAACCTATAAAATGGAAGCCTCGTTGCTTCATTTGTTTTTAAGAAGATTTACAAAGCACTATATTTGAAACTTTAAAACACCTAAATGAAAAACCTACTTTTCTTATTGCTATTTCCTGCATTACTTTCTGCGCAAACCACCTTCGATAGGGCAGAGGCCTACTTTAAAAAGGAACAATTTAGCAAAGCAAAACCCTTGTTTCAGCAATACTTGAAAGAGCATCCCAATCACCAGAAAACCCGCGAGTATTTAGGTGACATCGCTGGCTATAAAAAAGATTGGGATACCGCAATCGATTTCTACGAAGATCTGGTTGAAGAAAATGATAGAAGCGCTAATTACCATTTTAAGTATGGAGGCGCTTTAGGGATGAAGGCGTTGTCTATAAGTAGAATCAGGGCAGCAACCTACATTGGCGATATCAAAGAACATTTTGAAAGAGCCGCTACCTTAGACCCCAACCATGTTGAAGTGCGTTGGGCCTTGGTGGAATTTTATATGCAACTGCCCGGGATTATCGGCGGAAGCGAGAAGAAAGCCACCAAATATGCCAACCAGTTGCTAAAAATATCTCCCGTAGATGGATATTTGGCCAACGGTTATATAGCCGAATATGACGATCGGCCGGCAGATGCTGAACGGTATTACAAAAAAGCAATCGATGTGGGCGGTTCACCACATACGTATGAAAAGTTAGCCGAACATTACGAAAAAAACAACAAGCCGAAAGAAGCGCTAGAAACAGCGAATAAATCGTTGCAAATACACAAACGGAACAGCCTGAACTACCAAATTGGAAAGATTGCTGCGCAGTATAATCTCGATGCAGAACTGGGCATTAACTGCCTACAAGCTTATATTGAAAATCATTCGGTGCGCGATGGCGTACCAAAAGATTGGGCGTATTATAGACTGGCACAGATCTATAAAAACTTAGGGAAGAAAAATACCGCCTTGCAATGGATTAACAAAGCGTTGGCCGATAGACCCGATTTTGAGCAGGCCCTAGACGAAAAGAAACGAATTGAAGCGTTGTAAGACGCAAATGTGTTCTGGTTCTGGTCAGAAAAATTTTCATTCAGGCGGAAGCTCAACCAGACAAATTCTTATAACTTTACAGGGTTGATGGCCTTGCTCTCAACCGTGAAACCATAAACTTCTCAACTAAAAATGCGAGTACATTTTATAGCCATAGGCGGCGCAGCCATGCACAATCTTGCATTGGCATTACATCAAAAAGGATATCAGGTTACGGGTAGTGACGACGAAATTTTCGACCCCTCTAAGTCTCGTTTGGAGGCCAAAGGGTTGCTTCCGAAGGAATACGGTTGGTTTCCTACTAAAATTTCCGCAGAAATTGACGCTATCATTCTTGGGATGCACGCTAAAGAAGACAATCCTGAATTGTTAAAGGCGAAAGAACTGGGTCTTACCATTTACAGTTATCCCGAGTTTTTATATGAGCAAGCTAAAAATAAGACCCGCGTTGTGATTGGCGGAAGTCATGGTAAAACAACGATTACCTCAATGATTTTGCACGTGATGCACTACCACAATAGAGATGTAGATTATATGGTGGGAGCACAGTTAGAGGGTTTTGATACCATGGTAAAGCTCACTGAAGAAAATGATTTTATGGTGTTGGAAGGGGATGAATATCTTTCGTCACCCATAGATAGACGCCCAAAATTTCATCTGTACAAACCAAATATTGCACTGTTGAGCGGGATTGCGTGGGATCATATCAATGTGTTTCCTACCTATGAAAATTACGTAGAACAGTTTGAAATTTTTCTTACGGAAATTACCAATGGTGGAACTATTATCTACAACCAAGAAGATGCAGAGGTAAAACGTGTGGTAGAATCGAGCACGGCCACCATAAAAAAAGTCGCCTACGGAACTCCCGAATATACCGTTGAAAACGGAACCACTTTGCTTGAAACACCCGAGGGGCCAATGCCTATCGAGGTTTTTGGAAAGCATAACCTGAACAATCTGGAAGGTGCCCGGTGGATTTGCCAACTCATGGGAATAGATGCAGACGATTTCTACGAAGCGATTGCAACCTTTAGCGGAGCCAGCAAACGCTTAGAATTGATTGCTGAAACCAATACGGCCATTGCTTATAAAGATTTCGCACATAGCCCGAGTAAGGTAAAAGCAACTACTCAAGCCCTTAAAAATCAGTATCCCGACCGCAAACTCATAGCGTGTTTGGAATTACATACGTACAGCAGCTTAAATCCAGAATTTCTAACCGAATACCAAGGCGCACTAGATGCAGCAGATGTGGCGGTAGTTTTTTATTCTCCACATGCGGTAATGATTAAAGGGTTGGAAGAAATTAAGAGAGAACAAATTACAGAAGCGTTTCAGCGGGACGACTTGACCGTTTTTACGAATCCAGCCGATTTCAAAACCTTTTTGTACAATCAAAATTTTGATGATACGTCTTTGCTGCTCATGAGCAGTGGGAATTATGGCGGATTGGATTTTGCGGAGGTGAAGGAGTTTATAGCGTAATTTTCTAATTACAGTCGTTCGAAAATACCCGTAACAAAGTTCGAAATATCATTCTTTGAACTTTCAATTAATCGTTGTTTCGCCAACTCAAAATCTTCGGCATTTTTATCTTGAGACAACTTAAACTTGCCTTCCCAATTTGTGATGTCAATCTCGAATGCCTGAATGTAATTGATGAGCCGGTCCATTCGCGGGTCGTCCATGGCTAGTTTAAATTTGTGCTCGGGTTGCTCTAGGAAATCGGTCATGGCGACCATGGTCTGCTTTGCAGTTTCAGGGCCGTTTACGAGTTGTATGGTGCCTGTAATATGCACTATAATGTAGTTCCAGGTGGGGAGCTGCGGCGTGTTGTACACACTTGGCGAAATATAACAATCGGGTCCTTTAAATACCACCGTTACTTGGGCACCATTGACCAAAGTTTGCACTTGCGGATTTTGCCTATCGATATGCGCGACTAACTTGCCCGAAGTTTCGTTGTAGATAATTGGGATATGCGTTACAAAAGGCGTGTTCCCTTCCGCAGAAACCAACATCCCGAATGGGTATGCCTTCATCACGGCAATCATTTTTTGCTGGTCGTCGGTTTGGTGATGGGGTGGTGGATACACTTCGATACAATTTTACTCCTATGTCGCAAAATCACTCAGCGACCTTTGTTAAGTAGGAAATTAATAAAACTCTTATTTACTATAATTCAATGATTTAAGGTCCCTGAGTAATTCCGACTTCATGTCGGGATTGTATCGAAGGGCCGGTTATTTCGTTAGCTCCACAAACAATTTTTCTAAGGTTCGGTTTTTTTGGTGTAGCTGCAATATTTTAAGTCCGTTATCATGTGCAAAATCGAATACTTTACTTCGCATGTCTTCTTGGGTGCTAAAATACAGGTGGTATACAAACCCAACTGGATTCTCTACTTTTGAAATCTTCGGTAATTTTTCCAACGCGACGGTTTCAACACGATAATCGAATTCTACTTCAACAATTTGCTGTTTGTCGTCGGTGAGTTCCTTTAAGTTTTTATCTAATACAATTTCACCTTTGTTGATGATGATCACACGGTCACAAATAGCTTCTACTTCTTGCATGATGTGGGTAGAGAGCAGCACTGTTTTGCTTTTCCCTACCGATTTTATGAGTTCGCGTATTTCAATGAGTTGGTTGGGGTCTAAGCCCGTAGTGGGTTCGTCTAATATAAGCACTTCAGGATCGTGCAGCAGTGCGGTGGCCAAACCAACACGTTGGCGATACCCTTTAGACAGCTGTCCAATTTTTTTATGCGCTTCAGGGGTGAGTCCGGTTTGTTGAATCAGTTCTTCTATCTTAGTTTTTGGAATACCGTAGATTTCAGCATTAAACGCAAGGTATTCTTTCACGTACATTTCAAGATATAACGGGTTGTGTTCTGGAAGGTAACCAATACTTTTTTGCACCTTTTTTTGTGCTTCGGAAACAGAAAAACCATTTACGGTGGCGGTTCCTTCTGAAGGAGAGAGATAGGTGGTCAATATTTTCATTAGTGTTGATTTCCCGGCACCATTTGGGCCTAAAAATCCGACAATCTCTCCCTTCTTAATTTCGAATGAGACGGCGTCCAGTGCTTTTTGCGAGCCGTACGATTTCGTTATATTTTCAACATGTATTGACATAGAAATAGGAATTACACAAAGCTAACGATACTAATTGAAATCTTCATTTTAAAAAAAGCTTAAAAAGTTTTATCCCTCTATCGAAATAGCTATTTTAGCATTCAATTAAAAAAACAAATGAAAAACGCGTTCCATATTTGGTGGCACTTTACTAACTGAAACCTCAGGGCGCTTATTGTTTGTTAATACGAATATACGTTTAAGTCCCATGGGGACTTTTTTTTTGCTGAAAATTTGACGCATACGATACTATGGAGAATAAAAAGGAACTTAGAAATTGGTTGAATGCTATGCAATTGGCGCATCCGCTCGTAATTGCAGGGCCTTGTAGTGCCGAAACCGAACAACAAGTGCTTAAAATTGCACATCAATTAAAAGATACAGATGCCACCGTGCTGCGGGCAGGTATTTGGAAACCTCGTACCCGTCCCGGTAATTTTGAAGGTGTTGGCGCGCTAGGTTTAAAATGGTTGCAAAAGGCGAAAGAAGAAACGGGTATGCTCACAACCACCGAAGTTGCCAACGCCAACCACGTAGATTTGGCGCTAAAGCACGATGTTGATATTTTGTGGGTAGGCGCGCGAACTACAGTGTCACCATTTATCGTGCAGGAATTGGCAGATGCATTACAAGGAACCGATAAAATTGTATTGATTAAAAATCCGGTGAATCCTGACCTTGCGTTATGGTTGGGTGCGGTAGAACGCTTTTATGAAGCGGGTGTGAAAAATCTAGGGGTAATACACCGCGGTTTTTCAACCTATGAAAAAACACGGTATCGCAACAATCCAGAATGGCAAATCCCAATCGATTTACAAAATCGTTTTCCTGATTTACCACTAATTTTAGATCCGTCGCATATTGCAGGGAAACGGGATATTATTTTCGATTTATGCCAGACAGCATTAGACCTGAATTATGACGGGTTGATGGTGGAGACTCATTTCGACCCTGATAATGCGTGGAGTGATGCTGCTCAGCAGATTACTCCATCGACACTAGACCAAATGACGGTAGATTTACGGATCAGGAAAAAAGGGGATGAGGCACTAGCGTTTCAAAATGAATTGAACACTTTACGTACTCAAATCGACGTGATTGATAACAAAATTGTGGAGATGATGGGCAAGCGTATGAAGATAGCCGATAGCATCGGGGGCTTGAAAAAGGAGCACAACGTCGCTATTTTACAGGTAAAAAGATGGAACGAAGTATTGGGCAGAATGATTTTGAGGGGTGAAGAAAGCGATTTGAGCGAAGAGTTTATTCTGAAGCTTTACAAGGCAATTCACCAGGAATCTATCAATCACCAAAAGAAAATCATCAATGAGTAAAAGTTTTTGCAATTTTGTAAGATGAAGGGCGTAGTTTACAAATCTACAGGCAGTTGGTACACGGTAAAATCTGAGCAAGGCGATTTTTACGAGTGTCGAATCAAGGGGAAATTCAGGATGGACGGAATTAAAAGTACCAATCCTGTTGCCGTTGGAGACCATGTGGCGTTTAAAATCGAGACTAAAGGTGATGAAACCGTAGGTGTCATCCATAAAATTGAAGCACGAGAAAATTACATCATTCGTAAAAGTGTCAACCTCTCTAAGCAAACCCATATCATTGCTGCCAATATAGATGTGGCTTTTTTGTTGGTTACATTAAACAATCCGCCCACGTTTACCACATTTATAGATCGTTTTTTGGTCACGGCAGAAGCCTATCATATCAAAGCGGTGTTGCTGTTTAATAAAATTGACACCTATACAGAAGACGAATTACTTGAAATTAAATTCTTGGCGGCGCTTTATCGAAATATCGGGTACGAATGTATTGGTATTTCCGCAGCGACAGGCAAGAACGTAGATAAGGTGAAAGTACTGATGAAAGAAAAGGTGTCTATGTTTTCGGGTCACAGCGGCGTGGGAAAATCTACCTTGGTAAACGCTATTGAACCTTCGCTACAGCTTAAAACTTCGGAAATTTCAGAACAACACAAACAAGGGCAGCATACCACAACTTTTGCTGAAATGTATGATCTCTCATTTGATGCTAAAATAATCGACACCCCAGGGATAAAAGGATTTGGGGTGGTAGAAATGGACAAAGAAGAATTAGGTGATTATTTCCCAGAATTTTTTGAACGCAAGCAAGACTGCAAATTTAATAACTGTCTGCATTTAGAAGAACCGCAATGTGCCATAAAAGAGGCGTTAGAGGAAGAAGAGATCGCTTGGTCACGTTATAAAAGCTACCTTCAGATTTTGGAAGGAGAGGAAGAACACTACAGAAAAGATATTTATGACAAGGAATAACTTTTAGTGAACAGCCAGCCTGAATCGAACGTATGTTGGGGTGGGTGAGCAGACTTTTTGAAAGGTAGGAGGAGTAATCACGGGTATTCTATTTAATTTTAACCATTAACCATTAACCATTAACCATTAACCATTATCCCAATAATGAGAATCGTACTACAACGTGTAAAACAAGCATCAGTTACTGTTTCTGGAGAAGTTGTTGCTGAAATCGGCAAAGGTTTTTTGGTTTTATTAGGAATTGAAGCGGAAGATACTGTAGAAGATAGCAAATGGCTGTGTGGTAAAATCGCGAAGTTGCGGGTTTTTTCAGATGAAAATGGAGCCATGAATAATTCGATTCAGGATGTAGACGGTGATATCATCGTGGTGAGTCAGTTTACCCTACATGCCAGCACTAAAAAGGGGAATCGACCTTCTTTTATTAAAGCGGCACGACCCGACCAAGCAATGACACTTTACAAACAATTTGTAACACTTTTAGAACAAGAACTCAATAAAAAGGTGGGTACAGGAGTCTTCGGAGCCATGATGGATGTAGCTTTAGTGAATGATGGTCCGGTGACAATAACCATCGATTCAAAATCTAAAGAATAAAATTTTGTAGGTTCTTTCTGAACTTATTAAATTGCCTGCGCGTAATTATTACAAATGAGATTATTTTTATTGTGCACTTTGTTAAGTGTCTCCCTTCCAATTTTAGGACAATATAGTGTCCATAAAATTTCTGAACCGTTAAAGTCTGATGTTAATGCAGTAATTCGTGATCAAGAAACGGTAATTACATTAAAAAACTATAACAAAATGGTTCATTATTATCGTGAAGTCATCACTGTTTTTAACAAAAATGGAATCAGCACGATAACTCCAGCAGTTGGATATGATAGTAGTTCAGATATAAAAAATGTAGAAGCCAAAGTGTATGACAAGAACGGAAAGCAGATTAAGAAATTTAAGAAGCGAGATTTTACCGATGTAAGTGCTACGGGTGGCTCTATGTACACTGACAACCGAATGCTGTATATTGATTACACACCGTTAGAATTTCCTTTTACATTCGAGTTTGAATATGAAATGGAATCGACTTCAACAGCTTTCCTGCCAAGATGGGACCCGTCACCTCGCTACAATGTAAGTACAGAGAAATCTTCCTATACGATAAATAATACAAGGGAAGTACCGTTGGTAAGTAAAAAATACAATCTAGATGAATACAATGTTCAATACGAAGAAAATCCAACGAAGTACCATTACCAGCTATCAAATCTACCTGCTGTTGAACGGGAAAGCTTAAGCCCTGTTTACACCGAATTTACACCTGTGGTGAAAGTGGCACTGCAACGCTTTCAATTAATGAATGAAAGTGGTGTTGGAGGTACTTGGAAAAATTTTGGGCTTTGGATAGACCAAAAACTACTAAAAGGCCGCGATGAAATACCGAAAGCAACAATAGCGAAAATGGAACAATTGGTTGCTAATGTTGATGATCCGAAAGAAAAAACGAGAATAATCTACGAGTACATGCAAAGCAAGACCCGATATGTTTTTATCGCTATCGGAATTGGCGGTTGGCAACCTTCACCTGCCGAAGAGGTTGACGAATTGAGCTACGGAGATTGTAAAGGGTTGACCAATTATACCAAAGCGTTGCTGAAAACACAGGGAATTGAATCTTATTATACCATCGTAGATTCTGGTGCAGACGGACTTGATATCGACGAGGATTTTGTAGCGCTTCAAGGAGATCATGTAATCTTAGCGGTACCCTTTGAAGATGAAACGGTATTTTTGGAATGTACTAGCCAAACAGCACCTTACAATTATATGGGTGATTTTACCGACGATAGGAAGGTGCTCATGATTACTCCTGAAGGAGGAGTCATTACAAAGACACATGGTTATAGTTTAGAAGACAATGTACAATCAGTAAGTGCAGTAGCCGTTTTTGATGAAAATTTTAAACTTTCTGGTACAATCAATGAGACTTCAGAAGGCATTCTCTACGGAAATAAAAATCAACTAGAATCTGCCACAACTGAAGAAATTACAAGATACTATCAATATTTATGGGGACATTTAAACAATCTTTCTGTTGAAAACTTAAAATTTAAGAATGACAAGCGCAGCATTTCGTTTACTGAATCATTGAATTTTGAATCGAGTAATTATGTTTCGAAAGCTGGCGACCGTATTCTTTTAAACCCTAATGTTTTTACCCGCTATGATAAGTTGCCTTCTGAAGAGAAAGATAGAAAATTGGCGCTTAAAATCAGAAGGGGGCATACATATCGCGATAAAATTGAATTGCTGATACCCGATGGTTATTCAGTTGAAGCAGCATTTCCTCCAATAACATTAGACACGAAGTTTGGGACATATAAAGCCAACATAGAAAAGTATGAAGGTTCTAAGCTAATCTACAATAGAGAGTTGAAGTTAAACTCAGGAACCTTTGCGCCTGACGAATACAATGAATACGTGAACTTCATCGAACAAGTTGTAAAAAAAGATAAATCTAAAATCGTTCTCTCTAAGTAATGAGATTATTTTACTTCATTTCTATCTTTACCGTTTTTGGATTTTGTAATGCACAAGAATTCAAATTTGGAGAAGTAAATACTGCAATTTTAGAAGAAACCCAAGACGATTTTTTCCCAGATAGCTCTATAAAAGTAGTTTACAAACGAATTCTTCTGGATTACAACAAAGATGTTGAAATACATGAGCGGGTCAAAATTTACAATGAAGAAGGTTTTGACCGATCTAATTGGGAAATCTACTATCCAGATATATCAAGGCTCCAAGCCTTTACCTATAATCTGGAAAACGGTGTTATCGAAAAGACACAAGTGGGGAAAAACAGTATTTTTTCAGAAGAACCCATGGAAGGCTACGAAATCACAAAAATCTCCTTTCCAAAAGTGAGAAAGGGTTCTGTCATCGAACTGCGCTATAAGTTAAAAAATGTTCGTGTGAATGAAATCCCTATTCAGTCTGATGTCCCAATAGAAAATTTTAGATTGGTGATACAAGGAATTTCACCATGGATGGACTTCAAACAAAATCCGAATTACGAGATAGACCTGAGAGAGGAAGCTACCGAGAACGAGAAATTAAAAATTTTTACTGCCAAAAATATTCCAGCTATTAAGCCTGCTCCCTACGTTAATAATATAAAAAATTATACAGGAAAATTATTCATAAAGAGTAAAAAAGAAGACGATGATAACCTGTGGGGTGAGTTAACGGCAGGCTTGAATTCATCATTATACTTTGGAGCCCAACTAAAAACTAAACCCTTTTTTGGAAGCGATATCCTTCCTTTAATTCACAACCGTAACGACTCATTGGGTGTTGCAAAAAACGTTTATCATTTTTTACAAGAAAAAATGGAATACAATGGTAGATATGGCACTTCCGTTTATGATCTTAAAAAAACCTATGATAAAGAAATTGGAGATAAAGCTGATATTAATTTTCTTTTGGTGCTCATGTTAAGACATCTAGGATTCCGAGCCAATCCGATGATCGTTGCCTGCAAACACAAAGGAGAAGTTCTTTTTCCAGAAAGAAATGCATTTAATGCAACATTGTGCGCCCTGCAGATTGAAGATGATTTTTATGTATTAGATGCTTCCGAAGATTTTGCGCCGTTTGGTGTCATTCCGTTAGATATGGTTAATGGATACGGACTGATTATTTTAGATGACGGCAGGTCTATAAGCTATCCAACAAACAATTTGCAACATTCTTCGATAAATACCATAGTGAATACATCGATAGATGTTGAAAATCGAGTGGCGAACGGAAGTGTGCATAGCCAACTTACAAATCACTTGGCTTGGGCCTATAAGGAAGTTGCAAGCGATGAAGATAAAGATAGCTTTGAAAAGGCGATAAGCGAAATTTACCCCCTTTTATCTATTGAAGCATTTTCAGATTCAATAAAAGAAAATGATGTAGAGGCTCCGGTTGAATTATCGTATGATTTCAGCTATGCCGATGCCATCGAAGAAATTGGTGGGCAAATATATGTCTCACCATTTTTGTTTTTGGGAAATTCTGAAAATAAATATATTGAAAAAACAAGAGCATACCCTTTAGATCTCGAATTTCCTAAAAGGGAGACGTATGCAATTACATTCAATATACCAGAAGGGTATACTGTTGAAAGCCTCCCTAAGAACAAGAAAATAACCTTACAAGACAATCTTGGTTCTTTGGTGTTTTTAATTCAGCAACAAATGGGCAAAGTGCAATTACGCTTAAATGTTCAAGTTAATTACGACAGTATTCCAGCTTCGTTCTACGGAGCACTTCAGGAACTTTATGATGCATATACAGAAATATCAAAATCTAAAATCGTACTCTCAAAAATATAACCATTATGAAATTACACTATTTGCTTCTTTGTTTATTACTCACTACAGTCACGGGTATTTCGCAAAATTTTAAATACGGTAAAGTTTCTAAAGAAGAACTTGCTGAAAAATCAAATCCGTCGTATCCAGATGCAGATGCCACCGTGCTTTATCGCGATTACAAAGTTGCGTTTACCTTCAAACAAGGAGAGGGGTTCATTCAAAAGGCCACGGTTCATGAACGCATTAAAATTTATAATAAAGACGGGGCAGAATGGGCACGAAGAAATGTAATTACTTACAACGATGGTGGAAATAGAGAAACTTTCGATCTAAAAGGTGTTACCTATAACTTAGTGAATGGCGATGTTGAAAAGCAGAAATTAAAGAACAGTGCTGTTTTTGAAGAGCGTATCAGTAAATACCGCGTAAACAATAAATTTACCATGCCAGACATTCGTCCGGGAAGTGTAATTGAATATGAGTATGTCATTGAATCTGGTTTCAGCACAATAGATGATATCGAGTTGCAGTACACCATCCCGATTAATAAGGAAATAGTTGAATTGAAAATACCAGAATTTTTTGTGTACAATATTCAATCGAACCCAAAAGCTTCCGTAGCATTCAATTTTGAAACAGATTCGAGAGAAAAAGAAGTGAATTTCCGTGCAAGAAGTGGATTGGGATCGGCCAACTATGGTAGCTATAATTCTAATAATTCTGCCACACGAGCAGGAACGAGTACGTATAAAGAAATAGAATATAGTTTGGAAGAAAGCAATATACCACCCCTCAAAACGGAGCCATTTGTAGATAACCTGAGAAATTACCAAGCGCGGTCTATTTGGGAATTGGCAATGATCAACGACCCTAACGGTATTCCAGAAAATTTTGCAACTAGTTGGGAGGCCGTTTCTAAAAGTGTGTACGAAAGTGAAGCCTTTGTAAACGAGATTAAACGTGCCAATTATTACGAAGCTGATTTGGCTACAGCGCTTAAAGATGCTACAAGTCCTGAGCAAAAGATGGCAACCATCCACAATTTTGTAAAAAATAAAGTAAAGTGGAACAACTATGTGGGGTACTTTCCAGAAAAAGGAGTGAAAAAAGCCTACAGCGAAGGCACAGGAAATACGGCCGATATCAACCTCATGCTCATCTCTATGTTACAGCATGCCGGATTAACCGCATACCCAGTCTTGGTGAGTACTAAAAAGAATGGAATTCCTGTGTATCCTACCCGCGAAGGATTTAATTATGTAATCGCAGCTGTAAACCACAATGGCAGTTTTTATATTTTAGATGCGACTGATCCATTCTCGAATATCAATATGTTGCCAGAGCGCGCAATGAACTGGCAAGGCAGATTGATACGTCCCGATGGTAGCTCAGATTGGGTAGGGCTTTATCCAAGTTATATGTCAAAAAAATTAACCTACGTACAGGCCGAAATTGATAATGATAATCTTACCGCAAAGGTTAGAGAGCGAAAAGGAGGCCACTACGCAAAAGACTATCGTACTGCTTACGCAGGCAGCGCTACTGAAGTAAAAACAAAGGCAATAGATACCAATTCTGAAGCAGTCGAAATTTCTGAATTTGAAGCCAAAGATGTAAAAAGCTTAAAAGATAATTTAAGCCTGAGCTACACCGCAACATCAAATTCGTTGGTAGAGGAGATCGCGGGTGACCTTTATGTGTCTCCGATGCTCTATTTTGCCCAAACAGAAAACCCTTTTAAAGACAGTAGCCGTACCTACCCTATCTTTTTTGAATACCCGAAGTCTGAGAAGTATAACATTACCATTAAAATTCCGGAAGGATATAAAGTAAAATCATTGCCAGACGCCATTCAGGCAAACTTGGCTGGAAATACGGGGAGTTATACATATTTGGTGAAAGAAGCACCAGGAGTTGTGCAACTAGCTGTATCTTTAGACATCAATACGCCTATTATCCTTCCACAAGATTACGAGTATGTAAAAGGAATGTTTTCACAAATTACTGAAAAGGAAAAGGAGAAAATCGTGTTTACTAAAATATAGCAATGGATTTACAAAACGCCCAAAAAGATGTTGATACGTGGATTAAAAAACACGGGGTTCGGTATTTTAATGAACTAACCAACATGGCCCAACTTACGGAAGAAGTAGGTGAAGTAGCCCGTATTATTGCGAGACGTTATGGCGAGCAAAGTGAAAAGGAAAGTGATAAACACAAAGATTTGGGTGAAGAATTAGCCGATGTAGTTTTCGTCGTACTTTGTTTAGCCAACCAAACAGGCGTAGATTTGCAAACAGCTTTTGACGCAAAGTTAAAACTGAAAGCCGAACGCGATCACGATCGGCATCAAAACAATGAAAAACTGAAATAATGTTTAAAAGGGTTATTTCCCATCAAGGTTTTTGGAAGTCGGTCGTAGTGCTCAGCCTGGCTTATGCCATCATTATGTATGTAATTCAATGGGGGCTCGCAGGAAGGTGGTCCGAATTTTTTTCAGCTAAAGCAGTGGTATTGCTTATTTTTATCTTCGGAAGTTTTCTAGTTGGGTTCTTAGTTACCTACGGAAAATTCTGGAGAAAGTTGAAAGAACAAGATTACAAGAAATGAAGGTTTCCCTGCGCACGTCGCGCCACGTGAAAAAGGCCGCAGTTCAAATCACGGGTTCAAAGAGTGAAACCAACAGATTGCTTATTCTACAAGCACTGTACCCCAGTCTTACCATAAAAAACAGTTCAGAAAGTGATGACAGTGTCGTGCTAAGCAAGTCGTTGGCAACCACCAAGGGCACAATAGATGTGCACCATGCGGGGACAGCCATGCGGTTCCTAACCGCTTATTTTGCTGCAAATGATGGTGCTGAAATAGTGCTCACAGGTAGTGAACGAATGCAACAACGCCCGATTGGGATTTTAGTAGATGCACTAAAAATGTTGGGTGCAGATATATCGTATGTAAAGAACGTAGGTTTTCCACCGCTTAGAATTGTAGGTAGAAATCTAACTAAAAATAAAGTGACCCTTCAAGCAAATGTGAGCAGTCAGTTTGTATCGGCATTGCTACTCATTGCGCCGTCGTTGCCCAATGGGCTCGAACTTACATTGCAAGGTACAGTCACCTCAAGACCCTATATCGAGATGACAATGGGGTTGTTAGACCAAGTGGGGGTGCGTTATCATATATTGGCCAATTCTATAAAGATAGATCCTTGTAAAGAATTAGAAATCAATAGTATAACAGTAGAAAGTGACTGGAGTTCGGCTTCCTATTTTTATAGTTTCGTAGCGCTTTCAGAAGACCTCGAAATCACCTTAGAAAGTTTCAAGTCTGAAAGCTTACAGGGTGATAGCGCTTTGGTCTCATTATATAAACAGTTGGGTGTAACTACAGTTTTTTCCGAAAAAGGAGACAAAATCACCCTGTCTAAGGCTTCCGTGACACTCCCTGAGATGTATACAGCAGATCTTTCAGATACACCAGATATTGCACAAACTATTGCCGTTACTTGTTTTGGATTGGGGATTGGATGTAAACTAATCGGTTTGCATACGCTAAAAATTAAAGAAACAGACCGATTGACGGCCCTCAAGACAGAACTTCAAAAATTAGGAGCTACCGTTCAGATTACAGAGGCTACGCTAGAAGTATCACCTTCCGATGCGATTGTAGAAAATGTGGCCATCAACACTTATAACGACCACAGAATGGCTATGGCATTTGCGCCGTTGGCACTTAAATGCCCAATACTAATTAACGATGCGGAAGTGGTTTCAAAGTCATTTCCAACGTTTTGGGACGATGTGAAAACCATCGGTTTGGAGGTAACATAATACCCTAAAGTTGGGTTTTTGGCTATATAGATCTATAATATCACTGAGAAAGCTTAGATAAACTGGAAATCTTTAATAATAATGGTCTATTTACTTGACAACCCCTATGCTGAGGTTGTATATTTGCAGCTTTTTACATTAAATAGCTACCGTTATGGGAATGAAACTTTCGAACTTCAATTTTAACCTTCCACAAGAACTTTTGGCAGAGTACCCTGCTCCTAACAGAGATGAGGCTCGGCTTATGGTATTGAACCGGAAAGAAAAAACCATTGAGCATAAAATGTTCAAGGATTTGATCGATTATTTTGAAGAGGAAGATGTTTTGGTGCTTAACAACACCAAAGTATTCCCTGCTAGACTTTACGGAAACAAAGAAAAAACAGGAGCGCGTATCGAAGTATTCTTGTTACGGGAACTAAATCCGGAAACCCGTCTTTGGGACGTGTTGGTAGACCCTGCACGTAAAATTCGTATCGGAAACAAATTATACTTTGGTGAAGACGAATCGTTGGTGGCTGAGGTAATAGACAATACCACAAGCCGCGGTCGTACCCTTCGCTTTTTGTTCGATGGGTCGTACGAAGAATTTAGAAGTAAACTAACCGAACTGGGCGAAACACCACTTCCGAAGTACATTAAAAGAGAAGTAGAGCCTGAAGACGCAGATAGATACCAAACTATTTTTGCGAAAGAAGAAGGTGCTGTAGCGGCTCCTACGGCAGGACTCCATTTTTCAAAGCATTTGCTAAAACGTCTAGAGATTAAAGGAGTTAATTTTGCTGAAGTAACATTGCACGTAGGTCTCGGAACCTTTAGCCCCGTAGAGGTGGAGGACCTTTCGAAACATAAAATGGACAGCGAAGAAATTGCCATCGCAAAAGATGCAGTGAAGATTATAAACGAAGGGATTGAGAAAAAACGCCGTATCTGTGCGGTTGGGACCACGGTAATGCGTGCTTTGGAAAGTTCAGTTTCTTCAAATGCAACCTTAAATGACTATGCGGGATGGACCAATAAATTTATTTTTCCACCCTACGATTTCAGTATAGCAAACATGATGGTGACCAATTTCCACACACCAAAATCTACCTTGTTGATGATGGTGTCTGCTTTTGCTGGTCACGAATTTATCAAAGAGGCATACGCCGAAGCAATTAAGGAAAAATATCGATTTTATACCTATGGAGACGCTATGTTGATACTTTAACAATGCATCCCATATTCAACCTTAGTAATCCCGGCGTTTTGTCGGGATTTTTTGTTTTAGGACGTTTTGTTTTTATAGTATCATTTTTTTCAATTATATTAGATTGTTAATTAGGCGCCTAACGCATATCAATTTGGATAAAAAACTACTTTTCTTTTGTTGTCTCTTTCTCTCGTTGGCAAGTTTTGCCCAAGACGAAGAGGCTATTCCTGTGAGCTGGCGTTACGACATTGCAACATCTGTTGTTCCGATCGAGCTTCCGCCTATAGATTTTACAGTTATTCGCCAGCAAGATAGCGTGAATGACCTCGATAAGTCACTTCCATGGCGTTATGGTATACAGCAAGCTATTTCGATTGATCTGAGAGAGCAAGGCGAACGTATCGTACTGCCAAATGGAGATAAAATTTGGCGATTGGCATTTGTATCTGAAGATGCAGTAAATCTAAGTGTGAATTTCAGCAAATTCTTTCTTCCTTTTGGCTCAAAATTGCAGTTGTATAGCGGAAATAGACAAGATATTTCAAAACAATATACAGTAGCAGATAATAGGCCAAACCGACGAAGCGGCTCTTGGTATGTTGAAGGAGATGAAATTTGGATCGAATATTTTGAACCTTCGGAAGTAGCGCAACCTTTTAAACTTGAAATTGAAAGTATTATTCATGGATACCGAATGGGCCCTGTGTCACAATTTGTTGACGATACCCGCGGTCTGAACGATTCGGGAAATTGCAACTACGATGTAAATTGCCCTGTAGGAGAAGATTTTGACGGATTAAAAGAGAACCTTAAAAAAGCGGTGGCACTTCTTAATTTAGGAAATGGTTATCTCTGTTCGGCTGTGTTGCTTAACAATGCAGAAGCCGATAAAACACCATATTTACTTACTGCAAACCATTGTCTAGATAATAGCAATCCAGACTTGTGGTCTGCCCGATTTAATTGGGTAAGTCCGGCGCCAGTCTGTGGTAGCGTTGAAGATACACCAGATTTACAAAATAATTTCACAATGAGTGGTGCTGTGCTGAGGGCAAGCAATGCATTGTCAGATTTTGCGTTGGTCGAGTTGGTTAATGAGATTCCCGATTCTTGGGATATCGCCTTTGCAGGTTGGGACAATAGCGATACACGGCCATTTTTCGAGGTAGGTATTCACCATCCCAATGGAGATATCATGAAAATATGCCGTGACAATACTGGTGCGGTAAAAGAAAATGCCCAAGGCACCCAAGTATGGTTAGTAGGTGGGTTAAGCGAAGGAACAGGAAATGGGTGGGAATTAGGAACCACAGAAAGTGGCTCGTCTGGATCTCCACTTTTCGATCAGAAGGGACACGTTATTGGTCAGTTATATGCTGGCTTATCTTTCTGTGATGGCACCCAGAATAACAATGAATATGATATATACGGCAGATTTGGAGTCTCATGGAATGCAGGAACTACCCCAAATACCCGATTACGCGATTGGTTAGACCCACTAGATACAGGAATCTCAAGTATCGGTACGTTGGCCAACTTATTAAATGTTACGGAGGTAGAAATAGTGGGCGATTTACAAGTTTATCCTAATCCGGCCACTACCACGATTACCGTGATGAATAGCAAATATCCTGAACTTACCTTTGCGTTGTATGATGTGGTTGGGAAGCAGATTAGTGGAGGATCGTTAAATGCAACAATGAATACCATCTCTGTTTCTTCAATGGCAGAAGGGGTGTATTTTCTTCATCTCGTAGACCAGGACAGTAACAATTCTATCATGAAGCGTATTGTAGTGAACCGTTAATATAATTAGTAACGTTCACTCTACTTCAAACCGTCGCGCTCATTCCTTTCATTTATAGTATTTTTGCAGTATGAAGCAGGAAGGAAAAAGAGATATTCGCGCACTAACAAAAGAAGAATTACGTAATTTTTTTACTGAAATTGGCCAACAGCCATTTCGCGGTAATCAAATTTATGAGTGGCTATGGAGTAAAGGCAGTCATAATTTTGATGATATGTCTAATATTTCCAAAGAAACCCGTGAGCTGTTAAAAGAAACTTTTGTTATTAATCATATCGAGGTAGATAGCCTCCAAAAGAGTAATGACGGAACCATTAAGAATGCCGTTAAGTTACACGATGGGCTCATCGTGGAGTCGGTACTCATCCCTACTAAAAAAAGAACTACTGCTTGTGTGTCTTCTCAAGTGGGGTGTAGTTTAGATTGTAAATTTTGCGCTACAGCACGCCTCAAGCGTATGCGTAATTTAAATCCAGATGAAATATACGACCAAGTAGTTGCCATACATCGCGAAAGTATGCTGTATCACGATCGACCCTTGTCTAATATTGTGTTCATGGGTATGGGTGAACCCTTAATGAATTACAAAAATGTATTGGCCTCTATCGATAAGATTACTTCAGACGAAGGCTTGGGCATGTCGCCAAAGCGAATTACACTTTCAACTTCTGGAGTGCCCAAAATGATTAAGAAACTCGCAGATGATGGTGTAAAATTTAACTTGGCTGTTTCACTTCACAGTGCTATCCAAGAAACGAGAGAACAAATTATGCCCTTTGCCAAAAGCTTTACGCTTGAAGATTTACAGGAGTCGTTAGAGTATTGGTACGGTATCACTAAGAAAAAGATTACCTACGAGTATGTAGTTTGGAAGGGAATCAACGACGCTCCTCATGATATTGATGCGCTAGTACGATTTTGTGGGTATGTACCCTGTAAGGTGAATATCATCGAGTACAACCCGATTGATGATGGTGACTTTCAGCAGGCAACTAACGAAGCGCTTGACATGTATATATCAGAGTTAGAACGCAATCATATTCCGGTTACGGTGCGAAGAAGTCGCGGAAAAGATATAGATGCAGCTTGTGGACAATTAGCAAACAAGTCTTAGAAAAAAAAATATACACAAAAAAAAGAGCGACCCTAGGGTCGCTCTTTTGATATAAAATTGTATCAAATTATTTCTTGATAAACTTGATAGTCTTTCTCGAACCTTCGATAGTTACTGTTGCAATATAAACTCCAGAAGAAAGAGAAGAGATATCAACTCTCTCGCTATTTGTGTTTAATGCACTAGCTACTACTTTCTGTCCAGCGATATTGTGGATTGTTACATTTTCCATTGCTGTAGCAGCAGAAAGCGTTAATGTATTAGCGTCAGTAAAGTAGTTAAAATTGTTGAACGCTTGATCTCCAAGTCCAAGACTTCCTTCGTCTCCGGCCTCAATAGGAGTATTAGGAGTTGATTCAAAGGCAAAACCTTTCACTGTAATTAAGTCGTCTCCACCTACATCAGTATCCATACGAACCCATCCATAATGTGTGTTTCCATCAAAAGTAAATTTAACACCTAAGTAACCATCAGTGACATCATCACACCATTGGCTATTACTATAAGCACAACCATAATAATTCAAGTCACCACGAACACCATCGGTAGTTAATGTTGTACCATCAATTACATCTCCATCAGCTAATAAGGAAGGATATTCAAATCCACCAGATGTGAAGCCAACAAAAGCGCCACCTGAACTTGGGAAAGCAAGAGCGGCTCTACCGCCAGCTAATCCATCTGGATTGCTTATTTGAACTCTTTCTGTTCCGTCACCTACGAAGTCAATAGAGAATGTATCCGCAAGATCTAAAACCGCATCAGGGTCAACATCTGTGTATACAACTTGTCCACTAGCATTAGCAACACCAAGAACGGCTGCAGAAAGTGCACCGTATCGCAATAATCTTTTTGATAATTCTTTAGAAGTATTTTTTTTCATAATAAAATAGGATTTTGAAATAAAACTCTCATTTTACTTCGTTAATTTGCGTAAATATATAAAACTATTTTAAAATTACACGATATTATGAGTAAAAGCAACTACAAAAGAGAGAAATTTAATCCAGAGAAAGTTCCGGTTGTGGGATCTTTGGCGATTTTGGCTCTTGGTGATATAGGTTTTGCAGCGTGGAGAAAAGTTAAGATTAATAATAAGAATTTCAATTTAAATGAAGAAAAATAAAACACTGTTAATAGGATGGGATGCAGCAGATTGGGATATCATATGGCCGCTTATTGCACAGGGAAAAATGCCTGCATTAAAGAAATTAATAGAGAATGGGGTATATGGAAATATGAGTACGATGAATCCTCCATATTCACCAATGCTCTGGACTACAGTTGCTACAGGTAAAACAGCAGATAAACATGGAGTTTTAGGTTTTATTGAAGTAACACCAGATGCTAAATCCGTTAGACCTGTTACTACAACCTCTAGAAAGACACGAGCGCTTTGGAATATTTTTCACAATCAAGGATTAAAAAGTAATCTTGTTGGATGGTGGCCCAGCTTCCCGGCAGAGCCCATTAATGGAACAATTATTTCAGACCGCTTTCAGAAAACAAGTAGAGATCCAAAAAAGCAAACTCCTATGAGTGAGTTTGCAATACACCCCTGGAGCGAAAAGGATAACTTTAAGGATCTGAGAATGTTTCCCTTCGAAATTACGGAAGCACATCTCTACCCTTTTGTGCCAAGAGCGCATGATGTAGATCAGGAAAATCATAAAGGGCTTTCAGCTATTGCAAAAATGGTTTCTGAAAATGCTTCCGTACATAATGCAGCTACTAGATTATTGCGCACCAGTGATTGGGATTTTATGGCAGTATATTATGATTTAATAGATCATTTCTGTCATAGTTTTATGAAATATCACCCTCCAAGACCGCCAAGTGTTGATGAAAATAACTACAATATTTTTAAAGAAGCTGTTACAGGAGCGTATATGTATCAAGATATGATGCTAGAGAGAAAACTACAGCTTATCGACAAAGACACTACTGTCATAGTAATGTCAGATCACGGTTTTGAATCTGGATCGAAACGTATCTTAGACATGCCTAAATTACAAGCGGCACCTTCCTTAGAACATAGACAATTTGGAATGTTTGTGGCTTCTGGTCCAAATATCAAAAAGAATGAAAAAGTTTTTGGTATGGGTTTAATTGATGTGGCACCTACAATTCTGCACCATTATGGAATGCCTATTGGCAGAGATATGGATGGGAAAGTAATCCTCGATATTTTTAAGGAAACAACAGAGCCAACTTATATTGACAGTTGGGATAAGAAACCAGGAGACTTTGGAGATCTTAACCATAGCGAAGAGGCAGATGCCTTGTCTGACGAAGATACGATGCAACAACTAATTGAATTGGGGTATGTAGAGAAATTAGATGAAAAATTTGAAGTTGCTATAAAAAAGACCAGGGTAGATTTAAAACATAACCTTGCACGTGTTTTTATGGGGAAAAAAGACTTCGCTCCTGCAAAACAGCATTTGATTGAATTACTGGAAGAGAAAGATCCTATAGATTTAGCTCCTTTTTACATGGACTTGATTAGTATTTCGCTTAAAGAGAAAGAGTTTGTTAAAGCCAATGAATATTTGGAAAAAATAAAAGATTCTAATACAGAAGTAAAATACGATTTAGATTTTATCGAGGCTGAGATTTTAGCTGAAATGGGAAGGCCCAAAGAGGCGTTCAAAATTTTGAAAAAAGCTCATGAAACTAACAAGTCAGGACAAATTCTTTACAGGTTGGGGAAGTTAAAGTACCAAATGGGCGAACTGGAAGAAGCCAAAGATTTTCTTGAAGATGCATTAGAAAAAGAGCCAGAGAAGTCCGTTATGCATGCCACCATGGCAGAAGTGCTAATTCAATTGGAAGAATATGAAGAGGCTGCAGACTACGCATTAACAAGTATTGAGCTGGTGAAATACTACCCTAAGGCTCACTATTTACTAGGGCAAGCTTTGGAAGGTATGGGTGACCTTGAGAATGCAAAAATTGCTTTCGAAATGGCCGCAGCTTTAAAGCCCAAAGATTTCCATCAGGTAAAACAGTCTCTTGAAAATGTCATTGAGAAAATTGAGCTGGATTTAAATTTTGAAAATTCTGTATCAAATATTTACAGGGAAAATCAAATTACATTGGTGTCAGGATTGCCAAGGTCTGGTACATCCCTTATGATGCAAATGTTAGATAAGGGTGGGGTGGATATTCTGCAAGACCATAATAGAGAAGCAGATATTTCTAACCCTAAAGGGTATTACGAATACGATCCTGTTATGTCGTTATATAAAGATAATTCTTGGATGCATAAAGGTCAAAATAAGGCTATAAAGATTGTAGCACCCTTATTGAAGTCTATAGATACAAAATATAGATATAAAATAATTTTTATGAAGCGTGATTTGAATGAAGTTATTCAGTCACAACAGAAAATGCTTGGTAAAACTCAAGATGTTTTCCCCGTGAAAATCTATAATGAGTTTCAAAAATTACTTTCCAACGTCGCTATTTGGGGCAAAAAGGAACCAGGTGTTGAAATTTTATATATAGATTATAAACAAATTTTGGAAAAACCAGAAGAGATGGCCAAAAAGGTACAAGAATTTATAGGAAAGGATTTAGACGTAGAAGCTATGGCCAGTTGTGTGGATACATCACTGTACAGAAACAGAAAAGAATCAATAACGTAATAATACACCATTTTGATTCTAGAAAAGGAAGCGGTTTAATTCGCTTCCTTTTTTTATACCATAAAATCAATATCTATTTCCCTATTTTTACAGTACCTATGAAAATTGTTGCGCGCATAAAACAGCCTATTGATGTGGAAATGGACCATTTCGAACAAAAATTCTCGAATGCAATGTCTTCCAAAGTGGCGCTATTAAACCGAATTACACATTATGTGGTAAACCGAAAGGGCAAGCAAATGCGCCCTATGTTTATCTTCTTGATTGCCAAAATGTGCAATGAAGGCGAAATGAACGAGCGTACCTATCGCGGTGCTTCTGTGATAGAGCTTATCCATACGGCTACCTTGGTTCATGATGATGTGGTAGACGATAGCAACCGAAGGCGCGGATTCTTTTCGCTGAATGCGCTGTGGAAAAACAAAATTGCTGTCCTGGTGGGAGACTTCCTGTTGTCTAAGGGCTTGCTACTGTGCATCGATAATGACGATTTCGATTTATTGAAGATTATTTCAGTAGCGGTACGTGAAATGAGTGAGGGTGAATTATTGCAAATTGAAAAGGCCCGAAAGCTAGATATTACCGAAGCGGTATATTTTGAAATCATTCGGCAGAAAACAGCTACATTAATTGCTGCCTGTTGCGCAATGGGGGCAAAAGCAGTGCATGCCAATGAAGACGAGGTTGAGAATTTAAGACAATTCGGGGAGCTAATCGGACTTGCCTTTCAAATAAAAGATGACCTTTTTGATTATGGTGACGAGAAAATTGGAAAACCAACTGGTATCGATATCAAGGAACAAAAAATGACCCTTCCGCTTATCTATGCGCTTAACAATTGTTCTTCGGAAAAAAAGAAGTGGCTCATTAATTCGGTAAAAAACCATAACCGAGATAAAAAACGGGTGAAGGAAGTGATAGGTTTTGTTAAAGAAACGGGCGGGCTCGCATACGCCACCACAAAGATGAAGTCTTACCAACAAAAAGCATTAGCGCTGTTAGAAAAATATCCCAACTCTCCGTATAAAGAATCGCTTGTGCTGATGGTGAATTATGTGATTGACCGGAAGAAGTAGTAAGTATAGACATTAGGTGCTGTAATATGCATTCGTCTAACGACTAAAGACTAGCGAAAAAAAACTTTTTTCAACCCCCAGGCAACCCTTTTTTAAAAACTTGCGTCTATTAAAATGAAGCAACTAGCGAAGCATATTTGTGAAACTTATATCCTTACATAAAAACTACGACCGCCTTATTGCAAAGGCCAAAAAGGGAAACCGAAAAGCACAACACGAGTTGTACCAATTGTTTGCTCCTAAAATGATGAGCGTTTGTAGGCAGTATGTAAAAAATAATGATTTGGCCGAGGAAGTAATGCTCAGCGGATTCTTAAAAGTATTTACACATTTAGCATCGTACGAAGGTTCTGGAAGTTTTGAAGGTTGGATACGCCGTATCATGGTGAATCAATCTATCAGCGAACTCAGAAAGCAAAAGAAATTGTTTTTTCAAGATGAATCGGTGATCGAAAATTCACTGAATTATGCAAGCGAATTTCCAAACACGCTCGAAGTAGCAGACATCCAAAAGCTAATCGATGCATTGCCCGAAGGCTATAAAGCAGTTTTTGTGCTCTATGCGGTTGAAGGGTATAAACACAGTGAAATTGCAGAGTTATTACAGATTTCTGAAGGAACCTCAAAATCACAACTTTCAAAAGCGCGCAAAATGCTTCAACAATTAGTGAACAAACAAAATAATACCAGCTATGGAACCCAATAAATTTGAAGAACATATCAGAACCCAGCTCGAAGAGCGCGAGTTGCAGCCATCGGCAGCGGCCTGGAGCAAATTAGAATCGCAATTGGGTCCGGAAAAAAGCAGTAACAAGACACTTTGGTATGCTATCGCAGCCAGCTTGGTAGCTATTTTGGTAGTAGGGTCTTTCCTAATAAACCAGACTTCAACACCTTCTAATGAAATTGTTTCTGAAGACGTTCAAAACACAGAGAGTTTAGATGTTGATGAGCCTAAACTTTCCGAAGTGCCTACAACCGAAACAACAATCGCAGTTGAAGATGTGACCATTTCCGAAGAAAAAAAGCAAAACAACACACAGCCTGAAACAAAACGTGACATTGCGGTAACTAAAACACCGACTGCTGAAAATTCCTCTGAAGAGAATACGCTTCAGAAAAAAACAAATAAAACAGAAGTTGCCACTGTTGAAAATACCGAGCTAAAACAAGAGTCATTTATCAAAAAAGAGTTGGAAGTCGATTTTATAGACGCTAAAATTGACGAAGTAGTAGCAAAGGTGAAACATATGCAAGGCGAAAGCACCGCTATTTCAGCAGAAGAAATTGAAACACTCTTAGTGAAAGCCCAACGCGAAATTTCGAACCAACGGCTGCTCAATCAAGCAACCACTAAAATAGACCCGGCCAGTCTTTTAGAGGATGTAGAGACCGAATTGGAACGAAGTTTTAGAGACAAGGTTTTTGACGCCTTGGGCGAAGGCTTCAATAAAATACGTACCGCCGTGGTAGAACGGAACAATTAACAAATTCTATTAAAACATTCTCTTTATTTTCTTCCCCTTTTTTAGGAGAAGGTGGTTCCGCACAGCGGAATCGGAAGGGGGTATTCATCAATCACCGTCCCTAATTTGGACACTAAAAACACGAACAATTATGAAAACAATTAATTTATGTACAGCGCTGGTTTTAATTATACTAGCATCTACCTTGGGTATCGCTCAAGAAGAACTTACCATGAAAGAAACCTTGGAGAAGGCCAAAATCGAAGTCGTAAACGAAGAAAAGGAAGCGCTTAAAAAAGAAGTGGCAACGATTAATCTGCAACTCGAAAATGGTACACTCACAGCAGAAGAAGCCGCTAACAAAAAGCAAGAAGCGGCAGAGATAAGAGCGCTCAATATTGAAAACCGAGTAGCGATAATTAATAATAAAATGGCACTATTGGAACGAAATGGAACCTTAGAGGAGAAAAATCAAGGTACTAGAATAGTTTTAGGAATGGGTCAAAAAGATTTAGACAACGACCGTATTTGGGGGATTAAGGTTCAGAATAGAAAAGTAAGAACACCAAAATACGACCGTAGAACTACTTCAGAACTGGTGTTTTCATTCGGACTCAACAATGCCATAATAGACGGACAGGGATTAGACGATTCGCCGTATAAAATTGGCGGTAGCCGATACGCAGAATTAGGATTGGCATGGAGTACACGCGTGTTCGAAGAAAGCAATTGGCTGCGATTTCGTTACGGACTCTCATTTCAGTTTAATGGCTTAAAGCCTACCGATAACCGATTTGTGGTAGATACGGGAGAACAAACAGAATTACAAGAATTTCCGCTCGATTTGGACAAATCGAAGTTTAGAATGGACCATCTGGTAGTGCCCATCCATTTTGAAATCGGTGGATCGAGAAAAATTGAAAAGGAAGACTACTTTAGGTATGATACAGACAGAAGCTTTAAACTTGGTGTTGGTGGTTATGCGGGGGTAAATTTGAGTACGCGCCAAAAACTGAAGTTTGAAGACGATGGCGAAGACGTAAAGCAGAAATTGAAAGCTGGCTATAATACCAATAATTTTATTTACGGATTAAGTGCTTATGTAGGCTATGGTGACATTTCGTTATACGCAAAATACGACTTAAATACCATCTTTAAAGACAATCCAACCGAACAGCGCAATGTTTCATTAGGCGTTCGATGGGATTGGGACTAGAATTAGCCATTCATTCATCAGTCAAAAAAAGGTTCCTTACTTGGGGCCTTTTTTTGTTATTTGGAATTTGTCCAGTAGACGTTAATTCAACTACATTTGTGTATCTTTTCTTCGGAATTAAAATTGACCTAATTGATTTCTAGAACCACCATCGATAATGTATTTGAAACTGCCCGCGTCGAGGAGGTGATTGGCGATTTCGTGCAATTGAAGAAGTCGGGGAGCAATTTTAAAGGGTTGAGTCCATTTAGCGACGAGCGTACCCCAAGTTTTATGGTGAGCCCAGTTAAGCAGATCTGGAAAGATTTTAGCAGTGGCAAAGGCGGAAATGTAGTGTCTTTTTTAATGGAACACGAGCATTTCACCTATCCTGAAGCCATCAAATATTTGGCAAAGAAGTACGGTATCGAGATTGAAGAAACCGAGCAAACAGACGAACAAAAACAACAAGCCAATGAACGAGAGAGCTTATATCTGGTAAGTGAGTTCGCCAAAGAATATTTCCATAAAACATTATTGGAAACCGAAGAGGGAAAGGCCATTGGTAAAACCTATTTTAAAGAACGCGGATTTAGCGACGCCACCATTAAAAAATTCAGCTTGGGCTATTCGCCTGATGCTTGGAGCGCCTTTACCGATGAAGCCTTAAAAAATGGCTATCAGCTTAGCTTCTTAGAGAAAACAGGCTTGACCATTGTGAAAGGCGAGAAACAATTCGATCGATTTAAAGGCCGAGTTATGTTTCCTATCGTTAGCATGAGCGGACGAACCCTGGGTTTTGGGGGGCGTATCTTAACTAGCGATAAAAAGGCGGCCAAATACCTCAATTCGCCCGAAAGTGATATCTACCATAAAAGTAAGGTGCTGTATGGTATTTACCACGCCAAGCAGGCCATTGCCAAAGAAGACAATTGTTATTTGGTAGAAGGTTATACCGATGTCATCCAATTTCACCAAACGGGAATAGAGAATGTGGTCTCTTCGTCAGGAACGGCACTTACGCCAGAGCAAATTAGGCTCATTAACAGATTGAGCAACAACATTACCGTGTTGTTTGATGGTGACGCTGCCGGATTACGGGCGTCGCTCCGCGGAATAGACCTGATTTTGGAACAAGGCCTAAATGTGAAGATTTGCACCTTTCCAGAAGGAGAAGATCCAGATAGTTTTGCGAGGTCACATTCGTTAGAAGACCTTACCTTATTTTTAGAAGCAAATTCTCAAGATTTCATTGCTTTTAAGGCCTCGTTATTGGCCAATGAAGCAAAGAACGATCCCGTTAAAAAGGCCGATACCATTCGCGATATGGTTGTGAGTATTTCTAAGATACCAGACGTTATTAAACAGGAGGTATATATTAAGGAGTGTTCGCGTATCATGGATATTTCTGAACAAGTGCTTTTCAACACCTTGGCGCAACTGCTGCAGAAAGAGCGAAGGGACGCTTCAAAAAAGCCGCAAGCCCAACAGGAACAGATGCAAGTCGTGCCTCCGCAAACAGAAAAGGTTGAAAAAGTAAATGTACAGTTTGAGTTAGAGCGAAAGATCATTGAGCTGTTATTGCTCTACGGAACAGTAGAAGAGGAGTTCGAAGATTTGATTTTAGAAACAAACGAAGCGGGAGAAATTACCTTTTCACCAGAGAAGTCGAATGCCAAGGTTTTTGAAAAAATCTATCTCGATTTACAGGATGATGAGGTCGAATTTACCAACGACAGCTTTAAAGAACTCTATTTTGAAATCATCAATAGACTGAACCAACAACAAGAATTAAAAATTGAAACCTTGGTAAATCAGTTAACACCAGACAAAGCTGAGGCAGTGACCGATATTTTAATGCAAGAGGAGAAGTATCAGTTGCACGATTGGGAACGTAAAGAAATTTTTGTAAAAGAAAAGAAATATACGGTTTCACAAATTGTGAGCGAAACTATACTGAATTTACGCAGGGAATTGGTGTCTAAAAAAATTGCTGAACTTTCAGACGAAATAAAGGAAGCTTCAGCACCTGCTGAAAATGAAAATAGCCTACAGGATATTGTAGACTATCTTACCTTAAAAAAAATTCTTTCTGAAAAGTTACGAAGGGTATTGTAGCTTATCCAAACTGAAACATTCTAGATTGGTGTATCAAGTCTGCCAAATTATCTACCTTCAATTTTTTCAACAATCGCGTCTTATACGTGCTCACGGTTTTCTCGTTAATATCGAGGGCGTTTGCGATATCTTTATTTCGTTTTCCACTAGAGAGTAAGTTCAATACTTCGATTTCTCTAGAAGATAATTTTTTATAGCGACTTATGGCGCTACTCTCACCAACATTTCGGCTTGTGAACGTAGAGGTAAGTTCTTCGTTTAGGAAAATTCCGCCTTTGGCGATTTTTTTCAAAGCCCCTAAAAACACTTTGGTGCTTGCCGTTTTCGGCACATAACCAGCTGCGCCAGATTTTATAGATCGTAAGGCGTAGATTTCTTCGGGATGGGTAGAAAAAATTAATACACGAACTTGTGGAAACTCCGTTTTAATACTGCGCAAGGCATTAATGCCATTTATGTTTGGCATGTCAATTTCCATGATTAAGATATCTGGAGTTTCTTCTTGAAGGCCGCTGTACAATTCTTCCCCTGTACTTGCTTTACCAACAATGGAAAAGTTTTCATTCTTTTTTAGCATGCAAGAGATGCCTTTACGGGTCACTGGATGGTGATCTGCGATAAAAATTTTCTTCATTCTGAGTCTTTTCTTTTATAAAGACACACCTTATAAGGGGAAGTTATAAGGTTGTGTGAGGTTTTTGTAATACTAATACTACAAATCAAAACTACTCAAAATGTTTTAAGGAGATAGGAAATTTCGTTCAACGTACAGAAAACTCGTTAAAATCCCTACTTTTTAAGACGCTCGGGGATTAAACACACCGGAATTGGCTTCATCTTGTGTTGGTTAGCGCTATTCAACCGTGTGTAAATATCGTAAACTTGCCGCTTTCTGCCTTCAAAATCGCTTGCTTCTTTGCCTTCGTCCTGCATTTTCATGGCCCATTCTAGTTCGTCATAACTGGCGCCAATTTGATCTTCGTCTGTGCGGCTATCGCCAAATAAACCATCGGTGGGCGCCGCTTCTAAAATAGATTTTGGCACATCGAGCGCCCTTGCTAATTTATATACTTCACTTTTTAATAAATCGGCTATCGGACTCAAATCTACGCCTCCATCGCCATATTTGGTGAAAAAGCCGACCCCAAAATCTTCAACTTTGTTTCCAGTACCTGCCACTAAATATCGGTGCAACCCTGCAAAAAAGTATAAGGTGGTCATGCGTAAACGCGCTCTTGTATTGGCTAAGCTAAGGTCTAAAAAACTATCGTCTAAAGTTGGAGGTATTTCGGTTTTAAATTCTTCGAACACTGGTGTTAGGTCTACACGTACATCACTTACATTGGCAAAGCGCTTTTTGAGTTGTGCAATGTGCTCCTGAGCACGGGTTACTTGGTTAGGGTCTTGGTGTATGGGCATTTCAACACACAAGGTACGCAACCCTGTCTTTGCGCACAATGATGAGGTTAAGGCGCTGTCTATACCGCCGCTTATACCGAGAACAAATCCGTCCATTTTTGCATTGGTGGCATATTCTTTCAGCCATTGAACGATGTGGTCTATTACTTTTTCGGTCTGCATTCGGTAGGGTTTACGCGTTAATAGTGGTAATTTTGTACCACAAATGTAATTTAAAAGTAAAATTTATTAAAACGATCAGCGTTAAACAGTTGCCAATTCTATTTATTATGAAATATGCCATCGTGTTTTTTTCAATGTTCTTATTGTTTTCGTGTAATTCAGATAGTAAGTTAGAACAAGAGATTGAGGCCATTCCTATGGATGTGAAGATTGTTCGTTTCGATAAAGAATTTGCGCGCGCTACTCCTGAGACTTTGAATTCATTAAAGCAGAAATATCCCGTGTTTTTTCCCGAGCAGTTCCACGATAGCATTTGGCTAGGAAATCTGAACGACCCCATACAGCAACAACTCTATGAAGCGGTTGAAAATGCTTTTCCTACTGAAGAAACGATAGAAGATCAGCTACTTCCACTTTTTCAGCATATCAGTTATTATTTTCCAGAGTTTGAAGCCCCTACCACGGTTACAGTAACCAGTGATGTGGATTATCAAAATAGGGCAATTGTAGCAGATACCTTGTTGGTATTGGCTTTAGATACTTACTTAGGATCCGATCATGAATTCTACGAAAACATTAAACGGTACATAGCTAAAAACTTAAAGCCATCCCAGATTGGGCCCGACGTGGCCGAAGCGTATGCGCGCCAACTTATCTCACCTCCCAGCAAGCGTGATTTGCTTTCCCAAATGGTGTACTACGGAAAGGAACTGTACTTGAAAGACATATGGTTGTCCAACGTATCTGACGCAGAAAAAATTGGTTATACAGAAGAAGAGATGCAATGGGCTAATGATAATGAAGAAGATATGTGGCGCTATTTTATAGAGAAGGAGTTGTTGTACAAGACCGACCCCAAACTTGCGCCGCGTTTTATCTTTAATGCGCCATTTTCGAAGTTTTACTTGGAAATCGATAACGAATCGCCAGGCATGGTGGGGCGTTACATCGGTTGGCAGATTGTGCGATCATATATGGAAAATAATACGGTAACAGTGCCACAATTGCTTATTAAAAATGCAGACGAAATTTTCAAGAATTCAAAATATAAACCGAAAAAGAACTAATGAAACATCACAAGTCAGAAATCAAAATTGAAGTAGCGTTAGACGAGAACAAAGTGCCTGAAAAATTGCGTTGGTCTGCGCCAGACGGCGGAGTAGATAATGAAGAGTCGAAAGCTGTATTGCTTTCGGTATGGGACCATAAGGCGAAAGAGGCGCTGCGCATTGATCTTTGGACCAAAGATATGCCACTAGATGAAATGCAGGTGTTTTTCCATCAGACATTGGTGGCGATGACCGACACCTTCAAACGTGCTACAGGAGATGAAAAAATGGCCGCTACCATGAGTGATTTTACCAATTATTTTGCTGAAAAATTAGAGCTTAAGAAAAAGTAAAAATTTCAAAATAACCCTTCGGTTCAAATCGTATTCTTTGGGAAATCCAAAACTTATTTTTGTATACAACGCCAACAGTGGTGCCGTTAATTCGGTGTTAGACAGTGCCCATAAACTATTGAGCCCACAAACGTATCAGTGTAGTTTGTGCGAGCTTACTTTTAGGGCCTTATCTGAAAAACCAGCTTGGAAAAAATTTCGTACAGCTTCAGCAATTGAAATGGTTTTTTTGCACAAGGATGAGTTTTTAAGGCAATACCGAAGCAAATGGCTTCCGAAATACAATTTCCCCATAATCCTTTCCGAAGAAAATAATGAATTACACATTTTTATGGATGCTGAAAATTTGGATACGGTAGATGGTGTTTCTGAATTGATAACAGAAATAGAGAAAAGACTAATCAACTAGCGGAAACCGAATACCGAATTACATATCGGGAAGTTCGCCGCCCAACTCTTCGTTTATCCTGTCGATGTAATCCAACAGATCTTCACGCCCGTCGCTATTACTCGAGGAGGTAACAAAATAATGGGGCATTTCTTCCCAGTCTTGCAAAAGTCGTTGTCGGTAGGCTTCAATATTGCGCTCTAGTGCTTTCGGTTTCAGTTTGTCAGCTTTTGTAAATACAATGGAAAACGGAATTTGTTGCTCCCCCAAATACTGCATAAAGTCTAAATCGATGGGTTGGGGTTCATGACGGCAGTCTACTAACACAAATGCCAAAACAAGCTGTTTGCGCTTTTCAAAATAGTTGGTAATAAATTTTTGGAAAGTTTTTTTTGCCTTTTTCGATACGCGTGCGTACCCATACCCAGGTAAATCAACCAAATACCAGTTTTTATTCACCACAAAATGGTTAATGAGCTGTGTCTTGCCAGGGCGCCCCGAAGTTTTTGCCAAATTTTTACGCAGCATCAGCATATTGATGAGTGACGATTTTCCCACATTGCTACGCCCGATAAAAGCATATTCGGGCAGGCGGTTGTTGGGACATTTTGCCACTTCGCTATTACTCATTACAAATTCTGCCGATTTGATTTTCAAGGGATACGATATTAAGTGTGTTATTTATTTTAAATAGTTCGGTAATTGTTCGCGAAATGGCAAGATTGCCTTTAGTGCGACCTAAAAGTTACGTTCTTGCAACCAAGCGTACAACAATTCATTAAATTGATTAGGGTGCTCCATCATGGCGGCATGGCCACATTTGTCAATCCAGAACAGGTCGCTATCTGGTAGTTTTTCGTGAAACTCATCTGCCACTTGGGGCGGAGTAACATTGTCATTTCTTCCCCAAATAATACAGGTTGGGGTGTCCATGGTAGGAAGGTCTTTCCCCATATTATGCCGAATCGCACTTTTGGCAATGGCTAGGGTGCGAATTAATTTTTGTCGGTCGTTAACGGTGGCATATACTTCGTCTACAATCTCCTTGGTTGCTACCTTCGGATCGTAAAATACATTTTCTGCTTTTTTCTGAATATAATCGCGGTCGCCCCGTTTTGGGTAGCTTTCGCCCATAGCGCTTTCGTACAATCCCGAACTTCCTGTGATAACCAAAGCTTTTATATATTCTGGATACAATTTGGTACACAACAGCCCAATATGCCCGCCAAGTGAATTCCCTAATAAAATGACGTCCTTCAATTTTTTATGGTCCATGAACGCCTTTACGTACTTCGCAAAGTTCTTCACATTGGTTTTTAACACCGGCATGGTATAAATAGGGAGTTCTGGAATCAGTATTTTGTAGCCCTTCGGCGGAAAGAATTCTGCAACACCATCGAAGTTGCTGAGCCCTCCCATCAATCCGTGTAGAATGATAATCGGAGTGCCTTCACCCAATTCTAAATAGCTAAATTTTCCTTCTTTCTTCAGTTGGTCAGTCATGCAGGATATTGCAATTGTTAAAAACAAAAATACACTTTTTATTCAACTTAATTCAAACATTTCTGTTTAGTTGAATTGCCGCTAACATCTGTGGTTTGCACTGAAATTGGAGTTGTAACCAAGGGTTAAAATTGTTCATAATCAATCGGTTAAAGGTTATTTCACTTGAATAGTGGTAAAACTTATCAACAAAGTGGTATTTAGTGGTAAAAAGTGGTAAATACTTTTTATATTTGAATCAGTTAATTAAGATTTGGGAAACCCTGATGGTCAATTTGATAGGAACTTATGAGTGCAAAGCAGACGTCAAGGGGCGTGTCATGGTTCCGGCTGCTTTAAAAAAGCAGCTGGCGCCTGTAGCGTCTTCGGGGTTTATTATTAAGCGCGCCGTATTCCAGAATTGCCTTGAATTATACCCAATGGACGAGTGGAATGCGCTCATGGCCAAGATGAACTCACTGAATAGGTTTAACCGTAAGAATGTAGATTTTATACGAAGATTTACAGCTGGGGTAAAACAGGTTGAGTTGGATGCCACGGGCCGTTTAAACATACCTAAAGACCTGGCTGACTTTGCCGGGATTACCAAAGAAATTACCATCTCTTCTGCAATTAATATTGTAGAGATTTGGGATAAAGCGAAATACGAACAAGCCATCGACGACGCTGCCAACGACTTTGCAGACTTGGCAGAAGAAGTGATGGGAGATGCCGATGCAAGTGATGGACTATCATAATCCGGTCCTGCTGACCGAAACCGTAGATGGACTTAATATCCGCCCCGATGGGGTATATGTGGATGTCACTTTTGGCGGCGGCGGTCATTCGCGAGAAATTCTAAAAAGATTGAATGAGAACGGGAGGCTAATTGCCTTCGATCAAGATACAGATGCGCTTGAGAATGCTATCGACGACCAGAGATTTTTATTGATCAATGAAAATTTCAGATTTCTCAAGCGCTTCTTACGTTTTCATGGCTATAAAAAGGTAGACGGGATCTTGGGAGATTTTGGAGTGTCATCACATCAATTTGATGTGGCCGAGCGCGGATTTTCAACTCGTTTTGAAGCCGATTTGGATATGCGAATGAATCAAGAAAGTGCTTTTTCTGCCTATGACGTAATAAACTCGTATGAGGAGTCGAAGCTTCGTAGCGTACTGTTTCAATATGGTGAATTGCGCACTGCAGCCGGTATGGCAAGAGTAATTGTGGAAGCAAGAAAAAACGGCGGCATTACCACGAGCGAACAACTAAAAAAGGCGCTTGGAAGATTTCTTCCAAAGCACAAAGAAAATAAGATTTTGGCGCAGGTGTACCAAGCCATTCGTATTGAAGTAAACCAAGAACTAGACGCGTTAAAAGAATTTTTAGAGCAGACCGTGGAGGTGTTAGAGCCCGGCGGAAGGCTGAGCTTGATTAGCTATCACAGCTTAGAAGATCGTTTGGTAAAACGGTTTATGCGAAATGGCCTGTTTGAAGGAGAACCAGAACGCGATGTGTTTGGTAGGGTAGAAGTGCCGTTGAAGCCAGTAGGTAAGTTTGTCATCCCTTCCGAAGAAGAGATAAAAAAGAATAATAGAGCGCGAAGTGCCAAGCTTCGAATCGCAGAGAAACTATAATAAAACAATGGTGGCCGAGTGACCCCGAAAGATTTCGGGATTGTATCGAGACCAAAAATTATAATGAAGAAGAATATCTATAATATCATAAAAGGCAAATTTCTTGTGAATGATGACGCGCTCAAGAATTGGCGCTTTATCATTTTCCTGAGTTTCTTGGCGCTCATTATGATTGGAAGTAGCCATACGGCCGATAAAAAAGTGCATCGTATTGCACAGCTCAGCAATCAAGTAAAAGAATTGAAAAGTGAATATCTGGATGTGCGAAAACGAGTCACACAGACCAAGATGGAAAGTAAGATAACGGCTGCCATGGCGGCGCGGGGTTTGCAGCCCAGCGAAACTCCCCCGCAGCAAATAATAATAACCAAAAAACAGTAGCGCGGTGCCCATAGCTGAAAAGAACATATTAAACCGCTTGTATTTTGTCGCCGGAGGTATGTTTCTCTTTGCGCTTCTAATTGCTGTGAAGTTAGCCGATATCCAATTTGTGGAAGGCGATAAATACCGCGAACTTGCACTAAAAAAAACAACCAATAATTTTATCATTCCGGCAAATCGGGGGAACATTTATGCAGACGATGGTAGCCTTTTGGCAAGCTCGGTGCCCAAATACGATATTTGGTTCGATGCGGTTACAGTGTCATCAGAAGATTTCAAGGAGCATCTTGTGCCTTTGTCTACAGAACTTAGCAAACTTCTCGGTAAGACGCCTTCCTATTATCAAAACCGATTCCGGAAGGCGCGTTCCAATAAAAATAGATACCTGCCAGTGGAAAAAGATTTGGGGTATTCAGACTATGTCACCCTAAAACAGATGCCGCTTTTCAGAAAAGGACCTTATAAAGGTGGAATCATCGTAAAGCAGAAAACGGTGCGTGAGCATCCCATGGGGAAAATAGGTGCCCGTTTGGTAGGTCATGAAGACTATGCGAATCCGGGACGTTATATCGTAGGGTTGGAAGGGGCTTTTGATGCTAGCTTAAAAGGAAAATCAGGAAAGCGTTTAAAGCAGAAAATTGCTAAAGGCCAATGGAAACCTGTGTACGATGAGAATGAAGTTGAGCCTCAAGACGGGTATGATATTGTCTCTACCATTAATGTGAACATGCAGGATATTGCTCATCATGCCTTACTAAAACAATTGGAAATTTACGAAGCAGATCACGGCTGTGTGATTGTGATGGAGGTGGCTACAGGCGAAATAAAAGCAGTCTCAAACCTCGGAAAAAGTAAAAATGGCGGTTATTACGAGCGTCTCAATTATGCGGTTGGTGAAAGCACCGAACCTGGTTCTACATTCAAAACAGTCGCAATGACGGTCGCACTAGAGCATCAAGTGATTGATACCGCTACGGTGGTAGATACTAAAGAAGGAAAGTTTCGAATATATGGAAGAACTATTTCTGATTCTAGACGGGGTGGTTTCGGAAAGATTTCAGCAGCACGCGCTTTAGAGGTTTCATCAAATATTGGGTTTGCGAGATTGATAGATGACGCTTATAAAAACAACCCTGAAAAATTCACAAGTCAAGTGAAGGCGTGGGGGCTGGGAGATAAAATTGGAATTCCTATAAAAGGAGAAGGGGCTCCCGATATACCCGAAAAAGGTGCTGTGAATTGGAGTAGAAATGCCTTGCCGTCTATCGCCTATGGATACAATTTGGAAATGACACCATTGCAAATCCTCACTTTTTACAATGCCATCGCGAATAATGGCACCATGGTAAAACCACATTTTATAAAAGAAATTAGGTCTTGGAACCAAAAGGTTGAAACCTTCGAAACTGAAGTGTTACACGAACAAATTGCTTCGGAAACTACCATAAACAAAATGCAGGATATTCTCAAGAACATTGTTAAGCGTGGTACTGGGAAAAGTCTGTACTCTGAAAATTTCTCAATGGCTGGAAAAACTGGGACGGCCCGAACCGAATATGCAAATATTGTTGAATGGAACAAAGATAGAAAGTATGTTTCGTCTTTTGCGGGTTATTTCCCCGCAGACAATCCGAAGTACTCATGCATCGTGGTAATTCACAAGCCAAGTACCCAAAAAGGATATTACGGAGCCGATGTTACGGGTCCTGTTTTTAAACGAATTGCCCAAAAAATATTTACCGATTCACCACTGAAGGCTGAGGTAGCCAATGTTGACCAGGTAGATGCTAATGTTCAGAAAGATTATGAAACCTATTACGCCAAGATTCAGAATGCTAAGAAAAAAGTACCCAACGTACAAGGTATGGCGGGAATGGACGCCGTGTCACTGCTAGAAAATTTCGGCTTAAAAGTAAAAATTCAAGGAAATGGTACGGTAACCAATCAATCAATTCCTTCTGGAGAAACCATTAAAAAAGGACAAACCATCATACTCACATTATCTTGATTGTACTACGCGACATATTGTATAAGGTCACCCTCGAAAAAGTAGTGGGCAACACTGCCGTGGCCATCCGCGATCTGCATTTTGATAGTAGAAAGGTAGGATTAGATGATGTGTTTATCGCCATACGCGGAACAGTTAGTGATGGTCATGAATTTATTAAAAAGGCTGTAGACAACGGTGCCATCGCAGTAGTTTGCGAGGCAATGCCCGAACAATTGGTGAATGGGGTAACCTATGTACAAGTTTCCGATAGCCAACAGGCAATGGCTATCATGGCGGCAAACTTCTACGGAAATCCGTCAGAAAACCTAAAACTGATAGGTGTAACAGGTACAAATGGCAAAACGACTATCGCTACCTTACTGTATAACCTGTTTACTGCGGCTGGATTTGAATGCGGATTGCTTTCTACGGTAAAAATAATGATTGGTACTTCTGAATTGAAAGCTACGCATACCACGCCAGATAGCATTACCATAAACAAGCATTTAGCTGAAATGGTCGAAGCCGGAGTTGCGTTTTGTTTTATGGAAGTGAGCAGCCACGGGATTCACCAAAAAAGAACTGAAGGGCTCCATTTTACAGGAGGTATTTTCACCAATTTAAGTCACGACCACCTCGACTATCACAAAGATTTTAAAGAGTATCGTGATGTAAAGAAGACCTTTTTCGATCAGTTGCCAAAAACTGCTTTTGCCTTGGTAAATACAGACGATAAAAATGGTGGGGTGATGCTACAGAATACACTCGCAAAAAAATACACCTATGCGTTAAAGTCGCATGCCGACTATAAGGCACAAATACTTGAGAACCAATTCACGGGCTTATTGCTGAAAATGAATGGTAATGAACTTTGGGTGCGCCTTATCGGAAATTTTAATGCCTACAATCTCTTGGCGATTTATGCAACGGCAGAACTCCTGGGGCTGGAACAAATGGAAACTTTGCAGCTACTCAGCACCTTAGAAAGTGTAGACGGCCGATTCCAGTTTAGCATTTCAGAAGAAGAGAAAATCACATCGATTGTAGATTATGCACATACACCAGACGCTTTAAAGAATGTGTTAGAAACCATCAATTCGATACGCACAGGCAATGAAGAGTTAATCACTGTGGTGGGATGTGGAGGTGACCGGGATGCTGCTAAGCGACCTAAAATGGCAAAAATCGCAGCCCAATTAAGTACGCAGGTAATCTTTACCAGTGACAATCCGCGTACCGAGGATCCAGATACAATCATCGAACAGATGGAAGCTGGAGTCCCCCCAGAGCATTTCAAAAAAATAGTTTCAATAACGAATAGGAGAAACGCCATAAAAACTGCTTGCCAGATGGCAAAGCATAACGATATCATTCTTGTGGCGGGAAAAGGCCATGAAACCTACCAAGAAATTAATGGAGAACGCACCGATTTTGATGATTTCAAAATTGTAAACGAACTACTAACCGCCCTAAAAAAATAAGATGCTGTATTATTTATTCGAATTCTTAGAAAAAAATTATCAGTTGCCAGGAGCAAGTCTATTTGGTTTTATCACCTTCCGCGCGGCTCTGGCAATTATTTTTTCGTTGGTAATCGCTACTATTTTCGGAAAAAAAATCATCCGCATCTTACAGCGCAAGCAAATGGGTGAGCAAATTCGTGATCTCGGATTGGAAGGTCAAAATGAAAAAGCGGGAACACCAACTATGGGTGGACTCATCATTATTCTCGCTACGCTAGTACCGGTATTGTTGTTTGCCAAATTGGAGAATATTTATGTGATCATGCTGATTGTCACGACTCTTTGGATGGGTGCTATTGGTTTTTTAGACGATTACCTCAAGAAATTTAAAAAAGATAAAGCAGGTTTGCCCGGAAAATTTAAAATCATCGGGCAAGTAGGACTGGGTGTTTTTGTTGGAGCGGTGATGTTTTTTCATCCTGATGTTACGATTAAACGTGAAAAAGTAAACCCAGTTAATGGACAGGAGGAAATTACTCAAAATTCGCCTATAGAATTTTATGAGGAAGAACGCTCCTTGCAAACTACCATTCCTTTTGTAAAGCAAAATGAATTTAACTACGAAACGCTTATAAATTGGGCCGGCGAGAATGCCAAAGATTATGTTTGGCTCATTTTTATCCCTATTGTGATTTTCATTATTACGGCTGTTTCAAACGGTGCAAACCTCACAGATGGTATTGATGGTTTGGCAGCGGGCTCTTCGGCAATCGTCGCGGTAACCTTGGCGCTCTTTGCTTGGGTTTCGGGGAATGCGGTTTTTGCAGATTACTTGAATGTGATGTACATCCCCAATACCGGAGAGGTCACCATATTTATCACCGCTTTCGTGGGTGCGCTCATCGGATTTTTGTGGTACAATGCCTATCCGGCACAAGTATTTATGGGAGATACGGGAAGTTTGACAATTGGAGGGATCATCGCAGTAATCGCCATAATCATCAGAAAAGAATTACTGATACCCTTGTTGTGCGGAATTTTCTTGATGGAGAATATTTCCGTAGTCATGCAGGTAAGCTGGTTTAAATACACACGAAAAAAATATGGTGAAGGCAGAAGAATATTTAGGATGTCGCCACTGCACCACCATTATCAGGTAAAAGGATTTCATGAAAGTAAAATTGTAACTCGATTTTGGATTGTCGGGATTTTTCTGGCAATTCTGACAGTAGTTACATTAAAAATTAGATAAACCTCAAGGAGTCGCGTTCGAGCGAGGAAGTAGGGTTGTAGTGAAAATGAAAAAAGATAGACTGGTCATATTGGGAGGAGGAGAAAGCGGGGTTGGAACGGCCATTTTAGGCAAACAAAAAGGGTTTGAAGTCTTTGTCTCAGACTTCGGAAAAATAAAGGAGGCATACAAACAAGTTCTTATACAACATGGAATAGATTGGGAAGAAGGAGGGCATACTGAGGCTGAACTACGCAATGCGAATGTAGTGATGAAGAGTCCTGGTATACCTGAAACAGCCCCCATTGTTAAGAAGTTATTGGACGCTAAGATTCCTGTGATTTCTGAAATGGAATTTGCGGCACAATTTACAGACGCGACTATTGTTGGGATTACCGGAAGCAACGGAAAGACTACAACAGCTACGCTCACCTATGAATTGTTGAAAAACGATTTGAATGTAGCGCTGGGAGGAAACATCGGTAAGAGTTTTGCCGAGCAAGTGGCTTCTGAAGCATACGACCATTTTGTGCTTGAGATAAGCAGTTTTCAGCTAGACGGCATTAAAACTTTTGCACCGCACATTGCTGTATTGACAAACCTAAGTCCCGATCATTTAGATCGCTATGAATATAAGTACGAAAAGTATATCGATTCGAAATTTAGAATCACCATGAATCAGACCCAAGACGATTATTTCATTTATGACGGGGACGATCCAGAAATTGAAAAGTGGTTACAGAACCACGAAATAAAAGCAAAAAAATTGCCTTTTTCGCTTCAGAGAGAAGTCGCAGAAGGCGCCTATTTAAAAAACAACGAAATAATAATAACCTTACATAACACCAAACAAATTATGCCAATCGCATCACTCGGATTACAAGGACAGCACAATGTTAAGAACGCAATGGCGGCAAGCACTGTAGCTGGATTACTAAAAATTAGAAAAGCGACTATCCGCGAGAGCCTAGAGCGCTTCCAAGGGGTGGAGCACCGCTTAGAAAAAGTGCTCAAAATAAACAACGTGATGTACATCAACGATAGCAAAGCGACTAATGTAAATGCTACATTTTATGCGCTAGACAGCATGGAATCGCCTACTGTGTGGATTGTTGGGGGCGTAGATAAAGGAAATAATTACAAAGAATTACTTCCGTTGGTGAATGAAAAGGTAAAAGCAATCATCTGTTTAGGCGTAGACAACGAAAAAATAAAAAAGGCCTTTGGCAACATCGTCGATTTGATGGTAGAAACGGCTGGTATGGAAGAAGCCGTAAAAGTGGCATACAAAATTGCCGAACGCAATGACACCGTGTTGTTGAGTCCGTGTTGTGCGAGTTTCGACTTATTTAAAAATTACGAAGATAGAGGGCGCCAATTTAAAGAAGCTGTACGCCATTTATAGAAATAGGGTTACATGAAACAACTTTTTAAAAACATACAAGGAGACAAAGCCATTTGGGCAGTAGCTGGGTTGTTGGCGCTGTTCTCGTTCTTGCCCGTGTATAGTGCCAGTAGTAACTTGGCCTACATGTACGGCGATGGTAATACCTTCAAGTTTTTATTAAAGCACTTGGCGCACCTGTTGTTAGGCTTTGCTATTTTATATGGAGTGCATAAAATTCCGTACCACTACTTTAAGGGGCTTTCTATTATTGGGTTGCCAATTGTAGTGCTCTTACTCATTTTCACCATGGCTCAAGGCAATACCATAGATGGCGCCAATGCTAGCAGGTGGATACGGGTGCCTTTTGTGGGCGTGACCTTTCAGACCTCTACACTAGCGGCAGTGGTTTTACTCACCTATGTGGCGCGTTATCTAACTAGAATTAAAGATAAGGTAATCACCTTTAAGGAAACGCTGTTGCCTTTGTGGCTCCCGGTTTTTATAGTGTTGGCGCTTATTTTACCAGCTAATTTTTCAACAACAGCAATTATTTTTGCGATGGTGGTGGTCTTGGTGTTTGTAGGGGGGTACCCGTTGCGCTACTTATTCATTATTCTCGGTACGGGATTGGTTGTTTTAGCACTGTTTATTCTTACAGCTATGGCTTTTCCGGGTGCATTTAGCAATCGTGTAGACACGTGGATAAGCCGTGTTGAAAACTTTACCGATAAAGAAGATACTGAAGGCGATTACCAGATTGAAATAGCCAAAATTGCCATTGCTTCTGGCGGTGTGACCGGATTAGGACCGGGAAAGAGTGTCCAGAAAAATTTCTTACCACAATCATCGTCAGACTTTATTTATGCCATTATCGTTGAAGAGTTTGGTATTGTGGGGGCGCTGTTCTTAATGTTTTTATATCTGGCCCTATTATTTAGGCTGGTGATAGTAGCACACAAATCGAGTACCCTCTTCGGAAAATTACTGGTGGTGGGAGTAGGCTTGCCCATTGTATTTCAGGCGCTCATTAATATGGCGGTGGCTGTAGAATTATTCCCAGTAACGGGACAGACTTTGCCGCTCATAAGTAGTGGTGGTACCAGTATTTGGATGACCTGTCTAGCATTAGGGATGGTATTGAGTGTAGCGGCAAAACGGGAAATTCAAAAAAAGGAAAATGAATCGGGCGAGCTCGTAGAGAACCCATTAGATATTTTAAGTGAAACGATTTAAGTAGATAACAATATCGAAAAAAGTAATACATATCGGTTTATCATTAGTGGAGGTGGCACAGGAGGGCATATCTATCCCGCTATTGCCATTGCCAACGAATTGAAATTGCGTTATCCCAATGCAGAATTTCTCTTTGTGGGGGCTAGTGACCGTATGGAAATGGAAAAAGTGCCGCAAGCAGGGTATGCGATTATCGGATTGTGGATTTCAGGCTTGCAACGTAGTCTGAGTGCGAAAAATTTATTGTTTCCTTTTAAGCTCGTTTCCAGTTTGTTGAAATCAAGAAGAATTGTTAGAAAGTTTAAGCCCCATGCAGCCATTGGTACGGGTGGTTATGCCAGTGCCCCATTGTTGAAAGTGGCTTCTGGAAAAGGTGTTCCGTGCTTAATTCAGGAGCAAAATAGCCATGCGGGAATTACCAATAAATGGTTGGGCAAATCGGTTGACACCATTTGTACTGCCTATGAGGGGATGGAGCGATTTTTTCCTTCGGAAAAGATTGTGCTCACAGGGAATCCTGTGCGTCAAGATTTACTGGAAATTACAAGCAAAGAAAAAGAGGCAAAGGCATTTTTTAAGCTAGACCCGTCGCGAAAGACGCTCTTGGTTTTGGGTGGAAGTTTGGGTGCCAGAAAAATAAATCAATTGGTAAACGCAACACTCGATTATTTTATTACTGAAAACATCCAAGTGATCTGGCAGTGTGGAAAATTATATGAAGAACAATACCTCCATACATCTGGAAAAGGAATTCAGGTACATGCGTATTTGAATAGAATGGACTTAGCGTATGCAGCAGCAGATGTAGTGGTTTCGAGAGCTGGTGCCTTGTCTGTTTCAGAACTATGTTTGGTAGGGAAGCCCGTGGTGTTCATTCCGTCGCCCAATGTTTCCGAAGATCACCAAACGAAGAATGCGCTTTCAATTTCAGAAAAAAATGCAGCGATTTTACTACGGGAGAACGAGGCAGATGAGAGGTTTCAGCAAGTGATACAAACGTTGTTACAAGACGAAAAAAAACAAAAGAAACTTTCAGAAAACATTAAAAAATTGGCAAAACCAAAGGCGGCAATAGCTATTGTTGATGAAGTTGAAAAATTATTGAACCCCACCTAACCACCTCGAAAGGGGTAGTTGAAATTCTTCCCTTGAGGGGAGTTAAAGGTGAGAAGGGCCGAAAGTGAATTTAAAATAAAAGTTAAACGCCTGCACGGGCATTATATGAGTCTATTACACAACATACAGAATATTTACTTTATCGGTATTGGCGGTATCGGGATGAGTGCGCTTGCCCGTTTTGCTAAATTGAAGGGACTCGATGTGTATGGCTACGACAAGACCAAAACTTTGCTCACCGAGGTATTGACTTCTGAAGGTATCAAAATCACCTATACAGATGCGGCTTCTGAAATCCCAGAGCACATACGGTATCCCGAAAAAACCTTGGTGGTGTATACACCCGCAGTTCCAAAGAATAGCAACTTACTGCAATGGTTTAACTCAAAAAATTATAAGGTCGTTAAGCGTTCACAGCTATTGGGCGACGTTACAAAGCATACTTTATGTTTGGCGGTTGCCGGCACGCATGGTAAAACAACAACCTCGGCCATTTTAGGTCATTTGTTGGCTTCCTGTGAGATGCCGGTCACTGCTTTTTTAGGCGGAATAGCAGAAAATTATAATTCTAATTTTATTAGCAAAGGAACCGAAATTACCGTTGTGGAGGCAGACGAATTTGATCGTTCCTTCCTCACCTTAAGCCCAGATATTGCTTGTGTTACCTCGATGGACGCCGACCATCTTGATATTTATGGAGATGCCCACGCAATTGAAGAAAGTTTTAAAGCGTTCGCCAACTTGGTTGAGAAACCAAAAAACTTGTTGGTTAAGAAAGGACTTCTAATCGAAGGCGAAACTGTAGCAATAGAAGAAAGCGCAGCATACGAAGCCCAAAATGTACGGATTGAAAATGGAGCGTACATATTCGACCTAAAAACACCACAGGAGTTATTAAAAGACTTACAATTTTATTTACCTGGCCACCATAACCTACATAATGCAATTACAGCCCTGGGGATGGCAATTTTAGCAGGTTCCCCAACCGATTGTTTGCCTAGGGCTTTAGCCAGTTTTAAAGGCGTAGACAGGCGTTTTTCGTATCGAATTCGCCACGATGATTTGGTGTTGATAGACGACTATGCGCACCATCCCACTGAGATTGACGCGCTGTTTCAAGCCGTATCAGAAATGTATCCGGCAGATCGGAAGGTGATTGTTTTTCAGCCACACCTTTTTAGCAGGACAAGGGACTTTGCTCAGGGTTTTGCTGAAAGTTTAGCGCGTTTTGATGAAATATTATTATTAGAAATCTACCCGGCCCGGGAAGAACCAATAGAGGGGATTTCTTCAGGATGGTTGCTGGACATGATAAACGAATGTCTGGTTGAGCGCCCGCCAGAACGAAGTCGGGCTGGCAGTCGAAACCTTAGTGGAGCTGCAAAATTGATAGCAAAATCCGAAATCATTTCGGCCCTGAAGAAATCAAACTGTCGTGTCAAACTTTTGGTGGGAGCAGGAGACATAGGTGCAGAAGTAAAACATATAACCAACGCATTGCAATTATGAAAAGAATGGTTACCGTCATAAAGTTTTTGTTGTTGACAGTCTTGGTGGTGTTTTTATTCAGTTTTACACACCAACGAAATAACAATAGGAAATTAAGTAAAGTCGCCATCGAATTTTTAGATGAGAACGATCCGTTCATCACAATGCATACGGTTAATAAATTGTTAATACAAAATCACGACAGCGTTACGGGTGTGGGTAAAGAAACTTTAGTTTTGAAAGAGATGGAGTCCCGCTTGTTGGCAAATGCGATGATTCGTGACGCGCAAGTGTATGTAACGGTTGACGGCGTTTTGGGTGCAAAAATAGAACAGCGGAACCCGATAGGTAGGGTGGCCGCCGAGACCCATTATTACCTTGATGAAGACGGTAAAAAAATGCCTTTGTCAACGGTGTACGCTGCAAGAGTACCATTAATTACTGGGCATTCGAATACCAATTTTACTGAAATAACGCCGTTATTATTAAAGATACAGGCCGATGAATTTATGAAGAACAGCGTAATAGGAGTGCATGTTTCAAAAAAGGGGAGTACCACTTTGAAGTTGCGAAAACATCATTTTGAAGTGGTCTTTGGAACACCCAAAGAGATAGATAGGAAGTTTCAGAATTTAAAAGCGTTTTATCAGAAAACAAAAAAGGACAACACATTGAATAGCTACCAGACAATCGATTTGCAATTTGGGAATCAGGTGGTAGCCACAAAACTAGAATAGAATGGAAAATGAGAACATAGCGGTAGGATTAGATATTGGTACCACCAAGATTGTTGCTATGATTGGTAGGAACAATGAGTATGGAAAAATGGAGATTTTGGGCATTGGAAAATCCAAGAGCTTGGGCGTACACCGTGGTGTCGTGAACAATATCACCCAGACCATTCAATCTATTCAACAAGCAGTGCAAGACGCAGAGTCGTCTTCAGGTTTTAAAATTGAAGATGTTGTGGTAGGAATTGCTGGGCAGCATATCAGAAGCTTACAACACAGCGATTATATTACCCGTGGCAATAGCGACGAAGTTATTGATGAAGAGGATATCGATAGGCTATGCAACCAAGTACACAAACTGGTGATGTTGCCAGGAGAAGAAATCATTCATGTGTTGCCGCAAGATTTTAAGGTAGACGGGCAAGCAGAGATCAAAGAACCCATTGGTATGTACGGAGGTCGTTTGGAGGCCAATTTTCACGTAGTAGTCGGGCAGGTTTCTTCTATCCGAAATATTGGTAGATGTGTAAAAAGTACAGGATTAGAGCTTTCAGGAATAACGCTAGAGCCCTTGGCTTCAGCAAATGCTGTTTTAAGTCAAGAAGAAAAAGAAGCTGGGGTGGCATTGATCGATATTGGAGGAGGTACTACCGATTTGGCCATTTTTAAGGATGGAATCATTAGGCATACGGCTGTTATTCCGTTTGGCGGAAATGTGATTACGGAAGATATTAAGGAGGGTTGCAGCATTATAGAGAAGCAAGCGGAACTACTGAAAATAAAATTCGGATCGGCTTGGCCAGGCGAAAACAAAGACAATGAGATTGTCTCGATTCCGGGATTACGCGGACGTGAGCCTAAGGAAATAACCTTGAAGAACCTTTCAAAAATAATTCATGCCCGAGTGGTTGAAATTGTAGAACAGGTATACTTGGAGATTAAAAATTACGGCCACGAAGAGCAAAAGAAAAAACTGATTGCCGGTATTGTACTCACAGGCGGTGGTTCTCAGTTGCAACATTTAAAGCAGTTGGTTGAATACATTACTGGGATGGATACCAGAATAGGCTACCCGAATGAGCATTTGGCTGGAGATAGTGATAGCGAAACTACGAGTCCGTTGTATGCTACGGCAGTAGGCTTGGTGCTGAATAGCTTACAGAGTAAGCACAGAGCAGTGCCAAAGGCTATGGAGGTGACGAAGACAGAAACAGAGACATCGCAAACTACACAAAAGACGGTTTCCGAAGAAGAGGAGCAGACTGTGGAAGAGCACCCGAAGGAGCGCAAACGCTTTTTTGATAAATGGGCAGAGAAGTTTAAGGAATTCTTAGACAATGCCGAATAGCCCTGGGATGATTTTTTAAATCGCTCCAAGGTAGAAAACGGATTAAATAAATTATAAAAATAATTCTGTGAAAGCAGAATACTAGATACTAAACCTCGCAAAACAACACAATATGAGTAAGAACTTTGATGAAACAATCGCATTCGATATGCCGAAGAACCAGAGCAACGTGATAAAGGTTATCGGCGTTGGAGGGGGTGGTAGCAATGCCATCAATCACATGTTTAGCCAAGGAATCAAGGGGGTAGATTTTGTGATCTGTAACACAGATGCCCAAGCCTTAGAAAACAGTGCTGTTCCTATTAAAATTCAGTTGGGAGTTTCGCTCACCGAAGGTCTCGGTGCAGGCGCTAACCCTGCCATTGGTGAGCAATCTGCCATGGAGAGCTTGGAAGAAATTAAAAACATGCTTTCTACCAACACCAAAATGATTTTCATTACGGCTGGTATGGGAGGTGGTACTGGTACAGGTGCTGCACCTATTATTGCAAAAATGGCCAAAGAATTGGATGTGCTTACGGTGGGGATTGTGACCATTCCGTTTCAGTTTGAAGGAAAAATGCGAGGCGAACAGGCGCAAATTGGAGTGGAAAAACTACGCCAAAATTGTGATTCATTAATTGTGATCAACAATAACAAATTACGCGAGGTATATGGTAATTTGGGCTTTAAGGCAGGTTTTTCTAAAGCAGATGAAGTATTAGCCACTGCAGCGCGAGGTATCGCAGAGGTAATTACCCATCACTACACACAAAACATTGACCTTCGTGATGCCAAAACGGTGTTGGCCAACAGCGGAACAGCCATTATGGGAAGTGCTAGCGCAAGCGGTGCCAACCGTGCCCAAGAGGCCATTAACAAGGCCTTAGATTCTCCGTTGTTAAACGATAATAGAATTGAAGGCGCGAAGAATGTATTGCTCCTGATAGTTTCTGGGAACGAAGAAATTACCATCGATGAGATTGGAGAAATCAGTGACCATATTCAGGCGCAAGCTGGATACAGTGCTAACATTATCATGGGTATTGGGGAAGACGAGTCGTTAGAAGGTGCTATTGCCATTACTGTGATTGCCACTGGGTTTAATGCTGAACAGCAAGACGATATTGCCAATACCGAAACGAAGAAAATTATCCATACGTTAGAAGAAGAGCAAAAAGCAGAGCAGGATCTTTCTGCAAAAAAAGGTGCTACGCCCGTAGCGTTGCCAAAACCTAAAACTGAGACACCACCAGCCGAAAAGCAGGTGATTCGGCATACATTAATTCTCGATGAAGAAGAGCCCGTTGCTAAGCCACAGCCTAAAAAGCCCGCAGCAACAGAAGAAAAAGTGGTTCCGCAAGATGTGTTACCGTTTGAAGGATATATTGCCACATCTGAATTGATTAAAAATATTCCTGTAGAATCTACCATAGTAGACATACACCATTTGGCTGAGTTCGAACAATTGATGATCAATGAAATTGATGTGAACAGTTTTGAAATAGTGACTCCAAAAGTTGAGGTCGAGGAAATTTCCGTAGAAGAAGAAAAAGAAGAGAAATTTACCATTTCAGAAAAGAAAGAAACGGAAACGATTGCTAAGCCTGAAGCTGAAGAGCAAATGCTTATGTTTGACCTTCCGGTAAATACGAATACACCCAAGAAGCCAGATGCCCAAAAGGCGCAACAAAAGGAAGAAGAAGTATTACTCTCGCGAATTGAAGATATTGAGGTGAATGAGCCAACGGAAATCATTCCGATTACTGAAGTATCTAAAGGTGAGGTGAAGCGATATAGTTTAGACGATTATGAAGAAAAGGAAGCCGAGTTGTTGTCTGCAAAACCCTCTAAAAAGGAAGTAGCCGAAGACGAGGTGGTATTTGAAACCAAAACGGTAGAGCAGACAGAAACGGAACCAGAAGTATCGCCAGAAGATGCAGACCCTTTAAATACGCCGATTTCAAAATTGTTGGCTTCACGTACGGAAGAGCGCAAGAAAAAGATGAAGGAGTTTAATTATAAGTTCCGTAACAGTGCTTCGAAGATAGAAGATATAGAAAAGCAGCCCGCGTACAAGCGAATGGGCATAGAATTAGAAGATTCTGATACTGCCACAAATTTGTCGCGTACGTCGGTGAGTACAGATGATGATGAGGATGTTGATTTACGCAGTAATAATTCGTTTTTGCATGACAATGTAGACTAATAGTTAGTCTAAAGCATAAAAAACCGCTCGGCAACTAGACTCGAGCGGTTTTTTTTTAGGACTAAATCAATGAACCTCATAGAGTAGAAAAGGTTTTAATACACGCAAAACTTTGTCTGAAGTCTTTCCTGTTTTCTTGATAAGATATGCTTTTATGCGCTGAAGGTCTTCAGGAGTTTTAAGAATATTGAATTTTGAGTCGTAGCCCGAAAACAGCGGTTCTACTATATGTTTATCGAATATAGTGGTAATTTCAGAATGCCTAGGGTCTACACTTATTTTGGTATGGAATAATTTTTTAATCAGTTGTTCTTCACCTTCGAGTACTTGAAAAAAATGTCCGAGGTTGTGGAGTAGAATCCCGGTGACATTCTCTTGGTTATTTTTCTGTTCTGTAAGGTTTAGAACGGCGTCAACTTCTTGTTGCGAAAGGCCGTTAGTCACATTACTAACGTAGCATATTGAGTAATAGTTCATTGTGTTCGATTGTTTATTCATCTAAAATAGAGAAAAGGCTAATTTTTGCTTGCTGTTATACGCACAAATCTTAACATTTAAAAAACTAGGGATCGTCTCAAAAAAGGACAATACATACGAATCAATTTGAGTATATTTGCCGTTGAATAATTTTGATATGAGTTTAGCTGCCAAAATAATGGGCGCAATGAAAGTTGCGATGAAAGAGAAAGATCAAGAAAGTCTACAGGCATTACGATCGGTGAAATCGGCTATTTTACTAGCACAGACTGAGAGTGGTGCGAAAGAGGAGCTGTCTGAAGAGGCAGAGTTGAAGTTGTTGCATAAGTTGGTAAAACAACGCAAAGACAGTGCTGCAATTTATATCGAGCAAGGTAGAGAAGACTTGGCAGCACCAGAATTGGCAGAAGCCAAGGTGATAGGTCAATTTTTACCAGAGCAGTTGAGTGAAGAAGAAGTAGCTGCAATGGTAGATGAGGCAATAAGCAAGACAGGAGCTAGTTCTATGGCAGATATGGGCAAGGTGATGGGGATGGTTAATGCAAAAGCTGCTGGTAGGGCAGATGGAAAGACCATTAGTACGATTGTAAAGAAACGATTGGCCTAAACAGCGTTTTTTTTAATTTCGTTAAAGGTTAAAGGTTAAAGGTTAAAGGTTAAAGGTTAAAGGTTAAAGGTTGCATTTTTTTGACTACTGACTACTGACTACTGACTACTGATATACGGCCGCGTGGCGCAACTGAATAGCGCATCAGATTTCGGCTCTGAGGGTTGGGGGTTTGAATCCCTCCGCGGTCACGAATAAATAAAATACCCAGAAAAATGTCTGAGCTTGCTCAAGCATTTTTCTGGGTATTTTATTTTCAACGCGGAGCGTTGCGGGAACACCGAGTTCTGCGAGGTGAACCCCATGTTTTCAAATTGCCTCCGACGAACGTTAGTGAGAGGAAGGCACGGCGTTGAGGGAACACCGAGTTCTGCGAGGTGAACCCCATGTTTTCAAGATGCCTCCGACGAACGTTAGTGAGAGGAAGGCACGGCGTTGAGGGAGCACCGAACGCAAGTGAGGTAATCCCTCCGCGGTCACTACACTCGAAAAGTCGATACATAAGTATCGACTTTTTTGTTTTCGACTACGGTGAGAAATTTATTTTTTACGCAGTTGAAAACAAAAAAAGTACATCGAGTTCTGCAAGATCTGAACCCCAGGTTTTCAAATTGCCTCCTTTGTCATCGACGAGCAATAGCGAGAGAATGACATAAATGAGAGGGAAATACGGCGTTGCGCAAAGTGTGTGTTTGTAGGCGACTTACTTAATTTGCACTTGCTTCCAACCTGTCTAAATGTTTTGAATGGCAGATACCACCCATTCTGTGACACTTGAGAGAGGTCGAAAACCTGAAATGGCTTTTCTAAAACACCCTAATAACAAAAGTTTATAAAATATTCAGAACAAATTAACGTTTGGTAAGTTCAGTGTATTTTCTTTTAACATACATTTGCTCGTTTTTGTGATAGATTATTAGTTATCAAACCATTAAACCCCTATTTTAAGTACATGCGATATACCTTTAGAATCCCCACTTTTTTAATTGCACTGTTATTTTCAATCCAATTAGTTGCACAGTCATTGCCCATTGCTTCAAATGGTGAAATAGACGGTATAAGTGATTTGTATTGTAGCGAATTGCAGACTGAATTGGAACAGGAAATTTTTAAAAATAAATCCTGGAAAAGTTTAATAGACCGTAAAATGATGTCTATTGGTATTGTTGATCTTTCAGACATCAACGATATCCAATATGCTGGTCTAAATGACGACCACATGATGTATGCTGCAAGTCTACCAAAAATTGCAGTACTATTAGCTGCGATGGATGCTATAGACAAAGGTGAGTTGGTGAACTCTAAAAAAGTGCAGCAGGATATGCGCATGATGATTAGCAAATCTAATAATCAGGCTACTACCCGTATGATAGATCGAGTAGGGTATGAAAAGATTGAAGAAGTACTTAGAATGCCTCAACACAAATTATACGATGAAGAAGTAGGCGGCGGATTATGGGTAGGAAAACGCTATGCCGCAGGTGGTAGACGTTATCCAGACCCTTTAAAGGGGCTGAGTCATGCCGCAACCACAAGACAGGTTTGTAGTTTTTACTATCAATTAGCCATGGGAAATTTGGTAAACGAACGTCGTTCAAAACAAATGTTGAATATTATGGAGAACCCTGAGCTTCACCATAAATTTGTAAACACCCTAGACCGCGTAGCACCAAAAGCACGTCTTTTTAGAAAATCAGGATCTTGGAAAAACTATCACTCAGATTCAGTATTGGTTTGGGGGCCCGACAGAAAATATATTTTGGTAGCACTTATCGACGATGCCTACGGAGAACAAATTATCAGAGATTTAGTACTTCCACTAGAAAAAGTAATGAAAAATTCGCGAACTTTATAGCATATTAACTGCCATGCTATAATGCTGAAAACACTTTTTAAAAAGACTTTCGATATAAGAGATGGGGAAATCCGCATCTCTTTTTTTATGCAGTTATATATCTTTCTGCTTATTACCGTGCTACTCATGGTAAAGCCTACAGTAAACGCACTCTTTTTGTCAACACTGGGAGCAGCACATCTGCCATTTGGGTATGTTCTGGTAGCAATTGTTGCCGTAGTGGTCTCTTACTTCTACAATCGGGGAGTCAAAAAATACTCACTACGCAAGATTACCACCGCTACACTTGTGTTTTTTAGTTTGCTTTTTGCCGTGCTCAGTATTTTAATGTACGCTGGCACGCTTAACGATTGGGTTTTATATACCTACTATCTCAGCGTTTCTATATTTGCGGTATTGGTCACCTCGCAATTCTGGATCATAGCAAACATGGTGTATAATGCTAGGGAAGCGAAACGTTTATTCGGTTTTATTGGCGCGGGAGCCATTGCTGGGGGTATTTTTGGAGGATATGTAACAACCATACTGGCTTCTAACTTCGGAAATAGAATTGTGATTTTCGTTGCGGCAATTTTAATACTTTGCTGTATACCAATTCTACAAACTGTTTGGCGCATCCGTATAAAGAAACTTACTTCCTATGTTCGAAAACAACGGAAAGAGCAAGACCTGCAAAGCAACACGCCTCCCTTCAGGTTAATTCTAGACTCCAAGCATCTTACTTTCTTGGCCGCCATCGTTGGTGTAGGTGTAATTATGGCAAAGTTGGTAGATTTTCAATTCAGCGATTTTGCCCATAAGGCCATTCCTGATAGTGATGAACTTGCTTCATTTTTCGGTTTTTGGTTTTCAACTTTTAATGTAATTGCCTTGCTTATTCAATTGTTTTTAACCAATCGTTTGTTGGCATGGTTAGGGGTTACTTCAAACCTGCTTATCTTACCACTCGGAATTGCCATAGGGTGCTTATTGTTTTTAACCTTTCCAGAATTGTGGGTGCTTATCATTATAAAAGGGATGGATGGCAGTTTTAAACAATCGATAAACAAAGCGGGCATCGAGTTGTCTATTTTACCTATTCCTTACCACATAAAAAACGAAGCGAAGTCATATATCGATGTTGTGGTAGATAGTATTGCTACGGGTCTGGCAGGTCTTATGCTCATCTTTGTCGTGCGTAAGTTAGAACTCAGTACTTCATACATCACCGTCATTATTTTGTTTATTCTGTTTATCTGGATGGTGCTTATCTATAAATTGCGTGAAGCGTATTTCGAATCATTCCGCAGCAATATCCAAGAATCTATTTCAGTACACGATTCAGCAGAAAAACGATCTCGCAAAGAGCGTACCGCCAAATCTACCATTCAGGTGCTTACGCATGGTACCGAGAGTGAAATTTTAAAACTCTTAGACCGTCTGCAAGATTTTAAGTTGTATACTTTTCAACCACATATCGTGAACCTACTGAAACACCATTCACCTCAAGTGAAGGCCGCTGCCATTCAGCAATTAAAAAGTTACAATAAAGGAACTGCCATAAACGAAATAAAGCAATTGCTAGAGTATAAAAATGATGAAGTGGTGTATGCCGCAATGGATTACCTGTTAAACCATACCCAAATAAAAGATGAGAATATCTTCCGTGCCTATTTAGATCATCCTACAGATTATATTTCAAATGCGGCAATTCTTTGTTTGGCTAAAGACGCGGCTACCAATCAAAAATTGGCAGCAAAATATGACTTGAGTGAACGTCTTGATAAAAAAATAAAAGAACTTTTTGCGGTAGATAATGACCTTCGGAAACAGGAGGTGGCAGAAATAATGGCAGCAGTTGGCTACGCCAGAGAACCGAAACATTATTCGTTTATATCGGCCAACTTCAACAATAGGGATCCCTATTTGGTAAAGCACGCTATCAAGGCTGCGGGTCTCACTTCATACGAACCTTTTATACGCCCACTTCTTGCCTTTCTAGCTGAAAAAGAATTTAGGAGTACTGCAAGAAATGCATTACGATCTTATGGTTCAGAAATAACGCAACATTTGCTTCAACTTGAACTTTCAGAAATCTTAAGTAATGATGTAAAACCCCACATTCCGAAGGTAATCGAATCGTTTAAGAGTAGGGAAGCTGTAAAGGTGCTCATGCGATTGCTAAAAAGTAAGGATTTTGTAATACGTACTGAGGCCGCGAAGTCGTTAAACTCACTGAAAATGAAATATCCGAACATTTCAGTAGACCAGCGATTGCTCACCCAAATTCTATTGAAAGAAGGAACTTTCTACAAAAACACAATCTATGCTATTGCAATACTAAAAGATGTACTTGCTGAAGAAACCGAGGACGACCTCGATACCGATACAGAAACTGAGCGCATGATTGCGAGAGAGAACCTGTTGGAAGTTTTGTTGGTACAGTTAGACCAAAGCTTGGAGTGTATTTTTAAGCTGCTTAGTTTGAAATACGACCAAGCTGATATTGATACGGCGTATTACGGACTGAAAAGTGATACCAAAGAAGTGCAGATTAATGCGGTAGAATTTTTAGATAACCTGCTGAAATCTCGACTAAAAAGTGCCATCCTACCCCTAATTGAGTACCATGTGGTTGATGCGAACGACACCAGCATGCTTCCCACTGAAACGCCGATGAAAACCGAGTTGGAGATGCTTAAAAAGCTGATGAAGAATCGCGGTAGCCGAATTAAACTCGCAGCACTAAATGTAGTGCGTTATTCAGACCACCCAAAAGCAATTACCTTGGCACAGAAACTTACCAAGCACAAAAACCTGCACATACAGCGTTTCGCGATTCGAGTGTATAAAGAATTAAAACAACAAACTATTGATTCGTAATTACTCGATCGATAGAACTTGCCAAATACATGTGGGCACTTCCAGAATTTTTACTCAACACATTGGTCATTAAACAAACGATGTATTTCTTTCCGTTTGGATGTTCTACGGTAATAACCGAGTTCATGTAGTTAAATCTGTTACCGGCGTATTTCCCACATGGTGTCGATTTCGTTTTGTCGCAACTGTAGAAGCTACCCGATTTAAAATACACCCGAGCGCTGTCTAAACGAGATGATTGGGCATATCTAATTCTGCGATCGGTACTGTACATAAGGCGCTTCATCTCTAAACTAGAAGCGGTGTCTATGACCTTTCCTTGTTCTAAATTCACAAGGTATTTCATCAATCCTTTTGGACTTCCTATACTGCCGCCCATTCTGCCAACATACTTGCCAGCAGGATTCGTAAACATTCCGCCCAAACGCCAGTCGTCTTCACTAATCCCCAATTCGCGTAGCGGATCGTTTACCACGCTATTTGCCAATTTGGTCAAGGTGTCTCGTGGGGTGTCTACAAAATATTGTTCAGAATCTTCTAAAGAGAGGCGCGGATAGTCTTTTCCGTAGGCAGCCATCAGCATGGCTTCTCGGTACATCACACTGGCAGCACCGTTATTGCTTACCGATACCATGTGATCTAACCACTCAAACAATGTAAATTTATCTGATGCCACTACTTGTCGTTTGGTCAATTTTTCAGTAATCGGGTCGTAAATAGGAACTGTGTGGTGATCTCCTGTGCCCCAATACCGTGCATCTACAATCTTGTTGCACAACAGCGCGATTCGGGCGTCAAAATCGTCTGGATAAATTTTTTGCAATTGATAAAAAACTGCGTTTAAAACAGCAATTTTCCCTACGCTTCCAGGTTGGTATCCAACATCTTCCCGATGGGCTGCATATTTTAAATTATTAGGGTCTGTCATGTCTAAAATTGCTAGCGAATAATTACCTCCTGGTGTTATTTTTTGTATCGCCTTTGCAAATTCTGGATCTTCTGTCAGGATGTCATCAACGGCTGTTTTTGCAATGGGCAACAGATTTAGTTTAATGTCTTCAATCGACCCAAAAGCTCCGTAGGGAATTCGAGTATATTCTTCGCCTTTATCTAGGGTATGCTGTATGTCTAACAATCTTTTTATCTGCGTGCGTTCATACCCGTCTATTGGGTAGAACCCAAAGGAAACGAAAAGGCAGATAGTGAGTATTATAAAAGCTAATTTTTTCATGAATGTTGCGGTTTGTGTTATTCGTTCCATGTAATTTCTTCTGAAAGGGAAACAGTTTGATTGTAATCAATTTTTGGGGTGATAGAAGCAAGGTATTCTGAACTTTTTGCATTCTTGTTTTCCACGAAGGGTCTGATTTGAAACAGCCATAAATTATCGTTCTCGAAACCTAATTCTACATCCCAAGCTCCTTTGTATTCAGTACCGGTTTCCTGTGGCATTTTGGTGCGTACCTGAGCGGCGATGTCTCTTAAATCGGCTATATTTTTTTCGTTCAGAATAGGATTTTCAAAGGTTGTAATGTTTTTTGTAGTCCCTCCCGTTTTAGGTAATCGTAAGTAACCGGGTTCTCGTGCAGGAGCTAACATCACATTATCATCTGCAGTAACTAAACGGGTTTCTGCTATTTGGCCATCTACAGCACCTCCAGCCCCTCGACTAAACGCTACGGTGAGATCGTCTTCGTTCCCGCGATTAATACCCTTAGTAATCATCACCCCGCTATATTCCACATCAACACTTGGAATGATCAAAATGGAAGGATAGACGTTTTCTGGGTTGTTCAAATATTTTTGCCTCCATTTAAAGCTACGTTCTGTATAAGGCGAAGCCCATACTTTTTTGATGCCTTCTAAAATATTTTCCTTGTCAAGAATATTGAAAAGCGTCAGATTTAAACCAGCGCCAGTAAACTCTTTTAGGTCTTCCATGTTGGTATCGCTTCGTAAGAAAACAGGAACATTGCCCATTTTGTTTTTAAAGGCAGCGGCAAACTTTTGTTCTAGTTGTTTTTCGAAGTACGGCTCAAGCGGCATTTCCTCGATAGCGGTTTTTAATCTACCCAGCCGTTCAAGTTGATACGCTTCTACTTCTGCTTCGGCTATTTGGTTTGTTCTTTTTACATTGGCTTCTGCAAATGTGTCTATCAAAAAGGTCCAATAACTAACCGTTTCTCCTGGCATTTGTTGGTCCATATGCTGTCTAAATATTCCGAAGGGAATCACCACCCCTTCTACTACGTTTTCTGGGAACATTTTTTTCAATTGTCCGAGATTAGCTGCTTTTGGGCCGCACAATTTCCCAGAATCTGATGCATCTACGGTTGCCATGTCTAAAACTTCGCAAACATCTAATTTTATTTGATCTACAGGAACCGCAATTTTTTCTGAATTGCGCTCTTTTTTGGAAAACAACTCTTTTTCTTCCTGGGACATTTTATCTTCTGGTTTCAAAATAACATTCCCCTTGGCAGAAACTGCATAGAACACCTTGTCTCCATGGTATTTCTTTAAATCTTTCAAGTTCTCCCCAGAGAGTGCGGCATTAGGTATGCCCAAGTTACGCGCCAACAGTTGAACGTGAGAGACTAAATTTCCTTCTGAAACAGTCATTATTCCTGCCACTGGCTTTAAGTCGCTTGGAGGTTTCTGAAAGATATAGATATGGTTGGGGTTGATATCTATGTTCTCTGAAGATTCAGGAACTACCACCAATTCTCCAAAGGCGTACCCAGGATTCAGACCGCGAACCGTACTCTGTGAATCAAGCCGCATCACCGAATTCGAAAGATTGGCATGTTCGGCAATTTTACTACCCAGTTTGCTCACTGCCTTCCCCAGATCGAGCGCCACGCTCGAGCGAATTCTATCGTCTATAAAACCATAACTCAATGGTTCAAACGTTGTGTAACTATCTACAATGTCCTGATAGTTTGCTTTCACCATAGAAGCGCTCCACTCAACTACACCGCGAGAAGTTTCTAGAAACTCGGTAAGGTCTTTTATAGAGAGTTCTGTAGTTCCTAAATGTGTTTCCAGGGCAGGCGCAATGGTGTTCCATTCCCAAAGTTCTATAAGTCCGGTACCAGCTGCCGCCAAACTTAGATTTCGAATTTTCTCCATAAGGCCCAAAAGGTCGTCAGGTTGCCATTCTTGTGATTTTTTCAGTAAAATATCTTCAAATTTATTTGAAAGATCAAGCAATAGAAGTCGGTCATTTCCGCTTGCGGTATCGGTAATACTCGTTCGGATAACACATAAAATGTCGGCAAGGTCAACCAAGGTACTTGCCGGACTGGCTGTGTCATCATAACTTTCGATAAAAGAAAGCAGCCTTGTCTTGATTGTATTGGCGTTAGAAAGTTGATTAACTTGGCTTTTGAGTGCCGTCAAATTTACAGGGGCATGAAATTCTTCTAAGGTTTTTTCTAATGCTGCCAGCTCCGTTTTTAATTCTGTTGAAAGTTTATCTGCATTATCTTGCTGAAATTTTTTCACCATGGCTATATCTTCTTTGGTAGGATTGCCATGAATTTTGATGCGGGCATCCATAAACTTCGGAAATGCATCGGCTATATTTTTAGATTGGCTTCGCATTAATTGTGCGAGATTGGTATCGCCATCATGCGGAATATCCCGCAATGACTGTTTCAGCAAGAAAAATTGATTGGTAACCCGTTCATCTCTAGGTAGAAATTTTTGGTAAAACTCGACCCCCCAGGCTTGTTCGTCTTCAATCTGTATAGCACCACGGTAATACTGCGATTTCTGCTGGATCCAACCATCGTCTACACTCTCTAAATAACGGTTTAATTGGTATTGTTTTAACCTACTCTGGTTGTTTTTTGCATCCCAAAAGGCTGTACGGTCTGTACTGGCCAAAATTTCTCCAAAAAATATATGGTGGTCTTTTGCTAGTTTTTTTATATCATCCCTATAATCGGCATGCTGTACGGCTTCATCTTTATCTTTAGGACAAGGGTCACGTGCTTCGCGTACTTCTCCGTCGGCACAAAACCAATGGATACTTTTATAGGGTCCGCGTGCATTTTGCTTATAAAACTCAATGCGTTCTTTGATGTATTTTACAGGAAGTTCCTGCCCAATAGATTGTAGTGAAGTACAGCAAAAAGCCAAGAAAAACAGGCAACGAATAAAAAGAATATTTTTAGATGGCATACGTTTGTGGTTTGTCGATTTTAAAGGTAGTTAATTGTTGGTAATGTAAATAGCCTCCACAAAAAATTGTGAAGGCTATCTTCCAATCAAATAGCAATTGTAGCTATACCTTTCTTCCCGTTAACAATTTATAAAGTATCATGATAACGGCCAGAACAAGTAGAATGTGGATCAAGTTACCAACCGCGGCTCCAAAGCCAATAAATCCAATAAGCCATCCTACTACTAGGATAACTACAATTAACCAAATTAAGTCTTTCATTTTCTAAGTTTTTAAGTTGTTATGATGTGAATTTAGAAAGCAAGAAAGCTTTTCAAATTAACTTTAACTATATTTAACTTATTGAAAGTTAATTGTTTATAACTTGTTCAGTAGTGTTATATTTTTATTGAAATGTGTTAAAGGAAGTTGGATAAAAGTGTATTTTATTCCATTCTTAACTTTTTGTTATTCTGTCTAAATTCGGAAGGAGAGATGCCGTACGTTTCTTTAAAGATTTTAGAAAAATAACTTTTGCTAGAGAGCCCCAACTTTTCTACAATTTCAGAAATATTAAAATCGGTGTCATTTAACAACGTTTTTGCGTGTAACATTCGTCTGTGTTGAATATAACCATTTACGGTAGTTTGGTGCATCAATTTAAACCCTTGTTGTAGTTTGTTTACATTAATCCCTACTTCTTCAGCTAATTTTTCAACAGAATCAAGATCGGCCAAACCAAAATCGATGATGTTGGTTGCTTTTTTTATCATTGAAACTTCATAACTACGCAACACCTGGTTTCCGTTGTCTTCACTGATATCATCGTGGTATTGCACGATTTGATGGGTAAGGATGTCGTATGCCTGCCCTTCCAAGAAAATTCGTCTCACAAAATCATTATTCTCGAAACTTTCTATCTGATTAAAAAGATCAGCTATCTGCAGGCTGTAATATCCACTGTGATAAAATTCAGTGAGCGCCATCTTATCTGTGAAAAGTTTCTTTAGTTCTGGCGACAAACTTTTTAACTCGCAGTTCACTTTATTCTGAAATTGATCGCGGTTTAATTCTAAACTGCCTACTTGTATTTCAGTATCGGCCGTGAAATGAAGTATGTGGCCATTAGTACTCTTACTGGCAACAATCGAACTTTGGTATTGCTGTATGGTGTTATTGGTCTCGTTGTCTTGGAATCTGTGGTGCAGTACTCCTTTTAAACAATAAAGAAATTTAAGCGGGTGAATATCGTTTACTACAAAGTGAAATTCAATGTCTTCTTTAAAGGTGCAGTCGTAGATTAGGATTCCGAAGCCACCGTCAAAATTGATTCCTTTTATGTATCCTTCCCCCAGTCGTTTGGGCACATTTACGTGGTATTCGCCACAGTTTTCTTTGTACTTTACTTTAAAAGCGTCTGCTATATCACGAATTACTTCGTATAAGGGAAGTGAATGTACTTCAATTTTTTTCATTAGTTAGGTTTGAAGAACCAAGATACGACAAAATTTAAATGGTGCAACTGAAACCATCGTTTGCCTCTTTTCATTTGAAATATAAAAACCTATTTTTACGGCTGTAACAGACTAAATTGTATAGCATGAAAAAAGTATTAGGCATAGGATCCCGTATAAACCATACAGAGTTTGGAAAAGGTGTTGTTACCAATGTGGATAGCAGGATGTATTGGGTCACTTTTATCGATAATGGCCTAGAAACTGTGCCTTTAGATTCAGACTTTGAAGTAATCGAAGCCGCCGAAGATGAAGTAGATACCGTGAGTTTCTATGAAGTGGAAAAAAGCCTTCGCAGCATCTTAAAAAAGTGGAGCGATACTTCGGAAATCGTTCCGATAGCCGATAAATACAAAGGTGGAACTATGGTGTTAAAACCAAAAGATAGTTCGTTATCTGATAAAGAAATTCCTATCGACACGTTTTTTCATAAAATTGTGATGCTACGCGATCGGTTGCGGGTCATGGAACAAAAAATAAATAGTAGTAAGGTTTTAGACGACCAAGAAAAAGTAGATTTACAACAATACATTACCCGTTGTTACGGTAGTCTCACAACCTTTAACGTGCTTTTCAAGAACAATTCACAACAATTTAAGGGCGATAGTAGCAAGAAGTAATAATTGGTAGGTTGTGGGCGTTTGGTAAGGTGAGGCGCGTTACTTGCCAATAATTCACTATCTTTCAGCGCCCTACTGCATTATGATGTACCTACTACAAACCGATACAGATGCTACCTGGATGGCACCGTATGCCTACACGATTGTGTTGTTGGGTTTCGGTTTTTTTCTTTTTAGGGTTTTTGAAAATTGGTACGCTGGCACCTTCAACAAACCCCTTTTTAGACACTTTTTAGTTTTCAGAAACATACCAAAAGAACAGCAACAGGTACTGGAAAATGAGTTTTACTTCTACAGCTTACTTTCATCAAAGCACAAGCGGCAATTTCGCCATAGAGTAGCCACTTTTATTACAGGCAAGCAGTTTGTGGGTCGCGATAACTTGGTAGTTACCGAACGTATGAAAACACTAATTGCAGCTGTTGGGTGTATGTTAAGTTTTGGCAGAAAAAATTTCGAATACGATCTAATCAAGTATGTGCTGGTCTATCCAGAAGAATTTTACAGTGAAGCCAATCAGACGTACCATAAAGGAGAGTTCAATCCGCGCCAAAAAGCGTTGGTGTTTTCTTGGAAAGATTTCGAAAATGGCTATCGAATTAACGATGATAATTTAAATTTGGGTATTCACGAATTTATGCATGCTATGCAATTGGAGTCGAAAAAGAGCCGCGATATAGATGCTACCCGTTTTGCAAAGCAATTTCAGAATATCTTAAAGAGATTGACGCATCAAGAGGTAAAAGATAAATTAGACGAAACCCGCTACTTCCGAGCTTATGCTTTTACCAATCAATACGAATTTATGGCTGTACTTGCCGAGTATTTTATAGAATCTCCTACCGATTTTAAAGATCACTTTCCAGAATTGTACGATCATACGCAAAAGTTGCTAAATTTTAAGTTTGCCGGATACTAAACATTCATTTTACGGTAAATGTCGTCTGCAATAAGCGTTGCATGAATTCTAGAGTTTTCAATAAACCATTTATGTGTTTCGGTACCGCCACAAATCACCCCAGCCAGATACAATCCTTCAATATTACTTTCCATAGTAGCATCGTTATAGACGGGGATGTTTTTTTCTTCAGAAAGTGTAATTCCCATCTGTTGTAAAAATTCAAAATTAGGTCGATATCCAGTGAGGGCAATCACGAAATCATTGGGTAAAACCTTGGGTCCTTCAGGTGTATTTAGCAGTACTTCGTTAGCTCTTATTTCTGAAATTTCCGTGTTAAAGTATGCAGTAATGCTTCCTTCGGCAATTCTGTTTTCAATATCTGGTTTCACCCAGTATTTTACACGATCTCCAATACTTTTTCCACGAACTACCATGGTAACTTCGCCACCTTTTCTCCAAATCTCTAGGGCAGCATCTACGGCACTGTTACTCGCACCAACAACAATATTTTTTTGAAGCACGTACGGATGTGCTTCTTTGTAGTAGTGTGACACTTTTGGTAGCTGTTCTCCGGGAACATTCAATAATTTTGGAATGTCGTAAAATCCTGTAGCAACCACCACGTTCGAGGCTGTGTAGGTGTTTTTTTCTGATCTAACGTGAAATTGATTATTTACTTTTTTTACTGAAACTACCTTTTCAAACAATCGAATTTCTAAGTTATTTGAAGTAACCACACGCCTGTAATATTCTAGTGCCTCATCACGGCCAGGCTTAGCCGACTTGCTAATAAATGGAATGTTTTCAATTTCTAATTTTTCAGAAGTTGAAAAGAACTGCATGTTCAACGGGTAGTGATATAACGAATTGGTAAGTGCTCCCTTTTCTAGAATTACATAATCCAAATCTCTTTTTTTACAGGCTAGCGCACACGCAATACCAATGGGTCCGCCGCCAATTATCAATACTTCTTTGTCAATGTTTGCCATACGCAAAGATAAAAAATGCCCGCTCCAACTAGATCGAAACGGGCTTAAACTATGTTTGAAATGCCTTTATTTTTTTACCACAATTTTTTGCGTTGTTTTTCTTCCCTGACTCATGCCTACCACTAAATAAGTACCTTCTGTGACACGCAAGCCGCTCCATTGCTGCTGTTTTGGAGATAAAGTATCTATCAATCGTCCGGAGGTATTAAAAATTTGGATGGTATCAAACCTGTTTTTGGCAGCTTCTAGAAGATTGAACACAGTACCTACCGAAGGAGAAACTATTTGGGATGTTACTTTCTCATTTTCTTCTAAACCCAAGGTGGAACGATCAAAAAGAATAACAGCATTGGGTTGGTCTAGACCGCCCAATCCCGACGAAATAAGCTCGCCGACAAAGGTGCCGTCGGGTAGATATTCCTTAACAGACGAATCGTTACCATGTCCTAAAATGATGTTACCATTGGGTAGGAAGTCGACACCCTCGACTTGGCTCACATCTGTGATGAAGGTATCGAGGTACGCACCTGTACTGTCATATTGCTCTACATCCCCATCGTTCCAGTCAAATACCTGTAAGTTTCCGTCATCGTCAAAATAGATATTGGTAGGCCCAGAAAGTTCTGAGTTGTCTACAAATATTCCAGTACTATTGCCCGAAGTATCAAAACTCGTCACAGTACCCGACCCGAACGACGAAATATATAGGTTGCCACCAGCATCCCAGTCTATGCCAATGCTTCGTGGCACGCCAATATCGGTAAATTCATCTACAAATGTACCATCAAGTTCATACCGAAGCACTTTATTGTCTGTAGTGCTCCACTGAATTACATATAGCAAGCCGTCGGGTCCTATCTTCATACGTGTGGGACCTCCAGCCTCTGTGGCAAAGTCGTTTATATACGTGCCATCTACAGCGTTGTATTTTGTGATTCTTCCGCTGTTCAAGTTTGAAATAATCACTTCGTTGGTATTGGGCAAGAACACGATATCTTGGGGCCAGCTTAATTCGTCTACTATGAAGTCTTGCGGATTGGTACCATCGATATCGTATTGAATGATAGTACCTGAGTTAGCACTGAAATTTTCGGCATCACTTACATAAATCTTGAGATCTTGGGCCGATAAAGAAAGGGTAGCGCACATTAAAAAGAGCGTTAAGAGTTGATAGATTTTCATGGTGTAAAAATTTTAAAATTAGTATACACCTAAATTCGACAGATTGGTGAGAAGAAGGGTTCAGAATTATAAATCTGCCCCCGAGCGTTTATAAATTAAGACAGTTGAAACCGCTGTTTGTAATGCATGGGTGTACATTGGTGCTTTTTCTTAAAGGCGTGGTAGAAAGCCGCCTTACTGTTGAAACCTACATCGTAATACACGGTTTTGATAGGTGTATCAAACTCGTTTTGTAGTAATTTTTCGGCTTCAGCCAAACGGTATTGATTTACAAAGGTGTTAAAATTGACACCCGATTTTTGATTAATTACTTTGGAAAGGAGATGTGTTGAAAACCCTAATTGATCTGCTAGATTCGCCAAGCGCAGCTCATTGTTGGTGTAAGGCTTATTCTGAACCATATAATCGGTGATTTTTTTATAGAGTTCATCCAAAAGTTGTATTTCTAGTGATGAGGTAGTGGCCGGAAGAAAAAATGACGCATAAAACTCGCCATCAAATATTTGGGGTTGCTTAAAAATAAAGTATCCTATGGCATAGATGGAACCGCTCATTACAATAGAAATTGCATAATCCCATTCGTTATTGAAGAAGGGAAAATTCACCAATACGTAATACGAAATATATGCCACAACAAACAAGGCGTATAAAGTCACTAAAAATTTAGCCCATTTTTTTCGAATTTGTGCATATTCAGTATGTAAGTGCTTATTGGTATGTACTATCCTGAACAATAAACATGTATAGATAAGCATGTGCATAATAATGAATTGGTAGTACTGTGGTAACCATGCCAAAGGAACCGTTATTGAAGGAGCTACTGTGTTTTTAAGTAAGGTCGCAACATAGGGAATGGCGCACAATAATGCCGGCAAGAAATGTAACAGTAGCGTTTTTGGTACTGTTTTACGATATAGACTCAAAAAATACCAATAGAGTAAAGGACCCGTGAGATAGTAGCAGACGACAGGAAAAAATACAAAATAAGGATACACAAACTGATAACCTGTCCAATACAACACATACTGTAATAATATAAAACTGAATGCAAAAATAAAGAATGCAATGGGTCGCACTTTCCTGTTCTTGTCACTTAAAAACAATATGCCCAAAAACAGTCCCATGGCTACGGCTACCAGAAAACCAGCCGTCCAAGTATCAAAAGTGGGGGTTTGTTGCATACACAAATATAGAACTTGTGTTATTCAGCATGCAAAAGTTACCAGTCTTAACTTATAAATCAAGACCTTTTTTAAGATGGGCCCACGAGCTTTTTAAGTCCTGCGATGGTTTCGGTTGGATTATCTGAACCGAAAATATAACTTCCCGCGACCAAAACATCTGCTCCTGCCTCTACCAATTGTTTTGCATTTTTGTTGCTCACACCGCCGTCAATTTCGATATGGGTGTTAAGACCTTGGTCATTTGCCATTTTTCGAAGTTTCTTCACCTTTGCATAGGTCATTTCTTCAAATTTTTGTCCGCCAAAACCTGGGTTGATACTCATAAGCAACACCATAAAACACTTTGGGAGGATATCTTCCAATACTGAAACAGGAGTAGTCAAGTTTAATACCACACCCGCTTTGCATCCTGCATTTTCTATTTGGGCGAGCGTACGGTGCAAGTGTACGGTACTTTCATAGTGTACGGTAATGATGTCTGCACCCACATCTGCAAATTCTTGGATATAGCGTTCGGGTTTTTCAATCATTAAATGTACGTCTAACGGCTTTGTTGCATGTTTTTTAATTGCTTTTATCACTGGCATACCATAGGAAATGTTAGGTACGAAGTGGCCGTCCATCACATCAATATGAAACCAATCTGCCTCACTGTTGTTCACTAATTCTACATCGCGTTGTAGGTTGGCAAAATCTGCTGCCAACATGGATGGGGATATTAATATCTTGCTCATAGTTCTAATAAAAATGGTTTTAATAGGCGGCCTAATTTTTCGCCAGTAGAATTAACTCTGTGTTGTTTAAGGTATGTTTTAATACGTTCTAGTTGTTGTGTGGTCTTGACAATGGTAAAGATTGAACTATATGCTTCAAATATTGGGTTTTCCGTTTTTCTACGAATCACTTCAAAAATGTCTGAATGTCGTGGGTCGTCTTTGATATAATCTTCATATAATTTCTCAACTACGGTTTCTTCTCCTTCCAACACTTGAAAAAAATTACCCATGCCATATATTAAAATACCACTGATGTTTTTTTGGGTGTTATTGCTTTGTGTGGTCAGGAAAATATCTTCCACAGATGAGGCATTCAGATTTTCCGCTGCCTTACTAACATAACAGAGGGTATAAATCATAGTATTGGTGAGGTTGATTGTTTGCTCAAAGGTAGTAAATTTCAAAAGAAAAAACCTCCGGTAATCAGCCGGAGGTCATTCATCAATCAAAAAACGAACAGTATGTTTAATACTGTAAGTTGCCGTATCTAGTACTATTTTGTTGAAATTTCAAAATATACTAGCCTAAATAGGTTTTAAGGATTTTACTTCTAGAGGTGTGTTTCAACCTGCGAATTGCCTTTTCTTTAATCTGGCGTACGCGTTCTCTGGTAAGGTCGAAGGTTTCACCGATTTCTTCTAACGTCATCGGGTGCTGGTCTCCTAAACCAAAGTATAAGCGAATTACATCTGCTTCTCTAGGAGTAAGTGTTTCTAGAGCGCGCTCAATTTCGGTTCGTAGCGATTCATGCAACAAACTACGGTCTGGATTTGGAGATTCTCCACTTCGTAATACGTCGTATAAGTTACTATCTTCACCTTCAACCAACGGAGCATCCATAGAGACGTGACGGCCAGAGTTTTTCATACTCTCTTTCACATCATTGATTGTCATGTCTAACTCTTTCGCAATTTCTTCAGCAGAAGGAGGTCGCTCATGCGCTTGCTCTAAAAACGCAAATGTTTTATTTATTTTATTAATACTTCCAATCTTGTTTAACGGTAAACGAACAATACGGGATTGCTCGGCCAATGCCTGTAGAATCGATTGACGGATCCACCAAACAGCGTATGAAATAAATTTAAAACCACGCGTTTCGTCAAAACGTTGCGCAGCTTTAATAAGCCCAAGATTTCCTTCATTAATCAAATCTGGGAGTGTAAGCCCTTGGTTTTGGTATTGTTTAGCCACAGAAACCACAAAACGCAAATTTGCCTTGGTCAATTTTTCAAGAGCGCGTTGGTCGCCTGCCTTGATTTTTTGTGCCAATTCTACTTCTTCGTCTGCGGTAATGAGGTCTACTTTACCAATTTCCTGAAGGTACTTGTCTAAAGAGGCGGTTTCCCTGTTGGTAACCTGCTTTGTTATTTTGAGTTGTCTCATTTAGGGTTGTAAGGTTTGAATGTGCAAGCCTGTCTTGCTTAAGTTATACGTAAATTGAACCCAAAAGGTTACACAGATTTTATTTTTTTTGAAAATTTCTGTCATTCGTTTTTGTTAAGGCACCAACTCAGGGTGCAAGTTTGCTAGCTTTTTGCTTTTGAAATAGTCTTTCGTACAAGACTTTGCTTACATACGCCACAATTGTTACGACTAACAAGTAAATAAATGCGAGTAATGCTGTAATCAACGGATTTTTCGCTTCAATGGCGGTTTCTACAAAATAAGGCCTCCTAAAAAAACCGTGTATGGCAAATAAGAACATGCTTAATTTTCCGTAGAAAACAATGACTTTGAACAGAATATTTTCTCTTCGAAATAGCTTAAGTATTAGCACAACCAATAGGTAAGTAATTGTAATAAAGGTGAGTGGAAAAGATAAAAAATAGAAATTACCTATTATAAATATCACAACACATAAAGGTATCGCCCAATTTGAAACTTTTGTATTGAATGCCAACAGAATCCCCAGGGTAAATTCTGGAATATGTCCCGGGGCATTCGCCATCACAAATAAATCAGAAGATAATAGCGGTTGGTACAATGAAAATATAAGTAGGTATGAAGCAATTGCTACTACGGCAAACCCTTGCCATCCCCATTTTCTAATTATAAAAAACAAAGGTATAAAGAGTACGTAAAGCTGCATGATGAGACCATAAAACCACCAAGGGCCATTGATAGCGAGTGCTTGCCCTGGAATTAAGGTGTGCACCATCGCAAGTTTAAGTCCGATTTTAGCAAACCATTTTAAGTCTGGAAATCCGTACACCAGCGTGACGTAAGCAATTAGCACTATGATTCCGATTATGAATGCCGGGTAAAGTTTGGCAGCTCTTTTCTTCATGAAATCGATAAAATCGTGTTCCTTTTTTTGAAAGGATTTTGCCAAGCCGTAACCGCTGATAAATAAAAATAATTGCACCCCAAAGTGCCCGAAATAGGAGAATAGGGTATTTGGTATGTCTAGAGGTGAAGTCTTGAGTCCGTTGAATAGATTCTGAACAAACTCTGGATTAAATATAAATTCATTTTCTCCAGTATAAGGTGGTACCCAGTGAAAATAGTTGTGGAATATGATAAGTAGGATGCCTACCCCTTTTAAAAGATTGGTTTGCTCTCTGTTAATACTGAATGGGGACATGTTGTTCCTTACCTTCAATTGGGTTAGTTGAACGCTAAAGATAGAAAACCAGGGTTGTTTTTTATTCTAAATTTAGAAAAGGTTGAAAATACGGTATTAGAATTCGTCAATCCCGAATCCATTTCTTCATTTTGGGAAATTGGTCTGCGTTGCAGAGCGACATCCACTCTAATAAGGGCAGTCCCACATACTTTTTATTGGTAAATTGTTCAATAAGCCAAGCCGAACCACCTTTATATCCGTTTGGGTGGAAGACAACATTAAGGTCTAGATTTAAATGGTGTGACGCAGCAAAAGACCATAAGATGGCGGCTATTTCTTCACCATCGGGAGGCCAATCGTCTGTGATTTCCGAAGAACCTATTAGCGGTCTTATATGCTTTTCAGATACTGCAATGTGCCCCGCTTCATGGAGTATATCGCCTGGATATTTCAACTTAGTTCTATCTAACAGTATGGTTGCTCCTTTTAGTTGAAGCCCTGGCAGGAAGGTATTGTCTGTCAAGACTGTATCTATCACTTCAATATTGATAGCATTCAGGAAGTCTAAGATGGTAGTTGTTACATTTTTCGTGCTTTCCAAGGGGATGGCATCATTGGTTATACTTAAAGGTAATACAATAATACGATTTATGTACTAGCCGATGTAGTTACACAAAGCTAATTCCTTGTTTTGCACAAATTTCAGCTACCCTTTTAAAATCTGGAGGACCTTCTGGGAGATTGGCCAATTCTGCAAACATATGTTCAATTCCGGCTGGGAAGGCAGATGTAATCATTTTAGCTTTTTCGGTACCAACTACTTTCCATGCATGTGATATATTTTTGGGGGCAAAAGCGACATCTCCTTCTTGAAGTACTGTGGTTTTTCCGTCTATCATGATTTCAACTTGACCTTTTACGACTCTAAAAATTTCATCTTCCAATGTGTGTACGTGGGGCGGAATTCCAACGCCGGGATCTACATTGTCTACCCATTCAACAATCTGATTTTTGGTGTCTTCACCCGACAATTTATGGGTTTGGATGTCGCCAATCACATTTAAAACAGTTCCTTCTTTATCCTTAATAATTTTTGAATTTTTAGGAAGCGGTTTCTGATTATCTGATGGTGCTATTTGACTTTGTACAATTGTGGGTACTAACGCAATTCCTAATCCTACGCCAGATGTTTTGATAAATTGTTTTCGGTTCATGATACTGTTTTAGTGCAATTTACATGTAAGAATGGGTAGGTATCCTATGAAAATTACTGTAAAACCTTAGAAATTAAGAAGAATCAAGTTTTTCTGAGTGCAGAAGGGGTGTTCCCGGTATGTGTTTTAAAGAAATAACTGAAATAGTCTGGAGAAGAAAAGCCCAACTCAAAACTAATCTCTTTTATAGATTGAGACGAGAATTTAAGGGCATGTCGAGATCTCATCAGTAGTTGTTCAATAATGATATTTTTTGCATTCACCGAGAGCACTTCTTGCACGCATTCGTTGAGGTACTTGGGTGATATGTTGAGGCTGTTTGCATAGAAAGAAACATCGTGCTGTTGAAGAATATGTTCGTCGACTAATTTTTTAAAATTGTACACCAAATGTGTTTTTGTGTTATTGTTTGAAATCACCGATTTGATGTTACATTGCCCGTCACAATACACAAAGAAGGTGTTGAGGAGCGAGAGGATGGCTTCTTCTTTGTGGTTTAATTCAGAGCCTAGTAGTTCATCTATCATTTCCAGGATGGCTTGCGTTCTTTTTTCTATTCCTGGACTTAATTTAAATAATGGGACTTCGCCAGCATTGAAAAGTCTGACTTTGTTTATGTGAAGATTGCATAGCATTGGGTGATTTAAAACATCATTGGTCAGGTATAAAATATATCCTGCTGTAGGAGTTCCATCTTTTTTTAGAATTTTCCATTGAAATTTTGGGTCTAGAAAAAAGATGGCGTTTGAGACATTCGAATACAAGACATCGTCAATTTTTATCCCTTCAATTTCATTTTTAATCCAACAAACGGCAAAAGACGTAGTTGCGTTGTTTGCGGTGGTCTCGTCTGTTATTTGTGATATTTTAACTGCGTTTGGTTTCATTCAATACAAGTGATGCCGGCAGTGCAAGAATTGCGCACATTTGGTTTGTGATAGTTGAATAAAAATAGGGAATTAGATTTAATTAAAACTATAGAGCATTACTTCGTGCTTTCAAACAGTATTATTTGCAAGGATAACTTTTACAGTACTTCGTAAATTTGTGTCTGATTTCTGAAGTTAAATAGTTTTATCATTAATTTTTAGAATTGAATAATCCTTTTCAAATAGGTTTAATAATTCCTCTGAAGGTACTTTTATTTTATAATCAGGATCACTACTAATCAGTATTTCATTCATGTTTTGAGCCTTTTTGTTTTTCCAAAATCCAGCTTTTGTAAATCCGATTGCACATGTTTGACCATTTTGTTTGAATACTTGTCTATGATATACCCATTTTTCATCTGACCCTTCTAATTTCAGAGTGATATCAAATTTAACAAACATTTTAAGAGGCTTCTTATATATAATTTTTTGAGATGCTAAGACACCAAACATACCTTTTTTTACAGTATTATCGTATAGCTTTGATCTAAATACGACTTCGTATCTAATTAAGTCCATGTAATAAAAGTATTTTGAATTTGCCATGAACCGAAAAGATTCGCAATCTAATAAATTTACTCTTCTAGTCCGTGTCAATTCAGAAGTTGGTCTTATTTTTTCCCAAAATATTCTAGAGCCGATGTAGACATAGACCATGTGCAACCAATAGTAAATCATTCTTATCGATTTTTTGTGTAGGTTACTTATTTATTTGGAATCAAAAATTACATACAACGGTCTAGTATATGGCTAGCCGATTCAGCAGCATGTCTCCGACGAGCGCTTTAGCATGAGAGGAAGACAAAAGGCACCGTGCAGAAGGATTTATCCGTTAGGGCAATTTACGATTAATTGTTGAGATTTAGATTTAGCCAGGAACGAGATATAAAATATATGCAGTGTTAGCTGTAGTTCTTTCTCATTTCATTTTGTAAATTTTTCAAATGTTGTTCCATTAAATTTATATACTCCATTTTCGTGTGTTCCAAGCCACAGGACACCATTATTGTCTTTATAAATACTGAATAGCGTTATGTCTTTTGAGTTGTTTTGAACAGCAAAGTGTTTAATTTTCGTCCCATCGTATTTCCAAACGCCATTACGATACGTTACGAACCATAAGTTATTGTTGTTATCACGTACTGTTGATAGGTATTCGTCCAAATCGCTGTACTTTTTCCCATCTAAACCGCCTATACTTTCGTGTCTCGTGTAAAATTTACTACTTTTCAATGTTGCGTGATCGTAAACACTATAACGATATTCAGTATTGAACCAAAAGTCGCCATTTTTGTCTTCTGCTATGGAGCGCACTCCGTTGGCTCCCTCATTGCGAAATTCTGTCACATCTTCTTCTGTAATCCATTCAAACGATTTTCCGTCGTATCGGCAAACTCCAACTGGGTTTGAGCCAAACCAAATGTTTCCTTTCTTGTCTTTGTAAATACTGTAGATTTCAAAAGGATTAGTTAGCGTTTCTGGTTTTGGAAGTTGTAATTCATATAATGTCGAGCCGTCATACCTGTAAACCTTTTCATTTTGAAAAGAATGTCTAAACCATAAATCATCTGATTGAAGTTTCCATTCATTACTGGTAGTCGCAACTATTTTAGTAAAGGTGTTTCCGTCAAACTTAACAATGGTTGAATTAGGGTGACAGCTATTAAAAAAAATATTGCCAAATTTATCTTCTTTTATTTCATCAATTCTGTTATTTAATAAGCCGTGTTTTGTAGTAAAATTAGTGAATGTTTTTCCGTCAAATTTATATACTCCTGTCTCCGAACTTCCAAACCAATAATTATCATTTTTATCTTGATGAATAACCATAATGTTATTTCCAAGTTTTGTAACAGTATCACCTTTTACAATGTTGTCTGTTTTAACTTGTTGTTTGGTTGATTGTCCATTACAAGATGTCAATAATACCAATGTGCTAAAAAATGTAAATACGTTCAATTTTATTGTCATCAGTTTAAAGCTTGTACTGTTGTCATAGAGTTACGGTCTTGTATATGTTTTGTGGCGAGACTGCGGCTGATTCGGCTAGCGCTGGAAGCGTCAGCGTGATAATCAGCTGGGGCAGTGGCGCCGCCACTACGTTTTTATCCGAAAGGGCAATTTACGATTAATTAGGGAGATTGAAATCTAGCCGGAAATGAGCCATAAAATATATGCATTGTTGGCAGCTGGCTTTTTTCAATTTTAAAGGAAAGGTAAAATATATTCTTCAAAAATCTTTTCTGGTTGCTGTGTTTTTCCATTTCTATAATTTCCAGATGTTATAACAACAACTGCTTTTAAACTAGGAATAACAAATATATATTGTCCACCAGCTCCTCTGGCTTCAATCGATTTTATACTTTTTCCGTTTACTTGATACGTGTTATGCCACCATAAATATCCATAGCCGTTTTTATCAGGTACATTTTCCAAATTACGATAGTGCTTAATTGAGTTTTCAACCCATTTTTTAGATAAAACACGTTCAGAATTCCATTTTCCTTTATTGAGGTATAACTCCCCAAATTTCAACATATCTTTTGGCGTGAGGTACATTCCACCTCCAAAATATGGTCTTCCTTTCAAGTCTGTTTGTATGATATAATTGGTGATTTCAAGTTTCTGAAAAAGGTATTTGTCCATAAATATTTCTAAAGGTTCAGAAACAACTGAATCCATTACAACGCCAAGTAAAAATGGATTTGCTGAACCATAATTTGCCTCTGTATTGGGTTCGTTTATCATATTCGCTTTCAGAATCGTTTCTGTCCAATCTCTAGTGGGTTGGTAATTATTTTCAGATGCGGATGATTTTCGCTCTCTTGTATAATCGTCTGCATCTAGCCCAGAACTCATTGTTAAAAGGCTATGAATAACAATTTTTGATTTTAAACTGTCTTTTAGCATTTGATATTCATTTGGTAAAAAGTCAAAAATGGATTGATCAACATTTATGAATAATGATTTATCACTTGCAATTCCAACTATAGCAGATGAAATACTTTTTGAGGCCGAACGCATATCGTGTGGGATACTTGCGTTATAGCCATCAAAGTAATTTTCGTAAACTACTTTTCCTTTTTTTGAGATTAAAACAGAATGTGTGTTTGGTAATGAATCCTTTGAAATCAGGGATTCCATTTTAGCTAGTTGTAAAATAGACGCTTTATTCTCATTTTGGAACCCACCAATATCCCAATCTGTTGTTGACTTTTTTAGGGTTACTTCTGTAAGTAAGTTTTTTCCAAGATAGATACCTAATTGAATTCTATTTGGTACTAGTTTCCCTCTAAACTGCAATCCAGTTTTAAAATCAGTAAACGAAATCAAATCATTTTCTTTTTGAAAATTATCGCACCAAGTTCCTGTAAATCGATTATCGCTAAAAATTGGATAGGCTTGGTATTCATTTTCATCTCCATTTTCAACACTCAAATAAAAATTAAGTGATTTCAACTCGTCTACCATTAGTAGATTCCAAGTTCCTATAAAAGTGTTGTTCTCTGATTGAGTTAGTTTTAAATGGTAAAGAAGCATTCCAGACTTGACAAATCCATTAATCTCTTTGTCATTTTCAGATAATTGACCTTTAAAAGAATAGTTGTCAGCAAAAGGTATTTCTAATATTGAAGTGCTTTTTGAATCAAAAGGATAATCGATTATATTTTGGTTGTTAGAAATTTTGAATTTGGCGTTTTTAAGTCCTAAATTTTCTATTTCTATCTGTAAGTTGAAGACCTTTGTATTTTCTATTTTTCCTACCCAACCATTTGTATATTCTGCCATATTTTGGGCATAGGTTGAAAATGAATAAAAAAGAAAAAGTCGTACTAGGATGTTTTTAATTCTCATTTTTCGATTGATTTGTGATGATTTGCAAAGATGAGATTAAAAAACTGCTCAGAATTGTATAGAATTAGCATTGCGAAATGTTCTTCAAAAGTTTTGAAGGTGTTGTCTTGTAAATTCGCTTAAAGTTCTTGATGAAATGACTTTGGTCGTAAAAACCACATTGATAACAAATTTCTGTCAATGAATATTTATTAGAAGCAAGCAAGCAAAGAGCTTTGTTCAATTTTATCAGTCGAATGTAATTGCCAAGACTTGTTCCAAAATATCGATTGAACTCTCTAGATAGGTGGACGGGATGGATTTCTAGTTTTTTACTTAAACTATTCAAGGAATGGTCTATTTGTTCTTCAATCAACAAATCTTTTAGTTGGTTTACCCAAATAGGCTTTCTTGAATTACCATTTTTTGCTTCAGTTAGCGAATTAAATATATGAATTAAATTACTATCAATACTTAACTTTGAATATTGGTCATTAATTTTAGTCTCAATAAATATCTGGTTCATTAAGTTTTTTATTATTGGACTTTTCAAATTAACACTTCCTTCAAAATCTGTTATTTGAATATCAAAAATTGAAAACCAATTCTCATTCAGTTCAATATGAAAACCTCGTGTAAATTCAGGCGATTTTATGTTGTAGTGTGAGTCTTGCCAATTATGAAACAGTAAGCTTCCTGGCTCTAAATAATAGGACTCTTTTTTATTAGATTCAAAGAGTTTTCCTTGAAGTAAATACGTGAAATATGGATTTTCGTGATAATGCCAGTCAACTTTACTATGTGTGTATTCTGTATCTGTAATGATTAGATTTTCAAAAGCTGATTTTTGGTAATGTTTTCCATAAAATTCTCCTTTTTTTAGTTTATTCATTCTGTTTCTTCAGCTTGTTGCCAACGTGTTTGTGTATGGTTAGTTGCGGGACTGCGGCTGAACCAGCCCGAACGTGCCGTCCGGTACGGGCGGGTCGGCAAGACACCTAGCCGCAGGCTAGGCTGGCAGCAGAGCTCGTCTCTGCGTGCGATTCAGCTTGCTGCTTGCGCCGCGCCTGCGGATTTATCCGATGGACTAAATTACGATTAATTGGGGAGATGTGAATTTAGCCCAGAACGAGACATAAAATATATGCAGTGTTGGCAGCATACTCTTTCCATTTGCCACGTCTAATGTAAGCCTTTTTTTCAATCAGAATAATGTCTTGATTAATATAATGCATTGGGTTTTTTACTTTAATCGATTTGCCCATTCCTCCGTAATAGTAAACGAGCTTGTCATTTTTAAAAATCAGAGAACTATGTTGAAAACAATGAAATCCAATGCTACAAGATAAATCAGGAAGATTACATTGGTCTTCATGTAACCTTGCAACGCCTTTATAAAATTCTAATAATATTGCAGGAACAGTTTTTTGTTTTTCTTTTTTACCAAGATAGGAATTATACATTCCTGTAGGATTTACCAATTTGATTACTTTTATGGTATCATTAATAGTTGAATAATAATCTAAAGTATCTTCGACAATTCTATTGTTTTCAAATTTACCAACGCGAATCCATGTATCCGTTAGAAAAGATTTGATTGAATCCATTTCCCAATTATTAAAACTTTGAACTCTATCAGAATGAAATCTTATAGTTTTTGTAGGTGTGCAACTCTGAATTATAAGAATCAGTAGAACAATTTTTATGATATAAATTAATTTCATTAGTTGCTGCTAACGGTCTTGTATATGTTTTGTGGCGGGACTGCGGCTGAATCGG